>Ga0208789_1000008_pt1 | contig 733589 bp, 661 predicted proteins | sample Methanotroph_Enr_FD_187368 | JGI IMG/M metagenome (GOLD analysis project Ga0208789, IMG submission 187368) | Enriched soil microbial communities from Old Woman Creek wetland in Ohio, USA - Methanotroph_Enrichment_5 (SPAdes) (version 2) | ecosystem: Environmental > Terrestrial > Soil > Wetlands...
TTGCCAGCGATCCCACATTAAAGATTTTTGTGTAGCCGTGTAATAGATTCTCGGACGTTGTTTCATTTGCAACACTCCTACTGCTTACGCAGTTTCTAGTGTGTTGCATCGACCGGTTGAATTCAAGACCCTAAGCGGACATTGAACGTTTGCAACAAGGGACATGCTTTAGCGCGTCACTTGATGGACGGGTTATGCCTCACGTTGGTAGCACCCACGGAACCTGCGGACTGCAGGTTGTTCGCCGTCCAAGTAATCTTCGGCGTACCTTTCAACAAAACCTTGCGATTTCAATATATCAATTTCTCGTTGTTCAAGTGGCCAGGGCATCAAGCCTACTGCTTCTGATTCTTCTCTCAGTCGGGCGATGAGCATAAGATAGCCACCGGGTGAGACAAATTCAGAGATTTTCTTCAGAGCTTTAGCACGTAACTCAGGTGGAAGCACCTGAAGTGTGTACGATTCAAGCACCAAATCGAAAGCTCCCGACCAATTATCCGGAGCTTGAAATAGATCACGTGTCACATACGTAACATTAGAATTGGGAAAGCGGTTTTCACATTCGGAAATGGCGGTAGGCGAAATATCGAAAGCCGTAACGTCAAAACCCTGACCGGAAAGCCATTCAGCATCGTCACCCAAGCCACATCCAACTTTCAAAGCCCTGTGTCCGAAGGAGAGATGTCCATCTATCTTTTGAAAAAGCTCAATCATGTTGGGATTAGGCGTATGGTCGGCCCAGGGAACAGGAATGCCTTCTGAGCGAGCTTTGGCATACAACTGTTCGAACCATTCGAGAGGATGTCCGGCGGCGATTGCTGCTTGGGCTAACTGCCTTGCTGTAGCGCGATGATTATCCATGAGAGTACTTTCTATGAGGCATAACGTCTGGCATAAGAGGCTCCATTAAACAGTCCTGCTTGAGCGCCATGTTATACGAGTTCATAAGTTTTGGGCCTCTGTCCAGAGCCGTTCTTTGCCCACCAGCCTATACCAAACCTTGAATTTAGAGCGATATTGCTCAAAAGGCTCGGATAGCTTTTGACGGGGATCGTCGCTGAGAGAGTACGCCATCCCCTCCATGAACCATGGGGGTTCACGCCATGCTTTTATCATGCCCAGCTTTTCATTCTGCAGGTGGTGAATCATTTCATGGCGCACATAGTATGGTTTCCATGCGCGAGGGCTGATAACAATACCAAAGATACCGATATTAGCCCCCGCTTGTTTTCTAAACCCGAAGGATTGAAAGCAGGCATTAGTGCTGCAGAAAATGACACGCGGTTTGTTTTCGATTGAACCGACCGAGGAGTCGACAAAATGCAAAGCCTCATCATACAGCTTGGCTGCTTCCTCGAAGCGGGACACGTCATCTGTACACAGGGCGCCACTGCTACAGGATAGCCCCGCCAGTTCAGGTGCAACAATTCGAACGGGCTTAACGAATGCCCAGGCAGCGATGGGGATGCAAAGCATGCCGATAAGCAATAGACGTTTCAACATATGAACCTCTCAAGTTGCATAACATAAAGTTAAGGGCGCACGTTTTTTCGGCGTCCCTCTTGAACGCAGAGTTAGGACCAACGCCAACCCAAAGGCTATTAGAGACATAGCGGTAAACATCACCGAAACAATAAATCTATTATGAAGTACAAATATTCAAAAGTTGCTAAATAAACTCTTTTAATAAAGTCTTTACAAAGTCCGTACGCTGGCTGATAGCCTCTAATCCCACTGATACTCTCAGCTTGTCCGGCCCATTCATACGGCATCTTCTGTCACGTTGCAGCAGGTTGATGAGTTTTAACGGGTCAATATCGGCCTTGGGGTTAAATTGCAGTTGAATTGCATCAGCGCTGGCGTCGATTTTAACGATGCCAATAGCTTTGGCTGCGATGCGTAGCCTATGGCATGCCATCAGCGCTTCACCTTGCTCCGGCAGCAGGCCAAAGCGGTCTATCAGCTCCTCTTGCAAGTTATCTAGTTCATCATCATCGTTGCAGTTAGCCAAACGTTTGTAAATCACTAAACGCTCATGGACATCAGGACAGTAGCTGTTGGTGAGCAGGGCAGGTGTGTGCAGGTTGATTTCTGTCGTGACACCTAATGGGGCATTCAGGTCAGGCTCTTTGCCGGCTTTAAGCTGTTTTACCGCATGGTTCAACATGTCGGCATATAAATGAAAGCCGATTTCCTGCATCTCGCCGCTCTGCGAGTCGCCAAGCAGTTCGCCTGCGCCACGAATTTCCAGGTCATGCATGGCAAGATGAAAGCCTGCGCCCAAATCTTCCATAAGCTGAATCGCATCCAAACGTTTTTGAGCCTGTGGTGTGATTTTACGGTCTGGGTCGGTAAGCAGATAAGCATAGGCCTGGTGGTGCGAGCGCCCCACGCGGCCGCGTAGCTGGTGCATCTGCGCCAAGCCAAACATATCCGCCTTGTTCATGATGATGGTGTTGGCGGTGGGCACATCAATGCCGGTTTCGATAATCGTGGTGCAAAGCAATAAATTGTAGCGTTGGTGGTAGAAATCACGCATCACCTGTTCCAGTTCGCGTTCACGCAATTGACCGTGTGCAACCGCAATGCGGGCATCGGGCAAAATACGTTCCAGTTTTTCGCGCATGGAATGGATGGTGTCTACTTCGTTATGTAGAAAATACACTTGGCCGCCGCGCTTGAATTCGCGCATGGCAGCCTCGCGGATAATGCCTTCGGAGTATTCGGTATGAAAGGTTTTGATACTCAGGCGTTTTTGCGGCGGTGTTGTGATCACGCTAAACTCGCGCAAGCCTTCCATCGCCATGCTCAGTGTCCGCGGGATTGGCGTAGCGGTAAGGGTAAGCACATCGACTTCTGCGCGCAAGGCTTTGAGTTGTTCTTTCTGGCGCACGCCAAAGCGGTGCTCTTCATCCAGAATGACTAGCCCCAGGTTTTTGAATTTCACGTCTTTCTGGATCAGCCGATGCGTGCCGATAATAATGTCGATTTCACCGGCTTCCAAACCGCGCAATGCTTCCGCCTGTTCTTTGGCAGTTCTAAAGCGTGAAATTTCTGCAACCTTAATCGGCCACTCGGCAAAGCGGTCACTGAAGTTGTTGAAATGCTGCTCTGCCAGCAGGGTGGTGGGTACTAACACTGCAACTTGCCTGCCGCCCATTACCGCAACAAATGCCGCACGCAATGCGACTTCTGTTTTGCCAAAGCCCACGTCGCCACATACCAGCCTATCCATCGGACGGCCTGACTGCATGTCCTTGATCACGTTTTCAATGGCTTCAAGCTGGTCCGGGGTTTCTTCAAACGGGAAGCCTTCGCAAAACGCCTCGTAGTCATGCAAACTCAGTGTAAAGGCATGGCCGCGGCGGGCGGCACGCTGTGCATACAGATTAAGCAGTTCAGCCGCGGTATCGCGAATCTGTTTAAGCGCTTTTTTCTTGGCTTTTTCCCAGTTGCCACTGCCCAGGCGATGCAATGGCGCACTTTCAGGAGGCCCACCGGAATAACGTGAAATCAGGAATAATTGTGAAACCGGTACGTAGAGTTTGTCATCACCGTAATACTCCAGTAATAAAAACTCCGTTTCGCCTTCACCAAAGTCCAGGTTAACCAAGCCTTTGTAGCGGCCTACACCATGCTGTTCGTGTACCACAGGGTCGTTGATACGCAGCTCGGATAAGTCTTTGAGCATGCCTTCGGTACTGCGTGCCTTTTCTTTTTCACGGCGGCGCTGCTGGCGCACGGTAGCCGCGTAAAGCTCAGCCTCGGTGATCACTGCAAATTCAAAATCGTGGCCTGATGTAGCTACAAAACCGCTATGCAAGGTGCTGACACCCAGCATTACTTTTGCCTTGCTGGTTTTAAATTCATGCCAGGTTTCGCAAACTGTGACGTCCAGTCCATGTTCGGCAAACAGTTGCGCCATCGTTTCGCGGCGCCCCAGGCTTTCTGCAACAATTAAAATGTGACCTTTAAACTGGTTGATATAGTCTGCAAGTTTAAATAACGGATGCTCTGCACGCCGCTCAATATCGAGCGCAGGCAAGCTGCTGGCTGTTTTATTGATAGTCAGCGATAACCGTGCAAACGGTTGTGTGGCGCCAAAGAAATCCTCTGTTTTAATCAGCAGCGTTTCAGGCGTGAGCAAGGGCCGTTCTGCGTCATGCGCCAAGGTACGGTAGCGTGATTGCGCCTCGCGCCAAAATTGCTGTGCACTCAGGTCCAAATCGCCATGCAGACAAAGCAGGCTGTTGGCGGGGAGATAATCTGTCAGGCTAGCGGTTTGTTCAAAAAAGAGCGGCAAATACCATTCAATACCACCGGAAGCCACGCCTTTGCTCACATCTTTATAGATTTTTGCGCGTTGCGGGTCACCTTCAAAGGTTTCGCGAAATTGGCTGCGGAACGTTGCAACGCCTGATTCATCCAGCGGGAATTCACGCGCGGGCAACAGCCTGATTTCAGGCACCGGATAGAGGCTGCGCTGCGTATCTACGTCAAATGTGCGGATGGTTTCAATTTCATCATCAAACAGGTCCAGGCGATAAGGCAATGTGGAGCCCATGGGGAACAAATCCACCAGACCGCCGCGTACACTGAATTCACCGTGACTGATCACTTGGCTGACATGGTGATAACCCGCCTCCGCACATTGCTTGCGCAGGGCTTCAAGATCCAGTTTTTGTCCTTTTTTGAGCATGAAAGTATTCGCACTCAAATAGGCTTTGGGGCTTAATCGGATCAGCGCTGTTGCCAGCGGCACGATAATCACGTCACAGGCGTTTTGCGTAATGAGGTACAGCGTCGTCAAGCGTTCCGAGATCAGGTCCGGGTGCGGCGAAAACTGGTCATACGGCAGTGTTTCCCAGTCGGGCAATAAGTGCACGCTTAAACTTGGTGCAAAGTAGGGAATTTCTTCCAGCAGACGCTGTGCGTCAAAAGCATTCGCTGTGACAACGACTAAAGGTCCACCGTGTTTTTTTCCTTTTAGGTCTATTGCCAAGTTTGCAAGCGCCAGGCTATCTTCACCACTGGTGTTGATTGCAAAGCGTGTTGCTTGACCTAGTTTGGGGATTGGCAGGGTAGTCTGCGTCATAACGATAGTTGGAACTGGTGAAAACAAGAGATTATAACGGTTGTGGGCAGGTACTAAAAACAATCAATCGTATATCTACACAAATAATCTCTGATGAAATTATTTAAAGCCATTTCAAAAAATGATACACCCTAAATTAGCAGCCATTTCTATGGCCCGGAATCAGGGCGTATCGCTTTGATTAAATTACACTGGATTTAGAGCTAGGATGTTTTTTTTATTTCCATTTCCGCTGCAATCCAGTAGTCAACAGGGTTGCCGGCGAATCCATCTCTTTCCGCGATAAAATAGGCAGCCACTTCGACCATTTTGTACTGTTGCTGCAGGTCTGAGGTATTGGTTTTAGCCTTTTTTGCGGCGGGTTTTGCTTTAGTCTTTGTAGCAGCTGGTTTCTTTGCAGTAGCAGCTGTTTTTGCCGGACTAGCTTTTGGTTTGGCAGCCGTTTTGGATGTAGCTTTCTTTTTTGGACTTGCAGTTGTTTCAGCCATCATTATTCCTTTCAAAGTTTAAGATGCAATACTGTTTCAATCTACTTATCAAATAACAAACTACTTTTATGATGAACCCGTACCGCCTACCGTGAGTCCATCGATCCTGAGTGTCGGTTGACCAACACCCACAGGTACGCTTTGCCCTTCCTTGCCACAGGTACCTACACCGCTATCAAGCGACATATCATTGCCTATCATCGACACTCGCTTTAACACTTCCGGGCCGTTGCCGATCAGTGTTGCGCCTTTGACTGGGTAAGTGATTTTGCCATCTTCAATCATGTAGGCTTCAGCGGCACTGAATACAAATTTACCGCTGGTAATATCTACCTGACCACCACCAAAATTGGCTGCATATAACCCTTTTTTCACGGATTTAATAATTTCTTCCGGCGGCATGGTGCCGTTGAGCATATAGGTGTTAGTCATACGCGGCATGGGAATATGTGCGTAACTTTCACGACGCGCATTACCGGTAACTGCCATGTTCATGAGACGTGCATTGAGGGTGTCTTGAATATAGCCGCGCAGAATGCCATTTTCAATGAGTACGGTCCTGTTGGCTGGATTACCTTCGTCATCAATGCTGAGTGAACCGCGACGGTCTGCAATCGTCCCGTCATCTACAATGGTAATGCCTTTTGCCGCCACTTGCTGGCCGATCATATTGCTGAATGCGGAACTGCCTTTGCGGTTGAAGTCACCCTCTAAACCATGCCCGATTGCTTCATGCAGTAAAATGCCAGGCCAGCCTGCACCGAGTACTACAGTCATGCTACCTGCCGGGGCGGGGCGGGCATCCAGGTTCACAATCGCCTGATGTACAGCTTTCTGTGCGTAATCGTGCAGCACTTCATCCGTAAAGTAGCTGTAATCAAAACGCCCACCGCCGCCGGCTGAACCCTGTTCACGGCGGCCATTGCTTTCTGCAATCACGTTGATACCTACGCGTACCAGTGGACGGACATCGGCCGCCATCACGCCGTCATGGCGTGCGACCATTACTATTTCATATTCGCCTGCGATTGAAGCCGTGACCTGTGTGATGCGCGGATCCAGTTTTCTGGCAATGGATTCCAGATGTTCCAGCAGCTTGACTTTAGCTTCAGCGGAAAGTGATGCGATTGGATCATGCGGCAAGTAAAGCTGCGTGGCTTGCCGCGTGATAATGGATTTTGCGGTTTGCTCATTGCCCAGGCTGGCGATGGATTTAGTCGCTTTAGCGGCCTGCTGCAATGCTTCGATACTAATGTCGTCGGAGTAGGCAAATGCGGTTTTTTCGCCGCTTACCGCACGCACGCCAACACCCTGGTCAATCGAGAAATTGCCGGATTTGACCTGGCCTTCTTCAAGCCCCCAGCTTTCACTGCGGCTGTATTGAAAGTATAGGTCAGCGTAGTCAATTTTATGCGACATCATGTCGCCTAGTACATTCTGTAGTTTTGCAATATCTAAACTAGCCGGTGCGAGCAGTGCCTGCGTCGCTTCATCAAAGTGAGAACCTTTGAGAAGACTTGAACTGCTTGGTATTTCTTGAGTTTTCATGATGTAAATTTCAATTGGGTGAGATGAAGTCGCATCATGGATTGACCACTTTAATCGTGCGATGTTGCAGTGCAGGCAAACTTTTTCTGAGGCTTTCCTGATATTTAGGGTTCATTGTTGCCATAACAACACCGGAACCGCGTGGCAACCGATCAAGTACTACGCCCCATGGATCCACGATCATGCTATTGCCGTGCGTTTCACGACCTGAAATATGATAACCGCCTTGTGCAGGTGCAATGACATAACTCAGGTTTTCAATGGCGCGTGCGCGCACCAACGTTTCCCAGTGGGCTTTGCCAGTGGTATCGGTAAATGCGGCCGGCACGACGATAATATTGACTTCGCCCATGGCGCGGTAGAGTTCAGGGAAGCGCAGGTCGTAACAAATAGACAAACCGATTTTACCGAATGGTGTATCAATGACTTTAATTGCATTGCCGGGCTCAATGGTTTTTTCTTCGTGGTAGTGCTCATTACCCAAGTCTAAACCAAACAAATGGATTTTGTCGTAGCGCGCCACTTGATGACCTTTGTCATCATACACTAAGCAGCTATTACGTACTTTGTCCGGAGAGCTACTTACCAGCGGCACAGAGCCGCCTATCAGCCAGATTTTATGCTTTTTTGCAGTTTTGCTTAAAAAATCCTGAATTTTGCCAGTACCTTCTTCTTCACGCACGGCGACTTTGTCGGTTTCTTTTAAACCCATAATGGCAAAATACTCTGGTAAAACTACCAGTTTGGCTCCCTGATTGACCGCTATTTCGATCAATCTCTCCGCTTCGCTCAAGTTGGCGCTTACATAAGGACCTGATGCCATTTGAATGGCAGCCATTTTGATAATGTCTTGATTGACATTTTCCTTGCTCAGTTTAGCTTTAGTCGTTTTTACGCGGGAGGTAATAGCCATGTGTCGTCCAAGTAGTTTTTAAATAAGCTAATTTTTAATTAAGTGGTGAAAAATTACTGCTATTTTGTTGTTTGTTTTTGTCGTTTTCGCCAGATTTTATTTCTTGCGGATTATCCCATGTGCCAATAATTTCATATTCCGTGGAAGCGATCTTATTGAGGGGGTCTTTTAGTATTTTTTGCGCTAAAAATGCCACAGCGCCCACCAGTGGGCCGCCGGCCAAAGCAGCAAGTGAAACGCTATCGCTGATGCGGGGCATAACCTTAACAAAAAGATGTTGTGTTTCTTTCTGCAAATTGGTTTCACCTTTTATTCGCACGTCAGCAGCAGGGCCCGACATCTCAAAGTTATCACTTCGCATCACACCCTGATTGATTTTAACCGTTGCGTTAATTTTGTCAAAAGCGAAGCCGTTACTAAACAAGTCTCTAAAGTCCAAGGTCAGACGGCGCGGTAAACTCTGCAAACTTAGCAGGCCCAGTAATCGGCCAACGCCAGGCTGCACCTGAAGAATCTGGCCTTTACGCACTTCAAATTCCAGTTCGCCATTAAGACGCGTAGTATCAAATTGGTGTGGGCTTCCCGGCCAGTGTAACCTGCCCGTTAATTCGCCTGCACCGTCTTTAATCGTGTCTGGGTATCCTAATCTTTTGAGTGTCTTGCCCAGGTCTTTAATATCCCACGTTACGTTAAGAAAAGTATTCGGGCTTCTTATCCAGTTATTCCACTGGCCTTCAGCACTCATGATGCCTTCTGGTGTACTGAGTTTAAGTTTTTGAATATTCCAGTTATCGTTTTGTGGATAGGCAATCAGTTCCAGGCTGCCAAAATTTTTCTTATTAAACTCAAAATTATCCGCAACGATATCAAGTGCCGGGTAGTCTTGTTCCAGTTTTATAAACTGTTTTGCATTGGTGCTGCCGGTTTCAGCATTATCATCTTTAATCGCTGACAGCCTGTCGGGTGCAGCATCGGGGATGGTTAAATTACTCAACCGCGCAATTAACTTGCCGTTGTCCTGGCTGATCCAATGCAAATCACCGGTAATCTCACGGCTTTGTATATTCGCTTGCAAACCTTCTTTATTCGCAATATTGGATATTTTGAGCTGGTTTATGCGTCGGTCAAAAATATCCAGCGCATTGATTTTAAGCGCTGTTTTCTGTATCGACAATTGCGTTTGTTGTTTGGTGTTCTCCGCAAGGTTTTTCATCACATAGCGCCATGCATCGGCATCCAGGTAATCCAGGTTTCCTGTGACAGAAATACCTTTGAGCTTGCCAGTGTCACGTCCTGTCACTGTCTCGCTAACTAAAGCACCGGAATCCATGGTGCCGAAATTAACAGCTGCATGCTGAAATTGCGGCTTGCCGTTTTCAATTGAGCGTGTGACCTTTGCGCCAATTTTGTTGCCAAGATTAATGTAGATGTTGTCGGAGTTGGCATCTTGTTTTTTATCGATGCGCAGACTTAGCAGTTGATTAGCGCTCTTATCAAGCGGCGCTGGAAAGCGTGATGTGATCCCAACCAGATCAGAACGTATGCCGATATTCACCTGCGGTTTTTGAATCAGAATATCGCCAACCCAATCAGTATTGCCGCTGATATAACTAGCGCCTTTAGCAAAATTCTGCTCTTTGAACAGCTGTTTGAGGCTGTCATCGCTCAGCCTTCCCCTGGCCGCGATATGAATAGATTTGTCTTTGCCCGAGCTGAGATTAAAAGTCAGTGGTGAGCCAAAAGCGCTGGCTTTGATATTTTTAGCGGTGAGGCTGCTTTCGGTAAATTCCAGGTTTCCGTTAATTTGGCTCAGTGCTGGTATATCTCCATTTTCCATCTTGCCATTAGTGATTTGATATAGACCCTTATATTTGGAAGCTTCCAAATTCTGCAAGGGGATTTTTAAGCCTAAATTCAGTTTTCCTGTGCCGCTGGTTTTCAGGTCTTCAGTAAACCCTTGGGTAATTTCCAGCACGGGGCTTTTATTTACAAAATTAATGCCTTCACTGACGGGACCCGTCAATTCGGATTCAACGTTGAGTATGGGGGCATCGGCATCAAGTTGCGCAATAGTCGTTTTACTTTTGATGATTTGGTTGCCCAGTATGCGGCCAGCGTTGGCATTAAGTTCCATGCGCTTACCTTCAAACAGCAGGCTTAAACCAAGGTTGTTAATCACAGGCCAACCGGTACCATACTCCAAAAGTACATCACTCACTTTTGCTGTAACTCTAAACAGTCCCTGTTTCGGATCCAGATTATTTTTACTATCTACAAATGGAAAGTCGGCCAAGCGTCCTCTAACTTTCAGGTTAATATCTTCGGCGCGGCCAGCTAATATAGAAGTATCCAGCCAGTGCAAGGTCGCTTCACCCAGCATAATGGGGTAATAGAATGATGCGTACTTGGCATCACCGTTGTCAAATTTACCCGTTAGATCAAGATAGCCACCTTTGTTGCCATCCATGATGTAATTGGCATCCACTGCACCGGATAGATGAGGACTACTAATACTCAGGTCATTTACATCAATTTCTGTTACTTTGTTTTTGATATTCCAGGAGATTTTTCCATTAAGTTTGTCTGCCGGAATAGGCCCGCGCAGGATGCCTTTAAGGTCTAGCTTGCTATTGAGCGAATCAAGTAATAATTGACCGTTTTTTTGGGTGGCTTTTAATTCGCCGGATAAATTATTAAAGCCAGGGATTTTGTCTTGCGCCTGAATGCTTAAATTATTAAATTTTGAATTAATGCGGTAAGAAGTGGTGACTGCATTTTGCGCCGCCCATTGTACGGACAGATTTTCAAGTAACCCTTGTGGGGATGCTGTGGCAATTTTTTGTTGTGTTGCCTCCGGTAATGGCAGTAGTGGTACGTAGTCTTGCATGTTGGCCAAGTTAAGGCTTGCAAGTTCCAGGTTAAATGCCTGTTGACCTTCAGTGGTTTGCGAATAGTCAGCTTTTACATCGTTTAAGTTAAGGCCGTTATTTGTGCTTACCGTAAGGTGGTCAACGCTGACTGCATGGCCAAAGGTTTTTGGTGTAGTGCCGATAAGATGGAATTTATTCAAGTTTTTCCAATTAAGATTGCCAGCAAGTTTGCTCAACGTGATTGGGGTTGCGTTAGGTTTGATTTGTAACTGCAGGTTTTCAATAGCAACATTGCTGGTGACGGATTGCACCTGATGGTTTGCAAATTTAACGGTAACATTGGTACTGCCCACGCCAGACTGCACGTCAATTGGATAATCAAACCATGCTTTAAATGCAGCCAGATTGGCATTTTTTAATTGTAACGTTACATTTCCATGCCATTTTTCAGTTTGGCTTACATCGTTGCCATAAAAACTGCCATTAAGCAGAACCGGATTCCTGGTGCCGGCAGAGGGTGTGGCACTTAGTATAACTCTATGATTTTTAACCAGGCTTCTCCATGGCGGGCTAAAAATTGCCAAATCCAAATTATCCAAACTGAGTGTTGGTGCCTTACGTTTTTCATCCAGCCAGATAATTTTGGCTTGATTGATTTCCACTCTATTTTGTCTTAATAGCCAGTTGGGTAATTCAGGTCTGGCTTCGCCGCTCATGCTGATGCCGGCAACAAAAATTTCACCACTGGCAATGCGCCGAATAGTGAGTTCCGGTGCATGAATGATGAGTTTAGCCAAATGTGGTTCCAGTAAGGGGAGGCTAAGCCAGGATACTAAAACTTCAGTGTTTTTAAGCTGTAAGGCAGGGCGGTTTTGTGCATCAAAAATATCAATATTGCTTATTGATAAATGTGGATTGATGCCTTGCCAGTTAGCCTTGATATCACCGATAACTACTTTCTGCCGGGCAGCCTGGCTTGCGTAGACAGCAATGTCATTTTTGTACTGACCAATGTTTGGCATGACCCAGAATTGAACAAGCAACGCGGCGATGAGCACAATGATAACAATTGCTGCGGTTAGCCAGAGCAGTGAACGATAAACCCAGAGCAGAGATTTTTTAACCATTATTTTGTGGGTTTTATTTTAAATGTGTAATTAGATTATATTTTACTGCAATATCAATCAAAACGAATGTTTTGTAGGGTGTGACACGAGTAAAAACTATGTTAATTTAAGTAAATCTTATAGAAGCAAATTTCCAGTAGAACCAAATTCCCAGTGTAAAAATGAAAGTTATGTAAAACTCTTTCATGAATCATTTAGAATAGCGATTTTGCTCAAATTTGGTTGACCAACTTTTTTTGACCAGATTCTTATCATTCAGAATGTCATCACTTGATTCAATTTAAACAACTTACATTAACCCGCGGTTTAAAAGTCCTCATTCAAGACGCATCCATGCAGTTACATCCGGGCCACAAAGTGGGTTTGACTGGTGCTAATGGTGCGGGTAAATCATCCATTTTTGCCATGTTGCGCGGTGAAATTCATCCTGAAAAAGGTGACCTGGAAATGCCTGCTGGCTGGGTAGTGGCGCATGTGGCGCAGGAAACGCCAGCGTTAGCCATGCCAGCGATAGAGTTCGTGCTGGATGGCGATGCAGAGTTGCGGGAGATTGAAGCTGGTCTGGTAGCGGCAGAAGCTAATCATCAAGGCGAGTTGATTGCAGAACTGCATCAGCGTTTAACCGATATTGATGGTTACAGCGCTAAAGCCCGGGCAGCGGAATTGTTGAATGGCTTGGGTTTTAGCCAGGCAGCGTTACAGCAGCCGGTTTCTACATTCTCCGGCGGTTGGCGTGTGCGTTTGAATCTGGCGCGTGCCCTGATGTGCCGTTCAGATTTATTGTTGCTGGATGAACCGACCAATCACCTGGACCTGGATGCGGTGATCTGGCTGGAAGGCTGGCTGCAAAGCTATCGCGGCACTTTGCTGCTCATCTCCCACGATAGGGATTTTCTGGATGCGATCGTCAATCATATTGCGCATATCGAGCAGCAAACACTCACCTTGTATCGCGGCGGCTACTCCGATTTTGAGCGGCAACGTGCCGAAAAACTGGCCTTGCAGCAGGCTATGTTTGAAACGCAGCAGCGTAAAGTGGCGCATCTGCAAAGTTATATTGACCGCTTCCGTGTACAGGCAACCAAAGCACGTCAGGCGCAGAGCCGCATTAAGGCGCTTGAGCGGATGGAGATGATTTCTGCTGCGCATGTGGACTCGCAATTCAACTTTGAATTCAGGGCGCCTATTGCCATACCTGACCCATTGCTGGTACTGGATGGCATGAGCGTGGGTTATAACCATGTGCCCTTGATCAGTAATATAGAACTTGCGGTCAGGCCAGGTGAGCGTATAGGCTTGCTGGGTAAAAATGGCGCCGGTAAAACTACGCTGATCAAGCTATTGGCACATGAGCTGGAACCGCTCTCAGGCAAACGCGTAGAAGGCAAGGACTTAAACATCGGTTATTTTGCACAGCATCAGCTTGAACAGCTGCGCCCGGATGAATCACCATTGCAGCACATGATGAAGCTGGACCCGTTGACGCGTGAGCAGGATCATTTAAATTACCTGGGTGGATTTGATTTTAAAGGTGATATGGCAAGATCGCCCTGTGCAAACTTCTCGGGCGGAGAAAAATCACGGCTGGCGCTGGCATTACTGATCTGGACGCGTCCAAATTTATTGTTGCTGGATGAGCCAACCAATCATCTGGATTTGGAAATGCGACATGCCTTAACGCTAGCCTTGCAAGATTTTGAAGGTGGCGTGATACTGGTATCTCACGATAGAGCTTTGCTGCGTGCTACCTGTGATCAATTTATTCTGGTGGCTGACGGCAAAGCACAAGCCTTTGACGGTGATTTAGAGGACTACAGTCGATGGCTAAATGAACAACGCCTGAAAGAAAAACAGGTTGCACAGTCGCTTGCCTCCGATAAGCCCAACAAAAATGACAGGGCGTTGAATAAGGCGGAGCGCCAGGCAAGGATTGCCGAGCGCCGTCCACTGCTAAAGGAACTGGAGCAGATTGAGCGTAATATGGCGCAAATGCAGGCTGACAAGAAAGTTTGCGATGAGCGCTTAAGCGATGGTGAACTTTATACTGCACCGGATAAAACCGAATTGCAGCAGTTGTTAAAGAAACAGGCTGAATTAGCAGGCAAGCTGGAAACAGCCGAAGAGCGTTGGCTGGAACTGCATGAACAGTTGGAAGCGATACCGGCAATAGATTAAAATTTAGACTAATAGGACTCAACATGGAAATTCAATACTCACAACGTTTAAAACTAATGCATGCCTTAAGCTTGGCTGCGTCATTGCGTGATGATGAAACCCCTAATACCAATCTGGATGAATACGACGCACTCAATGCGGCTGATTATTTAAGTTGTTATGTGACTTTTAAGGCGATTCAGGCAGCAGGGCGCTCCCCATTGGCTGAGCGTACTGAGAACTTTGATATGTTAAGCGTGTATCAGGCATATGCACTCCTGACTTACGCATTTTTTACATCACCTCTGGTAAAAGAAGATATTGACCCAGAGTTTCAAACCGCGCAAATTACCATTGCCAAGACTTTATTCGCAGGTTTGCCGGATGCTGAGTTGATAGAAATTATTGAGTCAGGCTTTACTAAATTCCAGCTAATTGCCGGGGCTGAAGCTGAGCATTGGGTAGAATTCAGGGAAAATCTGGATAAACTGGTGATTGCATTTGTGATTGCCGGTACCGATGATGATAGCCCACATGACGTTGAAGAAGTGCTGCCGATTTTCGGGCAATTGCTAAGCCAGCTATGTGAGGCATTTGAGAGCATGTAAGCGAGCGTATTTCATTCAATGAACACCCGCACAAATTTTGTGTTAATGCCGAAGGTTACTTTATCTCCGGCCTGAGTGGTTACCCATTTTTAACCCGGAGTTGTTGGATGGGACGATGTCATCGTTATTGACTGGGCGTTAGTGGTTGCCATCCGGAGCCAAAATGCAGGAGCGTCATCAATCCTGTACCAGCAGTCGCTACGAAATATAGGCTAACGTAATCAGTCTCTTGTTCAAACTCGACGGAACGCACGCCAGCTCCGGCATAGGAGCCTAGCCTAATGCAAAATCACCATTGGTAGCAACTCCACCGGCATGTTGCCATACCAGAGGGTGTCCTGATTTTTGCTTAATAAGCAAAGGAGACTGCTTCTCATATGGCCTTCGCTATATCTTCAACGATTTTTTTGGCATCGCCAAATACCATCATGGTTTTTTCTAAATAAAACAATTCATTATCCAAACCCGCATACCCTGAAGCCATCGACCGTTTATTGACAATAATGGTTTTTGCTTTATAGGCCTCTAAAATGGGCATGCCATAAATTGGGGTGCCAGGTTTTTTTGCTGCGGGATTCACTACATCGTTAGCGCCAATCACAAATACCACATCGGTTTGACCGAACTCATTATTGATATCCTCCATCTCCACTACTTGCTCATAAGGCACATCTGCCTCGGCAAGCAGTACATTCATATGGCCTGGCATTCGACCAGCTACAGGGTGGATTGCATATTTTACATGCACGCCTTTGCTAATTAATTTGCTGGTAAGTTCTTGCAACGCGTGTTGGGCGCGTGAAACCGCTAATCCATAACCTGGGACAATAATCACAGAGTCTGCATTTGACATTAAAAAAGCAACATCATCAGCAGAGCCGGATTTCACTGGCTTTTGTACTCCATCGGATGCATCTGCGGCCGACTTCGAGCCAAAACCGCCTAACATTACCGCAATAATTGAACGATTCATCGCTTTGCACATAATGTACGACAGTATTGCGCCAGATGAACCTACGCATGCGCCAGCAATAATTAACACAGAGTTATTCATGGTAAAGCCAATGCCCGCGGCGGCCCAGCCTGAGTAACTATTGAGCATAGATACCACCACTGGCATATCGGCGCCACCAATCGGAAGGATCAGCGTGATACCTAACACTAAAGCTAACCCACACATCACTAAAAAGGCAAGTTGGCTACTTTGGCTATAGTAAAAAATACCAAAGCCAAGTATTAACAGGGCTAGCATTAAATTCAATAGATGTTGATTATTGAAATGAATTGGTTGAGCGCTGAATTTACCTGAAAGTTTTCCAAATGCAATAATCGATGCAGAAAAGGTAATTGCACCAATAAAGGCGCCAACAAATAACTCAATGCGTTGTACGGCAGTATGTGTTTCAGCGGCGTTATAAACTGAAGCAATTGCGATAAGAGTGGCTGACAAGCCCACAAAAGAATGCATCAAAGCGACTAATTCTGGCATTTTGGTCATTTGCACTCGTTTTGCAGCAAAAATACCCACCGCTGCGCCTAGAACAATTGCAATACCAATCAATGAATAGATAAGATAATGGCCGACAAACAAAGTGGTGATAACGGCAAGCGCCATGCCTGCCATGCCTAATGTGTTACCTGACCTTGCGCTGGCGGGGGATGCCAGACCTTTAAGCGAAAAAATAAACAATACCGCAGAAATTAAATAGGCTGCTGATGTGAAATTAGCATTAGCGGCAATCATTTTTTAGACTCCATAAGCTTATTTTCTTTCTTTTTAAACATTTCAAGCATTCTTCGTGTCACCATAAAGCCGCCAAAAATATTAATCGAAGTTAAAAAAACAGCTATTGCACCCAATATACTGGTTATATTAAAAATCCCTGTATTAATAGGCACGGTTTGAAGAATCGCACCCACAATCACAATGCCAGAAATTGCGTTGGTCACTGACATTAGCGGGGTATGTAGTGCGGGGGTCACGTTCCATACGACGTGATAGCCCACGAAAATGGCTAATACAAAAATCGTGATATTTTGCATGGTTAATAATTCGCTCATAAGCTGACCCTATTACCTTTCAATTAATCTTTAGTCACTTTGTTATCTTTACAAACCAAACAAGCGGCCACTAGTTCATCACCCTCAGGTATATGAAAATTGCCTTCGCTCGTAACAATAAGCTTCAGAAACTCGAAAATATTCCGGGCATAAAACGCTGAAGCATCCCCACTCACAAGGCTCGGTAGGTTGGTATAGCCAACGATAGTTACGCCATGTTTAACAATCACCTGATTTGCTTCGGTTAACGGGCAATTGCCTGCACCATTTTCACCTAATCCTGCAGCCATATCGACTATCACAGAACCGGGTTTCATTTTTGCTACCGTTTCGGCATGCAGCAAGGTAGGTGGCTTTTTTCCAGGAATCAGTGCAGAGGCAATCACAATATCGGCTTCGCTTGCGCGTTCAGCCACTAAATTCGCTTGACGCTTCATCCATGCCTCTGGCATTGGGCGCGCATAGCCAGATGCGCCTGCGGCAATTTTTGCTTCTTCCTCTGTCTCAAAGGGAACGTCTAAAAACTTAGCCCCTAACGATTCAATTTGCTCCTTGACCGCAGGCCTAACATCCGAAGCTTCTACTACTGCGCCCAAACGCCTTGCCGTTGCAATGCTTTGCAAGCCCGCAACTCCTGCTCCTAAAATAAGCACACGTGCCGCTTTTACTGTTCCCGCCGAAGTCATCAACATTGGCATAAATCGTTGGTAATAATGGCTAGCAAGTAGAACTGCCTTATATCCTGCCACATTTGCTTGTGATGAAAGTACATCCATACTCTGCGCTCGAGTATTTCTAGGGAGTGCTTCCAAAGCAAAAGCAGTAATGCCCTGGTTCGCCATCATGTTTAACTGTGCCTGATTGTAAGGGTCCAGCATGCCAATTAAAACCGTGCCTGAGTTCATGGCTTTTATTTCGAATGGCTCTGGTGCGCGAACCTTAAGAATGATTTCGGCGTCGAATACTTCCTGTGCTAAAGCCAACCTGGCACCTGCTGCTTGGTAGGCCTCATCTGAAATGTTTGCACGCTCACCAGCGCCTTTTTGAATAACAACCTGCAAGCCTAAACTCACCATTTTTTTAACGGTTTCTGGTGTCGCAGCTACACGACGTTCTTCACCTTTAATTTCAGTTGGTATGCCTATTTTCATTTTTTCAATCTTTTTTATAATTAACCGGTCATCAGAGATTGGCTGGCAGCCTTACAAATATCTACAAATGTTTTAGCGTCTAATGAGCAGCGGCCCACTAAGCCGCCATCAATGTCTGGCATTGCAAATAGTGCTGATGCATTAGTCGGTTGTACGCTACCCCCATAGAGAATACGTACATTTTCCGCAACTTCTGCATTACACCTCGCGATACGCCCACGGATGAAGCTATGCACTTCTTGCGCCTGCTCAGGTGTAGCTGGCTTGCCGGTACCAACTGCCCACAATGGCTCGTAGGCGAGTACGGCCTTAGCTAGAAAATCCGCGCCGTAACGCCTGATGATGGAGTCAAGTTGCCGCCCAACTACATATTCTGTCCAGTCCGATTCACGTTCTTCTCTTGATTCACCCATGCAAAATATAGGGGTTAACCCAGCCTTGAGCGCTACATTGAATCTGGTGGCAGCAGTGTCGTCGGTTTCGTGAAACTGGATACGCCGTTCGGAGTGCCCGATAATGACGTGAGTACAGCCGTAATCCACCAGCATGTCCGGAGAGACTGCACCGGTGAGTGCACCGTCCTCGGTTGCGCAAAGATTCTGCGCTCCCCATGCGACATTGGTACTCTGCAGCAAAGACTGAGCCTGAGACAGGTAGGGATAAGGAACACATACCACGTAATCAGCATTGCGCAAGTCATGCACGCCAGCAACCACATCCTCCAGCAGCGATTTGTTCTTTGCTTTGTTGCCGTTCATTTTCCAGTTGCCTACTACTAGCTTGCGTCTCATTTTTTGCCTTGATATGAAGATTTAGAAAACCGGCTCATCTAATGACTGCTGCCAATTCGCCTTTGGCATAGCGGATCGCCATAGCATCCAAGGAGATAACCTTAATTTTTGATGCTTGACCTGCACTGCCAAATGCTTCAAAGCGTTCTTTACAAACACCTCTTGCGGCAACAGTGGCAGCCTTTAAGATCGCGCGAGGGTCAAACTCTTCAGGGCTTTCGTACATTTTTTTACGCATGGCAGCGGTCATGGCTAATCGAATATCTGTATCAATGTTGACCTTGCGCACGCCGTTTTTGATGCCTTCAATAATTTCTGATACCGGCACGCCATACGTCTCTTTAATCTGTCCGCCGTATTTGCGAATCATTTCCAGCCACTCCTGCGAAACGCTTGAAGAACCGTGCATAACCAGATGTGTATTCGGAATCCGCTGGTGTATCGCCTTGATTCTGTTAATTGCCAGGATATCGCCTGTCGGTGGCCGGCTAAACTTATAAGCGCCATGACTGGTGCCAATCGCAATTGCCAGCGCATCTACCTGTGTTGCCTTTACGAATGAGGCTGCCTCATCCGGGTCGGTGAGTAATTGTGATTCATTTAAAACGCCCGCGGCTCCGCTGCCGTCCTCTTCTCCGGCATGGCCGGTTTCCAGAGAGCCTAAACAGCCGAGTTCGCCTTCTACCGAAACACCTACTGCATGTGCAACCTCAACCACGCGACGCGTCACGTCTACGTTGTAATCATAAGAGGCAGGTGTTTTGGCATCGCTTTCCAGCGAGCCATCCATCATTACGCTGGAAAATCCGCTGCGAATCGCTACCTGACATACGGCTGGTGATGCACCATGATCCTGGTGCATACACAGAGGAATATGTGGATACTGCTCAATGGCCGCCTCAACCAGCTTGCGCATAAAAGGTTCTCCGGCATAACCTCTTGCTCCGGCTGAGGCCTGCAAAATCACGGGGCTATCCACTTCATTAGCCGCCTGCAGGATTGCATGAATCTGCTCCATGTTGTTGACGTTAAACGCGGGTAAGCCGTACTGATATTCAGCAGCATGATCCAATAGCTGCCTAAGCGAAATTAAAGCCATTTTTTATATCCCATCATTCATTTCACCCGCTGTATCCAACAAAGTGCCATCAAGGTTATACATCACTAAAGCCATAATGGTTCCAACGTCAGGATAGGCAACTGATTAAGCATATGTGCATGCCATCAATCCCTCATACTCATTAAACGTAGAATCATGGGCGTAAAAATAAGTTGCATCGCCAGCCCCATTTTTCCTCCGGGGACGACCAAAGTATTGGGTCTGGTCATCATTGAATCATGCAGCATGTTGAGCAAATATGGGAAATCAATGCCTTTGGGTTGGGCAAAACGGATAACCACCATGCTCTCATCAGCGCTCGGAATATCCTTGGCAATAAAGGGATTTGAAGTGTCTACCGTGGGTACACGCTGAAAATTCACATGTGTCCGTGAAAACTGCGGGCAAATATGTTGAATATAGTCAGGCATGCGGCGCAAAATGGTATCGACTACAGCCTCTTTAGAATATCCGCGCACCTTTTGGTCCCGGTGCATTTTCTGTATCCATTCGAGATTGATAATGGGCACAACGCCTACGAGCAAATCGACATGTTTTGCCACATCGGCATCCGGGCCGACATACCCGCCATGCAACCCTTCATAGAAGAGCACATCAGCATCCGCAGCGCTATCCCGCCAGGGCGTCAATGTGCCGGCGGGCTGATTATAGGGAGCCCCTTCAGCATCGGTATGGATATATTTGCGGACCTTGCATCTCCCCGTTTCACCAAATTTTTTGAAGGTATCAGCAAGTTCAGGCAAAAGATTGGCTTCCGGACTAAAGTGACTAAAATGACTCCCCGGAATCTTGCTGTATTTTTCCAGTTCGGCATCCATCTCCTTACGCTCATAGCGGTGCATGGAATCACCTTCTATCGCTTGGGCCTTGATGCCTTCGCGCCTGAATATATATTCGAAACTATTCATCACTGAAGTGGTTCCGGCACCTGATGAACCGGTTATCGCAATCACTGGATTTTTTCTGGACATGGCTGTTTTTTCCCAATGGTTTATCTATAAAAGGAGCGGTCATTAAACAGGGGCAATGCATCATCTGTCCCCATGTCGTGCGCATTGTGATAGCGCTCCACCCGCAAGACTTCATTACTTGAGCCCATGATGACAGGCACACGCTGATGAATATTTTCAGGTTGAATCTCTAAAATGCGTGTCTTTCCTGTTGAAGCCAATCCACCCGCCTGCTCAACCAGCATCGCCATCGGGTTTGCCTCGTACATTAGCCGCAAACGGCCTGGCTTCGTCACATCCTTGTTGTCTTTGGGATAGAGGTAAATCCCGCCGCGCATCAGTATCCGGTGAATATCTGCTACCATGCTTGCTACCCAACGCATGTTGAAGTCCTTCTCTCTCCGGTTTGTTGTTCCTGCCTTGCATTCATTGATATAGCGTTTGATAGGAGGTTCCCAGAAACGCTCATTGCTGGCATTAATGGCGTATTCAGCAGTATCTTCAGCAATCTTGATATTCGCATGCGTCAGTACAAACTCATCCGCATCACGATCCAGTGTAAAGCCATGCGTCCCTTTACCGACTGTCAGCACCAGCATAGTGCAAGGACCATAAAGTGCATAACCTGCAGCAATTTGCCGGTTGCCTGCCTGCAGGTAGTCACTGTCCTGCGGTAGAGCGTGTGCAGGGGCATGCAACACAGAAAATATTGAACCGACCGAGACATTGACTGCCACGTTCGATGAACCATCCAGCGGGTCAAAAATTACCAAAAAATCACCTTTGTCTTGATCATCCGCAATGAGTACCGGTTTATCCATCTCTTCAGAGGCTAAACCTGCCACCAAGCCGCTCTGCGTCAGGTGGTCGATAAAAATCTGATTACTCACCACATCCAGCTTCATTTGCGTCTCGCCCTGAATGTTCTGGCTTTCCAGCTTGCCATACATGTCAGCTAAAGCGCCTTTTTCGGTCAACCTGGAGATGGCGTTTACCGTATCTGCAATATTCAAAATCAAGGTGGCCAATTGGCTCTCCGGGGACAAGCCTTGTGACGCCTCAACCAGAAAGCTGGCTAACGTAGTGTGATGTGTATTCATATGCGATGCGCTTTTCCTAATCTCATTGGCTAGATACCGATTTATTTCCTAAATTTTCAGTAAACACGCGAGAGGCGCGGATATCGGCCTCGGTAATCGTGGATAAATCCTCAATCGTGGCGTTTGTCCTGGCGCCTGACGCTATTTCAAAAATACGGTTAGCGTGACGCAAGCGTATTCTGTCCAGTGCATTTCTAATGGAGCGTGCATTCGCGAAATGCGGCTGTGTTTTGCGCTGTTCGATATATTCACTCATCGCCGCCAGTGCTTTCTCATCAAACTGATAATGCATCGCGGCTACCATTTTTTGCGCAATTTCCAGCAGTTCATGCTGACTGTAATCCGGAAAATCAATGTGGTGCGCAATCCGCGATGACATGCCCGGGTTGGATTGAAAAAACGTATCCATCCTGTCCTTATACCCGGCCAGAATCACGACCAAATCATCCCGGTTGTTTTCCATTACTTGCAGCAGTATTTCGATGGCTTCTTGCCCGTAATCTCTTTCATTTTCAGGGCGATACAGATAATAAGCCTCGTCAATAAACAGTACGCCGCCCATCGCTTTTTTAAGCACGTCTTTAGTTTTGGGCGCGGTGTGACCAATGTATTGTCCTACTAAATCATCCCGTGTCACGCTCACCACATGACCTTTGCGCACATAACCCAATCGATGCAGCATTTCGGCCATACGTAAGGCTACTGTGGTTTTGCCGGTGCCGGGGTTGCCTGTAAAACACATATGCAAATTAGGCTGCGCACTTTCAATTCCCAGTTGGAGACGCGCACGCGATACCACCAGGAATGCGGCGATTTCCCTGATTCTTTGTTTGACCGGAGCAAGACCGACGAGATCCTGATCCAGTTTTGCCAATACCTCAGCGATATTGGCGTCTGTCAGAATCTGCTGTAAATCTATGCTTGCCATATGCTGCCTGGCGGCGTTTCGGTACTGTAGGCGCGTGTGGTGTAACGAACTGTCCTGCCTTCACCCTCTTGCCTGATGAGACCAAAACCAGGTTCCATCGCAGGGCGATTGACAATAAAGCTCATCACCATTGATTCAACCCCACGTGTGCTATTAAACGCATTTACTTTGATGTAGGCATTCGGACAGGCTTTGCGACAAGCCTCTAAGTCATAAATGACAGCTGCACCGTCTTTAATTTCAAACATGGGCTGTTCCCACATGTTCCAGTAAACATTGCGTGGGTGCGGGTCATCTGTCCACTCAATTGAAACTGCCCATCCATTGCTGATTGCGTAGTCCACCTGCGTTCTGATTTCCTCATTGTTAAGCGGAGGTAAAAAAGAGAATTGTCCTTGTGTTATGTGCATATTGGTTTCCTTTACTTAAAATTTAGCTTAATTTGCAAAGGTGCCTAATTTGAGGTTGTAGGCGTACTTACAAAATCCGGGGTATCGGTGGACGCGTAGTTAAATGACACGTTTTTCCATGTTTCCAATGCCTGCTCCAGTGGCTTGCACCACTTTGCAGCAGCCCGCAGAATGTCAGGACCTTCGTTGAGAATATCTTTACCCTCATTGCGAGCCTTCACCATCGCTTCTATCCCCACACGGTTAGCTGTAGCGCCAGCCTGTATGCCTGCAGGGTGTCCGATGGTACCGCCACCAAATTGCAACACCATATCATCCCCAAATAAATGTAATAGTTGATGCATTTGCCCGGCATGGATGCCCCCTGAAGCCACAGGCATCACTTTTCTTAAATCCACCCAATCCTGGTCAAAAAAGATGCCGCGTGAGAAATCCTGCTTGGTTACGGTATCGCGGCATACGTTGTAATAGCCCTGAACCGTCATCGGGTCACCCTCAAGTTTACCCACTGCCGTTCCGGCGTGCAGATGATCGACACCTGCCAATCGTAACCATTTTGCTATCACGCGAAATGAAACACCGTGATTCTTTTGACGCGTATAAGTACCATGACCGGCGCGGTGCATATGCAGGATCATATCGTTCTTACGCGCCCAGTTACTGATGGATTGAATCGCTGTCCAGCCAATCACCAAGTCGATCATAATGATATTGGAGCCAAGTTCTTTAGCAAACTCTGCACGCTCATACATATCTTCCATGGTGGCTGCAGTAATGTTGAGATAGTGCCCTTTAATCTCCCCGCTATTGGCCTGCGCTCTGTTCACCGCCTCCATGCAAAACAGGAAACGATCACGCCAGTGCATAAAAGGCTGACTGTTGATATTCTCATCATCCTTGGTAAAATCCAGCCCGCCAGTCAGCCCCTCATAGACAACCCGGCCATAGTTCTTGCCTGAAAGCCCAAGTTTTGGTTTCATGGTTGCACCCAATAGGGGACGACCGTATTTATCCAGACGTTCGCGCTCAACGATAATGCCGGTTGGCGGCCCTTTGAAGGTTTTTACATAGGCTACAGGGATACGAATATCTTCCAAACGTGCGGCCTTGAGTGGTTTAAAACTGAATACATTGCCGATCAGAGACGCTGTTATGTTCGCAATAGAACCCTCTTCAAATAAAATGATGTCGTAAGCAATGTAAGCAAAATACTGAGCCTCCTTGTCAGTGCCCACACCGGTTCCCGGAACCGTATCTATACGGTAAGCTTTAGCCTGGTAATCTTCATAGGCCGTGAGCATATCGGTCCAAACCACGGTCCAAGTGGCCGTTGAGGATTCACCTGCTACCGCTGCCGCTGCCTCCTCCGGGTCTACGCCGTCTTGGGGGGTAATGCGGAATACACAAATAAAGTCCGTTTCCTTAGGCTCGTAGTCTGGGCGCCAATAACCCATTTGCTTGTATTTAAGAACTCCGCCCTTGTAACGCTCCTTAATATCGGTAATGCGCTCATCTGCTTGCGTATTCATTTTTTTCCTTCCGTTTATGATTCATAAAATATATGCAATCAATCATGATGAGCTACTGTATAAAATGTTAGAGTTAAGTTAAAGTAATAAATGTTTCATCAATAATTAAGTTTTACTTATGCGAAATATTACATTAAGACAAATAAGAACTTTTTTGAGCGCATCGAAGCACATGAGCTTTTTACGTGCGGCAGAAGAGCTACACATATCTGCACCAGCAGTTTCCCAGCAAATTAAAGAAATGGAAGACGATATGGAAGTCAGCCTGTTCAGCCGGGAGAACAGGAAGATAGAACTCACCGCCGCCGGAGAGTATTTTTTACTTTATGCACGTCGCATCTCCAGCACGCTTAACGAGGCTAGCACGATGATGGAGCGTCTGCGTGGAACACCAGTTAGTGTCTTGAAAATTGGCTTGGTTAGCACGGCAAAATACTTTTTACCTAAAATGTTGGCGGAATTCAAAAAAGACAACCCTAATTTACAAATCAGGGTTGAAGTTAGAAACCGGCAACAGCTTGTAGAGTTACTGCGTGACGGAGAAATTGATATTGCGATTATGGGCCGGCCACCTAAAGAAATTGATACACGCGTAGAGCCATTTGCCAGTCACCCGCATTTATTTATCGCGAGCCCATTAAACCCGTTGGCCGGAGAATCCAATATACCTCCAGAGGCCTTAAATAAATTTGAAATTATTTCTAGAGAAAGTGGCTCTGGTACACGATTTATTATGGAGAATTATTTTTCTGAACATAATCTCTCACCGATTGTAAGCATGGAAATGTCAAGTAACGAGACCATCAAACAGGCCGTGATTGCAAATTTAGGCATTTCATTTGTATCTTTGCACACCATAGGTAACGAAATCGCCAACAAACAGATTGCCATATTAGATATTCAAGATACGCCTATCATTAGAACTTGGCATGTAGTTGCCTTGACTAAGCGCAACTCTTCTCAGGCAGCGGAGGCTTTCAGATATTTTATATTGGAAAAGGGTGGTGAAATGCTGACGCCTAATCACGACCTTGTAAGGAATTTATGATGAAAAAATTTGGAATCGTCTTTTTGGTTCTGCTAGCCATAATTGCCGGTATTTTATTCTGGTTACGTAGCAACCTGGATGGATTGGTACGGAATGCCATGGTCAAGTACGGCAGTGAAATGACGCAGGCTAAGGTAAGTGTCGGTAATGCCAGGATTAATGCGGTTGATGGGGAAGGTGTAATCAGTAATTTTATTATCGGTAACACCAATGGGTTTAAAACGCCTTATGCGTTCAAGGTTCAGGAGTTTTCAGTTGTCATTGATCCTGCCAGTTTGACCAGTGACGTCATTTTAGTAAAAAAAATTAACATTATCGCGCCCGATATCATCTACGAGAAGGGTAGCGTAATGACCAATTTCGACGCTATTCAAAAGAATATTGCAGATTACCTGGGGCCATCCGATGATAACGCTTCTGGCGGTAAGAAGCTGATTGTTGAAAAGCTGGTAATTCGTAAGGCCAAGGCACAGGCTGCCGCTTCATTCATGGAGGGTAAAATGGTTACTTTTGATCTTCCGGGTTTGACTATGCGTAATCTAGGCAAAGCCAAGGGCGGCATCACCCCCGGTGAGCTTGGTCAGGTAGTCGCTGGCGCCCTGAAAAAACAATTAATTGGTACCATTAGCTTTGATAAACTCGGTAATGCAGCCAAGGCTGCGGCTGGGACGGCCGGGGGTGCCGTAGATAAGATTAAAAACCTGTTTTAATAAGATTGATTGCTACTTTAGTGGGCGTGCGCGCTATTAAGGGTACTCTCGACTATTTTGTTCTCCAGGGTCTGGTGAATCTGCTCCATTAAAAAACTTGCAGATTCGCGCCCTAATTTAGATTCGCGCATCGCCATGTGCCAGCTTGAAATGCACTGTCTTAAATCACCTTCATTATCACATGTCTCTATCCGGGCTTTTGTGCCGCGCCCCATAATGCCTAAATAATCATCGCATGCCTCAATTAATATGGTTTTAATGGCAGCTAATTTTGTCGGGCAAATTGGTTCCGGAGCTGCTGCGGCATTTTGCGTATCAAAAAAGGTGTGTGTAGTTGGAGATGCGTTTTTAATGGCTTGCTGATCGGCAGGGAGTTGAATGTAGCCTTCGGATTCCAGTTTTCTGATGGTGTCTATCAACAATTCTTTTTTAAAAAACTTTTCCAGGTCGTCTAGGTTGCGCACACCGTTTACCAATAGTAATACTTGGCGTTCACGTACACTTAGTGTGCGCTTATCTGTGGTAAATTCGTTGAAGCCAAGCGCAGACTTTTCATACACCATGATGTCCCCCTCATGTGAGCATTTGCATGGTGTATGTTATTAAATGAATATGAATCTAAAATGACAGTTTTATGGCGCGATTGTGAAGGCATGATGAATTATTTATTCAAACTTATGGGCACTTCTATAAATTCATTTTTTGGGCGCATTACTTCGTTGCGCGGTACTCGCAACCTCGCTGTATAGCGCATACTATTTCGGTTTCTCCGTTCCGTGCGCCTCGTACTGCATCCCAAACTCTGTATTTATAGAAGTGCCCTTATGCAATTTGCCATATGCCGTCAGCAAGCGCTGGTGCATATTACATCCTTTCATTTCCATCCCCGGTGCATGCAGGCCAAAGAAACGTAGTTCCCCTTTAAGCAATGCACGTGCTTGTTGTAGGGTTTCAGCGCCATATAGGCTTGTTAGTGCAGCTCTGTATGGTGTGCTGTCATCTAAATTGAGCAGGGTTTCGATGCAACGATAAACGAGTTTGCGTTTTTCGTCCAACTGCGCAAATTGACGTACCCAGTCGCAGCCTTCTATTGTGGCATCTGCGTCGCCTGCAGCGAGTGCCAGCAGGGTTTTCAATTCACCGATACGCATATCTTCCCATAGTGATCCTGCGTCTGGCGCCAGGCCGATGAAGGAAGCCACGGTGCGTTGGTCATCCACACCCAATTCATTCAGTGTTTCAAGTACCTCGGCGCATTGCTCGTTGTTTAAATTCGGTAAATTCAAGATTTCGGCACGTATATTGTTGGCTGCGCTAGTGTTTTCCCACTCAAGGTCATCTATCGGGTAAATTTCTGAAATGCCGGGCACGAGTATTCTGCATGCGTACACACCTAAATGTGTAAAGTCAGCGATGTAAGCATCTAATTCATCGGCATGAATGCGCGCGAGCGACCATTGGTAATCTTCTTCTGTCGTGTTGCTGAAGTTCCAATCTACAAAATCGAAATCCGGCTGATTGCCTAAAAAGTTCCAGTGCATAATACCGCTGGAATCTACAAAATGGATTTCCAGGTTAGGTGAGCTGGAAATTTCTTCAAGATCAAAGCCAGGTTCAGGAAAACCGGCCAATGCGTCCAGCCCGCGTCCTTGCAGTAATTCAGTAAGTGCGCGTTCAAGCGCGATTTCAAAGCGGGGGTGTGCGCCAAAGCTGGAGAAGCAGCCTTGGTCGTGCGGGTTGAGCAGGGTAACGTTCATCACCGGGTATTCACCGCCAAGCGATGCATCTTTAACGATAAGGCCGAATCCCGCAGCGCGCAGGTCTTCAATATCCTTGGCGATGCGCGGGTAGCGTGCGATGACTTCGTCCGGCACCTCTGGCAGGCAGAGGCCTTCTGCAATGACACGAAACTTCACATGGCGCTCAAAAATCTCAGAAAGCGCCTGCGTGCGTGCCTCCGCTGGCGTGTTGCCGGCAGACATGCCGTTGCTCACATAAAGATTGCCAATAATGTTGACAGGGAACCAGACGGTTTCGTTATCACGTTGACGCACGTAAGGTAAGGCACAAATGCCGCGCGCAGTGTTGCCGGAATTGTGGTCAACCAGCATTGACGCAGGAATCGTGCCATCCGGGTTGTAAAGCTCTTGTAGTTCTGGCGTCAGCAGTTCTTTCGGCCAAGCACCGTTTTTTTCATCTTTGCCATCAAGCTTGAACCAGCGCTCCTGCGGGTAATGCGTAAAGCTTTGGTTGGCGATTTTCTCGCCCAGGTAATAATGCGTCCAAAAATAATTATTACTGATTCGCTCAAAAAATTCGCCCAGCGCACTAGCCAGCGCTGCCAGCCTGGTTGCGCCCTTGCCATTGGTAAACATCAGCGGGCAGTCACGCTCGGCAATATGTACCGACCAGATATGTGCAACAGGATTCAGCCATGAACGCTCTTCCACATGAAACCCGATTGCAGCCAGCTTGGCTTGCATGGTGGCAATGGTTGATTCCAGTGAGGCATCTTTGCCGGCGATAAAGTTTTGCGTTTGCATGTGGGGTTCCAGTACGTTGATTCTGAATAGAGTGAGCTGACAGTGATGAAGCTGTCATTGTGATTACATTTTGAGGCTGGTAATTAAGCGGAAACGCTAATAAAAAATCGAGATGAAGCTTTGAAAATTTGAATTTTGAAACTATAAATTATGGGAAAAAGACAATAGAAACTGGTAAGTTTTGAGCTTTTTGCCAGAACATTTTCCTGGGTGCGACAGTATACAGTAGCTGACTATGTTTTAGTAATTACCGGTAATCACCATCCAGGTAATGCCAACGATTATCTATCAATTTAAATCTACTGGTTTCATGCAGCCTTTCGGCTTTTGCACCTAAATTACTGGCATATTTATAACGCGCGACAAACTCGACTATTGCGCTGTTTGCATCAATTTTTTGATGACGTTTAACCTGTAACCCTAGCCATTTAATAGCATCCTCACCCGTTAAACTCAAGCTTTCAGGGCGCGTGTCAGGGTGCCAGGTTTGCAGTAAATATTCTGTTAAAGCCGGATTCTCAGTAGCGAGTGCATACGCGCTATAGCGTGAGCGCATCAGCGCTTCAGCCGTTGGGGCAGGGGTGCCGAGGTGGTAAACCTCACAGCACTTGCTGTAAGGCTTTCCACTTTCGCAGGGGCATAAAGTCATATGTTATTCTGCCTCAAAACAATATTGGCACGAAGATGAGCGGAAGACAGTGCAACGCGCACGGTAACGTGAAGTCGACAAAGCCAATACTGAATTTTTGGTGGAATTAAGCGATTTCACGCGTTTCCATGAACTCTATATCCGGATAGCGTTCCTGCGCCATTTGTAGGTTCACGCGATTGGGCGCTAGGTACACATAATCATCTGCCCCATCCAGTGCGACGTTAAAGCCGTATTTGTCGGCAATCGCCTTCAAATCAGCATCTTTGCCGCGTAGCCAGCGCGCGGTGTAGCAATCGTAAGGCTCAAACACCATATCCACGCTGTATTCATGCTCTAAACGGTGCGCTACTACTTCAAATTGCAGCATACCCACCGCACCTAAAATCAGGTCGTTTGAAAGCAGTGGACGGAATAATTGCGCTGCGCCTTCTTCGGCCAGTTGTTTCAGTCCGATTTGCAGTTGCTTCATCTTCATCGGGTTTTTAATGCGCGCACGGCGGAAAAACTCAGGTGCAAATGATGGAATGCCGGTAAATTTAAGATTTTCGCCTTCGGTAAACGTATCGCCCAATTTTACCGTGCCGTGGTTAGGAATGCCGATAATGTCGCCGGAGTAAGCTTCATCCATGGTGGTGCGGTCTTGTGCCATAAAGGTAATGGCGTTGTTCACGCTGAGTGTTTTACCGGTGGCTACCTGTTTGATTTTCATGCCGCGCTCAAAACGGCCGGAACATACGCGCAAGAACGCAATGCGGTCGCGGTGTTTCGGGTCCATATTCGCTTGAATCTTGAACACGAAACCTGAAAACTTGTTTTCGTCCGGTGCTACAGGACGGCTTGCCGTGTTGCGCGCCTGTGGGGGAGGCGATAGGTCAACCACCGCATCCAGTAACGATTGCACGCCAAAGTTATTAATGGCAGAGCCGAAGAACACCGGGGTTTGCTTACCGCTTAAATAGCGCGCTTTATCAAAACTATGGGATGCTCCGCGTACCAGCTCAATATCCACACGTAAATCTTCTACCTGACGACCTAATACTTCATCCAGGCGCGGGTTATCCAAGCCTTTGATGATTTCAGAAGTGCCTTTTTCCGCACGCGGGTCAAAGAACGAAATCTCGTCGTTATACAAATGGTAAACACCCCGAAAGCTTTTACCCATGCCGATTGGCCAAGTCATTGGCGCACATTCCATGCCGAGTGTGGTTTCAATTTCGTCCAGCAGTTCAATCGGCGGGCGGCTTTCACGGTCAAGCTTGTTGATAAACGTGATAATTGGCGTGTCGCGCATGCGGCAAACGTTTAACAGCTTGATGGTTTGCGCTTCCACGCCATTCACTGAGTCAATCACCATTACCGCAGAATCCACCGCGGTGAGTGTACGGTAAGTATCTTCAGAAAAGTCATCATGGCCTGGGGTGTCAAGCAGGTTGATCATGTGTTCGCGGTAGGGGAACTGCATGACAGATGACGTAACTGAAATGCCGCGTTGCTTTTCAAGCTCCATCCAGTCCGATGTCGCATGACGTGCCGCCTTACGGCCACGCACTTCGCCCGCCACTTGAATGGCGCCGCCGAACCATAAAAGCTTTTCGGTGAGTGTGGTTTTACCCGCATCCGGGTGGGAAATAATGGCAAAGGTACGGCGGCGGGAGATTTCTTCTTGCAGGGATGACATGAGATGGATGTGTTTAAGGTAAAACGCTATTTTACCTTAAATGTACCTCTAAAAATTCAATTTTGCGAGCATCCGCTTTACGGATTGCCTGCTTAAATCACTTCGTCGTCTACTGCGTTGCTTACAAAAGGTTATTCCTTATTTTTTATTTGTACCTTGTTTGGCTTATGGCACCAGCCGTTGCGTCAAACAGCGTTTGAAAACCCAAGCCTTTGATGGATATGTCAATGAATATCCCTACTCTAAAATTAGCCAAACAAAAGGTTTAAAGTTTACGATAAAGAGTAGATATTTGCCTGAGATTTTATGTATAAAAAGGGTTACGTGTTAGCACGTATATGCGTATTTCAACTAGTGCAGTAGATTGCATTCATCGGCGGTACATCACAATTTACGGGCAGACTGCAGGTTTTCTCCCTTAGGTTATCACCGCAAGATGGAAGATTGATCAACTGTAAAATGATAGTCGTTCTGCAATATGTGTTTTTTTAATAAAAAAGGAGAATTAACATGAAAAATTTATATTCGGGTATTCAGCGTTTTATCAATGATGAAGAGGGCGTAACAGCCATTGAGTATGCGCTGATTGCATCACTGATTGCGGTGGTGATTATTCTTGCGGTCACGGCAACAGGTAGAGAGGTTTGTAATACATTCAATAGTGTTGTTACTGCGCTTGGCGGGGCTGCTGCAACCTGTCCGACATAATAATATGAAAAGGTGATCAGGGTTGATCCGACGCTTGGCTCGCTTGGTCTGATGGTGGGGCCGGACAAGTTTAAAGGTCGACCTTGGTTACAGCTAAATTAGAAAGCGTTGAATATCGGATTTTTCGTGATGGTGTTGTTTTTTTACGAAAAAAAGGGGGTGTGATGAGACGTCTGTATTCGAGTGTTCAATGTTTTTTGCAAGATGAAGATGGTGTGACTTCCATTGAATACGTGATGATTGCTTCGTTGATTGCAGTGGTCATATTGGCTGCGGTGGGTGCTTTGGGTACCCAGGTGTGTGAAAGATTCAGATCTATTGCGGAAGCGCTTGGCGCGACGGGCGTTGCAGCCTGTCTTTAAGCAAGCGTAGCTTTGATGAAATGCAATGGAATTTAGGTGGTTAGGCCCTTGATTCCGCTTTTGGCATTCACTCATGAATAATTAGCTTTAACTGGCATATTTTGTGGGGAAGACCTTCACGACCTCATCAAGGTTGCAGTGGTTATTAAGAAATAATGGTTTGGTAGTGTGTATAGGATGGTTGGTGGTGTGGCTTTATATAAATTACATCACCAGTAAGATTTACAGTAAAGGTTTTCTGAAAGGGTGGCATGTCACCAAACTTGATGGGATTGTTGGCGTTAATGCCATTGGTGGGGTTGTTGTTAGTGATTGCGTGGCAGGATATTCGCAGTCACCGCATCCCTAACAAATTGGTGTTGACTGGCATAGTGTTAGGCATAGCGTTAAATGGGCTGTTGCCTGAAGGCTGGGGTTTCAACAGTGTGATACCTGGTGGGTTAGGTTGGTTGGCTGCGCTGGAGGGGCTGGGAGTCGGCATGGCAGTGTTGCTGCCAATTTACTGGCTTCGTGCCATGGGCGCCGGTGATGTGAAGCTGATGTCCATGGTGGGCGCCTTTCTCGGACCTGCTGACGTATTGGGTGCGTTGCTGGCAACTTTCGTTGCTGGAGGTGTGATGGCTTTGGTAGCAGTTTTTTGGTCAAAGCAGGTCAGCCAGTTGCTGCAAAACATCAGGCTGATGCTGCTGGGTGGCATCGTTAAGATGAGCGCAGGGCAGTTACCATTGATGAATGATTTGCCGGTTTCGGTAGGCAAGTTGCCTTATGCGGTGGCGATTACAGTGGGCACATTTGGCTACCTTGCGTGGCAGCGGACGAGATGAGATTGCGACTGAGCGATTAAATTATGAGTGATTGAATTTGAGTGGAATAATCCACGAATTAAAGTGTAAGTCCGCAGGCAGGTTAAGCTTACGGTGTGCTAATAAAATGAACAAAAAATAGAAAACAGCCAACGAAAATTAACCAAGAAAAGTGAAGCTAATAATGAAAACAAAGCTTACAGGACAGATGAATGTGGTGGGTGAGGAGCGGCGCCATTCGCAGCTTCCACTCCAGCCTCTTACTATCGAAGAAACTGGGCTTAGTTTTCAATTTCTTGTCGAACTCCTCTCCAAAGCATTATTCCTGCGTGGCCAGATGCGGTTGATGGATCTGGTTGCCTATTCCAAACTTTCTGTGACTGTGCTAGAGCCATTGTTGGCTTTTATGCGTACCGAACGCATGTGTGAGGCAGTGCGAAGTAGCCAATCTGAAACGGCCGTTGCCTACAGCCTCACTGAACTGGGACGATTACGTGCTGAAGATTATCTGCGTAAAAACCAATATGTTGGGCCTGTCCCCGTTAGTTTGAATGCTTATGTCAAGCAGGTGCATCAGCAGTCCGTTGTCAATATGCAGGTAACGCGTGAACAGTTGTCAAAGGTATTTAGTGGCTTGGTGGTGAAAGAGGGCATTCTTAAGCAATTTGGCGCGGCGATGAATTCAGGACGGGCGATTTTTGTTTATGGCCCGGCAGGAAGCGGCAAGACTTTTATTGCGGAACATTTGGCTGGCCTGCTTTCAGGTGATGTCGCCATTCCGCACGCCATTGTGGTGGATAACGAGGTAATCCAGATTTTTGATCCTCTGACACACGAGCCGCTGCGGCCTGCGAGCGAGAATGACAGTGGGGGGCTTTGGCTGGATCGCAGAATGTCGACTGATGCGCGCTGGGTGTTGTGTCACCGTCCGGTAATCAAAACCGGTGGCGAGTTGACGCTCAAAATGCTGGATCTGGATTTTGATGAAAGTGCCCGCTTTTACCAGGCACCACCCCAGGTCAAAGCAAACAATGGCCTGCTGATTATCGATGACCTGGGACGGCAATTGGCTCCTGCCATCGATATCATGAACCGCTGGATTGTGCCGCTAGACCGCCATGTGGATTATCTGGCACTCCATACTGGCAAAAAATTCATGATTCCGTTCGACGTGATTGTAGTGTTCTCCACTAATCTGCCCCCAAGCAAACTTGCGGATGATGCTTTTCTGCGTCGCCTTGGCTACAAGATTTTTGTCGGACCAATAAGTGAGGATGAATATCGTGCCATTACCCAGCAGGTATGCGATGAACTGCAGATATTGTTTAGCGAAGATGGGTTCAACTATCTTTTGCATGAACACCATTATAAGAGTGGAAAACCTTTGTTTGCCTGCATCCCGCGGGATATTCTGGAGCAGTTAAGGGATATTGCACGCTATGAGGGGAAGCAGGTGGAAATGTCCAGAGAGTTGCTGGATTGGGCGTGGAACAATTATTTTACGCATGATTAACGGTCGTTAATTAAGAACAGAGATATAAAGGGGATTACAAATGAAAAATCCAAGAGCTTTTTTGATGATCATCGTTTCGGTTGGCATAGGGTTGGGAGCTGTTGTTTTAGCCTCACGCTGGATAACGCAGCAAGCTACGGTGGCTTCCGATAAAGTGGTGGTTGCGACCCAAGACATTGATTTGGGTACGCCGCTTACTCCTCAGATGCTCAGGGTCGCAGATTGGCCAAAAGGAAGTGTTCCTGCCGGCGCATTTAAGGATCCCAAAACTTTGGACACACGCGTGGTTAAGACCAGTTTGTTGCGCGGTGAGCCCATATTGGAATCCAAGCTGGCGCCGCTTGGTGCGACTGGCGGATTGTCTGCGGTGATCAGTAAAGGCAATCGGGCTATGACGGTGCGGGTTAATGATGTGGTCGGTGTGGCGGGGTTTGCCTTGCCTGGCAACTATGTGGATATTGTGGTCAACACCGAGGAAGAGAGTATCAAAGAGGGGGGCATCAACAAGAGTATCTCCAAGATTGTCCTCGAGCACATTCTGGTTCTAGCGGTGGCGCAGGAGCAAGCTCGAGACGAAACCAAGCCCAAGGTGGTGAATGCAGTGACGCTAGAGGTGACACCGGAGCAGGCTGAAAAGCTGGATCTTGCGCGTAGTGTGGGTAGCCTGTCGTTAGTGTTGCGCAATCAGATTGATACCAGTTTGGTAACAACCACAGGCTCTACCAAAAAGAATCTGCTCAACCGCGCTGAGCAGCCTGAAGTGGTCACGCAGCAGCCTGACGTTAAAACAGGCGTTAAAGTCGAGGTGGAAAAGGCGGTGGTTCCTCGTCGGGCTTCGGCTAGGAAACCGGCTGGGAAGCTCGTTCCCTATGAGCAGGTCGAGGTCATTCGAGGCACAACCAAGAGTGTTGAAGAGTTCAAGGCTCCTGAATAAAGGGAAGTGATAGCAGAGATGCAGGTTATAACGTAAGTTGATGTGGGTATGGCTTTCATCGTACATGTCAGGCGAAGCTTCACCCACATTGTATGGATTCGATTGCATCGATTTAACAGCGGAATTTGGATATTGCCAGGGAGAAATGAAAATGAATGAGCACAAAATTGCAAACAGCCGGTTGTCACGCTATGGCGATCAGATTCTCGTTGCTGTGTTAGGCATCGCACTGTTTGCTGGAGGGCCGTTATATGCCGCGGAACCGGCAAAATCCAAGGTGCAGAAGTCCGCTGCGGCATCGGCAGCATCTAAGAAGCCAATCCGGCGATTCCCCGCGACGACAGAGCTTGTGCCGCGGATAGAGCTCTCTCTGGGGCAATCTCACCTGATTAGGTTGCAGGATGGATTGAGCCTGAAAAGGGTGAAAGTGGAAGATGATAAAGTGGTGCAAGTCGAGGTGACGAGTCCTAGAGAGATCGTGCTGCACGCCAAGGCTGTAGGTACTACATCAGTCATGATTTGGGATAAGACTGGGCAAATTTCGGTGGTGGATGTTAGCGTGGTCGGTGTGACAGTGGGGATGGATGCCACAGCCCTGCAAAGCAAGTTACAACAAATGTTACCCAATGAGAAGGGTATTAAGGTAGGTTCTGCGGGTGGTTCGCTAGTGTTGAGTGGTATCGTGACCGATGCAGTTAAGGTGGATAAGGCCATGGCACTGGCAGAGGCTTATTCAGGAAAAGATAAAGATAAGGACAAGAAGGTTATCAATATGATGCAGGTCGCCGACCCGCAACAGGTGATGCTCGAAGTGAAAATGGCCGAAGTCTCGAAGAATCTGTTGGATAAACTGGGGGCACAATTCAATGCATCACGTGTTAATGGAGGCGTGGCTTATGCCATCGCTGCCGGCTTTTTAAGTCTCACTGGGGCGAATCCATTGTCGCCTGGCGGTTTGGTGACGATCAGCCATGGTAAAACTAACATCAAACTGGATGCTGAAGACAAAGACGGCATTGTCAAGATATTGGCTGAACCGAACATCATTGCCATCAGCGGACAGGAAGGCAGCTTCCTTGCAGGCGGGAAACTCTTCATTCCAGTGCCGCAAACCAGTACTGGCGGCGCTTCGACAATCACGCTTGAGGAACGAGAGTTTGGCGTGGGTCTCAAATTTACGCCGACCGTGTTGGGAGATGGTCTCATCAACCTAAGAGTAGCTCCTGAAGTATCCGAGTTATCCACAACTGGCGTAACAGTCGGAGGCAGCGTATTTCCTTCGTTCACTACCCGGCGTGTTTCTACTACAGTGCAACTGCACGATGGGCAAAGCTTTGCTATCGCCGGTTTGATCAAGAACAACGTTACCGAGACCATTAGGCGATTCCCGGTTCTCGGCAACATTCCATTTTTGGGCGCGTTGTTCCGTAGCAGCGAGTTTCAGAATGACAAGACAGAGTTGATATTCGTGGTTACACCACGCCTGGTGAAGCCATTGCCGCCGGATTACAAACTACCTACAGATAGTTTTAATCCACCAGACAAAAAAGAGTTTTTCCTGAACGGTGAACTGGAAGGCAAGCCTGCTGAACCTGCTAAGCCTACACCACCGAGCAAAGTTCCTGCACCACAGCCAGGTGCGGTTGGTTCAGAGCAGAAAAATTCCAACGACGGCTTTGAGATGAAATAAGGAGAGAATCATGCACACATTAACGATTAAATTCATTCTTGCCGCCCTGCTTGCGCCAGTTGTCCTGGCTGGTTGCGCCACCCAAACGCCAGTTCTTGACCAGCATTTTGGCGAGGCTGTGAACGCTGCCAAGGCACAACAGGTCATTAATCCCGATGCATCCCTGAACCCGGACCCAGTGGCGGGGATAGATGGCCAGGCTGCTAACGCCGCGGTTGACCGTTATCACAAGTCTTTCGAGCGGCCACCTGCAACAGGTAATGTGTTTACTATTGGTGTTGGCACGGGTGGTACCGGCACGTCAACGGGCAGCGGAACAACGGGCAGCGGGACAACGAGCGGGACAGTGAGATAGGGCCATGGTCGCGTAGATTACGGTAGAGGAGAGCGAGATGACCGGACAGAGGCGATATAAGACACAATCAATACTACGCCAGCGTGGCGCAGTAGCGATTATTGTCGCCATCTGCATCTTTGTGCTGGTGGGCTTCCTCGGCCTGGTGATTGATTTGGGCCATCTCTACGTTGCCAAGACCGAACTGCAAAACGCGGCGGATGCCGCTGCGTTGAGCGGCGCCAAGGAACTTGTTGGCACTGTGACCGGGGTGAACGATGCCAAAGATAGAGCTATAGAGGCGGCAGGCAAGAATAACTATGACCTTAATGCCACGGCGGTAGTAATCGATGATGGGGATCTCCAGTTCAGCAGTTCGCCGGATGGGCCGTGGGTAGATATTGCTGATGCTCTGGCGAGTCCGGGCGACAAGACTTTTCTCAAGGTGGACACCGGTTTGCGCAATCTCGATACGTGGTTTATCCGCGTGTTGGTTAGCGCAATGACGCAAACCTCCACCTTCGGTATGGCAGTGGCGGGAAGACTCACCACCAACATCACCCCGCTGGGTATCTGCGCGATCGACCCGGCTGCCACTAACCGCGAGCTTGGTTTTCTGCGGGGGGTGGCTTACAACGCGCCGAACATTAACCCCCTGGCCGTGCAACCGGATCAACTATGGATCAACCCGATTGATGTCTATCCCGGGGGGTGTGACCCGAACAATGCCGCGCCGGCCAATACATTTCCGTTCGTGTGCACGGGCACGATGTCATCGATTTCCGCGATTCCGGGCAAGGTGTATTACGACACGGGGAACGATACTACCTTGAATGGCCCGCTGAATTCGCGGTTTGGCGTTGCCACTGCATATACCGGTGGGCACTCCTGCAATCCCGATACCGCACCGGCGGATAGCAATGTCAGGGAATACAACTGCACGCGTACGGGCGGTCCCAACCCCGACAATTGCCTGGCCTCCGGCAGTTTGCCGTCCAATTCACCGCGAGACTGGATGGATCCATCGAGCACGACGTTGCCGACACGGCAAAGCATGGAAATCCGGCTTAGAACCGATCCGATCGCGCCACGTAAACCGTTCAACTATCCAACCCGCCTGGCCCCGGAGATTCCTGCGGACTTCTCGCGGTATGGCGTGCTGTGGAGCTACAGCAAGGAGTTGAATTTCTCGACTACGCCAGCCACGACTCGTACCACCGCCGATTGGCCGAATCTTTACGGCGGGTCGGCACAGACATACCCGCCGACTACTACGCCGTACCTCGCCTATATCACCCCCCCGACAGGGCTAGGGGCTACGCATGCAACCGCCGACCGGCGGGTGTTGAATATGCTGATTATGGATTGTGACGCCGAGGTCGAACACGTGGGTGCTTGTACGGCGCTGCCAGTGATTGGCGTCGGCAGGTTTTTCATGCAAGTGCAGGCCGACCTTCCGAACAACCTCCATGTCGAGTTTGCCGGATTGTTGCCAACACCGCTTCCGCCTGCCGACATCCGTTTGTTCCGGTGACCGATGATGAAAACTTCATTCCGGAAAATGAACGACAAGGTGAAGGGCGCAGCAGCGGTCGAGATGGCTTTGCTCCTGATCCTGCTGCTCATGATCGTGGCCGGCATTATCGAATTCGGTCGTACGTTCTGGTACTACGATGCCTTGGCGAAAGGGACGCGCGACGGTGTGAGATTCCTCTCCAACGCCAGGGTTGACGATACGGTGGCGATCGATGCGGCACTGATCGGCCAGGCGAAGGCAATGGTGGTGAATGCGGCAACTGAGGCCAATGTGCCCAGCTTTTTGGAAAGTGATGTTGAGGTTGATTGCGATCCAGACTGCACCGCGCCGACCTACGTTACCGTGCGCATTGATGCCTACCCAGTCACGATTGGCGGCTGGATTCCGGTTTTTGTGCCGACTGGCGCGACTACCTGGAGTAGTACGCTATCACCCTATACCACCATGCGGTACATGCGTTGAGGATGGAGCCATGCTAAAAATGATGAAAACAGCTCACAAAACATCCCGCCATCAGCAGCACGGTGCGGCAGCGGTTGAGTTTGCCTTGATTGCGATGCTGTTCTTTACGTTATTGCTTGGCATTCTGGAATTCGGCCGCTTATTTTACCTTTACAACACAGTGCAAGAAGTGACTCGACGTGCCGCACGTGAAGCTGTGGTTAGATGGGTGGATGAGATGGATGACGCTGCCGAGGTGGAAAGTCTGGTGCTGTTTGGTGGTACCAGCCTGCCCGCCGGTGTCGAGATCACCGCCGCCAACATCAACATTGAATATCTGACGGTAAGCGGTGGGACGCCCACCCCCTTTCCGGGAAGCGCAGCAGATAATATATCGGCATGCCTGAGTGGGCCTGATGGCTGCATTGCATTCGTGCGGGCGTCAATCACCGGCGCAACCTACGTGCCAATGATTGGGTTGTTCCCGTTTTTGGCTGTGCCGATTCCTGCTTCAACGGTGACTATGCCGGCAGAAAGCATGGGATATAGAGATTAAATTAAATGGCAACACATAGTGAGGTAGATGTGAAAATTGTAGTTATTTCACCTAACAAGGCTCTCATGGAGGAAATCCGCCATATTCTTCAGGGCGGAGATTCCCAGCGGCATTTTTTCCTGTTTGAGGGCGGAGTCAATAATGTTACCCAGTTTGTTGATCAGGAACATCCCGACCTCACCATTCTTGACGGATCTGGCCTCGGGATGGGGCAGTTAGAGGTGCTTGAGCAATTTTGCCTGCAATACGCAAATACGTCTTTTATTGTGTTGCGCAAGAACGTGACCCCGGAGTTTTTGGTTGGCGCGATGCGTGTCGGTGTGAAGGATGTCTTGTCTTTGCCGATAGCACCGGAGGATCTGCAGGCGGCAGTGAAGCGTGTAGAGGACAAATTAAAGCCGGTTGCCTTCCCACAAAAGGTGGGCAAGGTTATTGCATTTATCGCAAGTAAAGGGGGCAGTGGTGCCACTTTTTTGGCCTGCAATTTGGGTTATGTCCTGGCGGCGTCACTCGAGGCGAAAGTGGCTCTGCTGGATTTGAATCTACAATTCGGGGATGCTGCGCTGTTCGTTTCCGATCAAGTGCCATCAAATACGCTGGCTGATGTTGCGGGCAATATTTCACGTCTGGACGCTTCCTTGCTGGCATCATCCATGGTGCAAGTACTGCCGAATTTTGGGCTGCTGGCCGCTCCTGAAGATGCGGAGCTTGCTTTGGAAGTTAAGCCGGAACATATTGAGGCGCTGCTAAAACTGACCAAGACACAATACGATTACGTTATTCTGGACATTGGTGTGGCACTCAATGCCACTAGCGTGAAGGCGTTGGATCATGCCGACCAGATATTTGTGGTGCTGCAGGAAACGTTGCCTTATATTCGCGATTCCAAACGGCTGATTCACGCCTTGCAATCGCTGGGCTACGCCAAAGAAAAGATTCATTTGATCATCAATCGCTATGAGAAGGGTGGCGACATCCGGCTGGAGGATGTCGAAATGACTCTGGGCATAAAAGTGTTGGATACCATTCCGAACAGTTATGAAGCAGTTTCGGCATCGGTCAATCAGGGGGTGCCAATCATGAAGATTGCCAAGCACGATCCGGTGACCAAAGCTTTACAGGAGATGGCGCAAAGGCTGGAGCAGCCACAGGGAAAAAAAAGTGGCTGGCTGGATCAGTTGTTGCATCATACGTGACAAAGTGCGTGACATTGTGTTTGATACGATGGCTAGCGCTGTGAGGTTCGTGTTTTTTCTGAAGTTATTTGTATGTGCATCAGGGTGCCAATTGTTATTAAGAATGAATGCTGAATCAAGGAAGGAACTGAATTATGTCGCTACGTGACAAGTTGGAAGATATTAAGAATGATACGGTTCAACCACCGAAGGCTGCGCAACAAAGCGGGTTTATGGGTAACAAAGTTTATCAGGAGTTGAGGTCTCGCATTCATCGCAAGCTGCTGGATCGTGTTGATTTAGCCATGATGGAAAACATGGCGCCGGAGCTGTTGCGGGAAGAACTTAAAACTCTGGTGGAGCGTCTGCTTTCAGAGGAACCGATGGCAATCAACGACTCCGAGCGCATAAACCTGGTGCGTGATATTCAGCATGAAGTGCTCGGATTGGGGCCGCTGGAGACTCTGATGGCAGATTCAACGATCTCAGATATTCTGGTTAACACCTACCGGCAGGTGTATGTGGAGCGTAAAGGCAAGCTGGAGTTGACTGACGTGCACTTCGAGAACGAGGCTCACTTACTTAAGATTATTGACAAAATTGTTTCTGGTGTCGGTCGTCGCGTGGACGAATCCAGCCCAATGGTTGATGCACGGCTCCCCGACGGGTCGCGGGTGAATGCGATTATTCCGCCGCTGGCAGTGGACGGGGCAATCCTGTCGATTCGCCGATTTGCCTTGGTTCCTTTGCAGATGAAAGATTTTCTGCAACTCAAAAGCCTGACTCCGGAAATGGCTGAAATCCTGGAGGGGTTGGTAAAGGCCAAGGTTAACCTCCTGATTTCCGGCGGTACTGGCACCGGGAAGACTACTCTGCTCAATGTTCTATCCGGCTACATACCAATCACTGAACGTATCATCACCATTGAAGATGCTGCAGAGTTGCAATTGCAGCAGCCGCATGTTGTGCGCTTGGAAGTACGTCCACCCAATATTGAGGGCAAGGGTGAGGTCACGCCGCGGATGCTGGTGCGGAATAGTTTGCGTATGCGTCCGGATCGTATCATCGTTGGGGAGGTGCGCGGGGCAGAAGTGGTAGACATGTTGCAGGCGATGAATACCGGCCATGAGGGGTCTATGGTTACGGTGCATGCCAACACTCCGCGCGATGCACTGACCCGTCTGGAAAATATGATTGGCATGGCAGGGTTTAACCTGCCGCCGAAGGCGATGCGTGAGCAAATCAGTTCAGCTTTGACTGCGGTGATTCATATCTCACGTTTGAGTGATGGTAAGCGCAAGCTGACAAGCATTCAGGAAATCACTGGCATGGAAGGCGATATCGTTACGATGCAGGATATATTTTCCTACGAGCAAACGGGGGTGGCTGCGGACGGCACAGTGCAGGGTCATTTCCGGGCAACGGGCATTCGCCCGAGATTTGTCGATCGCCTGCGTGTCCACGGTATCGTTGTGTCTGATGAATTGTTCGACCCCACCCGTTTATATGAGTAGGAGATCTACGTGAATTATCTCTACTATCTGTTTGTGTTACTAGGTTTTCTTGCGGTGGTTCTTTTCCTAGAAGGGATGTACCTGGCCTGGAATGCCTACAAGGGCCCTGAAGCGAAACGTATTGAGAGGCGTTTGCAGGCCATGTCGGCTGGCGTCAGCCATCAAAGCTCATCCTTGATCAAGCAACGCCTGCTTGCCAAAACCCCGGGCTTGGAGCATCTGCTGTTGCAGATTCCGCGCATCCATCAACTGGACAGAATAATTCTACAGACAGGTTTACGTTTGAGTGTGGCGGGGTTTATAGGCTTGACGCTACTGGCGGCAGGCGGTGGGGCGGTGCTTGCATTGCTGGTCAGTCTGCCTGTATTCGCGGTTATTGCGATTAGCATAGCTGCAGGCCTTGTGCCCTTTTTCTACATGCAGGGTGCCAAGCATAATCGAATGATTGCAATTGAGCAGCAGTTGCCTGATGCACTTGATTTTATGGGACGCGCCATGATGGCAGGCCATGCGTTCCCAAGTGCACTGCAGATGGTGGGTAGTGAAATGCCCGAGCCAATAGCCTCTGAATTTCGCATTGTCTTTGATGAAATCAACTATGGTATTTCGACACAGGAGGCATTAAAAAATCTGACTGTTCGTGTGCCTAGTACTGATCTCAGCTATTTTGTGATCGCTGTACTGATCCAGCATGAGACTGGCGGTAACCTGGCAGAACTGCTCGGTAATATCAGTGAATTGATCCGAGATCGCCTGAAGTTGCTGGGAACAGTGCGCGTTTTATCCGCTGAGGGACGTTTATCGGCCTGGATACTGACAATCTTGCCTTTTGCGCTGGGAATTGTTCTCCAAATTATGAATCCTAAATTTTTGAGCGTGCTCTGGACTGATCCAATTGGATTGAAGATGGTTGGTGTTGCGTTGTTAATGATGTTGGTGGGGATTTTTGCAATGTGGCGTATTACCAAGATTCGGGTCTGATGCAGTTTAAATAAGTGAGAACATGATGAACACAATACAAATAATTTACCTGGTTCTTATTTTTGTCACCGTGTTCGTGGTCGCGCTGGTGATACTGGCACAGCTTACCATGCATCCGCTACAGGCACGGTTGCAACAGCTAAAGGGGGATGTCCACGAGGGGAAAGGCACCAATGAAATAGTGGAAGAGTCAGCTTGGGTGCGTCGCGTTATTGAACTTACTGGGCCAATAGCCAAACTTTCGTTGCCTAAGGAAGGGTGGGAGAAATCACAACTGCGTATCCGCTTTATGAATGCCGGTTATCGTAGCGGAAGCGCGCCAGTGCTGTTTTTTGTGGCCAAAACTCTACTCACTTTTTTACTTCCTGGCCTGTTTGCTCTTTACACTACTATTGGCGGAACGGATTTTAAGCCCAACACCTTTCTTTTCTTGTTAGTAGGCTTGGCTGCGATTGGTTATTTTCTGCCCAACGCCTTCCTGGCACGGCGTATTGCTTATCGAAAACGTGAGATTTTCGAGAGTTTCCCCGATGCTATGGATTTGATCATAGTCTGTGTGGAAGCTGGTTTGGGCTTGGACGCAGCCCTTGCCAGAGTGGGAGAAGAAATGCACATGAGGAGTCCTATTCTGGGGGAAGAGTTGCATTTGATCAACCTTGAACTGCGTGCGGGCAGTTCGCGTGAAAGAGCATTGCGTAATCTTGCATTGAGAACGGGGGTTGAAGATATTGATACTCTGGTTGCAATGCTGGTGCAGTCTGACCGCTTTGGTACCAGCGTCGCAGACTCGTTACGGGTACATGCCGATAACTTGCGTACTAAACGCCGGCTGCGGGCTGAAGAGGCTGCCGCCAAGATAGCGGTAAAACTGTTGTTCCCGCTGATTTTCTTTATTTTTCCGTCGATGCTGCTGGTGCTGTTGGGGCCGGCATTTATTAGCATTAATCGAATTCTGCTGCCGACATTGTCGGGCCAGTAATTGGATGTTAGAAATTATTTGAGTGGAGGTGGATGATGAAAGTTAGACCAAAAATTTTACCAACAGTGTGCTGCATTGCACTGTTGAGTGCGTGTGCATCTAACCAGGCTGTTGGCGTTGCGCCATTTACGATTAAACCAATCACTGCCAAGAATAGTAGTGATAACCCCGAGGCGATGTATCAGATGGGGCGCTATTATCAAGGGCAAAATCGCTATGATTTGGCGATTGCTGCATATCAAAAAGCGCTGGTTGCAGATGGCAGTTTTGTGGAGGCGCGTAACGGCTTGGGCGTGATTTATTCCAAACAAGGGAAATACCGCGAGGCGATTGAGGCATTCCAGGCTGCCATTCAACGGGCGCCCAAGGCTGCACACATATACAGCAATCTGGGCTATGCCTATTATTTGCAGGGGCAGTATGGTGAATCGGTAGCAGCACTTGAGCAGGCAACCGTTCTTGATCCTGCTAATCAACGTGCACTCAATAATCTTGGTCTTGCCTATGCAAAGGCCGGTAGTAAGGGGGACTCAATTCAGGCCTTTGCTCAGGCAGCGAATGTTTCAGCCGTAGCCACAACTGCAGACCCAAGTGCTCATGGGGTGGTGGCTGAGGTACCTTCGCAGGGCGTATCGGCGCTGCCTGCTGAGGGTGTATCTGTCCCAACGGCTGAAATTAGTGTGACACCTGTTTCCCAGCCTATGGCGCAGAAATTAGAAGCACAGAAGCTTGAAGTGCAGAAGCCGGATGTGCAGATACTGGCGCTACCTAAGGATAGGGGTGTTATCAAGCTGGCATCCGCGCTCCCCACCATCCCCGTAGTAGATAGCCGCGTGAATTTGGTGCAACTGGCGCCCAATGTCCATGAATTGCATACACAACAATACAGTGCCGAGCCGATACAGACTGCCGCTGTGGCTGATATTCCCAGTGTAGCGAAGTTGCGTGTTGAGGTTGCCAATGGCAACGGAGTGCTTGGTATGGCGGGAAAAGTGGGGCAGTTTCTGCGCAGTCAGGGCTACCCTGCAGCGCGGTTGACAAACCAAAAGCCATTCCAGGTTCGAATGACGCAAATTCAGTATCGTAGCGGCCATCAGGCAGAGGCACAGTATTTGCAATCGAGCATGCCAGGGATGCCACAGATGGTTCAGCGCAATGACATGCGTGCGGATGTAGGTGTCCGATTGGTGTTGGGTAAGGATATGACGACACACTTGGCCCATTTTGGAAGCAAACGGGAGAAGCTTGACCTTGCGCTCGCGCTTACGCTCAATGCGCTGGAATCCTAGGTAGATTGTTTTTGCCCGGTGAATTGTTTTTTGTAAGGTAGTAAGCAGGTAATTTAATATTTTTTTAACTATAGGGAGTATGAGATGGCTGATATAAAACACATTATTGAACCTGAAAGATTGGGTATATGGACTGCTGCGACATTTATTCTCGCATTGCTGGCTTTGGTGGCGGCGCTTATCGGGCTGAACAGAAGCAGTGACTTGATGTATATGACGCAGACGGAGGTGCTACTCCTCAATAAAAAAATTGAGGACGTAAAGCTAGCTGGGAAAGCGCCTGCAACTACTGTACAGCCCGCACAGCAAGAGCAGAAATAAACGCATTGCCCTCACTCACAGCGTATCCTCAAATGATCGTAATTAACGACCGTTTTAAGATACGCTGTGAGTAGGTTTTTAATTGACCTGATGGTGTGATTGAATTTGGCTATCTTTAATCGCATTACTGTGTTCAGATAACTTTCTTTTTTATTCGAATGTAGGGTTAGGCTTGGCCGTTGAGTAAATATACGGAGCATACGCTAACGCTATTGTATCTACGGATTGCACCTTACAGCGTTGTTGAGGCAAAGAAGACATCATTTGGATTTAACTTACATTCATTTCCAGATGAATCAATAAATATGAAGCAATCATCTACTTGAATCATGTTTTTTGGAATGATCCAGTCTTGATGATTTGTTACCTCGTCATAATGGCACTCAATCTTTGCTGTACTATCATCAGTCAATTTAACTCCAACAATTGAAAGGCGATTTGGAGTTATAAGATCTAATTTTATGTAACTCATTTGGTTTCCCTTAATTATGCCTAACGTGGAGCTAAGGGGCTGGCTGAAAGCCAGCGTCCCGCTTGACCGCAATGTTAACAGCTTGCATATTTCAGGTGCAGCCCGGTACAGACATGAGTAGTGCGATAAGCCATTATATATTTTGATTGTGGTGTGGCTGGGAATTGCTGATTTCAAATAATCAGCCATAAGAGGTGGCGACCAATTGTCCTTCGCGCCGTGCCAAATGTGTGTGTTGACGGAGACATCGGCGAGTGTGGATTTCCATGGGCGTACATAAGCTTTGATGTCCCTCACGTAACCTGGGGTGCGGTTAGTGAAGCACGATCTTAATACTTGGCTGATGTTGGATTGAAACTCACGATTCGTCACTAATGTTTTATCACCGTCGGCAGCAGAGGCAAATAGCAGGCGAAATAATGCATTAGGGAAAAACAAAGCGAGCAGCTTTTGCCAATAAGACAATAGAACGAATAAGGCGGGAAATGTCTTAGCTAACTGAAAAACCTGCTTTCCGGACATTGCATCTAGAAAATCACCTGCTTCCAGCGGAGCGGCGGCAGAGACCAAATGCAGGCTCATAACCTCATTAGCCATGTAGCGGCATGTCTGTAACGCAATGAACGCACCGATTGAAAAGCCAATGATATCTACTTTTTTTCCGGCAGATTTTTTTGAAATCTCCTTGGCCAAATGCTGGTAATACGCTTCACCAGTTATTGAAGAATCGATAGAAAATCGGTCAAAACAAATAAAAGTTAAACCATGTTCTTTGCCGCAAGTATCAAAAATGGCGCATTCTTCAGGTGCTCCTGGCGCACCATGAAAATAAATCACTATCCGTCCATCATCGGCGCCAAATTGGCTGAATTTTAATGGCTGCTTCACGTGGGCGCAGGGCTAGAGGTAATGTGCATAAGTTCAAACTGGGGGCGTCGTTTTTGGCGCACCATATTCTAATACAGGGTCAGTGTGTGCGCTCAAAGCATTGCGAATAAATGCTTGCCATGTTTCGTTGGGCACCCAAACATCCTGCATCGGATGGCTGGAAGTTTCCTCGCTCTCAGTCAGATACAATCTCCGGTAGAGGTAAATGAAAGTGGATGCCCGCATGTTTTTTGCGCAATGTACCCAGACTTTGCGGCCTTCAAAGGCCTTGAGAATGCCGAAGAATTGCACCAGCTGATGAAGTTCGGGCCGTTCCCACACTACAGGGATATGAACGTAGGCAATTCCTTGCCGTGTAATCAACTCAGCTTCTCCGGGCAAGGCATTTGAGGCCGTTGGTAGGGCAAGGTTGATAACAGCCTCGATTCCAAGTGCAGGTAGACGTGCAATGTCGTTCTCGGATAACTGGCCGGAACTCCACAGCCAGTCAAATACCTGATGCGTGTTTTCAGCGTCCATGCGTGCTTTGGCGTCCAGCTTGATGGGAAGAGTTAGGTATTTTCTGTGGATATTGAGGTGTATTCAATGCCACCGATTTGCTTGGCGACCAAGTTATAAACCCAGGCACCAAGTGCGGTAAAAATAAAGCCGAAAATCAGATAGATGAATGGGAGGAAGATTAAAAAACCGAACCCGGGTTTGGGGCCAGGGGCAAACGAAAAGCTGATAGCCATAAAGCCAACAAGTGGGAGGCTCAATACAAAATAAAGTACCGCAAAGACTTTAGCTGTTTGGATCGGTGAAATATTAATTATTTGTTTTTTCATTTTCTTCCCTTTGATTAATAAATATCTTTACGGTCTAGTACGTCCTGTTTGATGGATAAGTCAGCCACCGTACAGGCCAAAATAGGTAAGAACTGCGCCGCCTGCCTTCTTTGCCGCCTCAGTTGCGAATGCCTTGGCGATTTTGACAAACTCCGCGCGAAGCTGGTCGTCTTTCTTTTCTTTCTCCAGCTTTTCGAAAGCAAGCCTGAATATTTCCGTTTGCCCGGGGTCGAAAAATTGACCAAGTACCAAAAACAATCCTTTGGACTCGACTTTAACAATCTCAGTGTTGAACGAGTGATCAAAGATAAGGCCGTTATTTTTTAACTGCCCCTGTAGCCAATTTTTGGCCAGCGTATCTTCAATCACCAGACAGACTTTTTTTGATTCGATTTCAAGCACCGCACGTGATAGTGCGGTAAGCAGTTTCGCCTTTGCCTGATCTTCAACACGGCCGCCATACTTGAGCCCGGCCTCGTATCTAAGCTGCTTGATTTTAGCCGCTGGTGCTTTGAGAAGTGCGCTGACTTCCTGATTCGGGTATTTGTATAGCGGCACGGAGTTGTCATACCCATACTTGTCCAATAGGTGCATCACAAGGGCATCTATATCCTTCTTGCCAAGTGCACCTATACCGACAGATAAATAGTGCTTAAGAAACTCTGTTTTAAAGTTTTCGTCAGCACTTGATGGGGTGGGTTTCTGTGTCATAAACAATAGTGTAGTAGAAATTCGCTAACTTTTGAATTAAGGAGTGCTGTTGGGCGTCCTGCTTGATGGATGGAGAGCTCACTCGCGGTACTCCAGAATGGCGTAACTGCGAGAAGCTGCTTTGACAAGGAGCACAATTAGGTGGTCATTCAACGTCAGGTACGCGGGTAATGTACGGTCTTTACCAGTAAACTGAAGTTGGAAGTATTCACCGAACCCTGCTTCGCCATGGCCGATCTTGGCCTCAAATCTTTCACCACGAGGCAGGACAACTATGACGTTCTTGTAGTCTAGCCCAATAGCCTCAAGCATTTCATAAGACAGTTGGCTTTTTGGAATCGTGATGGGATGGCAGACTTCACCGAGGAACGATTTGTTTACCGTGAATTCGAAGGTTGCCATCTTAGTTCCCGTGAGTCCTAACGTCTGAATTGAGCGGCCTGCGCGGCTTTTCGCGCAGGTCCGCTCGGATGATGGGTTGGGCGTCTACTGCCCATAGACAACCGCCTCAATTGCGGGGTCAAACCAGGCAGCAAAACGCTCGACTTCTTCTACCGCGGCGAGTAACTGTGCTGCGGTTACATGCACCGTGGGTAACATGAATCGGGGTACTTCCTCTTCGTCGGAATAGCCAAGCAAGGCCATCTCGGTCTTGTCTACAAAGAACGGATGCCGCAGGTGCTTTAGATCGGAGGCAGAGTACTGCGTCTTTTGGTCGGTGATGCTAGGTGGATGTTCAATCCGATTGCGCACAAGAACAACCTCTTCGATCAATTTGAGATTGGACGGCCCAGTGTTGAACGCAACATTGAAATGCTTTGTGAAATGGGCGTCGTAGCCAGCGAACCAACCTTTGTGCTTGAACACTGACTTCTTCAGTGATTCGTCGACAACGACACCGCTTTGTTTTACCCACGACTCTAGATAGAGGTGAAGCGCCGCTGCAAGCATAGAGATGCATGAGTACGCCAGAACGTGAAGTGATTCATCGGCCTCGAGCCATTCGTCTAGGAACGGTGGCTCACCATCTTCGCTGTAGGGAGGAATGAACGGCTCCTCATGTACCTCGATCTTTCGCTTTCGCTCAACATACGGCTCAGACGCCGTAGCGTAAAGCTGGCGAATGAAGGCGATGCGACCGTCTAGGAAATAGCGTAGATCCATAGCCTATGCTCAAGACGCCTAACGTTCAGCTTGAGGGGCTGCCCGGCCGCGAAGCGGACGAGGAACCGGCAAGCTATGCTTGCCGGCGATCCCCTCGAAGCGATGGTTAGGCCGAACTTGCACGTGAATGTTGAAGCTACGCCGAAGTGAGTTCGTCATTGTCTTCAACCAAAGGAAGTAAGGCGCGTGCCAAATGCATTGCATTTCGCCAAAATGCCGAAATCATTGACATTCTTTGACTGCGGCATCGAAAGCGCCTTCACCGAGAACAGCCCCCTTGAAGTAACGTGTTTCGGAACCTGTTTGTGTGTCATCGATGTCAGCTAGCAGCTGGGTAGACCCAACACTCTCATTTCTCACGGCAACCGTGAAGCCAGTTTCGGTCGGACGAAACGCTACCGATGGCGTACCGCCATATCCAGAATTCTCCCAGCGTTTGGCGACACAAAGAGCAACAGTCTTCGCAGTTCTTGTACTGGAGAAGGTGGCTGCGGGAGTGCCTTCGCGCATTTGATTGGGGGTTGCGCATCCGCAAAGAATGATGATGGCAAAACCGGCGAGATATCGAGTCACGATGTAAACCTCAGGTCATGTGTTGTTGAGTGGGCCTAACGTCCAAGGTAAGGGGCTGGCTGGAGGCGGGCGAAGCCCGCTGTAAGCCAGTCCCGCTTGACCGCAGTGTTAGGTATGGCACCTGAAGGATTGACCATGGGATTTAATTTTTGGGCTTGTATTTGTTTTGATCGAAGTCACTGACGTCAAACTCAAAGACAGGCGCACCTTCTTGATAGATGTTTGTGGAGATACGCACCCTTTTTGCTTTTAGCATGTTCTCAACAAACCGACCGTAGTTACGAATAAAAATGGTTTCAGTGCTGTTATCAGCTGCACCGACCGCTGTATAGTTAGCTGCCTTTCCATCATCAAATCGTACAAGCACCGTGCAATCTTCATAGGAATGGCAAAGAATTTGCCCTCTTTCAATTCTAAAAATTACGTCTTTACCATAGCGAGGATCAACTCTCAGGTTAAGCGTTGCGTGTTGCTCACCAGAATAGGGGAAGTCGAAATTCACGGTGTTTGAACTTGAAACCGCAGCATGGTATGTAGTTCCTTTGCTCATAGCGTCAGCGTCTTGAGAATACGACCACTGGGAACCTGGAACTACAGGCTCAGGCGAAGAAATCGTTTCGGAAACTGGGGAGGATGGCGAACTCTTTGTCGTAGAAGTTGTGTCATTTCCTGTGCCGGAGGAAAAAATGCTTGAGAAGACAGAAATAATTATTCCTCCCAAGAATATGACGCCAATAAGCGTGCCGCATCCCATTGGTTTGGCTGCAACTCGCGCACCACATTTCGGGCAGGTTTCGGCTTTTGAACTTACCTCTGTTCCGCATTCTTTGCACTTGATGAGTGCCATTGTTATCCTCTCCTCGGGTAACCGGAAAATACCTAACGTAAAATAGGCATCCTATTTGACGCTTTTAAATACGTCAAAAGTGAATACCATTTAAAATTTTATGATTGAAGTATATAATAAAATCATTATGTTAACTTTTTTAGTACTGCCTGATATTCAAATATAAACATATCAAGTATCGGAGTGGTTTATCTACTTTGTTTAATGGAAACTCATTTCTTATTTCACTACTTCTTTAAGCTGTTCTAAAATCGCCGGGTTATCCAGGGTAGAAATGTCTGAAGTAATCTCTTCACCTTTAGCTAGCGTGCGTAACAACCGGCGCATGATTTTGCCGGAGCGGGTTTTTGGCAGGTTGTCACCAAAACGGATTTCATCCGGCTTGGCGATTGGGCCAATTTCATGGCCTACCCAGTCGCGCAGTTCAGCGACGATTTTTTTCGCTTCTTCACCTTGTGGGCGTGGGCCTTTGAGTACCACGTAAGCCACAACAGACTCGCCTTTGATATCGTGCGGTTTGCCTACCACGGCAGCTTCTGCCACTAAATGGTTGGCAACCAGAGCGGATTCAATTTCCATGGTGCCTAAACGGTGGCCGGATACATTGAGCACGTCGTCAATGCGGCCCATGATGGTGAAGTTGCCGGTTTTTGCATCACGCACAGCGCCATCACCTGCCAGATAGATTTTGCCGCCTAGGTCTGCCGGGTAATAGCTGGTTTTGTAGCGTTCAGGGTCATTGTAGATAGTGCGTATCATGGATGGCCACGGTTTTTTAATCACCAATAAACCACCTGTGCCCCAAGGTACGTCTTTGCCCGTTTCATCGACCACATCAATATCAATGCCGGGGAAGGGCAGTGTGCATGAGCCCGGCACCAAAGCCGTTGCGCCTGGCAGCGGGGTGATTACGTGGCCGCCGGTTTCGGTCTGCCAGAAGGTATCTGCAATCGGGCAGCGGTTGCCGCCTACGTTCTCGTAATACCACATCCAAGCTTCCGGGTTGATTGGCTCGCCCACAGATGCTAGTAAACGCAGGCTGGATAAATTGTAGTTCTTGGGGTGTACTTCCGGATGGGTTTCAGAAGCTTTAATCAGCGACCTGATGGCTGTAGGCGCAGTGTAGAAAACAGACACTTTGTGTTTTTCTATCATCTGCCAGAAACGTCCGGCGTCAGGGTAGGTGGGGATACCCTCAAATACTACCTGGGTTGCACCCATGGCGAGCGGGCCGTAAGCCACGTAGGTGTGGCCTGTAATCCAGCCCACGTCCGCTGTGCACCAGAATACGTCATTACTGTGTATATCAAATGTCCAGCGCATGGTGTTCATGGCATGCAGCAAATAGCCTGCAGAGCTGTGCTGTACACCTTTTGGCTTGCCTGTGGAGCCTGAAGTGTAAAGCAGGAACAATGGATGCTCCGCGCCAACCATTACCGGTTCGCAAGTGTCAGCAACACCTGCTATCAGGTCGTGCCACCAGATGTTGCTGCTATTCCATTCGATTTCCTGCCCGGTTTTTTTCAGTACCACTACTTTTTCAACTGAATTACAACCAAACTCATTTTTAGCAAGGGCGATGCCTTCATCCACTGCGGATTTGAGTGGTAAGGTTTTACCACCGCGAAATTGTCCGTCAGAGGTAATTACGGCTTTCGCACTTGCATCAACAATGCGCTCACACAAACTCTTGGCTGAAAAGCCGCCAAATACGACAGAATGGATTAAACCGATGCGTGCGCAGGCTTGCATGGCAACAATGGCTTCAATGCCCATCGGTAAATAAATAATGACGCGGTCGCCGACGTGCAGGTTGAGTTTTTTTAAGCCGTTGGCAAACTGGCAAACCTGATGGTAGAGCTCTTTATAGGTAACGTTTCTGGTGTCGCCGTTGTCGGCCTCAAAAATAATCGCGACTTTGTTGGGGATGGTGTTGAGGTGTTTATCCAGACAGTTGGCAGAAACATTCAACTCGCCATCTTCAAACCATTTGTAAAAGGGTGCATTTTCTTCATTGAGTGTTTTGGTAAAAGGTTTGTGCCACACTAAAAGTTCACGGGCCAGTTTGGCCCAAAATCCTTCATAATCGGCTGCTGCTTCGGCGCAAAGCGCGTTGTAGGCTGACATGCCGGAAACATTTGCGGCTTTTACGAATTCCGCACTTGGCTCAAAAACGCGGTTTTCATGAAGAACTGACTCAATTGACATGCTTAAAACCCCTCTAACTATGTTTACACATTTAAAGGGCACCTCTATAAATTCAAACTTTGTCGTGATACTTCGTTGCTCATAAAAAATAACTCCTTATATATAAAACATATACCGCGTCGTTATTTTTTGTTCGCGCCTTGTCTGACTTAAAATTTTGAATTTATATAGATGCCCTTATAATAAAAGTTGTCGATTTAACAAAATTGAAAATGTTACACACTCGTAACAGCATTATATTAACCGAAAAAACTATGCTTACACTTGATAATTTGCAGTCAGAAAACCATACCCTTTCTAGCGATGAAGCCTGCGTGCTGCACGCTTCTACTTGCAGCCCTTTTGTAGCCAGATTATTCAGAAAAGATGCATTATTAATGCAGGAGTTGCTGGCAAATCTACATCATGCGTATCAGTTAAGCGACATGCAGAAGTTTTTATCAGCACAGAATATCGTGGATGAGCCTGGCCTGAAACGCGCATTGCGGCTGTTGCGCAGCCATGTGATGGCACGTCTTATCGTGCGGGACTTGAACGGTCTGGCAGATTTGTATGAGGTGATGCAGACAACCACGCAGCTGGCTGAGTGTGCGATTAATTCCGCGATTGATTATCTCAATACCTGGTTGGTAGAGGCTTACGGCCAGCCCGTAAGTGCTGAAGGGTATCCGCAAAGTTTAATCGTGATCGGTATGGGTAAACTGGGCGGCGGTGAACTTAATGTTTCATCGGACATCGACCTGATTTTTGCTTATGAGGCTGAGGGTGAAACGCAGGCCGAAAAGCCCATGAGCAACCAGGATTTTTTTACGCGCTTGGCCAAAAAGCTGATTGCGGCCATTGATGAAATTACCGAAGACGGTTTTGTGTTCCGTGTGGATATGCGCTTGCGTCCGTTTGGGTCGGAAGGCGCGCTGGTAAGTAACCTTGATGCGCTTGAAGAATACTATCAGAACAATGGGCGTGAGTGGGAGCGCTATGCCTGGATCAAGGGGCGCGAGGTGACTGGCGGCAATCAGGTTTCACGCTTACTCAAGCCGTTTGTGTTTCGTAAATACCTGGATTTTGGTGCGTTTGCCAGCATGCGTGATTTGAAAATACAGATTCAGCGTGATGTGAACAGTAAAGGCATGCACGACAATATTAAGCTCGGACGCGGCGGTATCCGCGAGATTGAGTTCGTGGCGCAAGTGTTTCAGCTTATCCGTGGCGGGCAAGATGCAAGTTTGCAAATTAAACCAACGCTGTCAGTGCTGGCGCTGCTGAAAAACAAAGGTTTGCTGCCTGAAAAAACGGTTGCAGAGTTGAGCGAAGCCTATGTGTTTTTGCGCAATCTGGAACATCGCCTGATGTATGTAGAAGATGCGCAAACGCAGGAACTGCCGAAAACAGACGAGGCAAAGGCACGCATTGCCAAGGCAATGAATTTTGACAAACAGGAAAACTATGGCTGGGCTGAGTTTTTAACGCAGCTGGATCATTACCGCCAGCAAGTGCAGCACCATTTCGATGAGACTTTTGATGATACTGACGCTAGTAAAGATGCGCTGGAATCGGAAAAGTCTATCTGGAATGGTGTCGTGGCCGAATCCGAAGCAGTAGCAATGCTGCAAAAGATTGGTTTTGCCGAGGCGCAGGAAACCTTGCGCAGATTGATTACGCTGCATCAAAGCAGCCGCTACCTGCAACTGCCGGAATTGAGCCGCCAGCGTTTCGATGCGGTGATGCCGCACGTGATTTCGCAATCGGCAAAAATGCAGAATGCCGACGTTACCTTAACGCGCGTAATTGACCTTATTGAGAGCATATGCCGCCGCGCCAGTTACCTGGCACTGCTGGCAGAGCACGCGCAGGCGATGCAGCTATTGGTGAAGTTGTGCAGCAGCAGCCCGTGGCTGGCTAACTATTTGGCTCAGCATCCGATTTTGCTGGATGAGCTTCTGGATACCCGTACTTTATATGCAGTACCGGACTTTGCCATGCTACGTGCGGAGTTGGTTGAACGCCTGGCGGAGGCTGATGGCGACATTGAGCGGCAAATGGACATCATGCGTCATTTTAAGCATGCCAATGTATTCCGTTTTGCCGTGCAGGATATTAACGGCGAGCTGGCGCTGGAAACCCTGTCAGATTACCTGAGTGACCTAGCTGGCCTGATATTAAATGTAGCCTTGGAAACTATCTGGCCCAATGTGCGCGGCAAGCACCGGGATACACCTAAATTCGCGGTGATTGGTTACGGCAAGCTGGGCGGCAAAGAGCTGGGCTATGCCTCTGATCTGGATATTATTTTTCTTTATGATGATGAGCATCCTGACGCAGGGGAGGTCTATGCCCGTTTTGCGCAGCGTATCAATAACTGGTTCAACAGTTTGACTTCTGCCGGCTTGCTTTATGAAACCGATTTGCAGCTGCGGCCCGACGGCAACAGCGGTTTGCTGGTGAGCAGCGTGGCAGCGTTTAGAGAATACCAGCTTCACAAAGCCTGGGTGTGGGAACATCAGGCCATTACGCGTGCGCGCTTTGTGGCGGGAGATAGCAGCATCGGCAAGGTTTTTGACCAGATTCGTGCGGAAGTGATGACGCAGCCGCGTGATGAGGCCAAGCTTAAAGCAGAAGTCCTTTCCATGCGCGAAAGAATGCGTAATGCGCAGCATGTGCATGAGGGGCTTTTTGATTTAAAACATAGTGTCGGCGGCATTATTGACGTGGAATTTTTAGTGCAGTACCTTGTGTTGCTGCATGCGTCACATTACCCGCAACTCACTGATAATATTGGAAATATAGGCTTGCTGAAGCTGATGGCGTCGCTCAATATTATTGAAGCGGATTTGGCAGAAAGTGTAGCTGCCGCATACCGAGAGTACCGTCATGTTCAGCATAGGCTGAAATTGCAGGGCGCAGCACAGTTAACGGTTGAATTGCCGATAATGGCGCCTTATGCGGCTAAAGTGACGGCATTATGGAATCAGGTTTTTGGTAGCTAATAATGTTTAGCTCCGTTGCCAGAGTGCGGGGAAAGACCAAGACGCAGGGAAAGATGATTAATATCCTGTAACCTTAGCCAACCGGCAGCACCGAGACAATCAATGTCTCGAACGCTGCTTTTTGCTATAACGAAACTTAACGGCTCCAGTGAACACGTACCAGATTTTCTCCAGAAACATGGTCCACTTTTAAATCACCTTGATAAGCGTGGCGCACAGCCTCACCAATGCCGCGCGCGAGATGGGTGTCTGTCGTTGTCACTAACATGGCGCCCCCCTCATTTTCTATCGATATGATGCGTTTGAGCGGATGTTCAGTACGCTCATGCTCTGCATGATGTTGGATTAACCGCCTGATTTCTTCGCAGTGATCATTAAAAAACGGCCCTTCCAGTGTGACGAACCCGGAAGGGAAGTTGTCATGTATGCGATGGCAGGCGGGGCAGGTTTCACGGTGTGCATCGGCGGGCACATCACCCCATTGCCAACGCCCTTCATGAAACACTGCATTGCATTCCGGGCAGACTGTTGGTTCGGGCAGCTTGCCCTTGGCTTTGTAGGCGTCAACATCCCGCTCGAAAAGTGGGCGATCATGGCTCACTGCATGGATACCTGAAGGTGTTTTATTGATACTCATTTTGCACATCCTTTCATGTTGATTTTAAGCGTCTTTAAAAATTCAATTGCTACTGCCAATTGACATCGTAAGTACGGTGTTATTGAAACTTGATTTTTTAGAGACCTTTCTTTTAATACACGAATTTAATTTTCAGTGCGGCTGATGCCTATGCGTGCCAAGCAAAAGGCAGGAAATGACCGGGATTACTTCATCATCAGCGTAAGGCCGAACCAGAGGTTCTGTCACCATCATACATCGATGCAAATCAAGAAGGAAGTATTAAATCTACGCTTGATAGGCGGTGCTTCAAGTCTCCATTGATGACTGGGCTGATGGATTTTTTCCAGCCGCTTGCCATGCAGCAAGCTTAGTGCGTATGCGTTTGTAGTGTGAACCACGCCAGTAGATGCGTCTGCATTCCGGGCAATGGTATAGCCTCTCCCCTGAGCTGAGCGTATCCGCTGGCGCGCGTGCCAGCGTGGCATCATCCGCAGCCACCAGCGGGGTGTTATCCATCAGGCAGCGGGTGAAGGATTGGCTGAGCCAATCCAACTGGTAGTGTTCAGTCAATATCGCGGCTAAATGGTTCAGGTTTGCATGCGGCAGAATCAGCGCTACGTTGTGCGCCGCCTTGTGTTCGCATATCAGTTTATCCTGTGTCAGGAAGTGGCGTCCTTCGGCTTGGCAAAGCTGTAGCAATTCTCCATCGCTTGTGCCATTTTGCGCGAGTAGCGTATCGTAGCCGGCGGCGCGTAGATAGTGGCATAGCTGGCTGAGCATTTCATCACATAGGAATCGGGGCGCGGCATTCATAACTTACTCATAAAAGTGTTAATTGCAGACTGGGAGCAGAAGAACGAACTACTTTACTTCATAGCTCTATCTGGTGGTTCTGGTTAACTTTGGCAATAACCAGTTTGTTGTGCCTGAAACTTCAAACCAGGTTATTAAATTAAAAGGATGAGATGATAGGCTTGGACATTTGTTATTCCTCGTAAAGTGCCTGCTGGTTATTTATTTGGTGCTTATCCGTATTAATTAAGAATTCAGCCGTAAATATTAATGCGTAAGATGTCCGCTGGACTATCCACAATGATAGATAGTCCAGTAGAAAAGAGCTATTTAGCTTTAGATGGATTTTTCATCTCGGGTTTGAGTGGTTGTTTATTCTCGATCTTGCCTTTGATTTCTTTCACGGTCGTCTCCAGGGCAATAAAACGTTCTGGTGCTGTCGGATGAGAAGACTTCATTGTGATTGACTGAGAATTGCTTGTTGCCATTCTGCGCCAGAAATTTGGTGCATCATCAATTTTGTAACCTGCAGTAGCCATGAAATACAAACCAACGTAATCGGCTTCCTGCTCAAACTCTACGGAAAACGCACCGCCCCCTACATTGGAAGCCATCCGGGTGAAGTCACCATTCGTATTGACTCCGCCTGCCGCAGCGGCAACATCAAGCAATAAACCAACAATCCCGCCAAGAACTGCATTTTTCTTCTTGGCATCAATATGTTTCATGGAGTTATGCGCTAGTTCGTGGCTGACTACCAAGGCGATTTCTTCATCAGTCTTAAAGAAATCCATCATGCCTTTGTAGACGACAATATTCTTGCCATCTGCATAAGCGTTTTTAACATCATCTTGTGAGAGTTTTACGCTGAAATCACAGGCTTGTGTAGAAGATACTGAAATTTTCTTTTCTTCCTCACCTCGCCTTATGGTGAACTCAACCGGCGTGCCGGTTTTACCTAATTCTTTTAATTTTTCTGTTAGTTTAGTTGGGCCATCTTTGCCATAAGGCGGGAGCCAGCCGTTAACTGATTGGACAATATCACCCTCTTTGAGCCCTGCCAGATCTGCTGCTGAGCCACTGACAACGGTTGATATGTGGACTTGTTTGGTTAATCCATATTTAGATTGGGCTGCTGCTTTCCATTCCCTCTGGAAGTCATCTTCATTCCATGTATTTATGCCAAAGTAAGGGGCTACTTTATCGCCACACAATTCAGCGCCACTAATCACTATTTTAGAAGCAACGGCTTGCAGTTTTCTATTGGTGTTAATGAAATCTTCCACCACCATTTCGCGCTGTTTTTGGGCTTCGTTAAGGGCACTATTCGTATCAACCGTAGGCATGCGGGATTGCGGTGTGGCACATCCGGCTGCCAAGAGCCCGATTAGCGTGCAAGTGGAAATGAATCTGGTTTGTGTCATATTTCCTCTTTTTTGTTTTTATTGATGTTGATAGTTACGGTTTATGATGACAGGTATCTTTAAAAAAACCAAGTAACGAAAAACCCAAGTAACGAAACACAAAGTAACGAAAAACAAAGTAACGAAAAACAAAGTAACGAAAAACAAAGTAACGCGAATCGCAGGTTTTTCACTAGATATTTCCGTGCCCGTTATTCAGCTTTAGCCTGCTGGATTCAACTGATCAATGCAACACTTTATCTTTATAGTTAAGTAAACAAGATGGAGCCAGTCACTATGTTATTTGTTCCAGCGCAATGCAGCAGTATGTACAGGGCTATCCCAATGCTGCTTAATTTCATCATCCAATAGGCATAACGTGACGGAGGCGCCAGCCATGTCGAGTGCGGTGGTGTAGTTGCCGACCAGTGAACGTGAAATTTGAATGCCATGCTGACTGAACAACCTGGCGGCCGTGTTGTAAATTAAATAAAGCTACATCAGCGGTGTTGCGCCAAACCCGTTAATCAGCAGCAAAGCCTCGCTATTCTTGCCGGGTTTTAATGACTCTAAGATTGCGTTGACAATATCTTTTACAATGGCATCCGCTTCACGCATTGCTTCACGCCTGCGTCCGGGCTCACCATGTATGCCGACACCCATTTCAAGCTCGGTATCACCAATGTCAAAAGTAGGGCGCCCGGCGGCGGGCACAGTGCAGCTGGTAAGAGCGACGCCCATGCTGGTAGTGCGGCTGTTTACTTTATCGCCCAATGCTTTGCAGGCTTGTAAATCTGCCCCTGTTTCGGCCAGGCTGCCCACGCATTTTTCCACAATGACTGTACCGGCAACGCCGCGGCGGCCTGTGGTGTATGTGCTATTCACCACGGCGCAGTCATCGCTGGTTAGTACCGTTGCTGATTCAAACGGCAGCATCTCAGCCGCCATTTCAAAGTTCATTACATCGCCTGCGTAATTTTTAACAATGAACAAAATGCCTTTGTCCGCATGTACGGCTTCTGCCGCGGCCAGCATTTGATCCGGTGTGGGAGAGGTGAATACGTGGCTGGGGCAGGCTGCATCCAGCATGCCGTAGCCAATGTAGCCTGCGTGCAACGGTTCATGCCCGGAGCCGCCACCGGAAATAATGGCAACTTTGTTGCTAGCCTTTTGTTTGCGGGTTAAAAAAATCGGGTCTAAATGCAGGCTCACTAAATCCTGGTGCGCCAAGGCAAAACCGTTCAAGCTTTCAGTTAATATGTTGTCAGTTTTATTGATGAATTTTTTCATTTCTTACCCTTGTTTTTATTGTATTAAATTACACACTGCTTCTATCATCAGTTGGCAGCTTTTAGCACCGGGGTCAATGTGTCCAATGGCGCGCTCACCCAAACCCGCAGCGCGGCCTTTGGTGGCGATTAAATCTTTTGTGGCCAGCATGCCTTGTTTGGCGGTCAGTGTAAGTGCGGCGCTAATTTCCTTGGCGGTGGCATTTTGTGCGGCGAGCGTCGTGAATTGATTTGCCACTGGTATCAGTACATCCAGCATGGTTTTTTCGCCTAAATCAGCTTTGCCACGCTGGCGAATCATTTCAACTCCTGCGGCAAACGCGCTGGCGTAGGTTATCAAGGATCCATCATTTTTTTCCTTGATGACTTTAGCCATGCCCATGAAAAAACTTGCAAGCAGCGGGCCAGAGGCGCCGCCAATTGTGCTGAGTAACTTCATGCCTATTTTATTCAGTGCGGCATCTGGTGTTAAGGGCGCTAATTCCGGTTGCATTTCAACAATCGTTTGAGCGCCGCGCTTCATGTTGATGTAGTGGTCCCCGTCGCCTATGGCGCGGTCTAGAGATTCCAGCTCTGATTCATGATTAAGGATTGCGTCTTGGATGGCGGTTGCGGCAGACAGAATAAAAGATGATTTCATATCATGAATAAGACTATATTGTGAATTGATTAAAGTTGTTAAACTCTACACATGTCACATTTTGATTTCAACACATGAGTTTACGTTTCCGTTTAAATTTGCTGATTACCTTATTATCACTTGCTTTTATACTGGTGGTTGGAACAATCCTGGTTAATGATACCCGTGTTTCAATCCGCGAGCGGGTAGAGGCGGCCAGCCGCGTCACAGTACAGTTGTTGGATACCGTGATCGTGAGTTCGGCATTAAACCCTGAAATGGGGCCTACACACCTGGTTTTACAGAGTTTTTTAGGGTCGTTAGGTTATGTAAGAAGTAGCAATATTGTGCTTTACGATTACTACGGGCAGGAGATTTATCGCTCGCCGGAATCAACTTTCAAACATGATGTACATCCGCCAGAATGGTTCGTGAAGCTTGTACAGCCCAAAGCGGAAAAGGTAGAGCGCAGAATTCGCTATGGCACATTGGTGGTGACTTCAAGCGCAGCAGGATCCATACGTGAGGCATGGTCAGGTTTCCGCCAATTGATGTGGGTAGGGCTGGCGTTTTTTTTACTGCTCAACACGATGGTATATCTGCTGTTAAGCCATTCACTCAGGCCTGTAAACCGGATTTTAGAGGCGATTAACCGTATTGAACAAGGTGACCTGACCACGCGCCTGCCAACGTTTGCATTACCGGAGTTTGACCGTATCGGTCACAGTCTCAACCGCATGGCGGAGTCGCTCACGGCAGAGCGTCAGTTGGAAGAAAATCGCCAATTAACACATTTGATACAAAAGCATATTGAAGACGAGCGCAGAAGCCTGGCGCGTGAACTGCATGATGAGCTTGGCCAGTACGTGACTGCTATTAAAACCTTTGCCGTGGGCATTGCAAATAAAGCCAAGGCCAATAGCGATGGTGCCGGTATGTCCGGTATCGCATCCAATGCCCAGGTGATCGTATCTGCTGCCGATCAAATCTACGATGGCATGCACAATATTGTTCGCCAGCTTCGGCCGGGAGCGCTGGATAATCTGGGCCTGGCCGAGACGCTTAAGGATGTTGTCAGCAGCTTTCAGGCACAGCATCCTGAAATTCAAATTCAGTTGCAGTTGTCTGAAAATCTGGAATTTGGAAAATTGCAGAGCTTGGGTGAGACTGTTAGCATTAACCTGTATCGAATCGTGCAGGAGTCGCTAAATAATGCACTCAAATATGCGCAGGCGACAAAGATTGACATTAGACTTACAAAGTCGGCAACGGGCGAACTGCAATTGAGTATTAAAGATAATGGAATCGGCATGGACGTTGATGCAGTAGACCAGACCACACATTTTGGTTTACTTGGTATGCGTGAACGTGTGCAGGCCTTGAACGGAAGTTTTAGCATCGTTGCCTCACCTAATCAAGGCACAACAATTGATATTAGTGTGCCAAATGGCAATTTAAATTAATAAGTTATAAAAGATTCAACTATAAAGAGAGTACGTAACATGAGCCAAATTAACGTAATGCTAGTTGACGATCACGCTGTAGTCCGCATGGGCTTCAAGATGTTATTGGAATCAGATGCCGATATAACAGTGATTGCAGAGGCCGAAAGCGGTGAACAGGCGATTCAGCGTTATATGGAGCATAAGCCCAATGTAGTGGTGATGGACATTACGATGCCGGGTATTGGCGGCCTGGAAGCGATTGAGCGTATTTTGGCAAAGGATAATACGGCAAAGATTCTGGTATTGTCGGCACATGAAGATTCAGTGCACCCCAAGCGGGTGTTAAATGCGGGTGCAATGGGCTACCTCACTAAGCGCAGTGCGGCTGAAGAGCTGATTAAAGCGATTCGTACAATTGCAACGGGTAAAAAATATCTGGAAGCCAGTGTTGCACAGCAGATGGCAATTCAACAATTGTCGGGTGACCAAAATCCCGTGGACGTGTTATCGCCACGCGAGTTTGAAGTATTCATGGCATTGGCTAAGGGTAAAACCACCAATGAAATCGCTGAAACCCTGTTTTTAAGCCCACGTACCGTGGGTACGCATCTTTACAACATCAAGCAGAAACTCAATGCCAATAACTCGGCTGAAATCGCATTAATCGCCATGCGCAGCGGGTTGCTGGATGCGTAAATCCGGCGTCCTGCTTTAAATAGATAGACGTTTTTTTCGAGGCTTGGGTTGGGGAAGCTCGTTTGCAGTAACCTGAATTAACTGACCAAGCCATTCACTGTCTTCCCACAAATCAGCGGTAATCAGAAGATAAGGTTTTGCCCCGGGGTAGGGGTAACCTTCAGTCACATTCGAAATCATGCCCCGACCAGCGTTTGTTGGTTTGAGAAACATCTGGTCGTCGCAAATAAATGCAACTGGCTTGCCCTCCAAGTATAAACAGTACTCCCCGAACATCTTTTTTGTTGATACCTGGCCTGCACCGGAAAGCTGGTCCAGAAGAAAATCTATTGTGCTTTGGGAGGTTGCCATAAGATTAATAACCGATTGATGATTGACCTGGGCCGCTGGATAGAGAAAATTTGCTCGAAGAAGATATTGTATATGGTTAGATGTAGGGGTTCATGTGATTTTAGCGCGCTCTATTTGATGGGTTGGAGCCTTATGCATTCTGGGAATCAGCAACAGATGCGGCATCGGCCTCGAGAATCGGCGAGGCAGCCGGTTCGACCCGGTCGCGGCCACCTTCCTTGGCGCGATAAAGCTGGCGGTCGGCGGCATCGAGCATGGCGGCGGGCGAACCGAGGCCGGTGTCGGCACATAGGCCAATGCTCAGCGTCACTTGCAAGCCCGGCGCGATGGCCTCCCAGGGCCCGGCCGCCACTGCTCGCCTCAGCGCTTCGCAGCGTTTGCGCGCCTGTGCCAGCGTGCTTTCGGTAAACACGGCGACGAATTCTTCGCCGCCGTAGCGGGCCAGCAGGTCGCTGCTGCGCAGATTGGCTTGCAGGATAGCGGCCGCTTGGCGCAGCACGGCGTCGCCGACCGCATGCGAATAGCTGTCATTGACCTCCTTGAAGCGGTCGAGATCGGCTAGCATGAAGCACATCGGGCGTCGGTAGCGGATCGATTGATGGAATAGCGTCTGGGCCTGCTCGTCGAAAAAGCGCCGGTTGTGCAGGCCGGTCAGTACATCGCGCAGCGACTGTTCGCGCAACTGCTCGGACTGGGCGTGGATGGTGGCATTCAATGCCTGCAATTCACGTTGTGCGGCAAACAGCGCATTGCTCATCTGGTTGAAGGTCACCGCCAGGCGACCGAACTCATCGTCGGAGCGAACCGGTACGGAAAGTGGCCTATCGCCTCCTATCCGCATACGGCTCATGGCCTCGATCAGTTCGCGCAAACGGGCGACCAGTCGGCTGCCGAGCAACATGCCTAGCAGCCCGGCGACCAGCGCACCAACCACCATGCCGACCAGCAGGGCGCGGCGCATCAGGTCGAGATAGGCCCGGTCCTGCGTTGATATCAAGGGTTCGCCGATGGACGAGGCATAGAGCACCGCCCGGCCGTTGATCAGAATGGGTTTGGCTTGCTGCCGGATGGCATCGGGCACGACTTGTCCGGCAACATAGTCGGCAACGCTACGCGTCGCCTTGCCGTCCGGAGTCAGCAGCAAAAACCGGAAAGGCGGCTCGCCAGGCCGGGGTGGTATGTTGTCGCCGGCAGTGCCGGGCGCGCCGGTCAGCCGGGGGCGGTCGCGCGTGCGGCGTACGAAATCGGGGAAAGTCTCAATGCCCTGTGCCTTTTCCCAGCTGCCGTAAGCTTTTATGTAGGCGACGACATCGTGCTGGAAATTGCCGAAAGCCTGCTCGCGCACAGCATCGCGAAAGTCGCGCATGAGCATCCACCATGCTGTGGTGCCGATCGATCCTACGGTCAACAGGCTGACCAGCAGAAAACTCAAACTTAGTTTCAGGCGAAGATTCAAGATATTCCTTGTTAGGGGTGTGAAATCAATCAACCAAAGAGGGCCGGAGGTGTCGGTTTTTCCAGCCTGCTAGATGATTTTCAGACCACGGTTTCCCTCCGGTCAATGCCGGGAATTGGATAAACGCGTGGTTTGTACCCTATTGATTTCTATTGTTGTTTTATGATTTTAAAATATTGGGGGCGGTTTCAAATAATAGCGCATCTATACTATATACATGAATTAAAACCGCTAATTGGGCGTATAGCGTGCAATGCTTAATTCTCCTGTGTTAGATAATTCCACCAGTGCTTTAGCGCCAGTGCGCATTTTGCCAATGTCAGGTGGAATCAGGAAGGTGATCGCTTGTTGTTTGTTGCCGGATTTTTGGTCTTCAGCTGCGCCAACTGCAATTTGCCATTGTGACCACTCATCTTTAGGGGGTATTAGCGTGGAGCCTTGCAGCCTTGCTTTTTCAAGCAGTTGTTGTTTCTCGTCACCAATGAGCAAGTTCCACACTTCTACATTGACCAGTTTGCTTTCCTGCATCATTTGAACGGGTGTTTCAATTTGGGTTGGTGTTTGGGGAAGTGGCTCTGTTTGTGGTTGAATAGGTTCAAACCCTGAACGTAAAAAGGCGATCTGGTAATCATCAAACTCGGTGCTTTTTGGCGTCATGTATTGCGAGGCAATTTTTTCGTTGCGCTCATGTGCATCCACCGCTGCAGCAGTCGCTTTGTCCGCTCCTTGTATCAGTATTGACCGTGCTAACTGTTGTGCGATAGTGCCGCCAAGGCAGCCGGTTAACGCAAGTGATGCCAGCAATAAAGAGAATTGCTTTAATCTCAACAACTTACCCTTTCAATAATCTAATTGTGGAATGCGTGATTCTCAATTTATATCATCGCTATGTTTTTAACGCGGGAGGGTTAGATTACTGCCGAATATAACGATTGTCTAGTAAATTGTGGTTAAGTGACTGTCTTGTATCCGTTAAAGTTACTTTTGTGTTGAGCGGATGCTGATGACGCCGCTCAGGATAATCAAACCGATGGCAAGCCACGCATCCAAACTCAGGTGTTCATCCCACCAGATTATGCCTAAAAAGCTTGCCAGTAAAACCGTGACGTAAGCCAGGCTTGCAACCACCAATGTATCACCTGTGCGGTAGGCTCGTGTCATGGCGAGTTGCGCAATGGTGGCGGAAAAGCCCAAGCCGAGTAAAACAGTTAAATCCTGCCAGGTAACGTAATGAAAAGAATCAAACAGCATCCATGCGCCTGCACCGACTGCTGATACCAGTGTGAAGTAAAACACAGTGCGCCAGTCAGGTTCATTGAGCTGGCCTAATTGTTTAACGTGCACGTAAGCCAGGGCTGCACCCAGGCCGGAGAGTAGCCCCATAAGGCCAGCAAACCAATTCTCCTGGTTAAATGTGGGTTTTAGCAGCAGACTTACGCCGATAAAGCCGATCATTAAGGCAAGTAATAATATTTTCCCTGGTTTTTCATAAAGCAAAAGCGGCATGAATACCGCTAAAAATAAGGGGGATGTGTAGTTGAGCGTGATGGCCGTGGCTAAAGGCAAATGTGCGATTGCGTAGAAAAACAAGACGAGCGATGCGAACCCCACCAGCGCACGTGTCATATGCTTACCCATGACAGGCGTAGCCAGTGGCAGTTTATTGATGGCGATATATAGCCAGATAGTGATTAAGCCGAACAGTGAACGGTAGAACACTAGCTCGGGGCTGCTGAATTTTTGAGCCCCGATTTTAACCAGCGCCCCCATGATGGCAAAGCAGAGCGCAGCAACCAGCATCCACAGGCTACCCAGATTAGGTAAATAAAAACCGGATGGCCTAAGTGAGGGAATTTTCACCGGAAGTATTTAGTAAAAATGCACTTTATGCGCTGGCAATGTGCTGCTCAAGCTGCGCACGGTACCATTGGTGGAAATGTTCCATGCCTGTTTCCATCGGGTGCTGGTAGGGGCCGCGTTCATCAATGCCCTGTGCAAATAAGGCGCGGCGGCCATCGTGCATGCGCTGGCAGATATCGTTATCTTCCACGGCTGTTTCTTCGTAAGCGGCCTGCTGGGCAGCCACATACTCACGCTCGAACAGGCCAATATCTTCCGGGTAATAAAATTCAACCACATTGGTACAGGCATCCACTCCGCGCGGAATAATATGTGACACTACCAATACGTTTGGATACCATTCAATCATCAGGAATGGGTAGTACACCATCCAGATGGCGCCGAATTTCGGCGTTTTATCACCTTGATACTGCGCCACTTGTTGCTGCCAATTCTGATAGACAGGTGAACCGGCTCGGTTCAATGATTGCTTGAAACCTACTGTCTGTACGCTGTAATCGGCGCCAAACTCCCAATTGAGTGCGTCACAGTTAACAAATTGATTCAGCCCCGGGTGATACGGCCCAACGTGGTAGTCCTCTAAATAAACTTCGATAAAGGTTTTCCAGTTGAAGCTGTATTCTTCTACCGCGACACGGTCCAGCATGTAGCCGGTAAAGTCGAAGTCCTGCTTACAGCCCAGTTTGGCTAAATCCAGTGCAATATCGCGTTTGCTTTCAAACAGCAGCCCTTGCCAGTTTTGCAATATCTTTTTATCAAGGTGCAGGCACGGATTCTGGTCAAAATGTGGCGCGCCCAGCAATTTTCCATCTAGGTCGTAGGTCCAGCGATGCAGCGGACACACGATGTTTTTTGTTTGGCCGCGGCCTTTAAGCATAATAGCTTGTCTATGCCGACAGATATTACTGATAGCGCTGATGCCGCTTTGCGGATGAATCAGGCATTTGGCCTCGCCGGTCCAATCAAGTACGTGATAATCACCCACGTTTGGTACCATGAGTTCGTGGCCCAGATAATGCGGGGCGAGGGTAAACATGTGCTGTTGTTCAAGCGCATAGATGTTGGGGTCAACGTACCATGCGACAGGTAGTTGCGGCTGAGTTTCTTGTTGGGAGATCAAAGTTAAAGATGCCATAAAAAATGATTGGCAATTAAAATTACAAGGATGGCGATTTTTGCCTAAATTGCCATTTTTATCAAGTGATTATTAAATAATTATCAAGGTATTTGGTGCTGTAAAACTTGCCAATATTGAGGTTTTGAGCTACTCTCACGGGAGTTTCTGTACCCTTCAAGATATAACCCAGACAAAAAATTCAAACTATATTAAAACGTAACCGTTTTAATAATGGTTGTTTTTAATAATCTTTGCTTGAGTTGTTTTAAAGGTTGTCATTGTAAACGCTATCAAAATAAATATTTTAGTATTGAGTAAATAATAATGTCAGGTCATTTGATGAACACCTATACGCGTCAACCCGTTACCTTTGCGAAAGGTGAGGGGGTTTGGCTATGGGATGATAAAGGTGAAAAGTATTTAGACGCACTTGCCGGTGTTGCGGTAAACGGCTTGGGTCACGCACATCCTAAATTGGTGAAAGCGATCAGTGATCAGGCTGCAAAATTGATTCACGTGTCCAACATCTATCAAATCGCTGAGCAGGAAGCTCTGGCAGATAAGTTGTGCGAAATTTCAGGCATGGACAAAGTGTTTTTTTGCAACTCCGGCTGCGAAGCCAATGAGGCTGCAATCAAGCTGGCAAGGCTTTACGGCCACAATAAAGGTATCGATACCCCGGAAATCATTGTGATGGAACAATCATTTCATGGGCGTACTTTGGCAACGCTATCCGCTACTGGCAACCGTAAGGTGCAGGCAGGTTTTGAGCCGTTGGTGAGCGGTTTTATCCGCGTGCCTTACGATGACATTGAAGCGGTAAAACATGTAGCTTTGCATAACCCTCATGTGGTTGCAGTATTGGTTGAAACGGTGCAGGGTGAGGGTGGCGTGAATATCCCTAAAGAAGCTAGCGCCTACATTGAAGGTTTGCGTCAGGTTTGCGATGCGCACGGCTGGCTGCTGATGCTGGATGAAGTGCAAACGGGCATTGGCCGTACCGGTTCCTGGTTTGATTTTCAACATACAGGAATCAAACCTGATGTCATGACCCTTGCCAAAGGTTTGGCCTCAGGAGTGCCAATCGGTGCCTGTGTCGCCAGTGGCAAAGCGGCAGAAGTGTTTACCTACGGCAAGCATGGCTCAACCTTCGGCGGTAACCCATTGGCAACCGCTGCCGGGCTGGCAACGCTCAACATCATTGAGCAGGATGGATTACGCGCAAACGCCGAAAAAATCGGCAATTTGATACGCGAAGGTTTTAATGCTGAACTCAAGGAAACCAAAGGCGTTGTTGCGGTACGCAATGCGGGTTTGATGATAGGGATAGAGTTGGATCGGCCATGTGCTGATTTAGTGAAAATGGCATTAGAGGCAAAATTGCTGATCAATGTTACTGCCGAAAAAGTCATCCGTTTGTTACCGCCATTGGTGATGAATGAAGATGAGGCGAAAGAGTTGGTACAGCGCTTGTCCGTTTTGATTAAAGCATTTCTGGCACAATAAGATAATTTTTATAACGAGTTAATTAACCAACGTAGACGCTTTCAATAAAAGCTGGGCTACCAAACCATTATGGCAATAAAACATTTTTTACAATTCAATGATTTAAATCGCGATGAGCTGGAGTACGTATTTGAGCGTGCACGCTGGATTAAAAATCAATTTAAGGCATATCAGCAGTATTGGCCGTTGCAGGACCGCACTTTGGTCATGATTTTTGAAAAAGCGAGTACCCGCACACGCCTCTCATTTGAGGCCGGGATGCAGCAATTGGGTGGCTCAGCCATCTATTTGAACACACGTGATTCGCAGCTTGGTCGCGGCGAACCGGTGGAAGATGCCGCACAAGTGATTTCACGCATGAGCGATATCGTGATGATTCGTACCTTTGAGCAGGAAATCATTGAGCGATTTGCCGCTAATTCACGTGTGCCGGTGATTAATGGTTTAACCAATGAGTATCATCCATGCCAGATCATGGCGGATATTTTTACCTATATCGAGCATCGTGGCCAGATTAAAGGTAAAACGGTGGCCTGGATTGGCGACAGTAACAACGTCTGCAATACATGGCTGCAAGCGGCTGAGGTATTGGATTTTAACGTGCATGTATCAACGCCGCCGGGTTATGAAGTTGAGCCGGAGCGTGCTAATTTATATGGTAATGACCATTTTGAAGTGTTTGCCGACCCAATGGATGCGGCAAAAGGTGCTGATCTGGTGACAACCGATGTATGGACCAGCATGGGTTTTGAAGCAGAGAACGAAGAGCGTATGCGTGACTTTGCCGATTGGCAAGTGGATAGCGACATGATGCGCGTTGCCGCAAAAGATGCGCTGTTTATGCATTGCCTGCCGGCCCATCGCGGTGAAGAAGTGTCTGCGGACGTCATTGACGGTGCGCAAAGCGTAGTATGGGATGAGGCTGAAAATCGCCTTCATACACAGAAGGCACTTATGGAATACTTATTGTTAGGTAAGGTAACTACGAAGTAAGGTGTAAGTTGAAGGCGATTTCGGCGTAGGCTAACCTTTAGGTTAAGCGAGCTTTAGCGAGCGGCCGAAGCCAAAACCGTTTGCACACGCAAAAAGCATTGATGGAATATTTGCTATTAGGCAAAGTTAAATAAGTGGCCTCTGAAAATATAGGAAACCATATTCTGCCGGCTGCCGCCACGATGGTTGGCGTATGTGTGACCGTTATTTCATTAGTGCAATTGGTTCCCAAGAACGCCATAGCACCTTGGGTGGATGAGTTGATGGCGATTGATACGGTTGTTTTTTTGGCTAGTACCTGGTTGTCTTATTGGACGATACGACATAAGAAAAACGCGGATAACTTTGAGCGTGTTGCAGATTGGTTATTTTTAGGCGGATTAAGCGTGATGGTGTTAGTGAGTGTCCTGGTCGCCTTTGATTTATTTTAAATTTAGTTAAATTAAGAAAGTTAGGAAGTTTTAAGCAATGAGTAAAGTAAATAAAGTAGTCCTGGCCTATTCCGGCGGTTTAGATACCTCGGTTATTTTGAAATGGCTGCAAGACGAATATAAATGTGAAGTGGTTACATTTACTGCAGACTTGGGCCAAGGTGAAGAACTGGAACCGGCACGCGCCAAAGCCAAGGCCGCGGGCGTAAAGGAAATTTACATTGATGATGTGCGTGAAGAGTTCGTGCGTGATTTTGTGTTCCCTATGTTCCGTGCCAATACGGTGTATGAAGGCGAATACTTGCTTGGCACTTCCATCGCGCGCCCTTTAATTGCAAAACGCTTGATTGAAATTGCACGTGAGACCAATGCTGATGCCATCGCACACGGCGCAACCGGTAAAGGTAACGACCAGGTGCGTTTTGAGCTGGGTGCTTATGCTTTAAACCCAAACATTCAAATTATTGCACCATGGCGCGAGTGGGATTTACTAAGCCGTGAAAAGCTCATGGCCTACGCAGAAAAACATGGCATTCCGGTGGATATGAAACATAAGCAAGGCGGTAGCCCATACAGCATGGATGCCAACTTGCTGCATATTTCATATGAAGGCCGTCACCTGGAAAACCCGGCAGCAGAAGCAGAGGAATCAATGTGGCGCTGGACCGCTAGCCCGGAAAAAGCACCCGATGCTGCCGAATATTTAGACATTGAATACGTAAACGGTGATCCGGTAAGCTTGAATGGTGAGGCGATGAAGCCGCATGAACTGCTGGCACAACTTAACAAAATTGGCGGCAAACATGGTATTGGCCGTCTGGACTTGGTTGAGAATCGCTATGTGGGCATGAAATCCCGCGGCTGTTATGAAACGCCAGGCGGCACGATTATGCTTAAAGCGCACCGTGCGATTGAATCTATCACTTTAGACCGTGAAGTGGCTCACTTGAAAGATGACCTGATGCCGCGTTATGCCAGCATGATCTATAACGGCTACTGGTGGAGTCCTGAACGTATTGCATTGCAAACGCTGATTGACCACACTCAAACTTCAGTCAACGGCTGGGTACGTGTGAAACTGTATAAAGGCAATGTGATTGTAACCGGACGCGACAGTAAAACAAATTCATTATTTGACCCGAATATTGCCACCTTTGAAGATGATAAAGGTGCCTATGATCAAAAAGACGCGGGTGGTTTTATTAAACTGAATGCGTTAAGAATGCGCATTGCAGGGAATTTGAAAAACAGGAAATAGTACTTAAAATCATACGCTGGTATTTTAACTGGCATGGTTAATAAAAATGCACCTTAATCAGGTGCATTTTTTTTGTGAAACTACTTTGGATGCATGCTATTGCGTGTGCAAGTTATCACAAACGCTGGCTTATATTTACAAAAGAAGTATGTGAATGTTCTATAATCTTGTCTTATAAAATAGCGGTGCAAAGTATCATTCATGACAAAAATTGACTCAACCCATCATCGTCCTGTTGAGATTTATGCAGACGGTGCCTGTAAAGGTAATCCTGGTCCAGGTGGCTGGGGTGCATGGATACATTATGACGGCCATGAAAAGGAATTGTTTGGTGGCGAAGCGAACACCACCAATAATCGTATGGAACTCACGGCTGTAATCCGGGCGCTGGAAGCGCTGAAAAGATCATGCCATGCCAAAGTGTTCACCGATTCGGTCTATGTGCAAAAAGGCATGTCGGAATGGCTTAGCGGCTGGAAAGCGCGTAATTGGCGTACTGCAGATAAAAAACCTGTTAAAAATGATGACTTATGGCGCGTGCTGGATGTGCTGGCGCAACAGCATACCGTGGAGTGGGTATGGGTCAAAGGGCACGCAGGTAACTCGGGCAACGAGCGTGCAGATATGCTGGCAAACAAAGGTGTGGAGCAAATTTTACAACGGGGAGCAGCGTCATGAGGCAAATCTTTTTAGATACTGAAACCACCGGTTTGTATCATACGCAAGGGCACCGCGTCATTGAGGTTGCAGCGGTGGAGGTGGTGAATCGCCGCCTGACTAAAAATCATTTTCACTATTACCTGAATCCTGATCGCGATATTGATCAGGGAGCGCAGGAAGTTCATGGTATTTCGCTCGAATTTCTTCAGGATAAGCCACGCTTTGCGGACATTGCCGATGACCTGATCGCATTTATCGCCGATGCCGAGTTAATCATGCACAACGCGCCATTTGACGTGGGATTCCTGAATTGCGAGTTAGGCTTGATCGGGCAGCAGACGGTAGAAGCTATTACGGCAAAAATTACAGATACACTTAAAATTGCAAAAGAAATGCGCCCGGGCCAACGTAACAACCTGGATGCACTGTGTAAGCATTTCGGTATTGATAACTCAAGGCGTACCCTGCATGGCGCATTACTGGATGCCGAGTTATTGGCCGATGTATATATGGCCATGACACGTGGCCAGGAAAGTTTGATGATGGCTCTGGAAAAGCCCGATCAAGCAGGGATGGAAATTATTGGCAGCAATAATGCACCTATACTGGTTAAACTTGCGAATGATGAAGAGCTTTCTGCACACGAAGAATATCTAGCAGGACTAACTAAATCGGGTAATTGTTTGTGGAATGCTTAAGTTTTGAAATAGCATTCAACTGAGTGAAAACTTATGCAACATTTGGATTCGGCACTTTGAGGAAAGACAATAGATGAACAAAACGATTTTGGTCACGGGTGGTGCCGGATTTATAGGCTCCAACTTTGTGCTGGCATGGGTGAAGCAAGGCTTGGGCACAGTGGTGAATCTGGATAAACTGACCTATGCAGGCAATCTGGAGAACCTGGCTACATTAGGGAACGATTCACATCATGTTTTTGTGCATGGTGATATTGGAGATCAGCACTTAGTGGCCAAGCTTTTGGCGGAACATCAGCCGTGTGCCGTGGTGAATTTTGCTGCGGAAAGTCACGTAGACCGCTCAATTCATGGCCCGGAAGATTTTATTCAAACTAACGTGGTCGGTACGTTTCATTTGCTCGAGGCAGTGCGTGGTTACTGGGGTAGTTTGAGTGACGAGCATAAGAAAGATTTCCGTTTTTTACATGTTTCAACAGATGAAGTATATGGCTCACTCACAAAAGAGGATGCAGCATTTACTGAAAATACACCTTACGCGCCCAACAGCCCTTATTCAGCATCCAAAGCCGCATCGGATCATTTGGTACGTGCTTATCATCACACTTATGGTTTGCCCACACTGACGACCAATTGCTCGAATAATTACGGGCCACATCATTTTCCCGAGAAACTTATACCGTTAGTGATTCACAATGCTTTAACCGATAAGCCGTTACCGATTTATGGTAATGGCTTGCAGGTGCGCGACTGGCTGTATGTAGAGGATCATTGTGCTGCGATTCGGCGTGTGCTTGAAGCGGGCCGGGTCGGTGAAGTGTACAACGTAGGCGGCTGGAATGAAAAACCGAATATTGAAGTGGTGAGAACGCTTTGCAGAATACTGGATAAGAAAAAACCACGTGATGATGGTCGTTCTTATGCAGACCAAATTACCTTTGTTACAGATAGGCTGGGGCATGACCAGCGCTATGCGATTGATGCGACAAAAATATCGAAAGAGTTAGGCTGGAAACCGGTAGAAACTTTTGAGTCCGGTATTGAAAAAACAGTCGACTGGTTCCTGGAAAACCAGGATTGGGTCAATAACATTACCAGTGGCGAGTACCGTAATTGGGTACAGACGCATTATGTAGAGCGCGGAGAGGAATTGGCTTGAAGGGGATTATTTTAGCAGGGGGATCGGGTACACGATTGCACCCGGTGACACAGGTGGTGTCCAAGCAGTTGCTTCCCGTGTATGACAAACCAATGATTTATTACCCGCTCACCACTTTAATGCTGGCGGGTATTCGTGATGTTTTGGTGATTTCAACGCCTGAAGATACGCCCCGGTTCCAGCAATTGTTGGGTGATGGCAGCCAATGGGGCATTGCTATTCAATATGCGGTGCAGCCTTCTCCTGATGGCCTGGCACAGGCGTTCATTATTGGTAAAGACTTCATTGGAAATGACAGTTGTGCGCTGGTGCTCGGAGACAACATTTTCTATGGCCATGAGCTTGCCGAGACGACGCAGAACGCGGCAAGGCTAACGCATGGAGCTACCGTATTTGCTTACCCAGTCAGCGATCCGGAACGTTATGGTGTGGTTGAATTTAACGCGCAAGGCCAAGCCGTAAGCCTGGAAGAAAAACCCAAGGTTCCCAAATCCAGATACGCGGTGACGGGGTTATATTTTTACGATAATCGCGTGATAGATATTGCTGAGCAGCTTAAACCGTCAGCGCGTGGCGAGCTTGAAATTACCGACGTGAATCGTGAATATCTGCAAAGCGGCGATTTGCAGGTAGAAGTCATGGGGCGCGGTATTGCCTGGCTGGATACCGGCACGCATGATTCATTGCTTGAGGCTTCATTGTTTATCCAAACCATAGAAAAACGCCAGGGCTTAAAAATTGCCTGCCCTGAAGAAGTTGCTTATCGCATGCAATTTATTAATGCAGCCCAATTGGATCAATTGGCGAACAAATACATTAAAAACGGCTATGGGCAATATTTAAAGCAGGTTTTGACTGAGAAAGTGTATTGATGCAAGTTGTGCAAACCGCAATACCGGAAGTATTGATTTTGGAACCTAAAGTGTTTGGCGATGACAGAGGTTTCTTCTTTGAGAGTTTTAATCAACAGACATTTGAAAACCTCACAGGTGTGAAAGCGCATTTTGTACAGGATAATCATTCAAAATCCGTGGCAAATGTGCTGCGTGGTTTGCATTACCAAATTCAACAATCTCAAGGTAAGCTGGTGCGGGTTATCGCGGGTGAAGTATTTGATGTGGCGGTCGATTTGCGCCGGCAATCCAATACCTTCGGTCAATGGGTAGGGGCGCTATTGTCGGCACAGAATAAACGTCAATTGTGGGTACCTCCAGGTTTTGCCCACGGGTTTTTAGTACTTAAAAATGATACGGAATTTTTATATAAAACTACTGATTATTACGCACCGCAGCACGAGCGCTGTATACGTTGGGATGATCCTGAAATTGGCATCGCCTGGCCATTAATGGACAAACCTGTGTTGTCGACCAAAGATCAAGTCGGCCTGGATTTTTCCAGGGCAGAAGTTTTTGAAACAATCTGACAAGAGTATCCCCCAGTGTATAAAAAAATATTGTTGACTGGCGTTAACGGGCAGGTGGGCCATGCTTTGCAATGCGCCTTTACAAGTGATGCTTTGCAGTCCGGCGTAGTTACCTGTTTAGATCGAAGCCAGCTGGATTTAACCGATCAGGATGCAATACGCCGTGTAATTCAGGCAGTTAAACCAGACCTGATTATTAACCCCGCAGCCTATACGGCGGTAGACAAAGCTGAGTCAGAGCCGGAATTGGCGTATGCAGTCAATGCCACTGCGCCGCAAACATTAGCAGAGGAAGCAGCTAAGGTTGGTGCGAAACTGATACATTTTTCTACAGATTATGTTTATTCCGGCACCAAGATGGGCGCATATACAGAAGATGATGTGCCCCAGCCTTTGAGTGTTTATGGAAAAAGCAAACTTGCCGGTGAGGATGCGATCAGGTCCGTAGGGTTGCAACATCTGATTTTTCGTACTTCCTGGGTATACGGTGCGTATGGAAAGAACTTTTTAACAACTATTTTACGTCTGGCCGCAGAGCGAGACCAGTTACGTGTGGTAGCTGACCAGATTGGCGCGCCAACGAGCAGCCATAGTATTGCTGATGCTGTTTTAAGCGTGCTGAAACGCTGGCAAAATGAAGCAGGCATCTATCATCTTGTGAATGCGGGGCAAACATCGTGGCATGGTTTTGCTACTGCGATTGTTGAGGAGTATGGGCGGATTCAAATTGCCCGTGACTGGCCGCAACTTAAGGCGACGCCTGAAAAGATACAGGCAATTACGACAGAAGAGTATCCTACCCCCGTGGTGCGGCCGGCTAATTCAACTATGGATTGTACTAAGCTGGCTAGAGATTTCTCGGTGGTTTTACCAAACTGGCGAGATGTCTTGATTGCCGAGCTGCAACGCTTGGACAAATAAACCTGGTATTGGGAGCCTTGTGAGTTTTGGTTTGCTCTATAGACTAACCGAGCGCGTCTGCCCAGCTATTAGGCGTTTCATATAAGCGTACTTTTTCCAGTTTCAAATGGTTACCAAAACTGTCCTGGTACCTTGCCTTAAGTATTTTAAATGCTTCTAACGCCATGTTTTCTGCGGTTGGCACGGTAGGGAATATAACGGTTTTATGATTTGGAAGCGTGTTTAAGAAGTTGAGCACTTCTGTATCGTGTTGATATACCAGAAACGCATGATCCCACACATTGACTACGGCATCCTTGGCGATGGCTTTTACATCTGAAAAATCCATCACCATGCCGTTTTCAGAAGTATTTTCCTGCTTGATAATGTCACCGGATAAGGTGATTTCTACCGCATAACGATGCCCATGCAGATTTTTACATTGGCTTTTATGGTTAGGAATGCGATGTCCGGCATCAAATTCAAGGCGGGTTGTAATATGCATGAGTGCTGTCACTTAAAGAATGGGCGGTTTTAAAATATAAAACGTATTATACGCTGAGTCTATAGACTTTTTAGGGGATGTCTGAATGTGCAACTATTATTAAAGCAGAAGTGCTTCAATATGGCTGCTTGCAGCATCAGCCAACGCACTGAGGTGATAGCCGCCTTCAAGTGATGAAACGATGCGGCCATGCGCATGCTGGTTTGCCACTTTTTTAATAAATTCAGTTATCCAGACATAGTCAGCATCTTCCAAATTCAAGTCTGCAAGCGGGTCATCAGCGTGAGCATCAAATCCGGCGGATACATAGATTATTTCCGGCTTAAATTGATTCAGCGCAGGCAAGAATTCATGCTCGAATGCGTCCTGAAACTCTTTGCGGCCAGATTTTGCAGCTAGGGGGACATTAATCATCCTGGCGCTGCGTGTATCAAAACCTCGGTGCGGATAAAACGGATGCTGAAATGTAGAGCACAGCATCACGCGCGGGTCGTCCTTGAAAATATTTTCAGTACCGTCTCCGTGGTGCACGTCAAAATCGATAATGGCAGCTCGCTTAATGCCATATTGGTCAAACACATGCGCCACACCAACTGCGATATTATTAAAAATACAAAACCCGGCGCTATTGGCTCGGCCAGCATGATGGCCTGGTGGTCTGATGCAGCAAAAAGCGTTATCTGCTTTATGCTGCATCACTAAATCAGTAGCGAGAATAACTGCACCACTGGCATGCAGAGCTGCAGACAGGCTCATCGGACCCATCGCGGTATCAGCATCCAATCTTACCAAGCCAGCTTTAGGCGATAGAAAATGAATTTTCTGAACATATTCAGCACTATGTACGCGCTGCAATTGTGCATCGGTAGCCAAAGGTGCTTCATAAATATCTAATCGTTGATAGATGCCTTTTTTAATAAGTGCATTTTTAATTGCCGTAATGCGCGCAGGGGATTCAGGATGGCTGCCATCCATAATATGTAGCAGTGTGTCCGGGTGGGTGATAAAGGCCGTAGTCATAAAGCACCTCTAAAACATATTTTTTAACAGCATTCACACGCAAATAATGTATCGTTAGATGCGCTTGAATTTTATTAAGTTTAACGTGATATTTCGGTACGCAGCATTTTATAAATCGCCAGCCTTTCAGGCGATATCTTATGCGCGGCTACCGCTTCGGTGATGGCGCAATCAGGTTCCTGCAGGTGTTTGCAATTATTGAATCTGCATTTGCCCAGAAAAGGCCTGAACTCGATAAATGCGTGTTCAAGCTCATCCGTACTTAAATGATGCAGGCCAAATTCCTGCAATCCGGGGGAGTCAATCAGTATGCTGTCTGCATCAAGATGATATAAATGCGCCGCAGTTGTTGTGTGCTTACCGCTATCCAGCACGTGGCTGACTTCCTGGGTGCGCACTGACTCATTAGGTAGTAGTGCGTTAATCATAGTGGATTTGCCCATACCGGATTGACCTACCAGAATGCTGGCTTGACCTTGTAAATAAGGCCTTAGCGTGGAAATGTCTTCCTTGGCTGAAAGCGGTAACACCTGATAACCAAGTGATGTATAAAGTGCCAGTTTTTGCTTTGCATTATCGTTATCAGCTAAATCACATTTGTTCAGCACGATTAAGACCTTAATCTTGGCTGCCTCAGCCGCAATTAAACAGCGGTTTAATAGCGCCTCATAAAAACTTGGCTGTGTCGCCAGTACGATGATGATTTGCGTTACATTCGCAGCCAGCATTTTGCTTTTAAAGGCGTTGCTGCGGTAGAGTAGGGTTGAGCGCGGCAGAATGCTTTCGATAACACCTTCATGCTTGTCGGTGAGTTGTATGGTGACATGGTCGCCACAGGCAATGTCAGTTTTTTTGCCGCGGGTGACACAGCTGATGCGATGCTTATCTTCGGATAATTCAACTTGATAGCGTTTGCCATAAGCTGCAACTACTGTACCTTGCAAGTCGATATTCGCTTGCGTTTTATTATTAGCCTGCACGCGTTAATTATTCAGTAAATTTGTAATAGGTTTGGTTAAGGTATTTTGCAACGTTGAGCTCTTCATCTTCAAACCACTTCAAACCTATCATCGTATTGCAGTTGCGTACTTGAGCGACCAGGCCTTTGGAGGTCTTTACTTTGCGATAATCACGCGTGTAGATTGCAGAACCATCACCACCGTAGCTTGATGCGTGGCAGCTGATACAATGTTTTTCAACTAAAGCTTTCCCTGCGGCCGCATCTGCTGCCTGAAACGGCGCTGCCGATGCGTAACCATTAACGAGTAACAACCCGGCAATTAAATAATATGATTTCATATATGCTGCCTTTCGACTAGTCGATTAACTAGTATACGCTGCTAATTTTGAAATTCTAATACTTGCTGGCGGATGCGAGTCATAAAAAGCTGAATGCAGCGGATCAGGCGTCAAAGTTGATGCGTTGTCGCGATACAGCTTTACCAACGCTTCTACCAGATGTTTTGCATCTGCATGTTTTGCCGCGTAATCATCAGCTTCAAATTCATTTTTGCGTGAATAGCTTGCCATAAGCGGGCGCAATATAAATAGGAACACAGGCGACACCAGCAAGAATAATATCAACGCCATGTAGTTACTCATTTGCTCAACACCGAGCCCGGTGTAAAACCATTCCTGATTCATCAGCCAGCCTAGTAAGGCCAAACCAGCAAAACTGATGAGGAACATCAGTGCAATGCGCTTAATCACATGATGATGCTTGAAGTGGCCTAGCTCATGTGCCAATACCGCTTCTATTTCATCGGCGTTAAGCCTTTCCAGGAGTGTATCGAAAAACACCACGCGTTTTGATGCGCCAAAACCGGTGAAGTAAGCATTGCCATGGCTGCTGCGGGCTGAGCCATCCATGACAAACAGTCCTTGTGATTTAAAACCGCATTTGGTGAGCAAGGCTTCAATCCTTAGTTTCAAGGTTTCATCTTTAAGTGGCGTAAATTTATTAAAGAAAGGGGCGATAAAGGTTGGGTATACAGCCAGCATCATGAGGTTGAACACACTCCATATGATCCACAAATATAACCACCAATATTGTCCAGCGCCCTGCATTAGCCACAATGCAGCAAATAAGATCGGCGCGCCTAAAATAATGCCCACTATGCTATGTTTGACGAGGTCACTGAAAAACATTGTGCGTGTCATTTTATTAAAGCCAAAGTTTTCATCTACTACAAATGTTTTGTAATAGTCAAAAGGGATATCAATCAAACTGCTTACGATCATGGCGCTGCAAATGATAAGCGCGCCACGTGCGATTTCGTGGTTGGGTAACAGATTGCGCCAGATATCATCCAGCCACTGTAAACCGCCGCCTATCGTGAGCAAGGCCAATAGCCCGGCCTGGGCCGTAGCTTCAATGATGACCAATTTAGTTTTGGCGCTTGAGTAGTCAGCGGCTTTTTGATGCGCCTCTAATGAGATATTAGCGTTAAACGCAGCAGGAACCTGGCTGCGATGCATTTGCATGTGGGCAATATGGCGTTTCCCAAGCCAGATACGAATGATGGTCGTGACCAATAGCAAGGTGACAAAGGTAAGTGTAAGTGTAAAAGCCATTATTTATGTAGTTCGTTAAAATTGAATTAAGTTAATATTATGTATTGTGAAGCATTTTGAATAAGATAGTTCACCGAGCTTGCTTTATAACGCTAATTTTAATGGAAAACATGATGACAGCATCAAATAACAGTACGAATCAGAATAATTTAATTTGGCTAGATATGGAAATGAGTGGTTTATTACCTGATTCCGACCGTATTTTGGAGCTGGCAGCAGTAGTGACAGATGCTGAATTGAATGTGCTGGGAGAATCTCCTGTGCTGGTAGTGTACCAAAGTGACGCCGTGCTTGATGGAATGGACGCCTGGAACAAGGGTGCTCACGGACGTTCTGGCCTGATTGAAAAAGTGAAGGCCTCTACACTAAGTGAAGCTGACGCTTCAGCCCAAATGATTGAGTTTCTTAAAACATTTGTCCCCGCTAACAAATCTCCGATGTGTGGTAATTCCATCTGTCAGGACCGGCGTTTCATGGCGCGCTACATGCCGGATTTGGAAAAATATTTCCATTATCGTAATTTGGATGTCAGTGTATTCAAAGAGCTGGCTCGTCGCTGGAAACCGGAGATTTATTCCGGCTTTAAAAAGGCAAGCAAGCATGAAGCACTGGCGGATATTTACGAGTCCATCGATGAGCTCAAATATTATCGTGAACATTTCATCATAAAGTGAACGCAAAAAAAGAGGGCGTCATGTATCGACGCCCCAAGGGGGAGAAAACCAGTTAGGAGAAGCATATATGCTCACTAATTTATAAGCATTAACCATGCCAGTCCGTCCCCCCTTGTTGCCGTGCCTGAATTTTGAATATTTTTAATTTGAATATCTGGCTAGTTCAGCGTTTGATACAAGGCAAAGTATTCCTGCGCACTTTTATCCCAGCTTAGGTTTTGTGTCATTCCGGTATTTTGAATTTGAAGCCATGTTGCTTTATCGTGCAGGAATATTTCCAGGGCGCGTTTAATGCATGCCAGTAGTCCATCTGCGCTTGCTTCTACCATTACAAATCCATTTGCCGTTTTATTTTCAATGTGGGTGCTATTGCTATCAATGATCGAGTCGGCAAGGCCGCCCGTGGCATTGACGATTGGCGGTGTGCCGTATGCCAGGCCGTAGAGCTGGTTTAAACCGCAAGGCTCAAAACGCGAAGGCATAATAAACAAATCGCAGCCTGCCATAATCTGGTGTGACAGCGGTTCGTTATAACCGATGGTTACGCTGACTCGGCCGGGATTTTGCGCGGCCAGGTTTTGAAATGCTGTTTCCAGCCCGATTTCCCCACCGCCGAGCAGTGCAAACTGACAGCCCTGGTCTATTAATGTTTGCAGATTAGGCAGCAGCATATCCAGCCCTTTTTGGTAAGTCAGCCGGCTGACGACGCCCAACAATGGTGCGTTTGCATCAATATTGAGCCCTAGTATCTGCTGCAATGCGGCTTTTACCTGTTGTTTACCGGCGAGATATTTGCTGCTGTAATTTTTGCTTAGGTATTTGTCTGTTTCAGGGTTCCACTCATCCGTTTCAATCCCGTTCAGGATACCTTTGATTTCGTCGCCGCGGTTTGTTAACAAGCCTTCCAGGCCAAAACCGAAAGTGGCGGTTTGAATTTCTTTTGCATAGCGCGGACTCACTGTGGATATTGCATCCGCATAAAAAATCCCTGCTTTCAAAAATGACAATTGGCCGTGATATTCAAATCCTTCAATGCTGAAGCCTGAGCTCGGTAACCCTAATGTTTCAACCCATTGTGGCGGGAAACAGCCTTGAAAGGCCATATTGTGCAGGCTGATGATCGACTTGGCTTGGCTATGCTCGGTAAGTTTCATATAGGCAGGTGTTAAACCAGCCTGCCAGTCATTGCAATGGATAATATTGGGGTGCCAATCTGTGATGGGTGAATGGCCGCTGGCTAAAATAGCGGCCACTTTAGATAGCACGCCAAAGCGTATCGGGTTATCGTGCCACTCAAGTCCATGCGCATCCGCATAGGGGCCGCCATCGCGCTCATAGAGGCTGGCAGATTTGATTACGATGACTTGTACCTGCGTATCCTTAACCGTACCAAGCAATAGCTCTGCATGATCAATATGGGGTAGATGATTGATTGTGGCGATTGCTTGCAGGTCAGAGAGTTGTTCGAGCACGGATGGGTAGCCAGGTATGAGAATACGAATATCTACACCCAAGCCTTGAAGGGCCGCTGGTAGTGAGCCACTTACATCAGCCAGGCCGCCAGTCTTAATCAGTGGAAAAACTTCAGAGCTGACAAATAATACTTTCATTGGCATGGTTTTCTCGTTAAAGTTCTATGATGAGTGTTCAACACTTAGTCGGTTTTCAATAATTTTACTATACGAACATGATGGTGCGGACTTAACAAGATGAATTCTGCTATAAATTTTATGAATACTTTAGCCATTGGCGCGGGCGCCGTATTAGGTGCCTGGTGTAGATGGGGGGTTGGAATTGCCTTCAACGCAATCCTGCCTAGCTTTCCTTTGGGCACGCTACTGGCTAATTTAAGTGGTGGTTTATTGATGGGTGCAGCGATGGGGTTGATCGGCCTAGGTAGTCTGGATAACCCAACTTTACGTTTGTTTGTGACTACGGGATTTTTGGGCGGTCTCACTACTTTCTCGGCGTTTACAGGTGAAAGTTTGTCCTTGCTGCACAAGCATGAATATTTCCTGGCAACCGTGCATGCATGCAGCCATGTGTTTGGCGCTTTATTGATGGCGGCAATCGGCGTTGCCTTAGTCGAGTATTTAAAACATTAGATTTCATTCCCAGGAATTTTATTGTGTATCAGCAGTCTAGCGTTAATACGCAATGAAAATAAAAGTGAGTGAATATGAGTAAATTTCGGGGTGTATCAAAGTTAAGTCAAAAACTGGTGTTTTCAGTAATTTTGTTATTGGGGTCGCATATGGCTAACGCAGCATGTTCTGAATTTTATAATCATCAATTCTCAACCTTGCAGGGTGGGAAAATTAATCTCTGTGACTACCAGGATAAACCGATTCTGGTTGTGAATACGGCGAGTAAATGTGGTTTTACGCCACAATTTGAAGCGCTGGAAGCTTTGTATAGCAAGTATAAGGATAAGGGGTTGTTAGTCATTGGTTTTCCATCCAATGACTTTAGGCAGGAGCCAGGCACCGATAAACAAATTGCTGATTTTTGTAAACTCACTTATTCAGTCAAGTTTCCGATGGTAACCAAAACTTCCGTGACTGGGGCGAGTGCAAATCCATTTTATAAGCAACTTGTGGTTAAAACGATGCAGTCACCATCATGGAATTTTTTTAAATATGTGATTTTGCCTGGTGCAAATGAAGTTTATGCGTTTAGTAGTGATGTAAAACCTGATGCGGTTGAGATCGTGAGTAAAATCAAACCAAGTTTGAAGTAAATATCAATATTGATATAAAGCACCAATTATCTATCTGAAATCAAATTATTTAGCCGGGTGCCGGATTCTATCCAAAATAATAGCTGACAGCTCTTCTACAGAACGGCTGGTTGAATCGGCCCACGGAATACCTGCATTGCGCATGAGCTTTTCTGCTGTCGTAATCTCATTGCGGCAGTTTTCCAGAGAGGCGTAAAAACTACCAGACCGACGTTCATTGCGAACGGCATGTAAACGTTCCGGTTTAATGGTTAAACCAAAAGTTTTATCTAAATGCGGGTTTAGTGCCTGGGGCAGGGCGCCACGTTCAAAGTCTTCAGGGATGAGCGGGTAGTTGGCAGCCTTGATGCCGAATTGCATCGCCAGGTAGACGCTTGTAGGCGTTTTGCCGCATCTTGAGACACCAATCAGAATAACTTCAGCTTGCTCCAGGCCTGAATTGGTCATGCCATCATCATGGTGGAGCGTAAAGTTAACGGCCTCCATACGCTCGTTATAGCTGCTGCCCATTACGCTATGCGCGATACCTGCTCCTGTGAGCGGGCTTTGATTGAGTTCGATGCCAAGCGGGTTAATAAACGTAGTAAACAGGTCAATAAAATAGGCGTTACTTTGTTTCAGGGCGTTACGTAATGCGATGTCACCCAACGACATAATCACGACCGGACGACCGCCATCTACTTCAGTGGCGTGCAATATGGCATCTTGCGCCAGTTTGATTTTCTCTAGCGTGTTGGTAAATGGCAGGCGTTCCTGAGTGAAGTGCGTACTGGGAAAGTGCTCCAGTAATTTACCCAAAGAGCCTGCCGTGATGCCAGTGCCGTCTGAAATGAAGAATACGGTACGATTCAGCATGCCCAATTATCCAGTTTAAGGTTAGACTATTTCTTGGTCAGCCGCTGCCAGGTAGCAACTACGGTATCCGGGTTCAATGATACTGACTGGATGCCTTCAGCTACCAGCCACTCTGCAAAGTCAGGATGGTCTGATGGGCCTTGTCCACAGATACCAACATATTTGCCGAGGCGGTTACAGGTACTGATTGCCATTTTCAGCAGCACTTTAACGGCATCGTTACGTTCATCAAAACCGTCAGCCAGGATGCCTGAGTCGCGGTCCATACCTAACGTTAACTGAGTAAGGTCGTTTGAGCCGATTGAGAAGCCGTCAAAGTAATGCAGGAACTGCTCGGCCAACAGTGCGTTTGATGGAATTTCGCACATCATGATGAGGCGCAGGCCATTTTCACCGCGTTTGAGGCCATTGGCAGCCATAATATCAGTCACGGCTTTAGCTTCATCCAAAGTGCGTACGAACGGTAGCATCAGTTCAACATTGGTCAAGCCCATTTCATCACGGACTTTTTTCATGGCTGCGCATTCCATGGCAAAGCACTCCTTGAAGTCTTCTGCCATGTAGCGCGCTGCACCACGGAAACCGATCATCGGGTTTTCTTCATCCGGTTCGTAAATTTCACCACCTACCAATTTTTTGTACTCATTAGACTTGAAGTCTGAAGTACGCACAATCACTGGTTTTGGGTAAAAAGCCGCAGCAATGGTCGCTACACCTTCAGCTACTTTATCAATGTAGAACTGTTTAGGGTTTGCATAGCCGCGTGCACGGTTTTTAATCGTCGTTTGAATGGCAGCCGGCATCGCATCCACATTCAAAATTGCTTTCGGGTGGATACCTACCATGTTGTTAATTACAAATTCCAGGCGCGCCAGACCCACGCCGTCATTCGGTGTTTTTGCAAAACTGAATGCCATGTCAGGATTGCCAACGTTCATCATGATTTTGCATGGAGCTGCAGTGAGCGCAGCAGCAGCCTGGCTGCTCACATCAAATTCCATCGCGCCATGGTAAACAAAGCCAGATTCACCTTCGGCACATGATACGGTAACGGTTTCGCCTTCACGCAACACATCAGTTGCGTTGACTGCGCCTACAATTGCCGGGATACCCAGTTCACGCGCAATAATTGCGGCGTGACAGGTACGGCCGCCGCGATTGGTCACTAGGGCACTTGCGCGCTTCATCACCGGCTCCCAGTTCGGGTCTGTCATGTCGGCAACAAGTACATCGCCTGGCTGTACCAAGTGCATCTCAGCAGGGTCCAGCACGATGCGCACTGGGCCCACGCCCACTTTTTGCGTCACGGCGCGGCCAACGACCAATGGTTTTTCACTGTGTTTATGCAGTTTAAAGGTTTCAGTTACATTGCTGGCTGATTCTTGTGATTTAACTGTTTCTGGACGCGCTTGCAGAATGTAGAGTTTATTGTCTACGCCGTTCTTGCCCCATTCAATATCCATTGGACAGCCGTAGTGCGCTTCAATGGTCATGGCGTAGCGCGCTAATTCCAAAACATCCTCGTTAGTAAGTGAGTAACGGTCGCTATCAGCTGGGTCTACCTCAACGGTATGGGTACTTTTGCCGGCTTGTGTAGCATCGGTAAACACCATTTTGATGAGTTTGGAACCCATGGTGCGGCGCACGATTGAAGGTTTGCCTTGTGCCAGGGTTGGTTTGTGTACATAGAATTCGTCAGGGTTCACCGCGCCTTGCACTACAGTTTCACCTAAGCCGTAAGATGACGTAATAAATACGACATCCTTAAAGCCTGATTCAGTGTCGATGGTGAACATTACGCCAGCACAGCCAATGTCGCTGCGCACCATTTGCTGTACGCCGGCTGAGAGCGCTACATCGGCATGTACAAAGCCTTTGTGCACGCGGTATGAAATTGCGCGGTCATTGTATAAAGAAGCAAATACTTCTTTAATGGCGTGCAATATATTATCCAAACCGTGAATATTGAGGAAAGATTCCTGTTGACCGGCAAATGAAGCGTCCGGCAGATCTTCGGCCGTGGCTGATGAGCGCACTGCAAATGTAGCGCCGTTACCGGATTTCGCTATGAGAATTTCGTAATTTTCAGCAATTGCTTTTTCCAGGGCTGCAGGAAACGGTGCCGCCATAATCCATTCACGCACTTTTTTGCCGCAGATTGCCAGTGCCTGAGTATCATCTATGTTTAACTTTTCTAATTCCGCATTGATTTTTACATCCAAGCCGCTTTGCGCCAGAAACTCTCGGTACGCATCTGCTGTAGTTGCAAAACCAGTAGGAACACGTACGCCTTTTGCAGATAGCTGGGAAATCATTTCGCCTAAGGAAGCATTTTTACCTCCGACAGAAGGGACATCTACATTGCGTAAATTTTCAAATGGAATAACGTGGGCTGACATGATAGTTCCTTGGATGTTCAAACAAGTAATTAAATTTCTAAATTCTTTTAATCCGCTCTTTTAAGACATATTGCAGCAGATTTATGCGGCATGAATATGAAAGGAATGGTTAATTAGTTTAGTTTATTATCGGTAAGCCCTTATTTTGCCTAAATATGCGATTTTTGTCACCTGAATAATCCATACATTGAATAAATCTTTTTGATAATAAAGTATGAAATGCGTTTTAGAATGAGTTGTTTCATATATGAAAATTGATAGGTCTCAGCTAGAATGCACACGCACAATTTTAAAAAATAATAATCACGAAATGCAATATTCTTATTACAGAAATAGCCAAGCTGGCATTAACAACATTTGGATGCATGATGGCTGCTAGCATAACGGTGCGAACCAGTGGTCGTTTGCACATGGGATTTTTTGATTTACATGGCGGTTTAGGACGAAAATTTGGCAGCATAGGTTTAAGCCTGGCTGAGCCCGGTTTAGTGATGAGCGCGCATGTGGCTAAAAGTTTAAATGTTACCGGCGGGGCGACGGTGCCTGCTTCTGTCATTGCCAAGTCGTCTGCCATTGCGCAGCAATTAATCTCAGCGCTTCATTTAGGTGGAGCAGTTGAACTCAATATCAGCCAGCATATACCTGAACACGCTGGTTTAGGGTCAGGAACCCAACTGGCTTTGGCTGTAGGAACGGCCATTAGTCGTTTATATAACCTTAATTTGAGCACGGCGCAGATAGCCGAGCTTACTCACCGCGGAAGACGTTCCGGTATTGGCATTGCTGCATTTGATTATGGTGGGCTGCTGGTTGATGGTGGTCGCGTTTCTGCAGGTGGCGCTGTAAGTGTTCCGCCATTGCTGGCACGTTATAATTTTCCTGAAGATTGGTCTATTCTGCTGATTTTTGATACCAATCAACCCGGGATACATGGTGAGCAAGAGAAGCTGGCGTTTAATCAGTTGCCTGTTTTTTCAGAGAATCTTGCCGCACATTTATGTCGACATGTGCTCATGCAGGCATTGCCGGCCATAGTGGAGCGCGATTTAACGGCTTTTGGACAAAGCATACAAGTGTTGCAGAAGTATGTGGGTGATTACTTTGCGCCTATCCAAGGTGGCCGTTATGCCAGCAAATTGGTGGGAGAGGTGCTGCAGTATCTGGAAAAATCGGGCGTAGCTTGCTTTGGGCAAAGTTCTTGGGGTCCAACCGGTTTCGCGATATTCGAAAATTCGCATGTTGCTGAAAAGCATTTACAGCAGTTGAAAATGACATTTACAGATGTGGCGCTGAGCTGGATGATTTGCAGCGCATGCAATCATGGTGCAGAATTAGTGCAGGCAGCATAATGGTCAATAAGAAAGCAGATATTCAATAGATGAAAGGTCCTGAGGTAGATTTATATGGAAAAAACTAGCATTTTGCATTTAATTACAGCGGCTAAAAATGCCAGTCCGTTTGATGTCAACATGGCGTATGACGCAGGGTTTGATAAAATTACGGCTTATACTAACGTGGCATTGTCAGAAGTGACCGGGCTAACGCAAGATGCTATCTTTTCACGTGGTTTGTCCGGAGTGAAGCGAGAAGGTATATTTATCGGTGGACGTGACATTGACCTCGCATTGAGCATGCTGAAGGCGTCTAAAAAAGCAATGTTTTCACCATTTGAATGTTCTGTTCTTGCTGATCCTTCAGGTGCATTTACCACAGCGGCTGCGATGATTGCCAAGGTTGAGTTCCACCTTAAAAATCATTTTGATACAACTTTAAAAGGCAAAATATTTTGCGCATTTGGTGCAACAGGGCCGGTTGGCAGTTGCTCGGCGATCCTGGCAGCACAACAGGGTGCAATAGTGCAATTGGTTGCTTATAACTCAATCGCTGATGCAGAGCAAAAAGCAGCAGCCTGGAACGCACAATATCAAATTAATATGCAAGTGGTTGATGGTACTACTGAGGCGGCCAAGCAAAAGGTTTTGGAGCAAGCTGAGATTGCAATTTGTGCCGCTGCCGCAGGTGTGCAGGTAATTAGCCAGGATAACTTGAAGCATGCAAAACAATTAAAAATTGTGGCGGATGTTAACGCAGTGTCGCCGCTGGGCGTGCAAGGTGTAGGCGTGGGCGATGATGGCGCCTTGATTGAGGGGACTCAAATTTATGGCATTGGTGCCATGGCTATTGGTCAACTTAAGTATAAAACACAGCATCAATTGTTAAAACAAATGCTTATGGTCGATGCCCCGTTTGAAAAACCAAAGTTTCTTGAGTTTATGGCAGCGTTTAAATTGGCGCGCGAGTTATTAAAGGCGTAATTAAAAAAACAATCCTGATTGTTGCCTTGTCTGCGCGGCCTTTTGTGGCCGCCGCCAAGCGGGCGGGCTATATAGTTACCGCCATTGATGCTTTTGCAGACCAGCACACGGTTGAGTTGGCGGATATTACGATGGTTGTTGATTATGACCAGTACGGATTTAACGCTGATGCTTTATTACGTGCCATTAGTAAACTGGATGTGAGTCAGTATCTGGGCTGTGTGTATGGCAGCGGGTTTGAAGCGCAGCCGGAGTTGTTGCAAAAAATAGCGAATATTATGCCGTTGCTTGGAAATGCGGCAGAGACGGTGTGCACTGTTAAAACGTCATTCGATTTTTTTGCAGCATTAACGCAGTGTCATATTGCGCATCCTGACGTATATGATGCGCTGCCGGATGTGAATCATGCGGATGGTTACTTGAGAAAGCTCGCAGGTGGTTGTGGCGGCAGCCATATCACGGTAGCGAGTAGTGTAGACGCTGAATTGGGTATTAATCAATATTATCAGCAACGCGTTGCCGGGCGTTCAGTTTCACTGTTGTTCATTGCCGATAGCCGGCAAATAGAGGTGGTAGGTTTTAATGAGCAGTGGCTGAGTTCCACCGCAGCAACGCCGTTTCGCTATGGTGGTGCGGTTAGCCGCATTAACTTGGCCCTTGCGATTCAACTGCAACTGATAGATGCCGCGCACAAGTTAACCCGGACATTCGGGTTGCTTGGTTTGAATAGTCTGGATGCCGTTGTGCAGGATGATATTGCTTACGTATTGGAAATCAACCCCAGATTAAGCGCGACTATAGATTTGTATGACGATTTGTATGCCGCAGATATGAATCAGGCTGATTTGCCGGAAAAAGAAGAAACGAATCTGCTGGATTGGCATGTGCAGGTGAGTCTTGGAAAGCAGAAGCTCGGACATGGGCCGCATAGCATGCCCCGGGCATTTAAGCCGTGTAAAGCGCATGCAATTGTTTATGCGACGGCAGATATTGCAATTGCTGCCAAGTTTGAATGGCCAGGCTGGGTAACGGACAATCCTTGTCCGGACACGCAGCATGAAACGATTGGTATTTTGGCCGGACAACCGGTTTGTAGCGTACTCGCATATGCTGAGTTTGCGGATGAAGCCAGGCAATTGGCGCAGGCCAGGGTTAAAATAATGCAACAATTATTACAAAGAATATAAACAAAAAATATAAAAAAAGGAAATGACGTGCAAAACACATTGGCATCACAATCATTAAAAAACCAACCAAGTGTGAACCAGCTAGCGGGATCATTGGTTAAAAAATTGCTGCAACAAGCTGATGCATTGCAGCTTGGAGTATCGAAGCATGAAGCAGGCTGTACGATTGTTGATGCGGGCATTCAATATGCGGGGAGCGCTGAAGCCGGCAGGCTGATTGCCGAAATATGTATGGGTGGTCTAGGTGCAGTGTCTTTGCAGGCGGATGACCGCTTTGTTCATTGGCATGAAGCCATTGCAGTATCATCAACACAGCCGGTACTTGCTTGTTTAGCCAGTCAGTACGCAGGCTGGGCGCTGAGCCATGACAAGTTTTTTTCACTGGGCTCAGGCCCGGCACGTGCATTGGCGCAGCGCGAAGATTTGTTCAAAGAGCTTGATTATGTCGATAGCGCAACAAGCACTTGTATCGTGCTGGAGACAGATAAAGTGCCGCCGGTGCCAGTCATCGAGAAAATCGTGCGCGATACTAAAGTTGCCCCCGAACAATTGACTATTATTCTAACGCCGACAACCAGTATTGCAGGTGTTGTGCAGATTGTAGGCCGCGTGTTGGAAGTAGCGCTACATAAAGCCCATACTTTACATTTCCCATTGACAGACGTCGTGAGCGGTTCCGGCTTGGCAGTATTGCCGCCGGTCGCTAAAGACTTCATGACGGCTATGGGGCGCACTAATGATGCGATTTTATTTGGTGGATACGTTAATTTGCAGGTGCGCGGCGGTGATGAAGCTGCTGCCAAGTTGGCCTTGAATTTGCCAAGCAGCGCTTCAAAAGATTATGGCAAAACCTTTGCTGAAGTATTCAAGTTCTATAACATGGATTTTTATAAAATTGACCCGATGCTGTTTAGCCCGGCCAAAGTCACGGTAACCAATGTGGATACTGGCAATGTGTTTGAGGGCGGACAATTGAATGCTGATTTAATTAATCTTTCATTTTCCTAAACTGCATTAAGTAAATCGAGTGCGCATTCCTATTTTTACTGACGATGCCGGTTGGCAAGGTAATCAGCTCAAACAAGCATTTGCCAAACGTGGTGTTGAAACGGTTTTTGTGTCGTTGCAAGACTGCGTGATCAATCTGGCGCAGCAAATCCCAAGTATTTATATTCCACATTTTGATGTGCTGCCCCCGGCAGCCTTTGTGCGCGGCATAGCGGGCGGCACCCTGCAGCAAGTGATTACGCGTCTGAATGTTTTGCACATGCTGGCAAGGCAAGGCGTGAGAATCTACAATAAAACCCAGGCAATAGAGCGTACCGTGGATAAGGCAATGACCAGTTTTTTATTGCGCATGCATGGTGTGGCAACCCCTGCTACCTGGGCATGCGAATCCAGGGCGCAAGTAGAGACTGTTCGCCAAAACGCCAATGAGAACAATATCCAGCTGGTACTCAAGCCATTATTCGGCTCACAAGGGCAGGGCGTGCGCAAGTTGCCGGCATATGAGCCCTTGCCGGTGCCGATGCAGCAATATGTCGATGGGGTGTATTATTTACAGCAATTGATTGAAACTGCCGATGCTCCGCATGATTACCGTGTGTTTGTCATAGGCGACAAAGTGGTAGCGGCAATGAGAAGGTTCGGCAGCAGCTGGGTCAACAATGTGGCGGCTGGCGGGCGCTGCGAGGCTATCCAACCCAACCCGCAGATGGCGCAGCTTGCCTTGCAGGCAGCCAAGGCAGTGGATATTGATTATTGCGGCGTGGATATTATTCAAGCTGAAACCGGTGAATATTATGTGCTGGAAGTGAATAGTATCCCTGCCTGGCGCGGATTGCAGAGTGTGTCGGATTTAAATATTGCCGAAGCTTTAGCGGATGATTTTTTGGGTAAATTGAGCCTTTGAAAAATAAAGTCACAGTTAGTAATGGGGGTTGAATGATGAAATCAAAAAAACTGACAGTCGAGCAATTGACCAAAGCTTACAAGACAGCTTGCATGACTGAATTGCAGGCAATAAAGCCGGGGAATGTTCATGCGTTTGCTGATGGTCATGGCATGACGATAGACGATTTTATTAAAAGTGCTGATGTGACCGCAGATATTATTGTTAACCCTGATTTAAGTGTGGGTGAACGTATTTTTCGTGCGGTTGAAGCGACACAACAGGCTGTTGGCCAAAACACCAATCTAGGCATGTTGTTGCTGTGTGCTCCCATCATTGATGCGGCCTTGCACAAGGATAATGATCAATCGCTGCTGCAATGTTTGAACAATACCTTATCGCAACTTACGATCGACGATGCTCGACTTGTAGCAAAAGCAATCGTGTTGGCAAACCCTGCCGGTTTAGGTAGTGCAAGCCAATATGACGTGCACGAAAAACCGAATGTGACCCTGCTTGAAATGATGCAGGCAGCGCAGGATAAAGACCGGATTGCATGGCAGTATGCCAATGCCTATCAAGACATCATGGCATTTGGTATTACATGCTATGCGGATGCAATGATCAGGTGGGAAAATCCAGTATGGTCAGCAACTGCCTTATATCTCGGCTTTTTAACCCGTAATCCTGATACGCATGTCATGCGCAAATATGGTCAGGCATTATGTGAAACCTTGATGCAAGAGGCTGATGATATGGAGCAAATGTATTGGGCAACCGATAACCCAAAATTGGTGCAGAAGCAATTGCTTGGCTGGGATGCTGCACTTAAACAGCGTGGTATCAATCCCGGTACAAGTGCAGATCTCACAGTCGCTACTTTATTGGCAAGTTATTTGATATAAATCTACGGTAATTAAATAACCATATTAATGAAATGGTAATAACGAACAAGGCGTTATAATGTATTCATTTCTTGAAAAACTTGGATGTTATGCAATAGTTCGTCTGAGCGGGAACCAATGTGAAAGTTAAAGTATAAAAATGAAAATAGCCTTGTTGGAAGATGATTTAGCTTTTGCCGAAACAGTCGTGGAGTGGTTGCGGGAGGCTAATTTTGAGGTGGATCATTATAAGACTGGGCTTGAGTTTTTACGTAAGTTTCCACATACACAGTATGACCTTTGTGTTTTTGATTGGGCCCTACCTGATATGGAAGGGCCTGATGTCATGGTAAGCATCAAGCTTCGCGCTAACAAATTACCCCCCATCATATTTTTTACAGGACGATCGGAAGAAGAAGATATTATCCGTGTCATCGAGGCTGGTGCAGATGATTACGTTGTCAAGCCTGCTAGTCGTCCATTACTATTGGCGCGCATCAATGCTTTATTAAGACGTGCAAATGCACAACCTGTAAATGAATCACTGTATGAATTTGGGGCGCTAAAATTTGACACCAAACAGCGCTTGGCAACACTGGATGGTAAAGAGGTTAAGTTAACTGATAAGGAATTTGATTTAGCACTTTATTTTTTGAGAAACGAAGGTGCTTTGTTATCAAGAACACACTTAATGAATGTTGTTTGGGGTGCATCTTCTGATATTGAAACGCGTAAGGTTGATGTGCATGTCAGTCACTTACGTACAAAATTAAAACTTATCCCTGAAAACAGATGGAAACTTACTTCCATTTACCAGCAAGGGTATCGGTTGGAACGTAGTAATTAAATTTTTATTATTAAATTTAAATGTCCCATTTAATTTTTAGAAATTTCAATCAAGTATCACGTGGTTTGCCAGGTGGAATTGTAACCCACACATTTAAAGCAGCCGTGCCAATGTCGTTATCTGCACTTGAATCGATGTTGCTATAACTTATGCAACTTAATGACCGTATTTTTACAGGCATTGCTCTTGTGTTGATTGCTGGATTGCTTGCAATCAGTGGTGCACTGGTAAGTTTTGATAATCTATATTACGACTTGGGTCGTTACCTGAGTTTTAAGCCCGCGCCCGATAATATTGTTATTGTTGCCATAGATGAGGCGAGCCTCAACGATATTGGTCGGTGGCCCTGGTCGCGTAAGTTGCACTCGGAATTAGTGAATAAGCTCAGTGCAGAAAAAGCGCGTGTCATTGGACTGGATGTTGTTTTCACCGAGTCGGACCGTAGCGCTCCTGAAGCTGACCAATTACTGGCAAAAGCTATTGCTCAAGCCGGTAATGTGGTTTTGCCTATATTACTGAAGGTGCCGTATATTGGCTCTTTTACGACGCAAAGTTTACCGTTGCCAAATTTTGCAGCACAAGCTGCAGCATTAGGTCGTACACACGCACCAATGGATTCTGATGGCATTGCCAGAAGTATATATTTGTGGGAAAGCTTGTCAGTCGATGGTTTTACTGCGGTTGGCTTCCCGCATTTTGCTCAATCAGTTTTGCAAGTGGCAAATCTGCTGCCAGCCAATATAAATCCACCTCCACCAAAAATAAAAGTTGTTGAACCGGCTGCTTTGGGACAGGGCGGTTTTGCTTCCGGGAAGTTGGTTTCTCATGATCTGCGAAAAATCAATTTTTTAGGTCACCCGGGACATTTCCAGCATATTTCGTATTCAAAAGTGTTGTTAGGCCAATACCCGCCCTCTTTTTTTAAAGACAAAATCGTGCTGGTAGGCACTACGGCAACCGGTGTAGGCGACGCATGGAGCACTCCTGTATCAGCAACATCACAGCCGATGCCGGCTGTAGAGTTTCATGCTAATGCTATCGCCACGATGCTTGATGCCGGGCTGGTTGCAGATGCACCGCTCTGGGTTACGTGTTTGTTATCTGCCTTGTTGGCGATGGCACCACTATTATGGCTTTCCAGGCTGTCTCAGATGGAGTCATTTCTTACGATTATTGTGTACTTTTTTGCGGTGATGCTGTTCGTGGTATCTGCTACACATCTATTTAATGTATGGATTCCACCTTCAAGTGCGTTGTTGTCGATTTTACTGGTTTATCCAATCTGGAGCTGGCGCAGGCTTGATTCAGCCCAGGGTTATCTAGATAAAGAACTGCAAAATATTCGAGATGAGTTGGTGTCATTGGGGATGGAGCAAGATGATATTCAAACAGGCGAAGCTAAAGACCCGCTACAGTCGCGTATTTCAAAAGTGAAGTTAACTGCCAGGCATTTACGGGATTTGCACAAGGGCAGAAGTGATACGTTAGTATTTATATCACATGATATTCGTGCGCCATTGGGTGCAGCCATGATGTTGCTGGATAAGTTTGATGATAATAAATACTCTGAGCGCATGAAACGCCTGCTGGGTCGTGCGCATGCTATGGCAGAAGGGTTCTTGCAGGCTTCGCGCGCTGAGATGGCAAATATCAATAAATTCAAAGTGTTGGATATGGTAAGTTTAACCCAACAGGCGGTGGATGATATTTATGAAATCTCGATGGCTAAACGAATCAGGCTGGTAACGGATTTTCCGGAAGACAGTTTATTGATAAGAGGTGATTTTGGATTGCTCATCAGAGCAATTTCAAATATTTTGTTAAATGCGGTCAATTACTCTCCTGAAAATGCTGAGATTAAAGTCTTGTTACATCGTGAAGATCAGTCACTTAGTTTAAAAGTTGTTGACCAGGGTCCAGGTATTCCTGCAAGGAAAATTTTAAAACTGTTCAAGCGGTTTAGCCGCATAGATGGTGAGCATCAATCGCAGGATGGCAGCGGTCTTGGTTTGTATTTTGTGGATGTCACCATTAAAAAACACCGTGGCAGTGTTTCAGTACAAAGTGAGCAAGGTCAAGGCGCCACGTTTGTGATTACGTTGCCGCTTGAACGTCGTAAAAGCAATAAGCCTGTAGAGAATGATAGGAGGGCAGTGTTCCTGCCTACATTCAGCGATACTGTCATTTAACAGCAGCGTCAATTAACGACATCGTATAATTTTTAAGATATAATCCTGCTCTTGATTTTGTACAAACCGTTTGTATTCAGATAATTTTCAGGAGGCAAGTAATGGCTACTTTATTAGAGCAATTAAAAACTATGACCACTATTGTGGCAGATACAGGTGATGTTGAGGCAATCAAGAGCGTGAAGCCGGTTGATGCGACGACCAACCCATCATTAGTATTAAAAGCAAGCCAATTGCCGCAATACGCTCCGTTGATTGATGCTGCGATTGCATATGCAAAAGCACAAGGCGGTTCTAAAGAGCAGCAAATTGATAATGCAGCAGACAAATTAGCTGTATTAATTGGTGGAGTAGTCGTTAAAGAGGTTCCAGGCCGTATTTCAACTGAAGTTGATGCGCGCTTGTCATTCAATACTGATGCGATGGTACAAAAAGCCCGCAAACTCATGAAATTATATAATGACGCTGGCATTACAAAAGACCGCGTGTTGATCAAGTTGGCAGCTACATGGGAAGGTATCAAGGCTGGCGAAATCCTGGAAAAAGAAGGCATTAACTGTAACTTGACTCTGATTTTCGGTTTTGGCCAGGCACGTGCATGTGCTGAAGCTGGTGTGTTCTTGATTTCTCCGTTTGTTGGCCGTATCTTAGACTGGTATAAAGCGAAAACTGGTGAAACATACACTTCAGAAACAGACCCAGGTGTGATTTCAGTACGTAAAATCTATGCTTTCTACAAAGAACATGGTTTTAAAACTGTTGTGATGGGTGCTTCATTCCGTAACATCGGTGAAGTAACTGCCTTGGCTGGTTGCGACCGTTTAACTATTGCACCAAACTTGTTGCAAGAGCTGGAAGCTACACAAGGCGTGCTGACACGTGTATTGGTGGATAACGGTGCTAAAGCAGCAGCTCCTGCTAAGTTGACAGAAGCTGAATTCCGTTTTGCATTGAACGAAGACCCAATGGCTACAGAAAAATTAGCTGAAGGTATTCGTGGTTTCGTCGTTGATCAAAACAAACTTGAAGCTGCCTTAAGCGCAAAACTATAAGCAAATAATTGCAATAGTTCGTAATAAAAGCGTAATCTAGTCGCTTTAGAATTGACATAAATAAGCTGGGCATTTACTATAAGTGTCCAGTTTTTATAGCACTAAGTTTTATGCGCTAAGTTTTAGCGCATAAATTGAACTAGTAGGATTCAAATCACATTGTTTTGCGTACTTAACTGGCTGTTTAATTGCAGAAATTTAAGTGCGTGTGATGTGAGTTGATTCTGCAAATTAGCAATAAATCTGTAATATCTTAAAATTATTAACCGGAGATACACCATGGCTTTAACCCAAATGGCATTAGATTCATTAGATTTCGACGCAACAGTTGCTTTAGCTACTACAGTTGCTCCACACGTGGACATTCTTGAAATTGGTACACCATGCATCAAGCACAACGGTATCAAATTACTGGAAGTTTTACGTGCTAAATTCCCAAACAACAAAATCTTGGTTGACTTGAAAACAGCTGACGCTGGTTTCTACGAAGCTGAGCCATTCTTCAAAGCTGGTGCTGACATCGTTACTGTATTGGGTATCTCAGATATCGGTACAATCAAAGGCGTAATCGATGTTGCTAACAAATACGGCAAAAAAGCACAAGTTGACTTGATCAACGTTGCTGACAAAGCTGCTGTTACTAAAGCAGTTGCTGCTGCTGGTGCACACATCATTGGTGTTCACACTGGTTTGGACCAACAAGCTGCTGGTCAAACACCATTTGCTGACTTAGCATTGGTTGCTGGTTTGAACTTAGGCGTTGAAATCTCAGTTGCTGGTGGCGTTAAAGCTGCTACAGCTAAACAAGTTAAAGATGCTGGCGCTACAATCATCGTTGCTGGTGCTGCTATCTACGGCGCTGCTGACCCAGCTGCTGCTGCTGCTGAAATCACAGCTATCGCTCACGCTTAATTTAAGCTAAATCAATAAGAAATTATTGAAATGAGTAAATAAAAAATCCTGACTCAGTAATGGGTCGGGATTTTTTTTGTAATAAAATTAAAAACATCATTGATTTGATAAGGAAATATCATGAGTAATAGTCAAAAATTAATTTTAGACAAACTGACTAGCATCTTGTCTGAAACAGACAATTCTAAATCAGCTGAACTTTTAAAATTGGTTGAAGGTGCTGGCCGTACATTTATTGGCGGTGCTGGCCGTTCTTTGTTGGTATCACGTTTTTTTGCAATGCGCTTAGTGCATGCTGGTTATAACGTGAGCATGATTGGTGAGGTTGTAACACCAGCCATTAAAGCTGGTGACTTATTAATCCTGGTATCAGGTTCCGGCGGCACAGAAACATTATTGCCATTCGTTAAAAAAGCTAAATCAGTAGGTGCTAAATTGGTGGTGATTTCTATGAAGAAATCTTCACCGATGGCTGATGTGGCTGACTTGGTAATCCAGGTTGGTAATGACAATAGCTTCCCACTGACAAAAGGTATGCCAATGGGTTCACAATTCGAGCTTTCAACGCTTATTTTCCTAGAAGCGGCTATTGCCGACTTGATTTTTGCTAAAGGCTTGACTGAAGAAGGTATGCGCGCTATTCACGCTAACCTGGAATAGTAGTAATTTTTCAGTTGATATCAAACTAATAAAAAAGCCCGACTGGTCGGGCTTTTTTATTGCAATAAACTTTTGATTTCTGCAGGTGACAGTCGTTTTTGGTGCAATGTGCTAGCAATAAGTACACCGTGAATTCCCGCTTGTTTTAGTGCAGTCAGGTCATCTATGCTTCTTATGCCGCCTGCTGCAAATAGATTGAAACCGGCTGCATGTTGCTTAAACTTTTCTAGCAATTCCATATTGGCACCCTGGTTTGCGCCTACATGGGCGAGGGACATTAAAATCACATCTTTAGGCCAGTGTTGTGTGTCATCAAGCAATTCTAACGGTCCTTGATATCCATTTGGCATAAAGTCCAGCGACAATACAAAGTTTGAATTTAACCGTTTTTTAATATTCAAGTAATTCTCTAAATCAGAAAAGTTTTCACTACCTAAAATCACGTTAAAATTGCGGTTGCGCCAAATACCAAGTTCCTCGCTGCTACTGATTCCAGCATCAATCCAAAGTTGAATATTGGGGTAATGTTGCGAGATTGTTTCTATCACCTGAAAATTCTTGTTATCATCGCCAAGTTTTTGTATAGCGTTAAGATCGGCGATATAAAGCTGCTGAAACGGGTAGTATTCAAGCAAAGCTGCGACTATCTCCAGAGGCTTGCTGGAAGGCGTCAGTAAAGACTGGATTGGCTGGTAGTTTTTTCGATCACCTTTTTTGGCATGGACGACTACGCCGTCTAGTAAATCAATTACCGGGATTATTTTCATGAAGGTCTCTAAAATTAATTTTGCGAGCATCTGCTTTGCAGATTGCCTGCTAAACCCGACACTGGGCGCATTGCTGCGTTGCGCGGTACTCGCAACCTCGCTGTACAATTACGTACTATCTCGGTTTCTGTGTTCCGTGCGCCTTGCACTGCATCCCAGAAAAATCTAATTTTAGAGGCCTTCATATCATCGAACAAAGAAAAAAAATATTGGTATGTGAGTTTATCACTGGCGGCGGTCTTGCTGCAGAGCCTTTGCCTGAATCTTTAGCTAAAGAGGGCATGCTTATGCGTGATGCTCTGCTGCATGACTTGGCTGAATTGGATCAGTTTGAAATTAATACTATGCATGATGTCAGGCTGGCATCTCCGGCTTTAGCTGTACATAGCATCGTGGTTGAACCTGGCCGGTTTAAAGAATGTTTTATCCAGGCACTTGAGCAGGTAGAGTTGGTTTGGCTGATTGCACCTGAGTCTCACGGCACTTTACTGGAATTAAGTGAGTTGTGTTATGAAGTGGAAAACCGCAAAAAAGGGTTTGTTTTTTTAGGTTCCGGGTTTGATGCAATGTTAACAGGTACCAGTAAAACATTATGTTTTGAGGCGTTACAGGCAGCAAATATTTATAGCCTGCCTGTGCATGCAGGTGAAGATTTGATGCAGCAGTCTTATTATGACGGTTTGCTCAAACTCAGTATTGATAAATGGGTGGCTAAGCCTGAGGATGGTGCGGGCTGTGAGGGGATTGAGATTTTTGATTCATTAGAAGACCTCAGGAATTGGATAGCAGTGGAGAATCGATATTTACATTATCTGGCTCAACCTTATCAGCAAGGCACTGCTGCTAGTTTTTCAATGCTGTGCTGCAATGGTAAAGCGTGGCTATTGAGTTGTAATCAACAATATATTGTGTGTGATGGCAGTCATTTCAAGTTAACGGGCGTTGCCGTGAATGGCATGTTGGCCTACTGGCAGCGATTTGAAACAATTGCCAGAAAAATCGCTAAAATGTTGCCGGATGCCTTAGGCTATATCGGTGTAGATGTCATTGTGGATACCAAAAATAATAAGATTTATGTACTGGAAATTAATCCACGCTTAACCACGAGTTATGTGGGTTTACGTGAAGCGCTAAACTACAATCCGGCAAAACTTATTCTGGATTGTGTATTAAATGATAAGTTTGAAATGCCCAATTTTACAAAGACCAGCTATAAAAATGATGGCTCTGCAAAAAATAGCCTGACACAAAATCGAGTTGAAATTCTGTTATGACACAAACCTGTATTGGCTGGGATATAGGCGGCGCACATCTAAAAGCAGTTTTAGTTGACACCACTGGACGTGTGTTGGCTGCCAGGCAAGTGTACTGTCCTTTATGGCGTGGCCTGCATGAATTGCAGTTTGCTATCGATGTAGTGCTGTTGGATTTTAATGCGAGCCAACATGTGGTTACGATGACTGGTGAGCTTGCGGATATTTTTGCCAATCGACGCGAGGGTGTCCTGCAAATAGCAGATACACTTGCTTTAAAACTTACTGGGCGGGTTCGTTATTATGCCGGCAATCATGGCTTTGTGAATGCGGATAGTGTAAAACAATATACTACAGACATTGCATCAATGAACTGGCTGGCAAGCGTACAATATGTCGCACAGAATGTGCAAAAGGCTTTATTTATCGATATAGGCAGCACAACTACTGATATTGCCTTAATTAACAACGCCAAGCCACTGGTGCAAGGTTTTACCGATGCTGCGCGCATGCAATGCGATGAACTGGTATATACAGGGGTCGTGCGCACACCGCTAATGGCTCTGGCACAAAAAATTCCGTTTGCAGGGCAACTGACTAACGTTGCCGCGGAGCATTTTGCTACTACCGCAGATGTTTACACACTGACAGGTGATTTAACCCTTGCTGAAAATATGGCTGAAACTGCGGATGGCGCAGAAAAAAGTGTACACGCTAGCGCTTGCCGAATTGCACGGATGATAGGTTGGGATGCGCAAGACGCCCCTATGTCATCCTGGCAGCAACTTGCTTATGCGTTTAAAGATGCGCAGCTTAACCAGATTAAGCAGGCGGTGCTGGGCCAATTATCGTTGCTGCAGGATTGTTCCGGTTTGCGGATAGTCGGAGCAGGGGCCGGTAGCTTTTTAGCAGTTGAACTTGCACAGCAATTGGGTTTTGACTATCTCGCAGTCACCGAGCTCATATCGTCCGAAGATAACGATATTAAAACCATGGCTGCGGTTTGTTTCCCGGCTTATGCGGTTGCTTACTTAGGTATTAAAGATTTAGGCACTAATCCATGACCATGCTGCGACATTCATTAACCTACCACCATGACAGCGCACGCTTGTTTGCGCGCATCTTGCATCGGCCATGGGCTATGTTTCTCGATAGTTGTCAGATGATAAATCCTGTAACGGGACAGCCGGGCAGTCAATATGGACATTATGATATTCTGGTGGCAGACCCTTTTATTACGTTAGTTTGCAATGAACAGCAGACAGTCATTTGTGAACGTGAACATGTCTACACCTCTGTCGAAGACCCGTTTGATCTGATTAAACAGGTGATGAAGCCTTATAAAATATCTAAGTGTGATTTGCCATTTACGGGCGGGGCAGCGGGTTATTTTGGTTATGATCTGGCGCGGCGCCTGGAAAAACTGGAGAGTATCACGTCTAATAGCGATGCTATCCCGCCCATGCAGATTGGCATTTACGATTGGGCAGTGGTGATTGATCATCGCGGCAAAACTTCACAACTGGTATCTCATGGCTTTGATGCTAAAACGCATGAAAATTGGGATGCCTTATGTGCTTTGTTCGACGCGCCACTCGACATTCAATCCGAAGCTGGAGTTGCAGACTTTGCGGTGACAACTGCCATTCATTCCAATATGGACAAAAAGGCTTATGAAGCTGCTTTTAACGCGATTAAAAACTATATTCATGAGGGTGATTGTTATCAGGTGAATCTTGCGCAGAGATTCTCTGCCAAAGCGCGAGGCAATGCCTGGCTGGCGTACCAAAAGTTAAGAGAGATTAGCCCTGCGCCATTTATGGCATATATGAATTTTGATGGCATGCAGGTGCTGTCAGGCTCACCTGAACGATTTCTGCAGGTGGTTGACGGCCATGTCGAGACACGGCCAATAAAAGGCACCAGGCCGCGCGCTGATGATGCCGTACTCGACGCACAATATGCTGCAGATTTGCAGTCCAGCATCAAGGATAAAGCCGAAAACCTGATGATTGTAGATTTATTGCGGAATGACATCAGCAAAAATTGTGAAATCGGCTCAGTAAAAGCTGATAAATTATTCCAGTTACAGAGCTTTGCCAATGTGCATCATTTGGTGAGCATTGTTACCGGCAAGCTGCAAGCTGCAAAAACGGCAATTGATCTGCTGCGAGGCTGTTTCCCCGGCGGGTCTATTACCGGTGCGCCAAAATTAAGGGCGATGGAAATCATAGAAGAGTTGGAGCCACACCGGCGCGGAGTCTATTGCGGTGCGATTGGTTATATCGGCTTTGATGGCAATATGGATACGAACATTGCCATTCGCACCGCCGTTTATATTGCAAATAAGACTGGCGTAAACGAGAATGGCGCAGATAATAACAGCGAAGGCGAAATCAGTTTTTATGCAGGCGGAGGCATCGTGGCGGATTCTGACCTTGAAAAAGAGTATACAGAGACCCTGGATAAAGCTTCCAGCATGTTAAAAGTGATGCAGCATTTTAGTCATGTTTAGGATAACTATGGAATCCAGAGACAATCTATGTGGGTAGTAAAATTAGGGGGCAGCTTGTTAGGTTCGCCTGAACTACCGCGCTGGCTGGAAACTTTAGTCAGGATCAGTGATGGCCAGGTAGTCATTGTGCCGGGTGGCGGCTTATTTGCCGATGCCGTGCGTGAGGCGCAGCTGCTCACGCATGTGAGCGATGCCGATGCACATCGGCTCGCATTGCTGGCTATGGATCAGTTTGGCTTATTGCTGGCGGCGATGAATGCCAATTTAGTCACAGCAAGAAGTGAACTTGAAATCGCTGAACGCGGCTGGCAGCATCGTGCTATTGTCTGGCTGCCAAGCCAAATGGTGCTGGCTGATGAAAGTATACCCAAGAATTGGCAAGTGACTTCTGATAGCCTAAGTGCCTGGTTTGCTCACAAAATCGGCGCTAAGCATTTGGTCTTGGTGAAATCCAAAGTGCTTACTGCTTACCCGAAATCATCAGCTACAGCGTTGCAGACATTGGTTACCGATGAATTGATAGACCATGCGTTTGCTGATTTTTACGCAGAAGATAATTTTCAAACTTGGGTAGTGAATAAAGCCGATTTTGCCGTCTTCGAGCAAGGCTTGAGTTTACATAAGCTTAAAGAGTTGGGCATGACAGTAAAAAGCGTTTAGGCAAAAACGACCAGTAGAAAAAACAATCAGGAAATAATCACACAATTTCCCGCCGTTCGAACTTACCGAAATGCAGCATGATGGTTGGCAAGATTAATAAGTTCAGGATAGTTGAAGTTACCAATCCGCCCACAATAATCGTCGCCATTGGACCTTCAATTTCACGCCCGGGCTGACCGCTGCCGGCAGCCAGGGGCAGCAGACCAAGTGCGGTGACTAACGCTGTCATCAAGATGGAAGGCAGGCGCTCAGATGCGCCGCGGATGCAGGTTTCCAGGCCCCAGACGCAATTTTCCTTATCAATCAGGTGTTGGTAGTGCGATATCATCATGATGGAGTTACGCAGGGTAATGCCGAACAGGGTGACAAAACCTACCAACGAGCCCAGCGAAATCCAGCCGCCTGTAAACATGACTGCGAGTACGCCACCGATTAAGGCAAAGGGTAGGTTGGCAAAGGTGAGCAGCAGGTTACGAAGACGTCCAAATGCGATATAAAGCATTAAAAACACGGTGACGCCTGCAAGCAATGATTGCAGAATAAGCGCTTCTCTTGATTTTGCGTTAGCTTCTGCAGCGCCAGTAAATTCCAGATAAGTACCTTGCGAAAGCACAAGGTCGGTTTTTAGTTTGTTTTTAAGTTCGTTAGTGAAGGAACTGATATCACGGTCGACTACGTTGACCGTCACGGTCTGAATACGTTTTGCACCTGCATGCAGTATTTTAGAACGTCCGTTTTCCTGCACAATATCGGCAACGTCACGCAAGCGTAATAACTTTCCGTCAGCGTTAAATAATGGCAAATTGCCTGCCTCCTGTACGTCGTCACGCGCATCTGAATCCAGCAGCACAGTCACACCTATGACACGGTTGCCCTGATACACTTGCGTTACGGGTACACCCTCGTAGGCGGCGCGAATGTTATCTAAAACGTCGGTAGGGTATAAGCCCAGTTTCGCCATTTTTTCCGGACGTAGTCGCATGACCAGTTGTGGCGTACCGGGCGGCGATTGCACCAGGACATCGCTTGCGCCTTTTATGCTGTTCACAATGCTTGCAATTGCATTGGCGTCGCGGTCTAGCGCATCCAGATCCTGACCGTAGATGTTGATGACGGTTGAGGCCGCGTAGCCCGAGATGGTTTCTTCAATACGCTCAGTCAAGAAAGTATTAATGGCAAAATTAATGCCCACAAAACCGGCTTCTGCGATACCATCCCCGTTGCTGTCGACTTCTTCACCTGCCAGATTTTCTCTGATTGCTTCGAGAATACGGCGTTGTTCCTGTGCGGATACGGCGCCGATTTCAATTTCAAATTCACTGTAATGTGTGCCAAACGTATCGGCGCCATTAGGCGCGCGTCCAACCCATTGGGTAACGGATTTTACACCGTCAATGCTGCGAATAACTGCTGAAACTTTTTTACCAATCCGCAATGACTCTTGTTCCGATGTGCCTGGCACTGCAGTCATGTGCATGATGTAATGCCCTTCATGTAATGCAGGGATAAACTGGCTTTTGAACAAGGGTAAGGTGCCCAAACCAATGGCAATGAACATAAAACTGGCGGCAAGGATTAACTTGTAGTGCGTTTCAATTTTGAGCAATGAGTTTACGTACCATTTTTTAATAATACGTATCATGGGCGGGTCTTCCGATTCCAGCCGGGCGTTACCAAGCAGTAGATAACAAAGTGCGGGTGTCAGTGTTAACGCCACTAATAAGGAGGCGCCGATTGCTGCAATATAAGCAATGCCAAGCGGTGCAAAGAGCTTGCCAGCCACGCCACCCAGAGTCAGTAACGGCATAAATACCAGTGCCACGATGATCGTTGCGTATACCACTGAGCTTCGCACTTCCATCGAGGCATCAAACACCACGCGATAGGTGGGGAGCGGGGTGGCTAGCATCCGGTTTTCACGAAGCCGCCTGAAAATATTCTCGGTATCGATAATGGCGTCATCCACCACTTCACCAAGCGCAATTGCCAGACCGCCTAATACCATGATGTTAAGCCCGATATTGAAGTAGCTCATGACTACAATAGCCGTGAGCAGGGATAACGGAATAGCTGTTGCTGAAATAAATGCCGTGCGTACATTGAATAAAAACAGGAAAAGTACGGTGATGACTAAAATCGAGCCAATCAGAATATCGGTACGTACGCCCTTAATTGCGACTTCAATAAAGTTGGCAGGCCTAAACAGGCCCTCATGCAGCGTGACATTTTCTGCATCCAGGCTGGGTTTCAGCTCCTCCAGTGCATCCTCAATAGCTAGGGTAACGCCATGTGTATTGGCTCCCAACTGACCTTGCACTGAGAGGTATACGCCTGTTTTTTCATTAATCGCCGCAGCGCTGATGGATGGAACCGAGCCTTCAACAACCTGTCCGATGTCGCCTAGTCTGATTGTCTGGCCATTTTTATGCAGCAATGTGACCAATGCCAGTTTTTCAGGTGTTGTAGATTGACCTTCCGTGTTAATCACAATGCGCTGGTTTTTATTTTCAATAAAACCGTTGCCGCGTACGCCGGTAGCTTTTTTTACCGCCTCTTCCACTTGCAGCAGTGAAATGCCATAGCGAATCATTTTTTCAGGGTCAACCTGCACCTGAAATTGCCGTATTTTCCCGCCAAATACGTTAACATCGGCAACGCCTGGAATCGCCAGCAAATGCGGCACAATTGACCAGTCGACAAGTGTCCGTATTTCAGTGAGGCTGCGTGTTTTTGAAGTCAAGCCAAAACCCAGCACCGTGCTGGCAGAAGAGGTGAGCGGGGTGATGTTGGGTGTAATGCCTTGCGGTAATTTATTATTGATGGTCGATAAACGTTCGGCAATGACCTGACGGTTACGGTAAATGTCGGTCTTTTCATCAAAAATAATGGTAACAATCGATAGTCCAGGGATCGACTGGGAACGCATACTTTCAATACCCACAGTCCCTGCGATACTTGTTTCAATCCGCTGCGTGACCAGGCTTTCTACCAGCTCGGCAGATAGACCTGGTGCCTCAGTCTGGATTATGGTCTGCGTGGGTGAAAACTCGGGAAATACATCTAAATTACTGCGAGTCAGGCTATAAAAGCCATATAAAATGACTAAGGTGGCCAAGCCAATAATGACGCCACTGAAACGAATGGAAAAGCGAACTAAAGCTGACATCATAATGATTTAGTCTTCGTTTTCATTGGTAATTTGTGATTTAAATTCTTCAGAAAGCAGTAACTGCGCACCGCTTGTTACCACTTGGTCTTTAGCTTTTAAATTACCCTGGTAAAACCAGCCATTTTCAACTTCGATATCAGTGCTGACGGGGATGCGGCTAAATTTATCAGTCCCTGTTTTTTGGTATACCCATGACTTTCCTGCATACCAAATGATTGCGGCATTGGGAATAATAACCCCATTATTAATTTTGTTTGACGTGGCATTTAGCGCATTTACCTGCATGCCGGCGCGCAGTTCTTTGGTTTTTGCACGATAGAAATAGGTTTTGCCTTGAATCGTGGCGTTGCTGACTGGCGCGCGTGAAATGTAGTAGGCACGGATGGTGTGTGATGGTGCTGCGGTTGGGGCTACCATGATGCTGGTGTTTTCTCGCGGTTCTGCGGCATCGAATGGTAATGTTGTCTGTATGAGTACTTCCTGATTGGAAATCAGGTTTTGCAGTAATTCGCTTTTGGTTTGATTAATCGCGTGCTGCGTGAGCGTTTCGCCCCAAATCTGACGCATGCTGTCAGCAATGTTTTTCGCGTTTGATTCAGCAGCGGCTATTTTTGCCTCATCAGATTTTATATTGGATTTTGCAGCTGCAACGGCTTTGTCAGATACGTTTTTGTCGTCCTGATTGAGTGCCTGCAGGCGTGTAAATTCATTTTTATTGTAGTTCAGCGCGGAGCGTAATACTTCAATTTCTGCCTTCGCAGCCAGATAACGGGTGCGAAGGTCAACCAGGCTGTCAATGCCCATAACATTGCCATAAGTACTAATGCTTGCTTGATGGGTGCTGGCACTGAGTAGGCTAGTGCTGATTTCGCTTTGTTTCTGTGTGGCTGGGCTGATAGTAATGATTGCCACGCCTTTTTCATTGACGACACGGTTAGGCGTTTCAATTTCTTCATCAGCCTGCTGTGTTAAGGCTTCAAATTCGTCTTTGCCATAAAAAACCAACACCCAAAACAATATGACAATTAAAAATGCCTGTAAGCCAATGATAATAGCTAGTTTACGATTCATTTTTATTTCATCCCCATCAAGCTTGAAAATTGGCGTTCAGGCGCCTATGGTTAACGTTTTTTTTTGAATAAGCTTTAGTTTGTTAAATGTCTATTTATCTCAAAGATGAGTTATCTAAAGATAAATTTTCGATTTTTTCATTTTTGATCCTGCTGTCAATGAGTGGTAGCTGCAACGCATTTTCCAGTTCATTAATGGCCGATTCAAGCTGAAACTGTCCTAATGCAACATTTTTTTCAGCAACGGTTTCTTCCAGTTTGGCATATGTTAATTCCAGCCTGTCAATTTCTCCAGCCAGCAGCCTACGCTCCATGCGCTGGGTATTCTGTTGCTGCTGCCGGTACAGATTCTTTTGATTCTCCAGTATTTGGTTAGCCTGGGCTAACTTGGCATTTGCAATATTTACCTCAGAGATTACGCTGGCTTGCAGTGCCTCAAACTGTGCCGCTTCAACCTCGCGTAGCTGGGTTGCCTCCGCAATGGCTAATTTATTTTTATTTAATAAAGTAAGTAAGCTTGATAAGCCGAGTGACCATACTTTATTGCCAAATTCATAGGCATAACCGGGACTAATGCTAATGTCAGGGTATTGTTTGGCTATCTCTAATTTTAATTTAGCCTCAGCTGCCGCATAGCGTTCAAGCGCAATTCGAATATCCAGCCGATTTAATAGTGCACGTGATTGAATGTCTGACGGTGCTGCTTGGTTGTTAATCAGTGATGATGCGAGTGGTTCGATGTTGACGGTGTCTGCCAGCGGCATTTTCGCTAGTTGGCTAATCGACAGTCCTAAACTGCTTGCCAATTTGGACTGTAAAACCAGCTGGTTGCGCTGCTTGTCATTTAATTCAGTCGTAATCATTTGGAGCTGCAGCTTAGCTGTGCTCAATTCAATATTAGACGATTCGCCTAAACTGATGCGTTTTTGGTAGATTGCTACGATGTTTTGCCGTTGTGATTGTTCAGCGGTCAGTAATTTTATTTGTTGTTGATTGAATTGATATTCATACAGCGACTGCGCAACCTGATTACGTATCTGCCATGCCGTTTGAGCTATTTTGAGTCTGGCTGCCAGTGATAAGTGTTCCGCATTTTCAATGCGTATGTTGCGTTTGTCTGCGGTTTCAATGGGTATATCTATGCTCAACCCTAACGCATAAGGGCTAATGTCATTGTTTGCATTATTGCTGTTGGCAACATTCCCCTTAATTGTCGGTTTGGGTTTCTCTGCCGCCACAAGCTTTGCTGCTTCGGCAGCCCGCCACTGTGCTCGCGCAACATCCAGGCTCGGGTGGAAGAACAAGGCGCAATAGATGAGCTCGTCCAAGTCCCATTGCTGGGTAGGCAGTTGGTCAGGCGCATAGCCATTGCTGATCAGAAATTGATGAAATTGGCTGTCATCCGGACGCCTGTTCTCAATTTTATGGGCTACAGTACTGGCGTCTATTGGCTTGGCGACATACTGTTGAAAACCGCAGGCGGCGAATACGATGGGTAAGCAAGTGAGCAGAGCGGCTTTGCAGATCGTCATTGAACCTGTGTGGGTAGACTTAATCAAAGCTGTAGTCGGCTGATTGATAGGCAAGTAATACGTGATGCTGAATTCAACGTATTTTATTCAACGATCTCGGCATGCACTGCATTTAAAGCGTCTTGCAGGGTTTCTTCGCTAAGATTGTTGATGGAAGTAGCTAGCAAGTCTGCTGCCTCTACTGCTGAAATGGGAAGATTGTGACTGTCAATCTCAGCAATTAACCCGGCAGCAATACCAGCGACTTTTAACAACGTTTGCCTTTCACGCATCAGAAGTTCTAATTCTGTACGCAGCATATTGATTTCATTTTGATTGATGGTATTCGGCATGATGTTTAGTTTCTGGTTTCAAAGTTCGTTTTGTAAAGATTAACATTATTTTCGCACAATCACTGATAGCTCTGCTATATTTTCTAGCAATGAATAATGCTTGGAGAATCTATTCGATGTTGAATAAATCCAGGCTTTTTTGTTTTTTGTCTTTTCTGATTGTGAAAAGTTGAGATACAATAGCGAATTATCTGATACGGCTGATGTTTTGTAAGTCGTACACTACCTGCGAGAGTGGCGGAATTGGTAGACGCACTGGATTTAGGTTCCAGCGCCGTAAGGCGTGAGAGTTCGAGTCTCTCCTTTCGCACCAACTTTACTTTAAAATAGCAAGTCATGGCAGATGCTTGAGTAAGAGTGTCTAAATCACGGCTCGCGGTTAAAATTTTAGGAATTACAGCATGGCTCTGAATGTTGAAACCCTCGGCAACCTTGAACGTAGAATTTCTATCAGCGTTCCACTTCAGCCATTAGAGGCGCAAATCAAACAACGATTAAACCAAATTTCGCGTACTGCAAAATTTGCCGGCTTTAGGCCTGGTAAAGCCCCTATGGGTTTGGTTAACCAGCATTACGGCAATCAAGTGCGCGATGAGGTTTACTCAGGTGCGGTTGAAAAAAGCTTCGGTGATGCGGTTGAGGCTAATAAATTGCGCGTAGCAGGTTTCCCCAACATTGAGCATAAACCATTTGATGCTGCGTCAGAAACTTTAGAATACACCGCGACTTTTGAAGTGTTTCCAGAAGTTGCTATTGGCGATTTGGCAAAAGTTAAAATTGAGCGTCCAGCTATTGAAATTTCTGATGCTGACGTAAAAAAGACATTGGATGTTTTAGTAAAACAACGTGTGAGTTTTGAGCCGGTTAAACGCGCTGCTAAAAAAGGTGACCGTGTTAACGTAACACTTAAAGCTTTTATTGACGGTGAAGAAGTTGAATCTACCGGTGATACCGGTATTGATTTAGTGTTGGGTGAGGCTGGCCGTGTGGCTACATTTGATGACGAATTAATCGGTGGTAAAGCGGGCGCTGCAAAAAAATTCGAGATTACTTATCCTGCGGATCATAATCCGGCTCAATTGGCTGGAAAAACAGTAGGTTACGAAGTTGCATTCGTCAGTGTTTCACAACCTAAATACCCGGAAGTTGATGCTGACTTTGCTAAAAGCCTAGGGATTGAAGACGGTGATGTTGAAAAAATGAAAGCAGAGATCACTGAAAGTTTAAAACAGGAAGTGGCTAAGCGTGTCAGTGCAAAATTGAAAGAACAAGTGTTCCAAGCGTTGGTGGATAATGCGGATTTTGAAATCCCTAGAGTATTGCTGGAGACTGAAATCAGCCGTATGATGCAAACAACGGAACAAAATCTTAAGCAACGCGGTGCTGATTTAGGTAACATCAAGCTTGAGCCGGCGATGTTTGAAGACCAGGCAAAACGTAGCACCAAATTACGTTTGATCTTGGGTGAATTGATCAATACCAATAGCTTGCATGCAAATGCAGACCAGGTGCGTGCGATGGTTGATGTGTTCTCTCAAAGTTTCGAGCGTCCAGCAGACGTTGTGACTTGGTATTATGCCGATCCGAAACGCCTGGATGAGCCTGCTGCGCTGGCTACAGAAGAAAATGCCGTAAGTTGGGTGCTTTCTAAAGCTAAAGTAAGTGATAAAAAAGTTAAGTTTGACGATTTAATGGGAAATGCTTAAATGAACAAAATGCCGCAGTCACAAGCTCAATTTGATTTAACACCTAATGGTCTGGGTTATATTCCAATGGTGGTTGAGCAAAGTGGTCGCGGTGAGCGTTCCTATGATATTTATTCACGCTTATTAAAAGAGCGTGTCATATTCCTTGTCGGTCCTGTCAATGACATGACTGCCAATCTGGTTGTAGCTCAATTATTATTTTTAGAAGCTGAAAACCCGGACAAAGACATTTCACTGTATATCAATTCACCGGGCGGTTCAGTTACTGCTGGTATGTCAATTTATGACACCATGCAATTTATTAAACCGGATGTGAGCACTCTGTGTATTGGGCAAGCGGCTAGCATGGGCGCTTTCCTGTTGGCAGCCGGTGCAAAAGACAAGCGATTCAGCTTGCCTAATTCCCGCGTGATGATCCATCAGCCTTCCGGCGGTTTTCAAGGCCAGTCATCGGATATTGAAATTCACGCGAAAGAAATATTGTATTTGCGCTCAAAACTAAATGATATATTGGCGCATCATACCGGTAGGACTTCAGAAGAAATCGACCGCGACACGGAGCGTGATAACTTTATGAGCGCCGAACAATCCGTTGCATACGGCTTGATCGATAAAGTTATTGGAAATCGCAACGAAACTGTTTAATTAACTGTATTAATAGTATAGTGATTACATCAAATTTGTACGGAATGTCATTAGATCTAATGGCGCCGATACAATATACTAAATAGGACATAATTCATGGCCACTAAAGCCGACGACGATAAATTACTTTATTGCTCATTCTGTGGCAAAAGCCAGCATGAAGTAAAAAAGCTCATTGCTGGGCCGTCAGTATTCATTTGCAATGAATGCGTTGATCTATGCAACGACATCATCAAAGAAGAAGTGCAAAATTCAGATGGCTTGAAATCTACCGAGGCCAGCCTGCCGACACCTCAAGAAATTTGCAAAATTCTGGATCAATATGTGATCGGTCAAACCCAAGCCAAGAAAAATCTGGCGGTGGCGGTTTATAACCATTACAAGCGCCTGGGTCATAATAATCTATCCAATGGCGGTCAAAAAGACGAAGTTGAAATTGCCAAAAGCAATATCTTGCTGATTGGCCCAACCGGATCAGGTAAAACACTATTGGCACAGACCTTGGCTAGATTGCTGGATGTGCCTTTTGTCATGGCGGACGCAACTACCTTAACTGAAGCGGGTTATGTTGGTGAAGATGTTGAAAATATCATGCAAAAGCTGTTGCAGAAGTGTGATTACGACATTGAAAAAGCACAGCGCGGCATTGTTTATATTGATGAGGTTGATAAGATTTCCCGCAAATCTGACAATCCTTCTATTACCCGCGATGTATCTGGCGAGGGTGTCCAGCAGGCTCTGCTTAAACTAATTGAAGGTACGGTAGCATCAATCCCGCCACAAGGTGGCCGCAAACACCCGAATCAGGAATTTGTACAGCTTGATACGACAAACATTTTGTTTATATGTGGTGGCGCATTTGATGGTTTGGAAAAAGTCATTCGCTTGCGTTCAGAAAAAGGTGGTATCGGTTTTGGCGCAGAAGTGAAGAGCAAGGTTGATGTGCGCGAAGTGGGTACCGTGCTGCGAGAGGTTGAGCCTGAGGATTTAATCAAGTTTGGTCTAATCCCGGAGTTTATTGGCCGCTTACCAGTCGTAGCTACACTGGAGTCACTAGATGAAGCTGCGCTGATGACGATTCTTACTGAACCTAAAAACGCGCTGACTAAACAATACATCAAGTTATTTAAGATGGAAGGTGTGGACTTGGAATTCAGAGAGTCTGCTTTATTGTTAATTGCGAAAAAAGCACTGGAACGTAAAACCGGCGCACGTGGTTTGCGCTCAATTATGGAGCATGCTTTGCTTGAAATTATGTACGAACTGCCATCATTGAAAAATCTAAGTAAAGTTGTCATAGACGAAGGTGTTATCCGTGGTGATACACCGCCTATCCTGATTTATGCAGACAAACCGGTTGAAGAGGCTGCAGGTTAATCATTTCACGTTTTAGCCAACATGTAATCTCGGTTTTGATTGATGGGATTACATGTTGGGCTTGTTTTGCATTCAAAGATATCCCCACTTCCATTTTTTTAACGAAGCTCGTTAAATTTCTTTCATAAAACTTACTTTAAGTCGCTAAATTAGTGCTTAAATGTTAATTAATACTTGAACTGTTAAGAATTAACCCCATCAACATCTATATAAGTGTTTTTGGCTTAACCTTTTAGCTTAATTTTGGAAGTCTACTCATGGCACAATTATTACCTTCATATAGTCCAGATAGCGGTTTACTGCCGCTTTTGCCTCTGCGCGATGTCGTTGTATATCCGCATTTGGTCATTCCTCTTTTTGTTGGGCGCACCAAGTCTGTAAAAGCACTTGAGCTTGCCTCCGAAGGAAATAAACAAATTTTATTGGTCGCACAAAAGTCCGCGAGCAAAGATGACCCGGAAGCGAGTGATTTGCATGAAGTGGGCACAGTAGCCACCGTACTGCAAATGCTGAAATTGCCTGATGGCACGGTAAAAGTGTTAGTAGAGGGTGTGCAACGCGCTAAAGTTAGCGAATTTACAGAAACCGAAGAGTGCTTTGCTGCACGCGCTGAACTTATTGCAGAGTCAGTCAGTGACGTTGAGATACAGGCACTGATGCGCACAGTGTTTGCGCAGTTTGATCAGTACGTCAAATTAAATAAAAAAATCCCGCCTGAAATTTTGACATCACTTGCTACTATTGATGAAGCTGGGCGCTTGGCAGATACCATTGCTGCACATTTGACGCTCAAGCTGGAAGAAAAGCAAAAAGTGCTTGAAATGTTTGATGTCGCAGAGCGCCTGGAACATTTGCTGCGCCTGATGGAAGGTGAAATAGATATTCTGCAGGTTGAGAAACGTATCCGTGGCCGGGTAAAACGCCAAATGGAAAAAACTCAGCGTGAATACTATTTGAATGAACAGGTGAAAGCGATTCAGAAAGAGCTTGGCGAGCAGGACGAAAATGCCGAGATGGACGAGCTTGAAAAGCGCATTGAAGCAGCGCGCATGCCTAAAGATGCGCTTGCTAAAGTATCAAGTGAATTAAAAAAACTAAAGCTTATGTCGCCAATGTCAGCAGAAGCTTCTGTTGTGCGTAATTATATTGATACCTTAATCAGTTTGCCCTGGAGTAAAAAAACAAGGATTAGTAAAAACCTGGTGGCTGCAGAGGCGGTGCTGGACAATGACCATTATGGTCTGGAAAAAGTTAAAGAGCGTATCGTTGAGTATCTGGCTGTTCAGCAACGTGTCGATAAAATCAAAGCACCTATTTTATGCTTGGTAGGGCCTCCAGGCGTGGGTAAGACCTCGCTGGGGCAAAGTATAGCTAAGGCGATAAACCGTAAATTCGTGCGTATGGCACTTGGTGGTGTGCGTGATGAGTCTGAAATTCGTGGACATAGACGTACCTATATAGGATCCATGCCCGGGAAAATCTTACAAAGCATGGCTAAAGTAGGGGTTAAAAACCCGCTGTTCCTGCTGGATGAGGTGGATAAGCTTGGCCAGGATTTTAGAGGTGATCCTTCTTCAGCATTGTTAGAGGTGCTGGATCCGGAGCAGAACCATACCTTTGTCGATCATTACGTTGAGGTTGAATATGATCTGTCGGATGTCATGTTTGTTGCGACTGCCAACTCAATGAATATTCCTGCGCCTTTATTGGATCGTATGGAAATTATCAATTTATCCGGTTATACAGAGGATGAAAAAGTAAATATAGCGATGCGCTATCTCTTGCCTAAGCAACTTAAATCGCATGGACTGAAGGATGATGAACTGCATGTGTCTGAAGCTGCAATCCGTGACATCGTGCGTTATTACACCCGCGAGGCAGGTGTACGCAGACTGGAGCAGGAAGTCGCAAAAGTTTGTAGAAAAGTTGTAAAGGAATTGCTCACTTCAAAAGCCAAGCCTGGCGCTAAAGCCGCGAAGAAAATTAACGTAACACCTAAAACCTTGGATAAGTACTTAGGTGTGCAACGTTATGATTTTGGTGTTGCTGCGAAAGAAAACCAGGTTGGTCAGGTAACGGGTCTTGCCTGGACGTCGGTAGGCGGGGAATTGTTGACGATTGAAGCGGTATTATTGCCGGGTAAAGGTAAAACGACTACTACAGGTAAACTCGGTGACGTTATGAAAGAATCAACACAAGCCGCAATGAGCGTAGTACGCAGTCGCGCGCAGCGTCTTGGTATCCCGGATAACTTTTATGAAGAGCATGATATTCATATTCACTTTCCTGAAGGTGCGACTCCCAAAGATGGTCCGAGTGCGGGCATTGCAATTACGACGGCCCTGGTTTCTATTTTGACCGGTATTCCCGTGCGTGCAGACGTAGCGATGACCGGTGAAATTACACTGAGAGGTGAAGTATTACCTATTGGCGGCTTGAAAGAAAAGTTATTGGCAGCACATCGAGGTGGAATCAAAACGGTATTGATACCACAGCAAAATGTCAAGGACTTGGCAGACGTGCCAGAGAATATCAAAAATCATTTGGATATTCATCCGGTGAAATGGATAGATGATGTACTTGCATTAGCGCTGGCCTCAAAACCAGAGCCATTGCCATTAATAGCCGATGTTAATGAAAATCTTACAAAAGAGGTTCAACCTGCTGATAAACCTAAGGAAAGTCAGTCATCTGTAACTGATGCAATAAAACATTGAAAAAATAAGTGTGTTGATGCATGTATAAACGCTTGACATAGCCTTTGTTGGCTTGATATAAAGCTGATACGGGGATTTATTACCCAAAGAAATTACCATTGTTTTTATTTAATAAACCTTGAGAGGGGATTACACGTGAATAAATCAGAACTGATTGATCAAGTTGCAAGTACTGCAGGTATTTCTAAAGCTGCTGCTGGGCGTGCGTTGGATGCAACCACAGCTGCAATTACAAAAGCAATTAAAAAAGGTGATTTAGTAACATTGATTGGCTTTGGTACATTTTACGTAGGTAAACGCGCTGCTCGTAACGGCCGTAATCCACGCACTGGCGAAACAATTAAGATAAAAGCTGCAAATTCTCCTAAATTTAGGGCTGGTAAAGCGCTTAAAGATGCTGTAAACTAGCGTTTTCGTTGGTTAGGCAGGGTGCTTAGCTCAGTTGGTAGAGCGTCGCCCTTACAAGGCGAATGTCAGCGGTTCGACCCCGTTAGCACCCACCAAAAAACCGACGATAATGTTAAATGTGACTAAGCCGTTTCTAATTTATTAAATTTAGAGTGCTGGTAGTTTAAGCACTCTTTATTTTGTAAAAAATTTGCAAAATAAAGTTGTGAATATTGGAAGCGCAAATTTTTAAGGTGTATTAAGTGTTTTACAATACGCCAAGTTTTATGGAGTGGTAGTTCAGTTGGTTAGAATACCGGCCTGTCACGCCGGGGGTCGCGGGTTCGAGTCCCGTCCACTCCGCCAAATAAAAAAAGCGAGTCTTAGGACTCGCTTTTTTTATTTCTACTTCATGTTCAATTTTTAAGACTTGATGTTTACGTTTATCCATTAAAACTTGTGATATATTAGTTGCGCTTTTAACTGGCAATTGATATTTTTATCGGTTTGCAACTGTTTTACTTTGTTACTGGTTAGTGAAAATTTAAGAAGAGAATTTTATGTTAGATCGTATCCGTTCTGTAGCACAAGGCTGGGTTGGTAAAGCCATATTAGCCTTGATTACCATTCCTTTTGCATTGTTTGGCATTGATTCTTATTTGAGCCAGGCTGGCCATAATGCCGCTGTTGCTAAAGTTGACGGTAGTGATATATCTATACAGGAGTATTCAAATGCCTTGCAAAATTTACGCAATCGCATGCAGTCAGAAGGGAAAGTAGATCAAGCGCAGCTTGACAGTCCTGAAATCAAATTAATGGTGCTGGATAAGCTGATTAATCAGCAACTGCTGGAAAAAGAAATTAGGCATGCTAATTATGCAATTAGTGATGCGCAACTCGCGACATATATTACCGGTATGCCAACATTTCAAAAAGATGGCAAGTTTTCACAAGAGTTATATGATCAGTTGCTGCAGCAGAACAAATTAACACCTAAAAAATTCGAAGCCGGAATACGCTCTGATTTACTAGCGCAGCAGGCACAAGATGGCATTGCTAAGCTTGGTTTCATTTCCAATGCACGTGCCGACAATACATTAAAACTGCTCAACCAAAAACGTGTAGTAACTGTATCTGAAATTAAAACCAAAGATTTTATTGATCAGGTGAAAATTGATCCTGCACAAGTCAAAGCTTACTATGAACAGCATAAAGATAAATTACGTGTTCCTGAGCAGGTGAAAATTGAATTTTTACTGTTATCAGCTAGTAGCTTGATACCGACCATTAAGGTAGATGATGCTGAAGTTAAGAAATTTTATGATGAAAATGCATCCAAGTTCCAGGGTAATGAACAGAGACGTGCTAGCCATATTCTGATTGGTTTTGGTGTTAATGCTACGCCAGCACAAAAGCAGGAGGCAAAAGCAAAAGCTGAAGCACTTCTGGCTTCAATTAAAAAGAATCCAAAATCATTTGAAGAACTGGCTACTAAAAACTCACAAGACCCTGGATCGGCTGCCAAAGGTGGTGATTTAGGCAGTTTTGGCCGTGGGGCGATGGTGAAACCGTTTGAAGATGCCGTATTCAGCATGAAGGTAAACGAAGTAAGTAATTTGGTTGAATCTGAATTCGGTTATCACATTATCAAACTTACCGAAATTACTGGCCAAAGCTCTGATTTCAATAGCCTGAAACCACAGATTAAAGGTGAATTGATGTATCAAAAAGCGCAGGCTGCTTTTACGGAAAAAGCCGAAGGATTCAGTAATACTGTTTATGAACAATCAGACAGCCTGGCTCCTGCTGCAAAAGCATTTGATGGACACGTGCAAACATCTGATTGGCTGTCACGAGATGATGCGGCCAAGTTTTTCAAGAATGACAAAATTGTCAGTGCGATTTTTTCTGCTGAGTCGCTGAAAGATCGTCGTAATACTGAAGCCATTGAGGTCTCACCAAATAATCTGGTTTCTGCCCGTGTGATTGATTACAAAGCTTCGGCACCTAGAGCCTTTGATGAAGTAAAAGCGGGGATTGAAGAGGTGCTTAAACTGGAGGCTGCTGCCAAATTGGCTGTGGCTAAAGGCGAGGCAGCATTAAAGAGCTTGCGTCAAGGTGAAGACGTAGCGGGCATAGAGTGGATTCCAGAGGTAACCGTGGATCGCAAGAATGCACAGGGCCTGACGCAGCTTGCCATGACACAAATCTTTAAAACCGATATCAGTAAGCTGCCAGCCTATTCAGGTTTGGCCGATAGTAAACAAGGGTATTTGCTGGTGAAGATAATCAATGTTGATACTTCAGTTGCAGCGGATGAAGAAACTGTTAAAAATGCTAAATCAGAACTTGGTGCTGCATTGGCCAATGAATATTTAGCCGCTTACAAACAGTCATTGCGCGAGAAAGCAAAAATCAAAGTTAATCAGAGGTTATTGCTGGATAATGCCGCTAATCAATAGCGCTATTAGCAGATAAGTTTTTCAGCGGTTAGTAATAAAAAAGGCACCATTGGTGCCTTTTTTATTATGCTAGCTTCAGTTTAATCAATCGCTAGTTAATCCAATTACTAGTTTAATCAATCACGCCAGCCGCGGTGATGTTCATACCGCCATCAACGTAGGTGATTTCTCCCGTAATGCCTGAAGCTAAATCACTGCATAGGAATGCTGCAGCATTACCGACTTCATCTATCGTGACATTACGGCGTAATGCCGCATGTTTCTCATTGAAGCCTATCATTTTGTCAAAGTCTGCAATGCCTGACGCTGCAAGCGTTTTTATGGGGCCTGCAGAGACTGCATTAACGCGGATGCCACGTGGGCCCAGGCTTTGTGCTAAATAGCGTACATTGGCCTCTAAACTGGCTTTGGCAACGCCCATGACGTTGTAGTTAGGCATAGTGCGTTCTGCGCCCAAGTAACTTAGTGTCAATAAGCTGCCTTTGCGGCCTTCCATCATTGGATAAGCGGCTTTAGCCAGTGCAGAAAAACTGTATGAGCTGATATCATGTGCAATACGGAAGTATTCACGGTTGATATTGTCCAGATAGTCGCCATCCAGCGCTACTTTTGGTACGAAAGCAACTGAGTGCACCAGCACATCCAAACCATCCCAGTGTTTTGCCAGGGCTGGGAACAGGGCGTCGATTTGCGCATCCTCAGCGACATCGCATGGCAGTACAATTTTAGAGTCAAAATCAGCAGCTAAGTCGGCGACTCTTTTTTCATGTTTTTCCATTTGATAGGTAAATGCAAGTTCGGCGCCTTCACGTTTCATTGCTGCCGCAATACCATAAGCGATTGAGCGGTTGCTTAATAAGCCCGCGATGAGTACTTTTTTGCCTGCTAAAAATCCCATAATGAATCCTGTAATGATTTATTTAAATCTGTTATTTATTTTGATGCGGGTTCTATTTGTAATGCCCGCTTCTCGGGTCAAGCGCATCACGCAGACCCTCACCCAGTAAATTATACCCTAACACAGTAATTAAAATCGCTAATCCTGGGAATAGTGACAGCCACCATGCAAACTGAATGTATTCTTTACCGTCGGTAAGTATGTTGCCCCATGAGGCCTGCGGTGCCTGTACCCCTAGCCCTAAAAAACTTAATCCTGATTCCATCAGCACTGCACCAGCTACGCCTAGAACTGCGCTGACGATAATGGGAGTCAGGCTGTTAGGCAGAAGATGCGTAAAAATTAGACGTACATTTTTTGCTCCCAGTGTTCGCGATGCCGTTACAAACTCGCGTTCACTCAAGCTTAAAAACTCAGCGCGAACCAGGCGTGTAACGCCCATCCACGATGTTAGCCCAATTACGATCATGATATTGATGATGGATGGTGTCAGGAATGCAATGACAGCCAATATCAAAAAGAAGCTGGGGATGGAAAGCATGACATCCACTAAACGCATGATGAATGTATCTATCCAGCCGCGATAGAAGCCGGCAACCGCACCCAGCAGAATACCAATGGCAGTGGAGATGCCAACAGCCACCAACCCCACCAGTAACGAGATGCGGCCGCCATGCAGCATGCGGCTAAGAACATCGCGGCCGAGGCCATCAGTACCCATCCAGTGCTGCATCGATGGCTCGAGCAGGATTGCTTTTACATTGATGTAATTGGGATCATAAGGCGCAATAAGAGGGGCCAGCATTGCCAGCAAAAAAACCAGCAAGATAATGATGAACCCGGCGAATGCAAGAGGGTTGGATAATGCTTTTTTGAATACACTTTTATTCATATATTCAACCCTTCGCCACGCCTCGCCTTACGCGAGGGTCTGCCCATGCATACATGACATCAGCAAGCAGGTTGCCAATAAGCGTTAGAGTGGAACCGATGGTCAGTATGCCCATCACAACAGGAAAATCCCGCATGAGAACCGCATCGTAAAATAATTTGCCCATGCCCGGTATGGCAAAAATGGTTTCAGCGATCACCGAGCCGCCAATCAGGCCGGGTATAGATAAACCAACGATGGTAATCAATGGCAGCAGGGCGTTTCTCAATGCATGGGTATAGATTACCTTACGCTCGTTCAGGCCTTTGGCACGCGCTGTGGTGATGTAGTCCTGGTGCAGCACATCCAGCATGCCATTTTTAACAAAGAGTGTAATGCCGGCCAAGCCTGTAATGGAAGGGATAACAACGGGTAGAAATAAATGGCTTAATGAATCTTTGATTTTGCCCCAAGTGCCCAGTGATTCGTAATTGAGGCTGTGCAGGCCTGAAATCGGAAACCAGTTGTTCGCGACACCAAGCCAATACATCAAAAGTAAAGATAGCCAGAAACCTGGTATAGAAAATCCTAAAAAATTAAACAGGGTGATGGACCTATCCTGCCAACCTAAATATCTCCGTGCCGCGATGATGCCAAGCGGTATAGCCAATATGAGCGTAATCGCTAGCCCCAATAAATTAATCATCAAGGTGATGGGTAGTGCTTCTTGGATAAGGCCTTTGGTAACGTTGCCATCTTTATCGGTAGTTTGCCAGAAAACCGGCTTCTGGTGGCTGGCGAATGATTTGCCAAAGTCCAGGGTCGCCATACGTTTGAGCCATAATCCATACTGCACAATCACAGGCTTGTCCAGGTTATACATTTCACGTAGTTTTTGGCGGGATTCTTCGCTGGCTTTCGGATTGAACGCAGCTTCATTATTGGTGATGTCACCTGGTGCCAGGTGCATGATAAGGAAAGAGATCAGGCTGATGCCAACCAGCATCGGAATCATCCACAATACACGTTTAATAAGGTATTTAAGCATGGTTTATTATTGACTTATTTCATTGCGCCGGAGTGTTTGCGGAATATACCAGTCTTGTGAATTATGACCAATGCCTGCGGGAGGTGCCGGATTATCAATACCCTTCACGCGTTTGTGAATAGCAGTCAAACCATACCCTGCCGATAAATAGACAATGGGGCTGTCTTCCAGTAAAACACGTGCGAATTCATGGTAAATCTTCATGCGTTTGTCGGGATTCAATTCCAGGCGCCCTTGCTCTAATAGTTTATCTACTGCAGGGTTGTTGTAGCCGATAAAGTTAAATTGTCCCGGTGCCTGCTGGCTTGAGTGCCAGATATTGTACTGGTCAGGATCCAGGCCTAACCCCCAGCCCAATACCACAACGTCAAAGTCGCCTGTTTTAATAAAACGGCTGATAAAACTCGCCCATTCAATAGCACGGATTTTGACATCAATGCCAACTTCCTTGAGTCGGCGTTGAATCAGTACCGCTGATTTTTCACGCTCTTTATTTTGATTGGTTACGATTTCAAAAGAGAAGGGTTTGCCATTACGCATTAAAATACCATCGCTATTGCAACATATAAAGCCAGCTTCTTTAAGTAGTGTGCGGGCCTTGGTCGGGTCGTAAGGATAGGGTGTAAGCACAGGGTTACTCCAGCGCGTGCCCGGTTTGTAAGGTGAAGCAATGTTAATACCTAGCCCCAGATAAACGCCGTCAATAATCTCCTGTTTATCAATGGCGTAATTAATTGCACGGCGCACGCGTACATCGTCAAAAGGTTCATGTTTGAGGTTAAATCCCATATAAGTATAGCTATTACCCAGCTCTTTATAGAGTGCGAGTTTTTGCTGTAATTCCGGACGAGCCGGAATGATGCGCGAGTATTTGATCGGATCCAGACCCATGAGGTCGATATTGTCGGCCATCAGCTCCAGAAACTGGGCGGAGTTATCCGGAATAATGCGTGTGATTAATTGGTCAATCCTGGCTTGGCCTAAAACGGAATTGGCGTTTCTGGACAATTTTAAATTCTCGCCGTGTGTCCAGCTGTCTAATTTGTAATAATGGCTGCCGACTGGGTTTCGCGCAAAAGCTGTGGTGTGTAAGTCTTGCCCTTCAAGTAAATGTTTAGGCAATATTTGCAAACCAGCCCAGCTATCGAGTGCGGGCGCGTAAGCTTGATTGTAAGTCACACTAAATGTCAGTGCGTCTGGTGTTTCTGCTTTTTTAACCAGTTGAAAATCAGAAGCATAGGGACTCGCTGTTTTTTCATCCGTTACAGCATGCCAGGTAAACAGCACGTCTGCACTGGTAATTGGTTTGTTATCTGCCCATTTCAGGTTGGGTTTAAGCTTAAAGATGATGGTTTTTTGATCGGCTGATATTTCCCAGCTTTTGACCAGGTCGCCTTCAAGTTCAAGGTTTTTATCGTATTTGAGTAAGCTGTTAAAGATATTGGAGGTGATCGCTGAAGAGGCAGACTCACCGGCAATCATCGAAATTAAACCGCTTGGCTCGGCAGTCATGGCGCTGATCAATGTGCCACCGGATTCAGGGGGGTAATTTTTATTGTAATTTATAGTAGGAGGGGTGGAGTCGGTAGAGGCCTTACACGCCAAGAGCAATAAAGAGACAAGTGTAATAGAAGCTGATTTTATAAAGCTTGAATGCAGGTTTGTCATCTTATGATGCTTAATTTAGACCGCATCGGATTGCATGATGGTCAGTTTGTTGCCGGGCTGAATATGATTGCTGGACATTTTGTTCCAACGTTTAAGATCAACGACTCCAACATCGAATTTTTCAGCGATGCTATGTAAAGTATCGCCACGCTTCACGATATAGGTTTGTTTTTTATTAGTCTTTTTGCTATTTTCGGCTTGCTTGCTAGTCGACTTTTTAGCCGTTTCGGAATTAATGCTGAGCAACTGGCCAGCTTTCACCCGGCTAGTTTTTAGTGAGTTGGCCGTCATGATTTGTTTAACGCTTACACCATAGTGTTTTGCAATAGACTGCATCACTTCACCTTTTTTAACTTTGTGCGTGACGCTGTGTCGTTCTATTGGTTCGTTTTCATTAGTGCTCTCAGCGTTGTTTGATATGTTTTGGCTGCTGCTAAGATCTATATTGGCTGAACTTTGTTTAGCGTTAATTGGTTCAGTGTTAATTGAGTTGGAGTTGGCCGCCTCATCGGTTGCTGTGATTTCTGTGGCGTTAGCCACCTTGATTTTATTTGCATTAAAGTCAGTGCGGTTGCCATTAGGAACTAATATGGTAGAAGTTTTTTTGATTTTATTCTGTGCAGGCAAATCATTAACATCGCGTAATTGACCTACATGAATGCCAAATTTACTGGCAATCTTGTCCATGCGTTCGCCGCGTTTTGCAAAGTAAGTTTGCCAACTCACTAACGGTCTGTTGTAATTAGCCAGATTGGTTCTAAAAGTTTGTGCAGACAAAATTGGCAGTAGCAGTTCGAGGTTTTTATTTTCGCTGGTAATCACAGGCCGGTTGTAGCTTGGATTTAGCGCTAAGAATTCCTCATCGCTGATCTCCGCAAGTTTTGCTGCCAGGTGTGCATCCATTTGTGCCGGTGCTGTAACTTTGGCAAAGTAAGGTGTATTGGCAATGGTTTGGATATTAAGACCGTAGTTGCCGGGGTTGGTCATCAGATTTTTAACCGCTTGCAGTTTGGGGACATAATTTTTAGTTTCCGGCGGCAGATTCAGGCTTTCAAAATCGGTAGGCAAGCCCAATTTGCGATTACGCTCAATTGCACGCGCAACGGTGCCTTCGCCGGCATTGTAAGCGGCCAGTGCTAAATCCCAAGCACCAAACATCGCGTGGAGTTTTTGTAAATAAGTTAGTGCTGCATCTGTAGCAAAGGTGATATTACGTCTGTTATCTACCCACCAGTTCTGCTTAAGTCCAAAATGTTTACCGGTTGATGGTATGAACTGCCAGATACCAGAAGCGCGGCTAGTAGAATAGGCATTCGGGTTGTATGCGCTTTCTATCATTGGCAGTAGCGCGATTTCGGTTGGCATGCCGCGTTTTTCAACTTCTTCAACGATATGAAACAAGTATCTCTGGCTTCGCTCAACCATGCGTTTCACATAGTCAGGACGCGAACTATACCATGCCTCATGCCGCTCGGTGAGACTTGATTGTGAATCCGGCATTGCATAACCATTTTTGATGCGTTGCCATAAATCGTTTCTTTCAACTTCTGTTGAGTTATCTGATATCTGCTGGCTGGAATCACTTAAATCAGTATCAAGTGCGTCGCCTAGCCGGCCGCCTCGTGCACTTTTTGGTGCGACACCCTCTCCATTGTTATAGACAGGGCTAGAGCCAACACTATAGGATGGGGCGATGCTATTACCATAAGCTGGACTTGCATTTTTCCTGGCAGCTTCTTTTGGATTGGCGTCACTTTGAACTTGATTTATGGGAATTTGATTTCCGGGAACTTGATTTCCGATGCTGCCGAAATCACGCACTGCAGGTTTGAAACTATCATCAGAATAGATAATGATTTCATCACCGGCAACATTAGACTCTGCATGTAATGGGCTGCTAACAAATATGCTAGCCACGAATGTGCATACGAAAAAACCGGAGAATTTAATTTCGGAAGACTTAATTCTGGCGAGACGTTGAATATTTCTGGTGAAATGACAAATGCGCAAAAATAATTGAAAACCCATAAAAACGCTCTTGATCATAATGTTGCAACATAGTAACGAACAGGTGCTTATTAAGTCAAGCAAATAAATAGTGCAAATTACTTTATAAATTAATTGTAACTATATGATTAATATATATTTCTAATCTCTCTAATCCTGCTAAAAACTTGCAGGCGTGTCGGTTTTTCTAGTTTGCTTGAAGCTTGAATTTCTTTTGAATCACATCTTAAAAAAGGATTTGTTGCGAGTTCTAAAGCAATGGTTGACGGCAGGCTGGGCAGCTCCGCATTCCGTAATGCTATCGTGTATTGGCGTCGCTGCGTCAGGGCAGTGTTGCCGGGTTCGAGTGACAATGCAAAGTTGATGTTTTGAAGCGTATATTCGTGGGTACAGTAAACTTGCGTGTCCGTTGGCAATGCAGTCAGTTTTTCCAGTGATGTCATCATTTGTAATGGCGTACCTTCAAACAGGCGGCCGCAGCCTGCGCCAAATAGGGTATCTCCGCAAAAAAGCCATTTTTGGCCGTTATGTTCAATATAGTATGCAATATGGCCAAGCGTGTGGCCCGGCACATCCAGTACGTGAGTACGTGGCAACCAATCGCTGCATCTAACCACATCAGGTTCGCTCACTGGTGTATGTCTGAAGTCATAGTGTTCTAACCTTGGGGCAAACACACTAACATCAGGATATTTCGCTATTAACTCATTAACGCCGCCAATATGGTCCTGGTGATGATGGGTGATTAATATGGTTTCTAATTTCAACTTCAGTGTTTTTAATGTGCCGAGCGCAGGTGCGGCATCACCTGGATCCACGATAATGGCTTGATTGCCATTATGAATCAGCCAGATGTAATTATCCTTGAAAGCCGGAATTGGAATAATTTGTAATTGATAATGCATATCGACTATCATTTGTTTAAGCGCTTCAAATGTCAACAAAATTAACTTCAGGATATTTTGGAATATTAGCCATTCAATGAATTCACAGATGAATCAACAGGAAGTAAACAATCCGCAGCATCAGTGGTTCGACACTGCGCTTGGGCAATATTTGCAGCAAGAAGAGCAGGCTTTGTACGATCAATCTGTTGTTGATTTGTTTGGCTTCAATGCGTTGCAGATGGGCTGCCTGCAAATGGATTTATTGCGTAATTCCCGTATTGCCAACCGGTATAAATCCTCGGAGTTTGCGACGTCGCCGCTAGACAGCGATTTGTACTGCTGTGATGATTTTTTGCCGTTTGCAGATACGAGTCTGGATCTTCTGCTGTTGCCACATCGTCTTGAATTTAGTGAGCGCCCGCACCAGACGCTGCGCGAGGCTGAACGAGTGATGATGCCAGAAGGGCATTTGCTGATATCCGGTTTTAATCCTTTCAGTTTCTGGGGCGCTGTGTCAGGATTTAAAAATATATTATTCAGTAAATCATGCGTTAAAACATTTCCGTGGAATGGCAAATTTATTGGACTGACACGGTTAAAAGATTGGCTTTCACTATTGGGGTTTGAAGTGGTGTCCGTGCAAATGTGCTGCCACATTCCGCCATTTGAACAAGATGCGTGGCATAAGCGACTTGGTTTTATGCATAAGCTTGGTTCGAGATGGCTGCCCATTCTGGGGGGCGTATATTTTATTGTCGCAAAAAAGCGCGTGGTCTGCATGACTCCGCTCAAACCAAACTGGAAAAACTCACCGTTAAAGTCCACTCTGGTTGCGAGGCCAACGCAGCGCAAGCCGAGTCAAAGCAGGATATTTAAGCTGCATGATGAAAATCACTGTGAGCAATAAAAGACAACTTTGATAGGCTGGTGCTGGCCTTGTTACTCAGTCAGTATTTTATGCGGTCTGGGTTGGCGGCATATACCTTGAGTACCTCTAATGCCTCAGAATCAAGAACCTGGATTTCGGGTATCTGGCGTTGTTCCAGCGGTTTTGCCAGTTGCTCATAGATGAATCTGTCATCAAAGCCGATTTCGGCAGCATCCTGAACGCCGAATCCGTAGAATATGCGATCAATTCGAGCCCAGTAGATGGCGCCGAGGCACATCGGGCATGGTTCCCCGCTGGTGTAAAGATCGCAGCCGCTAAGGATGAAGGAGTTGGTTCGTTTGCAGGCATCACGAATCGCCATCATTTCGCCATGCGCTGTGGGGTCGTTGGTGGCGATTACCCGGTTCCAGCCTTCTCCGATAATCTCGCCATTTTTGACAATGACCGTTCCAAAAGGTCCTCCGTCACCGGCTTGCATACCTTTGCGCCCCAGTTCAATTGCATGACGCATGTATTTTTCTGCCTGTTTCTTTTCAAAAGAACTCATTGGATTCCTCCATTGTGGTGACAATATCACCAACCGCTATTTAATCTACTTGTTAAATATTAAACCTGCATTAGTATTTTTCTGATTTCAAGCTCATCCAGGCCTTTGCCAATAATCACAATGCGCGACTCAGGCTCATCTTCATTCCAGCCTTCCAGTAAAGTCGGTGGGTAGGGTGTGAAATGCACCGCATGAATGGCTAGCGGTGCAGGCTGGTCGTTTGCATGGATAATGCCTTTCAAGCGCAGCAGTTTTTCGCCATGCGTCTGGCATAGTTTAAGAATTACGGGCTTCAGATCGCGCCAATTGAGCGGTTTAGGCAGGATGACGGTAAAACTGGTGATTTCATCAACATGCGTTTTTTGCGGAAGCGTGCCCTTTGGCAGCCTATTTTTACTTGGTGCACGCAGCCAACGTTGTGGTTCTGCCTGCTTGGTTGCAATATCAAATAAACCTACATCAATCACAAATGCAGGGTCCAGTTCGCCATGCACAATTTTATGCTGTGTGGCACCTGGGTTGAGAGCGCCGAGTTTTTCCTCTAAAGCGCTGATTTGTTCGGCACTCGCTAAATCGGTTTTGGTCAGGAGTAACACATCAGCCACGGCGACCTGCTTAAGGGCTTCTTTATTCGCGGTTAATTGTTCCATGCCATAAATGCTGTCTATGGTTACTATCACTGCGTCCAGCCTGTAGGTGGATTCAATGACCGGCTCATTCATCAGGTTAGCTAGTATCGGGCCTGGATCTGCCATGCCTGTAGTTTCAATGACCAGGCGTTTGAATTCTGGAATAGCCTGCAGTGCACGCTTAAAAAACAAATCGCGCATGGTGTCGGCCAGCTCGTTTTTTAGAGAGCAGCATAAACATCCCGAACTGAGAAGCACAGTATTGTCGGCAATATGTTCGCTTTCTATATTCTGCGCCAGGTTGCTGTTGGCAAAAACCTGATCAAGCCCGGCATCGCCCAGTTCATTGATGATGATGGCGGTGTCGCGCATTGCCGGGTGATGCAGCAACTTGTTGAGCAGGGTTGTTTTACCGCTGCCTAAAAAACCTGTAAGCAGGGTGACGGGTATTCTGTTATCCATAATTTATTCAGTTTTATTGTACTTTGCAGGCCTAAATTTATTTTGTATCAAAGCGAATTGGCCATTACAAGGTAAAATGTGCGAAGTTTGATGACCTCTCACTTAACGCACTCAAATTTAATTGACCCCAAAATCCTAATCCACGGCACAGTATGAATGTATTTTTTGAAGAAGACGGCAGTTTTAAAGTTGCCTCTATCATGACCGAAACGCAGGGTTCTATGCAAATAGAATCTGCAAGCGGTAAGCGCAGTAAAATTAAAACCAACAATGTTTTGATGCGTTTTGAAGCACCTTTGGCGGGATTTCTTGAAGCTGCGAATGCCGAGGTTGAAACCCTGGATCTTGATTTTTTATGGGAGTGCTGTAGCGAGCCTGAGTTTGGATTTGAAGAATTTGCCACTGATTACTACGGCAGAAAACCAACGCCAATAGAAGCCGCTGCAATTGCAATAAAACTGCACAGCGCACCAGTGTATTTCAACCGCAAAGGCAAAGGCCGCTACAAGGCTGCACCGGCTGAAATTTTGAAAGCCGCGCTTGCCGGACTGGAAAAGAAGCGTTTATTGGCAGAGAAAATGGCCAGTTATATTACACAGCTCAAGGCTCACACCATGCCCGATGAGTTGATGCAAAAGCTGGATATGCTGTTGTACGAACCTGATAAAAATTCATTTGAATACAAAACTCTGGATGCCGCAGCGAGCGAGCTGCATCTGAGTCACATCAAGCTGTTGCATGTCTGCGGTGCTATTCCATCGATTCATGATTATCACTTGGGTGCGTTTTTGCGTGAGTATTTTGCCAAAGGCACGGATTTCAGTACAAATGAGAGCCCGACCGCACCAACTGACTTGCCGCTTGCCGATGTGGAAGCATTCAGTATTGATGACAGCACAACAACCGAGATTGATGATGCGCTCTCAATTAAGCCATTGGCTGACGGCACGACCCGGGTAGGGATTCATATCTCTGCGCCCGCGCTAGGCATTGCGGTTGATAGTCCTTTGGATATTGAAGCTATGCACCGTTTATCTACGGTGTATATGCCAGGGCATAAAATCACCATGCTGCCGGAAACGACGATTCGACCGTTCAGTCTGGATGCAGGTGAGATTAAGCCGGTATTGTCGCTGTATCTGCATGTAGGGGCTGATTTAACGATTTTGCAGCGTGACAGCAAAGTCGAGCGTATTAAGATAGCCGACAATTTACGGCATGACACATTGGAGCCATTTTTTAATGAATCAACATTGGATGCTGATAGCGGGCATCCCTATTGGTCCAGGCTGCTGTTTCTGTTTAACTTGGCTGAGTCATTAGAAAAAGCGCGTGGCAAATTTGACCCAACGAAACCGCCGCAAGTTGATTACAATTTTTATGTGAACGATGGAAAAGTCAGTATTGTCAGTCGCCACCGCGGTTCACCGATGGATAAAGTCGTGGCGGAACTGATGATAGAGGCAAACAGTCAATGGGGTGCGCTGTTGGCAGCGCATGAAGTGCCAGGGCTGTATCGTGCGCAGTCGGGTGGTAAGGTTTACATGACCACTAAAGCCGAGCCGCATCAAGGGCTGGGAGTGGCGCAGTACACATGGAGTACATCGCCTTTGCGTCGTGCGGTTGATTTGATTAACCAGCGGCAGATTATCAGCGTCGTGCAGAATGCCGAGCCTGCCTATCCGCCCAATAGTGATGCGCTTACCACGCATATGCGCAACTTCGAGCTTACTTACAAAGCTTATAATGAGTTCCAGATTCGCATGGAGCGTTATTGGTGCCTGCAACATCTGATTCAGGAGCACGTTGAAGAAATTCATGCAACCGTATGGCGTGACAACCTGGTGCGGCTTGATCATTTGCCCTATATGACAAAAGTATATGGGCTGCCGGAACTGAAAGCAGGCACGCGTGTGAGTTTGCAAGTGCAGGATGTGGATACGCTTTTGATGGATTTGCGCACCAAATTCCTGCGCGTGCTTGAAGAAGAGCTGGTGCAGCCATTAGCGTTGGACGATGCCGACGATGAAAGTGTTGGTCTTGAAAGCGTGGGTTTGGAAAGTGCTGATTTACAAAGTGTAGATTTACAAAGCAAAGATTTGGAAAATAAAGTAGAGGTTGAGTAGTGTTTCGTGTAGCTAAACATTTGTTACGTGGGTTAACGCATACATCTGCGGCAGATGATATGGTAGAAGTGAGTGAGCTGGATGGCGTCCGCGCCTTGCATTTAGGTTCGGCAACGATTCAAAGTGCCATGCGCATCAGGGACCCTTTTGCGCTTGAGCTTACCTATACCCGGGCCATGATGTGTTTTTTGCTGTTCTATCCCAGCGTCAGGCATATGCTTACGATTGGGTTGGGCGGCGGCTCAATTGCAAAATACGTGCATGCCAACTGCCCTGAAATCGCGAGTAAAGTGATTGAAATTAACCCTAGAATCATTCAAGTGGCGCGTAATCAGTTCCACGTGCCGGAAAATGATGAGCGGCTGGAAATAATCGAAGCGGACGGTCTGCAATATCTGGCAGAACACCCGGATGCTGCGGATGTGCTGATGATCGATGCCTTTGACAGCAATGGTATCCCCCCTGATTTTTGCAGCCAGGAGTTTTTTGACCAATGCGCTGACGTGCTCAAGTATGATGGTATTTTGGTTATCAATTTATGGGGTAGCGATAAAAACTTTGATGTTTATCTGAATAGGATTGAGCAGAGCTTTGACGGCAAGGCATTGATGCTGCCAACTGGAAAACCTGGCAATATTGCGGTATTTGGCTTTAAGCGGGAGCCGGCGGATTTGCGCTTGAGCAGTTTACGCAATCGCGCAAAAACACTTGAGAAAACACATAAGATTGAGTTCTTGCAGTTTGTAGAGAAACTGGCAGAACACAATGACAGCACCAATAACCGAATTTTTATGAAGAGTGATAATTAATTTATGGCACAACTTGCACCTAACAGATATTTTGCTACCTGTCCTCGGGGCTTGGAGCAACTATTGGCAGACGAACTGCAGCAAGTCGGCGCCAAGTCTATCAAAACCACCGATGGCGGTGTAAGTTTTGATGGCGACTGGGCGGTTTGTTATGGCGCCAACCTGCACTCGCGCATTGCCACACGCATTTTGTGGCAAGTGGGGCGCGGCAAGTACGCCAATGAAGAAGATCTGTTCAATGCTGCCTACAAGCTCAATTGGCCGCAGTGGTTTGAGGTTAAACACGACTTTATGGTGAAGGTGACCGGCGTGAAATGCCCGCTTAAGAGCCTTGAGTTTGCTACCTTGAAAATCAAGGATGCCGTGTGCGATAAATTCAGGCAAGCGGTTGGCAGCCGTCCTTATATAGACACCAAAACGCCCGCGGTGCGCATACATGCTTATTTAACTGCTGAAGAATATCAGTTTTATGTGGATACTTCAGGCGCCGCGCTATATCAACGCGGCAATCGCGGTGCGAGTATCGAGGCGCCGCTGCGCGAAAATCTGGCTGCCGGTATTTTAAAGTTGACGGGTTGGCAGGTTGGGCAGCCATTATTGGATCCAATGTGCGGTAGTGGTACATTCTTGCTGGAAGCCGCGATGCTCGCGCTGGATATTGCCCCCGGATTAAAAAGAAGTTTCGGCTTTGAAAAACTCAGAACGTTTGAGTCAGACACCTGGAAGAAAATAAAAAACCAGGCCTTGGCTAAAGTTAAGAAAACCTCATTTCAAAAAATATACGGCTCGGACCTTGATCTGCGTGCAGTGCGTGTCACCAAGCAAAACCTGGAGGCCGCCGGATTGCTGGAAGCCGTGCAAGTCGCGCATGTTGATATGTTGAACGTGGTGCCGCCTGCTGACAGCGGGGTATTGGTAGCAAATCCGCCTTATGGTGTGCGTATTGGTGAGGATGAAGAGCTGGCCTTGTTATACCCCAAAATGGGCGAAGCTTTGAAACGCAAGTTTGCAGGCTGGAATACTTATTTCTTAACCAATGACTTGCGTATGCCCAAGCTTATGCGTCTTACTCCAAGCAAGCGTACACCACTATTTAACGGGCCGCTGGAGTGCCGTCTGTTTGAGATTAAAATGGTCGCGGGTAGTAATAGAAAATAGCTTAAGCGTAAGGACAAGAATGATGGCTGATTCTCTTCATGAGTTAAGGGCTCGTATCAATGCTTTTGTGGCAGAGCGTGATTGGGCGCAGTTTCATACGCCTAAAAATCTAGCGATGGCGATGATCGTGGAGGCTGCGGAGTTAGTTGAGCAATTTCAGTGGGATACACCGCAGGAAAGCCAACAATTAACCCCTGAAAAACGTGAGGCAGTGAGCCATGAATTGGCTGACACTTTTGTTTATTTGTTGCGTATTGCAGAAGTATTGGGAATTGATTTGATAGAAGCAGCAAATCAAAAAATTGAGCTCAATGCAAAAAAATATCCCGCAGACAAGGCGCGGGGCAGTAATGCAAAGTACACGGCATATACGGAGAGTGAGCAATAAAAAAACCAGCGTTAAGCTGGTTTTTTTATGCTTAAGGAAATTTATAGTACAGCTAACGCCGCATCATAATGAGGTTCGCTGGTGATTTCAGATACTAATTCACTATGTAAAACTTTATTGTTTTCATCCAATACAACCACCGCACGACTTGTCAGTCCTGCCAGGCTGCCGGTTTTAATTGCTACACCATAATTTTCAGCAAAAGTGGCTGTGTTACGGAATGTAGAAAGTGTTGCCACATTTTCAATGCCTTCTGCCGCGCAAAAACGGTTTTGTGCAAAGGGCAGGTCAGCTGAAATGCATAGCACTACTGTGTTGTTGAGTTTGCTGGCCTGCTGGTTAAAAGTGCGTACGGATGTTGCACAGGTTGGTGTATCGATACTTGGGAAAATATTTAATACTTTGCGTTTGCCGGCAAAGTTTGCCAGCGTAACGTCTGCCCTGGTTTTGTCGGCTAGGCTAAAGTCCGGGGCGGTTTGACCCTTTTGCGGGAATTTTCCGCCAATCTCTACAGGACTGCCTTTTAGGTTAACTGTGTTTGTCATATGTCTGTCCTTTTATTGATGGGTGTTGGATTTGTTAGCAATAAAGTACCTGATGCGGACATCATAAAACAAAAATGCCCAGTTTGCACTGGGCATTTTGTAAATTAAAACTAACATAACCCTTTGTTTAAGTAGGGTCTTTTTGTTTTAGGCGATTAAGTTTTCGCTTAAATAACCGATGGTCATGGTTTGGTTGTGCAATACGCTATCGTTGGTATCCGGGCGCGGCGCAAACTCACCGTATGAGTAGAAGCCGGTAATCGCAGTCTGGTTGCCTAGAATTTGCTGCACCAGTTTAACTTCGTCAGCAACTAAATCGGCCATGACGCCTTTGCGGCCGACACAGCTCACACAAACGGCTAAACCGTTCTGGTTGAGATTGGTATTGTCGGCAACCAGATGTGCTGCATCTCCAGCGCCTTCTACAAGGCGATCATGCGTTGCCTGGCAGAAACGTACGGTTTCCCCCTCATCAACGTTCCCGGCAAAAGTCAGGCTGTTGTTTTTAGGATCGATTGCAAGGAGTGTACGAATTTTTTCAATATCGCGTTTACCTTCTTCAATGATGGCGAACGGGAATTTCAGGCCGCTTCCAGGCAGATCTTTTGCTGAGTGTGAGCCAATATATAGGTTATATAACGGCAGTGCTGGCTTGCCATCAAGCTCCAACACAATGTTTTTCTCGGATTTTGTTACTTTGCGTGGCGGTCCATAGGGCTTCCAACCTCTACCTACTCCTGTTGCAGCAATTAAATGATTACCATATAAGCCGACTGCAATGACTAATCCGTCAGTGATGGAATCATTGAAAAGCTGTACGGTTTTACTGAAATTAAAGCCATCGCCAGCCATGCCACCCATGACAGGGATTTCACCGAGCACGCTTTTAAAGCCTTCGAGTAGTTCGGAGCCATTAACATTCAGGCCGTCAGAATACACAAGTACTGCTTTTAAACTATCGGATTTTAGTTGTTTGGCCAGGCTAGCCGCGGTTTCAAACGAGTTTTGCATCCCCGTCATTTTTGTGTGAGTAACACGCTGAATAGTTTTTTCCCATAAAATCGCGGTGATTTGTAAGCTGTCATCAAATACACCAGAAGCCGTGATTTCTCCAGAGGTTGAGCAACCGATGATTTGTGCAGTTGGATAACGTTCTTTTAAAGTGTTCTGCAACTTAGCTTCACCAAAACGTTTTACTGAACCAAATACTAAAACCAGATTTGCCGTAGGCAATGGTGATGCGGCTGGTAGATCTTTTAACGTCATTTTGGCCGTTAATGATTCTTGTCTAACTATCATGCTAACCCCTTGGATTTCCGCTTAATAACATCAGAATTTTTAGAATAATATTTTTTATTACACATAAATTGTAAATAAATGTAATATTTATTATAGATTACCCGTTTGGGGAATAGGGGAAAAATATTATTTTTTAATAAAATTTTAATTGTTATTGCCTATTAACTCAGTCTGTATATAAAATGAACTAAAAATAGTGCAAGAAAAAACGATATTTATAATAGATTGTTGTATTTAAAATATAAGGAGCTTACTGGTGACCCAGGAAAAGCCGAATCAAGAAAAGTTGACGCTAGATCAATTATCTAAAATCAAGGTGATGGTTATTGATGATAGCAATACGATTCGTCGTAGTGCCGAGATATTTCTTAAATCATCTGGTTGCCAGGTTATTCTCGCTGAGGATGGCTTTGATGCATTGGCAAAAATATCCAACGAACATCCCGATCTGATTTTTGTCGACATTATGATGCCTAGGCTGGATGGCTATCAAACCTGTTCCCTTATCAAAAGAAATGCGCGTTACAAAACAACACCAGTCATTATGTTATCAAGTAAAGATGGTTTGTTTGATCGTGCACGTGGACGTATGGTTGGCTCGGACCAGTATCTCACCAAACCCTTTACTCAAGAAACGCTGTTAGATGCAGTACAAGTTTATGCTGCTCACAGCAGAGCCAATCAACAAGAGGTGGATTAAACATGGCAATACAAAATATTTTGGTAGTAGATGATTCTGCAACGGATCGGTTTTTTTTAACAGAACTGCTTGAAACTTCCGGGTATACGGTAACAGGTGCTGAAAGCGGTGAAGAGTGTTTGGCTAAAGTGAACGACAATCCGCCAGACTTAGTGTTATGTGACGTGGTAATGCCTGGTTTAACCGGGTTCCAGGTAACCCGTACACTTGGAAAGAATGCGGCCACTGCAAATATCCCGGTGATTTTATGTACTGGTAAGTCCCAGGCAACGGATTTAGCTTGGGCACTGAAAATGGGTGCAAAGGCCTGCATTACCAAACCCGTAGTTGGTGCTGAATTGTTGGCTTTAATCAAGAGTTTGGAATAGTTTAATTTTTATAGCGCCGTGTTTAGTATTAAAAATAGTTTCTGGTGATATTTTCTTGAATAATATTTTTGGGATTGATTAAATAATCGTGGCAAAAACTTCAAATTTACGTGAATTCCAGGAAGCAATACTTGCAAAACTTAAGGATGCAACCAGTCATGTAGGAGTTGAATCGTCATCTCGCTTGGGGGTGTTGGTAGGCTCTAAAAAGTTTTTAATCAATTTAAGCGAAGTGAAAGAAGTATTGCCGGTACCTCCGATTCTGTCTGTACCTTTAACGAAGCCATGGTTTTTAGGTGCAGCGAACGTACGGGGTAATTTATATAACATTACTGATTTGGCACAGTTTTTGGAAATGCCGCCAACGCCTAAATCCATTAACAATCGAATTTTATTATTAAGCACGGAATCAACGACACAAGTAGCGTTATTGGTGGATAGTTTAGTTGGGTTGCGAAGTGTGCAGGGGATGCATTTACAGCCAGGCAGCAATGACTCTAATCAATTGTTCAGTAAGCAAACCTACACGGATGACGATAATAATGAATGGCTGGAACTTGATATTGAGGCGCTGGTGCACGACAAGGATTTTGTCCAGCCTACATAGGGATTTTAAGTAGCGTTGAAAATTGCATTACTGCTGTCATGGCAGGTTAACGGCGAATGCGCTGGTAAGTGTGAGTGCTTCATGTGTAAGCGTTGTAAATTAATAACAATCGCAAGTGTTAAAACAATTTTTTAAATGTAGTTTGTGCATAGTTTTGGCGTAGATTGTATGTAGTGAAGTGATAGGGTAAGTACAATAATTCTTGGAATTGGGGTTCAAAATGGCATTAAATCTTGCAACTGTAAAAAGTCTGCCACCACAGATAGGTGCTCTGGTGGGTAATTTATTTCAGAACTTTAAAAACAAATTTTCCAATCTAGTGCCCGCTAAGAAAAGCACTTCGGATTCTGGAGCTTTGGGTGCAGGCTATCGTCAGCTCTTATTACAAATTGTGGCGTTTATATTGTTTGCGTTATTGAGCTTCTGGGTTATTAACCAGGTGCGGGTGAATGGTCCAATTTCCAATACTCTGAATGCATATCAGAATTTAACCGCCGATACCAATCCACCGCCAATGTTCCCGCTTGATGCGTTTGCGTCATATAACGAAGCTTATGTTGCGTCTACCAGCTTTAATAATGAGAAGCGTGATAGAGCACTGGCAAATGCTGCGAAAAGTGAGGCCTTGTTTAAAGAGCGTTCGGAATATTGGCGTAAAAATCTTAACAATGAAAAGTTGCAGGCGCCTTTGGAGGCTGTGATTCAAGCAGGTTCGAACTTCTTTGAAGTGGCTAACAAACGGTATATTCCAGCGTTACCATTGGGTACGGTTGCAGCTTCTGCGCCGTTGCTGGATTTGACGGCGGCGTTTGAGGTAAGTAAACAAGCCGGTAATACCTTTACTCAAGAAATTCAAAAAGAAAATAACAGCCTGATTGAAACGCAAACGCGATTTATCCAGTTTGTGCTGTTAGGTTTGTTGGTACTCGGTTTGGTCTTATTGTTTTTGATGTATTTCTACGGTAAAAAACAAACAGCCCAGTCTGTTATTTTGACCAATCAGCTGGCAAAAGAAGGCCAGGATAACCAGGAAGCGGTTTTACAACTGCTGGATGAAATGGGTGATCTGGCGGACGGTGACTTAACCGTAAAAGCGGAAGTTCGCGACAATATTGCCGGTGCGATTGCTGACTCTATTAACTATACCATTGATAGTTTGCGAGACTTGGTTGTTGAGATTAACCATGCGACCGAGCAGGTGACCTCAGCAACATCAGTTGCGCAAGACACTTCTGAGCAGTTGTTAAACGCGGCGGAAACACAATCTGCGCAAATTACACAAACTACGGAAGCTGTAAACGATATGACGCGTTCTATCCTGCAAGTGTCCAGCAACGCGGCGCAAGCTTCCCAGGTTGCGCAGCGCTCACTGGAAGCTGCTGTTCAAGGTTCACAGGCGGTACAAAATACAATTTCAGGGATGAACGAAATTCGTACGCAAATTCAGGAAACTTCTAAACGTATTAAACGCTTGGGTGAAAGCTCACAAGAAATTAGTGAAATTGTGGAGTTGATTTCAGACATTACCGAACAAACCAACATTCTGGCGTTGAACGCGGCGATTCAGGCGGCATCTGCTGGTGAAGCCGGGCGCGGATTTACGGTGGTTGCGGAGGAGGTGCAGCGTCTTGCGGAGCGTTCATCTGAAGCGACTAAACAAATTAGTGCAATTGTGAAGACCATTCAGACCGATACGCACGGCGCGGTGGCCGCGATGGAGAAAAGTACCGAGGGTGTGGTTGAGGGTGCACGCGTTGCCGATGCTGCAGGACAGGCACTGAATGAGATTGAATCTGTGACTACGAACCTGGCGCACTTGATCCAATCCATTTCAACTGCAACCAATGCGCAAACCGACTCTGCTAAAACCGTTGCAAATAACATGCAGATGATTCAGGAAATTACGACACAAACTACCCAGGGTACTAAATTAACGGCGGATTCTGTGGGTCAGCTCAATTCATTGGCTGAAGAATTACGTGATTCAGTAGCTGGTTTTAAACTGTAACCTAGGCGATTGTATTGTTACATCATTGATACGTGTTTAATTTGTAGCGTGAGATAAATAAAAACTCCATGAAAAAATCGCATATAAAAATGGGAGCACGGAATGCCTGAAGCATTTGACACCGGCCCATTGTCTTGGGTTAAAGATGAAATAGATCAGTCACTCAAAAAAATCCTAGCTAGTTTTAATGAGGTAAATGAGAATCCAGGTGAATTTGCATCCTTAAGATTTACCTTGGCGTATTTGTATCAGGTAAGCGGTGCGCTGGATATGGTTGGTCTGGAAGGCTGTAAACGCTTCTGTTCTGAGATTGAAAAACTCACAACTAAGCTGGAACAGCAGGTTATACCTGTAAGCCAGGAAGTAATGGCGCATTTAATTCAAGCTGTTGATGCATTGTCACAGTATTTGCAGGATCTATTGAATGGAATGCCTGATACGCCCATTCGACTTTATGCAAGCTTGAAACCCTTGGTGGAGGCGCAAGGTGAGTCGATAGATGAAAGTGAATTATTCTTTCCCGATACGGATAATAGTGCCCCTAAAGATTTGCCTGTTAACCCTATTGAAGAGACGGCAATCCCCATTTTTGTAGCCGATCAAAGAGTCATTTTCCAAAAATCACTTGTAGATTGGTTGCGAACAAAAAATGCCGCTGCATTGAATAGCATGCGTGAGGCGCTTTTAAATGTGCAGCAGGTGCAACTGAAAAATGCCCCCAGAACGCTATGGTGGACTGCAACAGCCTTTGCTGATGCGTTAACCCAGGACAAAATAGCAGATAATGCAGGGGCAAAAAAACTTTGCCGCAAGCTTGACCGTCAACTAGGCAATCTGTCTTTGGGTGATGCCAAGGCCCCCTCTCAATTATTGCGTGAGTTGCTTTACTATATTGCAATAAGTGATCGAGTTACTGATGTAATTTCCCGTGTTAAAGACTTATTTGAGCTGGATGAAGTCTTGCCGCAGCAAGCGTCTGGCGGTGAGAGCACGCCTTCTACCGCCGCAGAACGTGCTGCTCTGGCGCAATTAATAGCTGACCTTCCCAGCCTGAAAGATCTGTGGTCGAACATCAGCGTTAGCAATCTTGATGCCTCTACCCCTGATTTAGAAGCTTTTATCAATAAACTCGAGCATATCATTGCGACTGTTCAGCAAAATATTTCCAATCAGAATGTAGTTAAATTATTTAATGCTACCTATGAGACAGTACAAGCATTACTAGTTGATAAACAGAAATTGAATGATGTGTCCTTGATTGAGATTGCCGCATCGCTAAATCTGCTGGAACATTGCTGTGGCCGTTATCAGCATCTGGATGTTGAAACAAAACAAAAAATCACAACGCAGACTTCGCGCCTCCAGGCTGTTATCGATGGCATTGAATTGGCGCCGGCTGTTGATGCCTTTGCTACCAGCAAGCTGGATACTAGTGTGGTGGAGGCAGTAGCAAAGCAAATTATAGGTGCTTTAACGATAGTGGAGAAAGCGCTGGATACATTCTTTAGAAATCCGGCGAATCGCGATGTGTTGGATGAGGCGGTGAAACCCTTACAGCAAGTTGTGGCTGCATTTGATATGTTGGAAATGCCTATTCCAAAATCCATCGCTCAATTAAGTACGGTATTTGTTAATTTCTTTAAAAATAACATTGGTAACGCTGATATTAGCGAGTCGTACAATGCCAGCTTTGAACTGGTCGCTGAAAACTTAAGTATGTTGGGTCTCTACGCGGAAGAACTGCCGAATGTTCGTGTTGAGTCTGATCGTGCTTTATCCGATGCGTTGCAACGCCTGGAGCAAGGCGCTCATGCTCTTAATCTGGCAGTAGATGAAAATATAGCACCTGTTCCATTTGAGCTTAATGTTGAAACTTCAAATGCCGAACAGATTACTGCGGCGGCTGCAACATTATCCCCCGGCAAGTCTACTGCGCCAGTATCAGATACGGTGACAGACAAAGCCTTGGATGTCGAGCTTCAAGATATATTCCTGACAGAGGCTGAGGAAGTGCTCGCCACGTTAGCGCAAAACTTACAAGCATTGCGTGTAAATGCAACTGATAGTGAAGCTTTAGTAGAAGTGCGTCGTGCATATCATACGTTAAAAGGTAGTGGTCGAACCGTTGGTTTGGTCGGCATGGGCGAAGTCGCCTGGTCAGTTGAAAGTTTACTGAATCTGGTGCTTGAGCGTAAAGCATTCCCTACGTCGCCAATTTTGGCTTTTGTGGAGAAGGTTAGTGCGGAATTTGCAACCTGGGTTGCTGAATTGCAGAAAAACCAGGTCGTCAGCTTAAATCCAGGGCCTTTCCAGCAGCAGGCGAAAGATCTTGCGACAGAATTTGAGCATGATTTGGTAACAAGTAAACCGAAACCGCAAAAAGAGGAAGTGCTTATTGGTGGTACACGCAAACTGAGCCGCGCTTTCTTTGAGATTTTCCTGGCTGAAGCGCAGCAACACTTGCAAACTTTAGTTGAGGCGCAAGGCTCTTTAGTTGTGGATTCAAGTGAACTGCCGACAGCAGAAAGTTGCCGTGCCGCACATACTTTAGGCAGTAATGCATTGACGGCCGGATTTAAACCGATTGGCGATCTGGCGCGTGCCTTGGAACATTGGCTGGACGAGCATAACAGTGCTTGGACTGAACAGCATATCGCGTTATATGGCAATGTGGTGAAAGCTTTAAGTGATGGCTTGGATAAAGTAAAAGCACTTAAAAATCCAAAATCAACACGTGCTTTAGTTATTGCATTAAGCGAATCTACTGCCGTTATGCAGGCTGCTGCGGCGCAGCAAGCGGAAGCAGCAGTGCTTGAGGTGAAAGAAGCTGAAAAATCAGCTAAAAAATCCAAAGCTAAAACTGGAAAATCAAAACCCGTTAGCGATGTTGCACTAGAGTTGCCAGCTACAGCAGAATTGCCAACTGACGCTGCCTTAGTCAGTGAACAAGCCCAACTGCGTAAAGATGCAACTGTGAATGAAGCGCTGCTGGTATTGTTTGTAGAAGAGGCCCGCGAGTTAGTTCCGCAAATTGGTAAAGACTTGCGTGGCTGGCGTGCTAATCCGCATGAGGCTGAGTATGCCGATTCATTACAGCGTGTACTGCATACGCTTAAAGGCAGTGCACGTATGGCTGGCCAGGCCGCGATCGGCGATAGCGTACATGGTATGGAAGATCATGTGATACGGGCGCTGAAGCATAAAGTGACTGCGGATGACTTTGACAGCATGTTTGTCGAGTTTGACCGTATCAGTTATATGCTGGAAAACATTGCCAGCGGTGCGCAACAGGATGCACCTGCCGTTACTGCAGCTACTAAAGTTGCAGTAGCCAAAGATATGATGCCCGCACGCCATGTTGAACGTAAGGCGCAGTTCTTGCGTATGCGTGCCGATGTTCTGGATCGACTCATCAATGAGGCTGGTGAAGTTTCTATTATGCGTTCCCGTATGGATAGGGAAATGCAGAATTTTAAACAATCCTCTATTGATCTGACGGATAGTATCAGCAGGCTGCGTGCTTACCTGCGTGAACTGGAAATCGAAGCGGAAACACAATTGCAATCTCGCATGAGCTTGCTGCAGGAAGCCAATGAAACTTTTGACCCGTTAGAGTTTGACAGGTTTACCCGTCTGCAGGAATTAACCCGCATGATGGCGGAGAGTGTAAACGACGTGGCAACAATTCAGCACGGCTTACTGCTCAACCTGGATCAGACTGATGCGGCGCTGCAACAGCAAAACCGCATGAACCGCGAGTTGCAGCAAGGTTTGATGGGCGTTCGTATGTTGCCTTTCGCGACCATTTCCGAGCGTTTGCAACGGATTGTGCGCCAGACTGCAAGAGAGTTGAATAAACGGGTTGAAATGACCATTGAAGGCGAAAATATTGAGCTGGATCGTGGTGTGTTGGACAAGATGGGCGCGCCACTGGAGCATCTATTGCGCAATGCCGTTGCTCACGGGCTAGAGTCATCAGAGGAACGTATCAGGTTAGGTAAAGCTGAAACCGGGCATATCAAACTTAAAGTGAGTCTGGAAAACGATGAAATTACACTGGTCATTACCGATGACGGTTCCGGTATTAACTTAGCTAAAGTTAAACAAAAAGCAATTGAAAAAGGCATGTTTACACCCGAACAAGAGGTGACAGACCAGGCGTTAATGACTGTTATTTTTGAGCCGGGTTTTTCAACGGCCGATACACTTTCACAAATTGCCGGTCGTGGCGTAGGCCTGGATGCGGTGCGTAGTGATATTGCTGCTTTGGGTGGTCGTATTGACGTTAGCAACGCCACCGGCTTGGGTGCAATGTTTAATATTTACCTGCCGGTGACGCTGTCAGTAGCGCAAGTGGTATTGGCCCGGGCAGGGCATAAAGTTTTTGCAATCCCTTCCGTGATGATTGAGCAAGTACAGAAACTTAAGCAAAATGACCTGATCAATGCGTATCAAGCCAACCAGGTTGTCTGGGCGGGACGCGAGTATCCTTTACATTTCCTATCCAAGTTAGTCGGGGACACTGAACATGTGGCGCAGTCGCATGCTTATACACCTGTAGCCTTATTACGCAGTGGTGCTTATCGTACCGCTTTGCATGTGGATGAAATTATTGGCAACTATGAAGTTGTGATGAAGCCAATGGGCACCCAGCTAGCGCATGTGCCTGGCATGATCGGCGCAACGGTACTTGGTGATGGCTCAATTGTATTGGTAATTAACCCGGTACAGCTGGCAAATCGTGAAGTGCTTTCGGTCGGTGCAATTAAAGTCACAACACATGCGCCAGTCGTTGAGAATGTGAAGAAAGTAGCATTGGTTGTGGATGATTCGCTTACGATGCGTAAAGTGCTCTCTCGTGTACTTGAACGCGAAGATTTTGAAGTGGTTACCGCAAATGATGGCATGGATGCCATTCAAAAATTGCAGGAAATCACGCCTGATATTATTCTGACGGATATTGAAATGCCTCGTATGGACGGTTTTGAGTTCTCGCGTTACGTGCGCGACAACCAGGCAACCTCAAAAACGCCGTTAATTGTGATTAGCTCACGAACTGCCGATAAACATCGCAATGTTGCGGCTGAATTAGGTGTGAATGCTTTCCTGGGTAAACCGGTACAGGATGAAGTGCTGATTGAGCAAGTAAATGCTTTACTCAAGTAGACTGTGCCATAAAGGCACATACACATTCCAATCATTGGAATGCGTATGATTGACTGCAATTGGTTTATTAGTGGTTTCAGGTGGCGCGGTTAATCCGCGTCATCTGAATGACCATGTGAAAGGGCTTTTCATGAAGCTATTTTATGTTGGAAACGCGTATGTTCCAGCTGCAAACGGTACGCTAGCCAGCCCGGAGCTAATTTTCCACCGTGCATCTTCTTTTATTAGCGTCAGCGCATAGCGAATAAGTGTTTCAATCTCTTTCCCTTCATTCTGGTAAGAAATCGGTAGCTCAATAACCACGCTTGCCAGTGTTGGAGATGCTTCAACATGTAAGTAATGGTGTTCACCCCAGCGGATATTCGACATGCTGCCGAAGTCCCTATTTAAGGCGGCGCGAACGTCATCCGGTGACCTGAAAATTTCATTGTCATTAGTCCCAAACAACAGAATTGGCGTTGAAGCCGCAATCGCCAGCATACAGTTTTCGATTTCCTTCCGTGAATAACTGTCGAGATAATTCATGACAGCGTTCAATGCAGTTTTCTTTTCATTAGTCATTGTTATGCTCCTTTTTGGCCTAAATTCCAGTGTGCCTAAATTTCTGTGTGACGGTTAGATAAATTTACTGTTTGAAAACAACTGCTGGCGTAATTGACTCGCCATGTTTTTGGTTGATAATCGAGCGTTAATTGCATCATAGTCCGATTTGGTATCGAGCTCAATTTTGGTTTGTAGTTTACTCGAGCTGTGCATCATCACATTATAAATTTACGACCGCGCAGTTAATAAAGAGGAGCCACGGATGGGTAGAATGAAAGACCTCTTGCAAAAGGTTTACTATAGATTTTCCCAGCTAAAGTTACTTCAATAAGGTAAAATTTACCCTATGCTAGAAACCAGTCAAACATCCTCAGTGTCACCTATTTTCGTTCATTTGCGCTGCCACAGTGAGTATTCAATTGTGGATGGCATTGTGCGTATTGATGACTATGTCAAACAGGCCGTGAATGATCAAATGCCTGCACTAGCACTTACTGACTTAAGTAATTTATTTGGCGCAATCAAGTTTTATAAAGCTGCTCGCGGTCAAGGCGTCAAGCCGATTATAGGTTGTGACATCTGGCTGGAAAATACCATCAATCGTGACCAGCCCGCACGTTTGCTTTTGCTGTGTCAGTCACATGCCGGTTACCTGTTGCTTTGCCAATTATTAAGCCGTGCCTATCTAACTAACCAGTATCGAGGCCGTGCCGAGTTTAAACGTGAATGGTTTGTCGAATGCGGCACGGAAGGCTTATTGCTGCTGTCGGGGGCAATGGCCGGTGATGTTGGCCAGGCGTGTTTACAAGGTAATCAGGAGCTGGCGTGCAAGCTGGCAAGTGAGTGGCAAAAATTATTCCCTGAACGATTTTATGTAGAAGTCCAGCGTATTGCTGGCGGGGCGCAACAGTCGAATGAAGAGCGATATATCCAGAATGCGCGTTTGGTTGCATGCCAACTAAAATTGCCGGTTGTAGCAACGCATCCAATACAATTTACCACGGCCGATGATTACAGGGCACATGAAGCGCGCACCTGCATTGCAGAAGGTTATGTTTTAGCTGATACGCGCCGTCCTAAAAACTTTACGGCCGAGCAGTATTTTAAAACGCAGGCTGAAATTGCAACCTTGTTTGCTGACATGCCTGAAGCACTTGCCAATAGTGTAGAAATTGCCAAACGCTGTAATTTGAGTTTAACGCTGGGTAAAAACTACTTACCCAAGTTTCCAACACCTAATGGCGAGAGCCTTAATGAGTATTTGGTCGAAGAGGCTCGCCGTGGCTTAATCAGGCGTCTGGAGGTACTGTATCCGGATGAAGCAGTACGTGACGGCAAGCGGCCGGCATATGATGCGCGTCTGGATTTTGAAACCGGCGTTATTAATCAAATGGGTTTTGCCGGCTACTTTTTGATCGTGGCGGATTTTATCAACTGGGCAAAAAATAATGGTGTTCCGGTGGGGCCGGGTCGTGGTTCTGGTGCAGGCTCTGTTGTAGCATACAGCTTGGGAATTACCGACCTGGATCCCCTCGAATATAACCTGCTGTTCGAACGTTTCCTGAACCCGGACCGTGTTTCCATGCCTGACTTCGATATCGATTTCTGTCAGGAAGGTCGCGACCGTGTCATTGATTACGTGAAACAGAAATATGGTATTGATGCAGTTTCGCAAATCGCCACTTTCGGTACCATGGCAGCGAAGGCTGTAATTAGAGACGTAGGTCGTGTGCTCGATCTGCCGTTTAATTTCGTTGATGGCATCGCCAAGCTCATTCCATTAGAGCTTGGCATTACCTTGTCAGATGCCCTGGAAAAAGAGCCGCAACTGGCTGAGCGCCGCGAGAATGAAGAAGAAGTAAAAGAGCTGCTGGAGTTGGCACTAAGACTTGAAGGTCTGACGCGTAACATCGGTATGCACGCAGGCGGCGTACTGATTTCACCCGGCAAGATTTCCGATTTTTCACCGGTATATTGTCAGGCGGATGGCGCAAGCTTAGTCAGCCAGTACGATAAAGACGATGTTGAAGCCGTAGGCCTAGTGAAGTTCGACTTTTTAGGTTTACGCACGCTGACCATTTTGGATATGGCGTTGGACAATGCCAATAAACAACGTGCTGCCAGTGATTTGCCGCCTTTGTCTTTTGCTACTTTGCCCATTAATGACAAGCCCACGTTCCAATTGCTTAAAACTGCAAATACGACGGCGGTGTTCCAGCTAGAGTCACGTGGCATGAAAGACATGCTCAAGCAGGCGATGCCGGATTGCTTTGAGGACATCATTGCCTTGGTGGCATTGTATCGGCCGGGTCCGATGGACCTGATCCCGGATTTCTGCCGACGCAAGCACGGCAAACAGCGCGTGGAATACCCGCATCCGCTCACTGAGCCCATCCTGAAAGAAACTTACGGTATTGCGGTGTACCAAGAGCAGGTGATGCAGATTGCGCAGGTAGTGGCTGGGTATAGCCTGGGCGGCGCCGATCTGCTGCGCCGTGCGATGGGTAAAAAGAAAAAAGAAGAAATGGACGCCCAGCGTAAGATATTTACCGAGGGCGCCACCAAAAACAACATGACCGAGCGTCAGGCCAGTGACCTATTTGATTTGCTTGAAAAGTTTGCAGGCTATGGCTTCAATAAATCCCATGCTGCGGCTTATGCATTGGTCGCTTACCAGACCGCTTATTTAAAAACGCATTATCCTGCGGCGTTCCTGGCGGCAACGATGTCGGCTGATATGAATAACACGGACAGCGTGCATATCTTTTATGATGACTGCGCGCCTAATCAGGTAGAGGTGCTGCCGCCTGACGTGAATGAAAGCGAATTTAAATTTAAGCCCATCAGTAAAAACCAGATTCTGTACGGTTTAGGTGCGATAAAAGGTACAGGCTGGGCGGCGATTGAAGTGATATTGCAGGCACGCAAGCAAGACGGGCCTTTTACCGGTTTGTTTGATTTTTGTAGCCGTCTGGATTTACGCAAAGTGAATCGCAGGGTGATTGAGTCTTTAATCCGGGCCGGTGCGTTCGATAAATTGGAACCGAATCGCAATGCGTTGTTGGCAGGTGTCGCTTTGGCCATTAGTGCCGCTGAACAGACCAACGCTAACAGCAACCAGAATAGCTTGTTTGGCGAGATTTCTGATAAGTCTGTGCATGTCTTGCCCAACGTGCCTGCATGGAGCGAGCAGCAGAAGCTGCAGGAAGAGAAAGCTGCCCTGGGTTTTTACCTGAGCGGGCATCCTTATTGGTCTTATCAAAAAGATTTAAGTAATTTTATCAGTACTACACTGGCTAATTTGACGCCGAAAGAGCAGCCGCAACTGTTGGCCGGTATTGTGTCAGGGGTGCGTATCCGCATGACAGCGCGCGGTAAAATGGCGATTGTAGGCTTGGATGACGGTACTACGCGGATCGAGGTGGTGGTTGGCAATGAGTTACTCAATCAGTCGCAACAGTTGCTGAAAGATGACCAGCTGGTTATCGTTGAAGGCCGTGTGAGCAATGACGAATTCTCTGGTGGCATACGCGTTAACGCAAGAAAACTGCATGATTTATCCAGCCTGAGAAATAGCCGGGCAAGCTTTTTGAAAATTTTATGTAACGGGCAATCCGATTCGGTTAAATTGAAATCGTTGTTAAAACCCTATTGCATAAGTGCTTCAAATGAGCAGCGCGGTTGTGCGGTCAAGGTGGAGTATCATAACAAGACCAGTAAAGTTGAATTGATGTTGGGCAACGACTGGCGCGTTGATTTACATGACGAGTTGATTGCTGGTTTAACTGAATGGTTAAGCCAGAATAATGTAAAAATCCTATATAATTAGCCCTTCAATAACATATTCCAATTAATACGTTGTTGTATTGTCTCGCCGTACTTATTGTACCGTCTTCGACGATGCGCCTGGTCTTAATTGGAATATGATATTGAAATAGATTCTTTAAAGTAAGCTTAATAACCGAGTTGAATGCATGAAAATTACCTATTTAGATTTTGAACAACCGATCGCCGAGTTAGAAGCCAAGATTGAGGGGCTGCGTACATCGCATGATGACCACGACAATTTGGATATCTCCAAAGAATTGACCGCGTTGGAAAAGAAAAACAAAAAACTTTCCGAAGATATCTACGGTAATCTATCTGCCTGGCAGATCTCACAACTCGCACGACATCCGCAACGTCCTTACACGTTAGATTACATTCAAGCCTTGTTTACAGGGTTTGAAGAACTTCACGGCGACCGTGCCTTTTCAGATGACCCGGCGATTGTTGGCGGTCTGGCACGGTTTGAAGGCCAGCCGGTGATGGTGATTGGCCACCAAAAAGGGCGTGATATTAAAGAACGCCAGTATCGTAATTTTGGTATGCCTCGCCCGGAAGGGTACCGCAAAGCTTTACGCTTATACCGATTAGCTGAAAAATTTCACATTCCTATCATTACACTGATTGATACCCCGGGCGCTTATCCTGGCATCGGTGCGGAAGAGCGCGGACAATCCGAAGCCATTGCGCGCAATCTGTATGTGATGTCTGAGCTGAAAACACCGATCATCGGTGTAATTATCGGCGAAGGCGGTTCCGGCGGCGCACTTGCCCTCGGCGTTGTCGATCAACTGTTAATGCTGCAATACGGTACTTATTCCGTGATTTCTCCTGAAGGCTGCGCTTCAATCCTGTACAAGAGTGCCGATAAGGCGTCAGTAGCCGCAGAATCACTCGCAATTACGGCAGATCGCCTCAAAGGGCTGGGCCTGGTAGATAGAATCGTTCCGGAACCTTTAGGCGGCGCACACCGTTCGCCTGAAGTCATGATGGAAACTTTACGCACTGCACTAAAAGAAGAGCTGACACGTCTTAAAGCAAAATCAATCAAATCGTTATTGGTGACCCGTTACGAGCGCTTAATGAGCTATGGCAAATTCAAAGAAGTCGCTGAAAAATAGCACTTCGGCGGCTCGTAAAGCCAAGAGTGATTCTGACACATTCACGCATCCGTTATTACTTCAACTTAATCAATTTTTAACCAATCACTTGAAGCCCGGGCATCGCTTGTTGCTGGCTTTAAGTGGCGGTTTGGATTCCAGCGTTCTGCTGCACCTGCTAGCAGAGGCCAGGCGTACGATTCCTTTCGAGTTGCATGCCTTGCATGTACATCATGGCCTGAGTGCTAATGCCGATACATGGGCCGGGTTCTGTGCAAAACAATGCCAACTGTTCAATGTGCCTTTACAAATCGTGCATGTCAATGTGGCTAAAAATGCAGATTATAAGAACAGCCAGCAGGGCATTGAGGCTGAGGCACGCCAACTGCGCTATAACGCTCTATTTACCTATAAGTTTGATGAGCGATTGGCAGATTTTGTGGTCACGGCGCACCATCAGGATGATCAGGCGGAAACGCTGCTGCTGCAGTTATTCAGAGGCGCCGGAGTTAAGGGATTATCCAGTATGGCGACGGTAGATGAAACAAGGCGATTGCTGCGGCCTTTGCTAAATGTGTCGCGTCAAACGTTAAATGAATATGCGCTGCAGCATCGTATTCAGTGGTGTGACGATGAAAGTAACGACAATACGCAGTACGAGCGCAATTTTGTGCGTCATGAAGTGATGCCGGTTTTAGAATCGCGCTTTCAAAGCATAAAACCTGTGCTCGCCAGAACCGCCTCGCATATGGCTGAGGCAAATGAATTACTTGAAGTCCTGGCCAGTCAGGATGCCGCGTCGTTACTTTTAAATAATAGCCTGTGCCTGCAGGGGCTAAGCCAGTTAACTGTTGCACGTGCTAAAAATGTACTGCGTTGGTGGTTTGCACAAAACCAGCTCGCAATGCCAACTGCTGAGCATTTAAGCGAAATCATTGAGCAATTATTCCATGCCAGAAAAGATGCTGATCTGAGCATCAAGCTGCAGCATTTGTCAGTCAGGCGCTATCAGCAAAGGGCCTATTTAGGCATTGATAGAACTGCTGAACCGTTTGATTTGGTCTGGAACGGCGAATCGGAATTGATGTTACCTGATGGTGGACGCTTACAATTTAATCACGTTAACGGGGCTGGACTGGCGCTAAAGTTGGGTATCACCAAACTTAGGGTTACCAACCGTGATGGCGGTGAGCGTTTCAAACCCAATGCCTTGAGACCTACGCGAACACTCAAGTATTTGTTGCAGGAAATTAATATGCCACCCTGGCAGCGTTTGCATTTGCCACTTATTTATTGGGAAGATACGCTGGCATGTGTGCCGGGTATAGGGGTTGCCAATCAGTTGCAGGCTAAAGAAAACGAGCCCGGCCTGGAAATCGTATGGCAAGATTCACCGCAATAGCCTGAAGCCATGAGTGTTGCAAGTACTGTGCACTTTAATCGCCTTGTTATTTATCTTTTAACCAGCGGCCGCAATTTTGGCCAGATATTTTCCAGAATAATTGCCTGGCCATGTCCATTTGGATGTAAGCCATCCTGCTGTATCAACTCTGGTTGAGCCGCAACATTTTCCAGCATAAAGGGCACCAACGGGATTTTATGTTGCTTGCTGAGTAGTTGGTAGCTTTGGCTAAATGCCTCTGTATATTTTGCCCCGTAATTAGGTGGTATCCGCATGCCAACCAGCAGTACTTTTGCCCCGGATTTTTTGCTTTGCTGGATCATGGTGCCGAGATTTTTACGTAGCGCTTGAATGGGTAAGCCGCGTAATCCATCGTTAGCGCCAAGCTCCAGAATGACGATTTCAGGTTGCGTTTGTTTAAGGGTGGCGGCAAGACGGCTCAGGCCGCCACTCGTGGTTTCGCCACTTATACTGGCATTGATGACTTCGTAATGTAGCTTTTCTTTGCCAAGTTTTTCTTTTAGTAAAGCCACCCATCCTTGCTGTTGTGAAATACCATACGCAGCGGATAAGCTATCACCATAAATTAATATTTTTGGATTTGCCGCAGCCACAGGTGCTGACCATGCAACAAAACTCGTAAAATACAGACTAACTATTAAAAACCTTAATACCAAAAATAAGCGGAAAAACATTGATGCAACAGCCTCCAATCATTCAAGCGAACGATCTGTATTATGAAATTATTAACCATGATAACCAAATTCGCATTCTACAAGGCTTAAATTTGAGCATCGCGGCAGGTGAGCAAGTTGCGATTATCGGTAGTTCCGGTTCAGGCAAGTCAACCTTATTAAGCCTGCTAGCAGGGTTGGACGTGCCAACAAAAGGAAGCGTTCAAATACAAAGCAACATATTCAGTGATCTGGATGAAGACGGGCGGGCAGCCGTACGTGCCAAAAGTATGGGTTTCGTATTCCAGTCATTTCAGCTATTACCTTCGCTCACGGCACTTGAAAATGTGATGCTGCCGCTACAATTAAAAAATCAGGCAAATGCCAAGGAACAAAGCCTGGAAGCGTTAAATAAAGTCGGTCTGCGTGAACGGGTAAGACACTACCCGAAACAATTGTCCGGCGGCGAGCAGCAGCGTGTTGCCATCGCGCGGGCGTTTGCTACGCAGCCTGCTATTTTATTTGCCGATGAGCCTACCGGGAATCTGGATCACGCTACCGGGCAAATGATCATTGAATTATTGTTCAAAATGAATGCAGAAGCTGGCACGACATTGGTGCTGGTTACGCATGATATTCAGCTGGCTAATCGCTGTCGTCGTCAATTGAAGCTGGAAAACGGCATCCTGCTAGAACTGGCTCAATGATGATGCTAAATTTCAAACTGGCATGGTCGCAAACCTTAAACCTGTGGCGTGCGGGCGCGTTGCGGGTGTTGGTATTTGCTCTGGTATTGGCAGTAGCTGCAATTACGGCAGTAGGTTTTTTTACCCAGCGTGTGGAGTCCGCGCTAAGTCAGCAGGGTAGTTTGCTGCTGGGCGGTGACCTTGCAGTATCTGCTGACCATGAAATTCCTGCTGTTTTTAGTGAGCGTGCTCAAACGCAGGGGATCGCCATGGTCAAGACCTATGAATTTCCAAGCATGGTGATGTCCGGGGAGAATGGCCAATTAGTTGAAATCAAGGCGGTAGAGCAAAACTTTCCATTACGTGGCGACTTGACACTGGGTGCCACGCCTTTTGATGCCGGCAAAACTGTAAAAGCTTCACCTAATAAAGGAGAGGCCTGGATAGAACCGCGTTTAGCCAACCTGCTGGATGTGCGAGTAGGCGACAAGCTTGCAGTAGGGGAGAAAACGCTAGTTGTGGCGGCAATATTGCTGCGCGAGCCGTCGCGCGGCGGTGATATGTTTAGTTTTGCCCCGCGGCTGATGATGAACGCGGCAGATTTACCTGCGACCAAGCTGATTCAATACGGCAGCCGCGTCAAATATCAGCTGTTGTTAGCGGCAGAGCCAAAAAAAATCCAGGATTTTGATGCCCGGATGAAGCCAAAGTTAGGCCGCGGCGAAAGAATCGAGAACTTACGCAATGCACGCCCGGAAATTAAACTGGCATTGGATAAAGCCGAACAGTTTCTAGGTTTGTCTGCTATGGTCAGTGTCATTTTGGCTATGGTTGCCATGCTGCTATCAAGCCTGCCTTACATCAAACAAAGCCTGGACATGTTTGCGCTCATGCGCTGCTTTGGTGCCCTGCAAAAAACGGTGCTACAGGTGTTAGCCATTCAAACGCTATTGATTGCATTTTTTAGTGCATTGCTGGGTGTGGTAATCGGCTATTTCGCACAATTAGGATTAGCTGAATTCGCCGGCAGTTTGTTTCTTGAGGCATTGCCGCCAGTGTCAGTATTTCCAGTTGTTGTAGGTATTGCTGCCAGCCTGGCGATGATGATTGCCGTTGTGCTGCCGCATGCCTGGCAAATGCGCAAACTATCTGCCATGAATATTCTAAGGCGTGAAACATTGGCACAGCCGATATCTACGCAGGCGAAATTCCTGCCAGCTGCTTTGGTGATGTGCGCCATGATTTTTTGGCAGGCGCATGATATTAAAATCGCACTTGCCACAATCCTGGCGATGCTTGCACTCGGTGTGATCGTTTTGGGCTTTGCGTATGGGCTGGTGAATTTAGCAAAACTCTTAATTAAGCTAACACCGCAAAATAAAATACTTTCAACCATGGCTCTAGGTGTGCAAGGCCTTAAAACCAGACTCGCTTTATCAACCGTGCAGACAATAGGCTTCAGCATAGGATTGATGGTGCTGATGCTATTGGCGCTGATCCGCGGCGATTTGATCCGGAATTGGCAAGCCTCATTGCCAGAGGATGCGCCCAATCGGTTTGTCATCAATATCCAGCCGGCACAGATTGCTGGGGTGAACCAATTTTTTATCCGGCAAAAAATAAAAGACACGACGATTTTTCCTATGGTGCGGGGGCGTTTAGTCAAAAAAAATGATCAACCTGTCAATACCGCGCAGTGGAAAGATGAGCGTGCAAGACGGTTAGCCGAGCGCGAGTTTAATTTATCCTGGTCTGCGAACATGCAAAGCGATAACCGGTTGGTGTCAGGGCATTGGTGGACACCGCAAGAACACGGTAAGCCTTATATTTCACTTGAGCAGGGTTTGGCTGAAACTTTAGATATTCATCTAGGCGACAAACTTACTTTTGATATTGCGGGTAACCCGCTAACGCTAACCGTAACCAGCCTTAGAAAAGTGAATTGGGATACGATGCGCGCCAATTTTTTTGCGGTGACGCCGCCAGGTATACTGGAGCAATATGCGGCAAATTACATCAGTAGTTTTCACTTACCTTTAGGGGCGGATCTGGCGCTGAACCGGCTTGTTAAACAATACCCCAATTTCACCATCATAGATGTTGCCGCGCTGATGCAGCAAGTACGTGGCATTATGCAAAAAATGAGCAGCGCCATTGAGTACGTGTTTGCTTTCAGTCTGGTTACGGGTATTGCCGTGCTATATGCAGCACTTGTAGCGACAAGAGAAGAACGCATCGCCGAGGCTACGTTGATGCGCGTATTTGGTGCGTCACGTCGGCAGGTGAGTATTGCCTATTTCACCGAGTTTGCTTGTATCGGGCTGATTGCAGCGCTAGTGGCTACAGTTTCAGCAAATGCTCTTGCCTATTACCTCAGCGCAAATATTCTGGATATACCGTTTCAATTTAACCTGACTTTGGCAGTGACGGCCATGTTAATTGCAACAACCGCCATACCTTTTGCCGCGTGGTTAGGCCTGCGCGGGTTCCTGAACGTCCCGCCGCGGCAGCTGCTCAACAGTATCTAAAATCATGGTGGTTGTTATCAACCACCATATTGGCTGTAAACAACCAATTTTTAAGATACAATCTCTAAAGGAAAAAATGTAATCTGCGCTTAGTCTTTGATTAAAATAACTTTATTAAAGTATCTAAAGTCAGGAATGTTTTTTGCTATTTTAATGGCGGGAGATAACGCTCTTAAAATAAAAAATTAAAGGAACATCATGCAGAAAACATTACAACCTAAAATAATTTTGGCAGCGATATTGGCAGCTTACGCTATGCCAAATCCGGTATATGCGGAAAATAAAGCAGAAGCTTTGGAACTCGGGGCTGTTGAGGTGGTGGGTACAACGCCTCTCTCCGCACTTGGCGTGCCGATTAACCAGATTCCTTCCAATGTGCAAACGGCCAAAGGTAAGGACATTCAAGATCAACATGGTTTAAGTATCGCTGATTATTTGAATCAAAATATGGCGGGTGTGAATATTAATGAAGCCCAAAACAACCCATATCAACCTGATGTGAATTTTAGGGGATTTACGGCTTCACCATTGGTTGGTACACCGCAGGGGCTGTCTGTATACCAGGATGGTGTGCGTGTTAACGAGGCGTTTGGTGATACGGTCAATTGGGATCTTATCCCAAGCAATGCTATTTCCAGCATTGCGTTGATGCCAGGATCCAACCCTTTATTTGGTTTAAATACCTTGGGTGGAGCACTTTCAGTGCAAACGAAAAGCGGTGAATCTCATCCCGGCGGCGGCATACAGGTTTCAGGCGGTTCATGGGGACGTTGGGCAGTTGAGGGTGAATACGGCGGCAAGCTGGATAATGGCGTAAGTTATTTCTTTGCGGGCAATCAATTTAAAGAACAAGGCTGGCGCGATGCTTCGCCATCAGATGTATTGCAAGGCTTTGGCAAGCTGGGCTGGAGCAATGAGAAAACTGATGTGGATGTGAGTTTTACCGGTGCTGATACAGATTTAACCGGCAATGGTTATCAAGCGCAAAGTTTATTAAAGACTTTTGGATATAAATCAATTTATACCAAGCCGGATAACACCAAAAATAAACTCGCTTTCATCAATGCCAAAGTAAGTCATTGGCTTTCTGATGAGTTTTTGCTCACGACTAATGCTTATTACAGGCGTAACCGTACCAACACATTCAATGGTGACTTGAATGGTAATTGGGATGGCGTCGTAGATCTTAACGAAGGCGTGATTAACCGCACTAATGTAAAACAAAATAGCTATGGTTTGGGTGCGCAGCTTACATGGGCTACCGACAAAAATCAGATGATTGTGGGTGCAAGTGCTGACTTGGCACGCATCAAGTTTGATCAGACTGAGCAGTTGTTCAGTACATTTAGTGCGTCTCGCGGCATCGGCGGTGTATTAGACGCCGAAAATACAGGTACGCAACTCCATGGGCGCAGCCGTACCTGGAGTCTATTTGCGACAGATACCTATAATGCCACGTCAAAACTGGCATTAACTGCTTCCGGTCGCTATAACAATACTTACATCAATAACAAAGATAAGCTGATTCCAGTGGGTGGCCCCGGCACAGGGTCATTGACGGGTTCCGATACGTATCATCGTTTTAATCCTGCGGTAGGTTTAACCTATAGTTTTGTTCCTGAGCTAAATGCCTATGCAGGTTATAACGAAGGTAACCGTGCACCTTCAATTATTGAACTTGGCTGTGCCGACCCTGCTGTACCTTGTAATTTGCCTAATGCAATGGCAGGTGACCCACCGCTAAAACAAGTGGTAACTAAAACTTATGAAGGTGGCTTGCGCGGTAAAGTTGGCGACTCCAGCAGGTGGAATGTTTCCTTGTACAGAGCTACTAATTACGATGATTTACAGTTTATTGCATCAAATACGTCAGGTGCAGGTTACTTTAACAATGTTGGCAAAACACGTCGTCAGGGCCTGGATTTAGGTCTTAGCGGCGAAGCAGGTGATTTCCGCTGGTCAACTGGCTATAGCTATATTAAGGCAACTTACGAGAGCACTTTTGATATCGTAAATGATGTTAACTCATCAACCCATGTTGATGTTGTGAGCGGCAATAATGTAATCACCGTAAGACCAGGTGACAACATTCCGGGCATTCCTAAACATCAGCTGAAATTACGAGGCGAATGGCGCGCGTTGCCAACATGGACTATTGGAGCCAGTGCTGTATTGTTTGCTGACCAATATGCGCGCGGCAATGAGAACAACCAACATCATGCCGATGGTGTTAACTTCATGGGTTCCGGCAAGGTTGGCGGTTACGGTGTGCTGAATTTGGATACACGTTACACGCTACGTAATACCGGCTGGCAACTGTTCGCTAAAGTGAATAATGTATTTGATCGCGAGTATTACACCAGTGCTATGCTTGGACAGAACGGTTTTGATGCTGCAGGTACGTTTGCTGCAGGCGCAGGTGCTGATGAAACTTTCGTGGCCCCTGGCGCACCTCGCGCAGGCTGGGTTGGCGTGCGTTATGACTTTGGCAAACCAAAAGCATCATCAGCTGTTGATGTTGACTAAGTTAGGAGCATAATTTGCAATTGACGCATCTTGATTTGAGCAAGAATCCAGGTTCTGGCAAGAGCATAGGTTCGAGTGAAAATCAACAGTCATCAAAAGTTCTGATTGTTGAAGACGAGGCGCTTTTCGCGCGGGCGGTGATGCGCCGTTTGCAAAAAGCTAATTATGAATGCGCGCATGTTGAGAGTGTTCAGGATGCGCGCGACATTGTTAAGCAGTTTTCTCCAGATATTGTATTGCTGGACATGCGATTGCCCGATGGCAATGGCTTGGATTTGCTTCCATTCTTTATTGCCAAAAATGCGATGGTGATTGTGATGACAGCGCATGGTGAAATAAACGACGCAGTCAATGCAATCAAGCAAGGTGCTATTGATTATCTTAAAAAACCGATTGATCTTGAAGAGTTACTGCTATCGATTCAAAAAGCTGAAGCGGCAGTTATCCAAAGTAATAGCCTGGATTATTCTCGCCAACGCAATGCACACGCAACAGAAGGCGTTGAGTTGCTGGGCGAGAGTCCTGCGATGCAAAGCATCAAATCGCAAATCAAACGTATTGCGCAGCTTGTATCAACGGATAGTGTCCCACCCACTGTGTTGATCGGTGGTGAGACTGGGACAGGTAAAGATGTGGCAGCAAGGTTGTTGCATTTGTCATGTACTAACAATGATAAACCTTTCGTGCATATAGATTGTGCTTCATTGCCGGCCGAACTGATTGAAAGTGAATTGTTCGGGCATGAGAAGGGTGCTTTTACAGGCGCTACCAATACCCGCCCTGGCCTGATAGAAGCCGCTGAAGACGGTACATTGTTTTTGGATGAAATTGGCGAATTGCCACTTGGTTTGCAGGCTAAATTGCTTAATGTGCTTGAGCGTCGTGTGGTACGGCGTTTAGGCTCTACTAAGGAGCGTGCAGTGCCTGCGCGTTTTATTGCGGCAACAAATCGTGATCTGCATGAAATGTCGCAGTCAGGTCGATTCAGGCAGGATTTATACTACCGGTTAAATGTGATGAGTATTGATATGCCGCCGCTGCGTGAGAGGACAGGCGACATGATGTTGTTAGCTAAACATTTTGCAGCACAGACATCCAGGCGTTATGGTTTGGCAAGTCCGACTTTTACTCCGGAAGCAATCGATATGATACAAAACTATGCGTGGCCCGGTAATGTGCGTGAATTGAAGCATCAGGTAAGCCGTGCAATGCTGCTCTGCCATAACAGCCTGGTAACGGATGTTGATTTGGCACTGCCTATGTATCGTACGGCGGAATCCAATTTGCAGATAGATGCGCAACAATCTGCGTTAGATGCGGCAGAAAAAACCATTTTGCTGCAAGTGCTGGCTGAAACTAAAAATAATGTATCAGAGGCCGCACGCAAGCTTGGCATTACGCGCATGACGATGCGCTACCGCATGGATAAGCACCAGATAAAAAATTAGTCTATCGCTTTGTTTCTTGCATTGTTCAAGTTTTAGGCTTAAAACTCTTACTATCCGGTTAATTGTTTTATTGCTTAATGTCAAATTAAATAACATCTTCAATTTTCTTAAAAATCACCGCATGGTATGATTCAAGCAATTGAAAATTGAAAGAATCCAATGCAAATCGGTACCCCTTTAAGCCCCAATGCAACGCGCGTGATGCTGTTAGGTAGTGGTGAACTTGGCAAAGAAGTTATCATCGCATTACAACGGCTAGGTGTTGAAGTGATTGCCGTTGACCGTTATAAAAATGCACCTGGACATCAGGTTGCACACCGCGCCCACGTGATTGATATGACCAATGATCGTGCCTTGCGTGATCTGATCGCGCTTGAAAAACCACATTTGATCGTGCCTGAAATTGAGGCATTGAATACAAGCACTCTGGCTGACATTGAATCATCCGGTATCGCCACTGTGATTCCAACAGTAAAAGCAGTGCAACTGACCATGAACCGTGAGGGTATCCGCAGGTTAGCAGCTGAGGAATTGAAATTGCCAACTTCACCTTATGCCTTTGCAAAGAGTGAGGTTGAATTACAGGCTGCAATCGATGCCGGCATTGGCTATCCTTGTTTCATTAAACCTACCATGTCATCTTCCGGCAAAGGGCAGTCTCGCATCACCAATGCCAGCGAAGTGAAAACCGCATGGGATTACGCAGCATCAGCAGGGCGTGTTAACCAAGGCGTAGTCATTGTAGAAGGTCAGATTGATTTTGATTATGAAATTACCTTATTAACTGTACGTGCAAGAAATGCCCAAGGTGAAATCACAACCTATTTCTGTGAGCCTATCGGCCATGTGCAGAAAAATGGCGATTACGTTGAAAGCTGGCAGCCGCAGGCCATGACAACGAAAGCGCTGGAAGAATCCAAACGCATTGCTAAAGCTGTGACTGATAGTCTAGGCGGTTTAGGGCTGTTCGGTGTAGAGCTCTTTATCAAAGGCGACCATGTATGGTTCAGTGAAGTCAGCCCGCGCCCACATGATACCGGTATGGTGACGATGGCAAGCCAGCGTTTCAGCGAATTTGATCTGCATGCCCGTGCAATTTTAGGTTTACCTGTCGATGTTGCCTTGCGTGACGCTGCTGCCAGTGCAGTGATCTATGGTGGTCATGAGACTAATCAACTTGTATTTGACGGTGTTGAAAAAGCCTTGGCAGTGCCAAGTGCAGATATTCGCTTATTCGGAAAACCGGAGTCCTTCATCAAGCGCCGCATGGGCGTGGCATTGGCTACGGGCAAAGATACCGATGAAGCCAGAGCGCGTGCCAAACTGGCTGCCAGTCTGGTTAAACCTACAGTGGTTTAGTTGACGTAATGTTAGATAAAATCGAAGAAGCAGGCAGCGATAAAAGAACGTTTTTTGAGCTGTTGGGTGGCGAAGCTGACGGTGTTGAAAATATCCGTAAGCTCGTAGAAACCTTTTACGACATCATGGATAGCGACCCCAAGGTAAAGCCATTACGTGATATGCATCAGCCGGATCTGACCTCCGCACGTGAAAAGTTGTTTATGTTCTTAACGGGTTGGACCGGGGGGCCACAGCTCTACATTGAGCGCTATGGTCATCCCATGCTGCGTGCGCGGCATCTGCCATTTGCCATTGACGAATCTGCCCGTGATCAATGGATGTATTGCATGATTAAAGCCATGCATCAATTAGGCTATGAAGAAAATTTGATGAAAAAATTGGCCACGCAGTTGTATGGCGTGGCCGATTTCATGCGGAACCAGTAAGTTATCTAAATTCGGAATCTATTTGTTAGCGGGCAACCCGCCAAGCAATACTGCAACCGGTCTTTTCTTAGCATTGGCAGTTCTGGTAACAACCATCTGTGTCTTCTGCGATGATGGTTCATAAGGTTTATCAAACCATGGGTCGCTACTTTTCTGTTTAACAGGTGCGCGTCTTGCTGGAGCTGCATCCGGCGCTTTATCCTGATAGCTGGTTTTGGTGTGAACGCTACGTGACCGAGCTGGTTTATTCAGTGCCACGGTTTCTTTAGTGATCTGGCGTTTAATCAGTTTCTCGATTTCTACCAGATACTTTTCTTCATCTTCACTTACAAATGAAATAGCAACGCCACTGGCACCTGCGCGGCCGGTACGGCCAATACGATGTACATAATCTTCGGGTGCACTTGGGATCTCATAGTTAATCACCATTGGCAATTCACTGATATCCAGGCCGCGTGCGGCTACATCTGTTGCAACCAGAGCTGTAACTGTGCCTGCTTTAAATGCATCCAAAGCCTTGATACGTTCCTGTTGGTTTTTATCACCATGAATCGCATCTGCGGCGATGCCTTCTTTTATCAGGCTACGGCTTAAGCGGCTGGCAGTTATTTTGGTTTTGGTGAAAATAATCACCTGTTTTGCATCAGCTTCTTTCAGCAGTTGTATTAACAATGTTTCTTTGTCGCTTTGTGCGACCTGATACACTTTTTGTGTCACATTGTCGTTGGTAGCATTGCTGCGTGCAACTTCAATTAGCTGCGGTTTTGTTAAAAAGTCATCAGCCAGTTTCTTGATTTCATTTGAGAACGTGGCCGAGAACATCAGGTTCTGGCGCTGTTTCGGCAATAAAGCCAGAATGCGTTTCAAATCCGGCATAAAGCCCATGTCCAGCATTCTATCAGCTTCATCAAGTACCAACATTTGTACTTGGTTCAGCTGTAGCGTTTTTTGTTCAATATGATCCAACAAACGGCCAGGGGTTGCCACCAACACTTCCACCCCGGTTTTAAGGTGAGGTGTCTGTGTTTTGATGTCCACACCACCATATACTACCAGTGAGCGCAGTTGCGTATGCTTGGAGTAAGTTTTAACGCTTTCCTGAACCTGTATGGCAAGTTCGCGTGTAGGCGTCAATATCAACGCCCGCACCGGATGCTTGGCAGGGGAGGTGCTGCTATTAGCCAGCGGTAGCAACTTCTGCAATATCGGCAATGCAAAGGCCGCAGTTTTACCTGTGCCCGTTTGCGCGCCTGCCATTACATCACCGCCTGCCAAAGCCACAGGAATTGCCTGTGACTGGATAGGTGTTGGTGTGGTGTAACCAGACTCAGTCAAGGCACGGAGTAACTCAGGTGCGAGGCCTAATGTGCTGAAACTGGGTTTATCTGCATTTACTGCTTCAGTTACTAATTCTGTCATTTGTTGGATATTATTCAATTAAATGTGGGCTCTTCCATAAATACATTCTTTGGGCGCATTGCTGCGTTGCGCGGTACTCGCAACCTTGCTGTATAACTCATACTATCTCGGTTTCTGCGTTCCGTGCGCCTTGCACTGCATCCCAAATTATGCATTTATAAAAGAGCCTTTACTCTTTCTTTTAAATTAAGCAAAACTGCGTGGACGACGTGGTGCACCGCTGCCTGCGTTTGCGCCGGCGAATCCGCGTGAGGCATTACTTCTGCCTTCATTGCGGTTGTTATCGCGGCGTGCTGGTGCTGCGCTGCGGTCAGCACGACCTTCGCTACGTTGACCGTCGCGTGAATAAGGTTTTTTGCCAAATGCTACGCTGTCACCAAAACTACGGTTTGGAGCGCCGGCATTTGAACCACGGCTACGGTCGCCAGAATTTCTGTCAGTCGAGCTGCGGTCACCGAAACTGCGTGGACGGTCGCCAGCCGGTCTTTCTGAACGGTTAAATTCAGGTCTTGGAGCGTAACCAGCTGAATTGCCGTTTACTTCACGTGGCGCTGAGTCTCGGTTACCGCGGCCTTCAAAACGGTTTTCACTACGAGGAGCACTATCACGGCTTGAGCCACTGCGATCATCACGGCCTTTATAGCCACCACGGTCATCACGTGGTTTGAAGCCACCGCGACCACCAGGTTTATGGCCATCACGACGATCACCACGGCCACCTGGAGCGTCCATTTTCATAGGGCGTTTAGGTTCAAAACCTTCAATAACAGCCGGTTCCATACGTTGACCAGTGAACTGCTCGATTTTACGCAAGATATGGCGATCCATATTCGATGCAAATGAAATTGCAATACCGGTAGCACCGGCACGGCCGGTACGGCCAATACGGTGCACGTAGTCTTCTGCAAATTTAGGCAAGTCGTAGTTGATCACGTGTGAGATGCCAGCCACGTCAATCCCGCGTGCTGCAACGTCAGTTGCTACCAATACTTTTACATCACCATGACGCAATTTAGTCAATGTGCGGTTACGCGCACCTTGTGTCATGTCGCCATGCAGCGCTGCTGTTTTGTGGCCAGCTGCATACAAGTCTTCAGCCAATACATCCGCGTGGCGTTTGGTTGAAGTGAAGATAATGGTTTGGTTAACTTCCGGAGCAATCAACAGATGTTCCAGCAGTTTGTTTTTGTGTGTCATGTCATCAACAAAGTGCAAGCGCTGCTCGATGTTGGCATGTTTTTCTTTTTGCTGCGCGATCTCGATAGTTTTTGGATTGCGCAGGATGTCACGTGCAATACGGCCGATGTTGCCATCTAAGGTTGCTGAGAATAACAAGGTTTGACGCTCTATTGGCAATGCTTCACAGATTCGCTCAACATCAGGCATAAAGCCCATGTCCAGCATGCGGTCAGCTTCATCTAAAACCAGCATTTGCAGGCGTGATACGTCAATACGGCCACGCTCCAGATGGTCAATAAAGCGGCCTGGGGTTGCTACCAGGATATCCAAAGGTTGTGACAGCAGTTTGTTTTGTAGTGGGTAAGGCATGCCACCCACGATACTTACTGTACGTGCACGGATATATTTACCATATTTACGTGCAGATTCATTTACCTGAGCAGCAAGTTCACGTGTTGGTACCAATACCAGAATACGTGGGCCACGGCTTTTAGATTCGTGTGGAGTCGCTAATAAATTAAGTGCAGGCAAAGTGTAAGCTGCGGTTTTGCCGGTACCGGTCTGCGCTGATGCCATTAAGTCACGGCCTGCGATTACTTCTGGAATGGCCTGTGCCTGGATAGGTGTAGGCGTTGTGTAGCCTGCCTCTTCAATAGCGCGTAGGATGGTTGGGTGTAAATTTAAAGATTCAAAAGACAAAATAGTCCCTTTCAAAAAAATCAAAAAAGGGCGCAAGCAAATACATCTATGTTTCTAGTCATGCAAAAAACATAACGCAAAAAGCAGATTTCAAAAATATATTGAGATGCTTCATTTACCAGCGCACGGGCATAGCCGCTAACCAGTAAAGATAGATTTACAATTAAATCTAAAGATAGTCGCTTCAAAATTTCACGAGCGACCGAGGGTCAGGGCGATGAATCTAAAACTTTTTATGTTAAGTAAAGTTCTAAGTTGTGCGCATTATAGGCATAAATTACATATTGTCAAAGCTTTATTACATATAAGTAAAAGTTTTTGTGCTTAATGTGTTAAAATCGCCGCCTTTCAAATGAACCGGTAGCAATACATGTCACGCAATTTAAGAAACATCGCAATTATCGCCCACGTTGACCATGGTAAAACAACCATGGTGGATAAACTGCTTCAACAAGCGGGTACTTTCTCGTCTCACCAGCAAGTCACTGAACGCGTGATGGACTCTGGCGATATTGAAAAGGAGCGTGGCATTACTATTCTTGCTAAAAACACAGCGCTTAACTATGAAGGTACGCATATTAATATCGTGGATACCCCAGGCCACGCTGACTTCGGTGGTGAAGTAGAGCGCGTATTGGGCATGGTTGATGGTGTGGTACTGCTGGTTGACGCGGTAGAAGGCCCGATGCCGCAGACACGTTTTGTGACAAAAAAAGCTTTGGCTCTTGGTTTGAAACCGATTGTGGTAATTAACAAGGTTGACCGTCCAGGTGCACGTCCTGACTGGGTAATTAACCACACGTTTGACCTGTTCGCTAACTTAGGCGCTACAGATGAGCAATTGGACTTCCCTGTAGTGTATGCATCAGCTTTGAATGGCTTTGCAACCTTGGATATGAAGGTTGAAAGCGACAACATGCGTCCATTGTTCGAAACTATCTTGAAACATGTAGAGCCACCACATGGTGACAGCAATGCGCCTTTACAAATGCAGGTCTCAGCGTTGGATTATTCTACTTATACCGGTCGCCTTGGCATTGGTCGTGTGCGTAACGGTAAAATCAAGCCTGGCCAAGTGGTTACGGTGATGAATGAAGACAAACAAGTTGCACAGGGCCGTATCAACCAAGTGCTAGGTTTTAGAGGTTTGGATCGCGTGCCAGTTGAAGAAGCCGAAGCAGGCGACATTGTAATCATCTCCGGTCTAGATGATATCGGTATCGGCTTTACGATCTGTGACCGTGAAAACCCGGTCGGTTTGCCACATTTGGGTGTGGATGAGCCAACATTGACTATGGACTTTATGGTGAACTCATCACCGCTTGCCGGTACAGAAGGCAAATTTATTACATCACGCCAAATTCGTGACCGTTTAACTAAAGAACTGTTGGTAAACGTGGCATTACGTGTAGAAGATACTGAAGATACTGACGTATTTAGAGTTTCTGGTCGTGGCGAATTGCACTTGACCATTTTGTTGGAAAATATGCGCCGCGAAGGTTTTGAACTCGCGGTAGGTAAACCAAAAGTTGTGTACCGTGAAATTAACGGTGAAAAATGCGAGCCATATGAAATTCTGACCGTGGACGTAGAGGATGAAAACCAAGGCGCAGTGATGGAGGAGTTAGGTCGCCGCCGTGGTGAAATGCAAAACATGGAATCAGATGGTAATGGCCGTACCCGCTTAGAGTACAGAATCCCGGCACGCGGTTTGATCGGTTTTCAAGGCGAGTTCTTAACCTTAACCCGTGGTACAGGTTTGATGGCCCATATTTTTGATGAATATGCTCCAGTAAAAGCAGATATGCCGGGCCGCCGTAATGGTGTATTAATTTCAGCTGAGCACGGTGAAGCTGTGGCTTATGCGCTATGGAAGTTGCAAGACCGTGGCCGTATGTTTGCAGTGCCAGGTGACAAGCTTTATGAAGGCATGGTGATAGGTATTCATAGCCGTGATAACGATTTGATCGTGAACCCAATTAAAGGTAAGCAACTCACTAATATTCGTTCTTCAGGTACCGATGAAGCCGTGCGATTGGTTCCTGCAGTCGCAATATCATTGGAATCAGCAGTTGAGTTTATTGATGATGATGAGTTAGTGGAAATTACACCTAAAAACATCCGTATCCGTAAACGTCATTTGTTGGAACACGAGCGTAAACGTGCTGCAAAAGATTAACTTCGCGATACTGAGTTAATTGCGTGTAAAAAAAGCCAGCGTAAGCTGGCTTTTTTTATGGGTAATGTTTTTTTGCTAATAGTTAATAGCATTAAGTGTCAGTACGTACAGTCATAAAGTTTACTCTATGGCATGATATAAATCGCAACATTGCATAGGCTTTACCCTTGTGTGAAATGAGGCTTGTTTTGGCGTAGAGGCTAGTAATGATTGCTGAGTAGGAGATTTTTAACCTTAATAAAAATTTCTAAGGAGGCTGAAAATGGCTGTGATTGATCGAGTGTTAGTTGGCGAAGCTCTAGTGGTTGAAAACCGCCCGGATGGCAGTGGTTTAGATCTTTTAAATGTGGCACATATTGATTTAATTATGGGCCCAAGAGGTAGTGCAGCAGAAGATGCTTTTTGCCGCACCTTAACAGACCAAAAACAAGGCGCTAACGGGTTGCTGGCAATTGTGGCACCTAATCAAATGGTTAAGCCCAATACCGTGATGTTTAATAAAGTCACCATTAAAAATGGCAAACAAGCAGTGCAAATGTTTGGCCCAGCGCAGCGTGGTGTTGCGATGGCAGTGATGGATTGCGTGGCCGATGGCACTATCCCGATAGAAGAAGTCGATGATGTGTTTATCTGTGTGGGTGTGTTTATTAGTCACCGCGCCGATATAGATGAACGTATCCAGGATTGGAATTACCAGGCAACCAAACAGGCGATTAAGAGTGCGATTGCGCGTGAACCAAAGGTGGCTGATTTACTTAAAGTGTATAAAAAATCAGTACATCCATTCGCAGCAAAAGATTAGAAGTAACCGATTATAGAGTTGATGCCAACGTAATTGAAGGGCATGTTTTACGTAAGTCCGGGATGATTTGCTGACGATACTGCTATTGGTCTATTAGGTCGGCAATGACTCTGGATTTTTATTGCTAACTGACCTAGTCGTTTGTTGGGGTTATGCGCTATGGCCTACAGTGGTTAAACTCGGGCTTTTTGGTTAGAGACTTTGATGTCAAATAATTGAGCTTGATTTTTTCCGTTTCTTTTCGCTTGATACATTGCTAAATCGGCATTGATGATGAGTAGCTTTTCATCTTTACCGTGTATTGGGTAAATTGAAATACCAATGCTTGCAGATACCTGCAGATTATTCGGGATGACTTTAATGGGTTGGGATAGCTCGCCCGGTTTAACGATTTCAATAGGCTTGGCAACAGCAGCTATAATTTTATTGGCCACTAAGGTTGCATCAAGCTCATTATCAATAATTGGTAACAGCACAATAAATTCGTCACCGCCAACTCTGCCGATAGTATCTGATTCACGGACACTTGCAATTAAACGTTGTGAAGTTTTCTTGAGCACTTTATCACCGATTTTGTGGCCATATAAATCATTAATTTCTTTAAATTGATCCAAATCGACAAACATGACTGCAAGAAATTTTTTTTCACGTTTTGCATAAGCCAATGCTAACTTAAGCCTATCTCCGAATAGGGAGCGATTAGGTAGTCCTGTTAAAGAGTCAAAGTGTGCTAAATTTTCCAGCCTGTTTTCTAATAATTTACGTTCGGTAATATCTGTATGTGTACCAACCATCCTCACCGGCTTGCCATTTTTATCGTACTTAACAGCCATACCGCGAGAAAGGACCCATTTAATGCTTTTGTCTTTACAGATTACTCTATGTTCATGCGTATATTTTTCAGTGTTACCTGCCAGATAATCGTCAATCGTATGATTCAATGACTTGATGTCGTCAGGATGAATGCGGCATTTCCAATCGCTCATTTTGACTGTGATTCCAGTATCACCAAAGCCAAACATTTCTTTATATTGATTGGAAAAGTGTGCAATATCGCTGGGTATATCCCAATCCCAAATGCCATCGCCGGAACCTTCTAATGCAAATTTCCATAGCTCCTTATTTTTTTTCAACTTGGCAGCGTAGTAAAAACCGGCAATTATGCCTATAGATAGCATTACCCATATGGTAATAATCTCAGGCAAATGTTGTAGGTAAAAAGACATCATGAAGCAGATTGTTATATTTACTTATTTTTTGTTTTGAATAGTCTTTAAATCATCAATAATTTGTTGCGAGTGGCTGGATACATCTACATTGGTGTAGATCTTTTTAATTTTCCCATCCGGGTCAATCAAAAAAGTGTGGCGTTTGGCAATTTTTGTGACGTATAAATTGGTAAGTGATTGATAACTATCGGAAACTTTACCATCAGTATCCGCCAGCAAGGTAAAAGGGAGGTGATATTTTTCTGCAAATTTCTCATGAGATTCACGGCTATCAACACTAATGCCAATCACTTTTGCCCCTAGCTTTTCCAGTTGTGCCATATCATCTCTAAAATGGCAGGCCTCTTTCGTACAGCCTGGGGTGTCATCTTTAGGGTAAAAATAAAGAACTAAATATTGGCCCTTATAATCGGATAAAGTATGCGAATTTCCTTTAGTATCATTGAGTTTGAAGTAGGGCGCATCATCGCCAATAGTTAGGCTGCTAGAGGCTGATGCGTAGCTGCGATACCCCAAAATTGCGATTAACAACAATGCAGTGTAAAAAAATAATTTGAGCAGCATACCAATACCCTAAGTTATCTCGTTGATTCAATATAAAAAATCACAATGATAGTAGCACTATTCGTTCGGATTGGTAAAATAATTGCGGGTGTATTTAATATTACGGTAAAGCATTATTTTTACTAACTTTTCATATATATCAATATCATAATATTGCTATAATTAAAGTCTTGGAAAGATTATATTTTTGGCTTCGTTAAAAATGCTTTCTAGTGATCAGAGTTTTTTCTAACATAAATTGAATTTAATCAACTTAAATGCTTCTCAGATGAGAATTGCTTTCAAAAATTTGCTATTAGTCTTCGGATTAGTCGCGATATTTGCATCTGTCATTCAGCAGAATTTTAATGATTTCATTGACGAACCCGTTGGTAATAGCCAATCTTCGTTTGATCCGCTTGAAAATGATAATAATCGTGATGCTGGCGATGCTATGGCTGCGATAGAGATTTTACCCAACCAATTTTTTCAGTTAAGTACAGTTTATTTTTTCTACAGTACAGACTATCTAGAGCCCACACCTCTTCTTCAATTAAGACCCCCCAACGCTTGATTCCCCTTATGGCTTAATTCTTGCTAGCTTAGAAATAAGCATAGGTAAGTTTTTAAGCTCAATTCGCTGCCTGTAACTTCAAACGCTTGTTTGCAAGTGCTTGAAACCGTGTGCGAGTTAAATCTTAGTAATTGTTATTACTTGGCTCCAATTAATTATTCAGGAAGACTGTTTATGCCTAATTTTGGTGCAAACGAGCTACTAGTACGCTCTAAAAAAAATTATCTAGCCCTTATTTTGTTTTTATTTATGGGATTGATACAAAGTCATACAGTGCAATCAACTCCCAGTTATACGCTGGAACAGATTGTTGCTATAGCTGCAGAACAAAACCCTTTAATCAATATTTACAAAGCACGTGAAGAGTCAGCTTCGGCTTCGGTGATCACAGCTAGTGCCTATGGCAACCCTCAATTGGAGTTTGGCACTGGCCCAACGCGCTATAGAACCCCGGACGGGCGAGGGAGTAGCGGCAATTGGGGTGTCTCCATCTCGCAGCCTTTTGATTTTCCAAGTGTTCGAAATGCCAGAAGAGAAGTTGCAGAAACAAATGTGCAAGTTGCAGCACTTGGCACCGAGCTTACGAAAACTGATTTACGAGTGAGAGTAAAAAGTGCTTTTTATGATGTTTTGCAACGAGAAGCCGTGCTTCAGTTGGCAGAGGCAGACCGTAACTTACTTAAAGATATTCGCGAAAGAGTCAAGTTACGCGTTGATGTGGGTGAGTCACCAAAATACGAGCTTATCAAGGCTGACACTGAGGCGCTTGCGGCTGAACGTGACTATCAATCTGCCATAGTCAGAGTTGCCGAGGGTAAGGCTTACTTGCGTGGATTAATTAGCGCAGCAATTCCAGAAGATTACGGTTTGTCCGGAGACCTGCCTCTTGCTAATAGCTTGCCGAAAATAGATGTGTTGCGTAACAAAATTAACAACACGCCTCAATTACAGCAGATACGTGCGGCGATAAAGACCTCTGAGGCAAACCTGAGATTGCAAGAGCAGTTACGTAACCCAGGCCTAACAGTTAAAGCCGGGGTCGAGCAAGATCCTGATTTGCGTCAATTCCGGTTAGGCGTTGCTATTCCATTGCCACTTTGGGACCAGCGGCGTGGCCCGATAGCGCAAGCTGCAGCTGAAGTTAAGGAGGTACAGGCAATATTAAGCGACCGCGAATTAGCGATTAAGCGTGATATTGAAGCCGCATATCAGCGCTATCTCATTGCACAACAACAAGTTGCAGCATTCGAGAATGGGTTGCTAGATCAGGCCGAGGCCGTGCTAAAGGTTGCTGAGGCCGCTTATAGATTCGGCGAGCGAGGCATTCTTGACTATCTTGATGCGCAACGCACGAAGCGGGTTGTCAGAAAAGACTACTTATCTGCCCGCTATGAATATATCAATACCATGCTGGAAATTGAGCGCTTGCTCGGGTATGAACTTTTGGAGGTTAAATCGTAATGACTGCTACACGTTTGTTTTCTTACCCTGCTTCGAGTAAAAAACTGTTCATGATTATATGTGCGGTAAGTTTTTTATCTGTAGGTTGTTCTTCAAAAAAAGATAATGCTCCTGTTGAGGCTAAAGTTGTTGATCCTAATATCGTAGAAATTACAGATCAATTAGCGAAGCAGATTAAACTTCACACGGCCGGCAATATTGAAATGAGGGGGAACCTGCGTGTTCCCGGCACGATACAAGTTGACGAGCAACGTATGGCAAGGATTGGTGCATCAGTGACTGGGCGAATTAGAGATATCGAAGCCACGCTTGGGCAAAATGTCAAAAATGGACAAGTTTTAGCGACGCTTAACAGTACGGAACTTGCACAAAATCAACTCATTTACATTAAAGCTGCCCAGCAGATTGGCTTGCAAACAAAAGCTGTTGAGCGCGCACGATTGCTACAGGAAGCCGATGTTATTGGCACGGCAGAGTTGCAACGTCGAGAAGCCGAGCTGAGTGCGGCGCAGGCCGAATTAAATGCAGCACGTGACCAGCTCATCGTGTTGGGAATGAATGAGTCAGCCATTGATAAGCTTTCTAAAACCGGCCAGATTCGATCTTTTAGCAATGTAGTTTCACGTATTACAGGCACTGTTATTAGCCGTAAAGTTAATCTTGGTCAGGTGGTACAACCTGCGGAAGAGCTGTTTATCATTGCGGATCTTTCTCACGTATGGGTAGTGGCTGAAGTGCCTGAGCAACAAATTGATTTGATTCAAGTTGGTGAGGAAGTTTTGGTTGAAATCCCTGCTTTGGGCAATAAGCAATACAAGGCAACATTGATTTACGAGGGCGATGTTGTAAACCCTCAGACCAGGACGGTAACAGTACGCTCAGATATTGAGAACGCTGACCGTGAGATTAAGCCGGATATGCTGGTTTCTATGCTGATTAAATCCAGCCCGGTTTCAAAACTCGCATTACCTTTACAAAGTATTGTTCGTGAAAATGACACCACGCATGTCTATGTACAGCTTGCGCCTAATAAATTCAGGTTACGCGAAGTAGAGCTTGGCGCGGAGTATGACGGCATGGTGACGGTAGCTGATGGTGTTTCCGAAGGTGAAATTGTCGTGGCTGAAGGCGCATTTCATGTTAACAATGAACGTAAGCGCAAAGAATTGGAGTAAGCCATGATTGAATCTCTAGTTCGAACCGCGCTTAAGCAGCGCTTGATTGTCATGGTTATTTCAGTAGCGTTGATGATTGCAGGAGTGTTTGCCCTGCAAAAGCTCTCAGTTGACGCATTCCCGGATGTAACGAATGTTCAAGTACAAATAGCAACGCAGGCGACAGGCAAATCGCCAGAAGAGGTTGAACGCTTTATCACTGTGCCATTGGAAATTGCCATGACTGGCTTGCCGGGGCTTACAGAGATGCGCTCACTGAATAGGAACGGCCTTTCTCTGATTACGCTGGTGTTTACCGATAGCACTGATGTTTATTTTGCACGTCAGCTGGTAATGGAAAGGCTCATGGAGGTGATGGATCGAATGCCCCAGGGAGTAACGCCAATTCTTGGACCTGTTGCTACCGGCCTGGGTGAGATTTATCAATATACGCTTGATAAACCTGGCGATGGCGAGAAAGAGCTATCAGTCGAAGAGTTGACTGATAGACGCTCCATTCAGGACTGGATTGTGCGCCCATTGCTACGAGGTATTCCGGGTGTTGCTGAGATCAATTCTCAGGGTGGCTACGTCAAGCAATATCAGGCATTAGTCAATCCGGATCGTATGAATCACTATGGTCTGAAACTGCAAGATATCTATATGGCATTGGCAAAGAACAATGCGAATAGTGGCGGCGGTGTATTGCCACAGTTTGCCGAGCAATATCTGATTCGCGGTGTGGGTTTGATTGAAGATTTGGACGATATTCGAAATATCGTGCTTAAAGAGCAGAACGGCGTGCCTGTATTCATGCGAGACGTGGCAGAAGTGCAATTAGGACATGAAGTTCGTGTTGGTGCCGTAATGAAAAACGGATATACCGAATCCGTTGGCGGCATTGCGATCATGATGCGCGCAGGTAATGCCAAAGAAGTGGTTAGCCGTGTCAAAGAACGCGTGAAAGAAATTAATGAAAAGGGAATGCTGCCGCACGGCCTCCAGATTGTTCCTTACTATGATCGTAGCGAGTTGGTTGATGCTGCACTATTTACAGTCACCAAGGTGTTGGTTGAAGGCATTATTCTGGTGATTCTCATCTTGTTCCTGTTTTTGGGCGATGTGCGGTCGAGCATTATCGTTGTAGCAACGCTGATACTGACTCCGCTGATTACTTTTATGGCGATGAATCATTATGATATTTCAGCCAATTTGATGTCACTCGGCGGTTTGGCAATTGCTATCGGTTTAATGGTTGATGGTTCTGTGGTGGTGGTAGAAAACGCCTTTCACCATTTAGGACATCGGCAAGGTGAAAGTAAGGTGCGTGTCGTATTGGAGGCAGCAGCTGAAGTCGGCACGCCAGTATTATTTGGTGTAGGTATCATTATTCTGGTGTTTTTACCATTAATGACCTTGCAGGGCATGGAAGGCAAAATGTTTGCACCTTTGGCACTGACAATTGCAATTGCCCTGTTTGTGTCGCTGGTAATTTCGCTTACTTTGTCACCTGTGCTCTGTTCTTACATTCTTAAGGGTGGGTCTGGCGAAGACACCAAATTTATTAGAACTATCAAAAAACCTTATCTAAAAATGCTCAATTGGGCACTTGCAAACGATAAAAAAACCATAGCGGCAGCAACCTTGGTATTTGTTACGTCTCTGCTGGTAGTGCCTTTGCTTGGTACATCGTTTATTCCAGAAATGAAGGAAGGTTCAATTGTGCCGGGTATTAACCGCGTGCCGAACATATCGCTCGAAGAATCCATCAAGATGGAGAATGAGGCGATGCGACTCATTATGGAAAAAGTACCGGGCGTTAAGTCTGCTATGTCTGGTATTGGCCGTGGTGAAAGCCCCGCTGATCCTCAAGCCCAGAATGAGTCTACCCCTATTATCAGTTTAAAGCCGCGAAATGAATGGCCCAAAGGTTGGACGCAGGATGATATTGCCGACAAAATGACGCAAGTGCTTTCTGAAGGCTTGCCCGGTGTGCAAATCGTTATGGCGCAGCCAATTTCAGACCGAGTGGATGAGTTGCTGACAGGCGTTCGTTCTGATGTTGCTGTGAAGGTTTTTGGTGATGACATGGCCAAACTGAAGAGTAAAGCCGATGAAATAGCCAAGATTGCAGGCACCGTGCCTGGCGCCGCCGATTTGCGCGTAGAGAAAGTGTCAGGCCAGCAATATTTGAATATTATAATCAATAGACAAGCTATTGCGCGGCAAGGTATCAATGCCTCAGATGTACACGATATTATCGAAACTGCGATTGGCGGTAAGGTTGCTACTGAGATTTACGAGGGGCAGCGCAGGTTCTCTGCAGCAGTGCGTTTTCCTGAAAGTTTTCGAGATAACATCGAAGCCATTGGCAATATATTGGTGACTTCACCTAATGGCTCTCGTGTAGCACTGCGCGATTTAGCCAAGATTGAGATTCGTGATGGCCCTGCGCAAATCAGTCGTGAATTAGGTAAACGCCGTATCGTCGTAGCAATCAATGTGAAAGATCGTGATTTAGGTGGTTTTGTGGCTGAATTACAGCAGGTATTGGATAAACAGCTTAAATTGCCTGATGGCTATTATCTTGAATATGGCGGCCAATTTCAGAATATGGAACGCGCACTGAATCACCTGATGGTCATTGTGCCCGTGACAATTGCAGCAATCTTTTTCCTGTTATTCCTCCTGTTTAATTCAGTGAGATATGCAACCATGATCATCATGATTTTGCCGTTCGCGTCGATTGGGGGAATTTTTGCCTTATTGGTCACAGGGGAATATCTCTCAGTGCCAGCTTCTGTTGGTTTCATTGCCTTGTGGGGGATTGCCGTCCTGAACGGTGTGGTGCTTGTTTCTTATATCCGCTCACTACGTGATGAAGGCAGGGGCCAAGTTGAGGCAATTGTGGAAGGTTGTAAACAAAGGTTTAGACCAGTGATGATGACAGCAACAGTGGCCATGCTTGCGTTGGTACCATTTTTGTTTGCTACTGGCCCTGGCTCTGAAATTCAGCGTCCGTTAGCCATTGTAGTGATCGGGGGGCTCATTAGCTCTACGCTCCTGACGCTGGTTGTAGTGCCAACCTTATATCGCAGGTTTGAAGAGTCCAGAATTGAAGCATGATGCATAAGATAAAGGAGTTTTTGTAATGAAAGAAATCAAAGCAGTTATACAACCTCACCGCTTACCGAAAATCCGCTCAGCCCTGCGCAATATCAAAGCGTTTCCGGGCATGACAGTAAGCAAGGTCGAAGGGTGCGGTCATCATGTGGCAAAACCATCTCAAGGCATTCGGGAGGAATTAACCGATTACAGCCCTAAAATTCATATTGAGATGATTGTGCCTGATGATATGCTGGAAGGTGTATTGCAGATTATTGTAGAAGTAGGGCACACCGGCCAAGTCGGTGATGGCATTGTATGGGTAACATCTGTAGAGCGTTTCATCAGGCTATCTGAACAAATCAAGGTGGAGGAATGTTAGTCATTTAAAACGTAACATTTTGGATTGGGATGGTTTATTTACTAGGGCAGGCGAGGCTTTTCCTGCTTTGGTAGATGATTTAGCGTACTTGATTTATTCAAATGGTTTAGGGCTCATTCCATGCTTATGTGAATAGGCCTTGGCCTTATTGCAGTAAACACTTTTTTCAAATCCATTGGCAACGTGGTATTGATTTTGCGTCGATTGCGTAATGTAAAGCATTTATTAAAACCTTCAAAAGTCTTATACTACGACCCCTGTGCAAAACATGCCCCCGTAGCTCAGTGGATAGAGCATCCCCCTCCTAAGGGGAGGGTCACACGTTCGATTCGTGTCGGGGGCACCAATAAAGCTGACTCCTTTATGGAATCAGCTTTTTTATTTATAAGCATCGGGGATGAATCATGGCACTGGGGTGACCGTTGGCTATCGCCCCATTGCTGACACTAGTTCGAGCCCGAAATGGCTCACCAATTCGGACAAATCTGGTAACTGGATATTGATTGTTCCTGTATCCTGAATTATTGTAATAGATCTTCGCCTAAAACGTTATTTTGAAGCCATTGCCTGATCACATTCCGCGATTATGTAGTCTGGAACGAAGTCAAATTTATGCGGATTGAGTTGCATAATGTACTCATTTTCGATGTGGAATGACTCATTGATATATTTCTTGATTACGTCGTTCTCGTGATTTTCGTTGTTAATAATCCGGAAAAGCTGGAGCTTTTCGTACCCGTTTTGAGCTGCATGGTATGCAGAGACCATGTCAGCTTCGTTAAGAAGCCTATCCAATAATTTTGCATAGTCAAATGAGGCTAACTTGCCTTGGATGATCGCACTTCCAGTTTCAATTTCAGCCTGCGTCATTGGACGCTCGGCACCATTCTCCCTGATCTGGGGGGCAGCTCGTTTATGCAGGAGATTAGACAGCAACTGATACTCGAGCCCTTTGTCATCAATAATTTCATAATGCCTGCGAAGATAGATTGATTTGATGATATCGTCGCTAAGCGTCTTGATGTTTTCATCGCAGATCTGCGCAAAACTTAAGATATCACTTTTTTTTACTTCTAACTCGACGACCGTTCCTGCTTTTGATTTGAGGAAGCTGGCCACCGGTGTTGGTTGGAAATGGTGCCCACCAAAGGTCTTGACCATATCAATAACTGGTTCTATGTCATGCGTTAGCATCAACACTGTTTTGCCACGAAGACTGTTCTCTCCTCGGAATAGCATTTCAAGAATTGCGAATTTCTTGTTCTTGTCGAACGATGATATTGGGTCGTCCAATACGATTAAGTCTGGGCTCTTCGTCAAACACTCGTACATAAAAAGGACAATCGAGAAAGCATTTCTTTCCCCGTAACTTAAATGCACTGCGCCATTTTCGATGTTCTCGGCAAAATCATGATGCCTCAATTTCATTTTGTACGATTCAGCCTCAGGCTGAATATCGACAACATATTTATAGCCAGCGTATCGCAAGAAATTGTTGATTTCTGATTTGTATTTATTTATTGCTGATTCTATGCTCTTTTTTTGCTTATTTATCTCACCCTGCAACTTTCCGGCTTTGTTGAGCACGGAAGTCAATGAGTTATTTATTTCATTAACAATGACTCTAGTTTCAGGCGAATCTAAGGCGTCAAGAAAATTTAGATCAATGTTCAGCGCTGAAATTCGCTTTTGAATTTCCCCAACGTCACGGAGAGAGAAAAAAGATATACTCTTAATGTCTTGCAGTTTTTCTATTAATGTATCAATTTGACTCTTCAGGCTTGTTAGGTAAGTGATTTCTTCTTTTTTCAGTTCTGTCTTGTTTTTTAAAATTACCTCTATCTTTTTTAAGACATCTTTACTGAAGTACTTGCCTAACCTGTTTATGATCCCTTGTAGAACGGTTAAATGCTCGATGGACTTTGCGTCATACTCTGCGCCAACAGCTAAAATTGTTTCTTTCTTCTCATCCGTTGGTGCCGTGCAATATGGACATTCTGTGGAAATATCGAGAAATTCATTCCCTTTTATCTGCCAGCCAATCCATTTGACATTGCTTTCGCTTCTAATGAACTTGGTGTAAGGGGTTAATTTTTCAGGTATATGTTCAAGTTTGTTGCCATTACCAATGGCCTTGCCTATCCTTCCTGCCTTTGAAAACCCAGACTGAGATTTTCCGAAACTATCACTCAAATCGCTCAAGTCTTTCAGCACTTGATTGATGCTCTCGTTCTTGCTGAATGTATCTTTTATATCAGATATATGGTCTTCGATCTCGGCCATTTTCTGCTCGTAATCGGCGTTCCTGATAAATATGTCAAAGCTATTTTTTACGACTTCATCCTGTTTAAAGATGAACTGATCTACGTATTCTTCGTTGAATACGACAACTGACTTGAACTGATTTGCGCCTTGTACGCCCGGGCTTGGCGAGTTTTTTGGATCTCCGCCTCTATGTTTGAATGGTGTTAGCGTCGAAAGATCAGCTTCTTTATTAGAGGCAAGTTCAATTGCCTTAGCAATCGTGCTTTTACCAGTGCCATTGGAGCCATATTTGATGTTGAGTCTCTCTGGTAGTAATGATATTTTTGCTGTATCGATGCTATTGCAGTGCTCTATCGTGACTTCCATTCTCACCTTTCAAAGCGACTCTCGTAATTCATCATTCCCCGTTCATGTAGCACGGGTGGCTATAAATACATTAGTTAATAACAGTAACAGGCCACTTTGAAGTAATCAATGCAAAATGTAATCCGAATATAAAAAAAGTACTACTTTGTGTGTCGGTTTGACTCCCTAGTCAAGGCTCGAACTGATCATCCTGAATGACCACTATTGGCCTTGAATTCAAGGCCGATAGTTGCCTTTTAGGAAATATTCGGATGGTTACTTCGACCCTTTACAGTCTCTCGAAGTTAAAATGAAGTGTCCACTAGATATGGGTTAATTCGCGATGTTATGAATTAACTCTACGAAAAGCATTGGACGTTTCCTGAAAGGTTTTTAGCTAGGCCTGAATAAGAAACTACCTGATTGCGGCCTTCTTGCTTGGCTTGATAAAGGGCTTGATCCGCGACAGCAAACAACGCAGTGAACTCCAACCCAATAGATGCTGAATCAGCAACACCGATACTGACAGTCACGTGCAGCGATTCTTTTCCAATTTTAAATGTCATCTGAGTATAAGCTTGCCGCAGACGCTCGGCCAATTCCCATGCTTCACTCTCGGTTGTGGAAGATAGCAGCATGCAAAACTCATCACCGCCATAACGTGCAAAATAATCATCCGGGCGTATGGATTTATGGGCGACATCAGTCAAGCGACGAAGTATCTCATCGCCTGCAGAGTGTCCAAAGCGATCGTTGATTGATTTAAAATGGTCAATATCAATCACCATGATTGCCAGTGCTTCTCCTGTACGAATGCAACGTGTCTTCAGGCGGATTGCTTCTTCTTCAAGACGGCGTCTGTTGAGTGCGCCAGTCAATGCGTCACGCGAAGCGATTTTATTCAAGTCGGAAATGAGTCGATAATTAAGCATCAGCAAGAAGCCAAAGGTCACACACAGCTGAGTCATGCAACTTATGAAAAATGATACTGAATTAAGTGGCATATTGGCATAGAGAGCGTAGCTTGCTTCCGGCGATAGCCACATTCTTATTCCTCTAATAAGCATGACTATGGTTAGAACAACAAAAGATAGCCCTGTAAACCAGTATGCGGTTCTTAACGGAGTATCAACCCTGATGAGTAGCGCACGAGCACAAGCTGCAAAGATAAGGGCAAGTAAGAAGGAGTTTGCTATGGCGCGCGAGTGGATATCCGGATGAATGACACCAAACCAGATGTTCTGGCAAAAGAATACGCCTACGAACAGCAATGCTATTTGCCAGTTACTGCGCTCTTCTTTGAAAGCTTGAATGCCGGTAAATTGTAGGCTAACGCCAGCCGCAATCGACGTTGCACCGATGGCGATAGCCCAGTCGTGCCCGGGTGTGGCCAACGTATAAAAATACGCCAGACTCATTCCCAGGCTGATGCATAAATTTGCAACTGCCCATTGCCGCACTCCACGGATATTTCCAACATGCAAACCTGCCAACTCAAGAAGACAGAAAAACATAAAAGCCAACATGGCAAATATCACCATGATAGTGCGAACGTCTAGAAGAACCATGCATACTCCCCTAAGCATTTCAGGCATTAACTCTGAAATACTTAGATATCTTTAATTCAGTTGGGTAAACCTCCGACTATGCCGGGGGGGCAGTTAGGTTTGACCGTTACGGCGGTCATCAAAGCAAAGTTAGAAAACAGCAACATCATCCCCTCCCCCTTGCAGGGGGAGGGATAGGGAGGGGGTAGAAACCAGACATGAACACAATCAAAATTTCCACCCCCATCCCAACCTTCCCCCTGCAAGGAGGAAGGAGTAAAATCCTCGCCGCTTTTAGGCGGCTCACGGTTTTATTAGCCCCTTTCACTCAGAATAATGTGCTTTAGCGCATATATTCTGTGGAGAAGACCCATGCGGTCCTGAGGGACTTACCCAATAAGCCTCCAGCTTTGCTGGAGGTCATTTAACTTATTGCACTATCGATGTATTGGTATTGCGATGTATTGGTATTGGCCGATTCGAGCCGCTTATCCAAGATCAACAACTTCCACTCAAATGCCCTGTTTCATCATCCCGGAGGCACCATCAGCGGGATAGTTCCCGCTGTACTGCCCGATAGAAGCGGTTGTAGAAATCCCGCTCAGTCACTGTCTCACCCCGGGTTTTTACCTGGTTGTCGGTTTCACTTCTGGTGCCTAATGAAATGGGCGCCACAACAGGGACTCCAAAAAGTGTGCTTTTACGGCTGGTTTTGATGTCAAAATGTTCTTCCGTGGCTGATACGAACAAGGTGGAACCACCGGCACGCTGATTGCAGGTAACATGTACTTGCAGTATGGCGTGAGATTTATCTTTGACCTGAAATTCTTTGCCACCGGTAAGGTTTTGGTCTTCTCCTTTTGCTACGACGTAACCATCACCTAACAGTACGCGTTGGGCTGCGCCGCACAAAGTACCGGCATCCACCTGGAAGTTTCTGTGATATCTGGAGTCAGAATTAAAATCCTCGTTTTCCGCATAGACACGCGGGCCACCACAGGATGCCAGAAGTAAGGGAATCAGTATCAGCGAAAACCATTGGCATCTCATCTTGTTACTTCTTTCTGTAATCAGCGGTCTGTTAACTCTACTATCAAATGTTCAGAATGGCTAGATGACTAAGAGCACATCTCAAAAGGTTGCCTGTTTAGCAAAGGCGATACCAGTGTAAACGTTACACCAGGTTTTGACATTTCGTGGTGCGTTAGAGCGTTTTATTTGATATTTATTGGCAGAGCGTGTTGCTTTCTGCAGTCACATTCCCCCAATTAATTGCTTTTTTCAGTGCAATCTCACTGGCCTGACGTAGCGCAGCTGTTCCGCCTTGTGCATTGGGTGAAGATGAGGTGATGCTTTCTGTAATCAGTTGGCTTGAGATGATTTTTTTGGATTTTTTCTCAACCAGTAATGCGCTTAATTGAACAACGCCTTCATTGTCAGATTCTGTTTTAAACACTTGATCAAAAGCTTCTATTTTTAGTTTCAAGCTACAGCTCACAGGGGTTTTTGTTACATTTACCATTTGACTAAGTTTGCTGGAAAATAGCTCTGGCGGTGTGGCTGCCCAACGGCTCTCGGTATAAAAATAAACGCGCGCAGGGTTTTTATAACTTAGACGGTAGCGAATTTTATTATGGTTGAGAGATTCTGCTGCAACTGGTTCTTCCCACAATATTTTTGAAGTAATCTGCTGGTTGCTTTCGCTTGAAACTGACAAACCAAAATCGTAAACGGCTATATTTTGTTTGGTTTTGTTGATGCCGACACAGGCGGCTAGCGTGCTTACAATCAAGCTGCCGGTTAACAGTAAAATAATAGGGCGCATTTTGGTCCTCATGGTTTGATGGTAAAGCCTTCTTCACCCGGACCTGCTGGCTGAACCGGTTTGCCAAAAATAATGCTTTGCGGATTATCTTCTATAACATCAATGAGCCGGTTGAAATGAATGACGCTTTTATTCATGTTTTGAGTCAGTGTATGTAACTGCGGTAAGGTTTCATTCCCTAGTGTATTGGCGAGCTGGTTAGTGCTGATTTCAATTTGGTCGGCTGTGTTGTGGAATTTTTTGGTTGTTAGGCTCAGTTCATTGATGAGTGGTCTTGTCGCATCAAATGCCTGTTGCGCGCTTTCTAATGTTTGTACGAATTGTGCCTGATTCTTCTCTGACATCATTTTATTGGCATTGTTGAACATATTTGTCGCGGAATCGATTGCCGGTATCGCTTTTTCAGAGGCTTTTTCAAAATTTGCAATCGTATTATTCAATTTCTGAATATCAACATTGGTCAAAACCCGGTTGGCGGTTACGGTGAGCTGGCTGCTGTTTTGCAGCAGTGTTTCAAGTTGTGTCAGCAGTTCCGGGCCTTTGGACATCAGGTTGTCCACAATGGTTGGCCGCAGCGGAATGATGCCGCCGGGTGGCAGCGCAGGTGCGTTTTTGCTTTCATCGTTCAGGTCAATATAAGCAAGTCCGGTTAGCCCTTGGCGACGAAGCTCGGCATAAGCCTCAGTACTGAGCTTCAAATTTTGTGCGACCGCGACCTTGATCAAGATTGTGGTTTGTGAGGAGGGGTCCAGTGATATTTCCACGACCTTGCCGACGTCTACGCCACGGAATTTAACGATAGCTTCCGGGTTTAAGCCTGTAACAGGCAATTGAGAGCTTACCGTGTACTCGGTGCGTTTCTCCTGTGAGCCAGTAATCCACCAGTAGGCAAATGCCAAGCCTATGCCAAGCACCAGGGTGAAGATACCAACTGCAATTGCGTAAGCTCGGTTTTCCATGGTTTATTATAGCTTCTCAAGTCTGCTGCGGATACTTTGGAAGAAATTGATAATAAAGGGATGATCAATTTTAGCCAGTTCCCGCAATGGGCAATCTGCGATAATGTGCTTGTCTTCTAATACTGCCACACGTTCTGCCAGTGACGCCAGTGTATCCATATCATGGGTGACAAAAAGCACGGTTAATCCCAAGGATTTTTTTAGCTGTTTAACAAGATCGATAAAATTATGGCTACGGTCAGGATCCAGCCCTGCCGTGGGTTCGTCCAGTACCAATAGTTCTGGTTCCAGCGCAAGCGCCCGCGCGAGTCCCACGCGTTTGACCATACCGCCTGAAATTTCGGCAGGCAGTAGGTCTGCATCGCGCGGATCAAGCTCAACCAGTGCCAGTTTATGCATCACCAATTGGTAGATGACGGATTCATCAAATTGTTTCAATTCACGTAACGGAAATGCGATATTGTCGAATACGGAAAGCGCCGAGAATAAGGCACCTTGCTGAAACAGCACGCCAAAGCGATCCATCAGGCGTCGCTGTGCTACACGTTCCATGGCGTGCAGATTTTCTCCGAACAGTAGCACATTACCGCTTTGGGGCTTGGTTAGCCCTATGATATGACGCAATAATGTAGTTTTGCCGCAACCTGATCTGCCTACTAGTGCGGTGATATCGCCACGCCTAACCTTTAAGTTAAGGTTATGGTGAACAATATTGTCTCCAAATTCCGTACAAACATTCTGTATATCGCAGATGATGTCCTGATCAGGAAGGCTCTCCTGTGGGGTGTTTTGAATGAGATTTTCGCTCATACGCCGACGCCTCGCGTCATGATTGCAAACCAGGCATTGACCAGAATCACTCCGGATATTGCCGTTACCACCGAGCTTGTTGTACTGTTGCTCAAGCTTTCGGTATTGGGCTTGATCCTCAAGCCAAAGTGACAGGCCACCAATGCCACAACGAAACCAAACATCAGGCCCTTGATCAGGCTGAGTGTGAGGTTGATAGGATCAACAACCAGCGGTAAATAATCAAAGAAGAAGCGGAAGCTGATGCCTAGCTCTACATTCGATGCAAAGGCACCGCCAGCGAGTGTCCAGCTGGATGTCCATAACACCAGTAAAGGTGCGACAAAAGTCAGCCCCAGCACCTTGGGCAGTACAACCCGTAAAATACGTGAAATTCCCATTGTGGTCAGCGCGTCAATCTCATCGGTTACACGCATCACGCCGATTTGCGCTGTCATCGCAGAGCCTGACCGGCCCGCAACCAATACGGCCATCAACACGGGGCCGAGTTCGCGAATAATGCTAAGCCCCAGAATATTAACAATATAAACGTCGGCACCAAACGCATGCAGCTGTTTTGACATTAAATAACCCATGACAACGCCGACCATAAAGCCCAGCAGTGCGGTTACCGGCAAGGCGTTTACGCCGCTTTTATATACGTTGGCGCTGAATTCGCGCCAGGGGAAATCTTGCGGGCGGCGAAACAGATAGGTAATTTCAAGCAGCAGTGAAATGAGTAAACGGAAAAACTCGGTGAAATGGTGTACGAGGTGGAGCACGCCTTTGCCAATAGTAATAAACGGCGCGAGCCGGTCATGTTCGGTTTTTTTTGCAGGCGGTCTTTTTAAGCCGATTAGCGTATTTAAAAGCGCTGCGTGTTCAGGCCTGAGGGAGACATTGCTATCGAGTTTATTGTCCCAGCCGGATAAAAGGGTAGCGGCGCCTGCGGCGTCCAGCTGTTCTATTTCCTGTAAATCCCATCTTGTGAAAGTATCTGCAAAAAATGGCTGTAATGCTTGTTTGAGTTTGGCAAAATCATTTGATGGTTCCCGTAATGACCACTGACCAAAAAGCTGGACATGGCGACGGCCTTGGTCATCCTGAGCAACACGAAAGCTGGCTGCGGCCATTACGTTCCCCCTTTAGGTCTGATTATACGCAGCGAAACCTTGATAAGACAAGCGAGGAGGGATTGAATTAATTCAGTTGAGTAAACCCCGGGGGACTCAGTAAGGTTTGACCTATACGTCGGTTATATAATAGCGAAAGCAAGAATTCAGAAATATTATTCCCTCCCCTTTGCAGGGGGAGGGCTAGGGTGGGGGTGGAATTTAAACCAGCGCAATTTATCATTCGCACCCCCATCCCAACCTTTCACGTGTGAATAACCAACTTTAAGTTGGTGTATTCCACGGGGATGCCAAAAACTGGTACCCCCTAATTGGGGAAGGAGTAGAACCCGGCCGACTTGGGCGGCTCAAGGTTTTAACGCCCCTTTGAGGGACTCACCCAATAAGCCCCGGCTTTGCTGGAGGTCATTTAATTTATGGCACACCGGGAGGCATGGCGTTTGGTTACATTTTTTTCTCTAATTCATCCCAGCGCATTAGCTTGGTTTCAATATCTGTTTCAATCTCACCTAAACGCGTTTGTAATGTTTTTACTAATTCGGCGTTGGTGTAGGTTTCAGGTTTTGCCAGCTCGTCATTGATACCAGCTTGCTCGGCCTCAAGTTTTTCAACGGCTAGCGGAATACTTTCCAGCTCTTTTTGCTCTTTAAAGCCAAGTTTTGAAGACGTGGATTTTGGCGCTGCGCTGGTAGTAGCAGGCTGTTTAGCTTTTGCCAATTGTGCGCTTTCTGCGGTTTTTTGGTCTTCTAGGCGTTTTTGCGTGTAGCGCTGCCAGTCATCGTAGCCACCGCCAAATTCAGTGAGTTGGCCTTTGCCCTCGAATGCAATGACCTGCGTCACGGTATTTTCCAGAAAGGCACGGTCATGGCTCACCAGGAATAGGGTGCCGTTAAAGTCCTGCAGCAGGTTCTCAAGCAGCTCCAATGTGTCGATATCCAGGTCATTGGTTGGTTCGTCCAGTACCAGAATATTGGCGGGTCGCGCGAACAGCCGTGCCAGCAACAGGCGATTCCGCTCGCCGCCTGAGAGCGACTTCACGGGTGAACGCGAGCGTTGCGGCGGGAATAAAAAGTCTTCCAGATAGCTGATGACGTGTTTGCGCTCGTTGCCGATTTCTACAAAGTCAGAGCCGGGGCTGATGGTGTCCGCCAGAGTGGCTTCCTCGTCCAGTTGCTCACGCATCTGGTCAAAATATGCCACGCTTTGCTTGCTGCCACGCTCGATGTGGCCGCTGTCCGGCTCAATTTCGCCCAGAATCAGTTTGAGCAGGGTAGTTTTGCCCACGCCGTTAGGGCCAAGTAACCCAATTTTGTCGCCACGTAAAATACGAGTGCTGAAATTTTTAATCAGCACTTTGTCTCCATAGGCTTTGCTTACGTTTTCCAGTTCTGCAATCAGTTTACCGCTGCGTTCACCGGCATCGACATTGAGCTTTACATTACCCTGGCGCTCACGGCGAGCCGCACGCTCAAGACGCAATGCTTCCAGACGCCGTACACGGCCTTCGTTGCGGGTGCGGCGTGCCTTGATACCTTGTCGTATCCACACTTCTTCCTGTGCCAGGAATTTGTCAAATTTAGCGGCGTGCGTTTCCTCAACGGCCAGTAGTTCTTCTTTTTTAGCCTGGTATTGGGTGAAGTTGCCAATAAAATCTGTCAGTTTGCCACGGTCCAGTTCGGTAATACGCGTTGCCAGCCGGTCTAAAAACCGTCTGTCATGGGTAATAAACAGCACGCTGCCGTTAAACGTGAGCAGCAGTTCTTCCAGCCATTGAATTGCGCTTAGATCCAGATGGTTAGTCGGTTCGTCCAGCAGCAGCACCTCGGGTTCGGCCACCAGCGCGCGGCCCAATGCCACACGCTTGCGCCAGCCGCCGGATAGGGTGCTGATCAAGGCATCCGCATCCAGATTCAATCGGCTTAATACCGCTTCAACGCGTGATTGTGCTGCCCAGCCGTTTCGCGCATCCAGGTCATGTTGTAATGTTTGCATGCGTGCCATCAGAGCGTCAATGTCTGCATCCGGCTGCCCCATGTCATGCGTGACTTGATGGTAATCAATAATCGTTTGCTGCAGTGAGCCCAAGCCTTCGGCAACGGCTTCAAATACCGTGTGTGTGGCGTCTAATTCAGGCTCTTGCGGTACATACACAATACGTACCCCTGGTGCGCGCCACACTGTACCATCATCCAGTTTTGCCGTGCCTGCAATCACTTTAAGCAGGCTGGATTTCCCCGCACCGTTGCGCCCGATCAGGCCAACGCGCTCACCTTCATCCAGTTGAAATGATGCGTGGTCGAGTAGCGCGTGGTGTCCGAAAGCGAGTGAGGCGTTATCCAGGGTAATGTAGGGCATAGGGTAATTTCTTAAAAGTTAGTTTAAATCTACCAGAAGACAAACATGGTAATTACGGTAATAAGCATGAGGGCGGTTGCTGTCCAGCCAAGTATGCGAAGTTTTTTCTTGATGACAAAGGCACCCATGATTTCAGGTTTGGATGCCATTATCATCATCACAGCCATAATCGGGATGGCAATTACACCATTGATCACTGCGCTCCAGATCAGCGCTTGTACCGGGTCTATAGATGTAAAGTCCAGAACCACACCACCTAGTGTGGCAAGGGCAATGATGCCGTAGAATCTTTTAGCTGCTTGTGCTTTTTGATCAAGTCCCTCCGGCCAGTGGAAGCATTCGGCTACGGCATAAGCGGCTGAGCCTGCCAGCACAGGCACAGCCAGCATGCCAGTGCCAATAATGCCCAGGCTGAATAATAGAAAAGTAGTGTCTCCAGCCAGCGGCCTAAGCGCCTCGGCTGCCTGGGCTGAAGTTTGAATATTTGTAATGCCTGCAACATTGAGCGTCATTGCTGTACTTAAAATAATAAAAAAAGCCACCAGGTTAGAAAAACCCATACCAATGTAGGTATCAAATCTCATGCGGCGAAATTCACGACGCGCATTTTGAGGGGCTTGTAAGAGAGGAGTACGGCCTTTATTGTCATGAATGTCCTCAACTTCCTGCGAGGCCTGCCAAAAAAACAGGTATGGACTGATGGTGGTACCGAATAGGGCGACCACAATGGTGGCGTATTCAGCACTCGGCGTAATGTGTGGCAATATTGTTCTGAGCAGGACTTCGTGCCAAGGTACCTGTACCATGAAAACTACTGCTACATAGGCCAGCAGAGAAAGCGTGAGCCATTTCAGTACATGTACATAGCGTTTGTAGGGAATAAATATTTGCAGCAACAATGACGTGACTGCAAATATGATTGCGTGGCCATGTTCGCCACCGCCAACAACCAGACGTAATGCCGCACCCATGGCGGCGATATCGGCAGCGATATTAATGGTATTTGCAATAAGTAATAAAAACACAATGCTTAAGCATAACCAGCGTGGAAACGTATCCCGTATATTCTCGGACAGACCTTTGCCTGTAACCATTCCAATCCTGGCGCTGACAATCTGAATGCCCGCCATTAATGGATACAAGAGCACCATTGTCCATAATAGATTGGGACCAAACTGTGCGCCTGCTTGTGAATAGGTGGCGATGCCGCTGGGGTCATCGTCTGCAGCGCCCGTAATCAGGCCAGGACCGAGACTGCGCAGGGAATGGTGATGTTTGTGATGAGTTTTGTTTGGAGAGCTCACGGTTTATTGTAATTAATCGCACTCAAGATATGAACAATCATTTATTTAACCCTAGCATCTTTATTTAACCCCAGCATCTTTATTCAATTCCAGCATCGCCCTGATATTTGCCATTTTAGACTTACCAAAATCCTTGCTGGCTTCCGGATCCTTATTAAACGGATTGCCAAAGTGACGCACATCATCTTTAGGAATCTCGCCAATAAAGCGACTGGGCTCACACATTTCCATTTCACCGGCGCGTTTACGCTTTTTGCACCATGAGATGTTAAGCGATTTTTGCGCACGAGTAATGCCTACATACATGAGGCGCCGCTCTTCTTCAATCTTGTCATTATCCACGCTTTCTCGATGTGGCAATATACCTTCTTCCACACCAATAAGAAATACGTGCCCAAACTCCAGGCCTTTGGCTGCATGTAGCGTGGATAGCTTCACTGCGTCCGGCTCGCCGTTCTCGCGGCCTTCCAGCATGCTCATGAGGGATACCATTTGTGTCAGTTCCAGCAGGTTTTTACCCTCTGCCTCATTACCGTACTCAGTGTTGGGCTCACCTTTTTTGGTGAGCCAGCCGATGAAATCAAGAACGTTAGACCATTTTACTTCAGCCGCACGAGATTCTTCAGAATCGTACAAATACGCTTCGTATTGAATCGTTGCCAGTAAATCATTCAGCACATCGCCTGCCGGGTCGCGCACGGCTCTATCTTGTATCTTATTGATGTACTGGCAAAAATTGAGTAAGTCTTCTAACTGTTTATTGCCGATTTCACTTTGAAAGCCACCTTCAAACGCAGCAGCAAACAACGAAATTTTATGGGCACTGGCATATTCACCCAAGCGCTCAAGCGTGGTATTGCCTATGCCTTTTTTGGGTGTTGTTGCGGCACGGATAAATGCAGGATCGTCGTCTTCATTCGCGACCAAGCGCAAATAACTGACCAGATCCTTGATTTCGGCCTTATCAAAAAAAGATTGTCCGCCTGACACGGTATAGGGGATTTTTTGGTTGCGTAAATGCTGCTCAAGAATGCGCGCCTGGTGGTTGCCGCGGTAGAGGATGGCGTAATCCTTATAATAGGTGCGGTTTTCAAACTTGTGCGCCTGTAGCTTCATGACCACGCTTTCGGCCTCATGTTCTTCACTCATTGCAGCGGTGACCTGAATCAAATCACCGGTGCCCAACTCGCTCCACAGTTTTTTCTCAAATAGCTTGGGGTTGTTGCTGATGACTTGGTTAGCCGCGCGCAAGATACGTACGGTAGAGCGGTAATTCTGCTCCAGCTTAATCACTTTCAATTTACTGAAGTCTGTAGTGAGCTGGCGCAGGTTCTCAACGTCAGCACCGCGCCAGCCGTAAATGGCCTGGTCATCATCACCCACTGCCGTGAATTGGCCGCGCAGGCCGGTGAGCATTTTTACCAGCTTGTACTGGCAGGCATTGGTATCCTGATATTCGTCAATCAACAGGTATTGCAACTTGCGCTGCCATTTATTCAGCGCTTCTTCATGCTGCTCAAACAACTCAACCGGCAGTTTTATTAAATCATCAAAATCTACCGCCTGATACGCTTTAAGCGTCTGCTGGTAAATTTGGTAGACTTTTGCCGCAGCATGTGTAAGCTCTTCATCCGCTTGCGCCTTAGCCTGGTCCGGATTGATAAAAGCGTTCTTCCAGTTGGAGATTTGCCATTGTGTCTTGCGCAATAATTGCTTGTCCGTGGTGGCAAGTACGTCAGACAGGATCTTGAAGCTATCGGATGAATCCAGAATTGAGAATTGCGGTTTGTAGCCAAGCAGCGCTGCTTCTGTGCGCAACATTTGCAGGCCAAGCGAGTGAAAGGTGGCGATGGTCAGGCCTTTGATGTTTTTGCCCTGCATCAGTTTACCCACGCGTTCCTGCATTTCAAGTGCGGCTTTGTTGGTAAACGTAATCGCGGCGATTTCTTTCGCGCTATAACCAGCTTCGTTAATTAAATAACTGATTTTTTGGGTAATAACGCGGGTTTTTCCACTGCCGGCGCCTGCCAGCACTAACAGCGGCCCATCAAGATATTTCACAGCCTCGCGTTGAGGCGCGTTCATGGTATTCATTGCGGATAAATTATTGTTGTGCGTCAGTTGCGTTATCAGTATCTGAGCCGCTTTCTGACGTATTGGTTTTTTCGGTTTGTAAGAGTGCGATCATTTCTGCCCTGGAGTTTGGCGATTCCAGACTGACGCGGCCAATAGCACCGCTGCGGTAGTCAGTTAAAAAGGCAACAGCGGTTTTTTCCGTGTCCCATAAGCCATCATGGCGTTTATAGGATCGGCGCTTGGCTATCGCTTCCAGTAAATCAACGCCGTCCATCTTGGTGACATCCAGTTTCATCTGGTCTAATTTATAGCGTGCGTTGAGCAGTGCGGGGTAGCTTTTCAGTAAGTTATCTGCCAAAAATAGTGCCACATCCTCATCAATCACGGCATTGCGGCCAATAGCGTGGCTGGCAGCCAGCATGTAGCCATCTGATTCGTAGGCAATTTTTGGCCACATCATGCCCGGAGTGTCGGTGATGCTCATGGTGTCATCAATGTCAAAGCGCTGCTGGCTTTTGGTAACGGCCGGCTCGTCGCCCACTTTTGCAATGCGGCGATTGAGCAGGGCGTTCATCAGCGTGGATTTACCCACGTTTGGAATGCCCATAATCATGATGCGCAATGGCTTTAAGTGTGTGCCGCGGTGTGGCGTGATTTTGCGACAGAGTGCGGGGATTTTTTTTGCGTCACCCGGTTTTTTGCATGATAGGGCTACGGCTTTGGTATTGGGCTGCGCATTGAAATAATTAAGCCAGGCCTGGGTAACGTCGGGGTCGGCAAGGTCAGCCTTGTTCAGAATTTTAAGCTGTGGGCGCTGGCGGAACAGTCGCATTTCATCAATCATCGGATTGTGGCTGGCAGCGGGTACACGCGCATCCAACACCTCAATCACCATGTCGGTAAACTCCATGGTCTCTTCGGCTTTTTTGCGTGCTTGGGTCATATGACCCGGATACCACTGAATTGCCATTATTACTCCGTTTGAAAATGCAAAAAATACTTTGTCGGCCTCGTTTCGCCGTACAAAAACGTACTGTCTTCAACTCGCCTTCGTGTCTTTTTTGATTTTGAAACGGAGGCCAGTTTCAGCTAGACCGTATTTTAGCATTGAGTGCTTCAATTCAAATTTTTATCTGCGTTCAACTTTGATTGTCTACGATTGATTTGTTTTTGGCTTAAAATGTTACTATGACGAATATCCCTGAAATAAGACCTAATCAATCCATAGAACTGCTGAAAGCGCTGCATATCCTTACGCGCGATGGCAAGCTCAACCAGGATAGCCGGCGCAAGCTTAAGCAGGTGTACCACCTGGTTAATTTTATTGAACCACTGTTCAATGACGTGTTAGCTGGTAATCCTAACCCGGTATTGGTGGATCACGGTGCCGGTAAATCTTACCTGGGTTTTATTTTGTATGATCTGCTGTTAAAGCAGCTGAGCGCAGGGGAAGTGATCGGCATAGAAACACGTGCTGAATTGGTAGAAAAATCCAGAGCTTTGGCCGCGCAATTAGGTTTTTCACGCATGCGCTTTGAGCACCTAACCGTGGAAGAATCCATTACTTCAGATACCATTCCAGCCAAAGTGGATATTGTCACAGCACTGCACGCCTGTAATACAGCAACTGATGATGCGATTCAGTTTGGGCTGAAAAAACAGGCTAAATATATGGTGCTAGTGCCCTGTTGCCAAGCCGAAGTGGCGGAAGTGCTGAGGCAGCATAAAAACGAAAGTTTTGGCAAAACGCCATTGAGTGAGATTTGGCGTCATCCTATCCATACTCGTGAGTTTGGCAGTCAGATCACCAATGTGCTTCGCTGCCTGCAACTGGAGAGCGCTGGCTACAGCCTAACGGTGACTGAGCTTGTGGGTTGGGAGCATTCAATGAAAAATGAATTGATTATCGCAAAATACACAGGGCAGCCACGTAAAAATGCACAAACCCGGCTAGAAGCAATTTTGCAGGAGCTCAATTTAGAGGCGTTAAAAGAGAGGTTTGCAGTTTAGTTTTTGAAGCTTTTCAAGTTTCTTAATTTTTGCTTCAAGCTTTTAACAATGTTCCGTGAACGATTGACATAGCGCCTCATTATCCTGATAATTTGCGCCTTCATTGGGAGATTAGCTCAGCTGGTAGAGCAGCGGACTCTTAATCCGTTTGTCGCGAGTTCGAGCCTCGCATCTCCTACCAATATTTATAAGGCTTGCAGCGATGCGAGCCTTTTTTATTCATAACTTTCATAACTACGCTTCATCAACTCCACGGTTTGTTAAATAGCATCGTTAACTCATCTAAGGCTATTTCTGCCTTTTTTAATAATTCCCTCTTGTCTTTAAAATATTGGGCTGTTTCATTAATATGAGATAGCTTAGCTTCTTCGTCTGCAATCCACTGTAGTCTTTTATGAATAGAGGTTAATTTCCCATCTAGCCGTTCTATTTTGGTCTTAATAGATTCGTCATGCATTTTCTCACTCCAACTTATCTTGACTCTTAAGGTTCAGATGATAAAGCCCGTCAAATATTTTCTTGTGCACTCGTCTACAGAGTGCACAAGAAAATATTTGACGTGTTTAGATTAGACTTTAGTGTGATTAAAGTGATTCTGCAAATGCCTTGAGTTTTTCTAGCGCTACATCCCACTCCCTGCCAATCACCTCCAGCGTTCGCTTCGCTTCCTCGATCTGTGCCGGATCAAGTTGCCATAGCCGTTCCCGTCCCAATTTAACGTCGCGCACCACACCTGCATCCGCTAGTACCTGAAGGTGTTTGGTCACTCCCTGCCGGCTGATATCGGTATTCGCTGTCAGTTGCGCGATTGAGAACGCGCCTCCCGCGCAGAGCACTGCCACGAGTTTCAGACGAGTGGGGTCACCTAGTGCCGCGAAGACGCCAGCGAGTGCTTCGCTGGAGCGGATGATCGCGGGCAGGCCGGCACCACTTAGACCTGCGTCCTGTATCTTGCCACTATGCGCTGGCATGACGTGCGATGTTGTTTATTTGCACTTCCCAGCCGTGACTGTTCATGCGGAATGCTTCCAGGCGGCGGTGTGGCGGAACATTGTCAAAACCTGATTCCACTACCGTCAGCAGCGTACCATTGCCGGGAGCATCTTTCAGCATGAAGGTCACGAGCGTCGGCTGTTCTGTTGAGTAGTCCACGTTCGGCTCGATGGCATAAGGGTGCCAGCGGTACGAGAAAAGTTCCTGTGGTTCGATGCGTTCTATGACCACGTCGAACCATGCGTGCTCGTGACCACAAATAGTGATCTGCCCGCGTGCGCGTTGCCCTGGTGTAAAAGTCTGCCCCTGCAGGTTCGCGCCGAACCAGGTGCCGAATTCTTCGGGGTTGGAGAGGGCACGCCACACGCGTTCGCGCGGAGCGTTGATGATTATGCTGCGTTCGATTCTGTTTGTGTCTGATGAGATATTCATGTCCTGCTCGCTCCTTGTTTATGATTTCGCTTTGCAGCTACTGTCGTGTTCAAAGGGAGTGCCGTGGCCGGTCTCGGCGAATTGTTGCAGACTATTCAGGAAGTATCGCCAGCCGTTGCAACACAGGTCGTAACACTCGAAGGTGGGCACAAGGCCGAAATGCTCGAAGTCCAAGCGAGCGTGTTCTTTTCCTTCTGGCGTCAGGCGAAAGATGATTTGAGTACCAACCCATTCATCCTTGTGCGTTAGGTAATCCACGTCGATGTGCGCCCCTGTGCAGAGCCAGCGCACTTCGTGTCGTGGCTTCAGTAACTCGATGCGCATGTCCTTATGGGTGCGTCCGAAACGAAATTTGATTGTACTGCCTACTTCGGCGGCGACATCGCAATCCTGTGTCCACCACCCGCGTAGGCCCTCAGGCGTAGTCAGTGCAGCATAGATTGCCTCGGGAGACGCCTTAATGACAAGACTTTGTTGATAATGGCCCATGATTGAGCTCCTTAATTAGGCAACAAAATGGTTGCGTAATTAAGTATGGATTAATTGGTCTAAAAATGCAACTAAAAAGTTGCATTAAAAGTTATTAATCCTCATGCGGCTGTTCTGCTTCCAGCCACATGACGTTGATAATGCCAAAAGCGAGCGCAAGCCCAACACCCAGAATCCATGCGAAGTACCACATTTTTAATCTCCTATCATCGGCAATCAATATGCCGTATGTGTATTGTCTTTAATAGATTGAACCGTCACTTTACCTCGCAACACTCGAAATACCCACGATGTGTAAAGCAGGATCAGCGGTAAGAAAATAATAGTGACTATAAACATAATGCCTAATGTTTTTTGGCTGGAAACAGCATCCCACACGGTTAAGCTGCTAACCGGGTTGGTGCTGGAAGGCATGATGAATGGAAACATTGAGAACCCGGCGGTTAAAATTATTCCTGCAATGGCGACACTGCTAAACACAAACGCAGTCCGTTCATTTTTGAAGCGGGCGCTCAACAAGGCTAGTGCTATGCCTGCAAATCCGGCAATTGGTGCTAATGTCATCCATTTGAAAGTTTGGTAATTGCTTAGCCATGCGCCCGCTGTTTTTTCTACTGTTTTAGCCAGGGGGTTAAGGGCAAGGTTTCCGTTTCGAATCCAGGTAACACGATAGCCATCAATTCCAAAGGCAATCCATAAGCCGGCAATTGCAAAGGCGACAGCACAAATAATGCCGGCCACAAGTGCGGCTTTTTGTGCGCGCTTTTGCACTGCGCCATCCGTGCGTAATTGCAGGTAAATAGCGCCGTGCATCATGAGCATAGTTAAGCTGACTATGCCGCAAAGCAGTGCGAAAGGATTAAGCAATGCCCAGAAACTGCCTGTGTAAAACGAGCGCAAGGTATCGTCATAATAAAAGGGTAGGCCGATAAGCAGGTTGCCGAATGCGACGCCAAACACTAATGCAGGTATGGCGCCACCGGCAAATAATGCCCAGTCCCAGCCATTGCGCCAACGTGGATCAGCTAGTTTGCTGCGATAATCAAAGCCGACCGGGCGAAAGAACAGTGCAAATAGAACCAATAGCAACGCGATATATAGCCCCGAAAAAGCTGCGGCATAGACTAGCGGCCATGCTGCAAAAATAGCGCCTCCAGCCGTGATTAACCAGGTCTGGTTGCCTTCCCAGGTGGCGCCGATGGAGTTAATGATGACTCTGCGTTCATCGTCTGTTTTGCCCAGGAATGGCAGCCATGCAGCAACGCCCATGTCAAAGCCATCCATGATGGCAAAGCCGATAAGCAAGACCCCTATAAACAGCCACCAGATAAGTTTTAGTGATTCATAATCGAAAAATGTCATGGTGTGTCTCCCTATGCCTGAACCGCGTTGGATGGTTTCTTTTCAAAAAAGTAACGGCCTGTGTGCAGGCTGGATGGCCCCAGCCGGGCATATTTGAACATCAGGTACATTTCTACAATCAGCAGGAGCGTATAAAAGCCGATGAAGCCGGCCAGACTGAAGTAAAGATCGCCGGTAGATAACGATGAAGTGGATAGATGCGTGGGTAAGATGCCTGAAATTGTCCATGGCTGACGGCCCATCTCAGCAACAATCCATCCCATTTCGGCGGCAATCCACGGCACAGGTATTGCGTATAGCGCGAGCCGCAACAACCACCTTTGCTGGCCTATTGAACGCTTGGCGGTGAAGTAAAAGGAGGCCGCAAAGATGAGCAGCATGAGCAGGCCCAACCCAACCATCACACGGAATGACCAGAACAGGGTGAATACATTGGGAATGGTATCTCTGGTTGCCTGCTGAATTTGCTCCTCAGTAGCGTCCGTCACATTGGGTGTATATTTTTTAAGCAATAGGCCGTAGCCTAGATCTTGTTTAGTCCGCTCAAAAGCTGCAACTGCGCCTTCTGATTGGTCGCCTGTTTTTATACGCTGCAAGTCAGCATAGGATTGCATGCCGTTACGAATTCTAGCTTCATTCTGTTTTTTAAGGTCAATCAGTCCTGTCACTTTTTCATCCAGAGAACGGGTGGCAATTAATCCTAAAACATATGGAAACTTCACTGCATAATCCGTGCGTTCTTCAGTCTGATTGGGAATGCCGACCAGCGTGAATGCCGCCGGTGCCGGCTCAGTGTGCCACTCCGCTTCAATTGCAGCTAATTTTACTTTTTGTACTTCACCGGTGGAGTAGCCGGATTCATCGCCCAGAACGATGACAGATAATACGGATGCCAGGCCAAAGCCCGAGGCAACCGCTATTGAGCGCAATGCAAAGCCAATATCGCGATTTTTGAGCAGGTACCATGATGATATGCCGAGTACGAACATTGATGCTGTTGTATAGCCGGCTGCGACGGTGTGCACAAACTTTACTTGTGCGACCGGATTGAAAATGAGATCGGCAAAGCTGGTCATTTCCATACGCATGGTTTCATAGTTAAATGCCGCGCCGACAGGGTTCTGCATCCAGCCGTTGGCAATCAGAATCCACAGCGCAGAAAGATTGGAACCAAGCGCTACCAGAAAGGTAACCATTAAATGTTTTTCTTTGGAAAGTTTGTCCCAGCCAAAGAAAAATAGACCCACAAACGTGGACTCCAGGAAGAATGCCATCAGGCCTTCAATCGCCAGAGGTGCGCCAAAGATATCACCCACGTAATGCGAGTAATAGGCCCAGTTGGTACCAAACTGAAATTCCATGGTAATGCCTGTTGTAACGCCCATGGCGAAGTTAATACCGAACAGTTTGCCCCAGAACTTTGTCATGTCCTTATAGACCTGTTTACCCGTCATGACATAGACGGATTCCATGATGACTAAAATCCAGGATAAACCCAGGGTCAGGGGAACAAATAAAAAATGGTAGAGCGCGGTAGCGCCAAACTGTAAGCGGGAAAGATCTACAACCTCAGCAGATGGAAGCATCCGGTGAACTCCTGACTAGTTAGATTGATTGAGTATGATTCGTGTAACGGCCGACTGCCTTGCATCTTTAGCGATTGGGTGAGCAAAAAACATTGCCCAGAGTAGCCACAATAAAATCACTTTGATGACAAGAATGAGTGTAATTTCAATGGCAAGACGGCCAAATTTGTCAGTTTTTTTCAGGCGTCTTAGATAATTTATATAGGTAGATACCATCGGCATACTTTAGTACTCATTAAAGTATTTGTATATGACTAGTTTAATCGAAATAGTCTGCACAGAGAATGTGGCATGATGTCGCAGTATAAAGCTACGCATTGTCGATGTCGGGTTCATGTTTAATTCATCGGGACAACGGTTACGATACGCCACATAATAGGAAAATCCATTTGATAATAGACTGATTAAGGTAAGTATTAGTGAACTTTTGTTTTACAATGAAAATCGAACAAGTACTTAAATTTATATAGATGGATAATATAAACATGCGTGTAATTTATATGCTTTGCGTTGTGGCATTACTTGCCGGGTGTGCATCTAACCCCGCAGCCGAGCAGGCCCAGGCCACAAAGCTGATGGAGTACAAGATACAGGTGTATGGCCCTGCCTGTGTAAAGCTTGGTTTTGAAAAAGACACGAATGCATGGCGGGAATGTGTCCAGAGAGAATACGAGCAGACCATTCTTTACCAGCAGTATCAACAGTACCAGTGGAACTATCCATATTACTGGAATCGACCTTATTATTATCGCCGTCGTTGATGCGCAGTCCCATACAACGCCAAACACGTGATATTTTGAGATTACTCGGGACGCATCTCGCCTTTACGCACCCAGACCCCTCGATCTTCGCAATGCAATAGTTCGCTGCCGCTCAGCACGTATTGGCCAATCGGATAGGCCACGGCGTTGAAATAGCAGGCACCGGCTTCGAGTTCCAGGTCAAGCGAGATATCCTCATACTCATCAAAGATTGGGGATGTTTGGAGTTCGGAATCCGGGGCACCAACTTGGGTGGGATGGTTGGTCATCGCTGTCTCCTATACGTGAGGTCTGCGTGACTGCGCAGACAATAGACAACCGCATTCCGGCTTATTACAGTCATGGTGGCTGGATTCGGTTGCCGTAAATCTAATGTGAGCGGCCTTCAACGTAGAGCTATTCGCGCACTCATTATTCCTTGGGCGGCGCGTCTTCAGGGTCTACGCTCTCAACCTGCGGTATGCCTTTGCGCGGATGCTGCTTGACGATTCGTTTCAGTACATCATCCTGCCCGAAGCCGTGGACAGCGCTCTCCTGTATATTGAACTCCATCGTTTCGGTTGATTCGGGCGGTTGCAGCACGGACTCTTCATTGAAAAGCTCGGCTTCGGCCGCAATCCAGTCATCAATATCATGACCCGGTTCATAACCACGCTGTACGTATCGAAAATAGGCTGCTTCCCGAATTATGCGTTCACGTTGTGCGGAGCCGATATTTCCTTCCGAAGGAAGGTTGGGGTTACCCCTTGGGGCAACCGGCACACTTGTTTTCTTTGCCATCATTGCTTCTCCTGTAGTTCATCAGTAAGAAGAGATTTCAACAAATATATCTTATATTATGAATAAGTATAATCTCACTAATAAAAAAGTGTAATCTTATTCATATTCTGGAATATGTCCTGCGGCTAATCAGATGTGAGCGCCGGCAGGCAGACACATTGCGAGCAATGTATCCGGCAGGGTGGGAGACGGCGACTTAAGAGGGAGTAATACCGGGCCGCGCCGGCTGCGCAGATGCTCCAGCATTGCGGAATGCATATGTCACTGATGGTTATCCGGGCATGGCGAGCTGCTTGCCACTGAGTATTCTCGCCGCCTAAACTGAAAGCATCATTACGAGGGATGCCAGGTTATGAGCCTCATTAAGCTACTCAAGACCGAGCCCGGCTCGGCTCAATCTCTAGAGCAGTTGTTGGTCAGGCGGCGTTTTCTGGTCGGTGTGGGAGGATCGCTGTTGGCCAGTCTATTCGGAATGCGGCCTGGTCTTGTAGCGGGTTCTCTCACGGAGGAGCATCAAATCGTGCAAACAGAACAATCTTCACGCGGCATCACCCTGTTTCTGTGCGGTGACGTTATGACTGGCCGGGGTATAGATCAGATCCTGCCGCATCCCGGGAAGCCTCATTTATTTGAACCTTACCTGCGCTCGGCACTGGGCTACGTGGAACTCGCCGAGGAGGCAAGCGGCCGCATCCAGCGGCCAGTGGATTTTGCCTACATCTGGGGCGATGCCCTGGACGCTTTCCGGCGTGTGGCTCCGGACTTGCGCATCATTAATCTGGAGACTGCGGTGACTACCAGCGAGCATGCGTGGCCCAACAAGGGTATTCACTACCGCATGCAACCTGCCAATATTCCCTGCCTTACCGCCGCCGGCATTGATTGCTGCGTGCTTGCTAACAACCATGTCATGGACTGGGGCTACAAAGGCCTGACGGAGACTCTGGGCAGCTTGCACCAAGCCGGAATCGCCACCGCAGGTGCCGGCCGTAATGCTGACGAAGCCGCGGCACCAGCTGTGCTGGATGTGGCGGGAAAAGGCCGGGTGCTGGTTTTTGCCTGGGGCATGGAGGACAGCGGCGTGCCAACAGAATGGGCCGCAGGTGCGGACAAGCCCGGCGTGAATTTTCTGCACGATCTTACGGAACGCAGCCTGGAGGTTATCACCAGGCAGGTGCTCGCCGCGAAGCGGGTCGGCGACCTGGTGGTGGCTTCCATTCACTGGGGCGACAACTGGGGTTACTTCATAGATACGCAACAGCGGGACTTTGCCCATCGTCTCATTGACTCGGCCGGGGTAGATGTGGTGCATGGCCATTCCTCCCACCATGTGAAGGGTATTGAGGTCTACCGCGACAAACCTATTCTTTATGGTTGCGGCGACTTTCTGAATGACTACGAGGGCATCAGCGGTCACGAGCAATACCGTGGCGATCTGGCCCTGATGTATTTCACCACCCTGCAAGACGGCCGGCTGGCTAGCTGTGCGATGACTCCCACCCAGACTCGTCGTTTGCGGGTCAACTACGCTCCGGAAGCCGGAGTGCACTGGCTGCTGGAGACACTGAACCGGGAGGGGCGGCAGTTCGGCACGCAGGTGAGTAGGCTGGCAGAGCAGGATTTTTTGCTGCATTGGCACAAAAGTACAGGCTAATTCCAGACAGGAATTGCGCACCAATTTATGTAAACAGGCGGGTTCCGGGCAAGAATAGCAACCTGAATTTGAATTGGAGTAAAATCAATTTACCTTGAGTTATCTAGATAAATCTAGTTCGGCAAAAAAATTCAATCCGGATTTGATTGTGTTACGCATTATGTGGTGGGATGGCAGCTCTGTAACGATGTGGCGGGGGTAGGCGAAATGAACAATGAAAACCTGATGCTTTTCACACTTAACGCAAGCCATGCATTGGGCGAGGGGATCAGCCAGAAGCTGGGTATCCCGTTAAGTGAGCACGAAGAACGGGAATTCGAAGATGGCGAACATAAATCCAGGCCTCTTGTGAACGTGCGTGGCCGGGATGTTTTTGTTGTGCAATCCTTGCATGCAGATGCAGAACAGAGCGTTAACGATAAACTTTGCCGGCTGCTCTTTTTCATTGGTGCATTGCGGGATGCTTCAGCCGGCAGCGTGACCGCCGTTGTTCCCTACTTGTGCTATGCACGCAAAGACAGAAAGTCCAAGCCGCGTGACCCGGTTACGACACGGTATATTGCCAGCCTCTTTGAGGCTGTCGGCACTGATCGGGTTCTCACTCTCGATGTGCATAACCTTGCTGCTTTTCAAAATGCCTTTCGCTGCCATACCGACCATTTGGAAGCCAAGTCACTGTTTGTCGGGTATTTCGTGCCTCTTGCGCAGGATAAAGAACTGGTTGTCGTGTCGCCAGATGTGGGTGGAATAAAGCGTGCCGAGCAGTTCAGGCAAGCGCTGGAAATCGCAACAGGCAAAACAGTGCTTAGCGCCTTCATGGAAAAATACCGCAGCAAAGGCGTGGTTTCAGGCGAGCGGCTTGTCGGCGAGGTAGCAGGGAAAGTCGCAATTATTATCGATGACCTGATCAGCACGGGCGGGACTATTCTGCGGACAGCACTGGCATGCCGCCGCCTCGGAGCAAATAATGTCTACGCGGCCGCATCTCACGGGGTATTCGTAGGCGCTGCTGATGAAGTATTGGCTAACGAGGCGCTGGATAGGGTCATTGTGACTAACACAATTCCGCCATTTCGATTGAATTCGGAGGCTGCGAGGTCGAAATTGGAAGTTCTTGACGCCGCACCTCTCTTTGCTGCAGCTATTACTCGTATCCACACGGGCGGATCGATCGTGGCATTGCTAGAGGAATAGGTTTAGGGAATGGGGCTTAAAACCCGCGTGTGTAGTCTTCTGCCAGCCGCAAATATTCCCGTGCCAGGCTGGACCATTTTGACGGATTCCGCACCTTGGAATCCTTAATGTGCCAGATAGAGATTTTCGCACGCAGGGTTGCGCGGTAACTTTTGTAGAAATGCAGCAGCTTGTCGGGCGGCTTGTCCTTTGTCACTTCGCCATAGGTTTCGATGAATATTAGTCCCACGGCCGGGGCGCCCATATGCTCGCATTCCATGGCGAGATAAGCCAGTTCATCAGCAATATCGAGAATGCGAAATTCGCGTTTAAACTCCAGGCAATCAATGACAACCGGCTCATCCCCAAGCCAGATGTGTTCGGGCCGGAGATCGCCGTGGGCCTCGATGATTTTTCCTGCTCGTACACGTTGAGACAACAGTTCGGATTCTTGCCGTAAAAACGCAAATTGTGCTGCATTAATTTTGCGTACAATCGCTTCCGGTAGCTGATATCTGGAATTGCTCAATTCCCGCAGATTGTCGGCTATATTTTTTTCAAGCCTCTCTTTGTATTCGGATTCACTCAATTCAGCCGGCGGCGAGGTCTGATAAAACTTTGCCAGCATGATGGCTGCTCGCTTCACATCCGCCGGTTCAATAGTTCCCTGCCTGATTGTATGATCAAGCATACGATCAATCGGCAGGCGACGCATTTTGACCAGCCAGTCTACGACCTCGCCATCGCCGTCTATTTTCAGGTGTCCGGCAGCATCCATGGTGAGCGGACAAATCCCCAAATAGATATGCGGGGCAAGGCGCGCATTCAACCTGATTTCCTCCGCGGAATCAGTATGCCTGGCTTCAATCGAGCTAAAATCGAGAAAATCATATCGCACCGGTTTCTTGAGCTTATAAGCGTAACTGTCGGTCAAAAATACCCAGGACATATGGGTTTCGACTGTCGTGACGTGTTGCGGTTTATCGGGATAGGCCGCTGGTCGCAACATGAACTGAAGTTTTTGTTCAAACGTGACATCTGTCCTGGGCCCGGTTTTTATTTCAGCAGTCATGTTCTCTTCTCGAGTTATGGTTGGGCTATTTGTTGCGTGGCTCACCAGATGATGCGGTATTCAAGGGGATATTCGGGTGGCAAAAAATATGTAAGCGGTGGACTTAACCCAACCCTTAACCATCGTTGTGTTCGTCTCATATAGTAAATGGTATCCAATGGCTAGCACATAAGCGTAAACCCTTATGCGCTAGCACATATTTAATCATCATGGTCATCAATGTATATTGTTCACAAATGTTGCATCCGAGCTGCTTCTACATGGTTGTATGTCAGCGCAGGAAGATTCAAGTAGTGGTCGTTGAAGTTATTGGACTGGAGCTTGCTTGGTAAATGGCTAACGACGATGGACACGTAATTTCGCATTGGGAGCACTTTGCGCACGAGGCTGACATGGGAGTACGCGGCATCGGCTCTACCTGCGCCGATGCCTTCGAACAGGCCGCGCTGGCACTAAGTGGCATTGTCACCAACCTTGCAGCCATCCGCCCTGAGCAGAAAGTAGAGATCACTTGTGCTGCACCGGATACTGAATTACTACTAGCGGACTGGCTCAACGCCATTATTTTTGAAATGGCCACGCGCCACATGCTGTTCAGTCGTTACGATGTGCAAATATCTGAAGGGAAACTGGTGGGGAAGGCTTGGGGCGAAACGGTGGACCTTGCCCGCCACCAGCCAGCGGTGGAGCCGAAAGGCGCGACATATACCAGCCTCTCGGTTCGTAAAGAAGACGGAAGGTGGCTGGCACAGTGCGTGGTGGATGTCTGATAGCGTTGCTAAAGCAAACGTAAACACAATGCATCGAAGAAAAAATCACTCAAGGTATGCTGCAAGTCAGTACAACGAATCAGGGCAACGAATTACAAAGTTGATTTTAAGATTAAATTGAGGTGGCCATGGATCTCAGCGGTTTCAAGCGTTTATCCGAATTAGAGTGGTACATGCCGGCGACTGGCGAAATGCGGGTACCGGTCATTATCTTTGCCGACGAGGCGCTGATGCTCGCCATGGATAACAAAGTTCACGAACAGGCGGCCAACGTCGCCAAACTGCCTGGCATCGTGCAGGCATCTTATGCTATGCCGGATGCGCACTGGGGTTATGGTTTTCCAATTGGCGGCGTGGCCGCTTTTGACCCGGAAGACGGCGGCGTAGTTTCGGCTGGCGGCGTAGGGTTTGATATTTCCTGCGGCGTGCGCTGCCTGCATACCGGCCTGAAGGCACTTGACCTGTCCGCGTTACAGGGGCAGCTGGCCGATGCGCTGTTCTACGGCATTCCAGCTGGTGTCGGCAGCACCGGATCATTACGCCTCAGCAGCAAGGAAATGGATGAGATGCTTACTGGAGGCGCACACTGGGCAATCGGGTGCGGCTATGGCGAAGCCGTCGATCTTGAGCGTATCGAAGAGGGCGGCCAGATGAAAGGCGCCGAGCCCGAACAGGTATCGGAGCAAGCCAAGAAGCGCCAACGTGATGAAATGGGCACACTGGGTTCCGGCAATCATTACCTTGAAGTCCAGCGCGTAGTCGAGGTGTACAACGAACGCATCGCCCAGGCTTATGGACTGGAGCAGGATGACGTCGTGGTCAGCATCCATTGCGGCTCGCGTGGTTTGGGCCATCAGATTGGCACCGAATTCCTGAGGGAAATGGCAGTCTCCGCCGCCAGCCATCACATTGTGCTGCCCGACCGCGAGCTAGCCTGCGCGCCGATAGATTCCGCCATCGGTCGCCGCTATCTGGGAGCCATGCGCGCTGCCACTAACTGCGCACTCGCTAATCGTCAGATTCTGACGCATTTAGTCCGGCAGGTATTTGCGCAGCTGATTCCGCAAGCACGGTTACCGCTGCTGTATGATGTCTCGCACAACACCTGCAAGGTAGAAGAGCACGAGGTGGATGGCCATAAGCGGAGGCTATATGTGCACCGCAAGGGAGCTACCCGCGCCTTCGGTCCTGGCCACCAGGACATCCCGCTGGCATTACGTGCTGTCGGCCAGCCGGTGATGATAGGCGGAAGCATGGGTACGGCTTCCTACATCCTCGCCGGAACAGAGCGCAGCATGCAGCTCGCTTTTGGCTCGGCCTGCCATGGAGCCGGCCGAGCCATGAGCCGCCACCAAGCTACCCGCCATTGGCACGGACGTGAAGTCATTAATCAGCTGGCAGGACGCGGCATTCTGATACGCAGCCCGTCTTCTCGTGGCGTGGCCGAAGAGGCCCCGGGCGCCTACAAGGACGTGAGTGCAGTAGTCAACGTAGCCGACAAGGCAGGGCTGGCGCGCAAAGTGGCTAAGCTGGCCCCGCTGATATGTATCAAGGGGTGATGTGGTGGCAAGTCCGGAAGCAAATGGTTTATCTGAACTTTTATTTCGGGATGATAATTCATGTATTTCCTGCAAATAAAATAAAAAAAAGAGCCAATCCCCGGACTGGCTCTTTAGACTGGCTCATTATCTGAAACCTAATACTCTAGCTTCGCGTGAGAATCCACTTTACTATGGATTTGATGTCATCATCTTTCACTTGAGGGCTATTTGGCGGCATTGGCATTTTGCCCCATACGCCACTGCCGCCAACTTTCACTTTTTCTACCAGGCGTGCCTCTGCAGATTTATCATCTTTATATTTTTTGGCAACATCCTTGTAAGCTGGCCCGATGACTGCTGCTTGCACGCTGTGACACATTAAACAGCCACTTTTTTGTGCAAGCGTTTCCACAGGGTCTGCTGCGTTGGCTGCGTGAAACCCCAACATTAAAAGACCTGATAACAATGTCTTTTTATAGTGTGTGTTCATGGATATTTATTCCTTTTCAATTTGAAATAAAGTTAAAGGCTAAATACGTTCATTGCACCGCCGCCAGGCGCTGCGTTGTACTTAACAAGTTCTTTGTAGCCACCTGCTGCGCCAAGGCCATCCGTATCGTTAGTCAGGCCCAGATTCATGGCAACACCAGCCCAACCACCAATGCCGGATAACACGCCCACATATTGCTTACCTTTGTGGCCATAAGTGATTACATTACCTACTACGCCGGAACCTACCTGGAATTTCCACAACTCTTTACCTGTATTGGCATCAACGGCTTTTAACCAGCGATCCAGTGTGCCGTAAAACACGAGATTGGAGGCTGTTGCCAGCGCGCCACCCCAGGCAGAGAACTTTTCTTTGTTGTACCAGGCTGCTTTGCCTTTGAGGCCATCCCAAGCCATAAAGCCACCCATTACGCCATCAGGACCTGCAAACATGGTAAGGGTTGAACCTACCCATGGTTGGCCGGCAACATATTTCGATTCAACAGGCTCATAAGTCATGCAAACATGGTTAAGCGGCACATAGAACAGACCGGTCTTAGGAGAGAATGCAGAGGGCTGTTCATCTTTCACACCCAGTGCTGATGGGCAAATGCCTTGCGCGTTGTAATCCTGATGCGTTGAATATTTAGGGTCTTTAATCGGCGTGCCGGATTTGAGATCGATGCTTTTTGCCCAGTTAACGAACGGGTGCATTTTGTTGGCCACGATCAATGAGCCATTGGTACGGTCAAACGTGTAGCCAAAGCCGTTGCGGTCAAAGTGGGTCGCCAGTTTCTTGCCTTTGGCATCCCACAGCACGATTTCATTCATGCCGTCGTAATCCCATTCATCGTGTGGCGTCATTTGATAACCCCACTTCGCCATACCGGTGTCCACGTCACGTGCGAAAATTGTCATCGACCATTTATTGTCACCAGGACGCACGTCAGGATTCCATGTGCCGGGGTTGCCTGTACCGTAATACATCAGGTTCAGTTTTGTATCGTAAGAATACCAGCCCCAGGTTGGGCCGCCGCCATTCTGCCAGCCGTCTTTCCTGGCCTGTGGCTTGAGCCAGGTTTTTACGCCCAGATCAGTTTCCGGGAATTTCAATTGGTCTTTGGGTATGGCTTTGAACGAACCGCCAACTTTATTGCCGCCGTTTACATCTTCGTAGAGAGACAGCGCGCTGTAGTGCGGGTTATCTTTATTGAAGTCCGCACCAATCAATGCGTCTTGGTCTGACCCTGTGCTGTAAGCGCGCCAAACCAGAGCGCCATCTTTTATATTGTAGGCGGTAATGAAACAACGAACCCCATATTCGCCACCTGAACAGCCGGTAATCACCTTGTCTTTAATTACGTGCGGTGCATTGGTATTGGAAGCACCTGATTTGGTGTCAGTCACTTGCACGTCCCAGATCTTTGCGCCGGTCTTGGCATTCAGGGCAACCAGTTTGCCGTCGTTCTGCTGCAGGAAAATCTTGCCATCACCATAGCCTAAACCGCGGTTTACGTTGTCGCAGCAAAGTAACGCCTGTACTGATGGATCCTGTTTGGGAAAGTATGACCAGAGGATTTTCTGGTTATCATTAAGGTCCAGCGCATATACGTTGTTTGGAAAAGCCGTGTGTATATACATGATGTCGTTAATAACCAGCGGCGCACCTTCATGACCGCGATTAACCCCTGTTGCAAATGTCCAGGCAAGCTTCATGTTCTTAACGTTGCCCTTGTTGATTTGGCTCAAGCGACTATAGCCGGTATTGCTGTAATCTTTACGTGGGTGTGCCCATTGATTGTCATCCTTCATGAGCTTGGATAACTCGTCCTCAGCAAAGGCTGAGGTGCTTAGTATGCTAATCAGGCCTGCACTCAAAGCCAGGCTAGCGTTAAATCTACGTTTAATTTGATGGTTCATTTTGCATCCCCAAAATATAAAAGTTGTTAAAGTTAAGTATTACTAATCTCATGCGTTGAAACGCTATTGGTAACAGTGCTAACATTGCAATTGATGTGCCAACACAATTAACGGACGTTATTTGGATTAAATCTGGCTGATAAAATGCTTTAAAATCAATCAATTATTTTTTCATACGGGCATTTATAAAGTTCCTGTGTTAAATGAATTTAGTGCTTGATACTGTGTCAGAATGGAACAGTCGTAACGTGACAGTTGTTCACTTAAATAGAGGTTTTAGCCAAGTAAATGAGTCATTCCCCAATAGATAACACGCCAACCATATTGCAGGCCAGAAGCGAGTTTCTGACCAACGGCAATGTGCAGCAAGGGACCATCGCCGAAGCGATTGAGCGCTCATGGCGGCGCTGTCTCGCCAAGGGTGTCAATACCAATTCACCATCCAGTCTTGAAGTAGTGACTGCGCAGGAGTTGGCAATCAAGCGCGAACAGAACCGCCAGTTGCTTACGCTGGCACAGCCCGAAATGGAGACGCTGAACGAGCAGATAGCACATACGCGCAATGTGGTGATATTGACTGATGATGAGGGTGTGATTCTGCATAGTCTGGGTGGACATCATCTGCTGAAAGAGGAACAGCGCATGGCTTTGTCTGCCGGTGCGTCCTGGCATGAGGATCATCGCGGCACCAATGCCATTGGTACCGTACTCGTTGAGCAGTCCGCGCTGACAGTGCAGGGTGCAGAACATTTCATGGCGTATCACCACTCGCTTAGTTGTTCTGCTGTGCCTATCTTTGGGGCTGAAAATCAGCTGGTTGCCACGTTGGATGTGTCTAACGATTTTAATATGTCACAGCAACACACCTTGGCATTGGTGAAAATGTCCGCGCAAATGATCGAGAATCGGCTTTTTCTGGCCAGTTATCAAAGCGATATTGTTTTGCATTTTCATGCACGTCCTGAATTTATTGGCACCTTGTGGGAAGGGGTCGCCATGTTTACGGAGGCCGGCCAACTCGTGGCAACCAATCGAAGTGGACAGTTCCAGTTGAGCTTGAATTCACCTCACACGAATACGCATGCCAAGCAGCAGATTGATTTTAACCAGTTGTTTGATATACCGCTTGCCAGTTTATTAAGGCAGGCGGGTGGCACGGATAAATTAATCGTGCCATTAAGGCTGAATAATGGCGCTCGCCTGTATGTGCAAGTAGAGTTGCTGCATAAAAAACATCAACCAACTACCCCGGCATCACAAGTAGTTAAAAGAGCCAGTGCGGCTAATCTGGATTTGCTGAATAGCGGCGATGCAAAAATTGAACGCGCGATTCAACAAATCAAGCAGGTGCTTTCACGGGATATTCCAATACTCATACAAGGGGAGACCGGCGTAGGTAAAGAGCTGTTTGCCCGTGCGATTCACGAAGCCAGCGCGCAACATAAAGGCCCGTGGGTAGCCGTCAATTGCGCAGCGCTACCGGAAGGCCTGATCGAAGCCGAACTGTTTGGTTATGAAGAGGGTGCCTTTACCGGGGCCAGGCGTAAGGGTAGTCCGGGGAAAATAGAGCAGGCCGATGGCGGAACCTTGTTTCTGGACGAGATTGGGGACATGCCGCTGTCATTGCAGGCCAGATTATTGCGTGTGCTGCAGGAACGCACAGTAACGCCTTTAGGCAGTGCAAAATCTATTCCGGTTAATTTTTCACTTGTCAGCGCCACTAACCAGAAGCTTAAGGAAAAAGTTGAAAGCGGGGAATTCCGTAGTGATCTTTATTACCGCATTAACGGGTTGAGCGTGGCCTTGCCGCCGCTACGCGAGCGCTCGGATTTACTTGCGCTTATCGATGTGATTTTGCAAATTGAACAGGCTGGCGAAGTCGAGATCACGCCGGAAGTAATGGCTATATTTAAAACCCATGCATGGCCGGGTAATATCCGCCAACTTCACAATGTATTGCGAACCGCACTGGCACTTGCCGATGGTGCACCAATCGGTGAGTTTCATCTTACTCAGGACTTTACAGATGAGATGAATGTCTCCGCTCAAATGGATGCCCAACCTGGCATGCTGCCAAAAGAGTCAGCTTTGGATGATTTGGCGACTAATGCCATACTGTCAGCCATGCAGAGCCATTCTGGCAACGTTTCTGCGGTAGCACGACAGCTGGGCATTAGCCGTAATACGCTTTATCGCAAGCTTAAATCCATAGGACTTACATAGATTCGAATTGATAGAGTAGTTTCAAGGGTGCTTATATATGCACTCTTGATCCCAACTCAATCACGCTATTGCTTGGAATATTAAAGTAGCTAACTACGCTGCCGGCATTGCGTGACATAAGAACGAATAAATTATCTCGCCATTTTGCCATTTTCCCCCTTGGCCCCGAGATTACGGTTTCTCTGCTGACAAAGTATGAGGTGGTGAAGGGGTCTATCGTTACATTATTAATTTTGCAATCTTCCAGCGCTTTGGGGATATCCGGTGTTTCCATAAAGCCATAATGCAGTTTGATTTGCCAAAATCCAGAACCAATTTCCTTGATGTGTATGCGTTGTTTTTTCGCTACGGTAGGCACATCCAAAAACTCCACGGTAAGTATCAGGTTGGTTTGATGTAATACTTGGTTATGTTTTAAGTTATGCATCAGCGCCTGCGGCACGGTATCCTGATTTGCGCATAAGAATATCGCAGTGCGTTCGACTCTCACTCTTTTTTCACTGGCAATCATGCGCAGAAAGTCTTCAAGTTTTGGGTCATCTTCATGAATATGCTGTAGCAGAATTTCACGGCCTTGTTTCCATGTCCACATGATAATCACTAAGCCAACACCTAACGCTACCGGGAACCAGCCGCCTTTGAAAAACTTGGCGGAGCATGATGCCAGTAATAATGAGTCTAGAACAATAAACGTACTGGTGGTGCCCAGCGCTAGCCATTGCGGGTATTTCCAATTATGGCGGAGTACAAAGTAGCTCAGAATAGTGGTAATTAACATAGTGCCAGTGACGGCAATACCATAGGCCGAGGCAATCGCAGAAGAGTTTTGAAAGGCTATGGTGGTAATGACTACGGCTACCAGCAATAACCAATTGATAGCAGGTACGTAGATTTGGCCTGACTCGCTGGCGGAGGTGTGCCGTATTTGCATTCTAGGTAAAAAGCCTAGTTGTATGGCCTGCTGCGTAATGGAGTAAGCGCCTGAGATTACGGCTTGCGAGGCAATAATGGTCGCTAATGTAGCGAGTATTACCGCAGGGATTAACAGTTGTTGAGGAAACGATAAATAGAACGGGTTGTTTACGGCTTCAGGTGCTGATAACAGTAGAGCGCCTTGACCTAAGTAGTTAAGCGCCAAGCCGGGCAATACCAAACATGACCATGCAATACGAATGGCAGGTTTGCCAAAGTGCCCCATGTCTGCGTAGAGTGCCTCTGCACCCGTGATGGCGAGTACTACTGCACCCACTGCTAAAAATACACCGGCGCCACGGTCAGCCAAAAAATGAAACGCGTACGTGGGGTTAAGTGCACTTAATATCATGGGATTTTTGGTGATGTGGTAAAGGCCGATAGCACCTAGTGCGGTAAACCAAACGACGATGATAGGACCAAAAAATTTACCAACCGCATTGGTGCCATATCTTTGAAACGCAAATAAAGCCATTAAAATCGTGATTGAAATAGGAATGACGAATGCGCTGAGGCCGGGCGTGATAAGCTCAAGCCCTTCTACTGCGGAGAGTACAGAAATGGCGGGGGTTAGAATGCTGTCGCCATAAAAAAGTGCAGCGCCAAACACACCCAAACCTAACAGTACCTTTTTACGCATAGGTGCGGCGGTTGCGGTGGAAATAGCCAGCGCAAGTAGTGCCATAATACCGCCTTCACCGCGATTATCGGCACGTAGCACCAGGATGACATATTTCAGCGTCACCACTAACATCAACGCCCAAAACACGGCGGATATTGCACCTATTATGTTGGCTTGGGTAAGCGCGATACCTGTAGATGCGCTAAAAATTTCTTTAACGGTGTAAAGTGGGCTGGTGCCGATGTCGCCATACACCACGCCAATGGCGCCCAGCGTGAGTGCTGCAACACTTTTTGATTGTGTGTTCGTATTCATGATTTTTTGAAAAATGACCTTGTAGAAATGAAGACAAGGTCATTAAATCAAGGAAGGTGTATCAATCGCATAAACATACATTGATACATTTTATTTATATTTTAAGTGGCGGCTAGCCTGTAACCGATGCCTGCTTCAGTAAGAATGTAACGCGGTGCTGCCGGGTTTTTTTCCAAGCGGGCGCGTAACCTGCCCATGTGGATGCGTAAATAATGGGTGTCATCTACGTATTCCGGTCCCCAAACTTCGGTCAGCAGCTGGCGATGGGTGAATACTTTGCCAGGTTTTTTAGCCAGCATAAATAAAAGCTTGAATTCGATAGGAGTGAGATGTATTGGTTGTTTATTTAATAAAACGCTTGAATTGACTGTGTCTATTTCTAAATCATCCAGCTTGAAAATATCATCGCGTAACGACATCATTGCACTGCGTTTGAGCGATACTTTGATGCGTGCGAGTAGTTCATTCACGCCAAAAGGTTTCGCTAAATAATCGTCTGCGCCTAAAGTAAAGCAATCTACTTTTTCTTGCTCGGATTGGCGCGCCGATAGCACCAAAATTGGCAGGTCAGAGCTGATGCGTACATGCTCAATAAAACTGCGGCCATCGCCATCGGGCAAGTTCAAATCCAATATGACCAGTGCAGGTTTGTGCTCACTAAATAAGCTTTTACCATCAGTAAGTGTACGCACACAGATCGTGTGATAACCGTTTGCTTTTAGGCTGGATTGAAGAAACTGGCTAATCTGCAAGTCGTCTTCGATGATTAGGATTTGTCCATTCTCAGACATAACGAGTATCTACTTCTGGCGTATGGAAGCTTAAGGTGACGCAAGCCCCGCCACCATCGCGGTTGCTGATCGTGAGTGTTGCATCGTGAGCTTTTGCAATCGCCTGCACAATGGATAAACCCAAGCCAAAGCCTTTGGCGTGACCTGATGAAAACTTTTTAATTTGCGAGGCGTTAAATTTCTCATCAAAGCCATTGCCTCGGTCTTTAACACTGATATTAATCAGGTCACCGGTTTTGGTGACATCAATCTGAACCGGTTCCTGATGTTGATTTGGTGAAGCAAGATGGGCTTGTTTAGCGTTATCAATCAGGTTCACCAGTGCCTGCGCGAGCAGATTTGCGTTGGCTCTAATCAACAAGTCCGGTTCACTGATCGTCGCCTGCAAATCAAGAGCATCGCCACGGTTTTTATAAAGCGCTGCGACGATACCGATGATTTCTTCCGGTGATTGCAAATCCATTGGAATCTTTTTCACTGCACTGGATTCCAGGCGCATCAGAGACAGTATATTTTCAGTGGTGCTAGCCAGGTATTGCGCTTGCGATGCAATAAGCGTCGTTAAATTTGTGGCCTGGTCGGCATCTAAATGTATGTTTTTTTGCTGTAATGTGGTTGCGGCACCTAGGATTGAGGTGAGAGGCGTGCGCATATCGTGCGCAATGGAAGCCAGTAAAGCGCTTTGTATGGCTTCTTTTTCTGCCATCAATTCAGCATGCCTGGCTCTTTCACTGTTGATCAGCCGTTGATATGCCATTGATATTTGGTCGACACAGGATTTGATGGCAGTAAAAATTTCGATATTGATCTTTGCATCAATATCACATACGACCAAAATCGGGTGCTGACTTGGTAGCCGATTAAACGGTATCAGCCAATATGGGGATTCTGGCCAGTTGCCAGTGTGCGGGCCGATTGGTTTGCCATTGCTTGCTACCCATGCCAGTGCGTTTTGGTCGGGCATCTTGATGTTGTTAAGTGGTGGGTTGATCGCGTAAATATTGTTCGCGTCTAGTTCAGCAATCATAAATGGCTTATTGAACTCAGCTTTTAACAAGCTACAGGTATCTCGCAGCAATGTGTCCACATCTTTAGCTAATGCTAGATTTTCAGCTAAGGATCTTGCAAATTCGGCGCGTTTTGAAGCGGTAATGGATTGACTGGTTTGAAATTTCAATCGTTTTACCAATGAGGTGATGACGAGCGATACCACTAAAAAGCTAATCAAACTTGCCCAGGATTCAATATGCTCGACCTGAAATGTATAGCGTGGAGCAACAAAAAAATAGTTGATAGCAAAAAAAGCCGCAAATGCGGTGCTTGAAGCGATGGTAAATGAAGAAAAATAAGCAGCAGTAACCACAATTAACAAATATGTCATTGTGATACCGGTCGTACCTAATGTGCTAAAGAGCTGATTGTTGATGGCGGTTACCACTGCCAACAAAAGCGCCATGTAAAAGTACTGAATTATTTCTTTTTTCAACATTACTTTTTAAATATTTTAATTAAGTTGTGTATTGGGCTGAATAAATCGGTTTGGTATATTGGGTATTCCAGCAGCTTTCGTGCTAATTCAGGATAGCGCTTCAATCTTTTTATACAGCCACAGTATGATACTTGGAATTTTCCAAGCCTCCCAGTGCAATCCTGAATAGAGTGGGCTGAGGTCTTTGCTCACGTTGTCTTTTTGTAATACCCCACCAGTTCGCACTGCGCCAGGATGTGCCCCTGCATTGCTTTTTCCAATGTCGCTTTCGTTGCCGGTTGCAGGACTGGAAGAACAATGTCAAGCGCATAGAGCTTGTGAAAGTATCGGTGACGCCCAATCGGCGGGCATGGCCCGTGGTACCCGGTTTGCTCCAACTCATTAAGGCCATTGAGCGTGCCAGCCGGCAATTCCGGAGCTCCTGATTTTCCTGCGTCCAGACCAGCCGAATGTGGCGGGATATTGTACAGTACCCAGTGAACCCAAGTCATTTTGGGTGCTGCAGGATCGGGGGCGTCAGGGTCATCAACAATAAGTGCCAGACTTTTTGTTCCAACTGGGATACCTGACCAGGCAAGGGGCGGAGACCGCCCATCTCCCTCACATGTATATTGGTTGGGAATATCCGTAAACGGGGAAAAAGCACTTGAAGTCAGGTTCATGATCCTATACTCCTTTCAGTTATTTATAGACTATTGGGACCAAGCGTAATGTCGCGCGCAACCCCTTCCCGCTGCTCAAGCACATCTATGGCGCGCGGCCAGTCAATGCGGTTATTCAGCCGCATATCATGTGCCAGCCATTCAAGCGTATTTAATGTAACATTGCCGTGATTATAAATATCGCGATGCACTTCAAGAAAAATCCGCCCCGCTGATTCTGCCAGCAACAGTGGAGTATAGATAATGCGGCCAGTCGTTTCGACCTCTATTTGTGTAAACAATGACTCAATATCGTCGGGGTGTAAACGGATACAGCCATGGCTCTGGAAGTGATAAATGCTGGCCGGCGCAATGGTGCCGTGAATACCGATTGCCGAAAGGCTGAGTCCCAGCCAGTATTTGCCGAGAGGATTATCAGGCCCCGGAGGCACTTCCGTCTTCACCACCTGCGCTTCGCGCTGCATTTCCTCCTGAATGGATTTCGGTACGAGCCATGCCTTGTTGACTGCTTTGTTGATTATGCTGAACTCGCCTTGTGGCGTCGGCCAACTCGGCCTGCCTAATCCTACCGGGTAGGCAGCTACCAACTCTCCGGCACGAAAATAATAAAACATCCGCTGTGGCAGGTTAATGAGTATACCATCTGCCTGTGCCTCGGGTACGATATGCCGGTTGTCAATTTTTAGTCTTTTTCCCGGCATCAACAGGGCATCATAGTTCAGGTCATTGTCACGCGATAATGCCATGGCTGACACGCCAAAACGTGCCCCGATTTTGATCAAATAGTCGCCTGGTTGAACCGTATATTCAAATACACTACCTGTAACGGTAGATGACGGCGATTCTGCTATTGCCTGCGGCAGGTAAGCCAGGCAGAATATTAGACCGATAGATTGAATAAAGCGCAATCCCATTCCTTTCCCGGCATCATTAACCTATATGGGTAATGATATTTACATTAATCAAGATGACTATTGCCAACTTACCGTAGCAATGTACCACATGCAAAAATATAGGGAAGAATTAAAGTCATGCAAGTTTCTCGGCACAATTTATATATATCAAAGCAGCCGTAAGCAGGTTTTACTCTGATATGATATTCAGCGTAGTGCAAAGTTATGCTGCATTCCTAATATGGCGGTAATCATCGTGTGAGGAGCTAAAAATGCTGGTCGGTGTTCCCAAGGAAATCAAGGTACGCGAATATCGGGTTGGCCTGGTGCCGGCCAATGTACGGGAGTTGGTGGCGCACGGTCATAAGGTTATCGTCGAGTCCGGTGCGGGTGACGGAATCGGTGCCGAAGACAAGCAGTACGAGGCCGCCGGTGCGTTCATTGTTCAATCTCCACAGGAAATATTCGAGCGCGCGCAGTTGATCGTCAAAGTAAAGGAACCTCAGGCAGTCGAGCGGAGTTGGCTAAAGCCGGGGCAGATTCTTTTTACTTATCTGCATCTTGCCCCCGACCCGGAGCAGACTCATGACCTGGTCAATTCCGGCGCAACCTGCATCGCCTATGAAACAGTCACCGCCGATAACCGCAGCCTGCCTTTGCTGGCACCAATGTCAGAAGTGGCGGGCCGGCTTGCGGTTCAGGCCGGCGCCCATTTTCTTGAAAAAACACATGGCGGACTTGGCATATTGCTGGGCGGCGTGGTCGGGGTTGAGCCGGCCAGAGTAACGGTAATCGGTGGGGGTGTAGTCGGCACGAATGCGATTGATGTTGCCCTCGGCATGGGCGCTGCGGTGACGGTTCTGGACCGCAATATCGATGTCCTGCACAATCTCCACAAGCAGTTTGGTCATCGTCTGAATACGGTTTATTCGATGGCAGAAGCGATTGAGCATCACTGCAGTATTGCAGATCTCGTGGTTGGCGCAGTACTGATTGCCGGCGCGACAACCCCTAAGCTGATTACGCGCGACATTGTCAGGAACATGAAGCCGGGAAGCGTGATCGTCGATGTTGCCATCGATCAGGGCGGCTGTTGCGAAACCGCCCATCCGACCACTCACGATGCGCCAACTTATGTGGTCGATGGCGTAATCCATTACTGCGTTGCCAACATGCCGGGTTCCGTCCCGCGCACTTCGACCTATGCACTTAATAACGCCACGTTACCTTATGTGCTGGCGCTTGCAGATAATGGCTTGCAAGCGCTGCGCGATAACCGGCATCTTCTGAACGGGCTAAATGTGCATCAGGGCATGGTGACCAACCAGCCTGTTGCCGCTGCACTGGGACTTACATTTCATGAGCCGGCTGTTGCACTGGGGTTTCCCGGGAGTTAGGACGGCCCCAGAATTGGTGATTTTTCCTACCTTCTTGAATAATGGGTAGTTGACGCTAACTCCAAGCTCTTCAACCACCATATAGTTGAAAGCCAAGCATCTGTTATTGGCTGGACTTTTATTGGCTGGACTTTGGCTGTCTATCAATTTATCGCTCACAAAACCGGATGTGCCCGTGTCCGATTTAGCCAATAATCAGGACTTACTACACGGCCTTTCGCCCTGACTCCCTATTGGTTGACAACGCCCCAGTTCGAATGCATCATGAGTATGGGGTCGTGGTAGAAGTACATTGATTTTTTTATCTTTTATTGATAAAGGGGTTCCCATGGATATTCAAAAAGACCACGTTCTGCATAGTCGGGATGGTAAGTTTGTGAACGGTACTTCTCAGGTCTCCGACGTGTCTCGAATATTGGGAGGTGCTCAGGCAGCTACACCTGCCCATGGCTTGGTGATTCACTTCCATGGGGGATTGGTCAGTGAGCCGGCCGCTCGAGGCATTGCGGATAACTTGGCCCCCAAATACGCGGATGCAGGTGCTTATCCACTATTCTTTGTTTGGGAATCAGGACTTATCGAGACCCTGAAGAATAATCTCACGGATATTTTGGCAGATCCGGCTTTTCGGGAATTTGTTAAGAAGGTCTCCGAATGGGCATTGAAAAAACTTGGTGGCCAAGTTGGGCTCAAAGGCGGGCCGGGGCAAACTATTAATGAGGATCAACTGCGCAAGGATTTCGATTCGTGGTTTAGCGGCGCTTCTAAGGAGCCACCGGTCACTAACGAAGGTAAAGTAGCTCCAACGCCTACCATGAAGGGGGCGGCGGGGCTGAATGAAGACGATCTGGCTGAAGAAATTGAAGCCGGGTTGGATGGTGACCCTGACTTTCAGGATGCAATCCAAAAACTCCACAATGCCATTGCCGGCGGTACTACTGCCACCAAGGGAGCCGGGACACAGGCGGCAGCGAATGTCGTGTTGGTCGACGCCCAAGCACTCGGTGAAATATTTCCCGGGACAACTGCGACGACCAAGGGAGGACTCTCTTGGTTAATTGTAGCCAAGTTTGTTGCGAAGATAGTCGTCAAGACCGTAGGGCGCTACGCGAAGGGACGTGCCCATGGCATGTACTGCACGGTTGTCGAGGAGGTACTGCGTGCAGCGTACCTGGAAAAAGCCGGTGCCATGGTGTGGAACCAGATGAAAAAGGACACGGCTGACAGCTTTGGCGCCAGTGACCAGTGCTGTGGCACTGCTGTGGTTAGGGAGCTTGGAAAACTTCATGCCTCTGGTAAGACCTTCCGGAAAATCACCCTTGTCGGTCATAGCACGGGGGCTGTTTACATTTGCGAGTTCCTCGATGCAGCGGCAATAACTGCCCCGGAACTCACGTTTAACATTATTTTTCTGGCACCCGCCGTGCGTCATGAGCGCTTCGCCGCGGCGCAGGCAAAACACCGGACTCGCATTGACGGCTTCAGGATGTTTGGCATGAGCGATAGTATCGAGTCAGATGATGTCCTCGTGCCGATTCTGTATACGCGTTCCCTGTTGTATTTTGTTTCTGGTGTGCTTGAAGGTCACGTTGCGGGTACAGCCTGGAAAGACGACATTGATGCGCCTATTGTGGGTATGCAGCGCTACATCACCGACAAGGGGGTATACAATCCCGGCGACTTTCCTGAGGTTGAGCAAGATAGGCAATTCCTGCTGAGCGTTCCTGACTCGGAGGTTTGGTCAGATTCGTCCGCCGGTAACGGCCTCAATAGCTTGTCCCACAAGCACGGTGACTTTGATAATGATGAAGCTACAATTCAGAGCGTCACCTGGGTAATCGGGCACTAATTAGATTATGGCGGATGATTATGCAATCCTGGTCGGTATCGGGAAGTACGCAGACGCGTCCACATTCCCGGAGTTGCAGGGGCCAGTCAATGACGTAGCGCTTATGCAAAAATGGCTAATTGCCCCCACCGGGGGCAATATCAACCCTGATAACATTACTGTCATTCTCAGTCCGCAAGCCATCGAGCCAGAAACAGACCCGGATAGTGTTCCGCCTGTCACCGAGGATTTCAAAAAAGCATTCAAGAGGCTGGTTCGCGATAAGGAAGGTCGTTTCATCAGTCGGCCTGGTCGTCTCTATCTGTATTTTTCTGGGCATGGTTTTTGCGAAAAAAAGAGTCTTACGCCCCAAGCCACGCTCTACGCTGCTAACGCCACGCGTGAGTTTCCGGAAAATATTTTCGGCAGTTATTACGCCTTGCTCGCTCGAGATAAGGCGCTGTTTTCCGAGATCGTGCTCATCATGGATTGCTGCCGGGATACGGAGGTTAACCGCCCGCCGGACATCCCGGCAGTCAATGAGGCAGGAAACAGCGCCGCGAATGATGTCAAACTCTTTTGTGTATATGCGGCACCCAAGGGCGGGAAAGCGCAGGAGCGGCAAATTGCAGAGCGAGGTAACAAGGTCCATGGATTGCTAACGCACGCAATACTCAAGGCATTTGCGGAGGCGAAACCCGACGCGGGTGCATCGATAACGGGAGCAGCACTCAAGCGCCACCTACTTGAGACCTGGACAGCGCTGTGCGGCGGTATCCCGGCACCGCCACCAGAAATCGTTCTGCCTACCGGAACAGATATTCAGTTCCGCTCCGAGAATCAGGGGGTAAGCCAGGGGTTCGAGTTTACCGAGCCTCCGGCAGCATCAACTGTGATGGAAGTTTTTGATAGCCAAGGCCAATTGGTTGTGCGCTGTGAGTTGCTACCGCCGCCGGCTGCATCGACGGCAACCTGGAACGGCAGTCCTGCGACTGGTTTGGGCTTTGACGGCAAGGTATTTTCGCTCGGTTTGCAACCGAGTTATTACAAGTATGTACTGTCGGGAGGGTTGAGTCGTTCAAACCTGTTCGCAGTTTTGGTTGGAGGAGGGAATCGTGTCCAACTCTGACATTCAGCTGGATGTGTTAGCTACTGACCAATCGTCAGAAGTGATTATTGTCGATAGCAGTTTTCACGTTCTGGCGCGGGGTATCCAGCGTGTTCAACTAAAAGTACCCCCAGGTATCTACCGTGCCAAGGCAAAGGTGGGCGACCAGCAAAGTGAAAAGCTGTTTTCGGTCGAGCCCAACGAGCCTAACGGATACAAACTCGTCGAACTCGATCCTCTCGAGTTCTCGTCACCAATTCCGCTTCAACAAACATCAACCTCAAGGACATTTCACCAAAATGCGATATGCAGTGCTACCGCTGCCGACGGTACGACGGTCCAATTAGGGCGGGGCGCAGCAATCGTTATCCTTTTGCGCGATGCTTCCTTGGTATATTCGGATTTTAACGCCGACGAACTCGCGGCCTACGGAAAGAACTTTCAGGGCTTCACCCTGAGTAGTCTGGACGGCAGTGAGCCGCATTCTCTGGAGGCCATCGGGAAGCTCGTGCCGGAACAAGGTTATCTTATTGCCAGTGCAGCCATAGATCCCGGTACCTACGTGCTCTCTCACTTGACCTCTGGGACAGAGCGCCAGTGCCTTCCTCTGGTGATACCTCCCGGCTGGGCACTTCAGGTCTTTGTATCGATGGCTCCCGCTGGCGACGCTGCCATTGTTCGTCAGGCAGACTTCGATGGGGCTGCCATGGTGCTTGATCGACCTGGTGCCGGATTCAACCCTGATCGACCCGATCTCAGAGTTTTGGAGGTTGCAAGGCAAGCATTGGCCCGGGGACACAACGTCATTGATTCAAATGCAATGGCAGTGCTGCTGTCAGGGAAATTCGAGAATCCAATGATGGGTATATTCGCGGTTCACCTGCTTTTGCTTTCCAAAACCCCTGATCTGGAATTGGCGCAGAAAGTCGTCACAAACACTGGCAACTTGATTGGTGCGAGCTGCCCAGACCTGCTTATATTATCCTGGAAACTGGGGCAGTTGCGCGGAACCTCTGGTGCGTCCGATTCAAAAGTGCTGGTTGAAAGCGTGAAGGGACCGCCAATGCTTCAGTTAAGCTGGCACTACTTCATGGAGGCATACCGAAGTCTTGCTGACAAAGATGTGCTTGATAAGGGAATTTCCAGGATGGCTAGACAACTGGTTTCGTCCAGCGTTTGGATGTCATGGCTTGATAGCGCAAATTACCACTCAGTATCGGCCGACGCTATTGGGCATTCGGCCTCGCATACCCCGCAAGAGGAAGATACCTTCACGTCCTCTACGGCCATCCCCCAGGTATTGCCTGAGTTGGAAAAATCCATGGACTCCCCGAGTTTCGATGTGGGTAGAATTACCAGAGCGATTCACCGGGGCGCAAACCGAGTTAAGGGTAAAGTTAGCAATTGGTACAAAGCAAGAACCGACGCGGTAAGCCTTGATTTGCCCACTTTGGAAACCTTTAAGGTGGAGTTGCCAAATTCGGATGAAACGTATTTAGAAACTGCATTGGAAAAGGCGGGAGCTGCCGTCCATCTTAAACTACAGAGCGTTGAAGCGGATGCGGCGGCACGTATTTTTGAGTCGCTGGTTGAGCGAGTCGACTGGAAGTCGGTGCTTGGGCAGTTAAAATCGGTTACGCACCATGGCGGAGAACCTCACCCGCTGACCCCCTTGCAGCGTCAGCTTCTTTTGTCATTGAAAGCTGCCAGAGAGCAATTCGAAGATGAAGGGGAGGTCCTTGAAGATGCGGTTAGGCGGCGCCTGAGTATTCCTGACGTACCGTTAAATGCTATTCTTTATGATCTGAATTTATTCCATCTCATTGCAAAAAACCTGGATAAAAAGCATTCTTCAAGCCTTGCAAAGGCCATCGTTCAAGCTAGCCATGATTGAGGCTTTCTTTATATCAGGACTTAAGAACTGGCTCGGACAAGTTCTGTCGCTGAAATGGCCATGACCGCTTTCGGCCATTTTTTTGCCTGTCACTCGATTTAATTCAATTTAAAAAGCATTGATTCAAAATAACAACTTCCCGGTAATGATACGCGGCCTTTTTGTAACAATAATTGGTGATTTTTTACCAGTTAATCAGCTTTTTCACCAAGGTTGAAACATCTGCTCATTATTTCATTTAGTTATAATTAAATACGTATAAGTTATTTTTAGTTATTTATATAAATTGTTACAGTACCGTTTCTGATTAAGTGTAAATAACCCGGTTTAAAGGCAACGCCCAATCCATTGGTAACACCCATTTAATTTACTGAACCGAGTTACAGACGGCGCTATGTCCACCGTACTGGCAAAGATATCTCGATACATAGGGCAATGCGGTTAAGCCGGGCTGATTAAAGTTTTAGGGCGTTACAAAATTTTTAAATTATTAGAGAAGTAAACTAAATGTATGACTTAAAAATAGAACCTGAAGACACTTTGGAAGGCAACCCATTTCCAAAACCAATTCTGCTTTTCCCGAATCCACAGCAAATCAGTATGTCGATTCGGGCAAGCGCGCTCATTTTTGCGGATGAGAAATCTAAAAAATTACTCTCCTTGATTGAGATGGTTGCCCCTAGCAATGCCACAGCTTTAATTAAAGGTGAAACCGGTACCGGAAAAGAGTTGGTTGCACGCCATTTGCATGATCTTAGCCCACGTAGAGATGGCCCTTTTGCCGCAATTAATTGCGGCGCATTTTCTGATACTTTGGTTGAAAGTGAGTTGTTTGGTTACGAGCGCGGCGCCTTCACCGGGGCTGTTGGTTCTAAAAAAGGATGGTTCGAAACTGCGAATGGCGGGACACTCTTTCTTGATGAGATTGGAGACCTGCCTTTATCTACGCAAGTCAAGTTGCTGCGCGTGCTGCAAGAGCGCGAAGTGGTACCTATCGGCTCACGCAAAGCTGTTCCTATTGATGTGCGGCTTATTGCGGCCACTAATGTGAATTTAACGGAGGCAGTCAAAGCCGGGCGTTTTCGTGAAGACCTTTATTACCGTATAAAAGTTGTTCCTATCGAGATTCCACCATTACGTGACCGCCCGGGCGATATTTTGCCTCTAGTGGAACATTTTCTTGATGTTTATCGTAACCGTTTGCATACGACTAAACCGGAGTTGCTGCCTGAAACCATTCGTGAATTAGAGGCGTATCCTTGGCCAGGCAATATCCGTGAATTGGAGAACGTGATTCACCGTGCATTACTGGTTTGTGATGGCAAGGTGCTCCGGTCGCTGGATTTGAATCTACCGACAATCCAGTCGATACCTGGTAGTTTGGCGCCGAATGCAGATAAGCGAACAAATTTGCTTGAAAGCGCAATTGCGGAATTAATAGAGCAAGAACCTGAGCACTTGTACGATATGTTTGTCCGTAAAGTGGTGGAGCAAACATATGAGCATTGCCGTCAAAATCAGGTGCAAACGGCGAGGGTGCTAGGCGTGACCCGTAACGTCTTGCGTACGCTACTCAAGCAGTTTGGCATTATTCAGTAGAGTTTGCGGTACCTTTATTAGTGCTGAAAATGCCAATTAAATCGATTGTAGATGCGAATTATCGCTTTATCGCAGCCTATCAGGAAGTGAATGCGCGCATTGCGCAACGGCAACAGGCCCTGGCGCTTTATGTGACGCTGATTGTGAGCCTGCTTGCTGCGCTTGTAGCACTGAAGCCGGGAGAGGGTAGCGATAAGCTTCCTATTGAATGGCTGGTACTCGGGTTTCCGGTTGCTTCAACTTGTCTTGCGTTTTTAAATTACAAAGCTGAGCGTGCAATTACTAATTTGAGGCATTTTCTTTCTGCACTTGAACGTCTCAATAATGCACATGAAATTCTCCCAAGTTACAACACTGCCCCGCAGTGGGCAATGGGTGCCAATAAAGCGCGGAGATTTCACGATTTTGCAGCTGCAGTGCTGGTTTTAGGCGGCAATTCAATTGGTCTGGGCGCTGTGCTAAAAATATACCCGGAACGCATGGCAGAAACCCCGATTGTGATATGGATCACTATTGTGACCGCTGTCATTTCATTGGCTGCGCTTTTGCTTATTCCTCGATGGAGTTATAAGCCCGAAAATAATATCCGGTAACAATTGTTTGGCTAATATTTGGCTAAGGTAGCGTGGGCAGCATGCGGCATTTAGCTAAATATTAATCATTTCTCTCCCGGCTATATCAGGCCTTCAAATCCCGGTATTTCTTATTGTTTGCATGCAAAACTGCTGAGTTGTAAACAGTGTATATGTTGTTCTCTGTTGATATCGCAGCAACTGGGTCGGATTTAGTTTTATGTATTTAAGTAACTTGTTGATTATAAATATAAAAATATTGTGGCACGTGAATTGCTAATGTTATGGATGAATACTGCGACTTAATGTTGCTGGATGTCATTTTTTAATTTGCTTAATGGAAAATAAATGAAAAATTTTTACTTAACTATAGGGTTTATTGTGGCAACTCTCGGGTTAGCAACGCCAGCGCAGGTAAGTGCTGCTGAAGTCAGTTTACTTAACGTGTCGTACGACCCTACGCGCGAGCTTTATCAGGATTTTAATGCTGCATTCAGCAAGTATTGGCAAGCAAAGACCGGTGACAAGGTCACAATTAAAACCTCTCACGGCGGTTCTGGCAAACAGGGTCGCGCAGTGATTGATGGCTTGGAAGCTGATGTTGTGACATTGGCACTTGCTTACGATATTGATGCTATCCATGAAAAAGCTAACCTGATTCCGGCTGATTGGCAAAAGCGTTTGGCACATAACAGTTCACCTTACACTTCAACTATCGTATTTTTGGTGCGCAAAGGTAACCCGAAAGGCATTAAAGACTGGAACGATATCGTGAAACCAGGCGTTCAAGTGATTACACCTAATCCAAAAACTTCAGGCGGCGCCCGTTGGAACTATCTGGCAGCTTGGGCTTATGCACTTAAACAAAATAATAACAATGAAGCCAAAGCTAAAGAGTTCGTGGCAAATTTGTATAAAAACGTACCGGTGTTGGATTCAGGCGCACGCGGTTCGACAACGACGTTTGTTGAGCGCGGTATTGGTGACGTGCTCTTAGCTTGGGAAAATGAAGCGTTTTTAGCAGTGAAAGAATTGGGTCCTGATAAGTTCGATATTGTTGTTCCTAGCCTTTCAATCCTTGCTGAGCCACCTGTCACTGTCGTGGATAAAGTGGTAGATAAACGCAAGACTCGTGCAGTTTCTGAAGCATATCTGAACTATCTATACACTGAAGAAGGCCAGGAAATTGCAGCCAAGAACTACTACCGTCCTACATTGGCTTCTGTGGCGAAAAAGTACGAAAAACAATTTCCAAAAGTTAATCTGGTCAAGATTGACGACGTATTTGGCGGTTGGCAAAAGGCTCAAAAGGCACACTTTGCTGACGGCGGTTTTTTTGATCAGATCTATCAGAAGTAGTAGTAGGTCATTTTAATGCAGGGTGTTTTGATGAGTTTTGCCAAGACTGCAGTTATGCCGGATTTAGTTGCCTATGGCGCGTCTGGCACTAGCTTTAAGTTGGCGGGTTTGTCTTTCAACACTCTGCAATGAGTTATTAATAGGATACTGGCATTAAATGTCGAGCACATTGAGTTCATTTACAAACTTTCCTAACTACCAGGAGAATTCTGTTGCGTCAGCGGTTTCCAGGGTAATTTTTGATGGTTCTTCAGTTGGCTCCGGGCTTCAGGCTTTGAAGGCGCGTGCTGACGATAAAGGTACGCAGCATAATTATTTATGGTTAGCGGTCGTGGTGATACTGCTGCATATTGCAGCAGTATTTGGTTACATTAACCGCGATAAAACCAGTCACTTTGTGCCTGTGAAACATGAAGTTGCCATTGAGTTTATAAAGCCTGAAATTATTCCGCCACCGCCGATTGAGCCGCCAAAACCGCCACCGCCGCCACCGCCCAAGGTGCAGCAAGTTAAGCCGCCGTCACAGCCTGCGCCCGCGTTGCGTACTCAGCCTGCTGAGCACAATATTACACCGGCAGATATTACGGTTGCTGAAAATACGGAAGCAACTAAATCTGCCGGACCTGTGGTTGCAGCTTCTGGCCCTGTAGTACCAGAAGCCCCACCTGCGCCAAAAGTTGAGGAGCCGGTGACAGAAGCAACGGCAAATGCAGCTTACTTGAATAATCCGAAACCTGATTATCCTGCAGCTGCAGCTCGTCAAGGTTGGGGCGGGACGGTAACGCTGCGCGTGCGTGTGCTTGCAGATGGGCATGCCGAGAGTGTAACGGTAAAGAAATCCAGCGGCCGCAAAGTGCTGGATGAGGCGGCCATTTCAGCTGTGCAAAAGTGGACTTTTGTCCCATCCAAGCGCGGCAGCACGCCTGTTGATGGCTGGGCAACGGTGCCTATCGTATTTAATCCTGAACAATAGTGAGGTAATAAAAAATGTTTAATCTAGATTCATCTTCATCAACTGTCGTACAAGGCGTTTTGGTTGCCTTGATTGTGGCTTCAATCGTTACCTGGACTATTGTTTTAATCAAGACTATCCAGGTGTGGCGTATGCGCCGCCAAAATAATAAGTTCCGTGCTGCCTTTTGGGGGGCTAGTGATTTGCAGACTGCGGCTAACCTTGAAGGGCATAGCGGACCGGTTTACCGCGTTGCGCAGGTGGGATTCCATGCCTTGCATGACGCTGATTCTGCAAGCGATTTACTACATTCAGGTGATCGCCAGGATGTACTCGAGCGTGCTTTGCGCCAGCAGATCCAGAAAGAGCGTGTGACACGTGAAAGCGGATTGGTGGTGTTGGCCAGTATCGGTAGTACATCGCCTTTTGTCGGGCTGTTTGGTACGGTGTGGGGCATCATGCATGCGCTTACGGACATCAGTAAATTAGGCTCTGCAAGTCTGGATGTGGTTGCTGGTCCTATCGGTGAAGCATTGATTGCAACCGCCATCGGTATTGCTGTTGCTGTGCCTGCTGTGCTTGCTTATAACTTTTTTCTGAGACGCTTGAAGACCAGCAGTAACAATCTGGATGATTTTGCCGAAGACCTGATTAAGGTGCTGCGTCGTGTGTCATATCGCAAAGTGAGTGACTCAACCGGTAAAGCTGATGTAGCGGTTTCTGGCGTAGTGCATAACCTGAAGGGAGCGGTTGCATAATGGCGATTTCATCTCAAAGCGATGGCGATGATGTGATGAGCGAAATCAACGTTACGCCATTAGTGGACGTAATGTTGGTTTTGTTGGTAGCGTTTATAGTGACAGTGCCAGTAATGACAAACGCAATACATGTTAATTTGCCAAAAACTGCCGCAACCAAACCGCCAGAGCCAAGCAAGCCCGTCACTATCAGCGTGAATGCTGAAGGTAAGGCTTTTGTTGACCAAAAAGAAGTTGCACTGCCCGCACTGGAAACCGAGCTTAAGAGCCGCCAGGCATCTAACCCGGAGCAAGTCTATCACTTGAGTTCGGATGAGGCTGTCAAGTACGGTTCTGTGGCCAAGGTCATGGCCATTATTGAGCGTGCCGGCATTACCAAGCTGGCAGTGCTTACCCAGGGCAATTGATTGCGCCATTACACTGATTAATTTAGGACTGATTGACCTAATGCTGACAGGTCAAGAAAGTCTTAAATAACTTCAACAAAGAAGCTCCCATAGGAATATGGGGGCTTTTTTTGTATATCGCGGCTGCGAAAAAAAGCACATTTATCCAGGAGATATATGTACTGTAGCTTGCACTGAAAGCCGCGGCGGGCATTTCCCAAAATATATCGAGGTGTACGCTAATCAGCAACTTAAATAGCCCCTGTTGTTATAGCAGCAATTATTTTATCCAGTTCAATTTCTTTATGCATGCCAATTGCATGAATGTTTTATTGGTAGATATAAATAGTCAATTTATTCAATAAGATAGTTTGATTATTTTCAGTAAGCGGCACTCTCGCAATCCAGTTGGCACAGAGCTTGCAGTATCCATCCATATTTGTAGCTATGGATGAAATTTTTAAAAGATTTCAATTTGAAGTTTCAGTCGTTTTATTTTTAGTTAATTAGGAGAGAAGTAATGTTTACAACATCAAAAAACAATCTAAAAAAACCGTTAACAGGTTTTTTAGTGCTGGCAGGGTTGGTTGCAGCCTCGGTTCCTGCAATAGCACACCACGCGTTTTCAGCAGAGTTTGATGCGGCAAAGCCCATTGAAGTGAAAGGCGTTGTGACGAAATTTGAGCTTGTGAACCCGCATAGTTGGCTTTATGTGGATGTAAAAGCCGCTGATGGAACAGTGACTAACTGGGGCTTCGAATTCGGTGCACCGTACAATTTGAAGGAAAAGGGCATTACCAAATCAACGCTTACTGCCGGTACTGAAATTACCGTAAAGGGTTATCAGGCCAAGAATGGTAAAAATTTCGCGTACGCTACCGTGACAACATTAGCTGATGGCCGCAGTGTCAAGACCGGCGGTGCGGCTGATGCTCCAACAACTCCTTAAGCAACCCCGACTGCCGCAGTTAATAAATAAGGCATGTGCATAGCAAACCGTATGGGCTTATCTGAAAGCCCGGTACATAACAGGAGATATTTCTTGAATAAAAAATTTAATAAGTTGCCATCGCGGTTCAGCAAGTTTGCTGCATCTTTGATGCTAGTCACCAGTGTTTTTGCGACACCGATTCTTTCTACCAGCGCCATGGCAGATGAGAAAATACCGCGTTTAACTAATGGTAAGCCGGATTTCTCTGGAATATGGCAAACCACTAGTGCGGCGGATTACGATCTTGAGCCGCATTCAAACCGTAAAGACGCGCCACCCGGTGCTGGTATTGTAGAAGGCAACACTATTCCTTATTTACCGAAAGCCCTGGAACAGAAGAAGAAAAACTTTGAGAACAGGGCAACAGATGACCCCAGCCTTAAAGGTTGGACTTTGGGTGTGCCGAGGGGTGTCTACTATCCGGAGCCGATTCAAATTTTTCAGCGTCCGCGCGACTTAACAGTTGTGCATCAATTTGGTCATTCGGTCCGCACTATTCACACCAATAACACACAGCATCCTGTTATAGACGATGCATCCGATTTGTGGCTGGGAGACTCTCGCGGCAAGTGGGAGGGAGATACCCTTGTGGTGGATGTGACGCAGTTTAATGACAAGACATGGCTGGATCGTGCCGGCAATTTCCACAGTGATGCGCTGCATGTGGTAGAGCGTTGGAAACTGCTTGATGCCAACACCATTGAGTACAAGGCTACTTTAGAAGATGCGAAGGTATACAGCCGTCCATGGAATATTTCGGCAATACTGCATCGTCACCGCGAAAAGAACTTCCAACTGATTGAAGATTATCGCTATACGCTGGACTTCGAACAATATTACCCACCAAAACCGGACAAAAAATAAAGATTTTGTCGGCTGACATTGCATCAGTAATTAACAATGATATGAGGATATTATGAACAACAAAATTAGTCATTGGAATCTCGGTATGTCGAGTCTGATATTGGGGGCTATATCGTTTGCTCCTGTTGTCGGAAACGCAGCGGATGAAGCCAAGACGCAGCAATTGCAAGGTAAAACAGAGCAAGTGCAGCAAGCTCAGCCCGCCCAGCAGACAAGAGCGCGTAGGCCACGTGAAAAATCATTCCCGAAAATTGCATCAGGAAAATGGACCGGCCCCAGGTTGCCGGATGGCCAGCCGGACATCAGCGGTCAATGGTCGAATACCATTGCTAATCATGGCAATTTTGAAGATCCGCAGGGCGGTGTGATTGGCGAACCCAATCGGGATGGTACGCCACGCCGTGACCCAGGACCGCGCGATGCGCGAGCTCCCAGCCGCGTGAGCGACCCTGCTGACGGAAGAGTTCCATTTCAACCTTGGGCTTTGGAAAAAGTGAAAGATTTCCGTATTGGCTTTCATAATCCAACGTACCCAGGTCATATAGAGCCTAACGCCAGATGCGCGCCTGGCGGTGTGCCGAAATCGCTGTATTGGCATGGTTATGATATTCAGCAATACCCGGGCTATGTGCTATTTGTCTTTGATAACGGCAGCCGCATCATTCATCTCGATGAAAAGAAGCCGCATTTGTCTGAGAACATTAAATTGTGGAATGGCGATTCACGCGGTCATTGGGAGGGCAATACACTGATAGTTGATGTTGCCAACCACAATGGTAAGGCGCTGTTTGGGCGTTCTGGCGAATTTATCAGTGAAAATGGTACCGTTAAGGAAAAGTACATTTTCTCGAACGATGGCACACGTTATAACTATGAAGCGGTATTCACCGACCCTACGGTTTATACCCGCCCATTTACGGTCACTATTCCTGCAAGTAAGTGGACTAATGCTGATGAAACCGATGGCTGGAATTTAGAGGCGCATTGGGCTAAGCATGATGGTAAGGAAAAGATTCTGGAGCATAATGAGCGTATATGCTACGAGAATAATGGCGGTTTTGGTCTAGGGGCAGCTGCCGAGCAGAAGAAGTGATGATAATAGCCGGTTAATTCCGTTATTCAAGTAGTAAGCAAAAAGACCTGGCTTCGAGAGATGTCAGGTCTTTTTATTCGCTCATCAATAGAAGAACTTCGCTCAATGTTTCTTTGTCAAATTTTTTGTCATCTTAGGCAGATGAAGGAGACATTTATGGGAAAGCGATTACGCGATAAATGGATAATGATTTCCCTGCTGGCCGTCATGACACCTGCTGTTGCCGATGCTGTGGGCGCATCACCGACCGAATCTATGCCTGAAGTAACGATTCCATTTGCAAACCATGGCGGAATAAGAGACTGGAAGGTGGTGGATGATTCAACATTACTGATTCAAGATGTCCATGGTCATTGGTATTTGGCTAAGTTACAGAGTGCGGCGTACGATCTGGCCTTTGCAGATGGTTTGATATTCGGTACTCCTCCATCGGATGAACTAGGTAAATTAAGTACAGTAGTAGTGAGAGGGCAGCGATATCCTATTGTGTCCCTGACACGCACTGAGCCACCGCCTAAAACGCACACTGATGTGCCGCCCAGGAAATTTAACCCTTACTGATAGAGCCGCCTAGTGCTTTGATCAGACCCACGCTGGCGGTTAGTCTGCGTCCGAGTAACGACAATGCTTCACGTTCAGCAGTGAGGGCTGTGGTCTGTACAATAACCACGCTTAGATAATCAACAGTACCTGCTTTATAACGGTTCTCAGTCTGTTGCAGTGATTCAAGCGCAGAGCGGATGGCAGCTTCCTGCTCTTTTGATTCTTGTTCAAGAATACGCAGCAAAGCGAGATTATCTTCAACCTCCTGAAATCCACTGAGTATTGTCTGCTTATAGGCCGATACAGTTGCATCGTAGGCTGCGATAGCTGCATCTGTTTGTCCTTTTCTTTGTCCGCCATCAAATATCGAGACTGCCAGTAACGGGCCGAGCGACCATATACGGCTCGGTACAGATAGGAGGTCAGCCAGGTGGTTACTTTGGTAACCCAGATTGCCTGCCAGGTTCAGGCTGGGGAACAGGGCGGCTTTTGCAATACCTATCTGTGCATTTGCAGCAGCGGCACGGCGCTCTGCTGCTGCGATGTCGGGACGGCGTTCCAGTAATTCAGAGGGCAGGCTGGCGGGAATTTCCGGTAGTTTGAGTTTTGCGCTGTTTGCTAATGGCAAAGATGCAAGAGAAAATTCAGCCGGGGCATGGCCGGTTAGCACGGCGATGGCGTGCTCCAATTGTGCGCGCTGTGCGCTGACGTCAATCGCCTGGGCCCGGGTTGACCTGAGTTGAGCCTCGGCTTGGGCAATTTCTGTACGTGAAGCTAACCCCACGTTGTAGCGGTTGTTGGTTAATTTTAATGAGCGCTCATAGCCCAGTGCCGTGTCATCAAGCAGTTTTTTCTGTGAATCGAGTATGCGCAGCTGAAAATAGTTTTGGGCTAATGTTGCCTGAACAGACAATATCGCCGCGTTTAAATCTGCCGCACTGGCAGCTAGCGTCGCATCCCCGGATTCAATGCCGCGTTTAATCCGTCCCCACAAGTCAGCCTCCCATCCGGCACTGACACCCAGGCTGTAGCTGCTCTGCACACTAGCGCTGCCATTCTGGATACGTTTGGTAGAGGCATTGCCGCTCAATGACGGGAATAATGCGGCACGAGCTACTCGCGAAAGTGCTTCTGCCTGGCGGTAGCGTGCTTCCGCCTGCTGAATCGTATGGTTAGCTTTAGTTGCCTCAGATAACAATGTTGCCAGCTGCGAGTCATCGTAGATGTTCCACCATGGGCCGCCAGGCTGATGGTCTTTCGGGTCAGCAATCTTCCAGCCAGGAAGTGCGGTTGCTTCTTTGTAAGCTGCCGGAATTTCCACTGTAGGCCGCAGATAGTCAGGCCATATTGAGCAACCGCTGATAAGCGTGGCAGCAACGAGCAGACTGAGGCGGGATCGGTATTTCATGGGTAGTGCTTTCATGGTGCAATAGGCTGTGGTAATGATTTAACGCCATGCCATTTTCTATTTACATAAAGTCGCAGGCGGTCAAGGTAGAGATAAACGACAGGTGTGGTGTAGAGCGTTAAAATTTGACCAAGCATCAAACCGCCGACGATAGAAATGCCGAGTGGCTGACGCACTTCGGCACCATCACCTACACCGAGTGTGAGTGGCAAGGCGCCTAAGATCGCGGCAAAAGTAGTCATCAGAATCGGCCGGAAACGCTGCAAGCATGCCTGGCGGATCGCCTGCTCCGGCGGTAGACCTTGTTCTCGCTCTATCAGCAGGGCGGCATCAATCATCATAATGGCGTTTTTCATGACGATACCAATCAGCAGGATAACGCCAATCATGGCAATAATGGATAGTTCGCTCTTGAACAGGATAAGCGCCAGCAGTGCGCCTATTCCTGCTGAAGGCAGCGTTGAAATGATGGTGATCGGGTGTATGGTGCTTTCATACAGAATGCCAAGCACGATGTAGATAGTCAGCAATGCCGTCAAAATTAGCCAGGGTTGGCTTTTTAGCGAATCCTGGAATGCTTTGGCTTTACCTGCAAATGAACCGCGCATTGAGTCAGGCGGATTCAGTTTAACGAAGGCTGTTTCAATGGCTTCGGTAGCTTTTTCCAGAGAAACTCCCTGTGCAAGATTGAATGAGATGGTTGCAGCAGCAAATTGCCCTTCATGATTGACTGATAGCGGCGTATTGGTTGTTTCCCAATGACTAATGGCTGAAAGAGGTATGCGTGCATTATCAGCTGTTGTAAGGAATATTTGTTCCAGTGCTGCGGGGCCTTGTGCAAATTGCGGAGCTAGCGTGAGTACTACATAATACTGATTAAGCGGTTCGTAAATGGTAGATGCCAGCCGTTGTCCAAATGCATTGTTCAGTGCCGTATCAATTTGCCTTTGCGTTACTCCCAGGCGAGCGGCGGTATCGCGGTCTACAAAAAGGCTGGTCTGTAAACCTTTGTCTTGAGAATCGCTGCTGACATCTGTTAACTCCGCTAGTCGTGATAGTTCATTGCGTACTTTTGGAGCAAAGGTTCTCAGGTCATCGACATTGTTAGAGAGCAGGGTGTATTGGTACTCAGCAGAACCAGGCCTGACGCCGATGTTGAAATCCTGCTGTGCATTCAGCCTCAGTGCGGCACCTGGTACTTTTTCCAGTTTTGGCCGCAGCCTGGCTACAATTTCCTGTGCCGAGGCTGACCGTTCAGCGCGGGGTTTAAGCCGGGCATTCATCGTGCCATTATTGGATTGGCCACCGCCAAAACCACCAGAGTATTCATAATAGGCTTCGATATCCGGATCCTTGGCAATGATTTTCATAAATTGATCAATTTTTTGCCGCATGGCCCAGAATGAGATATTTTGGTCACCTTGAAAGTTACCCTGTAAGCGCCCGGTATCTTGCTGTGGAAAAAAACCTTTGGGGACAATGGTATAAAGGTAAATATTGAGGATGATCGTTGCTAATAACATCAGCAGCGTGAGTGCGCCGTGATTTAGCGCCCAACCCAGTGACCGCTGGTACGCACGTAAAGGGACATCGAACGCCTTGCCTAACCACGCTGATAAACCTTGCTCAGCTTTAATCGGCTTAAGCAGACGTGAGCACAGCATGGGCGTCAGCGTTAGGGACACCAGCAGGGAAATGGCGACAGCAGTTGCCAGTGTGATTGAAAATTCCCTGAACATGCGCCCAACCACCCCTCCCATCATGAGCAGTGGAATGAAAACAGCGATAAGGGAAACGCTCATGGCGATTACGGTAAACGAAACCTCGTGTATACCCTGTAAAGCTGCCTGAAAAGGAGCCATGCCTTTTTCTATATGCCGTGAGGTGTTTTCAACGACTACAATCGCATCATCTACGACAAAGCCGGTGGAAATGATGAGTGCCATTAATGAGAGGTTGTTAAGGCTGAACCCGCACAGATAGATAATGGCTAATGTGCCAAGCAGCGAAATTGGAATGGCGATGGTTGGGATCAAGGTGGCACGTCCGTTGCGAAGAAACGCAAATGTAACGAGAATGACCAGCCCAATAGAGATGAGCAGGGTTTGTTCAACTTCATGCAGGGACTTTCTCACTGTGGTACTGCGGTCAATCAGCACCTCAAGTTCCACACCTGCCGGTATCAAAGGTTTTAATCGCGGAATGAGTGCCTTGACTGCATCTACAGTAGCAACGACATTGGCACCGGGGATGTTGTTTACCGAAAGTACTACGCCGGGTTCGCCATTAATTGTTCCCGCGTTGCGTACTTCCTGCACGGAGTCTTTGATGTCGGCGACATCTTTCAGCCTGATAGGGGCGCCATTTTTCCAGGCAATAATCAAATCGGCATAATCAACGGCGCGTTTTGCCTGATCGTTCACGTCGATCTGCCAGCGCCGGCTGTTATTCTCGATGAACCCTTTAGGTAAGCCGGCATTTGCAGTGGCAATCGCTGTACGTACTTGCTCCAGGGCGATGCCGTACTGATTAAGTATGGTTGGATTAACCTCTACGCGTACCGAGCGTAGTGCGCTGCCATTGACGGTAACTTGCCCGACGCCATCAACCTGGGATATGCGTTGCCCCAGGATGGTGAAAGCTAAATCATAAAGTTGCGGCTGGCTGAAGATCTCGGATGTCAGCGCAATGTGCATGATCGAGTTAGGGCCGCTCTTTCGGTAAGTCGGATTGCTAGGCAGGTCTGCCGGTAGCATAGACCTGGCCGCATTGATCGCGGCTTGTACATCGCGTGCCGCGCCGTCTGCATTACGTTCCAGATCGAATTGCAGGCTGATGCGGGTTTGACCTTTGCTGCTGCTGGAAGTCATTTCATTGACCCCGGCAATGGTGCCTAATGAGCGTTCTAAAGGCGAAGCCACTGATGCTGCCATGGTTTCAGCACTGGCTCCCGGTAATCTGGCATTAACATCGATGCTAGGCATTTCCACTTGCGGCAGTGAAGCGATCGGTAACGAGTAGAATGCCGCTATACCCGGTAAGGCAATGGCTACAGCCAACAGTGATGTGGCAACCGGGCGGCGGATAAAGACAGCTGACCAACTCATTTTGCCGGCTCTGGTTGGTTGGCTAAACTTCCGGATGTCTTCATGCGGTGTGCCAGGCCATCGAAGGCGAGGTATATCACCGGCGTGGTAAACAAGGTGAGTACCTGGCTCAATAGCAGACCGCCAATCATTGCGATACCCAGCGGCTGGCGCAGTTCTGAGCCAGGCCCATCACCAAGCACCAGGGGAACCGCACTCAATAGCGCGGCCAGCGTGGTCATCATAATCGGGCGGAAGCGCAGCAGGCACGCCTGGTAAATCGCATCTCTCGGGGACATTTTTTGAACGCGCTCCGCCTCCAGGGCAAAGTCGATAATCATGATGGCATTTTTTTGCACGATGCCTATGAGCAGGATAATGCCGATGATGGCAATGACGCTTAAATCCTTGCCCATTACTATCAACCCTAACAGGGCGCCTACGCCTGCTGATGGTAATGTAGACAGAATCGTAAAGGGATGGATATAGCTTTCATACAGCACGCCAAGCACGATATACATTGTGACCAGTGCGGCGAGTATCAGGAATAACTCATTAGTCAGCGCCGAGCGGAAAGCAAGGGCAGCCCCCTGGAAACGGGTCATGATAGTGGCTGGCAGGTTCAATGATTCTTTCGCGTTCTCAATGGCTTTTACCGCATCACCTAATGCGTAACCTGCCGCCAAATTGAACGAAATAGTGGCAGAAGGTAGCTGGTCTTCGCGGCTAACCATGAGAGGTGCAGTTGTTTCGCTGATGCTGGCGATGCTGCTTAGTGGCACCTGATTTCCATTGCTTGAGCTCACATAAATGGCATCAAGCGCGGCGAGCCCTTCCTGCGGTTTTGGCTGCGACTCCATTATCACGCGGTACTGGTTGGCATGGGTAAAAATGGTTGAAACGATACGCTGCCCAAATGCGCTGTACAGCGCATCATCCACAGCAGCCATGCTGATACCCAGTCGTCCGGCATTGTCCCTGTCGACAATCACGGAAGCGCGTAGACCATCATTTTGCTGGTTGCTTGCTACATCAACCAGTTGCGGTAATTCTCGTAACCGTTCGAGTAACTGTGGAACGGTTTTAGCTAAAACTGCTTCATCCGTACTGGTGACTAAATACTGAAATTGTGTCCGGCTAATCCTGTCATTCAGTGTTAAATCCTGCACGGGCTGCATATGCAGGCTGATTCCGGCAACTTCTTTAACTGAAGATTGCAGGCGCTGGATAACTTGTGTCGCGGTTTCAGTGCGCTGCGGGTAGGGCTTAAGGTTAATCAGCATGCGTCCACTGTTAAGTGTAGTGTTGACGCCGTCAATTCCCACGATTGATGACAGGCTGTCAACAGCTGGATCATGCAGTATGATTTCCGTCAGCGCTTGCTGGCGTTCTGCCACAACGCTAAACGAGGCTGCGGCAGGTGTTTCCGAAATGGCTTGAATCACGCCGGTATCCTGTACTGGAAAAAAGCCTTTGGGAATCATCACGCTGAGTAATATCGTGAGTGCAAAAGTGAGGGCGGCGATGAGCAAGGTCAAACTTCTGTGTGCTAATACCCATTGCAGCAAAATTCCATAGCGATGAATGATACCTGTCAGCAAAGCGCCATCGTGAGAATTAACTTTCTCCTCTGATTTTGATTTGAGCAGCCTGGCGCAAAGCATGGGCGTTAGCGTGAGTGAGACTGCGGCTGAAATCAGGATTGCAACGGCTAGTGTAATAGCGAACTCACGGAACAAGCGCCCAACCACGTCGCCCATGAATAGCAGCGGGATCAGTACTGCAATCAATGAGAAGGTCAGCGATATGATGGTGAAACCAATCTGCTTGGAGCCGCTAAGTGCAGCTTGCAATGGGGATTCGCCATCCTCGATGTGGCGTGCGATGTTTTCAATCATGACGATGGCATCATCCACTACAAAGCCTGTGGCAATGGTAAGTGCCATTAAAGTCAGGTTGTTGATGCTGAAACCTGCCATATACATAACGCCAAATGTACCAACTAGCGATAGTGGAACTGCCAGGCTGGGAATCAAGGTGGCAGATGCAGTACGCAGGAACAGGAAAATAACCATGACCACCAGTGCAACAGCCAGCATCAGTTCAAACTGCACATCCTCTACCGAGCTGCGAATGGTTGTGGTTCTGTCAGTGAGTTCGGTTACGGTAACATCGGCGGGTAGGCTGGCACGAAGTTCAGGTAATAATTCACGAATGCGGTCGACGACCTCAATGACATTGGCACCGGGCTGGCGTTGAATATTAACTATGATCGCTTTTTGCCTGTTTGCCCAGGCTGCAAGATAAGCATCTTCCTGAGCTTCTTTTACTTCAGCAACATCACCCAATCGTACAGGTCGATTATCACGGTTTGAGATAATTAACTCCTGGTATTCGTGCGCTGTTTTTAACTGGCTGTTTGCTTCCAGTTCATAAGCGAGTTTGGGGCCGTCAATATTGCCCTTGGCCTGGTTGGAGTTGGCACCTCCGATAGCTGCACGTATTTGATCAAAACCCAAACCGTAAGCGGCCAGAGCGGATGGATTAACCTGGATTCGCACAGCCGGTCGCTGCCCCCCATCGACGCTGACTAATCCAACGCCGGAAACCTGGGATATTTTTTGCGCCATGCGGGTATCAATCAGGTCCCTGAGCTGCGGCAGGGAAAACGTGTCCGAGCTAAGTGCCAGTGTCAGGATAGGCGCATCAGCCGGATTCACTTTGTTGTAAATCGGCGGATTAGGTAAGTCCTGCGGCAGAAAACCCGATGCCGCATTGATAGATGCCTGTACAGACTGCACTGCAACATCTAACGAGTTTTTTAGGGAAAACTGCAGTGTGATAACCGATGCACCCCCGGAACTGGTGGAAGACATATGCGCCAGCCCGGACATGGAGCCGAATTGTCGTTCCAGGGGTGCGGTTACGGTCATGGCCATCACTTCGGCACTGGCACCGGGGTACAGCGTTACTACCTGAATGACTGGGTAGTCGACCTGCGGTAAAGCTGATCTGGGCAGCAAGTTGTAGGCCAGGATGCCGGATAGCAGAATAGCCAACATTAACAGCGCGGTTGCAACTGGTCGCAGTATGAAAATTCGTGAAGGGTTCATACGCTGCAGTTACTGGATGACTGTTTCAGGTTTTTCAGGCTGATTCGGAGTCTGTGCATGATTGCGATGTTTCAATCCACGTTCTGTTTTTTGCCGTGAGTCATTGCCAGCTTTTTTAGATTTATCCTCAGGCCTGGAGATGATTACTTTTGCATTCTCTTTCAGCTTATCTACGCCGCTGATCACTACCTGGTCATCTGGTTTTAGTCCGTCAATCACTTCAACATCGTCACCATCTACAGTGCCTAAGCGCACAGCCTGTACAGCTACTCTCGTATCCGGTGCCGTGTTTCCTCCAGAATCTTTGGCGGTGTCTTTTTGATCATGCGTGATCAGGTATACAAATGCCCCGGCGCTGCCATGTTGGATTGCTGCATTAGGAACAATGGTTACGTTATGCAGGGTGTTGCTTAGCAATCTTACATTCACGAATTGGTTAGGGAATAGGGCGCTATCCTTATTTGAAAACCGGGCTTTAAGTTTGACAGTACCTGAAGCAGTGTCAATCTGGTTATCCAGGCTGAGCAGGTTGCCTTTAGCCAGCAAGCTCGAGTTACCACGGTCCCATGCCTCAACCAGTAAGTCATTGCCGGATTTGTGAGCACTCTGAAAGCGTTTTACCAGGTCTGAAACCCGGTCTTCAGGTAAGGTGAACACTACATGAATAGGGTCAACGGTATTGACGACAGCCAGTGTGTTCGTTGTAGTGATGTTGTTGCCCATGTCAACCTGGCGCAGGCCAATGCGGCCGCTGATTGGAGAAGTAATGCGGGTAAAGCTGAGTTGCAGTTTTGCATTATCAACTAGCCCCTGGTCAGCATGTACCGTGCCTTGGTATTGCTGTACTAAGGATGCCTGTGCATCAACCTGCTGTGATGCGATTGAATCCTGTGCCTGCAGTGTTTTGTAGCGTTCAAGGTCAATTTGGCTGTTGCGCAGTAAGGCCTGATTGCGCATAGCCTGGCCTTGAACCTGGCTGAGTGCGGCCTGGAATGGGCGAGGGTCTATTTCCGCCAGCAATTCACCGGCATGTACAAGTTGCCCTTCTTTAAATAATATGCGCGTCAACTGCCCATTGACGCGGCTTGATACGGCAACTACTGCCGAAGGTGTTACCGTACCCAGCGCAGTTTGCACGACACGGATATTACCGGTTGTAACGGATGCAGCAAGCACAGGTACAGGACGGTTGGCACCATTACCAGGGCCGCCACGCTTTCTGCCTGAACCGGGTTTTTTGTTTGAATCAAGTTCGTGCGATTCCTGCGCACTGGCTTGCATATTGGCTTTTGAGTGATTCCAGTACCAACCGCCTCCTGCCAGCAGTATTGCCAGCAGTACCCCAGGAACAACTTTTCCGTTTTGCATGCATCCGTCTCGTTTTTTACTAAATAATTGCTAAATCAGGCAGAATTACCATTAGGCAGTATTACCTTGGGTCTCTTGCGCGAAAGCTATCGTGGCAAGCTTTGCATGATTGATTTAATTTGCCGAATTTGACCTTGATTTGTGCGATATCGCCAGTTTCGGCTACTTTGGCTAACTCATTTGCCTCACGGTTAAAGTCAGTCGCAACTTTTTTGGCTTCATCCTGTTTTTCAAAAAACTCCGGTTTAAGACGTGTTTTTCTCCAGCCCTCGCCTTGGTCTGTGCCTGGCCCATACAGTGCACCAAGACCTGAGTTTGCTGCAGCAGCAATTGCATTGGCTGCTGCGATGACTTCTTCTTTACTGAAAGTGTCAGGCTTGTCTACTACCTGCGTTTTGATTTTTGCAGCATTCCAGCCAATAAATGAGTATGCAGATTGGCGGAATTTGATTTGGTCTTCAATCGGTCCGGCTGTTGCTGTAAAAGTTGCCAAGCCTAATAGTGCTGCTAATGCCAGTTTTAATTTCATTCATTAAACTCCTGTTGTGATATAAGAAAATAGGTGACTCATTACCATTTTGATGTGGATATATTGGCTGGGACCGATTGCGCAGGCTCCAGGTACTCAACCAGGACACCGCTAAAAACAGCCCACACAATAGTTACTGATATGGCGAAAGTAATAAGAAAGAAAAATATCCCACCGCCACCAGTTTGAATTGGTGCGGTTTTGGGTGCTTCCTTACTACCCGTAACCATTGGCTTAACCAGATTGATTTTTTTGATTGCTAAATAGAATGCAATTGCAGCAAGATGCAGCACAATCAATGCCAATAACACTTTGAATGCAATCTCATGTAGTCCTGTCATCCAATCACTGCTGGATTTGTTTATGAGGTTGTACAGAGGGCCTTGAAAGGCAATGTCATCGTTGGCAAATAAGCCGGTACCAATCAATGTTGCAAGTGCCCCAAGTAAGGCAAATACGGATAATGCCCCCAGAGGGTTGTGTCCATTGGCCTGCCAGCCACCTTTTAAATACTTTGCCAGTCGAGAAGGTGTGGGGAAGAAATCAGTAAAACGCGCGTGTGTTGAACCCACAAATCCCCAAATGATTCTAAAAGTCAGCAAACCCAGTGCTAATGCACCGATGCGTCCGTGCCAGTCAGTAAACTCCCCACCTATCTCAGCTGTGATATAAGCGGTTATTACCGTAAAGACTAATAACCAATGAAATACCCTGAGCGGTAAATCCCATATTTGAATTTGTTTTACTGTCATGCGTTTTAGTCTATTTCCAGTTACCTGTTGATTTATAAACTACCAAAACCTTGGCAATTTTGATTATAAAAACCTGGTGTTTAGATTTTATAAATCCATATCCGTTAAAGGCATGAGCACATATCATGCCACTCAATAAATAACTTGATATTCAGGTGGTTTATGAAGGTGTTGTCGGAATCTTCAGCTGTTAAATCAGTCGCTTATGCTGTTAACTCTCAAAGTTAAAATATTCTGAAGCGGATTTGCATCGGTCGAAGCAACCTGGTTGCTGTTGTTTAGGCAACATCATGACAACATCGCTGCTGCTATAGCAACAGCAGCTGTTTTTGCAAAGAAATTACTTCGCCAATCATTGTTTTTGACATCTGTTGTTCTTAAAGCAGTGTGCTGATTCTGCTGCTTGTTTAACAACAGAATGAGTATGTTGCAATTGTGTTTTTTCGTTCAATTTTATTATTTGCATTAAACGTTATCCCCGCACCAGTTCTTGGTTTAAGGACATTTCTGTTAGTTGTTAAGTGTAAAAGGTTTTAGGCTGGCACACATTTTGCCATTGGTTTGCTAGTTGTAACTTTAACAATGTACTTAATACTAATCAGGGGATTTATACATGCAACAGCAGCATAGTCATGGCAGGGAAGGGTCTATAGCGACGAATAATTTCGCGCTGGATAAATATGCGCCGAGGTTTAAGCGCAAACTAATTGTTTCAGCTTTAAGTATCGCATTTGGCGCGGGCGTGTTCGTGCCGGACTTAGGCTACGCCGCAGAAGATGTTTCAGTGTCTGATCTGCAAGCCGAAAATGCGCGCTTGAAACAAGAGTTGGAAGCGCTGAAAAAGGGTTTGCAGACTAAAGCCGAAGTTGCACCAGTTCAGGAATCTGCTCCGGCGGTAACTGAAAATAAAGTCGAAAAAGCTCCGGTAGCGGATAACTCGGCCTCAGACGTGCTTGGCGCTGTCGTAGTTACTTCACGTAACAAGGAAGAAGTCGCGCAGGATGTCCCGGTGCCAATTTCAGTAGTCAGCGGCAAGAAACTGGATGATTACAATGTTGTAACGGTGAATGAGTTGGTAAAACTGGCACCTAACATCGGTGTTTTTGGTAGTAACCCAAGGCAAACCAGTATTTCCATTCGCGGTATAGGCAAAAACTCTGCACAGGATACCTTGGAGCCGAGTGTAGGGGTAATTGTTGATGGCGTCGTTAACTCGTACGTAGGGCAGTCCTGGAATGACTATGTGGATCTTGACCGAATTGAGGTGGTGAGAGGCCCGCAAGGCACGTTGCTGGGTAAAAATACCACGTTGGGCGCTATTAATATCAGTACTAAATTACCAAGCTTTACCCCGGGATATACCTTTGATGGGCGGGTAGGCGAGTATAACGAGCTTGTAGGCAAGTTTTCAGCCACAGGGCCTATTGTTGATAACCTTCTTGCGTACCGCGGATCTTTTTCTTTAAACAAAAAAGATGGCGTGCTTGATAATGTCTGGCAGTCAAATGGTACTTCCGGTAATGAAACCTGGAATGAAACTAATCGTATTGGTGGGCGACTTCAGTTTTTATTGACACCGACCGACAATTTATCCGCCCGTGTTATTTTGGATCAAACCCAAACTACAGAGAATGCTAATAAGTCCTTATTGGTAAGCAATGGCCCGGCGAATTTTAATGATGGCGTTCCAAGAACATCAACGTTTGCAGGCCGTTTGGCGCGTTCCTATTTCAATAATAGTGATGGCACACCTTATCAGCCTAAATTTGGCAATAACAATATTGAAGATTCTCAAGCCAGGCCGCAACGCACCAAACAAGGCGGTGTGTCAGCTCAAATTACATGGAATATCAACGATGATTATGCGCTTACTTCGATTACTGCGCATCGCGGTCAAGACTTTGATATTAAAAATGGCGGTGTAACGAAATTTGACATTGGCAATGGCGGTCAACAATTGTCCAATCATCAAACCTCCCAGGAATTTCGTTTAAATTACAATGGAAGCAAGAAGTTTGATTACCAGGCTGGCCTCTTTGCATTAGATTCAGAAGTTTATAGTGATGACCCTACTTCATTCGGTGCGGATGCGGCAGCGTTTAATGCTTCTAATAAGCAGTGGACAGATTTAAAGGCTGCAAAATATCGTGGACTTTTGACTGATTCGCAGAGGGGAGTGTATCGCTCATATGTATTGAATCCTAAAACACAAAGCGTAGCAGCGTTCGGCCAAGTTAACTGGCATTTAACGGATGATGCAACATTAACGCTTGGTTTAAGAAATACTCAAGAGCATAAAACCGGCCGTAATCGCAGGGAGCTGGATCGCGCAGGTACCGGTTTAACCAACGCGACAGGGACAGATGATTCAAAAGCGGCAAACTATGGTTTGAATATTGCAGTTCCAGGAGCTGATTTGAATGCATGGAATGATGCCAAGGACCTTTATCTTAAAGCTATCGGTACTGATCAAGCAAAGGCAGGCGGTATCTATGACTGGAAACGAGGCAAGAGTATTAATGATAATTCATGGGCATGGTTAATTAACCCTAGTTACAAACTTAATGATAATACCTTGCTTTATGCTTCTGTTTCACAGGGTGAAAAGTCAGGTGCCGTAGAATTTAATAATGATGCCAAGAGCGCAGATTACGGTAATCCGCTAAATGTGAAGGCGGAGAAAGCGAGAGATTACGAGCTGGGCTTTAAGAGCTTATTCTTTGATAAAAGGTTCTTGCTGAATGCCAATCTTTACCACACTAAAATTACCGATTATCAAGGTGTGTTAACTGTGTCAAATCCTACAGACACTGACCCGCAGGGTACAAGGTCATATCTGGGAAATATACCTGGAGTTAGGGCACGTGGTATAGAAATTGAGACAGCATTTGCGGTGACATCTAACTTCAGGTTAAACCTGAACGGGGCATACAACGATGTTGAATACACTGATTTTTCAACCACACTGCCAGATGTTTCCACAACAACGCTTGTTAATCTTAAAGGCAAGCAATTGCACGGGGCGCCAAAAGTGACCCTTAATTACGGCTTTGATTACACCAAATACGTAGGTGCCGGCTTTGCCGGGAAATTCTTCCTGAATAACAGCTATCGTTCAGGTGCATTTCTTGCTTCCAACCAGTCGGAAAATACATGGCAAGATGCTTACACGCTCACTGATGGCGGCATAGGTGTACAGAAAGAAAATGGCAAGTATGAACTATCACTCGTGGCTAGAAACTTGTTTGATAAGCACTATGCAACAGGTAAGGGTACCTTTGGCAACACAGGTGCAATCACTGAGCAACCTGGGTATGGCAGGACTGTAGGCATCGTGTTCCGCGCGAAGATGTAATTCAATATTTTTAAAACCTACATGAGGATCAGGCCAATTCATATTGGCTTGATCCTCATGTCTTTAATACGGACAATTTTTAGAGGAAGAGTAATGAACAGATTTAGTATTGTTTTATTGGCAGGATTATCCATTTCCACTATTTATGCAACGGCAGCCGATGCGCCTGCAGAAACATTAAAACCAGCGGCAGCTCCAGCTGGTAACGCACCCAGGGTACCGGCGGCAAAGGGACCTGCTTTAGAACTGGCTATTGAGGCAGCCCGCGTTGCAATTGAGACGTGCGCAGCCGATGGAGGCCAAAAAATCGGTGCGAGTGTCGTTGATTCCGCCGGTGTGTTAAAAGTGTTGCTTGCCGCGGATGGTACGTCTCCGCGTGGCGTGACTTCCAGCACCAATAAGGCTGTCACTGCGCTTACTTTTAAAACGAACACTGGCAAATTATTTGAACAAATTAAAACCGACAAAGCGCTGGCTGATAATGTTGCAGTAAACACAAGCCTTAACGCGCGCCCAGGCGGTGTTTTGATTAAAGTCGGTGACGAAATTATCGGTGCAATTGGTGTTGGCGGCGGACGTACTGATGAGCCTTGCGCATTGGCCGGCCTTCAAAAAATCCAGAGTTGTTTGTAATAGTGTTGAGCGGCATTAAAAGGGTGGTTGCACCTATTTGATATGTTAAAACATCATTAGTTGAGAACGTGCAACTACTGAGTAAGTGCAAATGTTGCTTAAGCAGCAGATGGGTGATCTGTTTGTTGCGTGAGCAACATATTTGCAGCTAACCAGGTTAGTAGTTAAGTGCTTTAAATGTGTTTATTTGAGTATGTTGTCTTGTGAATTATATTTTCAATCATATGGTTGCGTGATTTCTAAATTTATCTTTAACTAAATATTTTATTGTTAAGTCATTTTGGCACAATCATTGCCATATCTATCCTGCAAACAGGGTGTTGCGGTTTACATTAACGTTGTAGTCACCCAATAAATCAACTTAGATCAGGATACGGAAATAATGACTATTAATATGCCATCACAGCGCTACGACATTAACATAATTAGGAAAACACTAGGTTTTGCCTCGTTTGCCAGTGCACTGGTTTTTACTTTTTCAGTTCAGGCTGCCGATGTAGTCACTCCGGCAATTTCCAATGTTGTAGCAGCAGGTACAAAAATTGAATTTATTAAAGACGGATTTGAAGGTACAGAGGGACCGATTGCCTTGCCGGATGGCAGCGCGCTTTTTACTGAAACTAAAGCGAATCGTATTACGCGCATAGCGCCTGATGGCGCAATTTCTACGTTCCTGGAAAATAGCAACGGTTCCAATGGGTTGGCATTAAATGGCAAAGGTGAATTGATCACAGTGCAGAATCTAAAGCCACGTGTCGGTATCGTGTATCCATCTGGCCATGAGAAAGTATTTGCCGATCAATATGAGGGAAAGCCTTTTCAGCGTCCGAATGATTTGGTTCTGGACAAGCGTGGTGGAGTCTACTTTACCGATATTGGCGTCGTGCCCAAGCCTGAAAACCCTGAGCCAGCCAGACCTGCTGTTTATTACATTACGCCAGACGGCAAGTTAACGCGAATCGCTAATGATATTGAGCGGCCCAATGGTGTTCAACTGAGTGCAGACGAGAAGACGCTTTATGTAGCGAACACGGCAGGAGAGTATATTTTAGCCTACGACATTGCTAAAGACGGCTCCGTTGGTAACAGAAGAAACTTTGCCAGGCTGGATGGCTTTAAAAAGACTGAGAATGGTACCTTTTCAAGTGGTGCCGATGGCCTGGCTATTGATGCCGAGGGGCGGCTTTATGTGGCTGCTAACTTGGGTGTGCAGGTGTTTAGTGCAACAGGCGATGCTTTAGGCATTATCAGCTTGCCGCAAAAACCGCAAAATTTAGCCTTTGCCGGTAAAGACAAAAAAATGCTTTATGTAGTTGGGCGTGGTGCGGCGTATAGAATTGCCGTACTGACACCGGGGTATGGCGGTAGGGCTAAATAGCGCTCATTGTTGAACGAACTAAGGTTGAAAAACCAGATTGAACAACCAGGTTGAACAAACTTTAAGATTAGGAGTTATTCATGATACGCAAGACGGCAAATGATTTTCACCCTGAAGTTTTGAGTTTATTTGATCATTATGTTCACGGACGCGTGACCAGGCGTGATTTTTTGCAAGGCGCTGGCAAGTTTGCGTTGGCAGGCGTAACTGCTGCTAGTCTGTTAGAAGCATTGAGCCCACGTTTTGCAGAAGCTAAACAAGTGAACGAAGATGATCCGCGCATAAAGACAAGTTACGTAGAGTATCCATCGCCAAGCGGCTACGGAAAATTAAGCGGCTACCTGGTCCAGCCTGCGCAGGCTAAAGGTAAATTGCCTACAGTGTTAGTGGTGCATGAAAATAGGGGTCTTAACCCGCATATTGAAGATATCGCACGCCGCCTGGCATTGGATAATTTCATTGCTTTCGCGCCTGATGCGCTGTTTCCGTTAGGCGGTTATCCTGGCAATGAGGACAAGGCGCGCGAGCTTTTTCCTCAATTGGATCAAGCCAAAACCCGTGAAGATTTTATTGCGGCTGCCAATGCCCTGAAAAACTTACCGGAAGGTAATGGAAAAGTCGGGGTGGTAGGTTTCTGTTATGGTGGCGGCATAGCTAATTTCCTGGCTACACGCTTGCCTGATTTGGGTGCTGCGGTGCCTTTTTATGGTGGACAGCCAACAGCTGAAGAGGCAGCTAAAATTAAAGCACCATTATTGCTTCATTATGCAGGTAAAGATGAGCGCATCAACGCCGGCTGGCCTAAATACGAGGAGGCATTAAAGGCAGCAGGCGTGAAGTATCAAGTTTATATTTATCCGGAAGTACAGCATGGATTTAACAATGATACGACACCTCGCTTTGATGCGGCGGCTGCAAAACTGGCTTGGGATCGTACGGTAGCGTTCTTCAATGAGCAATTGCGCCGTTAAGCATTAAAGCTAAGTTATTCAAATATCAAATGATAAGGGATCGTTTCCTATGCCAGGACTCGATCCCTTTAATTCAGGCCCTAAATCTTATAGCTTCCGGATGGGAATAGTTGTTGGGTCGTCAGCATCTATTTCAGCAGGTTGCTGCAATATCAGCAGGAATTTATAGGATTTTCCAAGTAAATGTTTGGTTTTCATTTTTGCTCATGGTTGTGGGGGTGCGAATATTCTCTATATAAATCAATTGGTAAGTGAAATTGTTCTATGTGATTGAGAATTTATTTTGATATGTGACGTGTTGGCACGTTAACTGCTAAATATAACTGTATCCAGATTTAAGTCTGGCATTACATTAAATCTTAGAAAGGCATTAATTATCATGAATAAATTCGTCAATCTTATTGCATTCGTTATGGCACTCTCATCTCCGTTGGCTTTTGCCGCGGACGGTGATGCTGCAAAATCAGCTGATGCTGCTAAACCTGCTGCAACGCCGGTATATAAGGCCAAAACACCGAAATTAAATCGCGCTCAAATTGATGAGCTGCTTGCCAAGCCGGAGCAATTGGTCATTATCGACTTGCGTCGCCCGGACGAGTTAACAAAAATTGGCGGGTTCCCTGTTTATTTAAGCATTCAATCCAAGGAATTGGAAAAAAATCTGGCTTTTATTCCTAAAGACCGTTCTGTTGTGACAGTGTCGAACCATGCAGGTCGTGCAGGTGCTGGTGCTGACTTGCTTGCAGGTAAAGGTTTTAAAGTGGTAGGTGCTATTGGTGTGCAGGATTATGAAGCTGAAGGCGGCACCTTAGCCAAGATCGCTCCCCCTGCACCAAAAGTTGCAGATGCTGGCAAAGCAGCCGTAGCTGAAAAACACTAATCCTTCTTAGTTATTTGCGCAGGAGGTACTTTTTCTCCTGCGTGATTAAGTTCTGGTTTTGACTTAACAAATAGAAATTCAGCAAATACAAATAACATCGAAATATTCTCTTGGGCTATCAAGCTGATACCAAGTGATGAGTAAAGGAACAAGCAATGTCAGTCGTAGGATTTTTACAACAACTTCACGATTCTCAGCTGGGGACGGCGCTACGAGAATCTCTCTATATATTCCCTCTGGTTGAGGGTACCCACCTGATAGGCCTGGCGCTATCGGTTGGGTTGATACTTGTTACAGACTTGCGCTTGGTCGGATTGTTTTTGCGCAATGTGCCGGTAGCAGATGTTTTGCAGCAACTAAGGCCGTGGGTTTTGGCTGGTTTTGCCATAACGTTTGGCACAGGGATACTTTTAATCTGGGCAGAAGGGCCGAGAATTTGGCAGATTCCTGTGTTTCCGCTGAAACTTGTATTAATTGCACTGGCTGGTATTAATGCGTTTTGGTTTGAGCTTAAATACGGAAAAACAGTTTCTGTGTGGGGTGATAATCCAACCTTTCCTAAAGGCGCAAAACTTGCCGGCTGGATATCGCTAGTGTCATGGAGTGCCGTTGTAATATGCGGCCGCTTAATTCCATATCTAGATGCTACACAACACTAATTTAGACTTAACCAGAGAGTTTTTACCATGAGTACTCAATCACTTTTTCAATCGTTACAAAATAGCGCGTTAGGTTCAAGCATCGGTAAGCTGGATCCTTTAGTCGGAGCTTTGGCACAATTGTTTCACATAGCAGGGCTGCTTCTTATTCTGACCTCTATTGTTTTAGTCAACTTGAGGCTGCTCGGAGTCGGCCTCCGTAATCAATCGTTACCGCAGCTCGTTAAAGCAACTACGCCATTGGTTTGGTACGGTTTGGGATTATTAGTTTTATCCGGGCTTTTTATATTTCTGCCTAGTGCAGCTATCTACTATCCAAATCCGGCGTTTTGGGCAAAATTTCTACTGCTGTCACTGGCATTGCTGATTCAAATTACTTTGTATCGCAAGGTCACCTCGGTGGAGTATCCCAAGCGTGGATTGGCAACAGCTACAGCAATAATTTCACTCACTTTGTGGTTTAGCGTTGCGTTTGCGGGCCGTGCAATCGGTTATATATAACGTTTAAATAAATCAATGACATATCTATTATATTAATTCAAGGTAATCGAATGAACACTAAAGCACTTTTTTTATGCACGCTGGTTTTTAATGCCAGTATGGCTTTTGCTGCTAATCCGCCAACCCCTGCGGCAGAGGGTAAGCAAAAAGATCCGGTTAAGCCATTGAGTTTTTTTGTAACGAGCGAGGGTGTAGGTAAAGGTGCTGATTTAGGCGGTCTTGCCGGGGCTGATGCACATTGCCAGAAACTGGCAACTGCCGTAGGGGCAGGTGGTAAAACCTGGCATGCTTACCTAAGTACTCAGGCAGTAGACGGTCAACCTGCTGTAAATGCGCGTGACCGTATCGGAAAAGGTCCCTGGTATAACGTGAAGGGTGCGGTTGTTGCCAAGGATATTGCCAGCTTACATGGCGATACGTTGGATGCCGCACGGCTAGGTAACAATCTAAGCAGAAGCACGGCGTTGACCGAAAAAGCAGAGCCTATCAAGGGTGCGGGTGATAAACCAAATCAACATGACATTCTCACCGGTTCACTGCCGGACGGTAATGCCTATGCGGATGGGGTTGATCATACTTGTAAAAATTACACCAGCAGTGCCAAAGAGGGGTCGGTACAGGTTGGGCATTTTGACCGTACCGGTGGCGGCAATACCTCGTGGAACTCCGCCCATGGCAGCAAGGGGTGTGGGCAGGAAAATCTAGTAAGCACCGGCGGTACAGGACTGTTGTATTGCTTCGCAGTAGATTAATTGGGGATAGAATGATGCATAAAACTTTTTTGGGTATATATACGGTGGCTCTAGGCATTCTGTTCGGTGTTGTTGCCTATGCGCAAAAACCGGATGTTTCAAAAGGTGAGTCTGCCTATAAACCGGTAGCGACCTTGCAGGAATTAATGAGTTCTATAGTTGATCCCAATGTGGACCCAATCTGGAATTCAGTTTCCACAATTAGCACTAAGGAAGGGACGATAGAAAAGAAACCTCAAACTGATGAGGAATGGCTTGCCTTACGAAAACATGCCTTAACATTAATCGAGGTGAGCAATCTGCTGGTAATTGAAGGGCGGCCTGTTGCTGCGTCAGGTGCGAATACTTCCTCACATGTTACCGAGCTGAGCCCTAAGGATATTCAAAAAGCTATTCATGCCAACCGCGATGGTTTTGTTAAGAATGCACATGCGCTACAGGATGCAGCGAAATTGACACTTGCTGCAATTGATGCAAAAGATGCTGATGAACTGGTAAAGGCAGGCGGTAAGGTCGAACATGCCTGCGAACAGTGCCACTCACAATTTTGGTATCCTAATGATAAACGTCCCACAGCGTCATTGGATATTGGTTTGAAGCCAGGCAACAGCCTCTATATGAAAATGCGTAATTCTTAGCTTGTTAAATGAGAAAGTTTTTTTAAAAGAATATTACATCCAGTTGAACCAATAAAAAATGCCTGCATCTGCAGGCATTTTTTATTGGTATCAAATTGCGGGTAAATCGGCGCCGTTCTGGTCACGTGTAATGTAAAAGTAATATGCATATAACGAAAAGGTGTGTTGATAATTAGCCAATCCTCTTTTTTTACTGGAATTTGTGGTGTATATTGCACGCATGAAAACAAGTTATTGTGTGTAATTCAATTGAAATAGCCAATCGGATACTTTTAATTTAACAGCTCGAATTTGCAAGTGCTGACCGGACAACCGGAAGCCAGTGTGTCGAAAGACCACTGGCTTTTTTATTTTCTGCTACAGGTGTTGATATGTCTCATCCAATCACAACTTTTCCAAATGAAAGTTTTGATATTCCAAGTATTGTGCAGGCCTTGCGCGAAGTCAGGCTTACTTCACTTGAGCACCGCCATCGGCGTAATAAGCCGCCTAAACTACCATCAAGTAAATCGTTACTTGGTGTGGTTGAGGGCTTAAGTGCGGCACTTTTTCCTAATCGATTAGGTGCGCCAGGCTTGAAGGAAGAGGGCGTGGATTATTTTGTGGGGTATACATTAGATACTGCATTGCGCGAACTTTACTTACAAATCCAATTGGAACTTCGTTATTCAGCTGATACTGAACATAACAAATCTCCTAGTGCGGAGGCTGCATTGGATAAAGTGCGCGCATTTGCGCAGACGCTACCCCAGATACGTCAGCTGCTTGATACTGATCTGGATGCCGCTTTTGAGGGAGACCCGGCGGCACGCAGTTTGGATGAAGTGTTGGTTTGCTATCCGGGCATATCTGCCATTGTTCATTATCGACTGGCACATGAGTTGCATAAGCTAGGCTTGCCGCTGATTGCACGAATAATTTCAGAACTTGCACACTCAGCCACCGGTATTGATATTCACCCTGGAGCAACAATTGGTAAAGGCTTTTTTATTGATCATGGTACGGGAGTGGTGATTGGTGAAACTGCCATCATAGGACATCACGTACGGCTGTATCAGGCAGTAACGCTAGGCGCAAAACGTTTCCCTACCGATGAGCACGGCCATTTAATCAAAGGCAGTGCAAGACATCCGATTCTGGAAGATCACGTAGTGATTTATGCAGGTGCAACAATATTGGGGCGTATCACCATCGGTGAAAGTTCTGTGATCGGCGGCAATGTGTGGCTGACACGCAGTGTGCCGCCTAACAGCCATATTACCCAAGCCAAAACACAAGAGAGCGCAACAATAGATGCCGCTCAGTAACGGTTTTATTTAGAATTTTAACAGGAGAAAAAAATGACAGATATCCATCAAGCACATACTGCATTAGGTGACGTTGCGGCACGCACGCTTTCGAATGCGACCAAAACCGTCCCGATGATGGGGACGATTACACCGCGCTGGTTAGTGCATTTATTACAATGGGTGCCTGTGGAAGCAGGTATTTACCGTGTCAATAAAGTAAAAGACCCGAGTGCAATCGAGGTGGATTGTTCAGCAAAAGATGAACGTGAAATTCCGGCTACCTTTGTTGATTATGAAGAATGGGGGCGTGAATATGTACTGAATGCGGTGAATACTGCGGTTGATGTGCATACACGTGTATCTGACCTGTATAGCAGCCCGCATAATCAAATCAAAGAGCAATTGCGTTTAACGATTGAAACCGTTAAAGAACGCCAGGAAAGCGAATTGATCAACAATAAGGAATACGGCCTGTTGAACAATATCGTGCCGTCACAGAGAGTAAAATCCCGTAGCGGTTCACCAACGCCAGATGATTTTGATGAATTATTAACTAAAGTATGGAAAGAGCCTGCATTCTTCCTGGCGCATCCACAGGCAATCGCGGCATTCGGTCGTGAGTGTACCCGTCGCGGTGTACCTCCACCTACCGTAGCATTGTTTGGCTCACAGTTCATTACATGGCGCGGTGTGCCGATTATTCCTTGTGACAAATTGAAAGTAACTGGCGGTAAAACCAATATTTTATTGCTGCGTACCGGAGAAGGCCGTCAGGGTGTGGTTGGTTTGTATCAGCCTAACTTGCCTGGCCAACAAAGCATGGGCTTGTCTGTACGTTTTATGGGTATTAATCACAAAGCGATTGCATCGTATTTAGTATCGCTCTATTGCTCACTTGCGGTACTGACTGATGATGCGATTGCAGTGTTGGAAAACGTTGATGTAGGCAACTACTATGAGTACAAATAATCATGAGTACAAATAATGGATTTTCACCAGCATTAGGTGATTTATCCTCATTTGAGCCTGAGGCGACTCTGGCATCATTGCCAGGTGAGCATCCTCGCATGGCGGCAGCGTTAGCTGTTGGTCGGCTGGCCAGCACGTCTGGCCATTTGGATGTGGCTGAATTAAGCCGAATTGCCAATGAGTTATATGCGGAAGGCTTTCCTGCAGGATCGCCTTTTGCTCAAAACGAGGATTTTCCGTCTAATGCTTCGCTTACGCCAGAGGCTAATCGGGCTGTTTTGCCTAGCCCCAATATCATTACTGACCCAGTGCAAACGCCGACTCCATCCATATTTTCAGCGGCGCCTAGTGTGGCTTCTGGAGTGCCTAACTTGGCCCCAGCCGATGCAGTAAATACTGGCTATACAAATCAGCTGCCAATAAGTGGCCTGGTCAATCTAGATCAATTGCTCGGCGGTATGGATGACCCATATCAGGCTGAATTAAATCAGCTACTTGCAGGGAATGGTCAGAGTGGTATTAGTAGTGCAGGGTCAAGCCAAACCAATGCAACACCATATTACTTCTTACAGGAGTCACCCCATCATAAGGATGCCACGCTTGTAGCCCCTATTGCCAGTGTACATCCGCCATTTGATGCGAATCTGGTGCGCAAGGACTTTCCGATTTTGCGTGAGTTGGTGAATGGGCGTCCGCTGATATGGTTTGATAATGCGGCAACCACGCAAAAGCCGCAAGCGGTGATTGATAGAATCTCTTATTTCTATGAGCATGAAAATTCAAACATCCATCGTGCAGCGCATGAGTTGGCTGCACGGGCAACCGATGCCTATGAAGGTGCGCGTGAAACGGTAAGACGTTTTATCAATGCACCATCTGTAGATAACATCGTCTTTGTGCGTGGGACTACCGAAGCGATTAACTTGGTGGCCAAAACCTGGGGTAAAAAGCATCTGGGTGAGGGCGATGAAATTGTTATTTCGCATTTGGAACATCACGCTAACATTGTACCGTGGCAGCAATTATGCCAGGAAACAGGGGCCAAGCTGAAAGTTGCTCCAGTGGATGATAGCGGGCAGGTATTATTGGCAGAATACCAAAAGCTGCTTACTTCACGCGTTAAACTGGTTTCATTCACGCAAGTGTCCAATGCGCTGGGTACCGTCACACCGGCGGCAGAGATGATACAAATGGCGCATCGTGCCGGGGCTAAAGTGCTGCTGGATGGCGCACAGTCAGTGTCTCATATGCGCTCAGACGTGCAAGCCCTGAACCCGGACTTTTTTGTGTTTTCAGGACACAAAGTGTTTGGCCCAACCGGCATTGGTGCACTGTATGGCAAGCCAGAAGTGTTAAATGATATGCCGGCGTGGCAAGGCGGCGGCAATATGATTCAGGATGTGACGTTTGATAAAACTGTCTATCACGAAGCGCCGGCCAAGTTTGAAGCAGGCACGGGTAACATTGCAGATGCAGTAGGTTTGGGTGTAGCGCTGGAGTACGTTGAGCGTATCGGCATTGATAATATTGCACGTTATGAACATGAGTTGTTAGTGTATGCAACGGCTGCCATGCAAAAGGTACCAGGCTTGCACTTTGTCGGTACAGCCAAGGAAAAAGCAAGCGTGCTGTCATTCAGGCTTGATGGTTATAAGAGTGAAGAAGTTGGTGCGGCGTTAAACCAGGAGGGTATTGCAGTGCGCTCCGGCCATCATTGCGCACAACCAATATTGCGCCGTTTTGGGGTGGAAACTACTGTCAGGCCATCGCTAGCTTTTTACAATACCCCTGCGGAAGTGGATGTGATGGTAAATGCTTTGTTGCGTTTAACTTCACACAATATGCCAAGCGGCCTTTAAGTTGTAAGGGTAGGAAAAAATCTGGTGCCTGTCTGCTATTTAATACAGGTGCCGGACAACTACATTTTTTCTAAGGGGTACTAGCGCAATAGTTTTGTTTCAATTTCATTTAAACTTGTTTGTAATGTTTTTATTAACTTGGCATTTGTGTAAATCTCTGGTTTTGTTAGTTCTTTGTTGATGCCAGTTTGTTCAGCTTCAAGTTTTTCGACGGCCAGCGAGAGAGCTTGTAACTCTTTTTGTTCTTTAAGGCTAAGTTTTAAAGACTCTTAATCCGTTTGTCGCGAGTTTTGGCCTTGCATCTCCTACCAATCAAATCAAAGGCCTGTGCGTAAACACAAGCCTTTTGGTTTTCCATTTGTAACAAAAACGTGGCTAGATTCACCACGTTTGCCACACTTCCAGATTCAATTCCAGTGTAAGGCGGTGCGCAAATTAGTACCAAACAGCGCATCGTCCCGCACTCGATACGTGAAACAGCAGCTGTCGTGTTTCCCTTTTGCTGGTAACAACACATCATGCCAGATAAAAGAAACTGACTTGCGGCGTAGTTGGGATACCGTATAATGAATCCGTTAAAAGATATGGAATACAGGGGTAGGTCGGTACCATGCCGATAGCGAAACTAGCCTCTATACTGGCAGAACGCAAAGCAGGAGCGTGACGATGGAAGAGGCTCTTTTCAAGCAAGTCAGAGATCTGATTGCCAGCCAGATAGGTTTGCTGGTGCGCGAGCAAGACGATGCGATACTGCACAAGGTAATCGCCGAGCGAGTGAGGGCGCTTAACCTTCCTGGCGCGGAGCAATATTTACAGTTCCTGGGGACAGATGCCGGCGTCCGGCATGAACGGGAAGAGCTCGCCATCCCTCTCACCACGGGCGAAACCTATTTTTTTCGCGATAGCGGGCTGCATGTCCTGCTGCAGGACAGAATACTTCCGGAATTGCTCGAACGTCACAAAGCGAAGCGCGCACTGCGCATATGGTGTGCCGCTTGTTCAAGCGGCGAGGAGGCGTATTCCCTGGCAATCCTGCTGGATGAGTTGATACCTGATCAGTCGCAATGGAATATCTTCATTCTGGGCACGGACATCAATCACCGTGTTATTGAGAAGGCGCGGCGCGGGATTTATACCGAATGGTCTTTCCGTGGCATGAGCAACGAGCGGCGACAGCACTATTTTCATTGTCACAAAGATACATGGGTGCTGGATGACGGCATTCGCAACAGGGTGACATTCCAGACGGCTGATCTGGTGGCCGACAAGTTCCCGGATCATGCAGCCGACCTGCATGACATGGACCTGATACTGTGTCGCAATACTTTTATATATATGGCTCCTCATGTGGTTTTTCGTATTGCGGATAAGTTCACGGAGACACTGGTGGATGGGGGCATCCTGATTACCGGCCACGGCGAGTTGTATGCCCATCATTTGGGGAAGCTGCGCGCTAGAGTGTTTCCGGAGTCCATCGTTTACCAGAGAGTTGCGGCTCCTTCCTTTTTTCAATCCCCGGCACCGCTTGTCGAAACACAGTGGCCTGATCCTGAAAAATTAACAGCGGTATTTCCTGCCGCAGAAAAAGCCAAGGCCGCAGCCTTGGCTCCATCGCTGCAACCGGCGGCAGCGGAGGCCGTTAAGGAGCCGAGTGTTTCGGAAATGCTGCGTGCCTGGAAGCACGCGAATCAGGGGCAGCGTGAGATGGCCGCAAAGTCTTGCAGCGAGATGATTGCCAGAAATCCACTGGACGCGGAACCGCACTACCTGATGGCGTTGTTGGCACAGGAGCGCGGGGACTTCGCCGAGGCTATGGCTCTGCTGAAAAAAGTAATTTATCTCGCCCCCTCGTTCATCGCCGCCTATCTTGATCTTGGTGATCTCTACGCGCGGGAAGGAGAGAGCGCAAGAGCCGTAAAGATGCGTTCAACCGCGCGTGACTTTCTGAAAAAGCTGCCTGGCGATGAGCAGGTAAAACTTTATGGTGCATCTACGGTAGACGAGGTGTTACACTACGTTGAGCATCTACTAAATATTAACAGTCAATGAATTAAAATTAATGGAATTGAAATTAATGATAATTTATTGATAGGTTTTTTTGCGAAGAAAGCAAGGGAGATGGCGTATGGATATTCCAGATATAGAAGGAAGCCTCCTGCCGGCGGATCGCCCACTCATGGTCATGCTTGTGGATGATCAGTCATTCGTGGCCGAGTTGCTGCAGCGTCAGCTTACCAACGAAAAGGACATCAACTTTCATTACTGTCAGGATCCTTCCCAAGCCATCAGCACTGCCGAAAAAATAGGTCCCACGGTCATCCTGCTCGACTTCGCCATGCCGGAAATCGATGGCATCACCCTTTGTCATTTCTTCCGCGCCCATCCCGCCACCCGCGACATTCCCATTGTCATGCTTTCCAGCAATGATGATCCCAATACCAAGGCGCAGGCCTTTGGAGCTGGGGTTAACGATTATCTGGTCAAGCTTCCCGACTCAATTGAACTGATTGCGCGGCTGCGTTACCATTCGGCCGCCTACATCAACAAACTGCAGCGGGATGATGCCTACCGTGCGTTGCGCGCGAGCCAGATAAAGCTGGAAGAGCTCAACATGCAGTTGCTGAAGCTGGCCAACCTCGATGGCCTCACGGGGCTCGCGAACCGGCGGCACTTCGATGAACGGTTCGCAGACGAATGGGTGCGCGCATTGCGCAACCGGCGCCCGCTCACCCTGATCATGTTCGACATTGACCTGTTTAAACTATACAACGACAAGTTCGGCCACTTGGAGGGCGATGAATGTCTGAAGCGAATAGCCCGTTCCGTACAAGAGATCGCTAGCCGTCCGGCGGATACCGTGGCCCGCTATGGCGGCGAGGAATTTGTCGTGCTGCTGCCGGAAACCGACTCCAGCGGCGCGATACAAGTCGCTGAAAAAATCCGTACCGAAGTTGAGAATCTGCACCTGCCTAATCCCGACTCAACGGTCAGCCCATACGTCACTATCAGTCTGGGTGTCACTACTATCATGCCTGCGCCCAACGCAGATCCGGGCGACTGCATCAAACTGGTAGACGAAGCGCTTTACCGGGCGAAGAACGCGGGGAGAAACCGGCTATCCGTCACGGTTCCTCCCGCCGGCTGAACTCCATGGGAGCAAATGCCATGACGTCCTATTTACTGTTTAGCTTGAACGGTGCGCGCTACGGAGTAGAGGCCAAATCGGTGTTGGAAATTGTCTGGCTGCCTGAACTCACTCCCGCCGAGGAAGCACCCCCTTATGTCACCGGCGTAGTCAACCTGCGCGGGAAGATTGAGCCCGTGATGAATCTAGGCCTGCGTCTCGGCCATCCTCCCCAGCGCTACCGGTTGAGCGACAGTATCGTGATGCTGCAAGTGGATGGGGTGACCATGGGTGTGATTGCCAGCGAGGTCAGCGATGTTGTTGGAATTCCCGCATCGGCGATCGAACCGCCGCCGCGCTACGATGATGACACCCCCGTACCTATCCATTTTCTTGCGGGAAATGCCAAGGTGGGCGAAGAGATCATCATGCTGCTGGATTTGCCGCGCCTGATCCACGCCCCAGCGCTGCCTGCATCCGGCGTTTCTGCAAATCCCCAAACTTATTTCTGTCCGGACGCTACAGATGAAGAACGTGCGACATTCCATACCCGCGCCCATAACCTGATGCAGGTGCTGGAAAGCCTGGAAGCCGCTGAACGGATTCCGTTATCCATCATCCAGCTCGGTGAGGAATGTTTCGGCGTGGGGCTGGAGGTGGTGCGCGAGTTTTCCCATCTGCGCCGAGTTACCGCTATCCCTTGCTGCCCGCCGCACATTGTCGGCAATATGAATCTGCGCGGTGATATTCTGACCCTCGCAGACATCAGGGGGCTGCTGAACATCCCGACAGGAGGCTCTGCCACGGAAGTCATGGTGATCGAGTCGGGCGAGTTGTCCATCGGCGTGCCGGTGGATAAGGTGCTTGAAGTGATCTACCTGCGGCCTGCCGATATTGCCTCCCTGTCGGCAGCGGCGCATGAAGATAAAAACGAATACTGCAAGGGCGTGGCGCACTACGGAGAAAGCATGGTCAGTATACTGGACATGCAAAAAATTCTGGCAAAAGGCGGCCTTGAGGTTGAGGAAGAAGTGTAACGGTTACTGGAAAGGAAAATAAAATGTTTAAGAACATGAAACTGCGTTATCGCATCCTGATCGGCTATATCATCCCTCTGGCGCTGTTTATTGTGGTGGCCATCATGGTCTTCACTACTGCCCGTGATGTGTCACATAACTCCGAATTGGTTCAAAGAACGAGCGGTATTATTGACAGGGCGAGATTAGCTGAGATTGCTGTTATCAGCTTAGTGCGTTCCACTCGTGGTTACCTGCTAACGCAGGAGAGTAAGCACTTCAAGCACGTAGAAGAGGATGAAAATGAATTTACAGAAAAAATGGCTGACTTAAAAAAAATTGTAATTGACCGCGAGCAGCAGACGGCTATAGACCGGATAGTCGAGAAGCAGAAGATAATCGTTGCGGCAGAAAGGAAAGCGGTCTCGCTTGTCGATGAAAAAAAGGTGGCGGCAGCTGTTGCGCTGTTTATGTATGGTGAGGAATACAAAGCTTGGGATGAGTTAAAAATTCTCTTCAAAGAATTTAATGCAAGGGAAACAGAAATCCTGGGAATGCAGCTAAAGCAGCAAGAGGTTGTCATGAGTCAGCTTATCACGACCGTATGGGTCGGAGTTGTGCTGGCGACTATTGCGTCTATCATAATCGGGTTGTGGATTACCGAACGCATCAGCCGCTCAATCAAGGAGCAAATCAGTGCGCTTAGCGCATCCTCGACCGAGATTGCAGCCACCATGACCGAGCATGAGCGGACGGTAGGCGAGCAGTCCGCGGCAGTTACTGAAGTATCGGCTACCGCCGAAGAGCTGGGTGCCTCTGCACAAACATCGTCCCAGCAGTCGGAAAACACGGCGGCACTGGCCAACCAGTCGCTTGCGTTGACTGAAGAGGGCATCAAGCTGGCTAACCGCTCCTATAGCGGCATGACCGAGATGAAAGCCAAGGTCGGGGCCGTAGCCGAGCAAATCTTGCGCCTTTCCGAACAGGCCGAGCAGATCGGCTCTATCGCCAAAGTGGTAGGCGAACTCGCCTCTGAGACCAATATGCTGGCATTGAATGCGGCGGTGGAAGCCGCGCGTGCCGGTGAACATGGCAAAGGGTTTGCTGTCGTGGCCTCCGAGATACGCAAGCTCGCCGATCAGAGCAAGAAATCGGCCGAGCGCACCAACGCACTGGTCGAGGAAGTGCAGAAGGCGACCAATTCAGCCGTGATGGCAACCGAAGAGGGTACCAAGACCGCGGAGGAGGTGGCGGCCATCGCCAAACAGTCCGGTGAATCCTTTGCCTCCCTTGCCGGTGTGGCTAATAAAGTCTATGAAGGCGCGCAGCAGGTGATGCTGAATAGTAAGCAGCAGTCCGGCGCGCTGAGCCAGGTGTCGGAAGCGATGAAAAACCTGAGCAACGGATCGAAGGAAATTGCCGCCGGCACTGCGCAGGCAAAAATCGGCGTGGTGAAACTGAATGAGGTGGCTCAATCGCTCAAGGCGCTGGTCTAAGTATTGCATATTGGCAAATTCGAATTGCGGATTGCGAAATATAAATGATTGAAGACAAGGAACTGCGCGGTCTGTTCAAAGTGGAAAGCGAGGAGCGCTTGCAGCACCTCGACGATGGACTGCTGCGCCTGGAAAAAACGCCGACTGATCCGTCCCTGCTGGAAGATCTGTTCCGTGAAGCGCACAGCCTCAAGGGCGCGGCGCGTATGCTTGGACTGACCCAAATCCAGACCTTGGCGCACCAGTTAGAGGATGCCATGGGGGCGGCCAAGAAGGGCGAAGCGGTAATGCAGCCTGATGCGGTGGCGGGAATGTGCCAGACGCTGGAGACTATTCGCGGCCTGGTGAAAGTAGAGATCGAAGAACCTTCGGCTGCGGAACAACCCAATGTGGAATTAAAATCAAAACCTGCTCCCACCGAAATCCCACAACCCGAAATCCAAAATCCGCCACCGGCCGTCCCGAAACCGGAAGCCTTCCACATTGAAACAATTCGCGTCGATCCAAGAAAGCTGGATGCCCTGCTGACGCAGGCGGGCGAACTGACGGTGACGAAGATACGCATTGCGCGTCGCCTAGCCGAGATTGACGAACTGCTCGATTATTGCGATGAATGGGGCAGGGCGGTGCATTCCGGACAATTCTCGATCAATGCTGGCGAGCAAATTGCACAGCGACTGGAACCGCTACAGGATGTCTTGAATCACTTACGCACGGGCACTTATGAAGACAGCGCCCGGCTGGATTTTGTTGCTGATCAGCTCGAAAGCGGTATACGCACCCTGCGTCTGCTGCCTATGAGTACCCTGTTCGTGCTGTTTCCGCGCATGGTACATGATTTGGCACGAGATCAGCGCAAGGAGGTCGAGCTGATCGTTGAGGGTGATGACGTAGTGGCGGATAAGCGTGTCCTTGAGGAAATGAAAGATCCTCTAATGCACATCCTGCGCAATTCCATTGACCATGGCATCGAGGCACCGGAGCAACGCGAGCTAGCAGGCAAACCGCGTACTGGCACAGTTCGCATCAAGGCTAGCCAGACTCCTGACAGCATCATCATCGAGGTCGGTGATGATGGCCGCGGCTTGGATGTCGAAGAGATCAAGCGTGCCGCATTGAAGCGTGGTATGCACAGTGAGGAAGAGTTGGCTAGCATGAGTGCGGCACAGATACAGTCATTGATCCTGGTTTCCGGTTTCTCTACCAGCGCTTTCGTCACCGATGTCTCTGGTCGCGGTGTCGGTCTTGATGTGGTACGCAACAATGTAGAACGCCTCAAAGGAACGCTGCAGATCGAGTCCGCCACAGGAGAGGGCTTGACCCTGCGCGCGCAGCTGCCAATCTCACTGGCGACCGTTCGGGTGTTGATCACCGTGATGAACGGCCACCGCTACGCGCTTCCGGTTGAGTATGTGCAATTCTCCCGCAAGGTACCGTTGCATGGGATGTACACCATGGAAGGGCGCCAAACAGTTTCGATCGACGACCACCCCGTTTCCGTAGCCAGGCTTGATGCACTGCTTGGGATCGATGATTCCGGAGTGAGTGAAACGGAATCTGCCCATAATCCTCAATCCATTATGGTTTGCGTGATCCTAAGTATAGGCGAAGAACGTTTTGGCTTGATGGTGGATGAGGTCATCGATGAGTTGGAGGTTGTGTTGAAACCGCAGAGCAAGTTGCTGAAACGGGTGCGTAATGTATCCGGCGCGACTATATTGGAAACTGGGGAAGTATGCATGGTGTTGAATCCTCATGATCTGTTTAAGACATCGGGTAAAAGATTGGTGGCTGGTGATCCTGCGCCGACCGTCGAAGCTGTCCCGACGAAAAAAGTTTTGTTGTTGGCCGAGGATAGTATCACCACGCGCACTCAGGAAAAACGTATTCTGGAAGGTGCCGGCTATGAAGTGGTTACTGCCGTGGACGGGGCCGACGCCTACGGCAAACTCAGCACCCGTTCATTCGACGCGGTGGTGTCCGACATCATAATGCCGAACATGACCGGCTTGGCGCTTACCGAAAAAATACGCGCCAACAAGAAATATGCGGAATTGCCGATTATCCTGGTGACCTCGCTGGCCTCGGAAGACGACCAGAGGCGTGGCCTGGAGGCTGGTGCAAATGCCTATATCTCTAAGCCCTCGTTCGACCAGCGGGTGTTGCTGGACTGTTTGGCGCGACTAATATAGTTGTAATCACTATCTTATGAACCTTAATAACCAAGATGCAAAGTCTCCCATCCGTGTGCTACTGGTAGACGATTCGTTACTTACTTTGGTTATTCTAAAACGGATACTGTCCACTACCCCTGAAATCCAGGTGGTCGGCACAGCAACTAACGGCCAGGAGGCGTTGGATATCATTCCAACTTTGCAACCCGATGTTATTTGCACCGATCTGCACATGCCGGTGATGGACGGTCTTGAATTTACCAGGGCGGTGATGAAAAAATTTCCGCGTCCCATCCTGGTGCTGAGCATATCGGTACAGAAGAGGCAAACCTCAAATATTTTCCAGTTACTGGAGGCTGGGGCCATCGATGTCATGGCTAAGCCGCTTGGAGAAGTGGGAATAGATTATGGGTTAAATGCTCAGGAACTGGTCAGCAAGATTAAGATCGTCGCCGGGGTGAAGGTGATCAGCAGGCTTGGGAAGGCATCGTCCTCGATTATGGCTTCGGCAAAAAAGGCCTATTTTACCATCAAGGCTACGCCGCCGCGCATCATCGGTATTGGCGCTTCAACCGGCGGACCGCAGGCATTTCAGGAAATTCTGACACATTTGCCGGGTAATCTTTCGGTGCCAGTGATCTGTGTCCAGCACATCAGTGAAGAATTCATGCAGGGACTGGTCGATTGGCTGGCACCTCAATGTCAGTTGAAAATAATGATTGCCGAGACAGGTATTGTGCCCCGTCCCGGCACCGTCTATTTCCCCAGTGCTGGCACACATCTGGAAATTGATAGCCAAGGTAGGTTGGAATGCACCAACGGGCCAATTTACGACGGCCATCGTCCTTCCGTCAGTTTAACTTTCAAATCTCTGGCACAGCATTACGGTAACAAGGCAGCCGGTATCCTGCTCACCGGCATGGGTCGTGATGGAGTAGAAGGCATGCTGGCGATAACAACAGCGGGAGGAACAACTATTGCCCAAGATGAAGAAAGTAGCGTTGTATTCGGTATGCCCAAAGAGGCGATTGCGGCCAACGCCGCACGCTATGTGCTGCCCTTGCCGAATATTGCACCTGCTCTACTGAAGTTGCTAAATCAGTAGGTATGGATACCGGCGCGTCATGACTGAGTAACATGACAACACGCTGAGGCCGAATTCTGTAAGTGTGAACTTCTACTGGTCGGCGACTGCGTGTTTCTGCCGGGAAAGTGATTGTCATTCAGCGAATTTACCTTAATCTAAAGGTTTGCATCACTAAAAACATTTTTATTATCAATAATTTACTAATTATTATTTCTCTAAGTTTTAGTCACTGCGGTGACAATGCCTTGCAGCAACTGAACCGGCGTTGGCGGGCAGCCGGGGATGGCGACATCAACGGGAATGATATTGGCTACACGGCCACATGTAGCATAGGATTCCCCAAAAATGCCACCGTTACAGCCACAGTCGCCTACTGCGACCACCAGCTTCGGTTCAGGCATTGCGTCGTAAGTGCGCTTGAGCGCTTCTTCCATATGACGCGATACCGGCCCGGTTACCAGCAGCATGTCGGCATGGCGCGGGCTGGCTGCAAACTTGATACCCATGCCTTCTATATTGTATTGCGGGGTGTTGAGCGCATGTATTTCCAACTCGCAGCCGTTGCAGGAGCCTGCATCCACGTGGCGAATCACGAGCGCGCGTCCCAGGCAGTCGAGAATCTTCTCATGCAGTTGCTGAGACTCCGGCGTGCGATATTCAGGGTTTGCACGGGGTGGCGGTTCGGTCTTGATTCCGGTACGCAGAATCTGGAAAAGTATCTTGTGCATTGGGTACCTCTAGAAATTCAAGCTTCTACATGTAAAGGGCATCACCACCAATCTAAGCCGCTGAAGCGACAAGATTGGTGCGATAAGCCAGGCAAGACGCGAGCAAAAAATTGCAATGCCGCATATGCTGGATATGTAAGGAGTAATTTTTTGTGAGTAACGCCGCATGGCGACGAAGATTGGATTTTTCGAGGTGCCCATTATAAGTCCTGCCCGCTATAGCTCAGGTTGAACGATTTGTTAATGAGAGGAAAATCCGGCACGATATTGCCGATGATGGCATGTTCCAGTAACGGCCAGTTCTGCCAGGACGGGTCATGCGGATGCAGACGGTGAATGGTCCCGTCTGTGCCGGTGTGCAAGCCGATCAGCACTTCACCGCGCCAGCCTTCAACCCAGCCAATTCCAAAGCTGTTATCCGGCAATGGCGAGAGCTCCTGCAAGGTCTCACCCTCAGGCAGGCGCGCCAGTATGAGACGGATGAGCCGTAACGATTCATAGATTTCATCAAAGCGAACCGCTACCCGAGCTGCTACATCGCCATTGCGCTGGGTGACCATACGCACTTCCAGTTGATCGTAAGGAGCGGTCGGATGTTGCGTACGTAAATCCCGAGCCTGTGCTGATGCGCGTCCCGCTAAGCCAGAGAGTCCCAATTGCGCTGCCAGCGCCGGGGTGACCCGGCCGGTAGTAAGGAAACGGTCCTGCATGCCGGCATGTTCGTGATATATATCCTGCAGTTTTCTGACCTGTTGCTCCAGCGCATCTGCTTCTTCAAGCAAGCTGGCAACGCCGGCAGCGTCGATGTCGCCACGCACACCGCCCAGCATGATGCAATCCATCAGGTAGCGGTGGCCGAACAGGCGTTGCTGTGTACGCAACCATTCTTCCTTGAGCGACCAGAACTGGGAAAAGCCGAAAGCGAGCGCCACATCGTTGCCCAGATAGCCGAGGTCGCCCAGATGGTTTGCGATACGCTCGCGCTCCAGCAGCAAGGCGCGCAGCCACAGCGCACGTGACGGCGGCGTACTGTCGGCAATACCTTCCACGGCCATGGCATAAGCCCAGGCATAGGCCACAGTGCTGTCGCCGGATACCCGCCCGGCAAGCCTTGCTGCCTCAGTGATAGTCATGCTTTCTGCCAGTTTTTCGATTCCTTTGTGGGTGTAACCCAGACGCTCTTCCAGACGCAATACACGTTCGCCGACTACCGAAAAACGGAAATGGCCAGGCTCGATGATGCCGGCATGCACCGGGCCAACGGCGATCTCATGCACACCATTGCCTGTGACCTGCACAAAAGGATAGTTATCCCTGCCAGCAGGATAGCCTGCTTTAGCATCGACGTCTTTGCGCAGCGGGAAAAGATTGTCCGGCCAGGCATCATGCCTGAGCCAAGGTCGCTGGTCGAGGCTGCCTTGTGCGCGGATGCCGAGAAGGTCATACAGTGCGCGTTGCATGCGGGTGGCAACCGGAAACAGGTCATCTATCGCTGGATATTCAGGCGCCGGATATTCAGGTGCGGATTCCGTGATTGGCAGCGTTAAACAAATCAGCCCCGGATGGCTGGCAAGTGCCAGATGCAGGGCAAAACCGCCTTTGTTTTGTCGCTCGTCCGTTCCCCATAGGGCGACCAGATGTCCGCCATCTTCTTTTATCCTGGCGCACACCGAATGCAGATTCTGAACGGAGACGGTGCCATGCCATGCAGGCATGGCACCGTTGATTGCAGCGAGTTTAACTGGGAAATTTTTCAAGTTCATAGGTCAGCTTTCTATCCCAGCATCGCTGCCGCCTGGTGGTACCAGGTGACGAGATAGGGTGGAATATAAAGTCCCAGCATCAGCACTATAGCCAAGTGCGCGAACACAGGGATCAATGCAGGTGGATGCGGCAAACGTTTTCCGGTAGTTTCGCCAAATACCATGGGCTGTACCTTGCCAAAGATGGAAGCAAAAGCGACGCCGAGAGCGACCAGCAGAAAAGGCGTAGCCCAGGCATGCTCATGCATGGCCGTAGTCAGGATCAGGAATTCGCTGGCAAACACGCCAAAAGGCGGCATGCCGAGTATAGCCAGCGTACCGAGCGCCAAACCCCAGCCGATAGTGGGGTTGGTCTTGATCAGGCCGCGAATACTATCCATGACCTGAGTGCCGGATTTTTGCGCGGCATGACCCACCGCGAAGAAGATGGCTGATTTTGTGAGCGAATGCATGGTCATGTGCAGCAGCGCGGCAAATGTCGCTACCGGGCCGCCCATGCCGAACGCAAACGTGATCAAGCCCATGTGCTCGATGGAAGAGTAGGCGAACATGCGTTTGATATCTTTCTGCCGCGATAGAAAGAAGGCCGCCATCACGACGCTCAATAGGCCGAATCCCATCATCAACTGGCCGGCAAACGGGGTGTGCAGGGCGCCATCTACCAGAACCTTGGCGCGCACCACTGCATACAGCGCTACATTCAACAGCAAGCCAGAGAGTACTGCTGAAATCGGTGTTGGGCCTTCAGCGTGCGCATCGGGCAGCCAGTTGTGCAGGGGAACTAGCCCGGCCTTGGTGCCGTAGCCCACCAGCATGAAGATAAAGGACAAAGAGAGCACGGTTGGTTCCAGGGTGCCCTTGATCTCGTTGAGATGCGTCCACAGCAGTGCATTGCCTCCTTCGCCCAAGATCTTCTCGGCTGCAAAATAGAGCAATATGGTCCCGAATAACGCCTGGGCAATACCCACCCCGCACAGGATGAAGTATTTCCAGGCCGCTTCCAGGCTTTCCGGCGTGCGGTAGAGCGATACCAGCAGCACAGTAGTTAGGGTCGCAGCCTCCATCGCTACCCACAGGATGCCCATATTGTTGGTGGTGAGAGCCAGCAGCATAGTGAACGTAAACATCTGGTACATGCTGTGGTATAGCCGCAGGCGGGCTGTGGAGAGTTTGCCGTGTGCAGCTTCGTTGTGCATGTAAGGGCGCGAAAACATCGCAGTGGTGAACCCGACGAAAGCCGTTAGGGTAACCAGGAATACATTGAAGGGATCGATGAAAAATTGATCGTTGAGCACGGTGATGGGGCCATCCCGGACCACCTTGGCGGTTAGAACTGCAGATGCGATTAATGTGGCCAGGCTCATGACACTGTTCAGTTCCGGGGCAAAACGGCGGTGGCCGGTCAGTGCCAGCAATGCGCCGCCAAATAATGGCATCCCTAACAGTAACAGTATTTCCATGTCAGTCTTCCTTGAGTTTTTCCATATGCTTGATTTCCAGACTGTCGAACGTCTCTCGAATCTGGAAAAAGAAAATACCGAAAATAAACATGCCAACCAGTACATCCAGTGCAATTCCCAGTTCTACCACCATCGGCATGCCATAGGTGGCACTGGTGGCGGCGAAGAACAGGCCATTTTCCATCGCCAGGAATCCAATAACCTGTGGCACAGCCTTGCGCCGGGTGATCATCATCATGAATGATAATAGGACGCTGGCCGTGGCGATGCCCAGCGTGTGCCGCAGAATGGTACCTGAAAGCTCGGAAATCGGTAACGCCAGATTGAAGGCAAACACCACCAGCACGATACCGATCAGCATCGTGGTTGGAATGTTAATCAGGGTTTCCACATCCCATTCAATTTTCAGCTGGCGGATCAGGCGATGCAGCAGCCAGGGCAGGATCAGCACTTTTATCAGTAGTGTCAACGCCGCCGAGTAATACAGGTGATTCTGGTGCGTAAGCCATGCGCTATCAGCAATGGATAGTGTCAGGATGAATCCTTGCAAGGCGAACAGGTTTATCAGCGACAAGATGCGGCGTTGCGACAGCATGGCAAAGGCGATCAGCAGCAGCAGGGCGGCAAACAGGTTAAGAAGTTGTTGTGCGATGGGTAAGTGTTCAATGACGGCCATGATGTCACGCTCCCAGCAGGTAATGAATGAGGATTGCCAGCACCGCTAACAGAAAGGCGGTGCCGAGGTATTCCGGCACACGGAAAATACGCTGCTTGGCAGATAGCGTTTCCAGTAGGGCCAGCCCGAAACCCGCCACGGCGAGCTTGGCAAACAGTGCTGCCAGCGATAGCGGTAAAGCTGCCCAATTGCCGGCTTCAGTGATGCCAAAAGGCAGGAACAGGGCGAATCCGATGCTCATATAAACCAGCAGCTTGAGGCTGCTTGCCCATTCGATCAACGCCAGATGGCGCGCTGAGTACTCCAGGATCATGGCTTCATGGATCATGGTGAGTTCCAGATGGGTGGATGGATTATCCACCGGGATGCGGGCGTTTTCTGCCAGCAGCACCATAAGAAAGGCAATGCCGGCAAAAGCCAGGCTGGGGTAGATGAAGAAGCCCCGGTGCGCAATTGTTTCAACGATAGTGACCAGTGAGGTGCTGGCACTGATGGAAGCTGCTGTGAAAAATACCATCAATAGTGCCGGCTCCGCCAGGAAGGATACCAGCATTTCTCGGCGCGCACCCAGCGAACCAAACGCTGTGCCGATGTCCATGGCGGCTAGTGCGATGAAGACCCGTGCAAGTGCCAGGATGCCAACCAGTGCGATCACATCCACTGCTGCTGATAATGGCAGGTCGGTAGCGACCATCGGCACCAGTGCAGCCGCCAGCCACATGCAGCTGAACAATATGTAGGGCGTGCTGCGGAACAGTACAGAAGCATTGTCGGCTAATACCGCATCTTTGTGGAATAATTTGAACAGCATACGGTAGGGTTGCAGCAAGCCCGCGCCGCTGCGGTTCTGCAGCCAGGCGCGGCACTGGTTAACCCAGCCCAGTAGCAAAGGCGCCAGCAGTAATACCAGACCGTTCTGGAAAAACTGGAATAACAGGGTGGAAATTTTCATCGCGCTACCCTCACATGACCAACGCCAATAAGGCAATCAAGGTCACAAAACTATAGAGCAGGTACACGGAGATACGTCCTTGCTGCAACCTGCCGACGTTTCTGGAAATAGACTCCGCGCTGCGTGCGATGGGTCGATAAAAGATCTTCCAGAGGGGGTCCGTAACCTCGCTTTGGTAATGCGGATGCTGATCGAAAGGGCTGGGAACCTCCCGGCTCAGGCCAAAGAACTGTTCGAATATCTGCTTGATAGGTTGCCCGAAGCCGTCAGCGCTATCCTGCATGCGTGGTGTTTGCAAGGGGTAGCCGCAATCCCAAGCTGCTCCCATACGTAAGCGCCCATGGTAGAACTTTCTGACGATCAGGAACGTGAGCGCAATGCCGCCCAGAATCATCATGAACAGAAGTAGCGGGCTATAACTGGCCCGCTCCGGCGCTACCGGTGTCAGCCACAGCCATCCGGTACGGGCGGCGCTGTTGCCAAGATCGTTGCCGACCAGCAACTGTGTCACATGATCCAGTTGCAGAATCACATTGACTGGAAAGAGCCCCAGGAGAATGCAGCCTGCCGCCATCCACACCAGTCCCAGGCGCTCCCAGATACCGGCATCGTGAACCTGAGCCTGTTCTTGATTTTGTCTTCGTGGACGGCCGAGAAAGACGATGCCGTAAAACTTGACCATGGCATAGGCCGCGAGCGCTGCCGCCAATGCCAGCGCCGCAGCTCCCAGTGGCAGCATCATGTTGAGATAGGGTTCGGGCAGAGTTGGTGCCAGCAGATAGGCTTGCAGCATCAGCCACTCGGAAACAAATCCGTTAAAGGGCGGCAATCCGGCAATGGCCAGTGTTCCCACTAACGCTGTCATTGCCACCCAGGGCATATGATGGATCAGGCCACCCAATTTGGCCATGTTGCGCTCGGTTGTGGCATGCAGCACTGAACCGGTTCCCATAAACAACAGCCCCTTGAAGAAGGCATGGTTCAGGGTATGGTACAGCGTGGCAGTCAATGCCAGTGCGGCTACCGCATTCTCGCCGTAGGCATTCAGCAGGACGCTCAGGCCGATGCCGCTGACGATGATACCGATGTTTTCGATCGAAGAATAAGCCAGCAGGCGTTTGATGTCAGACTGCACAGCGGCAAACAATACGCCGAATAGTGCCGTCAGCAGTCCCAGTACCAGCATTAATACACCCCACCACCACATCCGGTCGTCCAATAGGTCGAAGGTCACGCGTAATAAGCCGTATATCGCTGTCTTCAGCATGATCCCGCTCATTAGTGCGGATACGGGTGAAGGCGCGGCAGGATGGGCTTCCGGCAGCCATGCGTGCATGGGTAGTAGGCCAGCTTTGGCGCCGAAACCGAATAGCGCCAGCAGGAACGCCGCATTCGCCCAGAGTGGGTCCAGATGTCCGGCACGCATGGTGGCGAAGGTGTAGTCCCCGTGTCCGCCTTGCATCACCCCGAATGAGAGCAGTATGCCGATTGCCCCGACATGGGCGATCAATAGATAGAGAAAGCCTGCACGGCGTATCTCCGGAATTTCGTGGTCTGTGGTGACGAGAAAATAGGACGACAGTGCCATGGTTTCCCACGCTACCATGAAGAAATAGGCGTCATCTGCCAGCAGCACCCAAGCCATGCTGGCGAGAAATACATGGTATTGCAGGCACAGCAGGTTCAGCTTGCTGCCGGACTGCTCGTTGCCCATGGCGCGAAAATAACCGGCTGAATATAGTGAGATACCTGTTGCTGCCGCACCTAACAGAAACAGGAAAAAGGTAGAAAGTACATCCAGCCGTAAGTGAAAAGGCAGGTCAGGCAAACCCAGGGGTAATACCGCAATCTGCGGAGTTGAATTCAAGCCCCATAAACAGGATGCGGCAAGTAATAGTGCAACTAACGCTCCCGCCGGGAACAATGTGGCGGCTATCATGCGGCGTGGGGCAAATAATCCAAGCATGCCAATGGTGAGCCAGGCCAGCGTTGCTGCTCCAACTATATCTATCAGCAATAGGGAGTTTAGAAAATCTGTCATGCGAATTTGCGGGATATTAGCCTGAATGGATCAGGTTTAGGTAGAACTTGTGATGTGGTTAAGTCACGCCGGGTATGGATTTCCTCGCATATTTTTTTTCTGGTGAGTTCAATCAGCATGGTGAGTAGGCGATACGGTTTTTCATAAGCATATTTTGATTTGATGTTAATACAATTCATCCTTAATAACAAATTTAATCACTAACCATGTTTGCTATTTCCAAAGCCAAATATAGGCCTGCTGGCTGATGTTATGGAGTAACAATAGAATTGTAGTTAGAAGCTTGTATTCACTTAACCAGCCATCCGTTTGACCTTATTGTTTGACTCTGTGATGAAGCATGGTCACGGCATGATAAAATTCCGTTATATGAATGCTAACAAGCCTGTGAATTTGAACCCCGCTACGACAACTTCTGCCAATTTAAACGCTGCTCTGCAAAGCTGCATGCTGGCAGACCGTCATGCATTACGTCGCAAGTTGCGGGATGCAACAGATCTGCAGAAATTAGCCGATGAAAAATCACTTTCAAAGGCGCAGCGCTTGATCAATGAAGTTGTGCAAAAAGTGCACCTCTCGCAAAAAAAGTATCAGCAACGGTTAGAGAAATTACCTAAACCTGAATACCCGCCAGAGCTGCCGGTAAGCAGTAAAAGAGATGAAATATCTGCTGCTATCAGTAAAAATCAGGTGGTGATCGTATGCGGTGAAACCGGTTCAGGTAAAACTACGCAGTTGCCTAAAATCTGCCTGGAGCTTGGCCGTGGCGTGTCTGGCTTGATTGGCCATACGCAGCCACGCCGCATCGCTGCACGCTCGGTAGCAAGCCGTATCGCGCAGGAGCTTAAAAGTCCGCTGGGTGAGGTGGTTGGGTACAAGGTACGCTTTAACGATAAATTGTCAGAATCCAGTTACGTTAAATTGATGACAGACGGCATTCTGCTCGCGGAAACGCAGGGCGATAAGTTCTTGAACGCTTACGACACGATTATTATTGACGAGGCGCATGAACGCAGCCTGAATATTGATTTTCTGCTGGGCTACCTGAAACAGCTACTGCCAAAACGTCCGGATTTAAAAATCATTGTCACGTCTGCCACGATTGATGCAGACCGGTTCTCACAACATTTCAACGGTGCGCCGGTGATTGAAGTCTCCGGCCGTACCTATCCGGTGGAAATCCGTTACCGCCCACTCGGTGCAGCCGGTTTCCGTGCGCGAGAAATTGCTGAGGCGGAAAATGCACAATTCGACCTGGAAGATGACACTATCTTCGGTATCGCACGTAAAGCCAAAACCGAAGCACGCTGGCTGGAAGAGGACGACGAAGAGGAGGCCATTGAAGAGGCGATTCTGGATGCAGCCGATGACCTGTTGCGCCAGGGCGATGGCGACATTCTGGTGTTTCTGCCAGGTGAACGTGAAATCCGTGATGTAGCTGATCACTTGCGCAAATACCAGGGGCGCTCAGCCAAACTCAAGCACATTGAAGTGTTGCCATTGTTTGCCCGTTTGAGTATTGAAGACCAGCAGAAGATATTCAAAAGCCACAGTAGCCGGCGTATTGTGCTGGCTACCAATGTGGCGGAGACCTCGCTCACTGTGCCGGGCATCAAGTATGTGATTGACGCAGGTCTGGCACGGGTGAACAGGTATAGCCCCCGCGCCAAAGTAGAGCAGTTGCAGATCGAGAAAATCAGCCAGGCCGCAGCAAAACAACGTGCGGGTCGTTGCGGTCGTGTTTCCAATGGTATCTGTGTGCGCCTGTATTCCGAGCAGGACTTTGACGGTCGCCCGGAATTTACCGAGCCGGAGATTCTGCGCAGTTCGCTGGCGGCGGTCATTCTGCGTATGGCAGCGCTGCGTCTGGGTGATGTAGCGGAGTTTCCGTTTATTGAGGCACCAAGTTCCAGGCTCATCGCTGATGGTTATTTGCTGTTACAAGAGCTGGGTGCCGTAGATGCCAGACGCCAGATTACTGAAACCGGATTACAGCTGGCTAAACTGCCACTGGACCCACGTGTGGGACGCATGATTCTAGCTGCTAGACGTGAACATTGCCTAAGAGAAATTCTGATTATCGCCAGCGTGCTCAGCATACAGGATCCGCGTGAGCGCCCGATGGATAAGCGTGAGGCCGCAGACAATGCGCATGCCAAGTTTGCCGGTGAAGGCTCGGATTTTATGAGCTATCTCAAGCTATGGGACTTTTTCGATCATGCGCTGAAAACCAAAAAATCCAATAAGGATCTGCTGAACCAATGCCATAGCAATTTCCTGTCGTTTTTACGCTTAAAGGAATGGCGTGAGCTGCACGGACAATTGCTGGAAATTGTTTTGGAAATGGAGTTCAAGCTCAATGAAAAAGAGGCTAGTTTCGAGCAGATTCATAAAGCACTGCTGGCTGGTCTGCTGGGTAATATCGGCTTTAAAGATGGTGATAGCGACTCTTACGCCGGTGCGCGTGGTATTCGTTTTTATGTGGCACCGGGTTCTACCCTTAAAAAATTACGCCCGAAATGGGTGATCGCTGCCGAACTGGTGGATACCACCAAGCTCTATGCACGCTGTGTGGCAAAAATAGAACCAGACTGGATTGAGCCGCTGGCAAGAGGTTTAACTGAAAGCCATTACTCAGACCCCCGCTGGGATAGGAAAATGGGCATGGTGAATGCGTGGGAGCGCGTGAGCTTGTATGGGCTAACGATCATCCCTAAGCGCCGCGTGCACTACGGACCAATTAACCCGGCAGAATCACGTGAGATTTTTATTCGCGAGGCGCTCGCCAATGGCGAGTTTGATACGCGCGCGGCATTTTTCACAGCCAATGAGCGTCTGATTGCCGAGGTGGAAGAGCTGGAACACAAGGCGCGCCGTCAGGATGTGCTGGTAGATGAGCACCAGTTGTTTAATTTTTACGATACTAAAATTCCTACGGATATTTATAACGCGGCCAGTTTTGAAAAGTGGCGTGAAAGTGCCGAAAAAACAAATCCAAGACTACTCTACCTGACACGTGATGATTTAATGCGTCACGGTGCCGATGCGATTACTGCTGTGCAGTTTCCGGAAAAAATCGTGCTGGATGGTGTGGAGGTAGCGTTGAAGTATCGTTTTGAGCCGGGTCACATACTGGACGGCGTGACGGCAACCATTCCATTGGCGTTATTGAACCAGCTGAATCCAGTGCAGACGGAATGGCTGGTGCCGGGCATGTTGCGCGAGAAGCTCACTTATCTCATCAAGGCACTGCCCAAGACTTTCCGCCGCGTATGCGTGCCGGTGCCGGAATTTGTCACCGGTTTCCTGGAGAAAAACAAAGTAGGCGAGGGTGCTATTAAACCTACCCTGGCGGCCCATATTCAGCGTGAAACTACATTGAAAATTTCGGCAGAAGATTGGGTGGATGAAATACCTGCACATTTACTCATGAATTTCAGTGTGGTGGATGATGCCGGGCGCGAACTGGCGATGGGGCGAGACTGGAATGCGCTTAAAAAACAACTCGGCTCGGCTGCGCAGCTGACATTCCGCAACGCTTCACCGGATATTGAAAAAACGGGCTTGAAGCAATGGGACTTTGGTGATTTGCCGCCAACCTTGAGCTTTGAGCGTGATGGCTTGAAAGTCACCGGTTATCCGGCACTGGAAGATGAAATCGAGACTGTTTCGGTTAAATTATTCGATACCGAGCGTGAAGCTGAGCAGTGCCACCGCAAAGGCGTATGCCGTTTGATGCGTTTTGAGTTGAAAGAACAAATGAAGCAGCTGGAAAAAAGCCTGCCGAATTTTAACCAGTATGCGCTAACGCTGCGCAATGTCATGTCTCCAGACGATCTGCGTGAAGACATGATCAGTGCGATTGCGGATCGTGCTTTCATCGGCGAGGATGAATTGCCTCGCACCAATGCCGATTTTATGAAGTTGAAGCAGCGTGCAAGAACCCGCTTGCCGGCTGTGACGGAGGCCATTGCAAGGCAGGCACAGGCCATTGCTACGGAGTATCAATTGCTGGTACAAAAACAAGGCCAGATGGCAGCAACCGTGAATCGATTAAAGCGCGATTTAGAACAGCAGGTCAATTTATTGGTTTATAAAGGCTGCTTTAGCCAGACACCATGGGAGTATCTGCAAAATATTCCGCGTTATCTTAAGGCATTACGCCTGCGCATAGAAAAACACCCGGCGAATCCGGAGCGTGATGGTAAAAATGCAGCCAGTGTCGGTTTGATCTGGCAAAAATGGCAGGATAAAATCAATGCGTTGAATCTTGCGCATCTGGATATTCCGCAAAATGTGCTGGATTACCGCTGGCTGATAGAGGAGTTACGTGTTTCATTGTTTGCGCAAGAACTGAAAACACCATTTCCAGTCTCAATCAAGCGCCTTGAGAAAATATGGCAGGACATGAAATTCTAATTACCTATGCAGCATAATCATGCAAGTACACAACAGCTGGACCCAGGCTTTGATTTTTTATCAAAATCAGGATTGCGTACGTATCACGGCGATAGGCACATTAGAATTAACATCAGCCGTAATACACTGATTGCTATTATATTTTCATTATTTCTGCATGCGCTGATTTTCTTTTTTGTGCCACAGATTCAATTTGATAATCCTGCATCAGTACCTGCGCGTGCCATTGAGGTAAGTTTGGCACCGCCAAGGATGGCAACACAAATAATTGAGCCTGTTCAAGAAACCCAGCAAGTATCAGAAAAACCGGTTGAGCCGGTAAAAAAGCCAATTACAAAAGTTGAACCCAAAAAAATTATTGCGCAAAAACTCATAAAAACCACAAAGCCAAGTTTTGTTGTACCTGATACTCCTGCTGCTAAACCTGCGCTTGATACCAGACCACCTAAAGAACGAGTTGTAAAAGAAACACCTGTTCAAGAGCAGTACACTGATATGGCCTCCTATGTGAAGGCCAGACAAGCACAGCGACTGGAATCAGAAGCAGTGGCAGCTAACGTGAATGCTGAAGCCGCCGCCCGTGAACGCGGCCCTACTGAGGCGCAGTTAAGGGAAGATCGCATCAAACGTAATTTAAACTATGGCACTAACGGCATTTTTGAAATAACCAGCTTGGGCGCACGCAATGCGACATTTGCTTTCAGGGGCTGGACTAATGATTACAGTACCTCAAAACGGCAGTTTTTTGAGGTGGAAGCCAATAACGGCGATGATGTTCGACTGCTGATGATTAGGCGCATGATTGCACTGATCCGTGAACATTACCAAGGCAATTTCAATTGGGAGTCACATCGCCTTGGGCGCTCCGTGGTTCAGTCAGCCCGTTTGGAAGATAACGCAGGACTGGAAGATTTTCTGATGATGGAGTTTTTTGGATCCAATTATAAAACTTCGCAGTAAACGTATTTTGGTTTGAAAATTTGCTGAAATCAGCTGTCAGGCTTTTTCTTTTTCCAGCGCTCGGCGATATTCCTCAAGTTTTTCTTCGTAATTCTCGGCGTCGCCGTATGCTAAAAACCGCGCATAGCGTGTATGGGTGCCTAGAATTTTTCTGGCATGCTTGATCGGGCAAAAATACTGTTCGGTCCTGGCGACAATTTCACTGATATAGGCAATCATACCGCTGCCGTACGCGCAGTAAGTGCAGTGGAATTTCTCGATAAAATTCAGGTAATTAAGCTGCTGTCTGTCAAAGACGATGTAATCACCGCGACGTACTTTTTTAATGCCGTAAATCGGAAAACATGTCAGTTGGTAAAAAGTGATAAATATATCCGTAATGACTAGCGGAATGATCATGGAATAAATAATCGGGCCGGTGATCAGGTTTTGCGGGCGGTAAGCTACCAGCCAACGAAAAAAGTTTGTTTTTAACCGGCGGTGGGTTTCTTTTATCGACTGCTCAAATTCAACACGCTTACCTTTGATTTGGAAAAACATGCTGGATTGCTGCTCGTTTAAAGCGGTACGCAGGTCGTCTTCTAGTACGGTAATTTGAGTAAGTATTTGCTGAATACGACCGTTCATATGCACCTCGTTTGATTTTTATCAATACAAGTATAACGCTATCTGGAAAAACTTATGTAAATTGCATGTAGTTAAAACAGCTGAGCATGATTTCATATCAGGTACTTAAGAATTGGCAAAAACTATACACATCGGTATACTCTAAAAATCTATTTGAATAATCAATCAGAAAGAAGTTGTAATGCATACTTTGCCAGCAGAAAAACAGTTTAAATCTAATTTAAAGCAAAGGTTTAAGTCCATGTATCTGACCGGCATAGTGTTGCTAGCCGGAAGTCTTGCGGTTTCCGCCTGCTCGGGTATTGCAGGTAAGCAATCCAGTGCCGATAAAGACTGGCCTGGTTTTGGCCGGGATTATACAAATCAACGCATGTCTCCGCTTACACAGGTTAATTCACAAAATGTGAAAAACCTGGCGTTGGCCTGGCAGTTCAAAACCGGGGTTTCAACCACTTTTCAGGCAACGCCAATTGTGACTAATGGCGTGATGTATGTGTCATTGCCTTATAACCACGTGGCTGCGCTTGATGCTAAAACTGGTAAGGAGCTGTGGCGCTATAAGCATGTACGTAAAGCCAATTGGAAAATGTGCTGCGGGCCCGCCAATAGAGGTGTTGCCGTTGATAATGGCAAGGTTTTCATTGGCACTGTAGATGCACGGTTGATTGCATTGGATGCAAAATCTGGTGCAAAAATCTGGGATATAGATGTGGCGGATGACACGGCGCTTTCAGAAGATACTAGCTCGCTCAGTAAAGCCGATGCCAAAAGCCAGAAGGAACAGTACGGCGGTACGGGCATCGGTATCAACATGGCGCCTGTAGTTTATCGGGGTAAAGTGATTGTAGGGGTGACAGGCGTTGGCTATGGTTTACATGTGGATACGCCTAGAGTAGATGCGCCATTGGGAGCTGTGATTGGTGTGAATGGACGTTATGGCAGGCCTGGTTTTCTGGCCGCGTTTGATGTGAATAACGGACATCGCGTGTGGCAGTTCGATACAATCCCGGCGCAGGGCTGGGAGGGCGTATTTGCGGAAACCACGTCAGATGGCATATCCCTCAATAGAGACATTGCCGCCGAGAAAGAAAACCTGAAAAATAATAAAGATGCGTGGCGCTACGGTGGTGGTTCTGCGTGGAGTACGCCTGCCATTGATATTAAAACGCATACGCTATTTTTTGGTACAGGCAATCCGTCGCCACAGATGAATGATATTTCACGGCCTGGCGACAACTTGTATACGGTTTCATTGGTCGCTTTGGATACCGAGACCGGTAAGCTCAAATGGCATTACCAACAAGTACCCCACGATACATGGGGCTATGATTTAGCGAGTCCGCCCGTTTTGTTTGATTATGTCAAGGACGGCAAAACGATTGCTGCGGTTGGTCAGGCAAGCAAGACCGGCTGGTACTATGTGAATGACAGGGCAACCGGCAAGCTTTTGATGAAATCAGAGGCATTCGTCCCGCAAAAAAACCTGTTTGCAAAAGCCACCAAAGAAGGCACAGTGCTGTACCCAGGTATTCTGGGCGGTTCCAACTGGAGCCCAAGTGCATTGGATGAGAAAACGCAAACCAGCTATGTTGCCGGTATCCATGCGCCGATCAAATATACTTTGGTGGAAGAACCGGCCAAAGATGGCTTGCCCGCAATTCGTTATGCCTCATCAGAACCTACAAAAGACCCGCGCTGGGGTGTACTTTCAGCTATCAATCTAGTGACCGGTAAAATCCAATGGCAAGTAAAAACAGAGCAGCCGCTGATGGGGGGCGTATTGGTTACCCGTGGCGACTTATTGTTTATGGGTGAGGGTAGCGGTAATTTTAATGCTTATAATAGCAATACCGGTGATTTGTTGTGGCAGACAAAAGTGGATGCCGGTGTAAACGCGCCGCCAATCAGCTATGAAATTGATGGCGTACAATATGTGGCGGTTGTTGCCGGCGGTAATGCCATTTTTGGTTATCCGGCAGGCGATAATATCGTGGTGTATGCACTACCAAAGTAGCGGTCTAAAGGGGTTGCCAATAATGGGCTATCTAATGTGGCTATTCGGGAAAATAAAGTGAAAACAATGTTTAAACATATAGTCCTGATCATTTGGTTATTAGTTTCTGTTACTTCATGTGGCAAAGAGCATAGATATGTTCCGTTGCCTACCACATCTAACATCGTGATTTTAGGTGATAGCCTGACTTATGGTACCGGTGCCGACAAAGGTGAAGACTATGCCAGTATATTAGCGAGCGACACGGGCTGGAATGTCATCAATGCAGGTGTGCCCGGCAATACTACCTCTGATGGCTTGGCGCGTTTGAAAGACTTGCTGGATGCACACAAAGCCAGTGAGCAGAAAATTGACTTTCTCATTATTGAGCTTGGCGGCAATGATTTCTTAAAACGCGTGCCGGAAGAAGAAACCGTTAAAAACCTGAAAGCAATATTGATACAGGCTAAAGCCAACAGCATCCAGACAGCGTTGCTGGCAATCCCGGAATTCAGCCCGGTTGGTGCGGCTTTTGGCAATCTTTCAGATCATCCGTTATACGAGAAACTAGCCAAAGAAACAGGCACGCCGCTTATTGAGGATCTGTTTTCTGATGTATTGGCAAAGAACAGCCTCAAGGCCGACTATATTCATCCTAACGCGAAAGGTTACCGCCTGGTGGAAAGCAATTTACGTGAAGCGTTGACTGAATTAGGCTTTTTGCGGGCTAAGTAGAAGATTTGCTATTGATGTTTTATTTTTAAGTAAAGCACGGCGCAAGCCAATATGAGTGTAATACTGTTGGCCACAACGATAGGCCAGCTGCCGATCAAAAATCCATAAATCAGCCAGCCCAGAACGCCCAGGCTGAACAAGCCATACATTGGCAGCGAAATCCCGGATAAATCGCGTGTCTTCCATGAGTGATGTGCTTGCGGCACAAATGCCAGCGTTGTCAGAAATGCAGCGCAATAGCCAATTAAGTCGGTAGTATTCATTAAGTCTTATTACTTTTCTCTTGTTGATTCAGTAACACATTATGTTACTGGTAATTAATTTTTAAAGGCAAAGAAGACACGTTGTATTGCTGCGAACAGCAACAGTGCCACAGCGCCTGCAATAACGCCAAATAAACCATTCAATAATGCAGGCAAAATAAATTGCAGAAAACCGTTATTTAAAGTGCCTGCTGTATGCTCAATCCAGTGATGTACGCCGGGAATGCCATGTGTGAGTATCGCACCGCCTACCAGAAACATTGCTGCAGTACCCACTACTGATAATAACTTCATCATATAGGGGGCGAATTTTAATATACCAAAACCTATTTTACGTTTGATTGCGGCAAGCACATGTTTGCCCTGGCATTGCGCCAAATACAGTCCGCCGTCATCAAGTTTAACGATGCCGGCAACCAGGCCATAAACGCCTATGGTCATGATGACTGCAATCCCGGCAAGTACGATAACCTGATTGCCAAATGAGGCTGTGGCTACAGTGCCTAAAGTAATGACAATGATTTCGGCCGATAATACAAAGTCGGTACGAATAGCACCTTGGATTTTTTCCTTTTCCGACGCTTCAGCAACAATTTCATTCGGGCTGGTGGTTTGTTTGGGGTCTAAATGTTTCACTTCGTCATGATGAAAGAGTTTATGAAACAGTTTTTCCACGCCTTCAAAGCATAAAAACAGGCCGCCTAGCATCAATAACGGTATCACTAGCCAGGGTGCAAGTGCACTGATAGCCAGTGCTGCAGGTACTAAAATCAGTTTATTCAGCATGGAGCCTTTGGCTACCGCCCAAATTACCGGTAATTCACGGTCTGCATTAATGCCATTCACCTGCTGTGCGTTGAGTGCCAGATCATCGCCCAGAACCCCGGCAGTTTTTTTTGCTGCTACTTTGGTCATGACCGACACGTCATCCAGAATAGTTGCAATATCATCAATCAGTGTTAAAAGACTGGCACCAGCCATAAGTATGGGTTCCTGTTGAGATAGTTTTTTGTGGGTGACTTATAATCAAAGCCGGATGTATAAACTGTTATCCTGAATTATATCAATGAAGCGGTAGTTAGATTGATTGTAGGCGGGAATAATATTTTATTGAGAGTCGCATAGTTTAAGCGCATTAAGGAAGTGGCATCATGAAAAACCAGCAACATAATGAGTGGACATTGGCGATAAAGGGCATGAGCTGCGCATCGTGCGTGAATCGTGTTGAAAAAGGTTTGCTTAAAGTACCCGGCGTTTTAACTGCCGAAATTAATTTGGCGCTTGAAACTGCGCAGGTAACAGGCTTGGCAAAAGAACTTACTTCAGAAAAACTGATTAATGCGGTTGTTGCTGCCGGTTATCAGGCGCAAGTCCTGAATTCTGAAGCTGCACAGGCTGATCATCTTGCACAGAAAGAACCGGCTTACAGCTGGTGGCCAGTAGCGGTTGCAGGCCTATTGTCGTTCCCGCTGATGCTGGGTATGGTTGCAGAATGGCTAGGCTGGACATTTTGGCGTGGTGATTTTTCAGGATGGCTGCAATGGGCACTGGCGACCCCGGTACAGTTCTGGCTAGGCTGGCGCTTTTATAAATCAGGATGGAGTGCACTCAAAGCCGGCACCGGTAATATGGATTTGCTGGTGGCGATAGGTACTTCTGCGGCTTATGGCCTGAGTGTTTATCTGCTTTTCAATGCCCGGCATGCGGCCATGGGCCATCTGTATTTTGAAACTTCAGCAATCGTCATTACCCTGGTATTGCTTGGCAAGTGGCTGGAAACGCGCGCCAAATCCAGAACAACAGAAGCCATTCGTGCGCTGAATGCCTTGCGACCGGAGCAGGCTAGCGTGATACGCAATAATCAGGAATTACAGGTACCGATTGCAGCGGTAAAAATTGGCGATCTGGTTATGGTACGTCCGGGGGAAAGGATTGCGGTTGATGGTGTTGTTGAGCGCGGCGATAGTCAGGTGGATGAGTCCTTAATCACTGGAGAAAATCTGCCCGTTGCAAAAAAAACAGGGGACAAAGTCACAGGCGGTGCCATGAATGGTGAAGGTGTGCTGTATGTCAGCACAACCGCGATTGGCGCTGAATCAGTGCTGGCGCATATTGTTCGTCTTGTAGAGTCTGCGCAGGCTAAAAAGGCACCCATACAGCGCTTGGTGGATAAAGTCAGTGCAGTTTTCGTCCCGGTAGTGATCGTGATCGCATTGCTTACCTTGCTTGGTTGGGGTTGGATTGGCGGCGATTGGCAAGCTGCCATTCTTAATGCGGTGGCGGTTTTGGTGATTGCGTGTCCGTGTGCGCTGGGTCTGGCAACGCCTACTGCAATCATGGTTGGCACCGGGGTGGCTGCACAGCACGGTATCCTGATTAAAGATGCGGAAGCACTCGAATTGGCGCATGCCGTTAAAACGGTGGCTTTTGATAAAACCGGTACCTTAACCGAAGGGCATCCCAAACTGGTTGCGCTGGAATCGGGCACTAACAATGATGCACGCGTACTGATGCTGGCAGCTAGTTTGCAGGCTGGTAGTGAACATCCACTGGCAAAAGCCGTGATTGACGCAGCACAAGCACAAGGTCTGCATTTACAACCGGCACAAGACGTGCATGCTGTTTCAGGCAAGGGTGTGACGGGTAGGGTTGGTGACCTGAAACTGGCCTTGGGCAATGCCAGCATGATGAAGGAGTTGGCAGTTGATGTTTCTTTATTTCAGGCGCGCGCTGTGGCATTGGAGTCAGAAGGCTATAGCGTCTCCTGGCTTTGTTCAATTGAGGAAAAGCCAATATTGCTTGGCCTGCTGGCATTTGGCGACACATTAAAAGCTACTGCTGCGGATGCCATTGTTAGGTTGCAGCAACAAGGTATCTTAACGGTGCTAATCTCCGGTGATAATCAGGGGAGCGCATCAAGCGTTGCCCGTCAGTTGGGAATCGGTAAATTCTATGCGCAGGTATTGCCCGAGGATAAAGTTAACATTATTAAAACATTAAAACAGAGTGAAGGCCTGGTTGCCATGGTGGGGGACGGTATCAATGATGCGCCGGCCTTGGCGGAAGCCAATGTCGGTATTGCGATGTCTAGTGGTACGGATGTTGCGATGCATGCTGCAGGGATAACTTTAATGCGCGGAAATCCGGCTTTGGTTTCTGATGCAATTGAGATTTCAAGACGCACTTACGCCAAAATCAGGCAAAACCTGTTTTGGGCATTTATTTACAATGTGGTGGGTATCCCGTTAGCGGCACTTGGGCTATTGAACCCGGTGATTGCCGGTGCTGCGATGGCGTTAAGCAGTTTTAGTGTGGTTTCAAATGCTTTAACGCTTAAATTGTGGCGTCCTGCGGCTGATAAGTAAGTGCAGTTTTAGTGCAGCATGGGTTGCTTGTGGAAATATAGTTACCATCAAGTAACCCATGCGCGATAAAGATTTTGTGTGCTGAAGATTTATTATTTCTCTGGCAATATTCTGGTCAAGGTGTCATCTTTTCTTATGTGGTGATGATATAGGGCTGCTGCTACATGAATGCCTATCAAGTAGTAGCCTAGAACGCCTATCGTTTCGTGTAACTCTTTTAAAGTGTCAGCGAGCTCTTTGTTTTTAGCTACCAGCGCTGGCAGTTCCAGACCGAAAAATGGAATGGGCTTGCCTGCTGCACTCAATAAAGCCCAGCCAAGCAATGGCATAGCAATCATCAAGCCGTAGAGTGCAAGGTGCCCTAGTTTTGCAGCCAGGTGCATTAAAGGAGACGGTTCAGGGGTGATTCTCGGCGTAGGTGAAGAAATTCGCGCGTATATACGCAAGATAACCAGTGCCAGTACTGATAACCCCAGCATGAAATGCCAGGTTTTCAATGCCTCACGCGGATCGCTGCCTTTCGGAAAGAATTCACGCAATTCAATCGTTGCATAGACAGCAATCATTAATAAAAACATGAGCCAGTGCAAGCCAATTGATAAAGTGCCGTAACGATAGTTAGTATTTTTCCATGACATGATTTTTTAACCTCAATTTGTGTAATGTTATTGGACTCGCTTAAATTACTCCATAAATTGATAAAAAACAAATACTGTAGCGTTTGACACATAAGTTACAAATAAATAAGTTCAGAAAGAACATGTGTCTTCTATGCAGGTTAATCAGATATCGATTGCATTATATTTGGCTATTTAAATTAGATGATGGCAGTCGTAAGCACGAAATAAAAAAAGCCTCGCATTGCTGCAAGGCTTTTAGAATTTGGCTCCTCAACCTGGGCTCGAACCAGGGACCTACGGATTAACAGTCCGGCGCTCTACCAACTGAGCTATTGAGGAATCGGCTATTTACTTCTAATAAAGCTAATTGAAATAAAAGGCCCAGCATCACTGCTGGACCTTTAGAATTTGGCTCCTCAACCTGGGCTCGAACCAGGGACCTACGGATTAACAGTCCGGCGCTCTACCAACTGAGCTATTGAGGAATCGGTGAAGGCGCTATAATACTGACAGAGCGATGTTTGGTCAATCACTACAAGACAAAATTTAAGGTAATTATGATGAAAAAAACCAAAAAATATTTAATTGGGTTTGTTGTTGTAATTAGTGTATTGATTATTCTACCTTTTTTCATTTCTACACGAACCTATCTAAATGAGGCAGAACGTGTTGCCAGTGAGAAGCTCGGGGTTCCAGTCACTATTGCGTCAGGATACCTGTTATTGCTGCCTAGTCCGCGTGTTGTAGCAAGTGATATTACCGTTGGTAAACAGCAAGAGGTTAAAGTGGCGCAGGTGTCATTGATCCCGACTTTAAGTACTGTATTTTCCAAGACTAAAGTCATTGATTTGAAGGTCAACAAACCGGTTATCAAGCAAGCGGCAATGGAGATTCTGTCCGCTTTAACCGGTAAAAAGCCAGATACCAGTAGTGAAGCTGTTGCTATTAACATTAAACATATCAAAATTGATGAACTGCAGCTTGATTGGCCGGATACCAAGTTTCCTGTTGTTAACCTAGAGGCTAATCTTACAGGTACCAATTCTTTAGAGTCGGCAAAGTTGGAGACTGCTGATGGTGTACTCAAGGCAGACATCACGCCAAAAGATGAAGGGCATTTAATATTAGTAAACGCAGCAAAATGGACATTACCCGTTGGCCTGCCGGTACTGATTGACAAGGCCACGCTTGAAATGCATTTAAGGGGCAGCCGATTAGAGATACCGAATATTGATGTTGCGCTGTATGGCGGCAAGTTAACAGGCGATGCTGTGGTGTCCTGGGAAAAGAATTGGCGTGTAATTGGCAAATTGAAGCTGGATAATCTATCAGTTAAAGAGCCGAGTAGCCTGGTGAGTAAGTCGGTTAATTTAAGCGGCAGATTGTTTAGTAATGGTAACTTTTCCAGTACGGCCAAAGCTGCTGCTGGCTTGGCAGATAACCTGCGCGCTGATTTTAAATTTAACGTGAATAATGGCGTGCTGCACGGTTTAGATCTGGTGAAAGTGGCGAGTCTGTTAACTAAGCAAACGAGTGGCGGCGGCGAAACGCAGTTTGATGAATTCTCAGGCTTGCTTAATGTCACTGGCAAGCAGTATCACTTACGTGATCTAAAAATCAGTTCAGGTTTATTAGCCGCAACCGGGCAGGTAAAAATCAAACCAAATAAAGAATTAGACGGTAATGTTGAGGTTAAGCTGAAACGAAGTGCAAATCTGGTGGCTATTCCTCTGGAGGTGTCCGGTACCGTCAGTCACCCTGTAGTGCTTCCTTCCAAGGCTGCTTTGGCCGGGGCGGTAGCAGGCACTGCAATATTGGGCCCTGGGGTTGGCACCAGCCTTGGTGCCAAAGCGGGCGGAGCAGTAGATAAAATTAAAGGCTTATTTCAAAGTAAATAAACCGTGAAATAAGCCTTTATGCAATTGAACTGATTGAGCAGCTAGTTTATTTAAGCGCTCGCTCAATACGGTCAAGCGCGTTACGAAGATTATCCATCGAGGTTGCAAAGGAAATGCGGAAATAGCCCTCTGCACCGAACGCGGAGCCTGGCACCACGGCAACATCAAACTCTTCAAGTAAGTATTCAGCCAGCGCCATATCAGTGGCAGCTTTGATTTTGCTTGCCTTGAACAGGGTGTCAATCGCACCGCGTGCATCAGGGAATGCATAGAATGCACCGCCAGCCATTAAGCAACTCAAACCGGGCATCGCATTAAAGCGGTTTACAACGTAGGTATGACGTTCCTTAAAAGCAGTGACCATTGGTACTATGCAATCTTGCGAACCTTCCAAGGCTGCCTGTGCGGCTACCTGGGAGATTGAAGTTGCATTGCTGGTTGATTGAGATTGTAAAATCTCCATCGCTTTAATGATGTAAGCAGGGCCGGCAGCGTAGCCGATGCGCCAGCCAGTCATGGAGTATGCTTTAGAAACGCCATTGAGCACAATGCAGCGGTCTTTTAGCGCAGGTGTTGCGTTCAGGATATTGTAGAACTTGTTACCCGTGAGGTTGACGTGTTCGTACATGTCATCGGTAGCAACCAATACATGTGGATGTTTAAGCAGCACTTCGCCCAAGGCCTGCAGTTCACTCAAGGTATATACCGACCCTGTAGGGTTGGATGGTGAGTTAATCATGAACAGTTTGGTTTTTGGTGTAATCGCTGCTTCCAACTGCTGCGGAGTAATTTTGAAACCTTGTTCAATACCGCATTGCACAATGACTGGCACTGCTTCAGCCACCAGGGCAATATCCGCATATGAAACCCAATATGGTGCAGGTACGATAACTTCATCACCTTTGTTAAGCACGGCTAGACATAGGTTGAATATGGTTTGCTTGCCGCCAACGCCGACAATGACTTCGTTGACTGTGTAGTCAAATCCATTTTCATTTTTGAATTTGGCCACAATTGCTTTTTTAAGGCCAGGAATACCTGAGACAGGTGTGTATTTAGTGAAACCTGCATCAATCGCTGCTTTGGCAGCATCTTTAATATGCTGGGGGGTATCAAAATCAGGTTCGCCTGCTGCGAGGCCGATAATATCGCGGCCTTCAGCTTTGTATTTGCCAGCCTTGGCTGTAATCGCAAGGGTCGGGGATTCTTTAATTGACTGAACGCGTAGTGATAATACTGAAGATGGATTTGCCTGCGCTTGCGCGGCTGTTTGTGACGGTGCCAAAATATGCTTCCTTAAAACAATTTTTATGCAAATGGTTGAATAGCCGACATTTTACGCATAAAAACCATGATTAGGAATAATTCAATACTTATCAGTTGATTATATTCCTTGGATTCAAATAGACCCCAAAGTCAACTTGAAACCTTTTTGCGGATTTTTTGCAGGTTTGCGCTACTGAATTTAGCATTCGTCGTTGCATCCCAACATTTGGCTAAACTCTTTAGCACGCTCCTTATCTATATTGGCAATGGCCAAGTTAATGCTATGCATATCATCTTTGTCGCCAGCGGATTGTGCTATCGCGCCTAATCTGAATAGAGAATCTGTGTTGCTTGCATCAAACAGAACGGATTTTTTATAGGCGTTCTTAGCCTCATCAATATTGTTTAAATTTTCATGTGCAATACCCAGTTCGTACCAGGCATCGGTATTTTGGGGATCAGTTTCTATCCATTTCTCGGCAACTTGTGCCAATTTTGGCCAGTCCTGGCTCAATTCCGGAATCGCTACTTGCATAAAATAAGGTTTCTTATTGTCTTCTTCCTCCCAGAATGCTTTTCCCGTGATTGGAAATTTTGTCTCTACGGGTAATTTCTCAAGATCAGCTAACCATTCTATAGGCAGTGAATAAAAGTATGCCGGACGCCCTGGCGTTTTAAACGTATTGATGCCTAATAAGTTTCCCTCTACGTCAAAAATGCCGCTGCCACTGGCGCCCATCAGGAATTTAGCGCTACTTCTAATAACTTTTCCACCTTCAAATTCGTAAGTTGATTTAACACTGCCGGCTGATGTTAGCGGGATAGGTACCCCGTTTGAATGACCAATTGCCAATACTTCCTGGCCTCTTCTAATGTCATTGCCTTTACCTATAGGCGCAGGTTTGAATGGCAGGTTCGATGCGGAAACTAAACATAGATCATGCCAGCGATCAGCCTGTACCGAGTCAATTGCGTATGTATCTTCGCCGCGAGACACCCATGGTTGTTTGGTACTGCGAAAGATATGGCAGTTGGTGATAACTTTATTTTCGGCAACAACAACCCCGGAGCCGTAAGATACACCGCCATTTGCGTTGTAACCGCGTATCATTACAACGGATTGTAAGGATTGCAGTATCTTTGCCTGATCTAGAGCTAATGCAGGTTGCAGATAGCCGTACAATATTGCAAGCAGGATGAAGTTGCGCATACGTATCTCCAGGCTCAGTGATAGGTTTCTATGTTTAAGCAAGCTCTTGATTTATTAAATGAATGACCTTGTTAATCCTGCAAAGTTCTTGCCGATAATTAAACAACTGAATTGGATTATTAATTAGCGTGATTTATGTAGATTGCTGTTAAAATTTACCGTTAATTTTTTCCTTTAAAGCGTAACGTGTTCATCACTTTTCCAAATAGCAAATACCAGCTCCACCAGCCTTTCCCTCCTGCAGGCGATCAGCCGCAGGCGATTGAAAAGCTGACGCAAGGCATTAACGATAATTTGAAGTTCCAGACATTGCTTGGAGTAACCGGATCGGGTAAAACCTACACCATGGCAAACGTGATTGCGCGTACCGGTCGACCAGCGATAGTGATGGCGCCCAACAAGACATTGGCTGCGCAGTTATATAGCGAGTTCAGGGAGTTTTTTCCTAATAATTCCGTAGAATATTTTGTCAGCTATTACGACTACTATCAGCCTGAAGCTTATGTACCGTCACGCGATTTGTTCATAGAAAAAGACTCCAGTATCAATGAGCATATTGAACAGATGCGTCTTTCTGCAACCAAGGCATTGTTGGAACGCGAAGACAGCATCATCGTGGCTACTGTGTCTGCCATTTATGGTATCGGTGACCCTGTTGATTATCACGGCATGGTATTGCACGTGACACAAGGTGAAAAAATCGCGCAGCGCGATATGATTACACGCCTGGTAGGCATGCAGTACGACCGCAATGAATTTGATTTTGCCCGCGGTACGTTCAGGGTGCGTGGCGATGTGATCGATGTGTTCCCCGCGGAAAATAACGAAACAGCGGTGCGTATTTCCATGTTTGACGATGAAATTGAATCCATCACTTTGTTTGACCCGCTGACCGGGCAGATTTTCAATAAAATCCCTCGTTATACGGTTTATCCGTCCAGCCATTATGTGACGCCGCGTGAAACCACGATTCGTGCCATGGAAAAAATCAAACATGAGCTTAAAGACCGTGTTGATTTTTATATCAAGACTAATAAGCTAGTGGAGGCTGCACGCATTGAGCAGCGCACACGGTTTGATCTGGAAATGCTGAATGAAATCGGTTTTTGCAAAGGCATCGAGAATTACTCACGTCATTTGTCCGGTCGTAACCCCGGTGACCCACCGCCGACGTTAATTGATTATCTTCCTGATAACGCATTGATGATTATTGACGAAAGCCATGTGACAGTCCCGCAAGTTGGCGGCATGTATAAAGGTGACCGTTCGCGTAAGGAAAATCTTGTGGATTACGGCTGGCGCTTGCCTTCGGCGTTGGATAACCGCCCACTTAAGTTTGAAGAGTTCGAGCGCATTATGCGCCAGTGTGTCTTTGTGTCGGCAACGCCCGCAGAGTATGAGAAAACGCACCAGCAGCAGGTAGTTGAGATGATTGCGCGCCCAACTGGCCTGATTGATCCTGAAATCATTGTTAAACCGGCGGATACACAAGTTGACGATTTGCTCGGTGAAATTAAAAAACGCGTTGACATCGGCGAGCGCGTATTGGCGACTACGTTGACTAAACGGATGGCCGAAGATTTAACCGATTATTTAAGTGAGCACGGTGTTAAAACCAGATACCTGCACAGTGATATTGATACGGTGGAGCGCGTAGAAATTATTCGCGATTTGCGCTTGGGCGAGTTCGATGTGCTGGTCGGCATAAACTTGTTACGTGAAGGTTTGGACATTCCTGAAGTTTCATTGGTGGCGGTATTGGATGCCGATAAGGAAGGCTTTTTACGCTCTGAGCGTAGTTTGATTCAAACCGCAGGCCGGGCGGCGCGAAATTTAAATGGGCAGGTGATTTTTTATGCCAACAGAATTACGCGCAGCATGAAGCTGGCAATGGATGAAACCGAGCGCAGAAGAGGGGTGCAGAAAGCATTTAACGAAGCGCACGGCATTGTGCCGAAAGGCATAAGTAAACGTATCAAAGACATTATCGATGGTGTCTATGATAAGGATGAAGCATTGCGTGAACGCAAGGCGCTGCAGGATCAAGCCAACTATGAGTCTTTGAGTGAAAAACAAATTACCAAAGAAATGAAGCGCCTGGAAAAAGCCATGCATGACGCAGCTAAAAACCTGGAGTTTGAAAAAGCGGCTGATTTTAGGGACCAACTGAAAAAACTCAGAATCAAGTTTTATGGTGCGGAGATGCCGGACCTCGTTTAGGGAGAAGTTTGCGTAAGTGACAAACTGCTAATTTCCTCAGCAGAAAACGATTGATTTTATTAAATATTGTTTGATTAGTGCTGCGCTTTTGTCTATAATCCCGCGCTTGCCTGGTTACGTTATCAAGCAAGTTTATCAAGCAAGTTTTATTTTACCTTGCCACACCACAGTATAAAAGTGGGTGGCTTTAATCCAAAAGGAGTGTCAATGAGACATTATGAAGTAGTATTTATCGTCCATCCGGACCAAAGCGAGCAAGTGCCAGCGATGATTGAGCGTTACCGTGCTCTTATCACCAGCAACGGCGGTGCAATTCACCGTCTGGAAGACTGGGGTCGTCGTCAATTAGCTTATCCAATCCAAAAAATTCACAAAGCACATTATGTGTTAATGAACATTGAATGTAACCAAACAGTGTTAGAAGAGCTTGAGCATGGCTTCAAGTTCAATGATGCGGTATTGCGTCATTTAACAATGGCTACTAAAACTGCTGTTACTGCACCATCACCAATGATGAAAGAAGAGAAATCTAAATCAGTGTTGAGTAAAGATGCAGCTCCAGCCGCAGCTTCAGAGGCCGCAGCAGCTTAATTTGAATCAACTGGCGTTACAAGCTGAGGTGGTGCAAATTGAACCGCTTCGTTATACGCCGGCAGGCATACCGTTGTTAAGTGTTGTATTGCGACATGTTTCAGACCAAATAGAGGCTGGCATGAAGCGTAAGGTGGAGTGTGAAGTCAATGCGGTTATTTTAGGTGACTTGGCATTGAAAGGCTTAAAACAGGGGGAGCAGATAAAAGCCCGTGGATTTTTAGCTAAACGCAGCCTTAAAAGCACACAGCTGGTAATGCACATTAACCATATAGAGCGTATGTAAGCACAGCTTACATAAATTAAAATTTTAGGAGTTTAAAATGGCAAGAGATATGTACAAACGCCGCCGTTACTGCCGTTTTTCAGCAGAAGGCATTAAAGAAGTAGATTACAAAGATGTAGATCTGTTAAAAGATTTCATCTCAGAAAATGCAAAAATCATCCCAGCACGTATGACGGGTACTAAAGCACGTTATCAACGTCAATTGACATCAGCGGTTAAACGCGCTCGTTTCTTGGCATTGTTACCATACACTGACAAACACCCAGGCTAAGGAGATATAGGATGCAAGTTATTTTATTAGAAAAAGTTGGCAACCTTGGTGGGTTGGGTGACGTAGTTAAAGTTAAAGATGGTTTCGGCCGTAACTTTTTGATTCCACAAGGCAAAGCTAAACGCGCAACTGAAGCTAACAAAGCTGAGTTTGCTGCACGCCGTGCTGAGTTGGAGAAACAACAAGCTGCAATTTTGGCTGCTGCACAAGCACGTGGCGAAAAATTGGCTGGTTTTGTTGTGACAATTACACAAAAAGCTGGTGTTGATGGCCGTTTATTCGGTTCAGTAACCAATGGCGACATCGCTGAAGCCTTGGTTGCAGCAGGCCATGAAGTTGCTAAAGCGGCTATCCGCTTGCCAAACGGTCCATTGAAAACAATCGGTGACCATTCAGTTTCAGTGGCATTGCATCACGATGTAGTGGTTGATATCACTGTTACAGTGGTTGCAGAGGCGTAATCAGCTAAATATCTTTTTGATATTTCACTAATAAAAAAAGGCTACTTCGGTAGCCTTTTTTTATTAGCGCAGCTTTTAATTGAGTATAATTCTTACCATGACTGATGAACAACTAGATACACTAAAAATCCCTCCACATTCGGTAGAAGCCGAACAATCTGTAATTGGCGGGTTGTTACTTGAAAACGAAGCGCTTGATAAAGTGGCTGATATTTTAAGTGCAAAAGATTTTTACCGTCATGACCATAAACTGATCTTTCAGCATATATCCAAGCTGATCGAGCATAACAAGCCCGCTGACATCGTAACGGTGGCCGAGTCTCTGGAAAACGCAGCAGAACTTTCAAGTGTAGGCGGCATTGCTTATCTGGGCACTCTTGCGCAAAACACCCCAACCGCCGCAAATATACGTCGCTATGCGGAGATCGTGCATGAGCGTTTCGTGATGCGCCAACTGGTAATAGTGGGCTCCGGAATCGCGGAAAGTGCATATATGCCTAATGGCCGTGATGCGCAGCAGTTGCTGGACGAGGCTGAGGCTAAGATATTCCAGATTGCAGAAGGGGGCAAGAAAAGCTCCGAAGGCTTTACTGATATCAAGATATTGCTGCCGCAGGTAGCAGACCGTATTGACCAGTTATTCTCACGCGATAATCAATCTGATGTGACTGGCATTCCAACCGGTTTTGCTGATCTGGATTCCATGACATCAGGCTTGCAGGGTGGCGATCTCATTATTGTCGCCGGCCGGCCTTCCATGGGTAAAACCGCTTTCTCGCTGAATATTGCAGAGAATGTGGCTCTGGATAGCGGCTTGCCGGTAGCTGTGTTCTCCATGGAGATGGCGGGCACTCAACTTGCCATGCGTATGATCGGTTCAGTAGGGCGTCTGGATCAGCACCGCATGCGCACAGGGCGCCTGGAAGATGAGGACTGGGAGAAACTCACCACCGCATTAGGCAAGCTGAATGAGGCACCGATCTTCATTGATGAAGGCGCAGGTTTGAGCAGCTTTGATGTGCGCGCAAGGGCACGTCGCCTGCACAGGCAAACTGGTAAGCTAGGCCTGATCGTGGTCGACTACCTGCAGCTGATGGCTGCTCCGGCAGGCAAGCAGGGTGAAAATCGCGCTACCGAGATTTCAGAGATTTCGCGTTCCTTAAAAGCTTTAGCCAAAGAGCTGGATGTTCCGGTGATTGCGCTGTCACAGTTGAATCGAAGTGTGGAACAGCGTCCGGACAAACGTCCGGTGATGAGTGACTTGCGTGAATCTGGTGCGATTGAGCAGGATGCGGACGTTATTTTGTTTATTTATCGTGATGAAGTCTATAACCCGGACACTCCTGATAAAGGTACTGCAGAGATTATTATTGGTAAGCAGCGGAATGGCCCAATTGGCCGTGTACGGCTGACGTTCCTGGGTCAGCATACACGGTTTGAGAATTTTGCTGGCGCTGGCCACATGGCAGATGAGTATTAAATTTTAGCCATGCGTCCGATTCTAGCTTCAATTTCCCAAAGTGCTTTGCAGCACAACTTGGCAGTAGTAAACAAATGTGCGCCAAATTCAAAAGTCATGGCTGTAATCAAAGCGAATGGCTATGGGCACGGCCTGCTTAATGTGGCGCACGCTTTAAATGCAGCGGATGGTTTTGCTGTGCTTAGCGTAAACGAGGCGATTGAATTACGTGAGGCTGGCTTTGAGCAGACTATTTTGCTTTTAGAAGGCGTGTTTGATGCACAAGAACTGAGTACAGTAGCGGCTTTCAGAGTTAATGTTGTGGTGCATAGTACAGCGCAAATTGATATGCTGGAACGTGCCAGTTTAACCAAGCCTATCCATATTCATTTTAAAGTAAACACGGGCATGAACCGGTTAGGTTTTGCGCCCAAGGATTTTTTAGCTGCATTTCAGCGTGTGAGCGCGTGCAAAAATGTGGCGGGTATCACCTTGATGACGCATTTCGCGACGGCCGATGAAGATGCTGGCATAGCGTCAGCTCTGCAATTATTCCGGCAAACCACCCAAACCATCGTGCGCGACATGAATTATCCCATTTCACTGGCTAATTCTGCGACTATTTTGCGCTTTCCTGAAGCACATACCGACTGGGTTCGTTCCGGCATTATGCTGTACGGCTCAAGCCCTATGGGCGGCGTGCCTGCTTCCCATTATGATTTAAAGCCAGTGATGAGCCTTACCAGCAAAATTATCAGTGTACAAACTTTACAGGCAGGCGAGAGTGTCGGCTATGGCAGGCTGTTTACCGCCAGTAAAACGACGCGTGTCGGCATTGTAGCCTGTGGTTACGCGGATGGTTATCCGCGTCACGCAGGTCAATATCCTGCTGGTGGTACCGTGAAATCCGTACCGATTGCAGTCTGCGGAAAAATGACAAGAACGCTGGGCCGTGTCTCTATGGATATGCTGTTCTGTGACTTGACTGATGTCCCGGAGGCAGGCATAGGTGCACCTGTGGAGTTGTGGGGTAACCAGGTGTCAGTGGATGCGGTAGCTGAAGCCTCGGGTACGGTAAGTTATGAATTATTGTGCGCAGTTGCGCCGCGCGTACCTATTAAAGTGATTGATTAATGGCAAAAGCTAAAACAATCTATTCCTGCACAGAATGCGGTGCCCAGGAGCCTAAATGGCAGGGGCAGTGCCCAAGCTGCCTGGCCTGGAATACATTGGTTGAAACTATCGCTGAAACTGCGACTACAAATCGTTACGCCAACAAATTTGATGGCTTGACACAAACCAGCACATTGCAAAAACTGGCAGATGTGGAAGCTGCGGAGGTGCCGCGCCAGCCTACAGGCGTGAGCGAGTTTGACCGTGTGTTAGGCGGTGGGCTGGTTGCTGGCGGCGTAGTGCTGATCGGCGGTGATCCCGGTATTGGTAAATCTACGTTGTTGCTGCAAACCCTCTGTCACATTGGCGCCATGACCAAGCCTAAACCGCGTAAGGCGATTTATGTCAGCGGCGAGGAATCAGCGCAGCAAATTGCCATGCGCGCCAAGCGCCTGGGTCTGGATGCCAGCCCGATAGACTTGCTGGCGGAAATCAACCTGGAAAAAATCCTGGCTACATTACAAAAACATAAGCCCGATATTGCGGTGATCGATTCTATCCAGACCGTTTATTCCGAGGCATTGCAATCAGCTCCCGGTTCGGTAGCTCAGGTGCGTGAATGTTCTGCACAGCTTACGCGGCTTGCAAAGCAGGCTGGCATTACCGTGATATTGGTTGGACATGTGACCAAAGAGGGCTCGTTGGCCGGCCCGCGCGTACTGGAACATATTGTTGATACCGTGCTTTATTTTGAAGGTGACCCCAATTCCAGCTTCCGTTTGATTCGCGCATTCAAGAACCGTTTTGGCGCAGTAAATGAGCTTGGCGTGTTTGCGATGACGGAAAAAGGCCTGCGCGAGGTTACCAATCCATCTGCCTTATTTTTGTCGCATCATAGCGAACAGGTAGCAGGCTCATGCATTACAGTGACGCAAGAGGGTACGCGTCCCTTGCTTATAGAAATTCAGGCGCTGGTAGATGAGGCGCATGCGCCTAACCCTAAGCGGCTTTGTGTCGGTCTGGAGCAAAACCGTTTAGCCATGTTATTAGCGGTGTTACATCGACATGCCGGTATCCCGTGTTTTGATCAGGACGTCTTCATCAATGCGGTGGGTGGCGTGAAAATCGCCGAGCCAGCTGTGGATCTTGCGGTGCTTTTATCCATAGTTTCTTCGTTAAAAAACAAACCATTAGATAACAAGCTCATAGTATTCGGTGAAGTTGGCTTGGCTGGTGAAGTGCGCCCTGTGCAAGGCGGGCTGGTGCGATTGAAAGAAGCTGCAAAGCTTGGATTTACCAAAGCAATCGTGCCAAAAGCCAACGTGCCAAAACAACGCATTGAGGGGATAGAAGTAATAGGCGTTGAACGCTTGGAGCAAGCGCTCAACCACGCGCGTAACAGTTAATGCTATGAGTTGTTAATCAGATTGGCACAATGAATGCCGCTTCTCACTGCACCTTCAATGGTCGCCGGGTAATCCGGATAGGTGTAATCGCCTGCCAAAAGCACTCTGGGTTGCGAAGTCCTGTTAGTAGGGCGTGCCAGATTAGGCACGCAAGAAAAAGTAGCGCGTTTTTCTGCAATCACCTTATGCCATAAAGGTTTGGGGAGATCTGGGAATGCACGGTTAAGTTCCTTGGCAATCCTCAATGCGAGCTCATCCTGCTTCAGTTTTTGGTGTTTACCTTCGGAACTTACCACGACAGCAATCAAATTCTTTTGATCACAAAGCTGTCCTCTATCAAATACCCATTGACCTATCGTTTTGCTTAACCCGGACATTACATACGGAAGTTTTGTTTCGGGAGGGTATTGCAAATAAATAGTGTAGATAGGTTGATATTTGTAAGTTTGTGTTTGTTCCAACGCGTGTTTAAGTTTGGGGAGTGTTTCTATCAATTTGCCGACGCGTGCCGGCGACACTGCAATAATGACATGGCTAAACTGTGATTTCCCGTTGCGGGTTTCCAGACTAAAACCGTCATTCTCAATCTGCAGGTGACGAATGCGCTGATTGAGTTTGATGATGCCGCCTTTCGATTGTATGTAGTGCGACAAAGGTTCGGAGATGATTTGTGATAAATCCAGTCGCGGCAGTAAAAAATCACTATTTTTTTTGCTTCCTGTAAAAGTGTCGCGAAGTACGTTCAAAAATAAACGGGTGCTTGCCTTTTCTATCGGCGTATTCAGTGCGGCAAGACAAAGCGGCTCCCACAGAAAATCAATTAACCTTAACGTTTGCTTATGATCAATTAAATATTGTTCTAATGGCTGGTCGTTAATTATTTTATAATCCGCGTTTTTGAGATGGCGCAGGAATCTCAATGCAGCTATCCGTTCTGATAAATTCAAGCCTTTGCAACAAAGAAAACCAATTAGCAGATTGAAGGGTGCAGGTAAATAATTTACTGATTTTAGTGAGAATATTGACTTTGCAGTGTTTGATTGCATATTGATTTGCAATGGCATGCGTAAAAACGCCAGATCTTCTTTGACGCCAATTTTTTCAAGCAGCGCCAGAGTTTCCTGATATGCCCCCAACAGGATATGCTGACCGTTATCCAGGGGCTGCAACAGACCATTGTTTTCAACCACAATTGTGCGTGCTCGTCCGCCGAGTTGCGAGCCTGCTTCAAATAGTGTGACGGCGTAACCGCGCTCAACTAAAGCAGCTGCCGCACTTAGTCCGGCGCAACCACCGCCAATCACGGCTACATGGGATTTATTCATATCTACTAGTTAACCTTAAACGAATGCTTATAAATTTCTGAACCAGGTGTGAAAAGCTAACCAAAGCTTGCGCAATGCACCAAGCGAAGTCCGCGAATTCAATGCTTTTTCAGCGCCATCGGCCTTAATCTCACGTAACAGTGTGCGATAAATAGCGGCCATCATCAAACCAACACGCTGACTTTTGCGATCTTCACCGGGGAGTTCTTGAAGCGCGCGGTCATAATAGCTTTCAGCGCGTTCAATTTGATACTCCAGTAATTTTTTTACCGCTTCAGATTCGCGGCTATGCAATATATCCTCTTCAGTAACGCTGAATGCCGCAAGATCGTCCAAAGGGATATAGATACGGTTTCTGCGCGCATCTTCACCCACATCCCTGATGATATTGGTAAGTTGGAATGCCATGCCTAAATCATGCGCAAATTTGAGTGTTTTACGATTGTTAAAGCCAAATATCTGTGCCGATAGTAAACCCACTACGCTGGCGACTCGATAACAATATAGCTGCAATTGCTTGAAATCCTGGTAGCGGTTGAAGTTTAAATCCATTTCCATGCCATCAATGATTTCATGAAAATGTTCTTCATCTAGGTGATAGCTGTGAATAAAAGGCTGTAATGCTCTGGTCACCGGATGTATTGGTTTTGCCTGGTATAAATTCCGGATTTCCTCTTTCCACCAGGCAAGCTTGACTTGAGCAACTTTCAGTTCGGTACATTCATCGACAATATCATCAACTTCACGGCAAAAAGCATAAAGCGCAGTGATTGCATCACGTTTTTGTTTGGGCAAAAACATAAAACTGTAATAAAAACTGGAACCGCTGGTTGCGGTTTTTTGCTGGCAATATTGCTTTGGCGTCATTTTATTTTTGTACTCGAGTTTTTTTATTGATTTGCGCTAAATTTTTACGTTAAATTCTTAATAGTGCCCTGAAAAATATCAGTAGCCAGTCCCAATAGTTAAGTGTTGGCCGATGTTTGAAAATGTCGCCATTCACTTTGCTAATTTTACTGATAATGCGCTCTCCACCCGCAATAATCATGCGCATTTCAAAACCGATACGTCCCTTTAAAATACGTCCGAGAGGTTTGCCTGCAAGGAGTAGGGTATGCACACGCTGAAGATTAAAGCGCATGAATCGGCGCCAGTTCTCATCAATGGTTTGCGCGGTGTTAACGTAAGCACTGAGCTGTTGTTCTGTGACCCCAAACGCGGACAGCTCATCCTGACACATATAAATACGTTGTTTCCCCGCATTTTTATTAAAATCAATCGCTATGTCCTGCAGGAAATTGATAATCTGTAACGCCGAGCAAATGTTATCAGACAATTGAATGTTTTTTGGTGTCGCCTGTGCATACAAATGCAATAACAATCGGCCAATTGGGTTAGCTGAACGTTTGCAGTAATCCAGCACTTCATCATAATTGCTGTAACGTGTTTGGGTAATGTCCTGGCGAAAGGCATCCAGAAGGTCATAAAATGGTGCGAAGGGCAGTTTTCTTGCCTTGATCATTTGACCTAAAGTAATAAAAAATGCAGTTTGCGGTTTGATGTAAGCCTGCAATAAATTAAGCTCATCTCGAAACTTTTCCAGTAAAGTCAGGCGATATTCAATCGTGAAGTCACCTTCGTCAGCAAAGTCATCTGCCTGTCTGGCAAAGCTGTAAATTAAAGCAATAGGTTCACGTAAATATTTAGGCAAAAAAACAGACGCAACCGGAAAGTTTTCATAATGGTCTGCAGCTTGATTCAGGCTTTGCAGCGTGATTGTTGCTGGCGAGACCAGTAATTCGGATTGATTTTGCGTCATGGCGAGAGTATGCCATAAAACAGGATGATTTTTTACTGCTTGAACTTGTACTTTAATGCCCATCCTGTATCTATATTTATTCAATAAACATGCAAAGCTTTGTTAAAATAAAACAAACCTATCTTGGAAAGTGAATATGTTGGCAATCATTGGTGGCACTGGCTTGACTGAATTGGAAAATTTAAGGATTAAAAAGCGCGTGATTGTACGTACGCCTTATGGTGAGCCATCGCAACCACTCATTTTTGGCGAGATATGTGGAGGTGAAGTGATTTTTCTGGCGCGTCATGGCACCGGACATACTATTCCTCCCCATCAAGTGAATTACCGCGCTAATATCTATGCCTTGCATTTACAAGGCGTTACCGAGATTGCCGCAGTCGCAACCGTAGGCGGTATTCATCCTGAACTGGCATCCGGCGTAATTGCGTTGCCACACCAAATCATAGATTACACGCATGGCAGACAAAATACATACCATGACGGTGTTATTAATCCTGTAAAACATATTGATTTCACGGAGCCTTATTGTCCGAATTTGCGGGCCAGATTGGAAAAATCTGCTTTAGAGATCGGCGAAAAAGTGGTGAACCATGGTGTTTATGCCGCAACACAAGGGCCACGGCTGGAAACCGCGGCGGAAATAGACCGCCTGGAGCGGGATGGCGCGACCATGGTGGGGATGACGGGGATGCCGGAAGCTGCACTTGCGCGTGAGTTAGGTATTAGCTATGCGGCAATTTGCCCTGTTGCCAATTATGCGGCAGGGCGGGGTGATAGTCTGCATGGAATTGATTACGAGGAAGTCATTATTAATCTAAACCAGACCATCGTGCGCATACGTAATATTATTGGTCAGTTGATGACCCAAAATTATTGCCCGATTGGTAGCAAGTAGCCTTGAATTTACAAGGTATCAAATAAAGACTAAATATGGCTATTAGAAATGTATTACTCATGGGTGATCCATGTTTGTTACTTAAGGCTGCACCTGTTGAACGGTTTGGCACTCCTGAATTACAAACGTTGATTCAGGATCTGGAAGATACCATGCTGCACATGAATGGTGCCGGGATCGCTGCGCCGCAGATCGGCGTCAGTTTGCGGGTAGTGATATTTGGGCAAAAAGAGTCTGATGGTCGTAAAAACCCACGTTATCCGGATGCTGATGCAGTACCTTACACTGTACTGATCAATCCAGTGCTGACTCCTATCGGTACCAAAATGGAAGATGATTGGGAAGGGTGCCTGTCGGTGCCGGGGATGCGTGGTATCGTGCCGCGCTATCAACGCTTGCATTACGCTGGTTTTGATCAGTTTGGTCATAAGGTTGACCGGCTGGTAAGCGGCTTTCATGCACGTGTAGTTCAGCATGAGTGTGATCACCTGGATGGCATTTTGTACCCGATGCGCATTAGTAATTTAAAAGATTTTGGTTATTCCGATGTTTTTTTTCCAAATCAGGATATTCAAGATGAGTAATTTGTTGCTATAATGCTGCCTTCGTTACGCAGGTAGCGATTTAGACTGGAAGAGTGACCGAGCGTTAATGCTACAGTCTTGACAATCTGACTGCGAATGCAGGCTGATTGCGGTGTAAACTTACATGAGCAAAGCGAATGTTAGTTGTAACCAAAACTATGTCAATCGAAGATTGACTTGTATGGATGTAATAAATTTTATTTGGAAGAGTGGCAGAGCGGTTTAATGCTACAGTCTTGAAAACTGTCGTGGGTTCACGCCCACCGTGAGTTCGAATCTCACCTCTTCCGCCAAATTTTAGATGCCGCTTTTATTAGCGGCATTTGTTTTTGTAGTGATTATTTTTTAAGGATAAAGCGATGAGCCAAATTATTATTGACCATAACCCGTCAGAAGAAAAATTGAAGGAATTAGGTGTATCCAGTTGGTCTATTTGGGATTGTGCCCCTTCTAAATTTCCACTTGACTTCGGTATGACTGAAAGCGCTTATGTATTGGAAGGCGAAATTCGTGTAACCCCACAAGGTGGCGAAGCAGTTGTGATCAAAGCAGGTGATTTTGTAGTATTCCCTAAAGGTTTAAAATCAAACTGGGAAGTGACTAAGCAATTGAAAAAACACTACAAGCATTCATAATTGCAATTTAGCTTGTTAAGCATAAAATAAAGCCTTGAGTAATCAAGGCTTTTTTATTGCGCTTGATATTGTGAATAGGAGTTTAAAATGAGCAAAATTACCGTAGAAAAACCAAGCCCAGAAAAACTGGCTGCGTTGGGTGTAACGCGCTGGCCTACATGGTCTAAAGAGGTTTCGCAGTTTCCTTGGAGTTTCGGGTCGCAGGAAATTGCTTATATCCTTGAAGGTGAAGTGACTGTGACACCTAATGGCGGTGAGCCGGTAAGTTTTACTGTGGGCGATTTAGTGACATTTCCAGCCGGTATGTCCTGCACATGGAATGTGAAAAAGGCACTGCGCAAGCATTATCAGCTTGGTTAGAATATACATTCAAAATCAGTAGTGCTTTGAAGCGGGTTAGATTTCTGCGAGCAGAGATTGAGATAGAGACTCAATAAGCCGCTTATCAAGTTTTTGGCCGTTTCTTGCCGAAATTAAAAACGTATCTTCAGCCCGATTGCCCAGGGTGTTGATTTTTGCATTGTGTAATTCAATGTCATATTTTAAAAATTGCTGCGCTACGGTAGCAAGCAGGCCTGGTCTGTCATTCGCAATCATATCCAGCTTGTGATTGTTATTTTCAGGCTCCTCTGTAATAGTGATTTGTGCCTGAATTGGCATGTGCTTCACCTGGCGGCTGATGCGCCCTTTAAGCGGAGACTCTAATGCGGCGTTTTCATCCAGTTTGTCAGTCAGTTCCGTCTCGATAAATTTCAATAAACCGCTGTAGCTAACAGACTTACCTGACTGATCCAGAATAATGAAGCTGTCCAGCGCATAGGCATGGTTTGTTGTGTAGATTTTGGCTTCTACGATGTTATATCCCATACGGTCAAAAAAGTTGCATATTCTTGCAAATATATCGTTTTGGTTTTTTGTGTAAATCATGACCTGGATGCCGTCGCCATAGGGGCTTAACCGAGCGCGGACTATCGGAGTGGTGCTATTCAAGTGTGGTGTCAATAAGCGGCTATGCCATGCGATTTCATCGCTTTCATGGCGGACAAAGTAGTTTTCTCCAAATTGTGCCCATAAATGCTCATAAGTTTGTGTGCTTATACCAAACCTAGTCAATTTTTCTGATGCTTCTTTAATGCGCGTTGCGATAGTTTGCTTGGCATGGAATATGGGATCCGCCAGCGCACGTTTTGTTGCATGGAACAGGCTTTCAAGTAGCCGCGCTTTCCATGCGTTCCATACAATGGGGCTTGTGCCGCGTATGTCAGCTACAGTTAGCAAATAAAGCGCATTCAATCTGCGTTCGTTCTGTACCAGGTGTGCAAATGATTCGATTACACTCGGGTCAGATAGATCGGTTTTCTGCGCGATGGATGACATTTTCAAATGAGTTTCAACCAGCCATGCCACAAGTACGCTGTCAGCTTTTGATAATCCATGCAGTTTGCAGAACCTGGCGGCGTCAGCCTTGCCTAAGGTGGAGTGATCGCCGCCCCGGCCTTTTGCAATATCGTGAAATAAAGCGGCCAAATATAACAAATGCGGCGCATCAAACTCTGCGAATAGTTGGCTGCAAAGCGGGAATTCGTGTTTGAGCTCCGGTTTTGAAAAACGGCGTAAATTTGCTAATACATTCAGGATGTGCTCATCAACGGTGTAGACATGGAACAGGTCATGCTGCATTTGGCCAATGATCCTGCCAAATGCAGGAATGTAACTTCCCAGAATGCCATAGTGGTTCATTGCGCGCAGTGCATGGTTGACGCCATTCGGCTGAGACAGTATTTCTATGAAACGTTTTTTGTTTTGAGGGTCATTTCTAAAATCACGGTTAACCAGGTTTTTGACGCGCTGCAAATTGCGTAACAGGGTTGCACCCATGCCAGCGAGTTCTGGTCTTTGTTGCAATAGCAAAAATGCTTCAAAGATGGCGGAAGGCTGCTGTTGCAATAACCCCGCTGTTTTAGCTTCAAGCAATTGATCGTGTGCCTCAAAATGTGCATTGATAGGATGAATGACGGGCGGCGCCACCGCTAGCATCTGCTTAAATTGTTTAAGCAGGATTTCGTTCATTAATCCTATGAATTTAACACTCCGATAATAACTTTGCATCAGCTGTTCGCTGGCGCGCTTACGCGGCGTGTTGACATAATCTAGTGTAGTTGCCAACTCATTTTGAAAATCAAACAACAAGCGATCTTCCCGGCGCTTGCTTAAAAAGTGCAAATGTATGCGCAGAGCTTGCAGTTTTTTTTCATGGTGGCGGATCTGCCTTGCTTCCAGTGCAGAAATGACATTATGTTTTGTGAGTACTGTCCATATACTGCCTAAGCCTGAATGCAGGCTACCGCTTAGATTTAAACTGCGTGCTACCCATATAATCATATGCAGATCACGTAGCCCGCCGGGGCTTTCCTTAATATTTGGCTCCAGGTTGTAGGCTGTGTCATTGTATTTGGCGTGGCGCTGATCCTGTTCTTCAAGCTTTGCATTAAAGAATGCAATGGGGTCTAAGGCCTGACGGGTGCCTGCCAAAAAGCCTTGGTAAAGAGTTTTGTTACCTGACAATAAACGGGACTCAAGCAGATTGGTCTGTACGGTGATGTCTTTTTTTGCCTCAATAATGCATTCGGTTAAGCTGCGAACACTATGACCTACGTTTAAGCCCAGGTCCCACATCAAACCAATCAGACGTTCAATATCGCTGTTTAGCCGAGTGTTATTGTGTGTGTGTTCCGGTAATAATATGAGTAAATCAATATCGGAGTGTGGGTAAAGTTCACCGCGACCATAGCCTCCGACTGCAATCAGGCAGCAGCGTGAATCTATTTGCAATTCAGCCCATATTTCTACAAGCAATTGATCAATAAGTTTGCAGTGCTGCCTGAACAGGCGGGTTATGTTTGGATTTTCAGTAAAGTCTGTCTTTAAAGCTAAAAATCCATCTTTTAGAGACTGGCGTAATGAAAGAATTTTACTTTTTTCAATTTCGATGGTTTTGGATTTTAATTGAGTCCGCATGGTATGCCATCGAGATTTAAACTAAATTATCACTATGCCTGAATTTGATTAACCTGCATCAGGCAATTGTCGCGGGACTATTTGCAACAAAAGCAGGGGGTGGCTGTGTGCCTTCGGATAAGGTCATGACTTCATAGCCGGTTTCTGTGACTAAGATTGTGTGCTCCCATTGTGCAGATAAGCTGCGGTCTTTGGTCACAATTGTCCATCCATCGGGCATTTGCTTTATGTCGCGTTTACCGGCGTTAATCATGGGCTCTATGGTGAACATCATGCCGGCTTGCAATTTAAGGCCGGTACCGGGTTTGCCATAATGCAGCACCTGTGGCTCTTCATGAAACACCTTGCCAATGCCATGGCCGCAAAATTCGCGCACGACACTGTAACCGTTCTTTTCGGCAAAAGTTTGAATAGCATGTCCAATATCACCCAATGTTGCGCCCGGTTTTACTTTTGTAATACCTACCCACATTGCCTGGTAAGTGATTTCACATAGGCGCTTGGCCTGAATGGATGGGTCCCCGACACAAAACATGCGGCTGGTGTCACCATGGTAACCGTCTTTGATTACCGTAATGTCAATATTGACAATGTCTCCGTTTTTAAGCGCTTTGTCACTCGGTACGCCGTGGCAGATTTGCTGGTTAATTGACGTGCAGATGGATTTTGGATAAGGTCTATGGCCATCCGGGGCGTAATTGAGTGGGGCTGGGATAGCTTTTTGCACATCAACGATATAATCGTGACATAGCTTATCAAGCTGATCTGTCGTGACGCCATGTACGACGTGCGGTGTAATGAAATCAAGCACCTCAGCGGCCAGTCTGCCTGCAATACGCATTTTTTCGATGTCTTGTTGGTTTTTAATTGAGATTGCCATGAAGTTCTGAATGAAATAACTTAATGGCTCATTTTAGCATAGTGAGGCTGCTGGTGTGATAGCTGTTGTGTTGATTGGTCTTCGCGGCCATAATTAACTTCATTGTGCTGAAAATTTTCTGCATCAAAGCCTAGCAAACTCAATTGGTTAGTGCTATTATTTCGCTTTTGCATTTCCTGCAAAAATGCATTGGCTATGTGTTGTTCATGTGGCTAATGTAAAAATTTACATACAACCCGATCAAGGGTGCCCAGGTTTAGTTTATAGCTAATAAATCAGGGTGTTTCTGGTGTTGTATGAATTCATAACCCTTTTGAAGAGAGATTTAATATGTCTGTTACCATGCGTCAGATGCTGGAAGCTGGAGTTCACTTCGGCCATCAAACCCGTTACTGGAACCCAAAAATGGCACCGTTTATTTTCGGTGACCGCAACAAGATTCATATCGTTAACCTTGAAAAAACATTGCCGATGTTTGAAGATGCACTTAAACACGTGCGTACATTGGCTGCAAACAAGGGCCGTATTTTATTCGTTGGTACAAAACGTCAGGCGCGCGATATCGTAAAAGAAGAAGCTAGTCGTGCTGGCTGTGCTTACGTAAACCATCGCTGGTTAGGCGGTATGCTGACTAACTTTAAAACCGTTAAACAATCGATCAAACGCCTGAATGACTTTGAAGCGATGTTGCAAGACGGCAGCTTGGAAAAATTCGGCAAAAAAGAAGCATTGGGTTACAAGCGCGAAGTTGAAAAGCTAGAACGTTCTATCGGCGGTATTAAAGAAATGGGTGGCTTGCCAGACGCTATTTTCATTATTGACGTTGGTCATGAAAGCGGCGCGATTACTGAGGCTGCTAAGTTAGGTATTCCAGTGATTGGCGTTGTTGATACAAACAACTCTCCAGATGGCGTTGCTTACGTTATTCCTGGTAATGATGACTCTAGCCGTGCAATTCGTTTGTACGCTCGTGGTATTGCGGATGCTGTATTAGAAGGCCGCAGTTCTGCAATCACTGAAATCGTTAAAGCAGCAAGTGAAGAAGTGGCTGAGGCCGCTGAAACAGCTGCTGAATAATTGTATTAATCATAAAAGGGGCCTAGCGCCCCTTTTTGATTTTAAAATACTTAGAATATATAGTTAAATCAAATAATTAAACCATTAATATAAAGTGGTTTATTAAGATAAGGAGCTTGGAATGGCTGAAATTACCGCTGGTATGGTGAAGGATTTACGTGAGCGCACTGATGCGCCTATGATGGATTGTAAAAAAGCTTTGACAGAAGCTGATGGCGATATGACTCGTGCGGAAGAAATTCTGCGTGTTCGTTTCGGCAACAAAGCTAGCAAAGCTGCAGGCCGCGTAGCTGCTGAAGGTACTGTTGGTATCAGCATTAGTGCCGATGGTAAAACTGGTGCTTTGGTTGAGGTGAACTCGGAAACTGACTTCTGTGCTAAAAATGAAGACTTTTTGAAGTTTGTAAATGAATTGGCTGGCGTTATCGCTGCTAGCAATGCAGCTGATGTTGAAGCTGTTTCAGCATTACCAATGCGTGGTGCAACCGTTGAAGAAACTCGTGCACAGTTGGTTGGTAAAATTGGTGAGAACATTACAATCCGTCGCTTTGTTCGTCCAGCGGCTCAAGGTAAGTTGGCTAGCTATGTTCACGGTAGCAAAATCGGTGTAATTTTAGATTTGGTTGGCGGCGATGATGCATTGGCTAAAGACATTGCGATGCACATTGCAGCAGCTAAGCCAAAATCATTGGATGCTTCTGGCATTGATGCGAGCTTGATCGAAACAGAGCGTCGCGTTGCGATTGAAAAGGCAAAAGAGGCTGGCAAGCCAGACGCAATGTTGGAAAAAATTGCAGATGGTACGGTACAAAAATTCTTGAAAGAAGTGACTTTGTTAAGCCAGGCTTTTGTTAAGGATGATAAATTGACCATCGAGCAATTGTTAAAATCTAAAGGTGCAACAGTAGCTTCATTCACTATGTATACCGTTGGTGAAGGTATTGAAAAAGCGGTTGTTGATTACGCAGCAGAAGTTGCGGCAGCCGCAAAGATATAAATCAATACACGGGAATTTAGTTTAATTACCCGTGCGAACTTAAAAATGGATTAAGCGTGATGCTTAGTCCATTTTTTTTAGTAAAAATTTGAATAGATTTTGTCTTTCATGGGCTTAAATTTATGCCTAAGAGAGCTATTTTATGCTTAAATAAGCAAACTTAAAAATTGAGGAGTCCCCGTGTCACAACCAGCCTATAAGCGCATTTTACTTAAACTTTCTGGTGAGGCCTTAATGGGGGATGATGCTTACGGCATTAACCGTGCCACCATTACTCGTATCGTTAATGAAATCAAGGAAGTGGTTGATCTGGGTGTGCAAGTTGCCGTAGTGATAGGCGGCGGTAATATTTTCCGTGGTGTTGCGCCTGCTGCCGCCGGTATGGACAGAGCTACAGCGGATTATATGGGTATGTTGGCTACTGTAATGAATGCTATGGCATTGCAGGATGCAATGAAAAACATCGGGCTGAATGCACGTGTGCAATCAGCATTAAGTATCGAACAGGTTGCAGAACCTTATATTCGCGGTAAGGCCATTCGTTATCTTGAAGAAGGGCGTGTGGTGATTTTTGGCGCAGGTACTGGCAATCCGTTTTTCACCACAGATACTGCCGCCGCATTGCGCGGTATGGAAATAAATGCGGAGGTTGTAATTAAAGCAACCAAAGTTGATGGTGTGTATACCGATGACCCTAAAACAAACCCGGAAGCGATGCGCTACAAAACCATCACATTTGATGAAGCGATTATTAAAAACCTTAAAGTGATGGATGCAACTGCCTTAACTTTATGTCGCGATCAAAAACTACCGATTTCAGTGTTCAGCATCTTTAAACAGGGCGCACTGAAGAGGGTTGTGATGGGGGAAGACGAAGGCACTAAAGTTTTGCCTTAATAACCTTAGGCTTGCAATAGCTGCGTATGTAGAAAAATTGATAAACAAAATATCAAGATTGAGTTGGAGAAATAAATGCTTGAAGATGTAAAAAAAACCGCAGAACAGAAGATGCAGAAATCATTGGAAGCACTTAAAAATGATTTAGCCAAAATACGTACCGGCCGTGCGCATACCGGCTTACTAGACCATGTAATGGTTGAATATTACGGCTCTATGGTGGCAGTGAACCAGGTGGCAAATGTGAATTTAGGTGATGCGCGCACAATCAATGTGCAACCATATGAAAAAAATATGATTGCAAAAGTCGAAAAAGCGATTCGTGATTGTGATCTAGGCTTAAATCCGGCGACAAATGGTGATTTGATTCGCGTACCTATGCCTATGCTCACCGAAGAGCGCCGTCGCGATTTGACTAAAATCGTGCGTTCTGAGGGTGAGGGTGCAAAAGTGGCAATACGTAATGTACGCCGTGATGCAAATGACGCCTTAAAGAAGCTGATTAAAGATAAAGAGATTTCAGAAGATGATGAACGTCGTGCACAGGATGACATTCAAAAGGCAACTGATAAAGCTGTGACTGAAGTAGATAAAATGTTGCAAGTTAAAGAAGCAGATTTGATGGCAGTTTAACTTTGGGCATTAATTTGACAATGATGATGCAATTCTCTCGTAATGTTTTAACTCCCATAGATTTGGGGTGTTGATTGGCCTTATTCTCTAGCGCGACGCAGCGTGTACCCGAAGTGGCCGCTGTGCCCAGGCACATTGCCGTGATTATGGACGGTAATGGCCGCTGGGCACGTAAACGCTTTTTGCCACGGATTGCCGGGCATAAACGTGGTGTTGAAACTGTGCGTGACCTGGTAAAGCATTGTATACAACTCAAGGTTGAGTTTTTAACATTGTTTGCTTTTAGCAGTGAAAACTGGCGCCGCCCCCCTGAAGAAGTGTCTTTTCTAATGGGACTATTTATGGATGCACTGAAGCGCGAGGTCGTGAAATTGCATCAAAACAATATTAAACTGGTGATGATTGGCGATCGCAGCCATTTTGACGCAACCCTGATTGCACAAATTGAAGAGTCAGAACAATTAACAGAAAAAAATACAGGCTTGGTGTTGACGATTGCAGCTAACTACGGCGGGCGCTGGGATATATTGCAAGCAGCGAATAAAATGCAATTGGCTTTCCCGCAATTGACTGGGCACTACCGAGAAGAACATTTTACTCCGCAATTATCAATGAGTTATGCGCCGGAGCCTGATTTGTTTATTCGCACAGGCGGTGAAAAACGAATCAGTAATTTTTTGTTATGGCAGCTTGCATATACGGAGCTCTATTTTACCGATACGTTATGGCCGGATTTTAACGTAGATGCTTTAAATTTGGCAATTCAATCCTATCAGAAGCGTGAACGACGTTTTGGCCGCACCAGTGAACAACTCTTAGAGCCTAAAATTTAGATTTGATACGGTTCGTGGCTCCCATTTCCCATAAAGTAAACACTTCAAATCATAAAGATGCTTAAAACTCGAATTATTACCGCAGTTGGCTTGCTCATAGGTTTATTATCCATTGTGTTTTTCGCTTCTGCTCAAGTCTGGGCTTTGCTTACACTAGGGATTGTTTTGCTCGGCATGAGTGAGTGGTCTAATTTGATCCGGCTGAGTAAAACGCAAATGTATTGTTATGTGGCAGTCGCATTTTGTGTAGGTTTATTTATTGTTTTTATGTCACAAACCTCACTTGCACCTTATCAGACTCAAGTCATGTTGACTTTGCTGGGAATTGCCAGCTTTTTCTGGGTAGTGATTGCCCCTGTTTGGTTAATTACACGCAAAACATTCGGCCTTCGGTTTGTGATGGCTACATTGGGTTTGTTGTTGATCTTGGCGACCTGGATCGGTTTAGTAGGTTTGCATGCCATTAGTCCTTGGCTGCTGTTGGGGGTCATTGCTACGGTAAGTATCGCCGATAGTGCTGCATATTTCGCGGGTAAGCGTTTTGGCCGCCATAAACTTGCACCGGAAATCAGTCCTGGTAAAACTTGGGAAGGTGTTATAGGCGCACTATTCGCCGTAACTGTGTACGGCGCAGTGCTTTGTTACTATAGGCAATATAGCCCCTGGCTAATCGTGTGTTTATGGTTACTTGTGGTGTTAAGTATTATAGGCGATTTAGTTGAGTCGTTATTAAAACGTCAAGCAGGTTTAAAAGATAGCGGTCAATTATTACCTGGTCACGGCGGTGTGCTGGATAGAATCGATGGTCTTATCCCGACATTACCTATTACCTTGTTCTGTATTTATCTTCCACTTTTTACAAGGTTTAATGTGCATGGATAATACATTGATGGATAGTAAGCCAGTGCTGTTAAATATTGCTCATGGAGTTCTTCAGAACGTTACCATCCTTGGCGCAACCGGCACCATAGGTACACAGACTTTGGATGTTATTTCTCAACATCCGGAACGTTTTAGGGTGTTCGCATTAACTGCCAGCAGTAATGTAAAAGGCCTGTTCGATTTATGTAAGCAATATAAACCGCAGTATGCGGTGATGTTGCAGGCGTCTGCCGCCATAGAGCTTGGTGCGCAACTGAAAGCCATTGGCATCAGTACAATAGTACTGCACGGTGAAGAAGCTTTGACCGAGGTTGCCGCTCACCCTCAGGTGGATATCGTGATGGCTGCTATTGTCGGCGCTGCAGGACTGCACCCTGCAATGGCGGCGGCACGTGCAGGAAAGCGAATTTTGCTCGCCAATAAAGAAACATTGGTGATGGCAGGTAATTTGTTTATGCAGGCAGTCGAGGAGGGTGGTGCTACCTTGTTGCCTATAGACAGTGAGCATAACGCCATATTCCAGGTGATGCCACGCCAGCGCTCGAAGGTTTTAGCGGATATAGGTATCAAGCGCATTCTGCTGACTGCGTCTGGTGGGCCGTTTCGAAATGCCAGTTTGCAGGAATTGTCTGCTGTGACGCGTGCCCAGGCATTGAATCATCCCAATTGGATCATGGGGCCAAAAATCACGATTGATTCAGCCACCATGATGAATAAAGGGCTTGAAGTGATCGAGGCGCATTGGTTGTTTAATGCCGCACCGGATCAAATTGATGTGGTAGTACATCCACAAAGCGTTATCCACTCCATGGTTGAGTATAGTGACGGTAGCGTATTGGCGCAGCTGGGCAACCCTGATATGCGTACACCTATCGCCTATGGCTTGGGTTTTCCGGATAGGCTGGCAAGCGGAGTGAGTAGTCTGGATTTACTCAAAATCGGACGGCTGGATTTTTGTGCACCGGACCAGGTGCGATTCCCATGCTTACGTTTGGCCTATGAAGCACTGAATACGGGCGGAACTGCACCCGCTATTTTGAACGCAGCGAATGAAATTGCAGTTGAAGCATTTTTAGTAGATCGAATCGGTTTTATGGATATTCCATCTATGATCGAATCTGTTCTGTCTGCTTCTCAAATTGAAGAGGTTACTTCAATTGAACAGCTTGTGTCAGTTGACGCTGGCGCAAGGCAGGCTGCGAAGCAATGGCTGGAAAATCAGGATTAAAAGTAATGAAAAGCATACTTCCAATAGCGATGTGTAGATTATGCTAACGATAGCAGCTTTTATTTTTACCCTCGGCATTCTGGTAATAGTCCATGAGTATGGCCATTTTCAAGTGGCAAAATGGTGCGGAGTCAAAGTGCTCAAGTTTTCCGTTGGATTTGGCAAACCGCTTTGGAGCAAGAAAATTGGCCGGGATCAAACGGAATTTGTAATTGCTGCCATCCCTTTAGGCGGATATGTGAAAATGCTGGGTGAGGAACAATTTGCCAGCGGGGAAGAATCTGCCAGCCAGGACTGGTCACGTGCCCTTAATCGTCAAAGTGTCGGCAAGAGAATGGCAATTGTACTTGCTGGCCCATTTGCCAATTTATTACTTGCTGTCATTCTTTATTGGGTGCTGTTCACAATGGGAATCGTTGGCATGAAACCTATCGTCGGCAAGGTGCTTGATCACAGCCCTGCCGCTGCCGTCAGCATTGGTCCCGGTGAAATGATTCAGAAAATCAATGGGAAAGACGTCGCAACATGGCAAGATGTCCGCTGGACTCTATTAAATGAATCACTGAAAAAAAACAGTGTTGAAATTCAGGCGATCAATGATCAACAAGAAATTCATCTGTATCAAATGGATGTGTCGGGACTCGATTATGATGACGTGGATCATGATATTTTAGAAAAATTAGGCTTAACTATGTATCAGCCTGATATTCCGGCACGTATTGGTGAAATTGTTAAAAATAGCCCGGCAGCATTGGCGAATTTAAAAGTGAATGACTTGGTGTTGGCGATCAATAACCACAAAGTCAGCGATTGGGAATCCTTTGTGCAAGAAATCAGGCAGCATCCCGGCGTACCTCTGGAGATATTGGCTTTGCGTGAAACCAGGGAAATGCGTTTCATGGTTACGCCAGAATCAGTGGTTGAAAATGGTAAAACAGTGGGCCGTATAGGTGCCGCATTTAAAATTGAACAAAGTAAACTGGATCAGTTTTTTGTAACCACGCATTTTTCTATCACCGAAGCATTTGTAAAAGCCGTTGAAAAGACTTGGGATACTGCAATTTTCAGTTTAAAAATGCTAGGGAATATGGTGTTGGGAAACGTTTCATGGAAGGGGATGAGCGGCCCCGTCACCATTGCCAGCTATGCAGGACAAAGCGCCAATATGGGCATAAAGGTATTTATTGGATTCTTAGCACTTATCAGTATTAGCATTGGCGTATTGAATCTATTGCCTATACCCATATTAGATGGCGGCTATTTCATGTATTATATGATTGAATTTTTTACGGGAAAACCTGTATCTGAAGCGGCGGTAAACGTTGGGCAAAGACTGGGATTTTTTATACTCGGCTGCATGATGGTATTAGCGCTTTATAATGACATGAACAGATTGATAACAGGCTGATTGAATGGCAATTCAAAATTTGAAGCACTCAAAAATAAAACTTAAGTCTATTCTATTGCTAGTCTCAAGCCTATACGCAGGCTCGGCAATTGCTCTTGAACCTTTTGTAGTTAAAGACATTCGGGTTGAAGGTATCCAGCGTACTGAAGCAGGCACTGTTTTTAGTTACTTGCCGGTCAAAGTTGGCGAGACTATGAATGATGACCTTGCATCGCAAGCGATTAAATCTCTATACGGCACAGGTTTTTTTAAAGATGTGCGTATCGAAGCTGAAGGCGATGTGCTGATTGTCACGGTACAGGAGCGCTCAGCCATTGCGCAAATTGACTTTAGCGGTAATAAATCATTTCCTACCGACAAAATGAAAGAGGGCCTCAAGCAAATCGGTATTTCTGAAGGTCAGATTTTTGACAAGTCCCAGTTGGATCGTGCCGAGCAGGAAATTAAGCGTCAATATTTATCACAGGGTAAATATGGCGCTACGGTAAAGGCGGTGGTATCTCCCCTCGAGCGCAATCGTGTTGCTGTTCGTTTTGACATTGAAGAGGGCGCCGTATCTAAAATCCGCGACATTAATATTGTTGGTAATCAAGCGTTTACCATGGAAGATTTACGTGCGCAATTTTTACTTACCACGCCAAACTGGATGAGTTGGTGGAATAAAGACGACCAATATTCCAAACAAAAGCTTAATGCTGACTTGGAAACACTTAGATCGTTTTACATGAATCAGGGTTATCTTGAATTTAATATCGATTCGACGCAAGTATCAATTACCCCTGATAAAAAAGATATATACATTACTGTGAATATAACCGAGGGGGAGAAGTACACTATTTCACAAGTGAAATTGGCGGGCGAAACGCTGGTTCCTGAAGATGAGTTGCGTCAATTGCTGCAAGTGCAAGCTGGCGATACATTCAGTCGTGAGAAAGTGACCCAAACCAGTAAAGCGATTAGCGACCGATTAAGTGATGATGGTTATGCCTTCTCAAACGTTAATGCAGTACCTGAACTGAATAAAGAGCAGCACACGGCTGCTTTTACATTTTTTGTTGATCCAGGTAAACGCGTTTATGTGCGTCGTATCAACATCGTAGGTAATTCACGTACTCGCGACGAGGTAATTCGTCGTGAGGTACGCCAGCTGGAGTCAGCCTGGTATGCTTCAAATAAAATCAATCGTTCAAAAGAACGTATCAGGCGTACAGACTTTTTCTCTGATGTGAATGTGGAAACTCCAGCAGTCGCAGGTACTTCGGATCAAGTTGATTTAAATATTAGCGTAGTCGAAAAATCGACTGGTAGTGTTCAGTTTGGTGCAGGTTTGTCCAGTAGCCAGGGTGTCGTATTTGGGGTTACTGTGAATCAAAACAACTTTTTGGGTACAGGTAACCGTGTGAGTGCGCAGGTAAATACCGGCAAGGTTAATACGACTTATTCGTTATCATATACCGATCCTTACTTTACCCCAGATGGCGTAAGCCGTGGTATTGATTTATATCGCCGTGATGTGAATACAAAATCACTCAATATTGGTACCTATGATACGACATCCTATGGTGCCGGTTTACGTTTTGGTATCCCTTTAAATGAACGTGATGGGGTTAGCTTTGGTATAGCGGCTGACTTTACTGAGGTAGGTTTGCAAAGTGATAGTCCTCAACAGTACAGGGACTACTGTGGCAACACCAGCGGTTGTACCAGCAATTCGATAGCAGCAAGTGCAGGTTGGACGCACGACTCAAGGGACAGCATTTTCTTTCCCAATAATGGCGTGCTACAACGATTAACGACTGAAGTTACTTTACCGGTATTGGATTTAGAGTACTATAAGGTTGATTATAAACATGCTTGGTATAAAGAGGTTTTTAAAAACTATACCTTTATGCTGAATGGCGAGATCGGATACGCTGACACGTATGGCAGTAAAAACTACCCATTCTTTAAAAACTTTTACATGGGTGGTGTTAACTCAGTACGTGGCTACAAAAACGGTTCGCTTGGCCCGAGAAGTATAGATTCAAACACTGGGAGAGATTTTGCTTTGGGTGGTACGAAGCGCTTGTTGGGTAACGCAGAATTGTTCTTTCCAGTGCCAGGCCTAAAAGACTCAAATCAATTCAAGATGAGTGCATTTGTTGATGCCGGTAACGTGTTTGGCAGCAACCAATCTTATAGTTTGGGAGATTTACGATATTCAGCGGGCTTAGGGGTTAGCTGGATATCACCATTTGGACCTTTAAAGCTAGTGTTTGCTAAACCTTTGAATAGCAAATCCGGCGATGATACTGAGACTATACAGTTCCAACTTGGACAGCAATTTTAGTGATACCGCAAAAAAAAGTTATTATTTTGCAATAGACCAGCATGCAAGCTATGGCTTTTGTTGTCTTGTGGCATAATGTAAATAATGAAATGTAGTGGTTTTAGGAGAAATTAATTGAGTAATTTTTTGAAAAATTTAGTATTGGCAAGTTTAATGACATTTGCTATCAGTGCTCAATCTGCCGAGTTGAAGGTTGGATATGTGCAGGTTGATAAAATTCTGCAAGAGGCGCCACAAACTGCTGAGAGCGGTAAAAAACTTGAACGTGAATTTAACCCTCGGTCTCAAGAGCTGGATCGTATGGCTAAACAAATTAAAGATTTAGAATCCGCGCTGGATAAAGAGGGTTTAACTATCTCTGAAGCAGAGCGTCGTAATAAAGAGCGTGATGTACAAAATATTAAAATTGAATTTCAACGCAAACAACGTGAGCTCCGCGAAGATATTAACTTGCGTAAAAATGAAGAGCTAGGTTCATTGCAAGATCGCATCAACAAAGCCGTACAGTCAGTATCTGAAGCAGAGGGTTATGATCTGGTTGTGTATAGTGGCGTAGCTTATGCGAGCAAAAAAATCGATATTACTGATAAAGTTTTAAAATTGCTGGGTAAGAAGTAATCCGGATACTAATCAAGTCCAAGCACTGCTAGGTATCAGCTAGATAAATGAGTAAGCAATACTCACTTGACGATATTGTCAAAGCTTTGGGTGGCTTTGTCATTGGTGATGGCAGCACTTTAATACAACGCGTATCCTCTCTTGCCAATGCAAAAGCCGGCGATATAAGTTTTGTTAATGACTCCAAATACCAAAAAGCAGTTGCCTCTAGTGGGGCAACTGCTTTTATATTGAAGCAAGTGCATTCTGATTTAACTGTCGCCCCAAGAATTATCGTAGATAACCCTTATGCTTATTTTGCTAAAGTTTCTGCATTTTTAAATCCACAAGCCCCTGTTTCGCTAGGCATCGCTCCAAGCGCAGTAGTTGCTACTTCGGCAAAAATTCCCGCGTCATGTAGTGTTGGTGCGCTAGTTGTGATCGGTGAAAATGTCGTACTTGGCGAAAGCGTTGTTATTGGCAGTGGCTGCATCATTGAAAACGATGTCATCATTGCGGATGGGGTTCGTTTGGAACCACATGTAACGATTAAACATCATTGCGAAATTGGCCAGAATTGCCATATATTTTCAGGTGCGGTGATAGGTTCTGATGGTTTTGGTTATGCAGAAGAAGCTGGCAGATGGATAAAAATCCCGCAAGTAGGGCGTGTGATCCTGCATGCAAATGTAGATGTCGGTGCAAATACAACCATAGACCGCGGTGCGCTGGATGATACGATTATCGAAGAGGGTGTGAAACTTGATAATCTGATCCAAATTGGACACAATTGCGTGATTGGCGCGCATACTGTGATTGCTGGATGCGTCGGGATTGCAGGCAGTGCACGTATAGGCAAGCATTGCAAAATAGGCGGCGCTGCGATGATACTGGGGCACTTGGAGATTGCTGATGATGTCACCATTTCACCGGGGAGTATGATCACGCGTTCTTTGACCTCTGCAGACACTTATACGGCGCTAATGCCGTTCCAATCACATAAAGCGTGGTTAAGTACAGCGGCAAAAATTCGTCATCTAGACGACTTTGCAGATAAAATTAAACAACTGGAAAAAGAGATTGCCCTTTTAAAATCACAGCACTAAATACAGCCTAAACAATTCATTGAAATATTCTTTAAAAGAAAAGTAAGCCGAGATCAATATGACAAATAAAACAGACTCTACCAGCATGGATATTCATGAAATTCTGGAACATTTGCCACATCGATATCCATTTGTACTAGTGGATCGCGTTGTGTCTTTGGAGTTGGGGAAAGAGATTGTCGCAATTAAAAATGTAAGCGTTAATGAACCCTATTTTCCAGGTCATTTCCCATATCATCCCGTGATGCCAGGGGTGTTGATTATTGAGGCAATGGCACAGGCAGCGGCTATTTTGTCATTCAAAACAATGGATACCAAACCTAGTGATGACTCTGTATATTACTTTGCGGGCATTGATAGCGTACGCTTTAAAAAGCCCGTGTCGCCAGGCGATCAAATAATCCTTAATGTTAAAATTGATCGAATTTTAAAAGGAATCTGGAAGTATTCAGGTGTTGCGAGTGTTGATGGTGCTGTGGTCGCTGAAGCACAAATGATGTGCATATTAAAAGCGATTGAGAAATAAGTAGCTAAACTAATAGTAAATAAGAAAATTACTAGTACGATAAATAGTACTAGTTAAAAAATAAGTGAAGTAACAATGCAGACTGCAAAAATTCATCCAACGGCGATCATAGACCCTCTGGCACAGTTGGATTCAAGTGTTGAAGTAGGAGCTTATTCTGTAGTCGGACCTGATGTGAAAATTGACGCAGGCACACGTATCGCAAGCCATGTGTCCATCAATGGGCCTACTGTTATTGGTAAAAATAACCAGATTTTTCAGTTTTCTTCATTAGGTCAGGCACCGCAAGATAAAAAATATAAGGGTGAGCCGACTTTATTGGAAATAGGTGACAACAATACTATCCGTGAATTTTGTACTTTTAACCGAGGTACGGTGCAAGATAAGGGTACTACCAAGATTGGCAACGATAATTGGATTATGGCCTATGTGCACATCGCGCACGATTGTCAAATTGGTAATAGCACTATTTTTGCTAACAATGCGTCCCTGGCAGGGCATGTTGACGTTGATGATTATGCGATTTTAGGTGGATTTACCCTCATACATCAGTTTTGTAAAATTGGTTCACATGTGATTACTGCCGTGGGTTCGGTAGTATTCAAAGATATTCCGCCGTATGTGACTGCAGCTGGTTATGATGCAAAACCGCATGGCATTAATGCAGAAGGCTTGAAACGTCGTGGCTTTTCTGCAGAAAGTATTTTACAGATAAAACGTGCATATAAAGTTTTATATCGCAAAGGGTTGACTTTGGATGAGGCGAAAGCTGAGTTGTTAACTATGCAATCCCAAACGCCAGAAATTGCCTTATTGACTGATTTTTTGAATATATCCGCTCGCGGCATAGTTCGATAATATTTTAGCTATGATTAGAATTGGTATTGTGGCTGGCGAGGCTTCTGGCGATTTGCTTGGAAGTCATTTGATTCAAGCACTCAAGCAAAAGCGCCCGGATTTGGAATTCATCGGTATCGCAGGTCCTAAAATGATGCGCGAAGGTGCACGGTCGCTTTTCCCGATCGAACGTTTATCTGTGCGTGGCTATCTGGAAGTGATCAAACATCTTTGGGGTCTGCTTAAGCTGCGACGTCAGCTATTGAATTACTTTCTGGATAACCGCCCCGATTTATTCATCGGTATAGATGCGCCTGATTTCAATTTTTGGCTAGAGAAAAAGCTTAAACATAAAGGCATTAAGGCCATTCACTATGTCAGCCCATCAATCTGGGCCTGGCGCAAGAACCGCATCAAAAAAATAAAGAAAGCTGTTACTCAGGTTTTGGCTTTATTTCCCTTTGAACCCGCTCTATATCAAGCAGAAGGTATTCCGGTAAGTTACGTTGGACACCCGTTAGCGGATATTCTGCCGATGGAACCCGATGTTGCCGCAGCTCGAGAAATTCTGAAATTAGAGGATTCGGCACTGGTGATTGCCATGTTGCCAGGCAGCCGGCAGGGTGAAGTCCAGCAACATGCAGATTTGTTTGTGCAGACGGCTAAACGCATTTATGCGGAGCATCCGCACGCGATATTTCTGGTGCCCTTGATCACGCGCAAAACACGCCAGATTTTTGAACAGGCGATCTATAAGGAGCATGAGCCATTGCCCATTCAAGTACTATTCGGGCATGCACATGATGCGATGGAAGCCGCCAATGTGGTGATTGTGGCTTCAGGTACTGCAACGCTTGAGGCAGCTTTACTTAAAAAGCCGATGGTGATTACTTATCGTATGTCAAAGTTAAGTTGGCAATTGCTTAAACGTATGCGTTTGCAGCCTTATGTGGGTTTACCCAATATACTGGCTGGCAAGCTTGTGGTGCCAGAGCTGTTACAGGATGATGCAACGCCGGATAAGCTGGCAGAAGCTGCTTTATCGATGATTGCTGATACGAATAAGCTTGCTGAAATTAAAAAAGAATTCACAGACATCCATCATAGTTTACGCCAGAATACGGCTGAAAAAGCTGCTGCCGCTATCCTTGCATATCTGCCATGAGTAATGCTTTCTTGATCTGCGGTGTAGACGAGGCAGGACGCGGTCCCTTGGCTGGCGCCGTGTATGCGGCAGCTGTCATACTTAATGCCGATAGGCCGATTCTGGGGTTGGCTGACTCAAAAAAACTCAGTGAGAAAAGGCGCGATGCGCTTGCCATAGAAATCAAGCAGCATGCGCTGGCTTGGGCTATTGCGAGCAGCAGTGTTGAAGAGATTGATAGCATCAATATCCTGCAAGCCAGCTTGCTTGCCATGAAGCGTGCGATTGAGGCGATGCAGGCACAATTCAATATCACCCCGCATTTAGTACAGGTGGACGGTAATCAATCCCCAAAAATCAGCCTGCCATGTGAGGCGATTGTAAAGGGCGATAGCAAAGTTCAGGCGATTTCGGCCGCCTCTATTTTAGCTAAAACCGCCCGGGATGCAGATCTGTACGAGCTGGATAAACAATATCCCTTGTATGGTTTTGCGCAGCATAAAGGCTACCCCACGGCGGCACATATGGCCTTGCTGCAGCAACATGGCGTGTCGCCCGTGCATAGACGCAGCTACGCACCGGTAAAGGCCTTGCTAACTCGCTAATTAAGCTGCCAATAACAAAAATACGGTCGGCTTTTTATGCAGATCAGGCAGTGCGGTTTGTTTCCAATCTTTCACGCGTTTAGTCACAATGTATTCATCCTGCAGGCTGATGTTGCAGGCAACGCATAGCTTCGTTTCGCCATGGCAGTTGGCGAGTATGTCTTCCAGCATATGCTGGTTGCGATAGGGTGTTTCTATGAAAATCTGTGTTTCCTGTTGTTTAGAGCGTTTTTCAATCTCTTTAAGTTGATTGATTCGTGCAGTTTTGTCGCTGGGTAAATAGCCAAGGAAGGTAAACCGTTGGCCGTTCAGGCCACTGGCCATGAGGCTGAGCAGAATAGAAGAAGGGCCAACCAATGGCGCAACCCGTATTCCTTTTTGGTGTGCCAGTGCAGCGAGCTTAGCGCCGGGATCGGCGATACCGGGGCACCCAGCTTCACTCATTAGCCCTACGTCCTTACCAGCGATGAGTGAACTGAGCAGCACTGGCAATTCCTTATCAGTGGTGTGCTCATTCAGTGGTTTTAGCACAAGCTCGCGTATAGGTTTACTATGCTTGATAGTGCTTAAGAAGTGGCGTGCTGTTTTCTCATTTTCAACGATAAACTCGTCCAATTGCTGGACGATGGTCACTACCTCCGGAGGTAGCACTTTGGCAATGTTATCGTCGCCAAGGGTGACGGGAATAAAATATAGTGTTCCTGATTTTTTATTAGTCATTAATACTTCACTTGTACGCGATAGGTGAGTGTAGTTTTGCCTTCAGCTGGAATTTCAATTTTCCACACGGCGGTATTGCTGGTGGCTTTTTGACTGGGGTGATTTTCTTTCAGTATTTTCCAGTCAGCGGGAATCGGTTCTTGTACAGTGACCGTTACGCGTTCTTTTTTGGCATTTTTCAGCACGATTTCATAGGCACTTTCAAATATGCTATTCCCTTTGGATGGGCGAGGTAATGTTTTGAAGTCGGTTTGTTTTTTATCTGCAGTAACATCAAAAGAATCACCCAGCTTCAGGCGTACTATTTCATTCTTTGGTGTGTGGTCGATATTATCTTCCCCTACAAACTGTGCATTGCCTTGGCTATCTTTTTTATAGACGCGCATGATGCCCTTTGGCAAAGGCATACCTAGTTTTGCGGCTTCTTTATTATCAAACTCTACAAATGCACCAACTTTTATTTTTTGGCCTAAGTCACCATGGCTGGAGCCATAATAATAATCTGCACCTCGTAACACCAGCTCTTTGCGGGCCGGTACGTTTGTTGCCGAGAGTAATGCCACTTGTTTTGTTTGACTTTCTGCGATCGTTGTAGGGTGATCCAGCGTGTAAAGGTGGTATTCAAGCAATGATTCCTCAGCCATCGGTGCGGCAGCATCGGCTTCCATTGCTACACTTTTTCGCATCGCCATCGGACGCGGATAGTTCTCCTGGACACGGTTAACATCACCTGCCACCAGCTGCAATTTCGCATTGTTATATGACGTGCCGCTGGTATTGGTAAGCGTGACCCAGCCTGATAAATCAATACTGTCTTCTTTGGGGCTAAGTTCCGCTACATAATCAGCTTTCCAGCCTAGTCCACCTGTCAGATAACTGAGTTCCACGGTTTGTTCGGATGCGGTTTTATTGGTGAGCTTAGTCACCAGGGTTGGGCGGTCACGCAGGTTGGCAGGTATGTCGTCGTAAACAATGCGGCCCGGCATACCGGTTTCAATACGATTGCCAATTTTCATGACCACGCCGTTGTTTGCGGAAAGTACTGTAGCCTGTTCAGAGGTTTCTGCTCCGGTGGCGGGATTAACTCTGACAATACTTACATTTTTACCTACGTATTTTTCAAGTAGTTTTTGCGGGGTAAGCAAATCAAAGTCGAAATTCTGCTCCAGCGTGCTGAAGCTTCCTGCGTTGCTTAGACTGCGCAGCAGAGCAGTTTCAGGACGGATCTGCGCGCTGACATCACGCAATGCAAGGTTATTCAAACCTTTATTCAGATTAACTTTGCGCTGGTCTTTTACCAAGGCTAGATTGTTGTTGTAAATAGTAACGGCTACATTTTGCTGGTCATTTAAGGTACTGCGAATTTCATCCGTTTCTGCTGAAACGGCTGCTGCAGAAAATGCTGAAAGTATGGAAAATGTAATTAGCGCGTATCGATTAGGCATAGCAAATTCCTTTTTATTGGGATTAATCAGTACTGCAACCTGGAAACAATTTAAATACATAAACTCGCTGTTGGCACTATAGCTTGAGTCATTTATAGTACAGCCAAACCTTCGTTCTGCAACATGGTGACTAATGCAATCATTGGCAGCCCGATTAAAGCATTAGGATCTTCCCCAGTCATTTTTTCAATAATAGCGATACCCAGGCCTTCAGATTTTGCACTGCCAGCGCAATGGTATGGCTGTTCTTTTGTTAAATAACTCTCAATTTGAGCATCTGTTAAATTCCTAAATTTTACAATGTAGGGCACAACCTCTGCCTGCATGCTCTGCGTGGCGGAATTATAGAGGCAAAGCGCGCTATGGAATGTGACTTCTCTGCCGCGCATCATGCGCAGCTGCTTGGTAGCATTGTCATGGGTTAATGGTTTACCTAATTGTTGATTATCAAGTGTAGCAACCTGGTCACATCCAATGATGAGCGCATTTGCATGCGTTGTGCCTACTTTTTCTGCTTTTACTTGTGCCAATCTTAGTGCGGTTTCCTGTGGTAATTCATTCGGCAATGGCGTTTCGTCTACATCTGGTGAGATACAAGTGAAAGGCACTTGTAAGTGTGTGAGTAATTCACGGCGGAAGGGCGAAGATGATGCAAGAATGAGCGTTGGATTCATAATGATTTAGCTGTAAATAAAAAAAGCCGACAGCATGATTGTGTCGGCTTTTATGTTAAAAAACAAATAGTGTGTTTATCTGGGTTTACTCAGGTTGGATTTCAAGCAACGCTTCGTCAGGTGTAACGGCATCACCTTTGTTGACATTGACTGCCACCACTACACCTGAAGTTGCGGCCTGGATTTCATTTTCCATTTTCATGGCCTCAATCACCAGTACGCCATCGCCGGCTTTAACTTTGTCACCGACCTTTACCTTTACCGCTACAATCGTACCTGGCATGGATGTAGTGACATGCCCAGCATGCGTTGCGCGAGGACGACCGCTTGTTGTGTTGCTAGCAGCTTTCTTTTTGCCGCCACTACTTGTGCCACCGCCGGATACTTCAATTTCACTTAAAGTTTCAACAATGACTTCTTCTGCAATGCCGTCGATGGTCACATAGTAAGGGCGATGCTCTTCTCCGGCATGACCACTTCCGGTCAGATTGATATGGAAAGTTTCACCATGCAATGTGACTTTAAATTCATTAGGGGCATAACGTGCAGCGTTAGAATTTGCAGTTGCTTTGTCTAGTAAAGCTTCAGGAGCCGCAGAACCTGCGTTACGTTCTTGTAAGTATGTTTGACCAATATCCGGGAACATGGCATAAGTCAGCACGTCTTCTTCCGACTTGGCGAAAAATTCCGCATCAATGCTAAGCCGCGCCATCTCAGGTTCCAATAGATCAGCAGGACGGCAGGTAATAACCTTGCTGTCACCTACGGCTTGTTGTTTAACAACATCGTTGACAGGTGCCGGAGATTTGCCATAGTGGCCAAGGAAGTAGTTTTTGACTTCATTGGTAATTGATTTGTAACGATCACCGGTCATGACATTAAGTACAGCCTGCGTACCCACAATTTGTGAGGTAGGTGTCACTAGCGGCGGATAACCTAGATCTTTACGTACACGTGGAATTTCTGCCAGCACTTCATCCATGCGGTTGAGTGCTCCTTGCTCTTTTAACTGGTTGGACAAGTTCGAGATCATGCCGCCAGGTACCTGGTTAACCAGTACGCGGGTATCTACACCAGTGAAATCACTTTCGAATTGCCAGTATTTTTTACGTACATCACGGAAATAAGCCGTGATTTCCTGCAACGCTTGTAAATCCAGACCTGTATCATATTCTGTGCCTTGCAGCGCAGCTACGATGCTTTCAGTAGATGAATGACTGGCACCTTCACCAAATGATGAATTACATGTGTCAACAATCGCAGCGCCTGCTTCAATCCCTTTTAAGAAACACATCGCAGATAGGCCGGAAGTAGCATGGCTGTGCAGGTGAATCGGCAGGCTGACCGCAGCACGTAAAGCTTTAACCAAATCACTGGTGCTTTGCGGCGTGAGTAGGCCCGCCATGTCTTTAATGGCAATCGTGTCACAGCCCATGTTTTCAAGTTCTTTGGCCAACCCGACAAAGTGTTCGATGTCATGTACCGGGCTAGTTGTATAACTAATCGCCCCTTCGGCATGCTTGCCTAAATCTTTAACCGCCTCAATTGAGGTTTTCAGGTTGCGCATGTCATTCATTGCATCAAATATACGGAATACATCTACGCCGTTATCCGCAGATTTTTGCACGAACGCACGCACGACATCGTCAGAATAATGACGGTAACCTAACAGGTTTTGGCCGCGCAATAACATTTGAATGCGGCTGTTAGGTAAGGCCTTGCGTAACCTGGCAAGACGTTCCCAAGGATCTTCTTTTAGAAAACGCACACAGGCATCAAACGTTGCGCCACCCCATGCCTCAAGCGACCAAAAGCCGATAGCATCAAGCTTCGCACAAATGGGGAGCATGTCATTGGTACGCATGCGCGTAGCAATTAATGATTGATGTCCATCGCGTAAAACTAGTTCAGAAACAAATACTTTTGCCATTTTTTTAATCTATCGCTTTAAGGTTTAAGTTGATTTTAATAATATTGATAAAGAATGCGCTCAAATGCCTTCGTGTGCTGCAATAGCTGCGGAAATTGCAGCAGCAATCAGTTCAGGTGGTAGCTCATTGGCGTAGTTGGCTAATTCCGGGTGTGATTCCACAAAGCTGGTATTAAATTCCGCATTTTTAAAATCCTCATGTTTCAATATTTCCTGATAATAAGGAATTGTGGTTTTCACACCATAAATCACCATGTCACTTAGGGCACGACGCCCACGTTCAATAACACCTTCCCAGCTTAAAGCCCATACCGTGAGCTTTGCACACATTGAATCATAATAGGGTGGAATAACATAACCGCTATATATTGCAGCATCCATACGCACACCCGGGCCGCCTGGCGCATAGTAACGGGTGATTTTACCAAAACTTGGTAAAAAGCCGTTTTTCGGATCTTCGGCATTGATACGGAATTCCATGGCATAGCCACGGAACTGCACATCACTTTGTTTGTATTGTAGCGGCAAGCCGTAGGCAATGCGAATTTGCTCTTGAACGATATCAATACCTGTAATGGTTTCCGTCACCGTATGCTCAACTTGCAGACGGGTGTTCATTTCCATGAAGTAGAAAGTGTTGTCAGAGTCTAATAGAAATTCTACCGTGCCCGCATTTTCGTAACCGACAGCTTTAGCCGCCTTGACTGCCAAACCGCCAATATAATCGCGCTGTGCCTGGCTTAGTTGTGGAGAGGGCGCAATTTCAATCAATTTTTGATTGCGGCGCTGGATAGAGCAGTCGCGTTCAAACAGATGAATAGCATTGCCCTCTGAGTCTGCTAACACTTGTACTTCAATGTGGCGCGGTGATATGACGCATTTTTCCAGAAACACTTCAGGTTTACCGAAAGCCTTACTTGCCTCACTGATCACACGGTCATAATTGCTTAGCAATTCTTTTTCATTGTCACAGCGGCGAATACCACGGCCACCACCACCATTCGTGGCTTTTAACATAACTGGGTAGCCAATCTTGCTTGCAAGGACGACGGCTTCATTCAAGTCTTTCAAGTTGCCGTCGCTACCCGGTGTGCATGGAATACCAGCACTGGTCATTGCATTTCGAGCCTGGATTTTGTCGCCCATTTGACGTATTACATCAGCACTTGGCCCAATAAATTTAACGCCACGACGCTCGCATATTTCAGCTAATTCAGGATTTTCTGACAAAAAACCGTAGCCGGGATGCAGTGCATCGCAACCTGTTGCTACAGCCAGGTTTACAATGTTGTGTGCATTCAGGTAGCCGGATACCGGGTCTGTACCAATATGGTAGGCCTCATCGGCTTTTTTTACATGTAAAGCCTGGCGATCTGCATCTGAATAAATCGCAACGGATTTGATGCCCATTTCTGAGCAAGCGCGTACAATACGCACTGCAATTTCACCGCGATTAGCAACTAGAATTTTTTTGAACACGTAGTAAACCTTAAAATTTTAATACAAAAGCCGTGTAATTGTAGCATGTGCTAGTTGATAGCTAAATCCCCAGCGCAAAATTTAAGTGCCAAATTCACAGTACCCAGATTTAAACATTAAGACATAACGAATATTAAAATGAGTAACCAAACTTTATTGATTGATAACATTGCATTTGCTAAAAGAAATGAGCACTTAACGGGTACGCTGTCACTTGCAGACTGCCCCAGGCTGTCGGAATTATTGGAATCGCAAGCGCCTGAGACAGGAAATCCCGCTAACTCAAAAAATGCAACACAAGGAAGCGACATCATTGATTTCACGTTAGATGGCGAAACTAATGCAATTGGTCAGCATTTCCTGCATCTTTCCTTGCGTTCAAATTTAACCACCTTTTGTCAGCGTTGCCTGGAACAAATGCCACTTAGTTTAAACCTGGATTTTCACTATCTGATTAGTGAAGTTAATACTAATAATCCGGATATGCTTGAAGTGGAAGATAACGATGATTTTGATTGGCAAGAAGCAAGTCAGGCAATGGATGTGGCCGCGCTTATTGAAGATGAGGTTATTATGGCGTTACCGATTGCACCTACTCACGAGAGTAAATGCGGTCAAGCTCCTATGCAAAGTGGCGAAAAACCTAACCCTTTTGCGGTATTGAAGGGATTAATTAAATCTTAAAAAGTCGAATTTGGCTGACAAAAGCTTTGTTTTATATTATTATTGCGAATTAGTTATTTGTGTAATCTTAAATTAGTGATGCGCTATTCATTTAACTGCATCGGTTTGTAAGTAATTGAGATGATGTTTTAATCATTTTATTGGAGTTTTATTATGGCAGTTCAACAAAACAAAAAGACACCGTCAAAGCGCGGCATGCACCGTTCACATGACTTTTTGACAAATCCACCATTAGCAGTCGAGCCAACTACTGGCGAGACACATTTACGTCATCACGTTAGCCCAAACGGCTACTATCGTGGTCGTAAGGTATTGCCATCAAAAGGCGAATAATTTTCTTTCCAATTAAATTCAATATCGGTAACGGTTTAGATTGAATTTAACAGGTAGTTTAGAAATCATTTAACGCCGCTCCAAATACTTGGAGCGGCGTTAATGTTTTAACGGCTCAAGTATAATGGTCGTGTTGCCAATATTGGCTTAAAGTGATTTGATTAAACCTTATCATTCAAATTTCAAGTATAAAGCTATCATGGATATTACTATCGCAATAGATGCAATGGGCGGTGATCATGGACCGCACGTTACTGTTCCTGCCGCACTAAAAGCACTGGAGTCTGATGATCAGCTCAATATTGTTTTGGTTGGCTTGAGTGATGCTATAGAAGCAGAACTCAAGACTCAAAAAACAACAACAAGCGCGCGTTTGCGCATTCATCACGCAAGTGAAGTTGTGACAATGGATGAATCCCCACAGAGTGCGCTTAAAAATAAAAAAGACTCATCCATGCGCGTGGCCATTAACTTAGTCAAAAGTGGAGAAGCTAACGCATGTATCAGTGCCGGTAATACCGGCGCGTTGATGGCTACAGCCAGATTTGTGCTTAAAACCTTGCCTGGAATTGACCGTCCTGCCATCGCTTCGGTGTTGCCAAGCGAAAAAGGCAATACTTATATGATGGATTTGGGCGCCAATGCAGACTGCACCCCCGATCATCTTTATCAATTTGCAATTATGGGTGCCATGCTGGTGAGCTGTGTAGAACATAAAGAGCGCCCGACAGTGGGTTTGCTCAATATCGGCTCAGAAGACATCAAAGGTAATGAGGTTGCAAAACAGGCCGGTGAATTGTTAAAAGCCAGTCATTTAAATTTTTACGGCAATGTCGAGGGTGATGATATTTTTAAAGGCACAACGGATTTAGTTGTGTGCGATGGCTTTGTAGGCAATGTTTCACTGAAAACTACTGAAGGCCTGGCCCATATGATGGGCAAGTTCCTGACACAGGAATTCAAGCGCAATTGGCTGACTAAACTGATGGCGCTTTGTGCGATGCCAGTACTTAAATCTTTTAAAAGGCGCCTGGATCCCCGTCTTTATAACGGAGCGAGCTTTCTGGGTTTACGTGGCATTGTCGTGAAAAGCCATGGCGGCGCAGACCAGCTGGCCTTCTACTCAGCAATCCATGTGGCGATTGAAGAAGCGCGTAGTGGCGTATTGCGCCGTATTACCGAGCAGCTTGAAATTGAACACTTACGACCAACTCCTAATGTAGAAAAATCACAGGACACACAATGATATTTTCCAGAATCTCTGGCACAGGCAGCTATTTGCCCTCTAAAATCCTCACTAATGCCGAACTGGAAACCATGGTAGATACTACCGATGAATGGATATTTGCCAGAACAGGTATTCGTGAGCGTCATATCGCTGCCAGTAATGAATTTACAAGTGACTTAGGTGTTGCTGCTGCCAAGAAGGCGATCGAGGCAGCGAATGTTAATCCTCAGGATATCGACTTAATTTTGGTTGCAACTACAACCCCTGATCGCGTTTTTCCGAGTACCGCATGTCTGATACAAAGCCATCTGGGTATTCTAAATAATTGCCCGGCCTTTGATGTGCAGGCCGTATGTAGCGGTTTTGTATACGCATTGGGCGTTGCCGATAGCATGATTAAAACCGGGAGTGTTAAAACTGCTTTGGTCATCGGTGCGGAAACTATGTCCCGCATTACCGACTGGACTGATCGTAGCAATTGCATCTTGTGGGGCGATGGCGCCGGAGCCGTTATTTTGCAAGCCTCAGATGAGGCCGGCATTATTACTACCCATCTTCATGCGGATGGCCGTCATGAAAAATTGTTAAATGTGCCAACTGGAGTTTCGAAACAAGAAGGTGGTAGAACTGTAAAAATGGAAGGTAATGCAGTTTTTAAAATGGCGGTAAATACGCTAGACCAGATAGTGGATGAAACCTTAACGGCCAATGGCTTGCAAAAAAGCGATGTTGACTGGCTGGTGCCTCATCAGGCTAATATTCGTATTTTACAAGCCACGGCAAAAAAACTGGATATGAGTCTTGATAAAGTAGTTGTTACGGTGGATAAGCATGGTAATACCTCAGCGGCATCAATTCCGCTGGCGCTAGATACTGCTGTGCGTGACGGGCGTATACAGCGCGGCGACATTATACTTATGGAAGCATTTGGTGGCGGATTTACTTGGGGTTCTGCATTAATTAGATTTTAGTGGCATTACTTTAGTATGGCTACATATCAACAATTTGCTTATTGTTGATTTTAAATGCAATTTCATTGGATGAGATCTATGTTCCGTGCCGCTTCAAAGCCTTTTTATTTTCTGTTAATTCTGTTTTTTCTCGTCATTGTATTACGGTTGTTTTTGATGGACAGCCTACCCCTTACAGATACTACGGAAGCCCGTTACGGTGAATTAGCTCGCGTAACGGCTACAGGCAACTACTGGCTCATGCCGCATATGTCGCCAGCGGAGCCATTTTTCGCAAAGCCGCCTTTGTCCACATGGTTTGCAGCAGGAAGCTGGCTCGCATTTGGCCATAACGAATTGGCATTACGCTTACCATCGTTAATTTTGGTTTTAATGTCTTGTTTTGCACTTTTGTATGGTGCCGCTAGTTTTAAACTATCCCATCGTCAGTGGCTGTTTGCGTCATTTGTCATCATGACGGCACCTATCGGTTTTATAAGTGCCGGTGCAGTGATGACCGATGCCACACAGCTTGCAGTAGTCACTTGGGCCATGGTGTTTTTATGGCGAATCATCCAAGCTCAACCTGACAATAACAATATGAAAAACCGCCTTAAATTCGACCAATTCGGGTTATGGCTGATGCTGGGTGTAGGGGCAATAGCGAAAGGCTTGGCAACTTGGGCATTAATTGGGCTGCCAATGATGCTATTCTGGTTATTCATGCCAAAAGAAGTGGTGTTTGCTCACATTAAGAGAATATGGTTTTGGCCCGGAGTATTTGTTTCTTTGGGTGTTGTACTGGCATGGTATGTTCCGGCAGAAATTTATTACCCGGGTTTCTTAAAGTACTTTATAGTTGGAGAGCACTTTCAGCGATTCCTTGACCCAGGCTGGAAAGGTGACATGTACGGCACTGCGCACCGTGCAGCTATTGGAATGATTTGGGTATATTGGGTAATGTCTATAGCGGTATGGTTGCCTATTTTTATTTATAATTTAAAAAAAGACCGGCCATTATTGAACCAGTCTTTAGATGTCGACAAAAGATGGCTTTGGGCGTGGGTGTTAGCGCCACTACTGTTTTTTACCTTTTCACGCAACATTATTTGGACATACACGTTAACAGCACTTCCTGCTTTTTCAATATTGGTAGCAACCTCATGGCCAGTATTGGGTCCTAGATTTAAGCAGATCATGAGAATCATGATTGCCTGCTGGCTGGTCTTAATGGTGGTTGCTGCGCTAATTTGGTTACCTCCGTTGGCTGAGGAGAGGTCTGCGCGTAAATTAGTGCAGGAGGCAAGTGCTAAATATCCAAACATGCCGCTTTATTCATATGGTAGCCATGAGTTTTCTGTAAGTTATTACACCAATGCCCAGGTGCACATTGTAAAAGATCCAGAAATGCTGAATGAGGTTTTGGTGGTGCCTAATAATTTGCTCATCTTGAGTACGGCGCTAGCCAAAAAAATGGAGCACAATGGACAGGGCAGGATTTTAGATATCAATGCATTTCATGCACTATTGATTACAAATGACAAATCTTGAGTAAACGTATTATGCGACCACTCCCATTCATTTCTATTGTGATACCGGCTTTTAATGAAGCTGCTTCCATCAGGCAAACAATAAGCGAACTAGTCCAGGTATTATTGCCACATTGTCGTCTGGAAATTTTATTGATTGATGATGGCAGTATAGATGACACAACACTGGTCGCTACTCAGCTGACGCAGGAATTTAACTGCTTAAAATATATAAGGCTGTCACGTAACTTTGGTAAAGAGGCTGCGTTAACCGCTGGCTTACATCGCGCCAAGGGTGATGCTGTCATTATGTTGGATGCGGATGGACAGCATCCACCTGAGATACTGTTAACTTTCATGCGGTTATGGCTAGACGGGTATGAGGTTGTGTATGGCGTGCAGGAACAGCGGCATGAAAGCCGCTTCACTAAGTTCGCCAAGAGAATTTACTACCGTTTAATGGAGCGTTTTGCCTCCATTAATATCCCGTCAAATGCCGGGGACTTTCGTTTGCTTGATAGAAAAGCAGTCAATAGTCTTAATCTACTTACCGAAAGTAGCCGTTATATGAAAGGGCTTTATGCTTGGGTGGGTTATCGCTCAATCGCCGTGCCATACGCCGCCCGAGAGCGGTATTCCGGCAGCAGCCGTTTCAGTTTTTTAAAGCTTTTAAAATTAGCTTTGATTGGTATTACGGGGTTTTCCGTTCTTCCGCTCAGACTGGTTTCTTTTATTGGTTTATTGATATCACTCGTTGCTTTTGGCTTAGGTGCGGAGATACTGATTGAACATCTTGTCGAGCATCATCCGGTTCCTGGCTGGCCTACACTGGCAGTCGGCATGATGTTTTTTGCCGGTATAGAATTACTTGCGTTGGGAGTTATCGGCGAGTATGTGGGTAATATCTTTGAAGAAGTTAAAAGAAGGCCATTGTATTTGATTGCTGAGGAAGTCGGTCAGAACATCGAAAACAATATTCAAAGCGACTAACTTAAAATATGCAGCTGAAAAAAGAATTAGCAATGTTTCTTATTGTTGGTATTACAGCCGCATTAGTGCATCTTTTAATTGTTTGGCTGCTGGTCAATATGGAAAGCCTGCCGCCGCTGCAAGCCAATGTGATTGGCTTTTTAGGCGCAGTGAATGTGAGTTATTTTGGTCACTCACAATTTACTTTTAGGCAAACTGAAAAATTTACTGTCAGAACGTTCGTTCAATTTATTGCTATTGCCGCTACAAGTTTTTTGGTTAATCAGATTGCTTATTTTTATGGCTTGAAGTGGTTTGGAGATACATTTTATCTGCCAATTTTGACGGTAATACTGGTTTTAGTCGCTGTTTTTACATTTGTTCTTTCAAAATTTTGGGTGTTTGCTTCGCGTGAATCTGCTCACAAATGACTTAAAAGCGCTTTGTATTAACGCTGATGATTTTGCGCAGAGTAGGGCAATTGATGATGCCGTTATTTATTTGGCTGAGCGTAAAATAATTAGCAGTACCAGTGCATTGGTTTTATCCCCGCGCTGGGCACAGTCGGCAAAGGAATTAACAAATCTACCAATACAAGTCGGGTTGCATCTGGATTTGACCTCACATTTTACTGATCAATTTGGCTGTCACCATCAGTTGTCAGGACTGATTTATTCAGCATATACACGGCAACTGAGTGTACAAAAGCTGGAAAAAATAATTGAATTGCAATGGGATCGGTTTGCTGAAGCCTACGGGCGTTCGCCGGATTTTATTGATGGGCATCAACATGTACATCAACTTCCCATAGTGCGGGATGCTCTGTTCTCAATCATCAGTAAGAAAGGTTGGGGGTTGCAACAGAATCAATGGCTTCGCGTATGTCATGCACAGCATTGCCGTGGATACAAGGCCATGGTTATCTCAATATTAGGCGCGAAGTATTTTCAACAAATGGCCAGTCAAATAGGCATAAATACCAACTCTGATTTTGCAGGGGTATACAATTTTGATGAAAATAGTAACTTAAAGAAATTATGGGGAAACTGGTTGGATGGACTGCATGGAAAAAACCCATTGATGATGTGTCATGTTGCGATGCCAGATAAATCAAACCATCAAAATGATCCGGATGATATGGAAAATGATGAGATTTACAGTGCTAGAGTGAATGAATACAAATGGTTTGCAAGTGAAAGTTTTCAGCTGTTGTTGAATTCAAAAGGCTATATCGTAAAAGGATTAACGTTATAATGCGACTTTTATCATATGAATTAGGTTTATGAAAGCTGCTTTTTTCTTTCCAGGTCAAGGTTCTCAATCTGTCGGCATGATGGCGGGCTTTGGTGAATCAAATATTATTCGCGATACTTTCAATGAAGCCTCAGATGTTCTGGGCGTGGATTTTTGGGCAATGGCAACAGAGCCGAATGAAAGTATCAATGAAACCACCAACACCCAACCTATTATGCTGGCTGCCGGCGTTGCAACGTGGCGTGCATGGAATGCGACTTCAAATAGTTTGCCTATTATCTTGGCCGGACATAGCTTAGGCGAATATACGGCACTGGTAGCATCTGGGGCTTTGTCGTTTAAAGATGCTTTGCCGTTGGTACGTTATCGTGCGGAAGTGATGCAAAATGCAGTGCCAGCGGGCGTTGGAGCCATGGCTGCGATATTGGGCCTGGATGATGAAACAGTGCGAGCTGTTTGCGCAGAAGCAGCGCAAACCGAGGTGTTGGAAGCGGTAAACTTGAATTCACCTGGTCAAGTAGTTATTGCTGGTAACAAGGCAGCAGTGGAGCGGGGGATGGAACTTGCAAAAGCAAAAGGCGCCAAGCGTGCGTTGCCTTTGCCGGTGAGCGTACCATCCCATTGTGCGCTTATGAAGCCTGCGGCAGTTAAGCTGGAAGAATACTTAAAAAATGTGACCATCAATACGCCAAAAATCCCAGTGCTGCATAATGCGGATGTGGTGTCCTACAATGATGGTGATAAAATCAAGGATGCTTTGGTGCGCCAATTATATAGCCCGGTACGCTGGGTGGAGACGGTGCAGGCAATTGCAGCACAAGGTATTACACAAACGGCCGAATGCGGTCCGGGTAAGGTGTTGGCCGGGCTTACCAAGCGCATTGTGGCCGAGTTGCCATGCATTGCATTGACTGGCAATGATGCTTTGGTTGAGCTCAAAAATACAATTTAATATACTATATTCAGGGGTTCATTATGTTAACTGGACAAATTGCTTTAATTACTGGTGCTAGTCGTGGCATTGGTGCTGCCATTGCAATCGAGTTGGGCAAGCAAGGCGCAACGGTTATCGGCACAGCGACATCGGAAAGCGGTGCTTCATCTATTACCGATACTCTAGCTGCTTCAGGTGTCAAAGGTGAGGGGGTGGCCTTAAACGTAAATGATTCAGCGCAAATAGAAGCTATATTAAAAACTATCAGCGACAAATATGGTGATGTTAATGTGCTGGTCAATAACGCTGGCATTACACGTGATACTTTGTTGATGCGTATGAAGGATGAAGATTGGGATGCTGTTTTAAGCACAAATCTTACTTCGGTATACCGTATGAGTCAGGCCGTATTACGCCCGATGATGAAGGCGCGTGCGGGGCGCATCATCAGCATTTCATCTGTAGTCGGACATATGGGTAATGCCGGGCAAACCAATTACGCTGCGGCCAAAGCTGGTATGACAGGATTCACAAAATCATTGGCCGCAGAAGTTGGTAGTCGTGGTATTACTGTAAACTGCGTGGCGCCAGGATTTATTGAAACGGACATGACAGCAGAATTGCCAGAGGATATTACTACCAAAATGCTTGCACGCATTCCTGTAGGGCGATTAGGTTCAGTAAAAGAGATTGCGGCTACGGTTGCATTTTTAGCCTCACCCAGTGCTGCTTATATTACTGGTGAAACAATTCACGTTAACGGCGGCATGTTAATGGTATAGCCTTATTTGTCTTTAAAGATGACTTTAGGTCTTTAAAGTATTGATTAAGTTTTTTGTATTATTGTTGAGTTTTGGTAGAATACTGTCTTAGCTGAATTAAGCTATTTTTTATAAAAGGGGTAATTGGATGTCTGACATCGAACAACGCGTTAAAAAAATTGTTGCTGAACAACTAGGTGCAAATGAAGCTGATGTAAAAAATGCATCATCATTTGTAGATGATTTAGGAGCTGACTCACTTGATACAGTTGAGTTGGTGATGGCGCTAGAAGAAGAATTTGACTGCGAAATTCCTGATGAAGAAGCAGAAAAAATCACTACAGTTCAATTAGCGATTGATTACATCAATACTAACCTCAAATAAATTCATATTTAAGCAGCAAGCTCATACTTAGCTTGCTGCTTTTCGTCTTTTTGTTTCTTAAAACTTGTCTTCGAGACTTTCCTTATGTCTAAACGTAGAGTTGTCGTCACGGGTCTTGGCGTTGTTTCACCTGTCGGAACTGGTGTAAAAACTGCTTGGGATAACCTTATTGCCGGTAAATCCGGCATCACACAAATCACCAAATTCGATGCGAGTGCATTTACTACAACTATTGCCGGTGAAGTAAAAGACTTTAATGTCGAAGATTTTCTTACCGCAAAAGATGCCAGACGGATGGATACTTTCATTCAATACGGCTTGGCTGCTGCAATTGAGGCGGTAAAAGACTCCGGTATCGTTGCAACTGAAGAAAATGCTGAGCGTATAGGCGTTTCCATCGGCTCTGGTATCGGCGGTATGCAGTTTATTGAAGATACTGATTTACTCTATCAAGCATCAGGTCCGAGAAAGATTTCACCGTTCTTCATCCCTGGCACCATTATCAACATGATTTCTGGAAATTTATCCATCATGTTTGGTTTTAAAGGCCCGAATGTGGCTATCGTGACCGCTTGTACAACCGGAACTCACTCTATCGGCGATGCATCCCGCATGATTGAATATGGCGATGCAGACGTTATGATTGCAGGCGGTGCAGAGGCTGCCATTACGCGATTGAGTGTGGGTGGTTTTGCCGCATCACGAGCACTTTCTACCCGTAATGAAGACCCAGCTACCGCAAGCCGTCCCTGGGATAAAGATCGTGATGGTTTTGTGATAGGTGAAGGCTCTGGTGTTATGGTGCTTGAAGAATATGAACATGCCAAAAAACGCGGTGCGAAAATTTATGCCGAGCTTAGTGGCTATGGCATGAGCGCAGATGCCTACCATATGACAGCACCCAATATGGATGGTCCGCGCCGTTCAATGCGCAATGCGATGCAAAATGCAAAAATCAATCCTGATGCAGTGCAGTTTGTAAATGCACATGGTACTTCTACACCGTTGGGCGATTCAAATGAAACCAATGCGATTAAAGCTGCATTTGGTGATCATGCCTATAAGCTGGTTGTGAATTCCACTAAATCCATGACAGGTCATTTGCTTGGTGGCGCTGGCGGTTTGGAGTCTGTATTCACTGTGCTTTCAATCTATCATCAAATTTCTCCACCAACCATTAACATTTTTAATCAGGATCCGGAATGTGATTTGGATTTTTGTGCTAACACCGCACGTGATATGAAAATTGAATATGCGTTGAAAAATAATTTTGGTTTTGGTGGCACTAACGGCAGTCTTGTATTTAAAAAGATATAAATTTTGAATTTTAGTTTTTGCTAATTTTTCAGATTTTAAAAGGCCCGCAAACTAAACCATGCGGGCTTTTTTGTTATTCAATTTAGGTAGCTAATTCGGTGGTTAATTCAAGGATGCTATGGTTTAATTATGTCTATGGCGCACAATCATTCATACCTCATTAATGGAAGCTTCGAGCAGGCAATATCAGCCTATGATCGCGGGTTTGCCTATGGAGATGGTGTTTTTCGCACGATGCGGATGCGCGGTGGGCTGCCTGTAAATTGGCCTTTTCATTATCAAAAATTAGTCGCAGATTGTGCTGCAATAGGTATTGTGTGCCCAAGTGCAGAGTTGCTAATGGGTGATTTGCAAAAATTATTTGAAATGGATATGTTTTCTGAGGGTATATCTCAGGTTGCTAAAATAATCATCACTCGAGGTGAGGGAGAACGTGGATATGCGCCTCCTGCTGTTACTGTACCGACTCGGGTGGTTACTAAATCCGCTATGCCGCATTATGCAGACTTGAATTATCAGCAAGGTGTTCAATTGCATGTGTGTGAAATTCGATTAGGCGCACAACCTAAACTTGCCGGTATCAAGCATCTAAATCGTCTTGAGAATGTACTGGCGCGTATGGAATGGCGTGAAGATTCTATATTTGAAGGTCTGCTTTTAGACCAAACCGGCAACGTAATAGAATGTACGATGAGTAATGTATTCGCCCGATTTGAAAATCGGTTAATTACGCCGGATTTAAGCCAGTGTGGCGTGGCTGGCATTACCAGGCAACGCATACTCGGCTTGGGAAACGTGTTAGGACTGAATGTTCTGGTAAAACCATTAACATTGGACCAGCTGCTGCAGGCTGATGAAGTGATTATTTGTAATAGTCTATACGGCGCATTTCAAGTAAGTAGCATCGCTAATAAAGTATGGCCACAGCAAGAATTGGCTTTAAAAATAAGAAACGTGTTCGCTAATGATTAAACGTATGAAAAGATGGGTATTGTTGACTTTAATAAGTGTTTTAATTTTAGGCGCCTGGTTAGCCTACTATGCAATTTCACCATTAAAACTTCAGCCTAATAGCCAGGAAATTGTTATTCAGCCCAAGAGTGGCCTCAGGAGTATTGCCAATCAATTAGTTGCCCAGGGCGTATTAAGGGAGCCTTGGCGTTTTTTACTCCTTGCAAAGTTGCTTAATAAAGAACAGTACCTGCAGGCAGGTAATTACACACTTAATAAAAATATTTCGCCCTATCAGTTATTGTTATCATTGAATCATGGCAAGACTACACAAGGTAGTGTCACTTTTATTGAGGGGCGCACTTTTGCGCAAATGCGGGAAAAGCTAGCGAAGAATGATGCAGTGAAACAAAGCATTGCAAATTTGTCCGATGCCGAGGTTTTAAAACTACTGGGTTCCAATCGGGCGGTGGCTGAAGGCTTGTTTTTCCCCGATACTTTTTATTTCGACCGCAATACTGTGGATATTGCGCTGTTAAAGATTAGTTACGATGCCATGCAAGAGAAATTGGAAAAGGCATGGCCGGCGCGGGCGAAAGATTTGCCTTATAAAGATAGCTATCAAGCGCTGACTATGGCATCCATTATCGAAAAAGAAACAGGAAAGGCGAGTGAGAGGCCAATGATTGCCGGTGTTTTTGTCAACAGGTTGCGTCTGGGGATGCGATTGCAAACTGATCCTACCGTGATTTATGGGATGGGTGCGCAATTTAATGGCAACATTCGTAAAAAAGACCTCATGGCGGATACACCGTACAATACTTACACGCGCAATGGCTTACCTCCCACACCTATCGCCATGCCTGGCATGGCGGCGATTGACGCTGCCTTGCATCCTGCTAAAACCAAAGCCCTTTATTTTGTAGGGAAGGGTGATGGTAGCCACGCATTTTCCAATAGCTTAGATGAGCATAATCGTGCAGTAGTACGATACCAGTTGAAAAAGTAAATTCATGACAGCCAAATTTATCACTTTAGAGGGCTTGGATGGCGCAGGTAAAAGCACGCATATTCCAAGTATCATAGCGGCACTTCAGGCAGGAGGGCGCGAGGTGGTTTCTACCCGCGAACCTGGCGGTACGGTTTTAGGCGAGCGGTTACGCGAGTTGCTGCTGCATGATGCCATGCATGCGGAAACGGAAACATTACTGATGTTTGCTGCGCGTCGCGAGCACATTGCCAATGTGATAGCGCCGGCACTTGAAAGAGGTGCTTATGTGTTGTCGGACCGATTTACTGATGCGACCTATGCCTATCAATGCGGGGCAAAGGGTGTGCTGGCTTCGAAAATCGAAATATTGGAACGCTGGGTGCAGGAAGGTTTGCAGCCAGACATTACACTTTTGTTTGATGTGCCTGTAGAAGTCAGCGTTGCAAGATTATCAACGGCGCGTAGCCCGGATAAATTTGAGCGTGAATCCGCAGATTTTTTTACGCGTATCCGTAATGCCTATTTGGAACGTGCCCATCAAAATCCTGCCAGATTCAGAATAATTGATGCCAGTAGACCGCTTGAAGAAGTTGCTAAATCAGTTCAACAAATCATTGCAACCATATAATTCATATGAATAATCCTACTGGAATATATCCCTGGCAAAGTAAAGTTTGGCAGCATTTAAATCAGGACAGCCGACGGTTACCCCATGCGCTTTTGATGCACGGGCGTGTGGGTATAGGTAAATACGATTTTGCACGGAGTTTCAGTCAAACCCTATTGTGTTCAAACAAAGATCAAGCTGGCCATGCCTGTGGCAAATGCCCAAGTTGCCATTGGTTTCATGATGAGAGCCACCCCGATTTTCGCCTGCTGAGCCCAGAGCAGGAAACTGATGCTGAAGATGAAATTGCATCTGCAAAGAAAACGAAGAAAAAAACACAGATTTCTGTGGCCCAGATTCGAGAATTAAGTGATTTTTTAAGCCTGTCCAGCCATCAAAGCAGTGGCTTGCGTATCGTTTTAATTCACCCGGCCGAAGCGCTGAACCTGGCTTCAGCCAATGCCTTATTGAAGATGCTGGAAGAGCCTGCACCGGGTGTTGTTTTTATTTTGATTGCGCATCAGTTGCAGCGTTTGTTGCCAACCATTATTAGCAGATGTCAAAAGATCAGTATGCCTATACCTGATGAGAGTCAGGCATTGGCATGGCTAACTGAGCAGGGTGTACAAAATCCCCAACAGCAGCTAGCTTACTTGGAAGGCTCACCAATTAAGGTGTTTGCCGAGCAAACACAATTTAATCAGTTATTGGAAATCTGGCGACACCTTGCCCTTGGTCGCAAGCTGGAACCACACATTGCCGCCCCCGTATTAATTGCAAATACAGTAGAGACAGGGGTTATAGCAATCCAAAAATGGATATATGATATTGTTACAATTAAACTGGGCCAACAAGCACGTTATCATGTGCAACATGCTAGTGCTTTGCAAGCATTGGCAGACAAGGTAAACTTGAGCCGGCTGTTTGATTTACAGAAAAAGGCGAATGAACTTCGTAAGCTTGTTTCACATCCTTTGAATCACGAGTTACAAATGGAAAGTTTGTTACTGGAATATACAAGGATTTTTCAATCTTGATAATCTCCAGTTGTTTTAACTTGGCACCCGCTAATATAGCAAAGATGAATTATGGCTGAAGATACACAAGACGATATTAAAACTATAGGCGCTCCTAAACCTGGTGTTCTGTCACTGGCAATTAAAGAAAAAGTGGCTTTGTATGCTGCTTATATGCCTTTTCTGGTGGGTGGCGGATTGTTTATTCCAACTACCAAGCCGTTTAAAATGGGTGAAGAAGTATTTATGTTATTGAGTTTGCTTGATGACCCCCTTAAGTTAAAGGTAGTGGGGAACGTGGTTTGGATTACAACTACTACCCAAGGTAACAAACCTCAGGGCATAGGGGTGCAATTTAATGAAAAAAGCGGTGGCCTGGAAGCTCGCAACAAAATTGAAGGCTTGTTAGGTAACGTACTTAAGTCTGCCCGTGCTACACATACAATGTAATCTTGATGAATTTCTATGCTTGTTGATTCTCACTGCCACCTGAATTTCCCTGAACTTGCAGCAAATCTACCCGCAATAAAGCAGTCCATGCAGGATAACGGAGTAGGGCATGCTCTGTGTATTTCAGTAACGCTGCCGGATTTCCCACAAGTATTAGCGCTTGCAGAAAGCAATGAGAATTTTTATGCCTCAGTTGGCGTGCATCCGGATTATGAAAATATAGTTGAACCTACGGTTGAAGAATTAATAAAGTTAGCCAGTCATCCCAAAGTGATTGCTATTGGTGAAACAGGGCTGGATTACTTCAGGCTGACTGGTGATCTGGAATGGCAGCGTACACGTTTCCGTAACCATATACGTGCCGCTATCAGCTGTGGTAAACCGCTGATTATTCACACACGTAACGCAGCAGAAGACACTTTACGTATTATGCGCGAAGAAAATGCGCAGCAGGTTGGCGGTGTCATGCATTGCTTTACCGAGAGTTTGGATGTGGCGAAGCAGGCGATTGCGCTTGGTTTTTATATCTCGTTCTCCGGTATTGTCACTTTTAAAAATGCAACTCCGATTAAAGAAGTTGCTAAACAGGTACCTTTGAATAGAATATTGGTGGAAACCGATTCGCCATATCTCGCACCAATTCCTTACCGTGGAAAAATTAACCAGCCTGGCTATGTTAAATACGTAGCTGAAGAAATTGCGAAACTTCGGGAAATCTCGTTAGAGGAAGTGTCTGCTGCCACTACGGAAAATTTCTTTCGTTTATTCAGGCATGCAAACCCTTAATTTTTTGCTTTGAAAACAGATTCCTAGTATGTTGAATTTTATAGAAAATGGCTTTGTATGCAGTTAACCATGCTGGGAGTGGGCTCTAGCGCCGGTACGCCAATGGTTGGTTGCCAATGTGATACATGCAAATCTTCCGATAAAAGAAATAACAGAACACGATGCTCAAGTATGATCGAGCTGGATAATGGCAAGGTCATATTGATTGATACAGGCCCGGACCTACGCCAGCAGGCTTTAAGAGAAGGATTGTCACAAGTTGACGCGGTGTTGTACACACATACGCATGCCGATCATCTGCATGGGATTGATGATTTACGGGCATTTTGCCAAAAGCAACGTAGCCAGATTCCGTTATATGGCAGTCCGGAGGCAATGGCGCATATTGCCGACAAGTTTGCCTATACGCTCCGCGAAACCAGTAACTTCTGGGATTTGCCCATATTGAAAATTAATCCTGTGAGAGAGTCGTTCCGGTTATTCGAGCAAACGATTATTCCAATTCCTGTCAAGCATGGTAATAGTGATATTTATGGTTATCGTATTGGTAACATTGCTTATCTGACAGATGTATCAGCGATTCCGGAGAGTTCAATTGCATTATTAAAGAACCTGGACATTTTACTTTTGGATTGTCTACGTTACACCGCGCATTATAGCCATATTAATTTGGAACAAAGCTTGGAGTATGCAGGTCTTATCAATGCGAAAAATACTTACCTGATTCACATGACGCACGATTTAGAGTATACGGCGTTAAGTGCACAACTACCTGGCAATGTATTCGTTGGCTACGATGGAATTAAATTAAGGCTGGATTAGTCAACGGACAAAGATTACAGCACGTTATGCTGTTGACCCAATAAATGAGATAATAGGGCGCTAAATTATGGAGATTAAAATGCAATTTACTATAAAAAAATTATTATCAACCTTTGCAGTGGCAGCCTTTTTATTTGCCACATTTTCAAGTGCACACGCAGCGCCACCTAAAAATAAAACTTACACGGAAAATGAATTTTTAAATACATTTAGTGGAAAATCCAAGAAAGTTTTTACCGAAAAATTAGGCCAGCCATTTAAAAAAGAATTATCAGTCAAGCCTTCCGGTGCTTCAGCAGTGATGCTCAAGGCAGGCGCTGACGAAAAGAACTCCAAGCCAGTAAATGTGGAGATGTGGTACTACAAAAACATAGTGAAATATGATCCAAAGCATACATACAAAGAAACGGAAATTACTTTTGTGAATGATAAAGCCATGAATATTGCTTTTTTTAACAATCGCTAGATTCAACAATCTCCAGTTAGATTAGTTTTAATCGAATGGCATAGCAGGTAGGCCAGAAGCAAGTCAACAACTGTTAATAAATCAATTTGATACGGTAATGGTTGCTAAATATAGCGAGTGGAAATTTGCCGGTGTTACCTGAGGTTAAGCAAAGCCCGGTATTGCTGTTGGAAGTCATGGCTACAGTGAATGTAATTATTTAAAGCTGGATGAATATAACTTATACAGTAGTGATGAAAATATAATGGCAAACCTGTTCCATATTTGCTGCAAATATATCTGGGCATTCAGCGTGCTCTTTCACATAGGACTATACTCACGATCTCGCTTGGGCGCTCCAGGCAGGCAAAATGACCAGTCTCCGGAATGGTGATCATCCGTACGCCAGGCACTTCGGCATCATTACGCTGTCGTTCTTCAGCACGAGACCAGTCCTCGTCACCATAGATCAGTGTGACCGGCGCCTTGATGCGTGGATAAAAACGGCGTGCCTCGCTCCATGAACGCCATCCGGCGAATATTTTGCGTTTAACCTGACGGTAACCGCTACGATGGCCGACACGGTCAAACTCGGTCAGTAGATCGCCGGGCAAATTGCGCGGGTTGTGGAAGCCGCCTTTCATCACCAGGCCCAGCAGCAACCTGTTCTCTAGGCCGGCGCTGATAGCGCAGATGCAACATTTTTAGGAATTGGGAATTACCAAGAGGATGGAGCAGGCAGCGTCCATTCTCTCAAACCATCTTGGCGGCAAAGCCTTCGATGTTCTGCGTAGCCATACATCCGATACGGTGCGCGGCTGGGCGGCATTTGTGCTGGGGCTTGACGTGTCTTTGTCGCTGGAAGAAAAGCTGGTGCGAGTTCTATCGTTGGCTGATGATTCGCATTTCGGCGTAAGGGAGTGAGCTTGGTTGGCAGTGCGTCCAGCCATCTCCCAACAAATTAGAAAATCGGTTGCTCTCCTAACGCCGTGGGTGCGTAATTCATCAGAGTACATACGGCGTCGCTATTGAGTCAACGCGGCCTCGGGGTGTCTGGTCAAGGCACATTCCGGAACTGAAAGTTTCACCCGCTATTGGGGAGCCGTTGCTCAACGGGGTGATGGAAGATTCTTCCCGCTATGTTCAGAATTCATGCGCTAACTGGCTTAACGATGCCGCGAAAAGCAACGCTGATTGGGTGGCTCTCTACTGTGAAAAATGGAGCGCAAAGAGCGGTTCAGATGCAGTTGTCTATATCACACGGAGAGCATTACGAAATGTCGCCTAACATATCGCTAAACATGGACATGCAAAACGGCGCATCGCATGGCTTTTGCACACTCCTTACTTAACCTGTTTTACATATGAAATGAATACTTCCATCACAATCCATAGAGCAACTGCCGATGATGCGCAAGAAGTCGCCGTGATGGTTGGCGAGTTACTGGCTGAAATCATGAATGCTATTGGTACCCAGGCGTTCAATTTTGACCTTAACGACACGACATCCCGACTCAAAGACTTTCTCAATCAAGAGAAATATTTCGTGTTTGTCGCTCGCAACGGGAGCCTGAACCCGGCAGGGTTTATTGCTCTTTATGAAAGATATGCCCTTTATGCCGAGGGTGCCTTTGGCACTATACCTGAACTCTATGTTCGCCCAGCATATCGCGCAAATGGATTGGGCCTTCGTCTTGTGTCCCAAGCAAAGTCTTTCGGTGCGTCACGTGGCTGGACGCGTTTGGAGGTTACAACTCCGCCGCTTCCGCAGTTCGACAGAACCCTGGCGTTTTATGAACGAGAGGGTTTTGCCATAAGCGGCGGCCGCAAACTGAAGATTGCCTTGTGAGGCATTGCTGCATGTACGCTATGGTATGCATGACAAGAACCTTTTTGCCGCGATTTTAAGCGCTATTATTTATCTGCACTTCTTGTTCGGAAATACGCGCGCCGAAAGTGGCAAGCCGGTAGCGGGAAACGCTTAATCGATAATTTGGCGCATAAGACGATGATATTGATCCTAAAGGAAGTGTTATGGCCGTCATTGGCAATTTGTAGACAACTTTTGAGATTGACTTAGTAACACAAAGGGTTAAGCTAATGTGATTATGGAGAAACAGCAACAACAGTTTTCGCTCTGGTACTTTCTGATTGTGTTCCTGCTGATCTTGGCAATGCAGAGTTTTCTGTTCGCGCCACACGCCGAGAACATCGACTACAGTGAGTTCAAAGCGCTGCTCAAGGCTGGCAAGGTCGAGAACATCGCCCTTGGCGAGCTCGCCATTACCGGCACGTTCAAACTGGAAGGGCTTGAGGGGTTGTTGCCTAAGGAGAGGCTCGAAGCGCTCAAGCGCGACGATGGTGGCGAGCATCGCTTCACGACCGTGCGTGTTGACGACCCGGCGCTCATCGGCGAACTCGAGACGGCCAAAGTGCGCTTCGCCGGCGTGATCGAGAGCAAGTGGTTCTCCACACTGCTTTCCTGGATACTGCCTGCGATGATCTTCTTCGCGCTGTGGGGCGTGATCATGAAGCGCATGGGCGGCGCAGCTAGCGGCATACTTGAGATCGGCAAGAGTAAGGCCAAGGTCTATATGGAGAAGCAGACCGGCGTGACCTTTGCCGATGTCGCCGGCGTGGATGAAGCTAAGGAAGAACTGAAGGAGATTATTGAGTTCCTCAAGAATCCAAAGGAATACGGCAAGCTAGGCGCGCGCATGCCCAAGGGCGTGCTGCTCGTCGGCCCGCCCGGCACCGGCAAGACCCTACTCGCGCGCGCGGTGGCAGGCGAAGCCAGCGTGCCGTTCTTTTCCATCAATGGCTCGGAATTTGTAGAGATGTTCGTAGGCGTTGGTGCGGCGCGCGTGCGTGACCTGTTCGAGCAGGCGCGCAGCAATGCCCCGGCAATCATCTTCATCGACGAGCTCGACGCGCTGGGCCGGGCGCGCAGCGCTTATCCGCTCGGCGGCCAGGACGAAAAGGAGCAGACGCTTCACCAGCTGCTTTCCGAGATGGATGGCTTCGATCCGAGCCAAGGGCTCGTACTGCTCGCCGCCACCAACCGCCCGGAGATTCTCGATCCCGCGCTGCTACGCGCCGGGCGTTTCGACCGCCAAGTGCTGGTGGATCGCCCGGATAAGAAAGGACGCATCGACATCCTCAGGGTGCATCTGAAGAAAGTGCATCTGGCTACCGATGTCAATCCGGAGCAGATCGCCGCGCTCACCACCGGCTTCTCCGGCGCCGACCTCGCCAACCTGGTGAATGAGGCGGCGCTACTCGCCACGCGCCACGGCGCCGAAGCCGTTGGGCCCAACGATTTCACCGCAGCGGTGGAGCGCATCGTTGCAGGTCTCGAAAAAAAGAACCGGCTGCTCAACCCGAAGGAGCGCGAGATCGTTGCCTATCACGAAATGGGCCACGCGTTGCTGGCGTTGTCGTTGCCCGGAGCCGACCCGGTACACAAGGTCTCGATCATCCCGCGCGGCATAGGCGCGCTCGGTTACACTATCCAGCGCCCCACCGAGGACCGCTACTTGATGACGCGCGCCGAACTCGAAACCAAGATGGCGGTGTTGCTCGGCGGCCGGGCAGCAGAGCATCTTGTGTTCGGTCATCTCTCGACCGGTGCGGCTGACGACCTCGCCAAGGTGACCGATATCGCGCGTAGCATGGTCATGCGTTACGGCATGCATGAGAAGCTCGGCCATGTAGTCTATGGGGCCGAGCACCCGGCATTCATCCAGGTGCCCGACATAATGCCCGGAGCACGCGAGTACAGCGAGGAGACGGCGAGCGAGATTGACCGCGCGGTGCGTATGATTGTCCAGGATGCCTTCGATCAGGCAGCCGCGATCCTGAAAGCGCGGCGCGACATACTTGAGCGCGGCGCGCGCGAGCTGCTCGCTCACGAAACCCTGGCCGAAGGCGAGTTGCGAGAACTGCTCAAGCCGGGGTTGGTTGTGGCTGGAACGGCGGACGTCGTACAGCCTCCCGTCATTGAGGCGATACGTTGTGACGCTGCAGAAGGCGCAGTACAAAGTGAACAAACAACATGACCGCGACCCCGTTTGCCTGATGACCCTCGATCCGCGCCGCGCGGTGGCGATGGTCGAGTACAGGGGGCAGACTTACTACTTCTGCTCCGAAGGCTGCAGACATAAGTTTCTGGCGCAGCCCGGGTTATTTCTCGATAAAGCGCCAGGCATGCGGCTGACGGTGGGCATGATGAGCTCGGCAAGCGGCGAGTTCACGCCCGCGGGCAAAGAACTGGTCTATGCCCTGGGCCGGAATATCGCTGAACGCGGATTTATTCTGATCACCGGCGCCTGTCCCGGTCTGCCATACGAATGCGCCCGCGGCGCGCTCAGCCGGGGCGGCTTGTCGGTAGGCATCTCGCCTATAACGAATAATGAAGAGAGCAATCATGGCTATTGATTTGGTATGTGGAATGACGGTGGACGAGAAATCAGCGGCGGGTAACGTTGCTTACTCTGGCAAGACATATTATTTCTGCTCATCCAAATGTCAGCATGAATTCGAAGCTAATCCCACTAAGTATGTGGGGAGCGGCGAAGCGGCCTCGGAGGCGGCTCATAACCACAAGCATGTACATAGCCATGATATGACCACATTGAAACTGCTGAGAACTTCCAAGGAAGTGGCTGGAGAAAAAGCAAAAGATCCGATCTGCGGCATGGTGGTGGAAAAAGTAACGGCGCTTAAATCTGAACGCGCCGGACGTGCTTACTACTTTTGTAGCGTGGGTTGCCAGCGTACATTCGAGTCGCCAGAGCAGGAATTAAAATCCATGCGCACCCGCGTCACCATTGCGATGACTGGCGTACTGGCGCTGGCCGTCATGCGCGCCGCGGTATTCCTTGGGCTCGCCGGCGGTGCGATGACGTTGAGTTGGGTGCCGATTGACGCGCTGCCGTGGTTCACTTGGGGGGTGTGGATGATGATTCTGGTCACACCGGTGCAATTCATCGGTGGCTGGGGCTTCTACAAGGGCGCATGGAGTGCGCTCAGCACCCGTAGCATCAACATGGATTTCCTGATCGCGCTAGGTACCTCGGTCGCGTACTTCTACAGCGTCGTGGTGGTATTCTTCCCCGAGGCCCTGCCAGTAGCAGTGGATGAGCGGCAATCGTACTTTGAAGTGTCGGCAGTCATCATCGCCTTTGTGCTGCTCGGCAAGTATATGGAGGAAATTATCAAAAAACGTTCCTCGGCGGCGGTGCGCAAGCTCTTGGATCTCAAGCCCGCGATTGCACATGTCATCCGCGACGGTCAGGAGATGGAGGTGCCCGCGGAAAATGTGATGGTGGATGAAATCATTGTGGTGCGCCCCGGCGAGAAAATTCCCACCGACGGCTTAGTACTGGAGGGTAACTCCTCGGTGGACGAGTCGATGCTCACCGGCGAGTCCATGCCGGTGGAGAAATCAACAGGCAGCGCGGTAATTGGCGGAACGATCAATCGCACCGGCCTGTTCCGCTTCAAGACGACGCGTGTCGGCGCGGAAACCGCTCTTGCACAAATCATTAAACTGGTGGAAGAAGCACAGGCTTCCAGCGCACCCATCCAGCGCCTTGCCGACCAAGTGGCTGGCTATTTTGTTCCCACAGTGGTGCTGGTCGCGTTTACCACTTTCATAGGCTGGTGGCTGATGGGCAACTTCCCGCAGAGTCTGATGGCTTTTATCGCGGTGCTGATCATTGCCTGCCCGTGCGCGCTGGGTATTGCTACCCCAGCGGCGCTTATGGTAGGCGTGGGTAAGGGCGCTGAAGCCGGCATTTTGATCCGCGGCGCAGAAGTACTGGAGCGTGCGGAAAAGCTCACTACAGTGGTGTTTGACAAGACTGGGACGCTCACTCGTGGCGAGCCTAATGTCACCGATATCATTGCCATCGGCAGCCAGCCGGAGGAAGATATTCTACGCGCCGCGGCCGCGGTAGAGGCCGGCTCGGAACATCCGCTCGGCGAAGCGATCGTGCGTGCCGCGAAACACCGCGAACTCGTGTTGCCGAAGGTGGAGGGCTTCGAGGCCATTCCCGGCCACGGCATCCGCGGCAGTGTCAATGGCAGGGTCGCGCTTCTCGGCAATCGTCGCCTGTTCGAGCGGGAAGGCATTAACACCAAGCCGGCGGAAGAAATCATGGCGCAGCTGGAAGCCCAGGGGAAGACTGCAATGCTGGTCGGTCTTGATGGCGCTCTTGTCGGCATCGTGGCTGTAGCCGACACGCTCAAGCCCGAGGCCAGGGATGCCATCGCCGAGCTCATGAAGGAAAACGTGGAAGTCATCATGCTCACCGGCGACAACCGTCGCACCGCCGAAGCCATCGCCCGGGAGCTAGGCATCAAGCGCGTCATTGCTGAAGTGTTACCTTCCGATAAGGCTAAAGTTATTCAGGATTTACAGAAACAAGGCAAGGCGGTCGCCATGGTGGGTGATGGTGTCAACGACGCACCCGCGCTGGCAGTCGCCGAGATTGGTATCGCCCTTGGCTCCGGCTCCGATGTGGCTAAGGAAACCGGCGGTATCGTCCTCATCAAGAATGACGTGCGCGATGTAGTAGCGAGCATACGCCTGTCGCGCGCTACCATGCGCAAGATCAAGCAGAACCTGTTCTGGGCCTTCATCTATAACAGCATCGGCGTGCCAGTTGCAGCATTCGGCTTACTCAACCCCATCATCGCTGCCGCTGCAATGGCGTTAAGCTCGCTGTCGGTAATTGTGAACTCGGCACTGCTCAAGCGTACTAAATTGTAAACTCGGCAACTATTTCGTGTTTTACCGGGGCGGAATTTATTGCATCGTTGAGATGTATGGCTTTCCGCTCACCATTTACCTGTTGCCAGGTTGGCTTACAAGCTACATTCAGGGTATTGACCCGTTTTCTCATGATGCCGGGCATTTGCTTGAAGATTTGTTCGGCTGGCGCGGCAACCCGCACTTCGGGCCATTTCACTTAAAATGTTTTAGCTTTTATATTCTGCGAAAGCCTTAAAGGTTTTAGTAACGCCTCAAACTGTTCAATTGGCACTGGTTTGCTAAAGAGGTATCCCTGATAGAGTGTGCATCCATAGTCCAGAAGGAGTTGCCGTTGCTCTTTCGTCTCGACACCTTCGGCAATGACGTTTAGATTAAGGTTGTGTGCCATGGCAATGATGGTGCGTACAATCGTTCTGTCGTTGCTGTCAGTAGCAAGGTCACATATGAACGACTGGTCAATCTTGAGTTGATCGAGTGGTAGCAGTTTAAGGTATTGCAATGATGAATAACCAGTCCCAAAGTCATCTAATGAGAACTGGACGCCAATTTCTTTCAATGCATTCATTTTTGCAATATTATCTACAGTGTTCTCCAACAACAGGCTTTCAGTTATCTCCATCTTTAGCAGCTTCGGATTGATGACATAGTGTTTTATAAGAGATTGCACCTGAGTCACAAAGTTAGCTTGGAGAAATTGTTTGACACTTACGTTCACCGATATAGATAGATCACGGGCGAGAGGGGCCTGCTGCCAGGCTTTGAGTTGCTCGCAAACTGATTCCAAAACCCATTGGCCAATAAGCAGTATCAAATTAGATTCTTCAGCTAACGGTATGAATTGCGCGGGAGACATTAAGCCACGCCCAGGGGATTTCCAGCGAATCAATGCCTCGGTTCCCAATGGGCGACCCAAATCGTCCACTTGAATTTGGTAATACAAATGAAGCTGGTTATTTTCAAGTGCTTTGTGCAATTCACCTTCGAGAGCTGCGTGGGCATTGACAATATCCATCATCGGCTGATCGAAGAAGCGTAGGTTGTTACGACCGGCTTTTTTGGCCTCGTACATGGCGATGTCGGCCTGCTTCAATAGGACTTCTGTAGTCAACTCATGATCCTTAAACAGGGTGGCACCCATACTGGCTGTGATACTGTATTCGTGAGTGTTGAGCTGGTAAGGCTGATTGAGCGAATCAAGTATTTTCTCGCTGATGGATTTGGTTTGTATCGCTGCCTCAAAGTCTTTTTTACTCAAATCCTTGAGCATTATCACGAACTCATCTCCACCTAGGCGGGCCACGGTATCACCTTCGCGCACGCAGGTTTCAAGACGTTGTGCAACCTGTTGCAGCAGTAAGTCCCCGATATCATGGCCTAGCGTGTCGTTCAGGTTTTTGAAATTGTCCAAGTCAATGAACAGTAGTGCTCCTTTTTGACCATTACGTCTACTGGATGCCAATTCCACTTTGAGTCGGTCCAGAAGAAGTCGGCGATTCGGCAGATTGGTGAGAAGGTCGTAAAATGCCAGATGCTTGATCTTTTCATCCGTTGCCTTACGCTCAGAGATATCAAAAAAAGTTACTACGCTACCTGTTACTTCATTGTTGTGGACGATAGGGTACAACCAGTACTCAACCGGAATAGCCCTTCCATCTCGATGCCAGAATACATCATCGTCCCCATGCACTTTTCTATGACTTAGTAAGGATTGATGGAGAGGGCGCTTCTCAGCTGGATATGGAGTACCATCGGCATGGGAATGATGAATCAAACCATGTAAGTGTTTGCCGATTAACTCATCGGCATTTTGATAACCGAGTATACGCAAAGCTGCCGGATTGACGAAAGTACAACTACCTTCAGCGTCAATCCCATAAATACCTTCTGCCGCGGAGTCTAATAATAATTGAGCCTTTTGTTGAGCATCTTTGACGGATTGTGCCTGTGAGCAGGCAATGCAAGCTGTAGACAGTTTGTCTGCTATTTGTGTTAGCGCTCCCAAAACTCGTCTTGGGAATGGTGAGCCTGCCTTGCCTAATATCAGCACCCCATAGCTTGGCAAGGTGAAGGCCATCAAAGTATGTTCAGCGGTTTCAATCTGAAATGGTTGGGTTAATGCAAGGGGTGCCGCTACGGCAGCTTTGCATACAGAGAGAATCTCCTCCGGGGAGTTTCTGATATTGTAAGGAATGCAATGCACTATTTCCATCGCATCGTTGTTGCAGCGCACTACCGCGCCCGTATTGCAGCCAAGCTTGCGCATCATTACTGATAGGCTGCTTTGCAACATAGCATGCAAATCCATGCCGTTGCCAACCGCCATAACAATCTGAAACAGTGATTGATGTTCTAGCCCGATCATCATCTGCTCTCCATGATTATCGGGACTCTCGTTAGCTATCCATTTTTCTTCGTTAAATGGCATGGGTTATTTATCGCCTGCAATATATTGAAAAAAAGGGGAGGGGCTTAGCTGATGCATATTAGTGTCATATTTCAACTTGAGGCTACCCTATAAAATGTATAACTTGAATCGCCACGAACCATATTTACGCATGCTGCCCATCTTCGTCCTCCCAAATAGTCGCTATAACAGCGGTTTTATTATGGAATTCAAGATAATCTTGCCCGCTATTTGCAATTTCTCCTAAAGTGAATGCACCAATTATTGGACGTGCTGTAGTGTGTAATAAATCGATCTCACTGCCGATCTTCTCACCGAGAAACATAGCACGAGAGATACAGTCCATTACAATATCCACTGAAGGCTGCGTAGTTTTTATGGTGTTATCATCCGCCATGGCGCGAACTTTGCGCGCTGCAGACAGATGGCTGCTCAAATTACCGTTCATGATATGTACCAAGGACCCGCGCGGCACATCACCAACACAAATTAAACCACCACCTGGATATACGGAGATAGGGTCACGTACGACAAAATCCATATTGAACCGCGCTATTCCAAATGGATAGGCTTGTGCAACTTCAGTAAAATCCAAGGTGGAACCGGTTTGAGCCTCTATAACGCGACGATAGACATCCAGTGCTGGTTCCCAGTCTAACGTCATAATGACGTTGTTTTCGGAAGATGTTACCTCGAAAGGACCCGCAATTGGCAACCAGCCATGTGCAACGTTAACCTGACTGTGCAGTCTTGGTATAGTTAGAACGGCGGCATCGCGAATGACGCCTTCTGGCGTGATTAAACAACATAAATTTGGAGTTATCAACGAACCGGCGCCACCGCCAATGAAATTACCTTGCAAGCCGAACTTATTGAATAGGGAGTCTATCAATGCGCCTACGCGCGGAGCCAAACCATCCACCAGAACGAACATGGTTTTGGCTTCTGGCATGGTACTGGATGGGATTGCCTTGGCGAGCCAATCATCATAATCAAGTGCAGGATCGCTAAGGGAAGGTACTACGTAAACATCCAGTGCGGATCTTAGTCCTAACACAATATTGCCATGATCAAGATATTCAGAGTCCGCGATCAATGCCGGGAAAACACCGCCAAAAATGGGAACAGACAAATTGCGTAGAAACTCATCAAAACTATCAGGCGGCGTGCCATGGCTTTCGCAAGCCAGTGCCATAATGCCTTTTATGCCCGGGGTCGATGCGAGCTCAGTAATGGCTGTGCGTAAAGAATCCCAATTACCATCTCTTTGAATTGCGAGTGGCATCGCGTTATGTTTTTTTTTGCTGTTCATTCTCGCGATCCTTTGTTCCGGAGTGACGATTGCGGTGCTCTGAACTATAAACAGAATTGCTTAACTATACTCCAGTTACTGCGAGTGTAGTAGATTGAACCTTTGCTATGGCAATGACAGCCTGGATTTGCATTAATTCGTATAATGTATATTATGTAAAATTAAGTAATCACTTCGATAATAAGGTGTTTGCTACATTTTTCCTTACCAAGTTATCAATACTAAGTTTACCTGCCCCACCAAATATCAATGGTAAAAACATAACGATGTATATCAGTGGCAATTTGTAGTTACCAAAACCATCGCCTTCTTCATCGATAATACGGTAGCCTGTGATTAGATCATTGAAACCAGACCATTGATCAGGCCAATGTACAGAAGCTATTGCAACAATAGTTAATATAATTAAGGAAAATGAAAAAAAGCGTGTCGCCACCCCTAATATAAGCGCGACAGCACCAAAAAGTTCAAAATAAGTAGCTATGTTCCAGCTGACTTCAGCTGGAAGCAAATTAAATGGAAATGGAAATGATAAGTCGTTAAACCAATTAGTGCCGTGTAGTTTTTCAAAGCCAGACTCGCCGAACTCTACTGCAAGGATTAATCGTAAAAATAAAGGCGGAATGCTGTTTGCGAAGTAATTTAGTTGGCTGATAGCTTGTTGATAAATCTTCATACTTGAAACAACTATAAAATTTGTGCTCATCAAAACTCTCCTAGGTTCAACTTGTTGTTGCTACTTGGTCGTTTTAACAAGCTGAAACTTACAAGAGTTTTGAAAAATTTAGGGCTTATTAGTAAAAGTTAAATGAGCGTGTTTTAAGCTTTTGATTTGTTACTTGAGTATTTATAGTAAATTCTGATGCATAGAAGTAACGCTAAAATGGTGCCATACAGCAAAGGCTCGCGTATATCCTTCTTAACAAGCCACCAGAAATGTACAACGCCTAAAATCGCAATTAAATATACGAGCCGATGTAGCCGTTTCCAGCGTTCGCGTAGCAGTTTAATCATTAAATTATTTGAAGTAATGGCTAACGGCAGCGTTAATAGAAAAGCGGTTGCCCCCACAAGTACATATGGATGTTTTATGATGTCTTTAGTGATGTCCGGCCAGTTAAAACTGTAATCTAGCCACAGGTATGTAGTTATATGTAAGCATGCATAGAAAAACATGAACAAGCCTAACATTCGTCTGAACTGAAGCTGCCAGGTGCGTCCTGTTATAAGCCTTACTGGGGTAAGGCTTAATGTAGCCAATAAGATAAACAATGCCCAGAAGCCTGTAGATCGTTCGATAAATTCTATTGGATTTGCAGACAGCTTGTCATTAACCGCAAGCCAAATCAGGCGTGTGCACGGAATCAAACACAATAAAAACACGATAGATTTGATCCAAACTATCTGCTTTTTACCCGGAACTTTACTTATAAAATGCAACATTTATGCTGTACTAGAAGTTTTTACGCAAATCTAACCCTGTGTACATCTGCCCTACTTGCTCTGTATACCCATTAAACATTTGCGTTTTAATACGACCTGCAAACAAGCCTGTACCGATGCGCTTTTCGGAAGATTGAGTCCAGCGCGGGTGGTCAACTTGCGGGTTAACATTGGCGTAGAAGCCATATTCAGTTGGGCCGGCCTTCATCCATGTAGAGATTGGCATTTTTTCGGTGAAACGAATTTTAACAATCGCTTTTGCACCTTTAAAACCGTATTTCCAGGGTACTACCAGACGCATAGGTGCACCATTTTGATTGGGCAAATGCTCACCATATAAACCAACCGCCATGATTGTCAGCGGATTCATTGCCTCATCCATGCGCAAGCCCTCGATGTACGGCCAGTCCAGTATTTGCAGGTTCACACCTGGCATTTGCTGTGGATCTGCCAGGGAGATAAATTCAACGTATTTGGCATTAGCATTAGGTTCTGCCCATTTGATCAATTGCGCAAGCGGAAAGCCTATCCATGGAATCACCATAGACCAGCCCTCAACGCACCGCATGCGGTAAATACGTTCCTCTAATGGCGCTAGCTTATATATATCTTCAATGCTGATGGTTTTGTTCTTTTTAACTTCACCTTCGATACTTACCGTCCAGGGCTGTGGTTTGAATAATTTGGAATTGACCGCCGGCTCCGCTTTAGCAGTACCAAACTCGTAATAATTATTGTAGGTAGTAACATCCTCATAAGCTGTCAGTTTTTCACCAAAGCCGTACCTGGTTATACTGTAATGTGGGAGTTTTAATGGGGAGTTCTTCAGGTTTGACGCGGTGGTGCTGTTTGTTGTTGCAGTGAGCAATGGACTGCTAAGTAAGCCTGTAGTACCTGCTAACAGACCGAATCCAGCTTGTTGTAAAAACTTACGCCTATTATCAAACACATCTTTGGGCGTAATTTCTGATGGAATGATGTCAGACTTTGTTTGAATAATCATGGCGGTACTCCAAGTATGAAAATTAGCATGGTAATTTTCATCAACAATAAGATTATTGGTTAGTCAAACATCAAGCCATTTCCTTACAACTTTGACTGCATTTATGCGTATTACTTGATTAAACCCTGTGTTTCTTTAGTGATTTCATCAGCTAAATCTGCATCATTCGTGTTTTTGGCAATTAATTTAGCCTTCTCGATCAGCGTTTTAGCTGCCTGAAAGTCACCGGTAGCGGCTTTAACTTGTGCCAATACATAAGAACCCTGGGCTTCGTAATAGGCACCGCCCTGTTCATTTGCAAATTTGATAATTTTATTAAGTGCATTTTCAGCGCTAACGTAGTTCTTTACAGCGGCGTAGTAGCGGCCAAGCTCAATGCTGGAGTGTGCGAACTGGTCCAGCGTACCTGATTTTTCATTCATAATGAATGCTTTAACCTGGTATTCAAGTGCCAACTCATGTTGATTAAGCAGATGATAAGTAAGCGCGATTTTTTCAAAGCTTTCAGCGCGTTCGTTATCATTTGAGTCTAATTTGGTAGCCGTTAAGTAAGACTCTAACGCCGGCGTATATTGATTGGTTTCAAAATACACGTTGCCAATGCCAAGTTGGGAAGCACGTTCAAACGCTTTACTTTTAGCAAGCCCGGCCTGCTTTAAGCTCTGTTGGTAGTTTGAAATTGCTTTTTCATACTGCTTGGCATTTTTATAGGCATGGCCGGTAATTAAGGCGACAACGGTTTTTTCATACGCATCTGCAGAAAGCTTGTCGGCCGATTTAAACGCGGTTAAAGCCGATTCCAAATCACCTTGTGCGCTAAATGTACGCCCCTGGCAGATAAGCGCATCACGGTCATTTTTACTGGTATTTAGCGCCTTGGCCGCTAGGGTTGATGCGTTTGCCAGATCGCCTTGTTCATAGGCTTTATTGCAAGCGTAAGCATCATCAGACACTGCGTAAACATTATTAAAAAACAATGCCATAGACACTGATGCTAAAGTAACTTGTAGTTTCATGGTTATAATATCTTCGTTTTTAATGATTAAAATTCTTGAGTTTTGTTATAAAAAATCGGACCAATTCAGTGTATTTTTCACAGTGGCAAAAAACCGGGGGTTTAATAAGGATTGTTTGGTGTTGTAGCGCAATATTTGCCCAGCTTCATCAATAATGTCACCCCCCGCTTGTTGCAGAATGCAGTGGGCTGCTGCCGTATCCCACTCAAAAGTAGGGCCTAATCTGGGATATACATCAGCCATGCCTTCAGCCACTAAACAGATTTTTAGAGAACTGCCCATGCTGATAAGTTCAGGTACGGCACCAGTGTTAACGTGAATATTGTGCAAAAAGTGCTGGAAATTATGATCACTATGCGAGCGGCTGCCGGCAACAATGAGCCGTTGAATATCGAAAGGTCTGGTGTGAATTTGGAATGGAGTTTCAGATTTAATCTGTTTATATGCGCCCTGCCCAAGCGCTGCAAAATACAATAAATCTGGAACTGGTGCATAAACCACGCCCATGACTGGTATGTGGTGCTCAATTAAAGCAATATTGACTGTAAATTCACCATTGCGCTTTATGAATTCGCGTGTACCATCCAGCGGATCAATCAACCAGTATTGTTCCCAGTTATTACGCACGCTGGCATCGATATCCTCGGATTCTTCAGAAAGAATGGGAATATCAGGCGTGAGCTGCTTTAGCGCTGAAACAATCACATTGTGCGCTGCCAGATCTGCCTGTGTTAATGGTGAATTATCAGACTTTCTTTTAAAATCAAAATCAGTGACATACACCTGCATAATCGCCTCACCTGCGGTTTTGGCAATCGCAATCACGGATTCCAGATATTGATGGTAGTGTTGATTATTCATGGTAAAAGTTTAAGCTAGCAATGCCAGTAAACCCGGTTCATCCAAAATGGCGATGCCGAGCTCCTGGGCTTTATCCAGCTTGCTTCCTGCGTCACTGCCGGCAACAACATAGTCTGTTTTTTTGGAAACACTGCCGCTTACCTTGCCGCCAGCAGCTTCAATAAGATCTTTTGCATTATCACGTGACAGCGTTGGCAATGTTCCAGTAAGCACAAAAGTTTTACCTACAAGATTTCCAGTGGACAGTTGCTTGCCTTCGGTTTCAGGCCAAGTGATGCCGGAGGTGAGAAGCTCTGCGATAACGCTCTGATTATGTGCTTCAGAGAAAAAGTTGGTAATGGATTCGGCAACCACAGGCCCCACATCGTTAACAGCAAGTAAGTCTTCTGTATTTGCTTGCATTAAAGCCGGTAAATTGCCAAAGTGTTTCGCCAGGTCTTTTGCCGTCGCTTCGCCTACATTGCGCATACCCAGCGCATAGATGAAACGCGCCAAGGTGGTTTTTTTGCTGGTTTCAAGGGCGTTTAATATATTCTGTGCCGATTTATTCGCCATGCGTTCCAGATTGCTAAGCGTACTCAGATCAAGTTTGTAAATATCCGCTAGGGTATGCACCAGGTTCGCTTCAACTAATTGGTCTACTAACTTCTCGCCCAGACCTTCAATATCCATTGCACGGCGAGATGCAAAATGCGTAATAGCCTGCTTACGCTGTGCAGGACAGAATAATTCACCAGTACAGCGGGCTACGGCTTCGTCCGCCGGTCTTAAAATATGGGATCCGCATTCAGGGCAAACGCTTGGCATTTCAAAACGACGCGCATTAGGCGGACGTTTTTCAGCCAGAACAGCAACGACCTCGGGAATGACATCCCCTGCCCTGCGTACGCTGACGGTATCGCCAATATAAATATCCTTACGCCGGACTTCATCCTCATTATGCAGGGTTGCATTGGTTACAGTGACGCCACCTACAAATACAGGTTTTAATCTGGCAACAGGAGTGATTGCCCCGGTGCGGCCTACTTGCACGGTAATATCCTCAACCACGGTGAGCGCTTCTTGCGCAGGGAACTTATGTGCGATTGCCCATCGCGGCGCGCGCGACACAAACCCTAATTCATCTTGTTGATTAAACTGGTTTACCTTGTACACTACACCGTCAATATCAAAGGGTAATTGGTCGCGCAGACCCCCTATTTTTTTGTAGTAAGACCTCAGGCCGGAAGCGCCGATGACTACTTCGCGCTCATGGCTCACAGGAAAATGTAAACTTGCCAGATAGTCCATGGCCATACTGTGGCTTGTTATGGCGGGAATGCCTTCTGCCGAGCCTAAACCATACGCAAAAAAAGTTAATGGGCGTTTGGCGGTAATTCTTGCATCTAATTGGCGTAAGCTGCCGGCGGCGGCATTACGCGGATTGGCAAATAGCTTTTCACCCTTACTTGACTGGGTTCGGTTCAGTTTTTCAAAATCGCGTTTTAACATTAACACTTCGCCACGCACTTCCAGCAATTGCGGTGGTTTTGCACAACTCAAACGCATGGGAATCGCGCGTAAAGTACGCAGGTTATGCGTGACATCTTCACCGGTATAACCGTCGCCGCGCGTTGCACCTTGTGTAAAAATACCGTTTTCATAAGTCAGTGTAATGGCCAAACCATCAAATTTTGGCTCAACAGCATATTCAACTTGCGTGATTCCGAGAACTTCACAAACCCGTTTATCAAATGCGCTTAACTCATTGTCTTCAAAAGCATTGTTCAATGACAGCATCGCCTGGCGATGAGTGATGCTATTGAAGGCATTGACTGCGGTGCCGCTTACACGCTGCGTAGGTGAATCCGGGGTGATGAGGGTTGGATACTGCTGTTCTAATTTTTGCAGCTCGCGATAAATCCTGTCATATTCGCTATCCGGTACGGTAGGCGCATCCAGGGCATAATATTCATAATCGTAACGAGCGATTAAATTGCGCAGCTCCAGGATGCGCGATTCCGGGTCTCGCTGTTCAACACCACTTAACATTGATTCAAACCCTGTAAATTAAGAAAATAACCTGTGCGCACTATCCGAGCCTGGAACAATACCTCGTGTCAGCATAGTGGCATGGATTACTTTGAGTTGATGACGGATTTTTTCAATTTGAATGTCACCCAAGGTTTTATTATTATCATCAATCAGTTGCGCGTTTAAGCCCGCTTCCATTTGTTTGGCTACTTGTACCATGTGATTGAAAGCTTCTGTGCAATGCTTAACATGAGGGATGTCCAGCTGGAATGTAATAGCCTTTACCACAGATGTTCTTAGCATATCCAGGCTGAACGGATAGTGATCACGATTGAACATGACGAAAGATGGTGTCCGTATATTCGAGACCGGATTTGATGATGTTTGTTTGTTTGCTGCTTCATCATAATACTTAAACGTTCCATCCGATGCCAACTCGAGGCCTTGTGCCTCGGCCAATCCTCTCAGTTTGGTGCCTGTAAATGCGCCGTTTTCACCATGTGCAAGATGGAATCCCATGGTTTTATCGACTTCAATACAAAATGCATCCAGTGCGGTAGCCATGGCTAGCGGGTCACCGGTACTTTGCCACTCTACATGGGCATCAATATCCAGGCCTAAAGTCTCGACAGTTAATTGAAAACGATTGAGTACGCTGCGTGAAACTGGGCCGGCTCTATCGGCAAGCTGTAGACTGCAGGTGATTTTTGATACTTTATGGCTGGCAAGTTCTGGCTTGGATGACACTTCGTTTAACAATAGCCACTGTAGGTCTGAATCTAGAACATGCACAAAAATAGGCTTGTCATAACCATCAAACAAACCGTTAATCACTTTGCTGACTTCGCCTATGGTTGATTCAGCTGCTAAATACAGCATAGCTACTAAATCCATTTGCGCATGCAACATGGCTGGCAAGCTTAACGCAGGTTCTTCCAGTGTGATTTCATTAACCTGATTTGTTGAAGCCTTCGCATCCTCATTTTGGGCAATGCTTGAATTAGCTGAACTGCTAAAGGCATCATCAAAAATAGCTTTAATGCCCTCATGTTGTACCGGTTTAACGTCTGCATTGAGATTGGCCGCGGCTGATATGGTATCCGTATCAATGTGCGGCTCCACTTTTGTGGCACCATCTGATGTGTTTTGCTGAGTAACAAGTTCTGTGTAGACCGCATCGATAATAGAAGTGATTTCTTCCAATTTATCGTTAAATTGTTGATTGACTTGTTCAGTAAGGTGGACATCATATTCATCAGCCTGGGTTATTTCTTCCAATGAATCATTTGCAATAGAAAAACCATCTTCTGTATCATGGACTTTACCTAAATCTAATTTAGGCTCTTCCAGTAATGCATCGCTATTTAAATTGGAAAAGCTATTTTCCACTTGTTGATGGAATCGTTTTTCTTGCCACCAATTGAGTACAAGTACAGCGACAATGATTATCCCGCCGATGATAATTAATACTATTTGCAAATCACTCATTTACATTAAACCTTCAACAATATTTCAAACGCCAAGGTGATTACGCCTCAGCCATTCTCACCGCTGCTTCCATATCGACATCCACTATGCGTGAAACACCAGATTCCTGCATAGTAACACCTATCAATTGCTGCGCCATTTCCATCGTAATTTTATTATGACTTACATATAAAAACTGCGTTCTTTCCGACATTTTTTTCACCATCGCACAAAAACGCTCTGTATTACTGTCATCCAGCGGTGCATCCACCTCATCCATCAAGCAGAACGGTGCCGGATTGAGCCGGAACAAGGCAAACACTAAAGCTAGCGCAGTTAATGCCTTCTCGCCACCGGATAGCAAATGTATCGTGCTGTTTTTCTTGCCTGGCGGCTGTGCGAACACTTGTATACCAGTATCAAGAATTTCTTCGCCAAGCAACACTAGCCTTGCCTGACCACCACCGAATAATGTTGTAAACAACTCATTGAAATGTCGATTTGCTTCATCAAAAGTGGTTTGCAGGCGGTTTCGTGTTTCACGATCAATCCTGCGGATAGCATCTTCCAGGGTCTGGCTTGCATCCATTAAATCATGGCATTGGCTATCCAGGTACTGTTTACGTGTTTGCTCTGTTGCAAGTTCTTCAATAGCCGCTAAATTCACAGCGCCCAGTGCCTGAATATCAAACTCCAGCTTATTTTTCTTTCTTTCCAGATAACTGACTTTAATGTCACCTTCCGGAAATTGCGCCAAACTATTGCTGAGGACAGATTCTTCAACGTTAGAAGATGCCAGTTCCGCCTGGCACTGCTCAAAATGCAATCGCGCTTCCTGCTCGCTTAATCTGCTTGCCTCAAGTTTATCGCGGAGTGGGTGCAATAATTGCTCATGCTGCAGGCGCGTACGCTCTTGTTGCATCAAAAGATCCTGGCATTCACTCATGGCATTTCGCGCATTGGCTAAAGCGGCTTCGCGTTCCTGTTTAACATTTAATGCCGCCTCCAGGTTCGCTTTTAAGGCTTCCATTTTTGTAGCATCCAGCGTAACCTCTACCTCGTTACAGCGTACTTTAAGGCTGGTTTTTTCTTCATGTAAAAACTCAAGTTTAGAATTTAACTCATTGATATTATTTTCTATCAACTTGATATTGAAGCCCTTCTCCTGATGCGCGCGTTCAAGTGTTTGTAATTGATTACGCGTTTCATTGAGTAAATTTTCAGCAGTTTGTTTTTTAGTTTCATGAGTTGATTTTTCAGCCTGCATTTGTGTCAGGCTGGCAGCAATCTCATTAACCAGGGTTTCCTTAAGCGCTTTTTCAGTTTGGAGCTTTCCTAATTTCTCTTCTGCTAAAGCACAGTCCGCCTCAAGCATTTTTTTTCTTTGTAATGTATTGGCTTGCTGTTGTTTTAGCTGTTGCAAGTTTAAGTTAAGCTGATGCGCATGCTGGGTGGTGTTTTTCAGTTGTTGCTGATGCGCATGCTGATTGGTACGTAACGCTTGTAACTCAGCTTCCAGTTGGCTCACTTGATTACCCGACTGAGCCAATTGTTGCTGCAATTGAGGCAACTGTGTTTCCAATGACTCCAGCCGCGCTTGCCGCTCCAATACACCATGTAGTAATGATTGCGCACCGAAATACATCACGCTATGCCGAGTATATATATCACCCTGCCGGTTCACTAGGCATTCGCCATAATTTAAATTTCGGCATGCTGCCATAGGGTCTATGTCAGCTCCCAGCAAATAAACACCTGCCAGCCAATCATGCAACACGGCCTGATAAGCAGGGTCGATGCGTTCAATCAGTGAGTACAAAGGCAAATGTGCCGATGATTGCTTGGCAAACTTTTCAAAATCAGCGGTTTCCTGCGGCTTGATAAGGGCTAAACTCAAGGCCGCTGGCGGCCTGCCTTCAATTAAAGACATATCATGTGCAATTGCATTCAATCTGGCGCCTAAAACCGCTTCTAAAGCGGTTTCCCAGCCGGATTTAATGCTGATTGCCTGCCAGATACGCGGGTTATTATTTAAGCCAAGATTCTTTAGCCAAGCAGCCAAAGTTGTTTCGTTATTTGCATCACGCATCGATTGCTGAATCTTTGCCAAAGAACTTATCTCAGCTTCAAGCACATGCAATTCACGCTGCTGCCCATGGGCGCTTTCCCGTGCTGTTTTAAGGGAATTTTGAGTAACCGTTTCTTTTTCAAGCGTATGGGCGATTTGTGTCTCCATCGCTGCAATTTCCGCTTCCAATGCCGACAGTTCTTCTTGTTTGCTGGTCACTGCGTCATCCGCAGGCATTTGCAGTGTAGATAGGCTTTGCTGCAACCGCTTTAATTGCTCCATCGTTTCATTAATCGTACGTGCGATATGCCCAATATTGGCCTGTTCCAGGCGTAGTCTTTGCTCTGTATTTAACCAGGTTGTATGGCTGGTATTGAAATCCGCAAGCGCGGTTTGATGCTGCTGCAACTTTGCAGAAACAGATTCACGTGCCGTTTGAATCAACGCTTCGGCAGATGAGAATTCTGTATTTGCTGTTTTTAAGTCTGTTTGCGCTACTGATAATGCATTTTCTACGTTAGCGTGCTGTGTAGCGTTTTTTTCCAGTTGTGAAACCAATTGCTGTAATTGCAGCTGCATGCGCTCACGCGCATCTGCCGTGTTTTTTACTTGATTTTCCAGGTTGGAGACGGCGGCATTCGTCTCGTAGTAATTGGCTTGAGCAGTATTCACCGCTTCAGTCGCAGCAACATGTTGCTGCCTGACTGTTTCCAGGACACTTTCACTATTGCGCAAACTTGCCATTTGAGCTTCAAGTTCATTGACCAGCTTTTCTACATTACGCCGTGCTTTTTCCCAGTGAGTACTGGCCTCTTGTTTTTTTAATAGCCAGACCTGGCCTTTGGTGACATTTAAGGCTTCCTGTAGGCGATGGTATTCTTCGGCAACAACTGCCTGGGATTGCAGCCGTAGAATCTGCTTATCCAGTTCTCGTAAAATATCTTCTACCCGTGTCAGGTTTTCACGTGTGTCGCGCAAACGCAATTCGGTTTCGCGCCGGCGCTCCTTGTACTTGGTAATACCGGCGGCCTCTTCCAGGAATACCCGCATTTCTTCGGGTTTAGCCTCCACAATACGGCTAATGGTATTTTGTCCAATGATGGCATAAGCTCGACCGCCTAAACCAGTCCCCAGGAATAGATCGGCTACATCACGACGACGTACCGCGGTGTTGTTAATATAGTAAGTGGAACCTTTGTCGCGCTCGATCACGCGTTTGACAGAGATTTCAGCGTATTGCGACCATTCGCCAGAAGCGCCGCCCAAGCTATTGTCAAATACCAACTCAACACTGGCGCGTGAAATAGGTTTGCGATTGCCGGAACCGTTAAAAATCACGGCATCCATGGCATCGGCGCGCATTTCTTTGGCAGAAGATTCACCTAAAACCCAACGTACCGATTCCATCACATTGGATTTGCCACAGCCATTAGGCCCGACCACGCCTACACGCTGCCCATGAATATGCAACGTTGTTGGATCAACAAACGATTTGAATCCGGCCAGTTTTAAATGAGTTAAACGCAAGATGATTTTTTAATTTTTTGGTTTGAATTACAGCGTTATAATAACGTTTTTATGCTAAAAGCAGTACTTTACCATCATGACAGAACAATCTTTAGGCGCAAAACCTACCGCGCAGCCAACTAAAACATTAGAAACTTTTGAAAACCCGAATAAAACACGTGATTTCCATGTTCACATGGAAATTCCGGAGTTTACCTGCTTATGCCCAAAAACCGGACAGCCGGATTTCGCCGTTATTTACCTGGATTACATTCCAGACCAAACTTGTGTGGAACTTAAAAGCTTAAAACTTTATATGTGGTCGTTCCGTAATGAAGGCTGCTTCCATGAAGCAGTTACTAACCGCATTCTGGATGATTTGGTCGCAGCTACCAATCCGAAATTTATGCGTGTTACTGCCAAATTTTTTGTTCGTGGCGGCGTATTTACCAATGTGGTGGCAGAACATCGCAAAGCAGGTTGGCAACCATTGCCGCGTGTGGATTTGACGCATTTTGAAAGCCAATCAAATATACGCGGCTAGAATGCTTTAATGCTGTATGGAATAAATCATGGTTTTGTTAAATTGAGCAGGATATTTTGTTGAAACTAAAACTTTACTTAATTTCTACAAAATATAATGAAAGTCATTGACAACCGCCCTGCCCATCTTTAATATGGCGCCTCGCTGACATCGCAACGAATTGAAAGCGAAATGATGTAGGTCCGGGGGTATAGCTCAGCTGGGAGAGCGCTTGCATGGCATGCAAGAGGTCAGCGGTTCGATCCCGCTTACCTCCACCAAAATCGTTAAAATTTAGTCTGGATTTGCAACTCACTTCTAGGTTTTATCAGCGATCTGTAGTATAATGTTGCACTTGTTGTTTAGCAGTAAAAATTCTTAGGTCCCCATCGTCTAGAGGCCTAGGACACCTCCCTTTCACGGAGGCGACCGGGGTTCGAATCCCCGTGGGGACGCCAAATATTTTTTTAAGTCTTTGATTTCAAACGGCTTAATAATAAATTCTCGGCAATAAATTCATAAAAAGTCACTGTTGTAGTAAATGAAGCTCTGCTCTCGTTTAGTAAATCTCTGTTTATTTCTTATCTTTACACCTATTTGGTTGCCAATAATGTCACCTATTGCCGCGCAGCCAATGGTTCCCATCTATACAGACAATTATCTGAACTGTAAGCAGATTGTGCATTGACTACAAACACAAAGTCTGTGCGTCAGCGTGCATAGTGTGAAATTTATTAGCTACCAGATTTGAAAATGTGTAATATTGTGTGCAAAGGTTAAGATTTCTTTGTCTTAAAAATCCACGTATAGATTGACTGAGTTTTTATGGACGTCACACAAAATCCTCACCTAAATCATCTGCTTGACGCACTGCTAAAAGCTGATTATGACCGACTGTTTCCAAATCTGGAGTTGGTTGAAATGCCATTAGGTCAGGTTCTATGCGAGTCTGGTGACAAATTAAAGCATGTGTACTTCCCTACTACTTCCATTGTGTCATTACTTTATGTGATGGAAAATGGTGCTTCGGCAGAAATTGCTGTGGTCGGTAATGAGGGAATCCTCGGTGTTCCAATCTTATTGGGTGGTGATAGCACGCCAAGTAGAGCCGTTGTGCAGAGTGCAGGTCACGGCTACCGAATGAAAGCGCTGCTATTGAAAAATGAGTTTGTTCGGGCGGGTCCATTGCAGCGCCTTTTGTTGCGCTATACTCAAGCGCTAATTACACAGATGGCGCAGACCGCAGTATGTAATCGGCACCATTCAGTAGAGCAGCAGTTATGCCGTTGGTTATTATTAAGCCTTGATCGTTTGTCTAGCAATGAATTGAATATGACTCAAGAATTAATAGCCAATATGCTTGGTGTACGCCGCGAAGGTGTTACTGAAGCCGCGGGGGTGTTGCAGCATCTAGGATTAATTAATTATAGTCGTGGTCATATCAAGGTGCTTGACAGGAAAAGTCTGGAAGCAAAAAGCTGTGAATGCTACCAAGTCGTTAAAAAAGAGTTCGATCGTCTGCTGCCGGCATTTCGCGGCATCTCCCTTTAAAATCTATTACTTCTAAACTCATCAGCCCGATGAGCTCAAATCCATTCAAATTGAATTATATAGGGTCGACCGTACTGGTTTAGTCGTATCGACACTTCTGGCTGAGTAAAATATTTATGTGTGATAGCGAACAGACTACAAGAAATTTTCGTTATAACTTGGTAGTTCTATTAGTTAATAGCATTTCTTTATACACTCAGACACTAGCATTTATTACCTTAGGTGCTTATGTTTCCTTTTATTGGTATTCCAAAAAATTCCAGGAGATATTAAGTGCTCATCAATCAATTCAATCAATGCATTCCTCCCATGAATTGTTTATTGGCAGGTCTCCCTAAGGTTGAATATCAGCGCTTGCTAATGAGATGCGAAACAATTGATCTTGTACTTAACGACGTACTTTGCAACGCTGGTGATCAAATACACTACGTATACTTTCCGGCCAAAAGCATTATTTCATTGATGAAACACATTGATGCTGACAAAAATATAGAAGTGAGCCTGATTGGAAATGAAGGCATGTTAGGAAGTACGCTCATGCTTGGCGTCGATATAGCACCATTTCGGGCTGTAGTGCAAAAGTCAGGCACCACGTTTCGTATGCCGGCTAAAACGTTCACTCATGAATTGGAACAGAGTTTCATGCTTGAGCATCAGATAAAACGCTACCTCTACGTGTCTCTTAGTCAACTGGTGCAAAACGCAGCTTGTAACCGGTTTCATTTAGTAGAGGAACGCCTCGCCCGCCTACTCTTAATGTTTAGAGATAGGGTGCAATCACAGCGCTTTCATGTCACCCAGGAGTCACTTGCCCAGATGCTGGGGGTGCGTCGTGTGGGCGTCACTATGGCTGCAGGGTCGTTGCAGCATAAAAGACTAATTAGCTATAGTCGAGGCGATCTCAAGATTCATGACAACACTGGTTTAGAAGCAGCTTCTTGCAGTTGTTACCATAAAGATAACGAAACATACACCCGTGTTTTTGATGCTAAATGATTACACTAGCGCCGACCGGCAAGTAAACCAACAATAACCCCAACGCCAGCAGCAATACCAATAAGCTGCCATGGATTATCGTGCACATAAACATCGGTAGCTTTAGCTGCACCTTTAGTTCTGGCAAGTACTTTAGATTGAGCATCTGCCATCCTGGCTTTTGCAATACCGAGAGATTGTTCAGCTTTGGCGCGAACTTCTGCCAATTTCTCCCCGCCTGTGCTGGCAGTTGCTTTCAGTAATGCTTCTGTATCTGCTACGGCCTCCTTAAATTCGTTGATTAATTGGTTTTTATTGAATTGATCAGATAATTTATCCATGCTTTTCTCCACTATTCATTCAAATTAGATTGTTCTTAACATCTTTCTTCATAGCTCAACCCTTTAAAATTGATGCTATTTACGTGCGAACAGGAGAATCGCCCCTGCCACCATTGCCGCCACGCCAGCCCAAACCGGGATGTTGACTGTCTCCTTATCCTTAACAGACAGTTCTATCGGACCTATCTTGGCCTCATGTGTCTCTTTGGTGTAAGTGAAACTGCCATACGCCAACCCTAATGCACCAGCCACGATCAGCGCAATTGCAAACATCTTAACTGTATTCATTTTGTCTCCTTCTGTATAAACATACTCGCTTTGGCAGTGAGAAGGCCCGGGATTTGAATCCTTGAATACGCAAACCGGTTTGCCCAGTTACCTAACTACACCAAGTTATTTATAATCGTCTGCCTTGGATCACACGTAGCAGTATCACTACGATTGCGATTATCAGGAGAATGTGAATGAATCCACCCATGGTATACGCTGAGACCAGACCAAGCACCCAAAGGATAATCAATATAACTGCAATGGTTTCAAGCATTTCTTATACTCCTCATATGACGATCACAGACTACTTAACTTTAAGTTGCAAGTCGTTTTTAACAGAAGTAACACCCTTAACGCCGCGTGCGACTTCAGCCGCTTTGATTATTTCGGCTTCAGAGCTAACAAATCCGCTCAACTGCACTACGCCTTTATAGGTTTCAACGTTTATTTCATAAGACTTCAACGTAGGTTCATTTAGTACTGCTGTTTTTACTTTTGTCGTAATAACAGCGTCATCGATGTACTCTCCGGTGCTCTCATGCTTAGTCGTTGATGTATTATCTTTCTTGGGCGTTGCAGCGCAGCCTAGAGTGGTCGCCAGTACGCCAGCAAGGATAATTGTAGGAATGTATTTAAGTTGTTTCATGGCTTTATTCTCCATATAAATTCAAAATATCAGTGACAGCAAACTTCAAGCAATGTGACTTGTGTTTACCACCTTCAAAAAATCATGATGTTCGTAGTTCAAAAAATACTCTGTGCGTTAACGTACATATTGCACAGGTTTGTCTCGAACGCTGCCAACTCAATATGCATAGCCTCGCAAGGCGTTGAGGATGCATTGGGGTTAATTATTTATGCCCACGACCGCGATCATTGCCAGGGCGGTCTTTTCCTTTATTCCCTTGATTATCACCTCCGCGGTCATCACGACGATCATCTTGGCGATCACGATGGTATTCCTGATAGTGAGGAACATACTCGCGCTCGTACCAGCTATCCTGTACAAAGTAGACCCGATCACCGCAGGCGTTGTATTGGCGGCAATGTTTGCCCCAGTTCTTGCGATGGCCTGGTGGTACGCGCAGATAGACTGGCTCACGCTCCGTATATACACGCTCGATGATTCTGGGCTGACTATAAATCACTTGCGGATGGGGGTAAGGATAATCACCGATATCGATTCGGCCATAAAATCCGGGTTGACCGATGCTGACAGAGACGCCAACATCGGCAGCAAGTGCCGGGGTAATAAGAGTGGCAGCAGTTATTGCAGCCGCGATTGATAAAAATTTCATGTTATAACTCCTGGTAGTAATTCATTAAAAGTGGCGATTAATTAATCTTTGTAAAAATTAGCGCTGATGAATTTACTGTTGTTTCATCATCCCAAGTTCGCAATCCCAAGTTCGCATAGTTCATCACTCATTGCGACTACGCTCTTGATCCTGCTGTTGCTCTCTCGTTTCTTGCGATCTTGTCCTCTGCTGCTCATTGCGGTCTGACCCTTGCTGAGATTGCTGCTTACGATTTTTAACTTCAGTACGCTCCTGTTGTGAAGATGGTGGGTTTGATCTCTGAATACTCACGCCTCCTTTTTGCGGTGACTGCTCGCTCGTGGCAGCTGGGATATGCTGTTGACGTGGTGTATTTTGCTGATCAGGTGTTCTTGGCATCTGCTGCCCACGCTGATTTGACCCTGGCTGCGGCTGCCGTCTTTGATCTTGAATTTCCGGACTTCCTTGCCGTGGAGAAGATGGGGCCGATCTCTGAGTGCCTTCGCCCTGTCTTTGTTGAGGCTCAGAACGTTGAATATCATGTTGACTATTATCCACTTCAGGTGCTCTTTGTCTTTCCTGTTGTGCCGGCGCTCTTGGCGCTGCCTGCTCCTGATAGTGCTGCCGCACTATGGGGTCACGCGGCTGATAATTGTAATTCCGCTGGTGAATTTCATGCTGCTGCTCTAGCTGCTGGGGGTACCGATCCCCGGAATACTGCCGCTGATATACAGGTGGCGGTGCGGGTGGCGGAGCAGAACGGTGATCCCATCTATCCCAACCGCTTCTATGCTGGTCCCAATCCCGGCCCCAGTGATCACCCCAGCGTGGCGGTGCATCAGATCGCCATCCCATGAAGTACGCAGGTGGATGGCGGTAATAACGTACGGGGATTCTTAGAATAAATACGGGCACAACCTCTGGCTCCACAAGCCACCAAGGGCCGTTATACCAGGAACTCGCATACCAGTAATCATCCTGGTAAACCCAATACATACCATCGTAAAAGAAGAAGTTTGCTTGCAGTCGAGGGGCGTAGTAAACTGGGTAACCAGGCACAACAACAAGTTCCGGGTATGACTGAAAGCTAATTCCAATGCTAGTATGTGGAAGCCCAATGCCGATGCCCACTTGAACTGCAGCAGAAGTTACAGAACACAACAACATTCCTAGCACAATTAACAGATAACGGATTTTCATCATTTTGTAATCTCCAGTTTGATAACTTAGGGTCGTAGTCATGCTGCTCGAACTAAATGCGCCCCGCTCTTAACTTTGATTATGCTATTCCATTTAATCCTGCTGCTTCAGTTCGGTAACGTACATAAGAAATAAAATACACATACATCGTCGATTAAGTACGTGTAACGATTTATAACTGAGACTTTAACGTTATGCTATACGTGCGATACCGTACAGACGGCAAATAGTCTGAGTGTTATTTTTTCTTACCTTGGCTTGTGGAGTCATTTTTCCTAACAAATTTTGCCATAGCAGTTCCACTCTATCGTCATCGGTTCTTGTGCCTTTTTTGTTTTTCCTCCGATAACACGACGAAGGAAAAACTATTCGTTGGAGATACTTATGGTGGTAAATAAAATTGAGTACCCCAGCATCGTAAAACTTGCTGCAGTGTTTTCCCTGACGTTACTCGCTGGTTGTAGCTCATTACCCACAATAGTGCCAGACATGGCAATGCAACCATCGCATCCGGTACAACTTGAGGGTGCGCATGGCCCTTTATCTTCTCAGCAGAGCAAAGCGATTCTCGCAAAACTTAAAAAGAATAGTGACGACACCAATATTTTCGACAAACATCTGGCGCTAGAGGGAGAGATTGTCGGCAGTCCGCTCGTGGTGGGCAACAAAGTGGAGCTGCTGGTAGATGGCCCTACCACTTATGACGCCATGTACGCTGCTATAGAAAATGCGAAAGACCATATCAATATGGAAACTTTCATCATTGAAGATGATGAGATCGGGCAGCGTTTCGCCAAACTATTAATCAGCAAGCAACGTAGCGGTGTGCAGGTCAACCTTATTTACGATAGTGTTGGTTCTATGCGTACGCCTAAAGAGTTTTTCATGCCGCTGAAAGAAAGCGGCGGAAACGTTCTTGAATTCAACCCGGTTAATCCGCTTAATGCGCGTAAAAGCTGGCAAGTCACCCAGCGTGATCACCGCAAGTTATTGATCATAGATGGGCAGGTTGCCTTCGTGGGCGGCATCAATATCAGCAGCGTCTACTCCAGCGGTTCATTTGGCAGATCAAAACCAAGCAGAGGTGTTCAGCCATGGCGTGACACTCATTTACGCATGGCGGGGCCGGTAGTCAGTGAATTCCAGAGACTATTTATGGCGACATGGAACCAGCAAAAAGGCGAATCGTTGGCCACTAGAAATTATTTTCCTGAGCTCAGCAGTAAGGGTAATGAGGTCGTGCGCGCCATCGGTAGTTCGCCTGAGGAACCTTATAGCCAGATCTATGCCACCCTGCTCTCGGCAATCAATAGTGCAGAAACCCAGGTTTTTCTGACCAATGCCTATTTTGTCCCAGATCCGCAGCTACTAGCCGCATTGAAAGAGGCTGTGCAGCGTGGTGTTGATGTAAGATTGTTGTTACCTGAAAAAACAGACTCTGCCTTGGTATTCCATGCATCGCGCTCTTATTACGATGAGCTGCTGAGCTCTGGCGTAAAAATCTATGAGAGGCAAGATGCATTGTTGCATGCTAAAACTGCGCTCGTAGACGGCGTATGGTCTACTATAGGATCAACCAACCTGGACTGGCGCAGTTTCGTCAATAACCAGGAAATCAATGCAGTAGTACTGGGTCAGGATTTTGGTAAGCAAATGCAATCCATGTTCGAGAAAGACTTGGAATCATCCAAACCCGTGACGCTCGAAGCTTGGAGAAAGCGCTCTATCAGCGCCCGCATCAAGGAGAGAGCCGCGCGTTTTTGGGCTCACTGGTTATAAGCTTTGATATTTGCTAATTCAAATCAGGTTTGTAATGTGGCATATTTGAGGTTAAGACGTATGCGTTGGATGCCTATCTTCATGCTTATTTGCAGTGTATGGTTTTCTAGTGGTTACTCTTATGCTGCCGAATCGGATGTGTCTAACATACCGCTACGCGCCAAGTATCTGGAATTAAACAAGAAGCTAAGTAACAATCAGTTCCAGCGTGCGCTCTATCTTAACTCTACAGAATCCTCGCATGATCTTAAGGGGGAAATTTATGCCGTGGTAGATTATCCATTTGCCACCGTTAACTTAGCGCTCAACGATCCCGCGCATTGGTGTGACGTGCTGATACTGCATATTAATATCAAATACTGTCATGCTGCTAACAATCAGTCCGGCACTGTGCTTACCATCGATCTCGGTAAAAAATACGATCAGCCGCTAGCGGATACTTATCAGGTTGATTTCAACTATAAAGAGATCATCACGACACCGGATTATTTTGCAATCGAACTCAATGCTGAGAGCGGACCATTGAGCACCCATGATTATCGTATCTGGATTGAAGCCACACCGGTTACAGATGGCCGCACTTTTTTGCATTTTACTTACGCCTACGCTTTTGGTTTAACAGCCAGCCTCGCCATGCAAGGTTATCTGGCAACCATTGGCAGGAATAAAGTCGGATTTACTGCCGTAGGTAAACTTCCCAATGGCCAAACAACCTATATTCAAGGGGTACGCGGTGTGGTGGAGCGCAATACCATGCGCTATTATCTGGCGATTGATGCTTACCTTGCTGCATTGACCTCTCCAGCCAAAAGCCAGTTAGAGCAACGATTGCAGCATTGGTATAACTCAACTGATCAATATTACCGTCAGTTGCACGAAGTAGAACGAAAAGATTATCTGGAAATGAAGCGTAAGGAGTATCAGCGTCAACAGTAATGGCTAAATGGAAATCCCCGCGCTTATTATCGAGTCGTTCGCCCTGCTTCATTCAAATATTAATGTCAATTATTTAAAAATAGAGGTGAATTCATGTATTACATAGTTGAAACCAACAAATCATTTAACCAGGCGTCAACAGACCTTGAATCAGCAGTTAAAAATCATGGCTTCGGAGTGATGCATATTCACGACTTAGGCAATACACTACGCAGCAAAGGCATTTCATTTAATGAAGAATGCAAAGTTTTTGAAGTCTGCAATCCTGGACAGGCTGCAAAAGTTTTGTCCACCGACATGCGCCTGAATATGGCTTTACCCTGCCGAATCTCGGTATTTACGGAGCAAGGTAAAACGAAAATAGGCCTAATAAGGCCTATACAAATGCTTTCAGCCCTATCGCAAAATGCAGAATTGCTTCAAGTAGCCAAAGAGGTAGAGGAAAAGACTATCCAAATGGTTGATGAGGCAAAATGAATAAACTCCAGCGCCACAATTATTTTGGCATGGACGCAATTCTAAGTAATTTGGAGTAGGTATGATCTTCAAGCTGATTAAAGAACTCATAGAATTGGCTCTTATCGTTACCTGCCTTTATTTTGTAATAGGGACGTACCTACGCCACAATCAGCCTGAATGGATTGAACCGAAGGAAAAACACCGCTTAACAATTCTATTTGTGCTCATTCTCATAGTAACCATAGTTAAAGTGAGTGAAGATGTGCTGAATGGGGAATCGGGTCATATTGACAGAATTATTTTACTTTTCATTCATGGTCTTGTTCCGAGCGCGCTAGTAAGCATCTTTGAGGCAGTCACATTGACAGGCTCATCAAGACTTATCTTCCCTCTAGCAACCGTTGTGACAGTCGCACTTCTGTACGTAAAACGACGCGCTGAGGCTTTACTCGTATCAGCTTCGGTTATTAGCGGTGCAATTGTCATTTATATTGTCAAAATGATGACCATCCGCACTCGCCCATCGCTATGGGGTACAGAATGGTATTGGGGTTCCAGCTTTCCCAGTGGCCATACGTTAGCCGTTGCTGCATTCGCTACTGCTATTGTTTTATGTGTTGGAAAAATTAGACCAGCATCGCGCAATCTGGCGTTGGCAATAGCAATCTTATGGGTTTCATTTGTCGCCCTTTCTCGTATGGTGCTTGGCGTGCACTGGCCAACTGACGTATTAGTTGCCGCATGCATAGGCGCATTCCTGCCCTTGGCTATCCGTGCAGCTATAGAGTCACACGCTAGCTAATATTGTGGTTTGCAGTCCCGGTACTGGAGCGTTAACCTACTCTCTCCTAATGCACATACTTACCTGTGATGATCGTCATGATCTCCACCGCGGTCATCTCTGCGATCATCGTGACCTCTTTCTTGCTCATGGCCTCTATGATAGCCTTCATCATGATACCCCCTGACGTAGCATCCGCTCAACCCAATCACCATCAAACTTAAAACTAACAATAATTTTTTCATGGCAACTCCTTCTATGAAATCTGCTAATTCATGATTGTCGCTGTTTACCTTATTTAAATTTATGCTAATCGTATTAAGCAAGAGCAAAATAGCACTTTAGAAATATGCTGAGTCGAGAAAACTGCATATACGGCATATTTCTATAAGCTACCCTGAAATATGGTCAATTTGCAATAAACAACGAAAATGTAAGAAGCAGGCATCATTCTCACCCCCCAGCATTACATTTTTCGATTACTTATTTATGCTCACTAGCCTCGTCTTTGATTGCTTTACCGCCTTGTTCGATATCCTTGCCTGCGCCTTCGACTGTGTTACAACCGGTAAGTGCTGCCGCAGTGCCTGCCAAAAATATTGTTGCGAGCAGTAGCATGAAAACTCTTTTAATCATGATGGAACTCCTGGTCTAGAAAACGTATTTAAGAAATGGAATCCAAAAAACAGATACTCTCTTGAACGCCACCAAGTTTTATTATGCACTAACAAGGTTTGTAGCTTCGTGTGTTATCGAACTGAGTGCACTTAGCGTCAAACATGTAAATGCAAATACCTGAGTGAGCTTAGTCTTTTTTCAGCAATAAGCTGTTTTTGACCGATTTCACACCCTCAGTTTCAGTTGCAATCTTTTCAGCTTGCTGAATTTGACTTTCTGTTTCAACAAATCCACTTAGCAATACAACGCCTTGATGAGTCTTAACGCTTACCTTCAGGCTTTTTAAACCTTCATCTTTTAGCAAATTACCTTTAACCCTTGAGGTGATAACGCTATCTTTTGCAACGCGTTTAACATTTTTTTGTTCAGCTTGTGATTTGTAATTTTTATATTCTTCTTGGTCAAGACTGCCATCCTTATTTTTATCAGCTGCAGAAAAATGACCGGAAAAAAGCTTTTCATTTTTCACTTCTGATGGAGTAAGGCTGTTGCTGCTATCAGTATCCAAGGCTTTGAATGATGTGGTATACGCATTTTGATTAGCATCATTCAGATTATCCAATGCAAAAACCTGCGGGCTGACTGAACTTGTGGCCAACGCAATAACTAGCAGAGTAAATTTAAAGTGTGTGATATTTCTCATGGTAACTTCCTATTTATAGTGTAAAAATGAACTACAGTACAGAATAAGAAGAATATCTAATTGAGTCTGTGCGCTAGCAAACATAACGAACTATTTTCAGTTTCAATTATTTGCAGCTGAATTGACCAATCCCTACTAGACACTTTCTTGCCTACAGAAACAGGGCAAGATGTCTACTTAACCTTAGGTAGTCCAAAGTCATATGGTTTGACGGTTGCAGTGGGTGAATCAAATGTGCTTTAATTTACACAACCAAGCTCAATTGAAGGCAAGAGATGAAGAATATCCTGGTAGCTAATTCAAAAGGCGGATGTGGAAAAACTACTCTTGCAACTAATCTAGCCGGTTATTTCGCGTCACAAGGAAGTAAGGTGGCATTAGAAGATCTGGATCGCCAACGATCATCAAGCAATTGGCTACAACGTAGACCGGTTGTACTACCTACTATCAACTCTTATACTGATTACAGTAAACAACACTTACCAAAACCGGAATGGGTCATCACGGATTCGCCAGCCGGTTTCCGAGACGATAAACTTGCTGATGCAGTGAAACAGGCTGATTGTGTAATCATACCTGTACAACCTTCAGCTTTTGATATTGTCGCCACTAGTGACTTCCTTGATGTTCTGGCCAGGGAAAAATCCATTCGCAAGCATAAAACCTTTGTTGCATTAGTAGGCATGAGAGTCAACGTACGGGCTAATGCCCTGGCCTCCCTTGCCGACTTTATGCAAGATACAGGATTGCCTATACTGACTTATCTACGTAACTCCCAGGTTTATGCAACTGGAGCAGAACTTGGTGTCAGTATATTTGATTTGCGACCATCATTTGTCGCGCATGATGTTGAACAATGGTCGCCTTTACTTGATTGGATCAAGGAAGCCTCAGCCCATGAGCAATGAGGTTGAGCCTAAGTTAAGCCTCAACAAGAAAAATGTCTCACGCTTGCACAAACGACCTGTAATAATCGCCGCAAGCATAAGCAAACCCAGTAAAGCACAACGCGGTTCCGCTAGTCTTCAGCCAGCAAAAGTTATTAAAGCTAACTTCCCTATCCTTGATAACAAGATGGATGCTAATACCGCATTCAAGATAATTGCTTGGGAATGCATCACGCATTTACAAAGCAATCAAGATGTCGTTATAAAAGAATCTAATGAAGAAGGCATCCATCAAATGCGGGTTGCGTTGCGACGCCTGCGCTCAGCATTGACTTTATTTAAAAAAATATTAGGTCGTAAAAGTAGAAAATCCCTCTTGACTGAATTGAACTGGCTTGCCAGGCCATTAGGTAAAGCACGTAACTTAGATGTATTTATTACACAAACGTTACCATCTTTATCCCGATACTTAGGAAAACATCAAGGCTTGTTAACTCTAGAAAATAAAGCATTGGAAGCCAAGCTGGAAGCTTACAACGATGTACGTGAAATTCTACAATCAGAACGTTATCACCAAATGTTATTAACACTTTCATCCTTGGTTGAGAACAAGCAATGGCATAAAAACAGTAAAAACTATCAATTAGAAGTAATAGCAGCGGCCGCCCTAAATAAGTCTCATAAACGATTGCTAAGTCACAATGGCCATTTCATAAATATGCAGCCTGAAGAAAGGCATGCTATACGAATCGCTGGTAAAAAACTAAGGTATGCTGCCGAGTTTTTTACCAGTATATATGCAGCAAAAAACTCGCGGAAATACATAAAACTTTTGATTGAACTGCAGGATCATTTGGGTCAGATTAATGACATTAACGTCACTGGTAATTTAATCAGAACACTATTAGGACAAAAACCAAGCGGCAAAGACAAAGAGGTTATTCATATATTTGAGGAATGGAAGGAGAACTCCACCATTCAAAATATCATTAAAACCGATAAAATTTGGAAGAATTTATCAACGATCAAACCATTTTGGATTTAATGCTGACTAGCTGTTTAGCATTGACCTGCAGACAGTAAATAACTTCTATCACCTCTATCCCAAGCGCAGCTTAGTCGCGGGATAGATTTAACCTTCGGCAACCCGCTTTGCAATGTAAGCAAGAGCCTCGTCTACCTGATCAATCAAAATCAGGCATAAGTCACCCTTTTCCAGGCGAGACATTGCGCTATCAATAGCTAAAAATTCACCACGAATCTCGTCTATTTTTTTTGCGCGTTTAACATTTACCAAACCATCCCGCAGGAGTTTCAACACCTCGCCATCAGCACGCCCACGCTGGCATTGATCTTGATACAGAATAATCTCGTCAAAAGCATCACCTAAAATCTCGGACTGGCGGCTGATATCGACGTCACGTCGATCCCCGGCACCGCTAATGACAACGATGCGTTTTTTTGCCGGGATTTTTTCAATGGCCGAAACCAGTGCGATTATCGCATCGGGATTGTGACCATAGTCGGCAATCACATTTGCACCGCGATAATCAAAGAAGTTAAATCGACCGGGCGCCGTCTGTGCGTCATTCACAAATGAAGCGACGCCACGGCGTATAGTGTCCCAATTCACATTTAATGCCCAGGCGGCAGCTACTGCAGCCATGGCATTCTCAATCTGGAAGCCTATGGTACCGTTGCGGGTGATTGGAATTTGCGAGAGCTCGATACGTTGCTCGAATGGAGACAGCTCAACCTGGTTTTGCGCTGCCACGAGCTGACCATTTTCTACATATACAATACGGCGGCCCAGTGCATAATGTGTAGCCATCACCGGGTGATTACGATCTTGCGTGAAAAATGTGACAGAGCCTGGGCATGCGTCAGCCATGTTTGCCGACATGGGGTCAGCAGCATTCAGGACAGCCATGCCATCTGGCGCAACATTTTGCACTATTACCCGTTTCACCACGGCAAGATCTTCTACCGTAGTGATGTAACTCAGCCCCAGGTGATCACCCATGCCGATGTTGGTAACAACGGCCACATTGCAGCGATCAAATGCCAAGCCCTCGCGTAGCACGCCACCACGCGCAGTTTCAAATACCGCAGCATCGACATCAGGGTGCAGCAACACATTGCGCGCGCTTTTGGGCCCGCTGCAATCACCGGTATCAATACGTTTACCTTGGATATAGACACCATCGGAGTTGGTCATGCCAACGCGTAAACCCTGGCAACTCATGATATGCGCTATCAAGCGTACCGTGGTGGTTTTACCATTGGTGCCAGCTACCGCCACCAGCGGAATGCGGCCATTCTCGCCCGCAGCGAACATGGTTGAAACGATTGCTTCACCCACTGCGCGGCCTTTACCGAACGACGGTTGCAAATGCATGCGCAGCCCCGGTGCGGCATTGACTTCGACGATGCCGCCACCTTGTTCTGCCAACGGCTTATCGACCGTGTCGCATACTACATCCACACCGCAGATATCCAGACCGATCATTCCTGCAGCAGCAACGGCAGAAGCTGCAAGTTCCGGATGCACATAGTCGGTTACATCAGTAGCTGTACCGCCTGTGCTCAGGTTTGCATTATTACGCATAATGACGCGCACGCCTTTGGGCGGCACAGACTCCGTCGTAAAATTTTGCGTCTCCAGACTAGCTAAAGCAATATCGTCGATGCGGATTTTGGTCAGCGAAGTGGCATGTCCTGTGCCACGACGCGGGTCGCTATTCACCTGCTCTACCAGTTCGCGGATGTTATGCTCGCCGTCACCAATCACCAATGGCGGCTCACGCCTTGCCGCCGCCACAAGTTGATCACCTACCACCAATAAACGGAAATCACTACCGGGCAGAAAACGTTCCACCAGCACTTCATCATCAATGACCGCGGCAGCGGCATAGGCTGCATTCAATTGTTCACGCGTTGTAATATTTACCGTAACGCCCTTGCCCTGATTGCCACCTTTGGGTTTAACAACCACAGGGCCCGCTATTTCAGTCATGGCGAGCCACGCATCGTCAACATCCGACACTTCCCGACCGTTCGGCACAGGTACGCCGGCAGCATCAAGCAGCCTTTTAGTAAGTTCTTTATCTTGTGCAATGGACTCAGCAATCGCACTGCTGCGGTCAGTTTCCGCGGCCTGTATGCGGCGCTGTTTGCTACCCCAGCCAAATTGCACCAAACTGCCTTCTGTGAGGCGTCTAAATGGTACACCGTGTGCAGTAGCGGCCTCTACAATAGAACCAGTACTTGGCCCCAAGCGTACATCTTCATCCAAATCCTTTAATTGTGCCAAGGCTGCATCAAGGTCAAAAGCTGAATCGGCAGCTGCGGCATTGCACAGCTCCTGTGCCAGTTTAAGTGCCAGTCTGCCGACTTCTTCTTCGCTATATTCAACCACCACTTGGTATACCCCGGGCTCTACCGTGGCTGCTGTGCGACTGAATGTTACCTGGCAGCCTGACTGCGACTGCAACGCAAGCGCAGCGGCTTCTAAAACATGCGCCATGGAAACCGCTTCAGTATGGCCGGTTAGTTGTAGCGGGCCAATTGCCGGAAACAAAGCTCGCAGCCTTGATTCAAATCCGCTGATATTCGCTATGCAATTTTCGACATCGGTACAAGTAACAATTGCCTCAATAGAGGTGTGTCGGCTCCACAGATTAGGGCCGCGCAGCGCGCGAACTCGTGATACTTCCATTAAACAGTTTTCCTTGTATTTGTATATTTCATGTCAACTAACATAGCAAGAACGCACCCCAATTCAGTTAACATGAACATCCGCCCGCTTGACCGCAAAGGTCTCAATGCCCGCCCGGATTAACTCAGGAGATATGCCTAGCGCCCATGCTGCGCCTACGGCAGCCAATACATACTCAAGCTGCGCGCTATGGCGGTCCGCACCCAATAATGGAATGGCGGTTAGTTTGGTCAGCATTAGATTTTCGGCACCTGTAGCGAGTGCAATGCCATTACCATCCAGCAACACAGCGCGGCCGCCTTGTTTTAAATGCTCAACAATGACAGGCAACCCGGCATCACGCGCAAAGAAAATCACTTCGCCGTCGCACAATTCGGCCATCTGCGCCACTAGCGGGTCGGCTGCATTCAGCACGGCTGCTCCGTTACCAAGCACAACATCGACTTGTGTGCGCAACACGTTATAAACCTGTTCTGGCGTTTCGATGTAACATGCACCGAAATGCTGCTCAGGCTTGATATTGGTGATGACACCTACCTGGCAGCGGTCGTAACCCAAACCTTCGGTCAAAATTGTAGTAACACCATTTACAATCACTGCAGTTTCTACCGTGCGGTTCATCAATACCTTCTGTGCGGCAGTCCACGTAGCGCAGTCACGTTTTTCAACCAATCTCTGGTCAAAGAAAAGCCCCGCGCTACATGCCAGCCCCACACGTTTGCTACTTAAATGCACTAGTCTTGCCACGATTTTTGCAACCAGTGTTTTTCCGCTGCTGCCTGCAATACCGACAATGGGGATTCGTCCGCTTTCGTCTTCAGCAAACAAACTATCGACAATCGCCTTGCCCACCGGGCGCGGCTGGCCTTCAGCCGGTTTAAGGTGCATGAGTAAGCCTGGCCCGGCATTGACCTCAACAATTGCGCCACGTTGAGCATCTAAAGGCTGCGAAATGTCTTCAGCCACCATATCGATACCGGCAATATCAAGACCAACGACACGTGCAGCCAGCGCTGCCACTGCGACAACATCGGGATGCACAAGGTCTGTGACATCAAGTGCCACGTTACCGTTACGTTGAATAATCACTGACGCATTTTTAGGCAGGATTGAATCGGGGGTGAAACCTTGCCGTTCAATTTCAAACACCACAGAAGGATTTTTATCGATTAAAACCAGATCAAGCGGAAACTCTTCCGCTTCTCCGCGCCGGGGATCGGTATTGATTTGCCGGTCAATTAACTGTCGAATGGTGGAACTGCCGTCGCCCACCACGGACACAGACTCGCCTCTCGCCGCGGCCGCTAATTTCCCGCCTACAATCAGCACACGATGCTCATTACCACGCACAAAGCGCTCAACCAGGACTTCACTGCCTTCAGTATCGGCCAGTTTAAACGCGGCCTCAACCTCGGCCCGGGTCATCAGATCGATAGATACGCCGCGGCCATGATTGCCGTCAGTTGGCTTGACAACCACCGGCACACCAATGTCTTCGGCAGCTTCCCAGGCATCTTCCGGGCTTTCAACAATACGTCCTTCAGGAACGGGGACGCCGCATGACTGCAACAAGCGTTTGGTTAAATCCTTGTCGCGCGATATTCCTTCCGCAATCGCGCCGGTCCGGTCAGTCTCGGCAGTCCAAACGCGGTGCTGGCGTGCACCATAGCCTAATTGCACCAGATTGCCATCGGTCAGGCGAATTGAGGGGATGTGCCGTTCAGTGGCTGCGTCGACGATACATGCTGTGCTCGGTCCCAGGCACAGTGAATCAACCATGTCATGTAGCTTGGCAATCGTGGCGGATACATCAAAGGGACGGTCTTCAATCGCGGCCATGACTAAATCACGTGCCGCAGTAATCGCTGCGCGGCTCACCTTCTCGTTGCGTGACCGTACCACTACCTTATAAACCCCACGGACAGAAGTGCTGCGTGCTTTGCCGAAACCACCCTGCATACCAGCCAAAGTTTGAAGCTCGAGCGTGACATGCTCTAAAATATGCCCAGGCCAAGTGCCTTCGCGCACGCGTTGCAAAAAGCCGCCGCGTTCGCCGATGCCGCAACGATGCTCAGCTAAAGAAGGCAGCCATGCGGTTAGTCGTTCATAAAAACCGGGGATGGTATTCGAAGGGGAATCTTCCAATACGCCAATGTCCAGCCAGACCTCCAGCACAGGACGATATGTCCATATATTCGGCCCGCGCAACGGTAAAATCTTGAGAAACTCCATCAATCTGCCCAGATGAATTAAAAATGTGAATTAAAAATCAAAAAATAACTGCGGAATTATACCTTATGAAGCTTACGGGAAGCTTACAACACGCTGACAGCAAGCGATTTTATTGCTATTTGTAAGAGCCCCTGAATGTAGTAAACTCAGCTGCTGTGAACAATAACATACTCCCCCGAATTTCAGTCGCCAAAACACTACCGAGTGCCTGGCAGGCTATTGTAGAAACATACATGCAATCTAAAGTACAACTAAAGCTGGGCAATACAGAAGAAATTCATGGCTGGCTGGAAATCAACCTCGACGCGCATCTGCATTTCAAAAAACAGTTGCTGGTCGTCACTAACCAACGCCTGCTGCATTTTGATGACGTCAAAAGCACCGAGAACCCTGCGGAATATGTTTACCATGCAGGGCTAAAGTGTCAGCGCCATGATCATGCCGGCGTAGGAAAAATTGAGCTATTCGATGGCGAAGTACGGCTTACGGCTTGGTATTATACGCTGGCACATGACATTGCCGCAGCGCGTTTTATCAAGCAGTTTGAGCAGCAACTCACCAGCGCACTCACAGGCGAGCCGGTTCACATTGAACCAACCGAACTCTGTCCAAAGTGCCAAACACCACTCTCGGCTGACGATGATGAATGCCCGCAATGCAGCAGCACTATTGATGCCCCGCCCTCGACTTGGACATTATTCCGCCTGTGGCGCTTTGCCAAGCCTTATCAATGGCAGTTGCTGGCCGGCTTTCTGCTCATGCTGGCCTCCACCGCCGCCACGCTGGTTCCGCCCTACCTCACCATCCCGCTGATGGACAAAGTGCTTATTCCCTACCAGAACGGCACGCCCATCGACCCGAAAATGGTAGCGCTGCTGCTGACAGGGCTGTTTGGTTCCGCACTGCTGGCCTGGGGCCTCGGCTGGGCCAAGACTTATATACTGGCACTAGTCAGCGAGCGTATCGGTGCCGACCTGCGCACCATTACTTACGATCATCTGCTTAAACTTTCCCTGGAATATTTCGGCGGCAAGCGTACGGGGGACTTGATGGCGCGCATCGGCTCGGAATCTGACCGTATCTGTGTGTTTCTATCGCTGCATTTGCTGGATTTTGCAACCGACGTGCTGATGATTATCATGACAGCCACGATCCTGATTTCCATCAACGCCAAACTGGCGCTGGTGACACTGCTGCCGTTACCGTTCATTGCCTGGATGATTCACTTGGTGCGCGACAAGCTGCGCACCGGTTTTGAAAAAATTGACCGCGTCTGGTCAGAAGTCAGCAACGTGCTGGCCGACACCATCCCAGGTATTCGCGTAGTAAAAGCGTTCGCACAAGAGGCCCGTGAAGCGACGCGCTTTCGTGAAGCCAATCAGCACAACCTGGCTGTTAACGACCGCATCAACAAAATCTGGTCGCTATTCTCACCGAGCGTTACGCTCCTGACCGAAGTCGGCCTGCTGCTGGTATGGGCATTTGGTATCTGGCAGGTATCACGTAACGAAATCAGCGTGGGTGTGCTGACTGCATTTCTAGCGTATATCAGCCGTTTTTACACACGCCTCGACTCCATGAGCCGCATCGTTTCGGTCACGCAAAAGGCAGCCTCCGGGGCAAAACGAATCTTTGATATTCTGGATCATGTGTCCAGCGTGCCTGAATCGACCAATCCGGTTCACCTGCAGGAAGTTACCGGGCAGATTGAAATCCGTTCAGCCGGCTTCCGCTATGGTAACCGTGCAGTGATCAAGGATATCAACCTGAGCATAGCGCCCGGCGAAATGATAGGGTTGGTTGGTCATAGCGGTTCCGGCAAGAGCACCCTGGTTAATCTGATGTGCCGTTTCTACGATGTGTCCTCCGGGTCAATCAGCCTGGATGGCGTGAACATCCGCTCGCTACCCATATCAGAATACCGGCGCAACATCGGGCTTGTACTACAGGAACCTTTCCTGTTTTTTGGCACTATTGCAGATAATATTGCCTACGGCAAACCTGACGCAACGCGAGCAGAAATTGTAGCGGCAGCGCGGGCTGCACACGCGCATGAGTTCATCCTGCGACTACCGCATGGCTATGATTCGCTGGTTGGTGAGCGTGGTCATGGACTTTCAGGCGGAGAGCGCCAGCGCATATCAATTGCCCGAGCCTTGCTCATTGACCCGCGTATTTTAATACTGGATGAAGCAACAGCTTCAGTGGATACCGAAACAGAAAAGGAAATCCAGAAAGCATTGGACAATCTGGTTCATGGGCGCACCACCATCGCTATCGCCCACAGGCTATCCACCCTTCATAAAGCAAGCCGACTGGTTGTTCTGGATCAAGGTCAAATCGTTGAAGTAGGTAGCCATGACGAGCTGATGGCGAGAGAAGGTGCTTATTATCGCCTTTACCAAGCCCAGGCCCGTAATGTAGACACCGATCTGGATGATCTGAATAGCGATGACGAGATCGCCAGCAAGGAAGCAAACGCATAAATTATGGAAACATTAACAGCCAAATCAACTGCTGACATTAAACTAACACGCAATCCGGCAGGTCGCCTGCAATTTACCGCGAGCGATGGCAAAATTCATGTTGGTGTGTTCCCTGTGCGGGCATTCCCAATCGCCGCGCCAGATGAGGGATTCTCCCTGCTAAATCAGGAAGGTCGCGAGCTGGCATGGATAGCCCGCTTGGAGGATCTGCCTGCTGCTAGCCGAGTGCTGATTGAAGAAGAGCTTGCACTGCGGGAGTTTATGCCGGAAATTCGCCGTATTAATAGCGTATCCAGTTTCGCCACACCGAGCACATGGAAAGTGGAAACAGACAGGGGTGACACCGAACTTGTACTAAAAGCTGAAGATCACATCCGGCGCCTTGGCCACGCCAGCCTTATCATCACTGATAGCCATGATGTCAATTTCCTGATTCGCGATTCAGACCAACTGGATAAACACAGCCGAAAATTACTTGATAGATTCTTGTAAAGGTATCCGGTTTAGCGAAATCATTTTACTGAGCGCTGCGCTATAACCAGGCTACGCCTTGTATTTTAGATAGCAAAAGGCATGTAACGTCCTGTTGCAATGCCGCTAGCTCCTGATACTTTAAGTAGTCATTACCAAAGCTTCAAATTCCATTCAAACACCAATCATTCCCAAGTGGAACTAGTCAGGTGGAACATATATTGCTTTATTTACATCATTACAATTAAATTTGGATGTAATGGTATGTCCCCTACTCCAGTTTCCAGTCGTGTTGCGTTAGTGACTATTTACGAAATCGGTAAGATTCTCAGTTCATCACTGGATCTGCATAAGACCTTGCAGCAAGTATTGAATGTCATTGCCGCGCATTTATACATGCAGCGTGGCATGGTCTGTTTACGTGAAGATTTGGAAGACCTGAGGATTGTTGCGTCTATTGGTTTTAGCCAGGAAGAAAGCATGCGTGGCCGATTTGCTGTAGGTGAAGGTGTCACCGGGCGGATTTTTCAAACCGGGTTCCCTGCTATTATCCCCAATGTGGCACATGAGCCGCTTTTTTTGAACCGAACTGGTGCAAAAAGGCTGCTAAAAGATCAGGCAATCTCTTTTCTGGGTGTGCCAATCAAGGTAGGCAGGGAGACTATCGGTGTGCTCTCTTTTGAACGCAACGCCGGTGATCACTGGCATGGCTTTGAAAATGATCTGCAATTGCTCGTGATGGTGGCTAATTTAATCGGACAATCTATCCGCTTGCACCAACAGGTTGCAAGTGACCGGGAACAGCTGCTGCAAGAGAAATCCCGCCTGCAGAAAGAGCTAGGTGGCAAGTACAGCCTGGAAAATGTCGTTGGTCAATCCAAACGGATGAAAGAAGTATTTGCAGACGTGCACATGGCTGCGCCTGGTAAAAGCACCATTTTGTTGCGTGGTGAATCTGGTACCGGTAAAGAGGTAATTGCAAGGTCCATTCACTTTTTATCTTCACGCAAAAACAAACCTTTCATTAAGGTTAACTGTGCCGCATTGACAGAAAGCCTGCTTGAATCAGAGCTATTCGGTCACGAGAAAGGCGCCTTTACTGGTGCGTTACAAGAGCGCGTAGGACGCTTTGAACAAGCAAACGGCGGTACATTGTTTCTGGATGAGATTGGGGATATTTCGCCAGCTTTTCAAGTCAAGTTATTGCGCGTTTTGCAGGAACGGGAGTTCGAACGAGTCGGCGGCAATAAAACGATTAAAGTGGATGTGCGCTTGATTTGCGCGACCAACCGCAATCTTGAAGAAGCCGTCAATAAGGGCGATTTTCGCTCTGACCTGTATTTCCGCATCAACGTTATTTCAATACATTTACCGCCGCTGCGTGAACGTAGGGATGATATCCCGCTTTTAGTCGAGCGAATTCTGGCGCGGTTTAACCGTGAAAATAAGGCTAAAATCGGCATCACCCCTGAAGCCATGCATGTGCTGAACCACTGTCATTGGCCTGGTAACGTGCGTGAACTGGAAAACTGTGTGGAGCGCTTTGCGACGATGTCACGCAGTAATCTTATCCGTGAGGTAGATATCCCCTGCCAGACCAACCAATGTTTATCATCTACCTTGTGGAAATACCAGCCCACAGGCGGTGTGATTCCTATTGCACCAGTCGCGGCAGAACCCTTATACATCACACCTGTAGATTCAGCATCGGATATACATAATGATGGACACAATGAACCGCTTTCCCAAACCGAGCGCGAGCAGCTTATCAATGCGATGGAAAAAAGCGGCTGGGTGCAAGCCAAGGCAGCGCGACTGCTTAACCTGACGCCGCGGCAAATGGGTTACGCACTGAAAAAATACAACATTGAAGTTAAGCGGTTCTAGTCAAGAAATAATCATGACTTTGTCGCAAAGTTAGCAACTATTACTTCATGTATCTTTCGCGACAATCCTACCCATTTTGTCGCAATCGTGACAAGTCAATAACAACGCTAAATACCCGCATAATCCACTGTTTAATAACATAAAAAAATAAAATTGCATGATGGCACGTGTTTTGCAAGGTTCCAGGTAAATAACCTTAAGGATCTCATCATGGAATCTGCTATGGAATCGACATTGCAAAACGCAACGCCAGGATTAAGCCGTCTCAAACCGCTGACTGGTATCAAGATCGAAGTTGCAGGACAGCCGGAATCTTCAGGCTGTGGAAGTACTGGCGGCGAAGGCAAGGCTAGCTGCGGCACATCGGATGGCCCCGATGACATGTCACCTGAAGTTTGGGAAAAGGTAAAAAACCATCCCTGCTATTCTGAAGAGGCGCATCACCACTACGCGCGTATGCACGTTGCAGTCGCGCCGGCATGTAACATCCAATGTAACTACTGTAACCGAAAATATGACTGTTCCAATGAATCCCGCCCCGGTGTTGTGTCACAGAAGCTGACACCGGATCAGGCAGTAAAAAAAGTAATTGCAGTTGCCAGTGAAATTCCGCAGATGACTGTGCTGGGTATCGCTGGTCCCGGTGATGCGCTGGCTAGTCCACAGAAAACGTTTGAAACTTTCCGTATGCTTCAGGAACAGGCACCGGACATTAAATTATGTCTTTCTACCAATGGCCTGATGCTGCCGGATTATGTGGATGAAATCTGCAAGTACAACATTGATCACGTCACCATTACCATCAATATGATTGATGCTGAAGTCGGTGAAAAAATCTACCCATGGATCTTCTACAACCATAAGCGTTATTACGGCCGTGAAGCAGCACAGATTCTAACTGATCGCCAGATGCTGGGACTGGAGATGCTTACGGCACGTGGGGTGCTGACTAAAATCAATTCAGTACTAATACCTGGCATCAATGACGAGCACCTCTATGAGGTTAACCGTGCCGTTAAATCACGCGGTGCTTTCCTGCATAACATCATGCCGCTGATTTCAGAGGCAGAGCATGGCACCGTGTTTGGTCTTACCGGTCAGCGCGGCCCTTCTGCCCAGGAGTTAAAAGACGTGCAGGATGCCTGTATGGGCGGCGCTAACCTGATGCGCCACTGCCGCCAATGCCGTGCCGATGCAGTTGGTTTGCTGGGTGAAGACCGCAGCGATGAATTCACGCTAGACCAGATCGAACAGATGGATGTGGTGTATGACCTGGAGAAACGCCGAGCTTATCAGGAAAATGTTGAGGCTGAACGTCAAGCGCAGCAAAACGCCAAGCACGCTGCGCTGGCTACTACAGCAACCGGTACTGACGACAATATGAAGGTATTGGTTGCAGTAGCTACCACTGGCGGCGGCAAGGTCAACGAGCATTTCGGCCATGCTACAGAATTCCAGATTTACGAGATTACTGCAGCCTCTACTACTTTTGTTGGGCATCGCCGTGTTGACCTCTATTGCCAGGGCGGCTTTGGCGAAGATGAGCAACTGCCTTCCATCGTTAACGCCATTAACGATTGCCATGCAGTCCTAGTGGCGAAGATTGGTGCTTGCCCACGCGATGAACTTAAGGCTGCTGGCATTGAGCCCGTAGATGCTTATGCGCATGAATTTATTGAAAAAGCCGCACTGACCTGGTTTGCCGATTACCGTGCCCGTGTGGCAAAAGGTGAAATCATCCATAAGGAGCGCGGTGACGCTGCAATCCGCCAAGGCGCATTCATCGCGGCTTAACAGACTATTTAGTATTTAATTTTAAGAGGAGAAATAACATGGCTTATAAAATCGTTGGTTCCCAATGTACAGGTTGCTCGGCTTGCGAGCCGGAGTGCCCAAATGACGCTATTTATGAAAAAAATGGCGTGTTCTTAATCAAGCCGGATAAATGCACCGAGTGCATCGGACACTTTGACGAACCGCAGTGCGTTGCCGCTTGCCCGGTAGACAATACCTGCATCATTGACAACGCATATCCGCGTTATCAGGCGGCATAAGGAGCAATCATGGCACTCTCAATTCCAACTATAGCAATCACTCCAAAGGCTGAAAAGTTTATTGGCCGCATGATTCGCTTTAACGGTGGCACTGCTGCACATGGCTTTAGATTAGTGGTTAGCCCAGGCGGTTGCTCAGGCTTAAGCTCGGAGTTTACCGTAGAAGCCGGGCCGCTTGAAGGCGATGCCATCGTGGAAGCCAATGGCTTAAAGCTGTTCTTGCCTGCCGAGTCCCGCATCCTGCTGGAGGGGGCGACCATAGATTTTAAGGATACCCCGATGGAATCAGGCCTTACTTTCATTACAGCGCAAGGTGGTAATTGCGGCTGTAGTAGCAGCGGCGATGGTCATGGCCACGGCGATCACTCTGGCTCTGCCACAGTCAGCATCGAGAGCATCCAGCGCAAACACTAAAGTGAATTATAACCATGGACAATGAGGCATTAGAGAATAGCTGGTTTGCAAACCGTTACCATAATTTATCTCCGGTAGCCGAGGAGCAGTTGCGCCTTGCAAGCCATGCCTATGCGAACAGTGCAAAAGCTGAGATGCACTTGGCGCTTGCCAAGGCGATTGCGCCAGATAATCCTGTTGTGCATATTGGTGAATACCGCTTCTATTTTTATAAAGGCCGCTTTGAAGAAGCGCTCAAGGTGGCTGAAACCTGTTTGGTAACGGTTGCCAAAGAGTTGGGTTTGCCGCAAAACTGGCAGCAAGTCATGCCAGCCCATGCCGACTTTACCGGTGATGAACCTGCTCACCGCTTTTATTTGTTTTGCTTGAAAGCCTACGCATACCTGCTGTTACGTGTAGATAAAATTGAAGAAGGCTGGGCAGCCACGGATAAATTGCTGTCACTTGATGTGAACAACAAGATTGGCGGGCAAGTGCTGCTGGACGTGCTGTTGCGTATGGACATGGACGACTATGATGACTGAAAACGACATTCCCGGCGTCGATTGGCAAGGCAATGCGATCAGTTGCGATGGCTGTGCGCATACTGACAGGCTGGCACTGGGTACTTGTGGGCCATTGCGTTCATGTGTGCATGACCGCTATGCCAAACGTGTTGATCGCTTTTTTGGTACGAATCCGGGATTGGCAAGTCAGTACATTAATCACCCATATTTTGAAGTACGCGCAGTGGCTGCGAAATATCTTGACCTGTTTCAGCTGAATCGCCTGATAACCGACCCCGATGAAACCGTGCGGGCGAGTGTCGCCCTGCGTTTGCCGCCCAAACTATTAGCCAAGCTGACTCACGACCCGGACCGGGAAGTACGGGTACGCGTTGCCTTGCGGTTAGAACTGACTGCACTGAGCGCTATGATCAATGACCCTGACTATTACGTGCGTATTGTCATTGCCAGACGCATCTCCCCTAGCCTGCTCTACCATTTGGCGCGGGATAGTGATGCCTCTGTCAGGCGTGAAGTGGCAATGAGAATCGGCGTTGAATGGCTCACCATGCTGGCGAACGACAGTGAGGAAGAGGTTCGTCTTACCGCCATCCGCAGGCTGCCTTCAGGCCTGCTGCCGCCATTCCGCTTTGATGCGGACTGGCGCGTTCGCTTGGAAACGGCGCAACGGGTTCCGGCAGAATATCTCACAGTTTTAATTAAAGATGAAGATGAAATAGTCGCAGCTACTGCTCGTGAACGCCTTAACCCTATTAATCATATGCATGAAAGTGAGAATGCACATGGGCACTAAAATCAGTCGTGATAGCGGCATCGTCGAGCTAGTGAGTGAACCTAAGTTCGACTATGGGCAAAAAGTCGTCTCAAAGAAATATGTGCGTAACGATGGCACTTTTCCTGGCCGCGAGGTAGGCGATATTTTGGTGAGCAAAGGTGATGTTGGCTATGTCACAAGCATCGGCACATTTTTACAGCAGTTTTACATCTACGGTATCGATTTTTACGAATTAGGTTACCGAGTTGGTATGCGCGGCAAGGAACTTGATCTGGTGGATGAAGAATCAGACATTACTGATGAAGACGTTATGGAAAATGAGCAAAGTCTAGAAAGTGAGCAAAATTATGGTTGAGCCGCAAATTTCTAAATACCAGTGGGGACAGGCAATAAGCTGCCAGACTGATTTGCTCAACGATGGTAGTTACCCTGATGTTCCTGTGGAAGCCGTACTGGTTGAGCAAGGTACAAAAGGTGAAATAGTCAATGTCGGCATGGTGGAAGAAACCGGTGTGCCGGTGTATCTGGTTGAGTTTACAAACGGCAAAGTGATAGGCGTACTCGAAGAGGAAATATCACCTGTTTAGGGATACCGCCATGGCCGCCGCACACTTTTATTCTGAAATATGCCCTCACCCGAATGAAGTGGATCGTAAGCGTATCGAAAAAATGCTGGCTGAGCGTGATCGCTACAAATACGTTGCCCCTAAAGTATTGCCGGATGTAGAGGGCTACCTTGTGCGCAGCCCCTGCTGCTCCAGAAATGTAGACCCTGAAGGCGGCGAAATAGACATTGCCCGCATTGAATATCAGTCTGGAGACTTCTGGCGTTTGTATCAAAAAGATGATGAAAACCAGCGCTGGCGCCCTCATTCAGAATATCTAAGTCTATCCATGCTATTGGCCAGGCTTATCGCAGACCCTAAAAAGGAGTTTTGGCGATGAACACGCTTTATTTTGACAATAATGCCACCACGCGCGTTCTGCCGCAGGTGCTGGAAGCCATGCTACCCTGGTTCTCAGAGCATTACGGCAATGCCTCCAGCAGCCATCAAATGGGGCAACGCGCAAAAGAAGCCATCATTGCGGCACGGGCAAATGTAGCCAGCTTTCTGAATGCCAGTCCGGCTGAGATTATCTTTACCAGCGGCGCTACTGAATCTAACCATACAACCATTATGAGCGCGTTGGCGACAAACCCTACTCGTCGCCGCATTGTAACAAGCAATGTTGAGCATTCATCCACGTTGCGTTTACTCGATTACCTTGCTACGACTGGTATTGAGGTTATTAAAATCCCCGTAAATCAAAATGGTGAACTCAATATGGCCATGCTAACCGAGGCTGTGACTGAAGATACAGCACTGGTCACGCTCATGCATGCCAACAATGAAACTGGCGTGATATTCCCAATCGCCAAAGCCGCTGCAATAGCACATGACAAAGGCGCCTTGTTTCATACCGATGCGGCGCAAACCGCAGGCAAAATTTCACTGGATGTGCGCCAACTAGGCTGTAATTTACTGTCGTTCTCTGGTCATAAACTGCACGCGCCCAAAGGAGTTGGCGTGCTGTATGTGCGCAAGGGATTAACAGTCAAACCGATGATTTATGGGCATCAGGAGCGCAGCCGTCGCGGTGGTACAGAAAACCAGATTGGTATTGTCGGCTTAGGCGTGGCCTGCCAGTTAGCGCAACAACATTTGACTGAACATCCTAAATCCATTGCTGCCCTGCGTAACCGCTTGGAGCAAGACATTGCCGCAAGTTTGCCATTCGCCCGTATAAACGGCGCCGGACCACGTGTACCCAATACCACCAGCATATGTTTTTCCGGGCTGCATGGCGAAGAGCTTTTGCACAGGCTGGATCAGGCTGGAATTATGGCTTCTCAAGGCAGCGCATGCACCGCAGGCGGCACGGATCCATCACATGTTTTGCTGGCAATGGGCTTGAGCCGCGAAGATGCCTTGAGTTCAATCCGCTTTTCGCTTTCAAAAGAAACTACGGAAGACGAAGTCAATACGGTGATTAAAACAGTAGTTAACTTAGCAACGGCAATGCGTAGCGCAGCTGCCGCTTAATTGAAATAGAAAAGGAACCCGTATGAAAATTATGATTCGACGTAACGAAAAAGGCGAACTCTCAGCTTATGTTCCTAAAAAAGATTTAGAAGAGCCTATCGTTTCGCATGAAAAACCTGATTTATGGGGTGGCGTTATCAAGCTTGCAAACGGCTGGCAGTTAGCACTGCCGGAGATGCCTGCTGGTACGCGTCTGCCAATCACTATTGAGGCTTCACGGATAACTGAAGAATAGGAGTAAATAATGTGCATTTCAACTGAAACAATGAATGAAATTGAGCTATCCCTGCTGGATTTCCACAAGATATCAAACAATCCGCTTCCCATGCTCAAGGGTAGTTTTCCTGAATTGTCTTTCCTGCGCATGTCAGATTCTGACATAGACGAAGCACCGTTCCGCTCGCTGGTTGACTACAACTTATACTTGCTGGACGGCCGTGACCATTGTGTACAAATCACCAATAACCTCAGCGATGCCACCGCTGTGGTCATTGCGCATAAATGAGTGACTCATGACCGATAATCAACCCATGATTGATACTTGGATATCACTTTCAAGTACAAGTTACACTGCTGCTGAAATTTCTGCGGTAAAAGTCGTACTTAATCGATCTACGCAAACTGAAGGCCACGTTACAAAAGCTTTTGAGAATGCATTTGCTGCGTATTTGGGCCGCCGTCATGCCATTGCCGTAAGCAGCGGCACTATCGGCATGTTACTTACGCTGAAAGCTGCTGGAATAGGCGCAGATGATGAGGTTATTACATCAGGCTACAGTTGGCGGCAAGCTGCGCATGCGATTTCATGGGCAGGTGCAACACCCGTTCTCGCAGACATAGATTACTGGTCGCAAACCTTATCGCCAGAAAAGGCCGAGGCTAAAATCACTCCTAAAACCCGGGCAATTTTAGCAGCCAATGTAAATGGCCACCCGGCTGATTGGGATAAGTTGCGAGCATTGGCTGATAAATCTGGCGTACTCCTGATTGAGGATGCAACTGAATCCATAGGCTCACGTTATCAAAACAAGATAGTCGGTAGTTTCGGAGATGTCGCCATATTTGAATTTTCAGAGCCATCCCCATTGAGTTGTGGCCAAGCAGCCATGATTGTCACCGATGATGATACGCTTGCCTTGAAACTGCGCCACTTTAGAAGCCGTCAACGTCAGGACAGAGCATCGCTTACCGCCACCCTGCGCCCGCCGCTGGATGCCGGCATTTCTGAAATAACTGCTGCGCTAGGTTTGGTTCAGTTACAGCGTTTGCCAGAAATTCTTGCTCAACGTAAACAGGTTGAAGCTTGGTATCAAGCACAAATTTCCAGTTTTGAAGGCATTAAACCACCATACATTGCGCCCGGCGTTGATGAAGTACATTGGTTTTTATATACCGTGCATCTAGGCACACGCTTCAGTGCCAGCAGCCGTGACGCGCTGGTCGATGATCTGGAGACAGAACTGGTTGAAACTTCTGCTTATTGCCAGCCGCTCCACCTGCAGCGCGCTTATATTGAGCAGCATGGCTACCGCAAAGGTGATTTTAAAGTCACGGAAAAAGTAGCAGACCGCGCCATTGCACTCCCTTTTCATGGGCAAATAACGGAAGACCAAGTGGCGTTTATCGTGAAAACCGCCAAAGATGCTTCGATCAATGTTGGGGCCGGTGCCGCAATCTATTTGTAACACTATTCAAGTTCAGAATAAATTAAGTTAAGGATAAATCATGACAACCACACCATTACAAGAAATTGTTCAAGCACTCGCCAATGGCAGTGCTGTCCCCTACCTGGGCCCAGGTGTGCTGGCTTTGGATTCTGCCACATGTCATGTACCCTCCGCGCCGGATGAGCTGGTCAAGCAACTCATCACTAAAGTGAGCGTGCCTCACAAAATCCGCAACAACCTCACCGCGGCTGCCCAGTTTATTGAAAACTTCAAACATCGAAAATCAGTTGTCAGCTTGATGTCCGATGCCTACACCCCAAGCGTAGCGCCCAACATCCTCCACCAGTATTTAGCGGGTCTTAGTAAAAAACCATTGTTGATTGTAGATACCTGGTATGACGATGCGATGGCTAAAGCGCTTGCCGGTCACAGTAATTGGGGGCAGATTCAAGGGGTGTCTCAATCCGAGCATTTCGGCCAATGGGTGAATTATTTTGACGCTGCTGGTAATGAAACTGAAGCTTCAGAAGCTGATTCATGGCCTGTTGTCTTGTACAAACCGCTAGGTTCAATCGTTCCTGCAAAAAACTTCATCGTTTCAGACTCTGATTTTGTTGAAGTGCTGACTGAAATCGACATTCAAACCCCTATCCCGCCACGCGTTCAAGAGCTGCGTACAGGTGCCAAATTTTTGTTTATGGGCTGCCGTTTCGATCACCAGCTCACGCGTACCTATGCAAGACAAGTAATGAAACGTTCATCCAGTAAGCATTGGGCCATTATTGAAGGACCACTGACGCGTATGGAGCAGAAATTCATTGCAGAACAAAACATTACGCGTATCGACATGCCTCTGGCAGAGTTTGTGGCATGGCTGCAAACAGGAAAAGCCAACCAAGCACTTGCGGCTTAATCTATCCGTTTAATAAGGAACCTCTCATGCCATTATTTGATTTTCATTGCGCCACATGCGACAAAACGTTTGAGCTACTGATTAAAGCCTCTAGCACCCCTGTTTGTCCTGATTGTGGCGGTGTTGTTGAAAAACAAGTGTCATGCCCTGTACCGCCAGGACAAAGCAAAAGCATTATCGCTAGCGCCAGAGCCAGAGCGGCGCGTGAAGGTCATTTTAGCAATTTCAAAGCTTCTGAACGACCTAAAACTAAGTAATCGGCATGACACTGCATGCAAAAGATAATACTAAAATTAGGGGTATCCGTTTTTTGTGATTGCTTTATATTTTGTTACAAAGGCGATTAAACAGGCTGCATGATTTATTTTAAATTTCACTTCCAGTTAGCAGACCTTGAAAACCGGCACTTTCGACCCTCACCAGCCATTCGACTGAAATTCACATTGAGCGCTAGCCCGTACGCAGACGTGAAGCCCTGACCTTCGTGGCAATATCAAATCAGATGATCTAGTAACGGACGGTCATGCAAGAAGTAGTCATTCTTGTAGTCACTGTCCATTGGCGAGATTCGGTGCATGAATCCATTGCTTTGAGCGTCGGAGATGTCTATAAGTTTTCTGAGCAATGAAAGAGTCTGACGTTGGACAGAGTTGAGATTTTTCTTAATCTCAATCAGTTCATCAACAGAATGCTCCTCCAAGAAATTGAAGTGACTACCCAGCAATCCACAGATGCCATCCGACAATTGAATCTCTATGCAATCTTGCGAGTCCATGAAGGAATATTCTACGAATCTTCCCCTGTATTCAACCTGAGTGTTCCCCAGTGCTTCCTGAACTTCGGTTTCGTTGTCAAAGGTATGAGAACTTGTCGGGTAAATATACAGGGGGCGTTGAAATAGAAAGTCAAAGCTTTCAATGAGCACGTCATCTTCGTTGTCCACGATGAAGGGCAATTCCGGAAGGTGTGCTCCTTTGCGAATCATGTGTATAACAAGCTTGCTGATGTCAGATTGTGGCTTCTTGGAAACTGATTCAAGAAGACTGGAAAATTCCGCCACGAAGGCAGAGCTTGCATTTCGCTGGACATTGGGAAACCGATATTTTTTTAGAATTGGCACCAACCGATCCAAGTCTGCATTGGCAAGATTGAATAGCTCGCTCTTGATATGCATTACATATGGCATGTACTGGTGCAGCTCGGGTTCGCCCCAGAGCGAATCCACAATGTCCACCAATGACCAGTAGAGGATATTGAAATTGCTGTAGTGGATGAACACCCCATTGGCAATCAGCCACTCCAAAAGCGTCCTTATCTTCTTGGAGTTCAGCACGCCGAGATAGCTACCCGAGGCAAGCTGATTGAACTTGATTTCCTTGGCAGACTTCTGGATGTATAGCGACTTGACCAGCTCATCAACCCCGGTTAATGACTCGGATTTTTTGTGGACAATTCCACCTAAAACAAAGTTCTTGGGCTGTTCGTTGAAACCATCATCCCTGATCCAGAACTTACGGATGTTGTTGGTTTCGTCGTAAAAGAAAGCATATTCTTCGTCTAGCCCGTAGAGGGGTTGCCCTGCAAAGATGTTTAAGAGCATTCCTGCTCTTTGCTCCTCCACATTCAGGATGATGGGATTTGGCTGCTCTTCACGCACTATAAACCTATGGCAATCGTGTGGATATCATCTACAGAAGAATATCAGAATTCATCGCCTATACCTATCCGTGAAATGCCGCATCCAACCAGAAAATGGTTCGGACAGACGGCGCAGCATAGCCAATTTCCAACCATGTCAGTTTAGATTTGGAATGCCAACATGATCTTAATTCCCAGCCGCAGAATGCTGATAGCCGTTAAACAAAGCCACTATAGTTGCATAGCGTCATCCTAAGATATTTCATGTAACAGGCTCTTATGTTAATTTGTGTGTCGGCTTTGGGCCGACCTCCACCTCATAACATATCAATCTAATTGCCATAAAGCAGACCGCTTAGAATGAAAATCAACATAATTGAATAAATTCTAATTCAGTGAGTTTTTAGTTAAATCAATCACAAATATCGAATACCAAAAATTAGTAAAGCCTTAGTTAACGCAGCCAAAAAGGCATTTTTTCACAGGGTGAATCGGCTGTACTAGCGTAAAACTAAACGATTACAGTCAGTGTTAATTAACCACTACCTTCATTTTAACGTCTTCACCTTGCACCATTTCTACAATCTCATCGGAAAACTTATCTGAACATTCGCTCGTCCAGTTTGACTCTGGCTCAAGCTCTTTAGTAAACATGGGTAAAAAGCTCATGTACATATAACGACCATCACCTACCGCTAACACTGGCACGCCGTCTGGATGGTCTAACAGCGACCAGTCTTCAGGTATATCCATATCCAGCGTGATTGTTACTTGTAGTTTTTTCATGCTTTCGGCTCCCATTTATGTTGATTAACTATAGGGTAAGTGCAGTGCGCCTGCAAGCTAACTTTAATCGCACTTAATTCAACAAAAGCCGAAATGGCAGCATAGCAGAACCCGTAAAGCCATGCTTCTGATAAAAACATTGTGCAGATGCATTGCTGGCATCGGTAAGTAAGGTGATCCGTTTGCAGCCAATTACTCGTGCGGACTGTATGGCTTGCTCTAAAAGCTGCGAGCCAACACCTGCACCTCGTGCGCTGGGAGAAACTACCATATCTTCGAGTAAGGCAACGCGGCTGCCAAGCGCGGTGGAGATGGTATAGAGCAGATTCACCATTCCCACAACTTGGTCGTGTTGGCGGGCAACGAGGATAAGCCCTACTTCTGAATGATTAATGATATGAGTCAAGCCACGCCTTTGCGCTTCAAGATCAGGCTTAAAATCAGCCTCTTGCGTAAAGAGTAGTGTGAGCAGCTCACAGAGCGCAGGAATATCAGAGATGGTTGCAGGAGTAATTAACACCATAACGCGATGGCTTTATAACAAAAGACCATTGTAACTTGGCTGTGTCTTACTTAGATTCACGTTAATACGCATTAAATTAAGGGCATGACTTATGTTGCTTGGAGCAAGACTCAATATCGCCTTCTGGTTTCACACTCAAACCCAGCCATGCATCAATCAGCTCGTGGTCAAAACCAACTTCACGCCTACCTTCGGCCTCTATCAATGGGCGGCGGATAAGTAATGGCTCAGATAGCATCATGGCAATAGCCGTTTTAGCATCTAATTCTTCAGGGATAATTTCGCCTGATTTTACTTTTGGCGCAGCACGATTAAACCAAGATGACACAGGTTTTTGACCAAAAAATTGTAGCAATCGTTCACACGTCCAAGGCTCAACCAGTAAGTTTTTAGCCCACACGGTATGCCCTGCTGCTGCCAGCAATACCTTTTGTTTGGTGTTCTTGGCACAACCGGGTTTTTCATAAAATACGATCACGCTCATCACTTAACTCCTTTTAAAAATGCGGTGGCTTGCTTAAGATGGTTTGCTTAAAAACACTAGAGTTTGCTGCTCAATTTCGGTTTTAACCGCAACATCCAGCTTGTCTATCCAGCGCTGCGGTATCGCATCCACACCATACAATGCCCCAGCAAGCATGCCGACAATAGCACCTGTGGTATCTGCGTCTTCACCGCAATTGACGGTGGCTACTACGCAATCTTCAAAATTATCTGTGTAAAAAAAATGGTGCAGTACGGTTTGCATGGTATCCACAATGTAACCGCTGGCACGACCTGGATAGGGAGAGAAACGGAACTGCGGGTGGGTTTTAACCAGGGCATTGGCAAGATTGCGGCATGCCTTTACACCCTGCCCTGCGATTAACGCATGCACCATGTACCCTAATGCCAGCGTAGCTGCGTCTGATAGTGGGTGGTGGTGCGTAATATGCGCCTGTTCAATCGCCGCCTGTTCAAAAGCAGTGTCGTTGCCGAATGTTGCCAAGGCAATGGGCAGAATGCGCATGGCAGCGCCGTTGCCGCCATCACTCTCGCTGGGTAAACCCTGCAATGTGCCATCCAGCATGTAACGACGAATGCCGCGGCGGCAGGTGTTGCCAACGTCTATCGGGTAGTGCTTTAACCACGCCGCTAGGTGCAAGGACGCAACATGCGCATCCCAGCCGCCAGCCTGTATCCAGGCGCGTCCTAAATAAAGCGACATCTCGGTATCATCGGTGATTTGACCGGGTTTAAGTTTGAGCCAGCCGCCACCAGTCATTTCACGATGTGTGCCACGCTGAGCGATTTCGCGTTTGGTAAGAAACTCTACAGGTGCGCCTAAAGCATCACCTACAGCCAGGCCTAGATAAGCGCCCAGAGCGCGGCGATGGAGGTCGGATGGAATATTCTTTCGCCGCTTTTCACCCTCACCCCTCTCCCTTTGAGGGAGAGGGGGAAGGATGCTGGAATTTGAGGTGTTTTCAGGCATAGCTAGCTTTCACTGAGTAATAGCCACCGAGCGCCAATACCTCGCCTTCACTTGCCAATAAAGGCTTTTGCAGCAAGTCCGGGAAGAAAAGCAGTTTAACAACAGGCACTTTGACTTCCAGTATCCAGTCACCAAACTCATCTGCACGCTCACGCGATGTAGTAAACGATACCAGGTTGTTAAGCCGCACAAGATGCTGGCCTTTTTCAAGCCGGGTTTCAGTGATAGTTGGCTCATCGTAGCTATTTACGCCACGCCATAGCGTCACCCAGTCACGTGCCGGAAATCCGAATCTATAAATAACGAACTGGCAGTATTCGTATAATAAATCCAGCTGCATCTGGATGCTGTTACCGTGAAAACGGCTGGAATATTTTTCTTCCATATAGCGCACCCAGGCATCAGATGGAAATTGATGCAAGGCGGCCCTATGAAATGTAGGCGTTAAACCAAAGCGGCTTTCTACCCAGCCTTTAAGAACCGCCCCCTGCGGGCTGTTGGCATCAAAGCCCCAGCCTTCCAGCAGTTTGAGATAACTCGGCCGAAAACGGCGTATTTCAGCATGCTCGATTTCATATGCACTTGGATTCAGTTGAAATACGATCTCCATGTAACGGCGGAATTTCTCCGCACAGTCTGCACGACTTTTGGCTTCTTCCAGCAAGCGAAACAGACCGCGATGCGTTTCACGCGCCCCCGCAATCCTTAACCTTTGCGGGTAATCGTTAAATTCGGTAGAGGCAAGTAACCATGCCGGTATGCCAACCAGATTGGTTGAATACCAGTTTTGCGGGTTTTTATATCTGTCGGCTCCTGACATTGCGCAGCAGTTAGCAGCCTGCCTGTTCAGAACAGGCAGGCTTTTTATCATTAAACTGGGCGATTCTCGTTAGGGTTACGCACAGGACCCATGAGTTTCAGCCCTTCCTCAAAGGTAATCACAGGGTAATTGGCCGTAAATTTCAGCGCCTTGTCAGCCACCGCATCCAGCTTGGATGCCGTATCCAGCTTTTTAAGATCATTCTTTTCTATACGCAAAAGTTCCAATAGCTCGTTGTACACGGTTGCTTCATCTAGCGGCAGGATATAGAAAGTAGCACCGCCCATGTTTACCTGATACTTTTTCAGCAAATCGATGTTGTTGCAAAACACGAAATACTTGCCGTCTGGCTGCAATGTTTCGCCCAAAGCCTCAACCAGCATGTCGAGATAGCCAAAAGACAACAAGTAGCCGGCCAGAAATGGGATGCCCTTTTCACCTTCGTTGGCAATGGCCATTACTTGGGCTGCCGAAAATTCAGGTGGGCGGGCCTCGTCGGCTACCTGATCGGCAAATTTAATGGCTATTTCACCGCGAAAGCCAAAGCGGCCAGGTTTTTTAGTGGCCTCTTTCAGCACCGGGTTTTGCAGGCGTTTTTCAGCCTCCAGTCTGGCAAATGCGGTTTGTTCTATGGTAGTCATGCGTTGGTACTCCTTTTATCGTTGCGTATAAAATCTGCGGTTTTGAAAAATGCTTGCTGAAGTTGTAGTCGCAGCGTCGCATCGGTAACTACATCCTCCATAGCGCGCTGCATGCATAGCATCCAAGTGTTACGCTCTGCTTCGCCGATGGAAAAATGAAGATGTTTTTGGCGCAAACGCGGATGCCCGCGCTCTGCCGAATAGACTTTAGGGCCACCCAGCCATTCCACCAGAAACTTGACCAGCACTTGTCTGGTATGGCCAAGGTCAGGCTCATGCATGGCGCGAATATGGCTTGCCTCCGGCAGCGTATCCATATAGTGGTAAAACCTATCCACCAACTTGATAATCTGTGCTTCTCCACCTATCGTTTCAAAGTGTGGATTGCTCATTATCTGGGTCACAGGTTTGAGTGCTGCGTAGGGATTATGGTTATCAGCGTTCATTCAAGTGGCCAAAATTTAAGACTTCATGACTGCGTGGCCACCAAAACCATTACGCATCATCGATAGTAATTTGTAACTGTAGCCAGTAGCATCCTGGCTTCTGAAACGAGCTTGTAGTGCCAATGTCAGCACGGGTGCAGCGACCCCTTGTTCTACAGACTCCATTACAGTCCAGCGCCCTTCTCCAGAATCTGCTACGTAAGGAGCTATGTCTTGAAGTTGCTGGTCGCCTTTCAAAGCATCAGCTGTCAAGTCGAGTAACCAACTGCGCACTACTGAACCATGACGCCACAATTCGGTGATTTCTGCTAGGTCAAGGTTGAACTCTTCCTTGCCTTTGATCAGGTCTAAGCCTTCAGCCATCGCCTGCATCATGCCGTATTCAATACCGTTATGGATCATTTTGGTAAAGTGACCAGAACCAACAGGCCCTACGTGCGCCCAGCCACGGTCATCTGCAGGAGCTAGCGCTTTTAAAATAGGGGTCATCACATCAGCCACTTCTTTAGTTGAACCAACCATCAGGCAGTAGCCATTATCCAAACCCCATACGCCACCAGACGTACCGGAATCCATAAAGCCGATGCCATGTTCGGCGAGCATCGCACCGCGGCGTTGACTATCCTTATAGTTAGAGTTGCCACCATCAATAATGATGTCGCCTTTACTGAGCATCGGGATTAAGTCCTTGATTTGATTTTCAGTAATGTCGCCTGATGGCAACATCAGCCAGATAATTTTTTGTCCGTCTAGCTTACTAACTGCATCCTGTACTGAAACGGCAGGAATCAGCCCTTCTTTTTCAGCAAGCTTACTTACAGTGTCGACATTAAAATCAAAACCAACTACCTCTATATTGTTACGGAGCAAACGGCTTGCCATATTGCCGCCCATTTTGCCCAAACCTATCATCGCTATCTTCATCATTATCTCCTTTGACTTGGTGTGTTGTTACAACCTCATATGTGAGCATTAAGCAAGGGTTGTACCAAAAGGTAAAACAAACAACAGTTATTAAATTTAATTTAATAAAAACAAACTGTTAAATAATTAACCTCATCAAAAAAGTTAAGAATAAATTTACAGCTTTATTCGCAGTCTTTTTGTTCAATACAGCACTACGATGCATCCATTTTGTAGGGTTTACGACAGAACGCTACATGCCTCAAAAAATACATCACCAGTAAAATTTACTGTTTAAATTCAATAAGATAAAAATAAAAAAACACATTGGCACACACTTTGCTGTGTCTATTTTGCATGACCGACTAACCATCCGGCGCCAAATAAGAAGAGTGATAGACAGCGACTCGGAATCGGAGGCCCGGCAGCAAACGGTCTTAAACGAACTTTAATTTTATTAAGGAGTACTGAAATGGCTGCATTACGTCAAATTGCCTTCTACGGCAAAGGTGGTATCGGTAAATCTACGACATCACAAAATACACTGGCCGCTCTGGCCGAAATGGGTCAAAAGATCCTAATCGTCGGCTGCGATCCTAAAGCTGACTCAACCCGTCTTATCTTGCACGCTAAAGCACAAGACACGGTACTTTCACTTGCTGCTGAAGCTGGCAGCGTGGAAGACCTGGAGCTGGAAGATGTGATGAAAGTCGGTTATCGCGATATTCGTTGCGTTGAATCTGGTGGTCCGGAACCTGGTGTTGGTTGCGCAGGTCGCGGTGTGATTACTTCAATTAACTTCCTCGAAGAAAACGGTGCTTACGACGGTGCTGACTATGTTTCCTACGATGTGTTGGGTGACGTGGTTTGCGGCGGTTTCGCAATGCCGATTCGTGAGAACAAGGCACAGGAAATCTACATCGTGATGTCTGGTGAAATGATGGCCATGTATGCGGCTAACAACATTTCCAAGGGTGTTCTGAAATATGCAAACTCAGGCGGCGTGCGTTTAGGCGGCCTGGTATGTAACGAACGCCAAACAGATAAAGAACTGGAACTGGCTGAGGCTTTGGCTGGCATGCTCGGTACCAAATTGATTCACTTTGTTCCACGCGACAACATCGTACAGCACGCTGAATTACGCCGTATGACAGTGTTGGAATACGCACCTGAATCAAAACAGGCTGAAGAGTATCGCCAATTGGCACAAAAGATTCACAACAATGCCGGCAACGGCACTATCCCAACCCCGATCACTATGGATCAGTTGGAAGACTTGTTGATGGACTTCGGCATTATGAAGAAAGAAGACGAAAGCGTTATCGGTAAAGCAGCTGCTGCGGCTTAATTAGCAAATCTAGCGGGGGCTTATGGTTTTTGTAAATCATAGCTTGTAAACCATAACCTCCCCGCTGGCCCCACGGAAGTTGTTTCAAAAGTTGCGGGGGGCTGGAAGTCAGCCAGACTTAAAGATGACACTTAAAGCGCAGGCAATTTTTGAAACAACTTCATTTCGAAATTAGGAGATAAAAATGAGTGCTACTGTTGAAACTCGCGTCAATGGCGCGGAATTAATTGAGGAGGTTCTAAAAGCCTACCCCGAAAAAGCCGCCAAACGGCGTGCTAAACACTTAAGCGTGCATGAGGAAGGTAAATCTGATTGCGACGTTAAATCTAACATTAAATCACTGCCAGGTGTGATGACGATCCGCGGCTGCGCCTACGCCGGTTCCAAAGGCGTGGTATGGGGCCCGATTAAAGACATGATCCACATCAGCCACGGCCCGGTGGGCTGCGGTCAATATTCCTGGGCATCACGTCGTAACTACTATATTGGTACCACCGGGATTGATACCTTCGGTACCATGCAATTCACTTCTGACTTCCAGGAAAAAGACATCGTGTTTGGCGGTGACAAAAAACTGGAGAAAATCATTGATGAAATCCAGGAGCTGTTCCCGCTCAATAAAGGTATCTCAGTTCAGTCAGAATGCCCGATTGGCTTGATTGGTGACGATATCGAAGCTGTTTCCAAGAAAAAATCCAAAGAATATGATGGTAAAACCATCGTGCCGGTACGTTGCGAAGGTTTCCGCGGCGTGTCGCAATCTTTAGGTCACCACATTGCAAATGATGCGGTACGTGACTTCATTTTCGACAAAACAGATCCTGATAAGAACAAGTTTGTCAGCTCACCATATGATGTGGCGATTATCGGCGACTACAACATCGGCGGCGACGCATGGTCATCACGTATCTTGCTGGAAGAAATGGGCTTGCGCGTGATTGCACAGTGGTCTGGCGATGGTTCTATTGCAGAGCTGGAAAACTCACCTAAAGCTAAATTGAACATTCTGCACTGCTACCGTTCAATGAACTATATCAGCCGCCACATGGAAGAAAAGTACGGTATACCCTGGGTTGAATACAACTTCTTCGGTCCGTCAAAAATCGAGGAAAGTTTACGCAAGATCGCCAGTTTCTTTGATGACTCAATCAAAGAGAAAACCGAAGAAGTCATCGCCAAGTATAAAAAACTGACCGATGCCGTGATTGCCAAGTACAAACCACGCCTGCAAGGCAAAAAAGTGATGCTGTTTGTTGGCGGTTTACGCCCACGTCACGTGATTGGTGCTTATGAAGACCTGGGCATGGAAGTCGTCGGTACCGGCTACGAGTTTGGCCATAACGATGACTATCAGCGTACTACCCACTACGTTAAAGACGGCACGTTGATTTACGACGATGTGACTGGCTACGAGTTCGAGAAATTCGTTGAAGCGGTGCAGCCGGATCTAGTCGGCTCAGGCATCAAGGAAAAATACGTGTTCCAGAAAATGGGCGTACCGTTCCGCCAAATGCATAGCTGGGATTACTCAGGCCCCTATCATGGTTATGACGGCTTTGCCATCTTCGCCCGCGATATGGATATGGCAATTAACAACCCAGTGTGGGCGTTGACCAAAACCCCATGGAAAAAAGCAGCTTAAAGGAGAAATGACATGAGCCAAAGTGCTGAAAAAGTATTAGACCACTTCAAATTGTTCCGCGAACCGGAATACAAGGAAATGTTCGCGAAAAAGAAAGCGGAATTTGAATATCCGGTTCCAACTGAAGCCCTGCAACACACCATTGAGTGGACCAAGACTGAAGAATACCGCGACAAGAACTTCGCGCGCGAAGCCTTAACGGTTAACCCGGCCAAAGCCTGCCAGCCATTAGGCGCAGTGTTCGCAGCCAACGGTTTTGAAGGCACCCTGCCCTTTGTACACGGTTCGCAAGGCTGCGTAGCGTACTACCGCTCGCACTTCAGCCGCCACTTCAAAGAGCCTACTTCATGCGTATCTTCTTCAATGACTGAAGATGCTGCGGTGTTCGGCGGTCTTAACAACATGATCGATGGTTTAGCTAACTCATATAGCCTGTACAAACCAAAAATGATTGCGGTATCTACAACTTGTATGGCTGAGGTGATTGGTGATGACTTGAACGCCTTCATCAAAACCTCTAAGGAAAAAGGCAGCGTGCCAGAAGCATTCGACGTGCCATTCGCCCATACACCAGCTTTTGTAGGCAGCCACATCACCGGTTACGACAATGCATTATTAGGCATACTCAAACACTTCTGGGATGGTAAAGCGGGTACGGCTGAACCGCTGAAACGTAAAGCGAATGACAGTATCAACTTCATTGGCGGTTTTGATGGTTATGTAGTTGGTAACAACCGTGAAATCAAGCGTATATTCAAAGAGTTCGATATCAATCACACCATGCTGTGTGACCCGTCAGATGCCTGGGATACCCCTACTGATGGCGAGTTCCGCATGTATGACGGCGGCACTACGCTGGAAGAGGCAGCCAATGCAATCAACGCTAAAGCGACGATTGCCATGCAGGCTATCAGTGCAGAAAAGACTGTCAAATTCATCGAAGAACACGGTCAGGAAGTCGTGCAGTTGCATCACCCGGTAGGCGTGGTTGGTACTGATAAATTCCTGATGGAATTGTCACGCATTACCGGCAAGGACATTCCGGAATCACTCACCAAAGAACGCGGCCGTTTAGTGGATGCTATCGCTGACTCCAGCGCGCACATTCACGGCAAGAAATTCGCGCTCTACGGCGACCCGGACTTGATGTTAGGCTTAACCGCTTTCTTGCTGGAACTTGGTGCTGAGCCAGTGACTGTGTTATCAACCAATGGTGACGATGCCTGGGCAGCCAAGGTGCAAGCCTTGTTTGATGCCAGCCCATTCGGCAAAAACTGCAAGGTTTACCCGAAAAAAGACTTATGGCACATGCGCTCATTGCTGTTCACTGACCCGGTGGATTTCCTCATAGGCAACACCTATGGTAAATACCTGGATCGTGACACCAAGACGCCATTGATCCGTATCGGCTTCCCGATCTTTGACCGTCACCACAAACACCGTTACCCGGTGTGGGGCTATCAGGGTGCAATGAATGTGCTGGTGACTATCCTGGACAAGATTTTTGACGTGATGGATGCCGATACTGACGGTATTGCAACTACCGACTACAGCTTCGACATTATTCGCTAAAAAACAGTCAGTGTTGCCGCAATCAGGTTTTCGGCTGATTGCGGCAACACTGTAAGGATAAGGAAAAATCATGGCAAATGTTACATTTACTTCACCCAAGATGAAGAAAGATCTCACCGTTTATGCCACAGCGGGCGATTGCAGTACGCTGCTGGTTCTAGCCCATAAAAACAAGGTGCCAGTGGAGTTTGAATGTGAGAATGGCGAGTGTGGTTCCTGTGCCGTAGAAGTTGCAATTTTGAGCAATAAGCAGCCGATGGGTAGTCATCTTACCGAAAAGGAAAAAACGGTACTCAAACTTGCAGGCAAAATCACCAAGCAGCAAATTGCAAATGCTGAAGTCACTGACACTCCGCCACCATGGCGGCTGGCATGCCAGTTTATCGTGCGCAACGAAGATATTCTGGTTAAGTTCTAGTTTTTCCCCTTCGGATTCTATCCGAAACTCTCAAGCCTCCCTCGTGGAGGCTTTTTTTATGGGCATGGTTACAAACTGAACACATTGAATGCACCGGCGCCAGGAGCAGCATTGTAGTGATTCAACTCCTTTAACGCGCCAGCGGTACCGGCACCATCCGTATCTTCAGTCAGGCCTTGATTTAGGGCGATGCCAGCCCATCCGCCTATGCCGGAGAACACGCCGATGTATTGCTTGCCCTTATGGCTATAGGTGATCGCATTGCCAACCACGCCGGAACCCACCTGAAACTTCCACAGCAAATTGCCGGTATTTGCATCAACCGCTTTAAACCAGCGATCCAGCGTACCATAAAAGATCAGGTCAGCCCGGGTTGCCAGCACACCACCCCAAACAGGGAATTTTTCCTTGTTGTACCATTTTGTTTTTCCGTGCAGGCCATCCCATGCCAGAAAGCCGCCCATAACACCATCAGGGCCTGGAAACATTTTTAAGCTTGCTCCAGCCCAGGGCTGCCCAGCAACATATTTGGCTTCTACTGCCTCATAGTTCATGCATAAATGGCTGAGGGGAACATAGAACAACTGGGTACGCGGCGAATAAGCTGCAGGTTGCTGATCCTTGACACCTAGTGCCGCAGGGCAGATATTTTTGGTTTCATGATACTCATGCGTTGAATAGCGCGGGTCTTTATTGGGAACGCCAGTCGTAAGGTCAACATCGGTAGCCCAATTGACAAAAGGGTGAACTTTTGCGGCAACAAGCAACGTCCCCTCGGCGCGGTCAAAGGTATAACCAAAGCCATTGCGGTCGAAATGCGTCGCTAGTTTTTTATGCTTTTTATCAGCAGAATCCCATAAAATGATCTCGTTAACGCTGTCATAATCCCATTCATCATGCGGGGTGAGCTGGTAGCCCCATTTGGCCATGCCGGTATTCAGGTCACGGGCAAATATCGTCATTGCCCATTTATTATCCCCGGGACGGACATCAGGATTCCAGACCGATGGATTGCCGGTGCCGTAATACACCAGATTCAGGACAGGATCATACGAAAACCATCCCCAAACCGGGCCGCCGCCGTGATCCCAGCCGTTATCGGCTGCCTGGGGCTTGAGCCAGGTTTTTATACCGAGATCGGCAACGGGGAATTTAAGCTGGTCTTTATTCAGCGACTGAAACGAGCCGCCTTCCTTATTGCCGCCATTGACATCGGCATATACCGACAACGCGCTGAAATGCGGATTTGCAGCATTAAAGTCCGAGCCAATCAGCACCTCAGCATCCGGCCCGGAACTATAGGCTTTCCAGGCGAGCGAGCCATCAAGAAGGTTATAAGCGGCAATAAAACAGCGGATGCCAAACTCCCCGCCGCTACAGCCTGTCAGTACCTTGTCGCGAAAAACATGCGGGGCATTGGTATTGGTGGCACCGGTTTGAGGGTCGTTGACCTGAACATCCCATACTTTTTCCCCGGTTTTTGCATCCAACGCAACCAGCATGCCGTTATTCTGCTGTAACAAAATTTTACCATCGCCATAGCCCAAACCACGGCTTACATTGTCACAGCAAAGTATTGCCTGTACCGAGGTGTCCTGCTTAGGAAAATACGACCAGATAATCTTCTGGTTATTGTTCAGATCAAGCGCATAGATATTATTCGGAAACGCCGTATGCACATACATGATATTACCTACAACGAGTGGCGCGCCTTCGTGGCCGCGCGTAACGCCGGTAGAAAACTGCCAGGCCAGATGCAGTTTCTTGATATTGCTTTTATTAATCTGGTCTAACCTGCTGTAGGCCTGATTCGCGTAATCTTTGCGTGGACTTGCCCACTGTGCATCGTCCTTCATGATCGTTAGCAATTTGTCTTGAGCAAAAGACGGTTTGACAGCCAAAAGGCTTAACAGGACATTCAGGGAGAAAATAGTTTTATTCATATACTTGATTTTGCTTACCTTGATCATGATGATGGCGCTTTGTATTGCGTCCAGATACTACCTAAGCACAATCTCTTTAACAATATCGAATACTAATTCATATTAGATAGCCTAAACATTTTTTTAAATTCCATAGGTGATGGTTCTGCCCTGCCCATGCTTCGGCTCAGATATAAACGATAAGATTTTTTAAACTCTGCTGTCCCATTATAGTCAAATCAATTTGAAATCGACATCGTGCTAATTGTTAGGGGTAAACCATGAAAAACATGAAAGTATTATGTAGTCTTCTTATATTGGTAGCAGGAATTTTTATCAGTGAGTCTGCGCTGGCTGACCGTGGGCATGGAGGCCATGGCCACGGCGGGCATGGGCACGTAGGCGTTGGTTTATACTTTGGCACGCCGTATCCATATCGATACTATCCGTATCCCTATTACCCATATCCTTATTACCCATATTCCTATGATCCTTATGCGTATTATCCACCTGTAGTGACAGTACCATCGCAGCCGCCAGTCTATATCGAAAAGGGAGATGCACAGTCGGCACCTGATGAGACGGATGGCTATTACTGGTATCACTGTGATAAGCCTGAAGGCTATTACCCTTATATAAAAGAATGTCCTAAAGGATGGCAGCGGGTTTCACCAACGCCACCACCCCAGCCTTAAGTTGGGAGAATAATCATGAAAATCAACTTTAAAGTCGCTTTGGTGGTGCAGGCGCTACTGCTTTCAGCCTGTGCATCGGTTCCCAATGGCCCTAGTACTATGGCGTTGCCGGGCACCGGCAAGAACTTTGACCAGTTCAGGTACGATGATTCATCATGCCGGCAGTTTGCCCATGATCAGCTGGGTGGAAAGACAGCTAATCAAGCTGCAAGTGACAGTTTTGCCGGAAGCGCCCTTGTCGGCACTGTGCTTGGCACTGCAGTAGGTGCAGCAGCTGGCGGTGATGAAGGAGCCGGCGTTGGTGCTGCAACCGGGCTATTTGTAGGCAGTTTAATTGGCATTGATGAAGCCAATGCATCTTCATACCAATCACAGCGTCACTACGACAATGCTTATATCCAATGCATGTATGCAAAAGGACATCGCGTTCCTGTTTCAGGTCTTGTGGAGCAGCGGCCAGCGAACAGGTCAGCTCCAACAAAATCCAGAGGTTACTACCCACCGCCACCCCCTCCACCCGGGTATAAACCGCCAGACGCACCTAGATAGTAAAAGTGAATGATTGCAAAATATTGGCACCTGCTTGCAGGTGTCATGTATCTTTTGCTACACATCACATTTCAATTGTCAGGTTTGCGACGAAACAACAATTATCGTAATATTTAATAAAATCAATTAGTTAAATAATAAAATTTACTGGCATGCTGTTTGCTAAAGATTAAGTGACATCAAAATCAAAGGCATTTCATCATGGCAACCCTCAGCGAGAAGGTGCAGGACGTTTTTAACGAGCCAGGCTGCGACAAGAATCAGGCCAAGGGTGAAAAAGAACGTAAAAAAGGCTGTACCAAGCAGCTTACACCAGGAGCGGCGGCAGGTGGTTGCGCGTTTGATGGCGCTAAAATCGCCCTGCAGCCAATTACTGATGTGGCGCATCTGGTGCATGGACCTATCGCCTGTGAGGGTAACGGCTGGGATAACCGCGGGGCTAAATCTTCCGGCTCACAGCTTTATCGTACCGGATTTACCACCGACATCAACGAGCTGGATGTGATTTACGGCGGTGAGAAACGCCTGTTCAAATCCGTGCGCGAGATTATCGACAAGTATGATCCGCCTGCTGTTTTTGTGTATCAAACCTGCGTTACCGCACTCATTGGCGATGACATTGAGGCTGTGTGCAAGGCTGCCACTGCCAAATTTGGCAAACCCATCATTCCGGTCAATGCGCCCGGCTTTGTCGGTGCCAAGAACCTGGGCAATAAATTAGCCGGTGAAGCGTTGCTGGAGTATGTGATCGGCACTGAAGAGCCTGAATTCACCACGCCTTATGACATTAACATTATCGGCGAATACAATCTTGCGGGAGAGCTTTGGCAAATCAAGCCATTGCTGGATGAGTTGGGCATACGTGTTTTGTCCTGCATTTCAGGCGACGCAAAATACAAGGAAGTCGCCTATTCCCACCGTGCCAGAGCTGCCATGATGGTATGTTCCAAGGCTATGATCAATGTAGCGCGCAAAATGGAAGAACGCTACGGCATTCCGTTTTTTGAAGGTTCTTTTTATGGCATTTCCGATACCAGCGAAAGCCTGCGCCAGATTGCCAACTTACTCGTAGCGCGTGGCGCGCCAAGTGACATTATCATGCGCACTGAAAAATTGATTTTTCGTGAAGAAATACGTGCGTGGAAGCAAATCAACCACTACCGCCCCAAGCTGCAGGGTAAGAAAGTACTGCTCATTACCGGCGGCGTTAAGTCCTGGTCTGTGGTTTCAGCCTTACAGGAAAGCGGCATGGAAATCGTCGGCACCAGCGTGAAGAAATCTACCGATGAGGACAAAGAGAAAATCAAGGACCTGATGGGCGAGGATGCACATATGTTCGACGATATGCGCCCGCGCGACATGTACGCGATGCTCAAGGAATCGCGCGCTGACATCATGCTTTCCGGCGGGCGCAGCCAGTTTGTAGCACTCAAAGTCAAAATGCCATGGCTGGATATTAATCAGGAGCGCCACCACGCTTACGCCGGTTATGTTGGCATGGTGGAACTGGTGAAACAGATTGAACAAGCACTGTATCACCCTGTGTGGGAACAGGTGCGCAGGCCTGCCCCTTGGGAAACAGTCCCGGCAATTACTGCAGAAGCAAAGGCTGCATGATGGCTACCGTCAATACCAACCACAAAGCTTGTACGGTCAACCCGCTTAAGATGAGTCAGCCGATTGGTGCGGCGCTTGCTTTTATGGGCTTGAATAACTGCATGCCCACACTGCACGGCTCGCAGGGATGTACTTCATTCGGGCTGGTGCTATTTGTGCGGCATTTCCGCGAAATGATACCGATGCAGACTACCGCCATGAACGAGGTCACCACCATTCTCGGTGGCATGGAAAACATCGAACAGGCCATCATGAATATATGGCAGCGTGCCAAGCCGGATGTGATCGGCCTCGCCTCTACTGGTCTGACGGAAACCAAAGGTGATGATGTCGATGCCTACCTCAAACTAATCCGCGCCAGGCATTCTGAAATCGCTGACATGGCGATTGTCTATGCCTCCACACCGGATTACGTGGGTGCTTTTCAGGATGGCTGGAGCAAGGCAGTTACGTGCATTGTGCAGGAAACCGCCGTGCCGTGCAGTGTGAAGCAGGTAAATCGCGTCAACGTGCTGCCCGGTTCACACCTGACACCTGGCGACATTGACGAAATACGCGAAATCATCGAAGCCTTTGGCCTAGATGCAGTCTTCATTCCCGATATTTCCGGCTCGCTGGATGGACATATCCCGGAAGACTTCACCCCCACCACCCTGGGCGGTACCACGCTGGAACAGTTACGCACCATGGGTGCAGCCCGGGCGACTATCGCAATCGGGGAGCAGATGCACGCTGCCGCCATTGAGCTGGAAATGAAAACCGGTGTGCCTTACACCATGTTTGACCGGCTTACTGGCCTGGAAGCTAACGACCGCTTTCTGCAGCACCTATCGGTATTGTCCGGCAAGCCGGTGCCAATGAAGTATCGCCGCCAGCGCAGCCAGTTGCAGGATGCCATGCTGGACGCACATTTCTTCACTGGCGGCAAAAAAGTGGCTATCGGTGCTGAGCCGGATTTGTTGTGGTCGCTTGGCAATTTTCTGGTGGAAATGGGCTGTGAACTTGGTGCTGTAGTTACTACTACACACTCGCCGGTGCTGGAAAAACTGCCGGCTGAAGAAGTGTTAATCGGCGATCTGGAAGATCTTGAAATGCGTGCCAAAGAATGCGACCTGCTGATTACACATTCACATGGCAGGCAAATGGCAGAAAGGCTGAAGTTGCCCTTCCTGCGTTACGGGTTCCCCACTTTTGACAGGCTAGGCGCTGCGCACAAGGTCACGGTGGGCTACCAGGGCACCAAAGAGCTTGTGTTTGAACTGGGCAATACTTTCCTTGCCGATGAGCATGATGCTACACCTGAAACCTGGCGCGATAGGATCAGGACTGATTTTGGTGAAGTCGATACTGCCAGTGCATGCACTTCAAACGGCAGTTGTGCCAGCTGCAATTAGGTAAGTTTTTTAAAGAGATTGAATATCAAAGAGTCAGGAGAAACACATGAAAGTCGCTTTTGCTACACAGGATCTAAAACGCGTCGATGCTCATTTTGGCTGGGCCAAGAACATTGCTATCTACGAATTAACCCCAAACGGCCACCAGTTTATCGAAGCTGTGCAGTTTGATGGCGACCTTAAAGAAGACGGCGACGAAGATAAGCTCGCCCCAAAACTTGAAGTCATTAAAGGCTGTGCTTTGCTGTATGTAGCCGCTATCGGCGGCTCGGCTGCGGCCAGAGTTGTCGCACACAAAATCCATCCCATCAAAGTAGCCGAAGCAGAAGTGATTGAAGAAGTGCTTGTAAAGCTGAAAGACGTACTCAACGGCACCCCGCCCCCATTCTTGAGAAAAGCCTTGATGCGCGACCAGGAACGCACATTCGACTTCGACGAAGAAGAAACAGTTTAATCAGGAGAAAGACATGACATCGACCGCTGCAGCATTAGCAGAAATACCGACAGATAACGACCCGTGGAAATCAGCCTTTGTGCAGGAACTGGTAAAACAATGGCGCGCTCAGGATACGCACGGCGCTTGGGAAGGTAAAGACAACGCCACTTTGCTTGCGCCATACATCATCACCAAGGAACAGCGCAAGGAAATGCCGATTATCGGCGACCCTGACCCGGAAACCATCTGGCGTTTGGAGCTTTTTTACAATGCCGTCGGCCTTGCCATTGAGCGCGAAACCAGAATCATGGTATCGCCAATGATGAAAATGCACCATGAAGGTTTTGGCAAAATGATACTCACTGCCGGCCGTTTGGTGGTGGTTAACAAGCAACTGCGCGATGTACATCGTTTTGGATTTGAGACTATGGAAAAACTGGCTGCCGAGGGTGAAAAATTCGTGTCAGAAGCCATTGCGATGATACGTAAATTTCCAGAAGTGGCGAATTACGGATAAGTGAGAATCCGTTCACCATGACCATAAATAACCGTTCACCCTGAGCCTGTCGAAGGGTGAGATGTTCATGGTTCGACAGGCTTCTCGCATGAATAACCGGCTTCAGCTGGTATATTCTGCGGTGATGCCAAGAACTGGTACACCACGAACGGGATACAAAGATACAACAGGAGCATTTATTTATGAGCGACATCGACACCATCAAGGCGGAAGTAAAAAAACTGAACGCCCAGGCCACACAACTCAAGATGGATCTGCATGATCTATCTGAAGACCTACCCACAGGCTGGGAAAAAATCCCGGAAATAGCGGAAAAAACATTCAAATCCTACCAGCAACTCACTGAAGCCCGCAAACGACTATCAGCGGCAGGAGGCTAACATGGCATATACCGTAACCCTACCCAGCGGCGTTGAATGGACTCCGCAATTCGCTGAGAGTATCGAAGAAGAAAAATGCATAGGCTGTGGCCGCTGTTTTAAAGTCTGCGGACGTGATGTGCTGCAACTGGTTGGCATTGATGAAGATGGCGAACGGCTTGCTGTGTCAACCGATGACGACGATGATGACAGCGAGTACGAGAAAAAGATCATGACCATCGCGCACCCGGAAAACTGCGTTGGCTGCGAGGCTTGTGCCAAAATTTGCCCGAAAAAATGCTATACGCATGGGCCATCCGCCACTGCATAAACGGATAACATTTACACCATGCAGGCGCTCACCATACCCAGCATCGCTGTGACAATCCGTGCGGATAACCGCATGGATGAGTATGATGACATCATTGAACTGTTGACGGATCACCGCAGTGACGATAGTGAGGAAACACGGCGCATGATCGTGTTTGTGGCTGAAGCTTGCATGGGCAATAATCATTTATGGCAAGACATGCAGCTACCTAACCGCACGGCGCTGTCAGAGCTGATGCAAAAGCACTTTCCTACCCTTGCCGCCAAAAATACCGGTGACATGAAATGGAAGAAGTTTTTCTACAAACAGCTCTGTGAGCGTGCTGACATTTTTATCTGTAAATCACCCAGCTGTGGCGTGTGTGTGGATTACAATAAGTGCTTTGGTGCTGAGGACGATGCCGTGTGATGCCATGAAGCCAGAACCTGCCGTAGATCATACAGAACCACTAAATTCTGCACTACAGACCGTCCGCGCTTATCATCAGCGCACAAAACACCGTTTTGAGGCCTACGCGCCAGGGCCAGACACCTTGGATTGGGATGCCCAGCCCGCACCTTTTCGGCATTTTGAGAACTCACCCAGTTTTCAGCTACCTGTTTTCAGCGCAAGCCTGCAAGACCCTGCCCTGCTAGTAGCACTAACCCGCCCATTCTCCTTGCTGGGCAACCCTATTCAACCTCTGCCATACACTTTATCTACACTAGGCGCACTGCTGCATCTGGCACTTGGCATCACCTCATGGAAATCTTATGGTCCAGACCGCTGGGCAGTGCGCGCTAATCCTTCCAGCGGCAATCTGCACCCGACAGAAGCTTACGTACTGGTGCGCGGTCTGCAAGGTCTGCCAGATGGTGTCTATCATTATTGCCCCGAAAATCATATGCTGGAACATCGGGCCAACCTTACTGTTACGCCTGGCAATGCGCCAATGCTGCAAATCGGGCTAAGCTCTGCGATGTGGCGCGAGGCATGGAAATACGGCGAACGTGCGTTTCGTTACTGCCAGCTGGATGCCGGCCATGCTGTCGGCGCGCTGGCTTACGCGGCCAGCGTAATGGGCTGGTCGCTGGCTGAACAAAGAAATATAAGTACAGATACACTGGCGCAATGGCTGGGCGTGGATAGAACCGATGATTTCCCGGCGCGCCGCTATCCCGAGACCGAGCGCGAAGAAGCTGAAATACTGCTTAACGTGTCATTTAATAGCAGCAAGACCACTACTGCCGCCCCAGTTATAACGCCATTTAATTGGCAAGGCATAGCCTCCACCATAGACGCACACCCGATGTACCGCTGGCCGGTAATTGAAGACGTCGCTATCGCATCCAGACACAAGGCCGACAACACGGTACCTGTGATCACATTGCCCGCAGTCAGTTCAGCTTGCTTGGCTGCAAAATCAATAACTGCCGCTGATGTGATACTCGGTCGCCGTAGCGCTCAACGCTTTGACGCTAGTCACGTGATGCCAGCACAAGACTTTATCGCCATACTGGATGCACTTCTACCTAGAGCTTCTGCCCCGTGGAATGCATTAGCCACGCCACCAAGTATCAATCTATTGCTGTTTGTGCATCGCGTCGAGGGCTTTGAATCCGGGCTTTATCTACTGATACGTGAGCCACGCCTTGCCGCGCAGCTGGACGCCAATTTAAACCAGCAGTTTTTGCGTAAACCTATTTCCAATATACCCGCACATTTAAACCTGCAATTGCTAACGCCAGCTCCGGCAGCCGAACTGCACCGCGTAGCGCGCAGCCTGCACTGCCATCAGGATATTGCCGCAAATGCCTGCTTCGCCATTGGTATGTTGGCTGAGTACGATGGCGTAATTGCCGACAAACCATCCGCATATCGTGATCTGCACCGCGAGGCCGGCTTGATCGGCCAGGTGCTTTACCTGCAGGCTGAAGCGCATGGTTTGCGCGGCACCGGAATCGGCTGTTTTTTTGACGACCCGATACACCAGTTACTGGGTCTGACTGATGAAACTTTCCAAACCGTTTACCACTTCACCGTGGGCCTTGCTCTGGACGACACGCGCATTGAAAGCATCCCAACTTCTATACCAATATCCACGATAGCGAGAACATCATGAGTACCGCATTCCAACGCATTTCACCCCAACAGGCTACCGACCTTATTTTGCGCTCCAGAGCCGGCATTACGCCGCTAGCACTGTTTGACTCGCGCGACGCGGCAAGCTACGCAAAATCCCACATTAAGGGTACAGACCATCTCACTGAACATGGTTTTAGTGATGTCGTTGCCAGCTTGCCAAAAAACATCCCGGTGATGATCTATTGTTATCACGGCAACGCCAGCCAGGTGTATGCCAGCATGTTCAGCGACTTCAAATTCAGCGAGGTATACAGTGTAGATGGCGGCTATGAAGCACTTGCGCCGGCCTTGCCGGAACGGCCTGCACTCACAGCCGAATCCAGCAAGGCACTGGCTGAGTTTATTACCGAGCACCACTTTGACCCAGCCGACCTCAACAGCCCATGGCATCATGCGCTCACGCCGCTTATGCGCGCCGCATTGTCTGGTTATGATGATTTGGTCGAAGAACTGCTGGCCTTGGGCGTGAACATCCACATGCGTAACTTTGATGGCAATAATGCGTTATGGCTGGCTTGCGTTTCAGGGAATGCCCAGCTGGTACAAAGGCTTATTGATGCCGGCATCGAACTTGATAACCGTAACCTCACCGGTGCAACAGCGCTTATGTATACGGCATCCAGCGGCAAACATGAAATGATGAAAATCCTGCTCGATAACGGCGCTGATCCATTTATCCGCACCGATGATGATTACCTTGCGGTGGAACTGGCGGCAACTGAAGAATGCCTTAAATTGCTGCGACACACAGCCTCTTAGATTTAAGCCAAAGCGGAGGGTTACACTTTTAGTTAACCCGCTCTGGCTAGCATATTACCATGCGTTGCCAAGCGCGATAAAAACGCCCCATCTTTTTACCACCCACCGAAAATATTGCGTTTCTGTGTAAATACTGTAATGTTTAACACTAAATTTTTGTTGAACCACCTCAAGCAATGTCGGTAGTTTAATCACGCAGATGTGCTTTACAATTAGCAGTAAAGTTAACAAAGTATATTTGGATGAATAACTTAACAACAATTTCGACTGCCACTTTCACAGTCAGCCTGTAACTTATGCCCAACCCATCATTCAAGAGGGATGCTGCGGTGACGCGCACCGCTTCTTAACTCAAACATTAGAATCAGAGCGCATATCATGCCAAAGAAGACTCCTTGTACGATTCCCGAACCGGCCTCAATTGCCGCAATCCAGCATGTTGCGCTAAAGGAGCCAGATCACCAGCGACAAGAAATTGCGGAGTATGTCGAGTGGCAAGTGAATAAGGGCGCAGAAACGAACCACAAGGTTGTGCACTTGGAGCGCATTAAGTCCGAGGTCGTCTTCGGAACAGAGCACGTAGCCTGGGACGTTCACACAGACGAACCAGGACGGTGGTGGGTTATCACAGGCCCTACTAACCTCTACTCTCAACAAGCATTCCCGTCGCTCGATTACACACTGTCGTTCCATGTTGGCGTCACGGCGCGAGTGGCGGCCCGCGACGCAAAGAGTGCGCCGCCTTCTCGTGGAGATCGCCTACGTTCAACGTGGCGGCGGTGGGAGACCGCAACCGATGCCATTGATCTTGCGCGTGAGTCGGAAGACTTTCAGGCCGTTGGTATGCGGTGCCGCGAAACACTTGTTAGTCTTGCTAAGGCATTGCAGAGGGATATCACAGTTCCTCAAGACACAGAGCCCCCGAAAGCAGCCGATTTCGTTGGTTGGTCTATCCTGATCGCACAGCACTTCGCCTCCGGTTCTCGTAACGAGCATGTGCGTAGTTACCTCAAGACGACTGCCAAAGAGACGTGGCAACTCGTCAACTGGCTGACTCATACATCAAAGGCTAGCTTGCACGAGGCACACTTGGCACTTGACGCAACTTCCAACTTATTGGGAATGATCAGCCTTGTAGTCATGCATGGTGAGGCGGGTTCACCCGAAGCGTGCCCTAAATGTGGGTCATACCGAATTGTCTCGGTCTATGAGCCAGATCTAGACCGAGATCCACCTTATGTAAGCCTGTGTGAGTCATGTGGCTGGAACGATCATGACACTGATGCTTAACCCCTCGCTGCAGCAAGCGTAGGCGCACTCGCCTTTGGTAGTGCGCCCTATCTAGTTTGAAATCTATTTTCGGCGTACTCGTGAAGTAGTACGCCCTACATTAAAAATTAAACGCTCAATATTTCAATTGTCACATCTTCTTCGCCTAACACTGCCTGACAAGCCAAGCGAGATTTAGAACCTACACCCACTGTGGCATCAAGTCTTTCATTTTCTTCACGCTGGATTTTAGATAAACTTTTGCGGCCTTCTAACACTGAAATATGGCAGGAGCCGCACTCGGCTTTGCCTGAACACTTATGCATGATATTTTCACCAACAGCTAATAGCGCAGAAAGAATACTGCTGCCGGGAGCAGCTTGATAGGTTTTTCCAGAAGGTTGAACGGTAAGAACAGGCATGGCTTTAACTCCTATAAAATTTATGAGTAGAATTATTTGTCGGTTTTGTCGCAAAAATTACGCGAAAGCACACAAAACTGAGTGCATAAAGAGCTAAAAGCAAACTGTGTACCAGTTTATTAAGCCCGACTCATAACTACTCTAATTTCAACACCATGGGATTAAACGCCTTGGAAACCAGCATCACACGGTCACCTGTGCGCAACTCCCCCGCCTCGCTTGGCATCGCCACCACGCGCACGATCTGGTTGCCAACCAAGACGGTCAGCGAGAACAGCACATCCATCGGTTCAATGGCAAGAATCTCCCCCGTAAAGCGGAATTTGCCGCTGGTCTGGCCTGCGCTGAACACTTCGTTTGGGCTGCCTTGTTGCACGATGCGCCCTGCTTCCATCAGCATGACGCGACTGGCGAGTTTGTAGACCTCACCGACATCATGACTGACAATGATGGTAGTAATGCAAAAGTGGCGTTGCAGCCGCAATATCTCGTCATGCAGGCGTGAGCGCATCTCGGTATCCAATGCAGAGAATGGCTCATCCAGCAGCAGCAGGCGCGGTTCCGAAGCCAGTGCACGCGCCAGTGCAACACGCTGCTTTTGTCCGCCTGACAAGGTATCCGGCTTACGGTATTGCAATTCACCGAGATCCATCAGCGCCAATAGTTCATCTACGCGCTTTTTTGCGCTGCCTTTGCGTAACGCAAATTCCAAATTACCGCGCACTGTCATATTGGGGAACAGCGCGTAGTCCTGGAACATATAACCTACGCGACGATGCTGCGGCGGCAAGTTGATACGCACGGCGCTATCGAGCCAGGTTTCACCGTTAACGACCACCCCCCCCTGCTCCGGCTGATCCAGCCCGGCCAGGCAACGTAACAATGTGGTTTTGCCCACACCAGATGGCCCAAACAGAGCAACAAATTCACCTTCGGCAATATCAAGGCTGACATTCAGTTGAAACTCGCCATTGGCGCCATGCAAACGCTTGTTGATGCTCGCTATTATCATTTAAGCGCCTTGCGGTTGACTATGTAAACCAGCAGCAGAATCAGGAACGACAGGCAGAACAGCACACCTGCGTAAAAATTGGCAGCGGCATAATTGAGCGCTTCGACTTCATCGTAAATGGCAATCGATGCCACGCGGGTCTCATTGGGTAGGTTGCCGCCTATCATCAGCACAACGCCAAACTCGCCCACGGTATGGGCAAAGGCCAGTACCGTGCCGGACAGCAGCGCAGGCTTGATGTTGGGCAGCAGCACACGCAGGAATGTCTGCCAGTTCGATTTGCCCAGCACCTGCGCGGCATCTGTGAGCGAACGCGGCAGATTCTGGAATGCCGCCTGTACCGGATGCACCAGAAAAGGGAAGCTGAATATCACTGAGGCGACAATCAGCCCTTCAAAGCTGAATGCCAGGCGCAAGCCTGCCACGCGGTCCAGCCACTGGCCGAACCAGTGCTCGGGGCTGAAGGCGAGTAGCAGGTAAAAACCCAATACCGAAGGCGGCAGCACCAGCGGCATGCTCACCATTGCCTCAACAACAGGCTTGAAACGTATGCGCGTATTGGCCAGCCACCAGGCAAACGGCACACCTATACAAAGCAGGATGGCTGTGGTGACTGAGGCCAACTTGAAAGTAAGAAGTAAGGGCTGCCAATCAATGGTCATGATGCCCTGCCATGAGTGCGATTTCGTTAGCTTTGACCAGTGCTTCCACCGCGTCGCCGACAGCCAGCTGCATGCGATCTATGCTACGCGTGGTGACCACGCTGATCAGCAGCTTGCCGGCATAATCAAGTGTCACGGCGCTGAGAATATCGCCACGCTCTATGCTGCGGATAGTGACCGCAATGCGGTTACGCAGGCTGATAAGACCGCTGAGATCTTTCGCCAGCGAGACTTCGGTTTCCTTGAACAGCAGTGTGACATCGCTACCGACGTGCAGATATTCCGCCGTCTCTGGCGTTTCCAGCAATGTTGCGGCAAATACATCTGCACCAACAGCCACGTCCACCAGTGACATGTGGCTGTTGCTATCTATGGCGGCGATTTTTCCTGTCAGGCGGTTCACGGTAGTTTATATCCATTCTTTGCAAATATTTCGCGGGCCTTGGCTGAAAGCACAAAACCGTAGAACTTGCGCGCGGCTTCGCCATTTGTTTCCGAACCATGCTTGAGGATAACCACGCCCTGCGCTATTGGTTCGTAACTTTCCGGCGGGACTTCCACCCACTTGCCCTTACCGGCAGTTTCGGGAGCCACGACAATGGATTTGGCGCTAAAGCCGACATCTGCCGCCTTGCTATCTACATACTGGCTCACCTGCGTAATGCTTTCCCCATAGACCAGTTTGGGCTCAATGGCTGCACGCACCTTGTAATAATCCAGCGCTTTCAATGTCTGGCGCCCGAATGGTGCGACCTTGGGATTGGCGATGGCAATCTTGCCTACGCTTGCATCCGTGAGCCCAGCAACACCCTTGCTCAGATCGATGTCTTTTTGCGTCCACAATACCAATTGGCCGTATGCATAAGGTTTAGGCTGGGTAGTCGCATAGCCATCCTTATAGAGCCCTTCCGGAAACTCCATATCGGCAGACATGAAGATATCAAAAGGAGCGCCGTTACGAATTTGTGTAGCCATTTTGCCTGAGGATCCCAGCGCGCTCTGCGCATCAATGCCGGTTTCTTTCTTGAATTCGGCAGCGAGGTCGTCAAATACATACTTAAGGTTAGCCGCTATCGCCACGGTGAGCGGCTCAGCACTCGCAACAATAGCATGTGTCAGCAATATTAATATCAAAAAAAACTGTTTAAAGATTCTCATATGTCCTCCTAATGATAGGGTAAATAGATTAAAAATCATACTGTGCGCGTAACAGAAGTGCCTTTTCAGTGTCGTCTACTTTGCTATTTACATTTATCGGCGTATCAAAGTTGGTGCGTACGAAATTTAGAACAACGCGCGCGTTTGGATTGAATAACCATTTTGCACCCACAGTCCAGGCATCTGCCTCGCTGGTATAACCAGTGGTAGCTGACGTTGGTTTGAGCATGTTTTTGAAGTCAGAGGCATCAAATTTGCTGTAACGTAATCCAAGTTCAAACGCACCCCAGCCATCTTTGTCATTAAGGTTCTGCTTTGGTTTGACTCGTCCATATACGCCACTCTTGTATGTATCTGACCAATTTTCCCCGGTAACCAGCCAGTTAAGGTCTGCATACCAGCCATTGATATCATTGTCGAAATTTTTATTACGCATGGCTGCCGGCAAATCCGTTGATGCATTTGTCCTGCCATCATAATTTGCGTTAATGTATTCGGCATTCAGCTTGACGGGGCCATAAGCGAGGGATGTTTCCACTCCCCAACGTGTGCGGTCAGCTTTGTTGGGGTTACCTAATCCACCTACAGTGAAGAACGTGGCGCCATTTGCTTCAGTACCCTGAGTAATGGAACTGCCGGTAGCTGTAGAGAAATCAATATCGCCATCGCTGGCAGATGCGCCAACATGAATCACAGCATTTTTGATGTCGGCCAGACTGGCAATATTAGCGTTAATTCTGCCGCCAAAGTCCTTGTGGTCATTCACGTTATCATTATTCTGACCGGTGCCGTTTACTATATACGCGTTATAGTTCAACCACGACGTGGGATCACCAAACACCATGACGCCGCGGTCATAAGTTGAGGTGAAGATGGCACCATTATTAGTGGCCAGGGAAAGCTCGCTGAAATCAATAAAATTGGTGCTGTAAGTGCGCTCAAGACCAAAGAATGGTTTGAATTGACCGGCACGGATTTTAGCGCCTTTCCACCGTGTGTAATCGAGATAACCATAGGTTAAGGCAGTGGTAGCCTTGCTACCATCGCTCACGTTGTTATATTCGCCTTCCACACGCACTGCAAAATCCTTAAGAAAGCTAAAAGTGCCGCCAAACCGTGCCCTGCGGATGAAGAAGCCGTCATTTTTCCATTCATCAGGGTCGAAAGTACGATAATCCGCCTGGATGCGACCATTCAATTGCAATTTCCAGTCACCTGAGCCGTCATCGAAAACCAGCCCATCCTTGAACGAGCCATATACCGGGCTGCCTTTGCTCTTGCCTTTGTCGCTTGACCGCCCATTCTGCAGCGCTGATAACTCATTAGCCATCGCCTTCATCTGCCATTGCTGTTCTTCAAGCATTTTCTGCAATTTTGCAATTCTGTCGTCGGTATTGCTATCCGTGTTTTCTGCCGCATAAGCAGTATTGATACACAAGGCAAGCAACACGCCGCACTTCAATTTCCATCCATATTCCATTTTAAATCCCCTATAAAAATATCGCAATAAAGTAAGCTATATAACGGTAGCCAAAAAAGTACGGGCAAAACCACCGACTTAGTCGGTTATGCCCATAATCACGCTGCTTGCCTTAAACACTGCGCAGACTTCAACACCAACTGCCAGATCGAGGCTGGTTACGCTTTCATTGGTGATAACCACGCTAACCGAATTACCGCCATCCAATTGCATGACGACCTCGGTATTCACGTTGCCCGGTATAATCCGCACAATTTTTCCGACAAGCTTGTTGCGCGCACTGACTTTTCCTGCCGCATCCGGCGTGGCGAGTATGATCCAGCTGGCCTTAACCAGCGCCCATGCCTCACTGCCGATTTTAAGACCGAGATTATCCAGACCATCGTGAGTGATTACGGAATGGATTTTGTCGCCCCCGGTGAGTGACAGCTCCACCTCCACATTGACTGGCCCTAGCTTTATCGCACTTACTTTGCCAAAAAACTGATTTCTTGCGCTGGTTTTCACAGACAACCTCCTAATAAATTGATAAACATTGTCAAAATCTTCAATACCTGCGCTGGCCGCCGCCATGAAGCGCTGATGTTCACGCAATAGAGCGCGATAGGCGTCAACAATACGGATACCTGTCACTGTAAGTTGCGTTCCGCCGCCACCCTTGCCGCCTGTCATGGTGACTACCAATGGCTCGCTGAACATGCCGTTCATGGCATCCACTGCATCCCATGCCCCTTTGTAGCTTAGCCCAACCGCTTTTGCCGCCTGAGTTATCGAGCCATACTCGCCAATTTTTTCCAACAATCCAATGCGCTTGTCGCTTAGCAGATTCTGCGCATCACGCCCCAGTGACAGCGAACCTACTATTGTTAGTTCGTCCACTTTTTTATGATCGTTTTGTTTAGTCATACTTAACCTTATTATTGTCGTAATATAAACAAGTATATATCGATAAATACTATAGAGCAGAATTCATGCCAAAAAAACAATATCAATCAATACAAGCAGTTATCATTATCGTCGTTATAGCCTTAACGCTTCACTAGATAGCATTGTCGCAAATGCTACAAACGTATTCACACCCAATCATTCATGTTTATCACTTATGGAACAGGTGAAAATAACTCAGGAATACTCTTGCGGAAAACCCTGAGCCACATAAGAGTAGCCGGCACCAATGAGCGTACCCCGAACCATAATGCATCACGTTCGGATCCGTTAGCCGTGGCTAGTTGCACACTGAGTAAAGACCAGCCTGCCCAATCGATCTCACTCATTTTCCGCTTGAGGTCTTCAGGCACCTTTACAGCAATTCCTGCCATCACCGTCATCTGCCTGAGTGCTTCCTGCTGAGTAATGCGGCTTTCAAAGAACTGTTCAGGCTCCAGCCCCTCGGTTAATATAAGAACTGACTCACCGGCTTCTTCCAAGATACCCAGCATGGCACTGGAGAGTATTGTCATGCCGCCGCCCCTATTGCGTAGGCCTCAATCACTGAGGCACCTACGGTATCCTGCGGGTCAATTTCACGCAGCTTGGCAAGGATTAACTCTGCATCATCTGCACGCTGCTGGCGCAAACGAATAAAAGCCAGCGCCTTGAGGCTAAATAAATAAAAATGCTGCGGCGCATTTACATTTGACCAGTCACAAGAATCCTTATCTTGTGACCGCCAGTCGGCCGGAATATGTGCCTGGCGTGCGGCGGCATCAAGCGCCAGGCAAGCCGCCCGTTCCGCATCCCCCAGGCGTTTATGGTTAAAGTAGAACTTGTAAAGCGTATAGTACACATGCAGGCAGCCAGGATCCGCTATCTGCGCGCGCCACAGCAGCGACTCTGCATCACGCCAATCGCCAGAAGCAGCGGCAGCAGTCAGGTAGCCCGCTACACGCGGCGGCAAATCATCAGTGGCAACAATACCTTGCAAAGCACTCTACCAGATAGATTCAGGCACTTTAAGGCGTTCAACCACCTTATCACCCAGCAAATGCTCATCGATGATGGTGGTAACGTCATCTTTGGTCACACCGCCGTACAGAACACCTTCAGGGTAAACCAGCACATTAGGTCCGCTGTCACAAGGGCCAAGACAGCCTGAGTAGGTGACAGAAAACTTATCCCACAGATTACGCGCCTGTACCTGCTGCCAGAATGTCTGCAGAATTTCATTACTGCCTTTAGCCTGGCAGGAGCCACGAGGATGGTTAGGTGGTCTGGCTTGGTTGCAGACAAATACGTGTTTAGCTGGTTTTGGCATCATGCTTCCTTTGTTGATTAAGGGTAAAATTGTTCAGGCAGGTTTAACAGTAACATCACCCAGCACCATCGCCTGGCAAGCAAGCCGGTTATTGGTCTTAGCAAATTTCTGTTTTAATAGTTTTGTTTCCAATACTGAAGGTGGCGAGAGATTTTTCGCGCCTTCCAGCACCTCGATCATGCAGTCGCCACAATCATTTTCCTTGCACCCAAATGGGATGCTCGCCCCGATTTTTTCAGCCACTTCAACAATACGGGTACCGCGCGGCACGGTAATGGTAGTGCCAATATCGGCAAAGGTAATATTGCATTTGGACATGATTTTTCCTTACAAAGGTGCGACAACAACGTCACCAAATACTTGTGTCTGGCAAGCCAGGCGGCAATCCTTGCCTATAAAATTCTCCCGCTGCATTTTTTCCCGCAGGGCATTGATATCCTTTGTGGCACGCCATCCATCCATTATTTCCTGAAAGCGTGCAAGCAATACGGCACTTTCCTCTTTAGATGCTGCCGACAGGTTTTCTTTGCCTTTAATCACCTCAAATAAACACTCTCCGCAATCCCCTTCGCGGCAGTTGTAGGCAATATAAGAACCCACCGCTTCTGATAGTTCGATAATACGGGTGCCGACCGGGACAGTGACCGTCACGTTGACGTCAGAAAATGTAACTTTTGCTTTGGCCATTATTCAGTCCCGGTTTCATGAAGTTGATGTTTGATGTTTGATGTGCTTCAGTCTAGCTGGCAAGCGCAGTAGTTTTAAACATGATTTAACCGAATTTGAACAGAATGCCGTACCCACCTCTTGGATATTCCCAAGCGACATTACGGTGTTCGTCGCAGATGATGCGGCAGGTACCGCACTCCAGGCAGCCATCGCTAATCACGGTTACTTGTCCGTTACCTTCCATGGTCCAGCAGGCGGCAGGACAACAGGTAGTGCAGGCCTGGCTTTCGCATTGGTTGCGGCATTTATCTTCATCGATGATGCTGATATGCGGGCGACCGGAATCAACCTTGTAGCGGTTTTGAAAAAGCTTTTCTTCAACTTTAACCATCACACTCATTCGAATGCCCTCCATAACTTAAACGCATCACCCATCAGGCCAAACAATGAACGGCGATGACGGAAACTTTTACGAATTTCGCGTTCTTTGGTTTTCTTATCCACTCCATCTACCGTCAGCATGGTGCGGGCTGCCTGCGAGATCAGATCCGGGTAGTCATTAAAGAATTGCGGGTTGGTGTGGAACACATCAGGCATGTTCTTGTACTTTTTAAGGTCTTTCATCACAAAGCTTTCATCCAGCCGCGCTTTGTAGCGTTTAAGATTTTCCGCAGTAAATGCCTTACCCTCGTTTTTCAGCTCAATGAGCGTATCAGCCGCATGCATGCCCGTTGTCATGGCAAGATTAGAGCCTTCGCGATGTACTGCATTCACAAACATGCCGGCATCACCCACAATCATCCAGCCATCACCATACAGGTCTGGTACTGCGTTAAAACCGCCTTCAGGAATCAGATGCGCGGTGTATTCTTTCATTTCGCCGCCTGCCAGCATGGGCTGTATGGAAGGATGCGCCTTCATTTGCTCCAGCAATTGATAAGGCGTGATTTTCTGCTTCTTAAAGTCAGACAGCATGCAGCCAACACCGATAGTGATTGATTCGCGATTGGTATATAGAAAGCCGGTACCCATCATGCCTTTGGTAATCTTACCTACCATCTCAATGACCACACCCTCTTCCCCCGTGACATTAAAGCGTTGCTCAATGACTTCCTGCGGCATAAAGTGAATTTCCTTTACTGCCAATGCCACATCCTTGGGCTGCAACTCCGGGTGGAACCCTGCCTTTTTAGCCAGCAATGAATTCACGCCATCGGCAAGTATCACGGCATCCGCATAAATTTCACCACCCTGACGGTCTGTCATTACCCCAATCACCCGCTCACCATCCAGCAGCAGGTTGGTAACGGTGGTTTCGCAGATCAGCAATGCACCAGCTTTCTGCACGCGCTCCGAGAACCATTTATCAAATTGCGAACGAATCATGGTGTAACGGTTATAAGGCGGCTTGTTAAAGCTGTCAGAACGATAGTGCGAGCCGACAAACGAATCGTCATCCAGCACCCACATGCGCTGCTCAATCACATGGCGCTCCAGCGGGGCATCATCACGAAAATCCGGGATCAGCTTTTCCAGCGCGTCCGAGTAAAGAATTGCACCCTGCACATTCTTGGAACCCGGAGATTCACCACGTTCAATCTGCAGCACACTTAGCCCTGCTTCGGCCAGCCTTAACGCTGCCGAGTTGCCGGAAGGCCCTGCGCCAACAACGATGACATCAAATTTTTCAGCCATATTTTTCTCCTTATCCTGCTTTTCTGGCCGTTGCCAAATGTGCTTTAAACGCCTCGGTTAAAGCTGGAAGTATGGTCATGGCATTACCGATAATGCCATAGTGCGCAAAATCAAAAATCGGCGCATTCGGGTCATTGTTAATGGCAATAATCACATCCGACGCATCCATGCCGACCCGATGCTGAATCGCACCGGAAATGCCTGCAGCAATATAAAGTTTGGGGCGTACGGTTTTGCCGGACTGCCCTACCTGACGCTCTAAATCTACCCAGCCAGCCTGTACTACAGGTCTGGTCGCACCGACCTCCGCACCCAACACCTGCGCTAAATCCCATATCAATTTGAAATTTTCCGGTTTTTTCATGCCGCGCCCGCCTGACACAATAATGTCGGCAAACGGCAGTTGCGGTTTGTCCTGCATCGCATCAGGAATAAACTCCAGCACCTTGGTGATAATAGAGCTTTCCACCATGCCCAGCTTGTCTTCAATAATGCGGCCATCCCGTCTTGCGTCCCGCTCAGGCATAGGCATCACGCGCGGCCGTACAGTGGCCATTTGCGGGCGATAATTAAGTGTTTGAATCGTACACAGCAAGCTGCCGCCAAAAGTCGGACGTGTGGCCAGCAGGCTACGTGCGTCCAGGTCAACGTTAAGCTCTGTACAATCGGCTGTGAGTCCGGTTTTTAGTGTCGTTGCTACACTGCCAGCCAAATCACGGCCCAGCGTAGTAGCCCCTAGTAATAAAATCTCTGGCTGGTATTTGTTCACTAAATCAGTCAGCCCTTTGGTAAATGGCTCATTGCGATAATCAGTGAGCAACGGGTCTTCCATCAGGTAGCACAAATCCGCGCCATGAAAAAAGGCCTCAAAACAGAAACTGCGTGTTGTGTCGTTTGGCACGCCCATCACCACACCTGCCAATTCCACGCCCAAGCTGTCGGCCAACTTGCGCCCTTCACCAAGCAGTTCAAGTGAAACAGGATGAATCTTGCCGCGCTCGTGCTCAATAAACACCCAAACACCTTTGTAGGCTTTAAGCCTATCATCAAGTTCTATACGCTTTTTACCTGCGGGCTTTTTAGCTTCTGGAGCTTCACTCATGGCTTAACCTTTCTTTTGTTCATGCTGCGCGTTTGGCAATTTCATTTTCCAGTTTTGGATTCTTGGCAAAAACCTTAGCCAGCAAAGTGACGCTTAAATCTTTCGGGTCATTGCTTTCACACTGAATAATTTCAGCCTTAACTGCGCGTGGCGTAGGTGCAAACACCTTGGAAACCACGGTTGGCGAGCCTTTCAAACCTACCGTTGCAATGTCCTCAATACCGGCTTGTTCACGATTCCATACTTTGACCGGGTAACGTGAAGCCCTGAACATGTTTGCCATGGTGGCAAAGCGCATTTCATTCGTACCTTCCAACACGGTAATCAGGCTGGGGGTACTGGTTTTGAGCAACTGAACTCCGCCTTCCGAGCGACGTTCCACCATGATTTCATGTTTTTCCAGATCAACTGAGCGCACCTTGGAAACATATGTCAGCAACTGCATATTCAGGCGCTTGGCAATGCCGGGGCCAACCTGCGCGGTATCACCATCAATGGTCTGCTTGCCGGTAAACACCAGATCAACCGGCATGTCTTTATGTATTTGCGTAATGGCTGAAGCCAGCGCGCAGCTTGTTGCCAAGGTATCTGAACCTGCAAACGCACGGTCAGTAACCAATACCGCATCATCCGCACCGTAAGAAATCGCCTTGCGCAACGCAGTTTCGGCCATTGGCGGCCCCATGGTCAGCACCGTCACACGCCCGCCGTATTCATCTTTTAACCGTAATGCTTCTTCAAGTGCAAAAAGATCATACGGGTTCACAATGGCAGGTACACCCTGACGCATAATCGTATTGGTCACCGGATGCACGCGTATTTGTGCGCTATCGGGAACTTGCTTGATACAGACAACAATATGCATATCAACTCCGTTTGTTTACCTTATTTTTCCATCCAGGTTTTCTAGCTGGATTCTTTTATCTAAGTATCAGCAACCTTTGTGCCAGACTTTTAAATAATTACTTATTTAATATAATTCAAATAGTTGCAACATTTATTTAATATTTAACTTTATTGTAGCAAACCCGACAAATCACGCTGTACTACGCTCACTGAGTGTCTGTTTTAGCTTATTCACGCTTACGGTTTGCACACCGGCTTTATCTTGGAAAACCTTAAACACCTTTTCAGCGACAGCATTGGATTTAACAAAGTCCTTATATGCAAGCTGTAATTTGTCTCCATAAGCAGCGCGTTCTTCAGCTTCTGGCAAACCTTCCTGAACAGGGTCGCGCGCGAGATATTGTTGAAATCGTTTAAGAATATGCAGGCGATTTACTTGCACGACCTGGGGAGCGTAATCCACGCCTAGAAACTCAAAAAACTCTTCGGCGGCTGAAAACTTCTCCATAGTGTTCAATAGCTGGCTCATATAGGCTCCAAATTAAAAATTAGTGTTGGGTTATCTCAGAAACTTCAAGGTACATTCGTCTTAAATCATCAGCCTGCGGTATGCGCTTGGTTGTATTGGCAAACCGGCGGATCTGCGCCAATAACAGCGAAGCTTCATCTTCCAATAGATGAATGCCCAGCTCGGCATACGCGTATCTCACGCCGTGCCCGCCAGAATGTTTGCCTAGTACCAGCTGGCGGTCACGGCCCACCGTTGCCGGGTCAAAATTTTCATAAGTGGCGGGATCTTTTAACAGGCCGTCTACATGCAGGCCAGATTCGTGGGTAAACACAGCTTCACCGACAATACTTTTATTAGCGGCGACTACCCTGCCAGAAGCCTCTGCTACCAGTTTTGAAATTTCGGGAAACCGCTGCATATCAATACCCATATTTACGCCATGTATGCGCCACAATGCCATGACAACTTCTTCCAGCGGTGCATTGCCTGCACGCTCACCTAACCCGTTCACCGTGGTATTCACATGGCTGGCACCAGCCATCAGCGCGGCTATGGAATTGGCTGTAGCCAAACCCAGATCATCATGGGCATGAATTTCAATTTCCAGATCAGTTGCCGCAACAAGGCGGGATATTCGTTCATGGGTTACAAAAGGATCGAGCACGCCCAAGGTGTCGGCATAACGAAAGCGGCTGGCGCCTGCCAGCTGCGCTAGCTCCACCACCTGCAATACAAAGGATTGATCGGCACGTGAAGAATCCTCTCCGCCGACTGAAACCTGCAAACCTAAATCACAAGCCTGACGCACAAAGTAAGCAATCTGTGCCAGCACCCAGTCACGGTTGCGCCCTAATTTGCGCACAATGTGCAGGTCAGAAACCGGAATAGATAAATTGACCGCATTTACACCTGACTTAATGCAGGCAGCCAAGTCTTGTTCTGTCATGCGCCCCCATACCATGAGGCGGCTAGACAATCCAAGGTCAGCAATAGCGTGAATATCTTCAATCTCGGCATCGCCCATAATAGGGATGCCAACCTCAAGTTCAGCAACCCCTGCTCCCGCCAACGCTTGTGCAATTGACAATTTTTCTGCGCGAGTGAACGCCACGCCTGCGGTCTGCTCACCGTCACGCAAGGTCGTATCATTCACAATAGGGGGAATAGCTTGCACAGCAGCGTCCTTAGTAGCTTGATTAACTCTCGCTTTAACTAAAGCATCAATTGTGCCAATGAATATATGTATTATTTACAAAGGGTTATATGGGAATGTGTATTTTTAGGACGTGTATGATTTATGACACTTACGACAAAAGCTGAAAGTATTTATTATCAGCCAATGATAACCATTGGAATCTTGAGTGTGCAATATGGGATTCTCCACTCCCAGAACCTGGCTACACTCTCACTCTGTATCGCTCTTACTTTGGCGGTGCGGCTGCATTAGCGTCCGGCCCGTATGGTTCGTTCTCGTAGGGCTGAGGTTTTACTGCCGCAATCTGATCTTCCATGCTAGGTGCTCCCTGACTGATGGGAACAGGCAGGATCTGGTGAGCCATAGCCGCGTCATATGCTCGCTGCCAATCTACATCAACGTAGCTATGAGCACTGCCCGAGTCCTGCGTGTAAGGAACCAGCGCTGATAGCGCACGCGTGGGTACCGGGAGTTCGTTGTGGTATTCGCTGAGAGGCTTGGACGAACTCAGGTAAAGTGTCCCGTTGCGCACGCCAATTGTGATGGGCTCATCAATAATGCGCACAGGAGTGCCGACCGGAATAATCGGAAATAACTGCGCAGCGTCTTCAGGATAAAGATGAAGGCAGCCGTGGCTTGTGCGCATACCAACTCCCCATGGCATGTTAGTACCATGAATATATATCCCGGGAAAACCTGTTTCAAGAGCGAGCATTCCCATTGGGTTGTCCGGGCCAGGTGGAAAATAGGTCGGGAATTCAGTCTCACCATCGCTCCGATGTTCTTCCAGAATACTTTTTGGCACGAACCAGGATGGGTCTCGATGCTTGGCAACGATGCGGCTTTGACCTAATGGCGTGCGCCAGCCTTCACGGGCAATGCTGATTGGAAAGGTTATAACCTGTGCCTCCTGCTGTGGTGCGGGTTTCGGAAAATAAAACAGCCGCCGTTGCGGAATGTTGATCACGACACCCTCCTGCGATCCGGGCGGCAGGATGAATTCTGTAGGGATGATGACGCGACGACCTAACTTAGGAACCCAGACAGGCACATCGGGATTAACCCGGGTAATCTCTTCGAAACCAAGGTCATAATCGCGAGCGATGTCGAGCAGTGTCGTATCGGGGTTGGCTATGGTTACCACTTGTATATCGCCAACGATGTTGTCACCATCGGCCGGCAAAGGGAAACTCGCTGCATTCACCGCTTCCGATACGCTCATAGCCAGCACGGCAGCGAAAATGATAATATAGCGGCTAGGAATCAACGGCTGGCTGGCGGCATATTGCCAAATCGGCGAGTAAATGGATTTCCGGCTCAGGTTACCAGGATGGCTATGTTTAAGGATCATCTTTATCTAACAATAACGGTCATATTCTTTGGACTTATGAACAGCGGTGGATGTTTGGCCGATGTCGATGATCCGTCGATATTGATCGACACGAAAACATTCAGTCTTACCGTGCTTTCGGCCAACAATCTCCCTCTTGCACGCTTTCGCAATATCTCTTTAGGCAGCGGCGGAGTTTCCGACACACACCTCGCCGGTGATGCAACAACACCGCTTGGCACGTTTCACGTCGCCTGGATTAATCTAGGCAGCCGTTTCGGAATTTTCTTTGGACTGGATTATCCTACACTTAGTCATGGAGCGCACGCACTTGCCCTTGGTATTCTCGACCAAGCCGACTATGAGGCAATTCTCAACGCCCATCACGATGGATACCTTCCGCCGCAAAATACGGTACTGGGCGGACAGATCGGTATTCACGGTGTCGGCGAAGGGAGCCCTGAAATCCAGCGGCACGTCAATTGGACCAAAGGTTGCATCGCTCTGCCCAATGCAGACGCAGTTGCGCTAGGCAAATGGATCCATATCGGGACGAAAGTTATCATCCGCTAGTTTTAACTAGGTAAAACCGTCCACTGCAAGCCACTGAGGAGCGGTATATCTACCACTCTCAGTGAACCGTTATTTCTTCATGGACTTCTGGAACATCCGGTCAACCTTCTCGTTGGTATCCTTGGACTCCTGCAATGCCTGATCGGCTTTTGCTACAGCGCCGTCAGCCTTCTGGTCAGCCTGCTCTGCTTTAGCCATAGCACTGTCAGCTTTATCTGCAGCAGCCCTGGCTGCAGAATTCGCCGCCGCCGCGTTCTTATCTGCTTGCTGGGCAGTCTGGAGCGCTTGATCTGCAATTGCCTTTACGTTGGCTAGCTCACCGGTCGATGCGCAGCCTTGCAGCGTACCCACAGCCAAGAAAGTAGCCAAAACAAGATATTTGTTATTCATTGACGTTAACCGCATGATTATTCTCCTTAATTATTAATTAACGCTAAAAGGCTTTCTTAAAAAAATGTCGACTTGGTTACGATATTGTCGCAATCAATTTAACGTTGTGCCTGAAAGGTAGTATTAATTTTTTTTCAGGCTTACTGCTTATCGTATCTAAAGTTTTGTCTTGATTAGATCGCCTGTGTTGGACTATTCATCAATTTCAGAAACTGAAAAATAGTGAATAAACCCAACTGGGTTTCATTAGATGCTCACATTAACCATAAATCAATAAGGGAAACTACCTAGAGAGCAAGCTCTTACGGGTGATTGGAATTTGGTTGCTTTACCTTTGTTTACAATGATTTCCCTGTTGATGGAGTATGTTATAAAACCAGTCATTTAATTCAAGCGTTAGGCACTTCACTAAATAAGCAACAGTGGAAGGAGACTAGCATGACAAATACGAATTTCTGTGTAAGACAAATCTTGTTAAAGGTCATAACGATTGCTGCAATCATTGTTTCAATGACATCCATCGTAAGTGCCGACACATGGCGCGGTACCGCTCCTTTCTGCAGTGGTGAATGTAATGCGGGAGAGACCCAAATTGCGACAAGTAGCTGCGGCGATGGCGCATGCTGCTGGACGGGTCATAAAGCACTATGCAGGAACTCAGCACCTACATGTGCTGCTTTGCAAACAAAAACGGCATGCTATGGAATTGTGATGGTTTGTGACAACGGTCATTACGTCGGTGGAAATGCACCTTCGTGGGTAAGTTGCTCCAAGTATATTTGCGGCATGTGCTTCGGTTTTTCGTGGTGAAAAATCAAAGAGGGCCAAGATCACATTAAATGCCTAACTCGTCAATCAAGCGAGACTAGCCAAGACCGCAAGGGTCTGCCCCGACATCATGGGTGCCGAAGCACCGCCGGCCCCTATTCAAACGTTAGGCTACATTGCCTCTCTCCCACAATATAGCCTAACCAATGACCTTTGGGAGAAGAATAAAGGAATATGACATGAAAAAATCACTGTTTATTGGATCTGTACTCTTCACCGTGTATGTAGGAGCATCTTTAGCTGGCGACTTGCCTCCTGGTAGTTATACACAAACCTGCACTAATGCTTCTCTTCAAGGAGAAACATTAACTGCTACATGTAAGCGTTTTAATGGTTCCGTCAAAAATACTGATCTGCCGTTTGCCACTTCATGTGTGGGCATCATCAGTAATATCGATGGCAATCTGGCCTGTAGCTCGCCAACTGGAAGTTTTGCCAGGACCTGTAAAAATGCCCGGGTTGAAGGCCATATGCTTTTTGCGAATTGCCAGCGTATAGATGGTAGTTGGAAGGATTCCAGCACGAATTTCAGTGGATTCCAGCATCCGGTTACTAATTGCGATGGCAATTTAGTAGATAAGCCTAATTGTTAGTTTAATAAAGCTATCCAGCCGACCGCTTAACCTGAGGCTTCGCTCCGGGTTAAGCGGCGACGGGTTATGCCTGTTAGTCCATGTAAGGTTTGGCTGAGGCCACACTTGCTAAATTGATTAATAAGTAGCCGGTGTTTAGCAAAACTAACAGCATTGCTTAAGGAGATGAAAAATGATTGATCTAAATAAATCAATGCAACAAATACTTATTCGTTCATTGCTGATTAGTGTGGCACTTGCTTGGTCAGGTAGCCTTCTTGCCGAAACATTACAGAAAAGTGGTGATGTGGAAGCAGGACCAATATGGAATAACAGTGACGCACAACAAAAGTGTCCAAAAGTTTGCTCCAATGTTGGGGCCACATGGAATGGAAACTGGACAACAACCGTATGGGGCTCTATGTCTGTTTGCGGATGCACTGTAAGCGCTTGTGCATCTACTGAAATTTGTAAATCCTTTGAGGTTGCCAAGGAATATACCGATACCGGCACAAAGGAAAATGGGGCTTGCGAACCATGGTTGCATGTCGATAAATGCGCCAAGGGTATCCCCAATAACGCTTTACAAAACTATGAAATAGAAATTAAAGGCGGCAAAATATACAACAAGTTTGATGGGAAACCATTTACTTCATGGACTGGAAATACCAAGGAAACGTTGTATGTAATTGATGCCACCAGCGATAAGATTTATTTTATTAATGTGGAGAGTAGATATATAGAAGCCAGAGGAACGGCGAATTGCATCGATAGAACTATACAAAATGGACAATCAACCAGTCAATGTACTATACCCAGACTCACCACTCATGCGGGTATTTTAATGGGTTATGTTGCCGGATTGCCTGGGGCAACATCAACCCCAAAAGAAATGACTATCAAGGTTAAGGGTGCTGGCACAGTCAAGGTTTCAAATGGGGTAATCAACGAAATTACCAATGACAGCGGGCACTTTCAACCAACGATAGACAACCTGAAAGCAACCATGAATATTCTTACGCAAAAAGGATTTGTTAGTTTTCCGACAAGATCAGACTGTCCTTATGATTTTACGCCGGTACCGGGTAAAAGTGGCGTTTATAGTCACCCTTCGACACCGCTTCACTGTGAATTATAACCAATAGCCAGCAGCGCGTAGGATGGACCGGGGGTTGGGTTACCCTTGCTCTTGGTCTATTATTTGGTAGCGTGTATAGTCTTATACATGCACTGTCTAAGTGGACCGCTTTAGTTTTAACATTAGACATAACGATTGCCGTGTCGATGGAGGTGTAAATGGAAATTCTTTCCAAGATGGCATTACCCGTGTTCCTGCTTGCGGCCCTCTGTCTTTCCGGCTGCACTGAAGAAAAAGCCAAGGCACTCCGGCTTGCGGCAGAATCGTTCAAGATCGAGGCCGACACCGCTTGTTCAATGGGTGCCGATAGCATCAAAGCGGCGGTTTCCCTACCACCGAGAACTCGCCTGGAAATCTCAAGGAACCTTGCTGAGGCGAAACAATTCGGAGCTAACGAGTTGGAAATTATCTACTCTGACCCCAGCATAGTCGATGCGGGTATTGCTCCTGCGCTTAGTGCTCTAAATAAGGCATGCGAAGCGCATAGACAACTTGCCGCGATTTATACAGACCTGCCTCGCGGTTACCTGCTGGCAACTGACGATGTTAAAAAGGCGCAAAAGCATGTTGTGAATGTTACTTTGCGCTTTGCCAAACTTGCTCAAGTGTTTGACTCACTCCCGAACGTGGGAAGGGACAACATTGCAAGAATCAAGATCATCGAAGCACGCGCCAAGGCAATGGCAGTCACCGATGAAAAAGTGCGCGCACCTCTTCTTGACGCTGTTGCAGAAGAGGTTCTGGAAAACCAGACAAGAGAAACGCTGAAACGGACGCAAGTGCTGGCGCAATTCGCAAAAGCTACATCTTATGGAGAGCAACTGACCCAAATGAGCATTAACTATGGGCAACTTTCTGTCGCCGACATACTTGAGTCACTGCAAGAGCTTTCTTCTCTTTATGGAAACGTTACCAGTCGAATAGGTGTAGGGCAAAACGCTATTGAACGAATCCAGCAAGTTGAGGCGCGGATCAAAAATGATCCACGACTCAGCCCCCTGCTTGAAGTCGACGTTATTCAATAATCCAACCCGGGGACGATCATGGCCGTACAAGACAATGATGCAGAAATGCTTAGGATAATGGGAAACACAATTACCGATTTACAAATTCAGTATCGGGCATCCTCTCTTGACGATCAGGCAATATTGATTACACCGTTAAAGGAGATGCTTCAAGATTACGGGCAGTATCTGGCACGGTTACTAAAGACAGGCACCATTACTACCGATGCAGAACTCACGGAAATGAAAGCCATTCAAAACTCAATCAGCAAAAAGGCAACACGACAGGAGCTATTAATTGCGTTCGCCAAGATCGTTGCTCTGATTGCTTCAGCCTAAGCCTTGTATCCATTGATATTTCGGCAGAATGCTGTCTAGACGCTGATTTTGCAACAAAAACTGTAGGTTACGGCTAAGGGGAAATAATATGGAGCAAGACACCATCCGTTCTGCATTTGCATTGGTTAATCGAGTCGTTAACAGCGACGAACTCACTGCAAAGGTCAAGGAAAACCCAGGAGTAGAGCTTCCAAAAATTGCCGAGCAAATTGTGAGAGAGATGCCGCCGCCCTTGGATAGCGACAAATGGATATATCGCATTGTGGTAGCGTCACTCGGCGGTACAGTTCTAATCGTCGTCATAGGAGCCATCGTGCTGGTAGCAACCCACTCAGGAGCAGGCGATGTAAAAATTCCAGAGCTATTAACAGCAATCGGATCAGCAGCGGTAGGCGCTCTCGCTGGGTTACTTGCGCCATCACCGGGTAAAAAATAGTAGAAACTCCGCTGTTGTGATGGTCAGTACGATTATACCTAGGCAATGATAAACAGCTACTCATGCTCCCGTGCATGATTGAGGCTATAGCGAGGCAATTCGATGGTGAGCGGTGTTTGTCCAACCTTAACCTGGCAAGCAAGACGCGATGTCGGTGTAAGCCCCCAAGCTTTATCGAGCTGGTCTTCCTCATCATCTTCAGCTGGTGGCAGCGAGGCATAACCTTCGCGGATAATAATATGACAAGTGCTGCAAGCGCTTACGCCATCACAGGCGTGCTCGATTTCCACCCCTGCTGACAGTAGCGCGTCGCACAGCATCTTGCCTGGCTTTACCTCAAGGTCCAAGCCATCCGGGCAGGTATCCGGATGCGGCAGAATCTTGATGTGCGTAAGATTCACTTGAGTCATATCTCGATACTTTCAATTTGTTTGCCGGATAGTGCGTTGCGAATCGAGACATCCATACGGCGACTGGCGAAAGTAGTAGTTACCGTATTGAGCGCCTCGGTTGCCTGGCGTAAAGCTTCCAGGCTATTCGCATCACCTTTAATAATGACTTCAGCCAAATCATAAATTGTGGACCAAATCTCATCCCACTCAGGCTTACTCAGCAGTTCATGTCCGCTTTCAGCCATCGCAGCTTCGGTTGCATCCAGCAGGCGCCGTGCATCCACCTGCGCTTCACGCAGAGCGCGCATATCTTTATCATGTTCGGCATTCGCAATGCCTGCGGTGAGCATGCCTGTAATTTCAGCATCAGTTAGACCATAAGAAGGTTTAACGGTAATTTGCGACTCATGCCCTGTTGTCTGTTCACGTGCCGATACCGACAGCAGGCCGTCAGCATCCACCTGGAAGGTCACCCGGATGCGTGCCGCGCCCGCCACCATCGGTGGAATGCCGCGCAGATCGAAGCGTGCCAGCGAGCGGCACTCGGATACCAGCTCGCGCTCGCCCTGCACTACATGAAAGCTCATGGCCGTCTGGCCATCTTTGAACGTTGTAAAATCCTGTGCCCTTGCGCTTGGAATAGTGACGTTGCGCGGAATGATTTTTTCACTCAGGCCGCCCATGGTTTCAATACCGAGCGAGAGCGGAATAACGTCAAGCAGCAACAGCTCATCGCCACCGTGGTTACCCACTAAAGCATTTGCCTGAATAGCCGCACCTAATGCAACGACTTTATCCGGGTCCAGGTTGGTGAGCGGTTCATTGTAAAAAAAGTCAGTCACAGCCACACGTAAATGCGGCATGCGTGTAGCGCCGCCAACCAGAACTACGCCCTGCACTTCTTCAACCTGCAGGCTGGCATCGCGCAATGCACGGCGCACCGGGCTGAAAGTTTTGCTTAAGAGCGGCCTGGTTAGTTCAATAAATACTTCACGACTTAGTATGGCATTGACTGGCGTACGATCAGATAAAATACAGGCAATCTCAGTCACTGCATCCTCGCTCAGGCGTTCCTTGGCGAGACGTGCTTCTGTCAACAGTTGCCGTGTATCTTCAGGAGTTAATGCCGAAAGTTTAAGCGTGCTGATTAGCCAATCAAAAATAGCCAGATCAAAATCATCACCGCCCAGGGCGGAATCCCCGCTGGTCGCCAGCACCTCAAAAACGCCGCGCGTTAAGCACAGAATAGAGAAATCAAACGTGCCGCCGCCAAGGTCATACACACAATAAATACCTTCCGAGGCGTTATCCAGCCCATAGGCAATGGCGGCAGCTGTAGGCTCATTGAGCAGTCTCAGTACGGACAGCCCTGCCAGGCGGGCAGCATCCTTGGTGGCCTGGCGTTGCGCATCATCAAAATAAGCCGGCACTGTAATCACGGCACCGGAGAGTTCACCGCCTAAACTTTCTTCAGCGCGCTGACGCAATACCTTCAGGATTTCGGCAGAAACTTCCACCGGGCTAAGTTCTCCCGCTACGGTTTTTAGTTTAACCATACCCGGTGATTCAATAAACTCATAAGGCATCGCTGCTGCGTCTGCAATATCAGCAATACCTCGCCCCATAAAGCGCTTGACTGAAACAATGGTGTTTTGCGGGTCTTTTGCAGCATTAGTGCGCGCATCCCAGCCTACTTCTATTTCGCCTTCAGCCTGATAATGCACTACCGATGGCAGCAGCGTGCGGCCTGCGGCATCGGGCAATGCTACTGCAGTACCGCTGCGTACCGATGCTACCAGCGAATGTGTGGTGCCTAGATCAATGCCAACAGCTAAACGGTGCTGATGCGGTGCGGCACTTTGTCCTGGTTCTGTAATCTGAAGGAGTGCCATTTAAGAACTTATCCAATCAATCGCATCATCAATTTCAATGCGCAGTTTTTCATAAAAACGTAACTCATTAACGCGTAACTCTGCAGTAACAAAGTCACCGTGTTCATCCAGAACAGTGGCTAACTCTTGCACTTGAACGTTTACCCTGTGTTTCAATCGCTTGGCAAGCGCCTCCAATACGGCAATATCGCGAGATGCACGAGCCTCTTCAACCGCTTCGCGCCATTCCATCTGCGCCATTAAGAATGTGGATGAAAGTGCCGGAGCTGATTCCGCCTTGCCTGCAAGACTGATCAAAAACTGTGCGCGGCTGCTTGGATTACGCAATGTCTGATAGCCATCGTTGATGATGGTTGATTGCTGCAACGCCAGACGCTGTTCTGCCTGGGTGTGGCCGGTATGACGGTCCGGGTGTGCTTCGGCCTGTAGCTGGCGGAAAGATTGCTCAAGGCTATTCATGTCTATGCTAAAGCGTGGCGCCAAGCCAAACAGTTCAAAATAGTTGGTTTCTGCTAACATATTCATAACAATCTCCACTTCCATGTGGCATTAAACGCTGAAGCTTTCTCCGCAGCCGCAGTTAGCCTTGGCATTGGGGTTGTTGAACTTAAATCCTTCGTTCAAGCCTTCTTTGGCATAGTCCAACTCGGTGCCATCCATATAGACCAGGCTTGTAGGATCAACCAGCACCTTAATCCCATTGCTTTCAAAAATCATATCCTCCGGTGCAGCTTCATCTACAAACTCCAGCGTATAAGCCATGCCGGAACAGCCTGAAGTTTTAACGCCCAGACGTAAACCGATGCCTTTGCCACGGCTATCGAGAAATTTCTGCACGCGCGATGCAGCGGTTGTTGTCAAAGTAACGGCCATGTTATTTCTCCTATACCGAAAATGAACTGCCACAGCCACAAGTTGCCGTCGCATTGGGGTTGGTGATCACGAAGCGTGAACCTTCCAGACCTTCCTGGTAATCTATAGTCGCACCAACCAGATATTGAAAACTCATGGAATCTACCAACAGCGTTACACCTTCTTTTTCTACGGCCAGATCATCTTCTGCCACCTGGTCATCAAAGGCAAAGCTGTATTGAAACCCGGAACATCCGCCGCCAGTCACGTAAACACGCAGTTTAAGATTGGCATCGCCCTCTTCAACCAACATTTCACTCACCTTGCCCGCAGCATTTGTTGTGAAAATAATTGGGGCTTGCTCTGGTACGGCGGAACCAGCAGCGGCTTCTATGGTAGAGGTATCAGACATTTTGTAACTCCTTAACAATCAGATCGAATAATGAAAATCAGGCCGCAGATTTGCAGGCGTTGTAACCTTCTGCATCGGTGGCATTTTTGCTGCGATAATCAGAAATAGCGGCACGGATAGCATCTTCAGCCAGCACCGAACAGTGAATCTTGACCGGAGGCAGTGCCAGCTCTTCTGCAATATGTGTATTCTTGATGTCCAGCGCTTGGTCCAAGGTCTTGCCCTTAAGCATCTCTGTCACGAGGGAAGATGAAGCGATGGCAGAGCCGCAGCCATAGGTCTTGAACTTGGCATCTTCAATCAGGCCTGCCTCATTCACCTTGATCTGAAGCTTCATCACGTCACCGCACGCTGGAGCGCCAACCATGCCCGTTCCTACGTCCTGGTCTTCCTGATTGAATGCGCCGACGTTGCGCGGATTTTCGTAGTGGTCTAGTACTTTGTCGCTATATGCCATGATGTTCTCCTAATTTCCATTTGTTTCATGCGACCACTGCTTCCGGGCCGCGATGTGATTCCGTGCCGTGTACCCAATTCACGGAGGCGATATCAATGCCTGCCTTGAACATATCCCACAATGGTGAAAGATCCCGTAACTGCCCGACTTTGCTCTTGATGAGTGCGATTGCGTAATCAACGTCTGCTTCAGTCGTATAACGGCCGATTGAAAAGCGAATGGAGGAATGCGCCAGCTCGTCTTCGCGCCCTATCGCGCGCAGCACGTAAGATGGCTCCAGGCTGGACGAAGTACAGGCCGAACCGCTGGAAACCGCAATGCCCTTCACTGCCATCATCAGGGATTCGCCTTCCACATAGTTAAAGCTCACGTTAAGGTTGTGCGGCACGCGCTGATCCAGATCACCATTGAGATAAACTTCTTCAATATCAGAAAGCCCAGCCCAAAGCCTGTCGCGCAAAGCCATGATGCGTTTGTTCTCGATAGCCATTTCTGCTTTGGCTATATTGAATGCCTCACCCATGCCCACGATCTGATGCACCGCCAAAGTACCGGAACGGAAGCCGCGCTCATGTCCGCCGCCGTGCATCTGCGCTTCCAGACGTACGCGCGGTTTTCGGCTTACGTACAAGGCACCGATACCTTTGGGGCCATAAGTCTTGTGAGCAGAAAAGCTCATCAGGTCTACGGGGAGTTTTTTCAGGTCAATGTCCACCTTGCCAGTGGCCTGCGCTGAATCCACATGAAAGATAATGCCTTTTTCACGGCAGATATTACCGATAGTCACGATGTCCTGAACGACGCCGATTTCATTATTCACCAGCATCACTGACACCAGAATGGTGTCGGGTTGAATGGCCGACTTGAAGGCTTCAATATCAATCAGGCCATTTTCCAGCGGTGAAAGATATGTAGCACTAAAACCTTCACGCTCCAGCTCGCGCACAGTGTCCAGCACCGCCTTATGTTCGGTCTTGATAGTAATAATATGCTTGCCATTGGCAGCGTAAAAGTGTGCTGCGCCTTTGATAGCGAGATTGTTGGATTCAGTTGCACCTGATGTCCAAATGATTTCCTTGGGATCACAATTAACCAATGCCGCAACCTGTTCACGCGCGGTATCCACGGCCTTTTCTGCATCCCAGCCATAAGCATGGCTGCGCGAAGCCGGGTTGCCAAAATGCTCGGTCAGATAGGGAATCATTTTCTCGGCTACACGTGGGTCCACTGGGGTAGTAGCTGAGTAATCCAGATAAATTGGCAAGTTATTCATACGACACATCCCATCAAGAATACTAGTTAAAACTTAACTAGCAATCCTCATGCCATGTATTAAATACAATGCAACCATTTGATTTTAAATAAAACAAATTTTTATCAGGCTTAATTGCGACAGTCATTTTGTCGCGATTGTAGGATAGGCTACATTGATGGAGGTGATGATGTCTGTGTTAATAATACATAACTCCAAATTGAATTTGGATTTGAGTTAGAATCGTATTGATCCTAAACTAAACTTAATCTCCAGCTTGCCAAATTGGTAGTAAGCCGTAAATTAACAAGAAAAAAATAATGGATACAAAAAGACTCCTCATTTTGCCGTATGTTGCGTTGTTTTTTACAGGATGTACGCTGATACCAGCGTATGAGAAACCACAACCATCCGTTGCCGCAACCTTTCCCCGAACAACCCCGGCTAGCCCGTCCGACGTTTCGGTAGCCAGTACTGACTGGCAGGCATTTTTCGGCGATGAACAACTCAAGCATCTGATCTCAACCGCACTAAGCAACAACACTGACCTGATGCTGTCCGTGCGTCGCGTAGAAGAAGCGCAAGCAATTTATGGCATTCAATATGCTGACCGGTTTCCTACCATTAATGGCGGGGCTTCAGTCAGCCGTAGCCGGGTTCCGGCAGACCTATCGATAACCCAGAAAGACGTTATATCAAGCCAGTATCAGGTGGCTTTGACTACAACGGCATGGGAACTCGATTTTTGGGGGCGCCTGCGCAGCCTCGAAACCTCCGCTTTGGAGTCCTACCTGGCAACTGACGAAGCACGCAGGGCAGTACAGGCTTCTTTAATTGCCCGTGTTGCAAGTAGCTACCTGATTGCGCATGAGCTGGACGAGCGTATAGATCTTGCCGAAAGGACCATCAAGACTCGACAGGAATCTGCGCGCATCGCACAGCGGCGCTACGAAGTCGGTTCAGTAGCTCGCGTAGATGCCATTCAGGCCGAAATCCTTTTGAGCCAGGCGCATGATGAACTAACCGTGCTGGAACGTTTGCGCGAACAAAACCACAATGCACTGGAAGTGCTGGTCGGCGGAGCTGTAGAAAACGAACATCATACACTCAGCAGTATCGAAACAGGGTTCGTGCGCAGTCTCAACGCCGGGCTACCTTCAGAACTGCTGGTGCAGCGCCCTGACCTGCGAGCCGCCGAACGTCGTCTAAAGGCGGCCAATGCCAATATCGGCGCAGCCCGTGCAGCATTTTTCCCGAGAATAACGCTCACAGGATCCCTGGGACTTGCCAGTCGTGAGCTTAATGCGCTATTCAGCGGCGGCAACGGTGCCTGGAGCTTTTTACCTAGTGTGACACTGCCGCTCTTTGATGGCGGCCGTAACCAGGCCAACCTTGATTTGGCACTAGCGCGGCGTAACCTCGCTATCACTGATTACGAGCGCAGCGTGCAGATTGCCTTTCGTGAAGTGGCTGATGCCCTGGCAGACCAGCATTGGCTGGCCGAGCAGATTCAGGCGCAGCGCGCCTCCCTCAATTCGCAACGTGAAAGAAGCCGCATCGCTGGTTTGCGGTACCAGTATGGCGCAAGCACTTATCTGGAAGTACTCGATGCCGAACGCGAACTGTTTGCCGTTGAACAGGCGTTAGTGCAAACGCGTAGCGCCTACCTTGCCAGCAGCATTAAGCTCTACGCGGCACTTGGAGGCGGTGGCGGCTTGCCGGGCGAAGAAGAAAAGAAAGGGTTGAAACAATGAATGGTCTTATTAAGACGTGGCTTGTAAGGATCGTAGTGGCACTTGTGGTCATAGCGGCCGTTGGATGGTTGGTACGCATCTATCTGGAAAAAAATAAAAACAACGGTTCTATCGTGAGCGGCAATGGACGCATCGAAGCGACAGAAATCGATGTGTCTACACGTTCTGCCGGACGCATCAAAGAGATTCTGGTCAGGGATGGGGATTTTGTGAAAGCCGGCCAGATATTGGCACGTATCGATTCCGATTCAATCAACGCGCAGCTGCGCCAAGCCGAGGCACAAGTGCAACAGGCTGAAAACGCCGTTTCAACCGCGCGCAATCAGCTCGCGCAACGAGAGAGCGAGAAGGCTGCGATGTATGCCGTAGTCGCACAACGTGAGGCGGAACTCGTGGCTGCGCGTAGCCGTTCGTCGAGGTCATCAATGCTGGTGAAAGAAGGCGCAGCCTCGCATCAGGAGGATGACGATGACCGTATTCGTGTTCGCAGTATCGAAGCTGCAATTGTGGCAGCCAAGGCGCAGGTAACGGCCGCAGCCGCAGCCATTGCCACCGCACGCTCACAAATACAAGGTGCCCAGTCGGCTGTCAGGGCTGCCAATGCCACTGTCGAGCGTATCAAGGTAGATGTCGCCGACAATGAGCTAAAAGCACCGCGTGACGGACGAATCCAGTTCCGCGTGGCGCAGCCGGGGGAAGTGATTGGCATTGGCGGCCGGGTACTCAATATGATTGACCTCAGCGATGTCTATATGACCTTTTTTCTGCCTTCGACCGCGGTCGGTCGTGTAGCGCTTGGATCTGAGGTTCGACTGGTATTGGATGCCGCACCTGAGTACGTCATCCCAGCCCGTGTATCTTTTGTCGCTGATGTTGCCCAGTTCACACCAAAGACAGTGGAAACTGCAAGCGAACGTGAAAAACTAATGTTCCGGGTTAAGGCACAGATTGACCGGGAATTATTGCTAAAGCACTTGAAGCAGGTCAAAACCGGGGTGCCAGGCGTGGCATCGCTTAAATTGGATGCAAAGGCTGAGTGGCCGGAAAACCTGAAAATACGGACTCCTGAATGACTTCTGCCGACGCCAGCCAGACATTTGTCGCCCGATTAGCCGGCGTCAGCCTGAGCTATGGCAAAAAACTGGCGCTGGATACCATTGATTTAAACATCCCCGCAGGGCAAATGGTCGGCCTGATCGGCCCGGATGGCGTTGGTAAATCCAGCCTGATGTCATTATTGGCCGGTGCACGCGCAATACAGAAAGGCAAAGTCGAGGCCCTCGGCGGCGACATGGCCAGCGCTCGCCACCGTAACGAAGTCTGCCCGCGTATTGCGTACATGCCGCAGGGCCTTGGTAAAAACCTTTACCCTACCCTGTCAATTGAAGAGAACCTGCAGTTTTTTGCTCGCCTGTTTGGTCATGATTCAGCCGAACGGCGACGGCGCATTGATGAACTGACTACTGCCACAGGTTTATATCCTTTTCTAAGCCGCCCGGCAGGTAAGCTTTCTGGCGGTATGAAACAAAAACTGGGGCTGTGCTGTGCGCTGATCCATGATCCGGATCTGTTGATTCTGGATGAACCGACCACCGGTGTAGATCCACTGGCTCGCAGCCAATTCTGGAATCTGATCGCCCGTATACGCGAAGATCGCCCTGGCATGAGTGTGGTTGTTGCCACCGCCTACATGGATGAGGCTGAGCGCTTCGACTGGCTGGTGGCAATGGATGCGGGCAGAATACTGGCCACGGGCACGCCAAATGAGCTGCACAGGCGTACAGGTACCACATCACTGGAAGCAGCCTTTATCGCGCTACTGCCGGAAGAGCTGCGTCGTGGTCACCGTGCCATCGTGATTCCGCCACTAGTCGACAGTGAGCAAGAAGACATCGCTATTGAAGCGAGAGACCTGACCATGCGCTTTGGTGACTTCACAGCAGTTGACCACGTCAGTTTCCGCATTCGCCGCGGCGAAATCTTTGGTTTCATCGGTTCCAACGGATGCGGAAAATCCACCACCATGAAAATGCTGACCGGGTTGTTGCCGGCAAGTGAAGGCCAGGCATGGCTTTTTGGCCATGATGTCGATCCGCATGATATGGCCACACGTCGTCGCGTTGGATATATGTCGCAGTCATTTTCATTGTATTCCGAACTTACCGTACACCAGAATCTGGTGCTGCATGCACGGCTGTTTAATGTTCCTGGAATTGAGATTCCATCACGGATCCAAAAAATGCTGTCCCGATTTGGTCTCGAGGGCGTGCACGATGCATTGCCGGACAACCTGCCCCTTGGCATGCGCCAGCGGCTATCTCTGGCTGTAGCAATGGTGCATGAACCGGAATTGCTGATTCTTGATGAACCGACATCCGGTGTTGACCCGATTGCGCGGGATAACTTCTGGCAATTGATGATTGATTTGGCACGTAACGATAAGGTTACGATCTTCATCTCAACCCATTTCATGAACGAAGCTGAGCGCTGTGACCGCATCTCACTAATGCATGCCGGGCAGGTGCTGGTGAGCGACGTACCCGCCTATCTGGTAAAAAAACGCGGCTCGGAAACGCTGGAGCAGGCATTTATCGGTTATCTGGAAGATGCCGGCGCGCAAGGCGAGCAAGCAAAACCGGTAGTTGGAAAAACAGCAGTTCCCGTCGTCCCAAGCGTAGCAACCAGCACCCCTGGTATGCCGCGTACCTCATTCAGTCTGGCGCGGGCGTTCAGCTATACCCTGCGCGAGACATTGGAACTGCGGCGTGATCCGGTACGCGGGACGCTGGCACTACTCGGCAGCCTGATCTTGATGCTTATCATGGGTTATGGCCTTAGTATGGATGTGGAAGACCTCAGCTTTGCGGTGCTTGACCGCGACCAGAGCACGCTGAGCCAGAACTACACATTGAATCTCGCTGGTTCACGCTATTTTGTAGAGCATCCGCCAATCACAGACTATGCTGATCTTGACCACCGCATGCGCAATGGCGAACTGTCTCTTGCAATCGAAATCCCTTCCGGTTTCGCACGCGATGTAAAGCACGGCACTCCGGTGCAAATCGGCGCCTGGATTGATGGAGCAATGCCACAACGTGCCGAAACCGTACAGGGCTACGTTAAAGGCATGCATCAAGGCTGGCTGATTGACCAAGCCAAGCACCGGCTTGGCCAGGACGTCAGCGGTACGGCTACCATAGAAACACGCTTCCGCTACAATCCGGACGTTAAGAGCCTGCCGGCGATGGTACCGGCAGTCATCCCCATTCTGCTACTGATGGTTCCGGCGATGCTGGCTGCGTTATCAGTGGTGCGCGAAAAAGAATTGGGCTCCATCATCAACCTCTACGTAACCCCGGTTACCCGTACAGAATTTCTGCTTGGCAAGCAATTTCCCTATATCGTGATGGGTATGCAAAACTTCCTGCTGATGACATTATTTGCTGTCATTATCTTTGATGTCCCGGTTAAAGGGAGTTTCGGCACGCTAACGCTGGCAGCGCTCATTTATGTCATCTTTTCCACGGGCTTTGGCCTGTTCGCTTCCACTTTTACCCGTAGCCAGATTGCAGCAATGTTTGTAGCCATGATCGGTACAATACTTCCAGCGGTCCAATTTGCCGGTTTATTAAACCCGGTATCTGCGCTGGAAGGCGCCGGCAGATTTATCGGGCAGATCTATCCGGCAACATACATGCTGATTATCAGCCGTGGCGTATTCACCAAGGCATTGAATCTATCCGACCTGCACGCAGCGTTCATTCCGATGCTATTGTCAGTGCCGGTCATTTTAGGGCTATCAATCGCCCTGTTAAAGAAACAGAGCCGCTGAAAATGAGCCGCGCCAGCAATATTTACAGACTGGGAATCAAGGAACTGTGGAGCCTCATGCGCGACCCGATCATGATGGTGCTGATCGTCTATACTTTTTCGGTTTCAATCTACATTGCTGCCACTGCCATGCCGGATTCGCTGCATAAAGCGTCAATCGCCATTGTCGATGAAGACGGAACTCCGCTATCAGCACGCATCGCCGCGGCATTTTACCCACCGCACTTTCAGCCTCCGAAAATGATAACGCTTACAGCGGTTGATCCAGGCCTGGACTCCGGCGATTACACCTTTGTTTTGGATATCCCCCCGAATTTTCAGCGCGACGTACTGGCAGGACGTTCACCTACAATACAACTTAACGTGGACGCCACGCGCATGAGCCAAGCTTTTACCGGTAGCAGCTACATCCAGCAGATCGCCATCAGTGAAGTTAACGAATTCGTGCAACGATACCGCGGCAGCGCCACATCGCCGGTTGACCTGGTTTTGCGGGCACGCTTTAACCCCTCACTGACCCCGGTCTGGTTCGGTGCGCTGATGGAGCTCATCAATTCTGTCACCATGTTATCAATCATACTAACCGGAGCAGCCTTGATTCGTGAACGAGAGCACGGCACAATCGAACATCTGCTGGTAATGCCGGTGACCCCGGGCGAGATCATGCTGGCCAAGGTCTGGTCCATGGGTTTGGTAGTATTGCTGGCAACTGCATTTTCCATTGTTTTCGTTGTGCAGGGCGCGCTGCAAGTACCAATCGAAGGTTCTGTGATGCTATTTTTAGCCTGCGCGGCATTGCATTTGTTCGCCACCACTTCAATGGGCATATTGATGGCAACTTTCGCACGATCCATGCCGCAATTCGGTTTGCTGATGGTACTGATACTAATGCCGCTGGAGATGCTATCAGGCGGAGCGACACCTCGTGAGAGCATGCCGGAATTTGTGCAAACCGTGATGCTTAGTGCGCCTACTACGCACTTTGTATCTGCTGCCCAGGCGATACTTTATCGTGGCGCCGGGTTAGAGGTGGTTTGGCCTCAGTTCCTCGCCATCATTGCAATTGGCCTGGTATTTTTTATTGTTGCCCTGACCCACTTCCGTAAGACCATCAGCCAGATGGCCTAATTTAGTTCTACCATGCCAGCATGCCGCAAGTTTGCTCATATTCCAAGTTCACTTGAAACAATTAAATCTTAGTGTAAACTTCAAATACAAAAAATAACAATAAGCTTTATACATAATACATGAAGCTGTTACCGATACTTAAAAAACGTATTGTCAGCATGATGAGCTCAAGGATGATGCCTTGGCTGCTGTCAGGTATTGTGCTGCTGATCGGGTCTATCCTCACCACTAATCTGTGGTGGCGCGCACAACAGGATGACACTAAAAAATTACGTATCGCATTAGAGTCTGCAGCTGATATTACAGCCAACAATATTCATAGCCGTTTAAATGCTTTCCAGGTAATGATGCGTGGTGTAAAGGGACATATTGATGGCTCACATCATGTCACCACTGATGAATTCCACGATTACATACAATCCCTCCGATTGGAAACCGATTTAGGTTTAAAAGGCGTCGGGCTGGTTAAGTTAATAAAACCCGAGGAAAAAGACCGCCATATTGCTGAAATTCGTAAGCTGGGTTTTCCTAAATATCAGATTAAGCCTGAGGGAAACCGTGATATCTATGCACCAATCACGCATATGGAACCTTTCGATAAAGAAAATGCATTGGCACTAGGCTTTGATCCTCTCACTGTTCCATCTGCCAGAATTGCCATGGAGCGGTCACGAGATGTTAACGATATTAGAATTACCACTCACTTCACCTTGGTGCAGGACGCGGGCAAATCCAATGTACATGCTTTTGTCATGTACCTACCCATCTATAAAAAAGATGCAATACTTAACACCTTGGCCGAAAGGCGCGCGGCAATTACAGGCTGGGTAGATGTGCCATTCCGCATGAATGATTTCATGGCTGGATTACGCGGTGAAATTGCCCCTGATCTCGACCTCGAAATTCATGATGGTATGCAGTTATCAGACATTTCCCGTTTGTACCATTCTGACAAAACCTACTTCGACGAAAGGCGTGCTGAGGGTCGGCTACTGACAAGCCGCACATTGGATATTGGCGGCACCCAATGGACATTGCTGCTAAGTACAACCCCGGCTTTTAAAGAGCGTATCTTAACGTCTGACAAACCGGAGCTGGTCGCTTTAGTGGGCATCGCACTCACAATGCTGCTGAGTTTATTAACGTGGTTTCTAATCAGAAGCCAACAAAGTGCCGATGCACGGTATCAAAAACTATTCGATCAGGCTGGCGATGGCGTTCTGGTTTTGAACCGAGACCACAGCTTTCTGGAAATCAATAATGCTGCCTTGATGTTGCTGGGGTATGAGCGCGAGACACTGTTAAAAATGCGCTTACCCGACATTTTAGCAAAGCATGAATTGGTTCGTTTGGAACCTAGTGTTAAGGAGGTAATGGCAGGTAGATCCCTGCATGAAGAATGCGTATATGTGCGTAAGGATGGTAGCGAGTTTACGGCCGAGATTGGCTGCCGCAAGCTGGAAGGCAGTAATTATTTTGTGATTATTCGTGATCTCACGGAAAGAAAAAAAGCTGAAGAACGTATCAAGCGCTTAACTCAACTCTATCAGGCACTTAGCGTGATAAACCAGGCGATTGTGCGCATGAATGATGAAAGTGATTTATTCCCGTTGGTGTGCCAGTGTGCGGTGGATTTCGGTGGAATGAAAATGGCCTGGATTGGTCAGCTGGATGAAGCAAGTTCACGAGTGTTGCCCGTTGCCGTTTATGGCAACGGGGTTGACTATGTTGATAACTTAATGATTTCAGTTAAAGAAGACTTGCCGGAAGGACAAGGCCCAACAGGTACTGCACTGAGAGAGAATCGGACAGTTATCATCAATGACTATCTTACCGATCCTATTACAAAACATTGGCATGACCGCGCAGCCCAATATGGCTGGGGTTCTGCAGCCACTTTCCCAATCCAGCGCAATGGCAAACCCTTTGCTGTGCTCACCGTGTACCATTCCGCTATTCAAGGCTTTGATGAAGAAGCGATCAACTTGCTTAATGAATTGACTTTCGATATCAGTTTTGCATTGGATAATTTTGATCGTGAAACACAACGACAACAACTGACACATGATTTAAAAAATGCATATGATCGCATCAATCATATTCTTAATGTTAACCCGGCAATTGTTTACTCATTAAAATTTCAGCCCGATCATGGCGATTTTATCGTTGATTTTATTGGCATTGCCATTCAAAAATTAACGGGGTACCCGAGCGAAGACTGGTACACCCCCAGCTTCTGGATTAACCATATTCACCCTGAAGATCAACCAATCGTCTTGCAAGCACAGCAACGCTTGTTAGAACAGGGCTCGCTGAACCATCAATATCGTTTTTTGCATGCTGATGGCAGGGTTGTCTGGATTGAAGATCAGCTAATGCTCATCCGGGATAGTTCTGGTAACCCATCAGAGGCAGTCGGTGCATGGTTAGACATTACGGATCGTAAGGTGGCAGAGCAAAATTTACGTATTAATGCACAGGTTTTTGAATTCAGTCGCGAGGGTATCATAACCACCGATACTGACAACACCATTCTTTCTGTTAATAAGGCTTTCACCGAGATTACCGGTTATACAGCCGAGGAAGTCATTGGTAAAAACCCTCGTATACTGGCATCCGGTACGCTGAGCAAAGCCTTTTACAAAACGATGTGGCAGCAGATTATCAACACGGGCTACTGGCAAGGGGAAATGCTTAACCGCCGCAAGGACGGCGAACTGTATCCACAGCGGCTTTCAATCAGCACTGTTCGAAATCAGGACGGCAAGATCACGCAACACATCGCCATCATTAGCGATCTATCTGAACACAAACTTGCTGAGGAGCGTATTCAGTTTCTTAGTAATTTCGACCCGCTCACCCTGCTTCCCAATCGTAATCTGCTCCGCGACCGGGCTAAGCTGGCATTAGCTACAGCAAAACGTGCCCATCATTTTGTTGCGTTGCTATACCTTGACCTGGACCGCTTTAAAATTATTAACGAGTCACTCGGCCCCAATGTCGGAGACGAGTTACTTAAAGAGCTTTCAGTACGCCTGGCCAAGAGCTTGCGTCCAGACGATACGCTCAGTCGCCAGGGGGGTGATGAATTTGTCTTGCTACTGCCGGATACCGATGCAGAAGGCGCTGCCCATGTTGCAAAAAAAATGCTGGATATCATTTCCAGGCCATTTACCTTTGATGCGCAACGTATCACACTGACGTCCAGCATCGGCATTGCCGAGTTTCCACAAGATGGTGATAACTTTGATCAATTGGCACAATCTGCAGATGCCGCCCTTTACCGAGCAAAGCAAGCAGGCCGTAATAATTTTCAGTTTTTTACTCAACAGATGCACGAGCAGGCCAATGAAGTGCTCCATATTGAAAATGAGTTACGGCGTGCATTGGAACGAGATGAATTTCTGCTCTATTACCAACCAAAGATAGATACAATCACCTCAAAAATTATTGGCGCCGAAGCACTGATACGCTGGCAACACCCACAAAAAGGGCTGGTATCACCAGCAAGCTTTATCCCCATTGCTGAAGAGAGCGGTATTATTAACGAAATCGGCAATTGGGTATTAAATACTGCGGTACGGCAAATCGCGCAATGGCAAGCAGACGGAATAACCATTGTACCCGTTGCGATTAATCTTTCTTTAGTGCAATTTCGCCAAGACTCACTCTACCAGTCTGTCTACCATGCTTTGCGCGAATCCGGGCTGGATCCAGCGATGCTCGAACTGGAAATGACCGAGGGTATTGCCATGGAAAATTCAGAACGCACTATCAGCGTGCTTAATCAACTAAATATGCTCGGCGTCAGGCTTTCAATTGATGACTTTGGCACAGGCTATTCCTCACTAAGCTACCTGAAGCGATTCAAAATTGACAATCTTAAAATAGACCAGTCATTTGTGCACGACCTGGACCGTCATCCTGAAGATGCAGCGATTATCACTGCTATTATCGGCATAGCCAAGAGTCTCGGATTTAAAACCATTGCAGAAGGGGTAGAAACTCAAGAACAGCTGGATTTTTTGCGGGATAAACAGTGCGATCAAATTCAAGGTTACCTGTTTAGCAAGCCCGTGCCAGTGGATGATTTTGTGCAGTTACTACAGAAAGGTGAAATACTTTTAAATTAAGTTCTGTCAGGTTGAACCTATGTCGCTGGCATATACTATCCGATTGGTTAGCCAATATCAGCTTCATCAACACCGATATCTTCATTCCAAAGCTGAGGTTTGCCGGCAATAAAACCGCGCATCAATTCTATACAGCTACTATCCTGCAAGACTTCAACCCACACACCTCGAGATAGCAGCAAATCCTCTTCCCCTTTAAAAGTTTGGTTTTCACCGATAACCACTTTTGGAATGCCATAGAGCAGGATGGCTCCCGTACACATCGCACAAGGCGACAAGGTGGTATAAAGGACCGACTCATGATAGACCTTGGCGGACTGGCGCCCTGCGTTCTCGAAAGCGGCCATCTCGCCGTGCAGAATAGCACTGCTGCGTTGGATGCGCTGATTATGCCCGCGGCCTATAATGCGCCCTTGATGCACAATAACCGAGCCAATCGGAATACCCCCCTCCGCCAAACCGAGTCGGGCTTCGGCAATTGCAGCTTGCATAAATTTATCCATATTTTCCTCGCAGATGGTAAATAAACAGCTTGATCATACAAAAAACAACCGATTATTGCCTTCACATGAAAGGATTATGTACATTTATTACTAAAATCGGCTTACTTTAAAGTCAGTCAAAATTTATAAATATCCATACCCGCCTGATTTAAAAATATAGAGTGTATTTTGACTTATAACTGCGTATATGACACCATTTAATCGCAGTAAAAAAGTATAATTAAACCCTTCATGCGCAAACACTTCAACATTATTATTATCGGTGCCGGACCCAGCGGCCTGTCTGCCGCTACACGTGCTGCCGAGCACGGCGTGGATTATCTATTGCTTGAAGCATCGGAAGCAGCGGCCAATACTATTCGTAATTATCAGCGACGCAAATTGGTCATGGCCGAACCGCGCGGATTGCCGCTTCGCAGCCCGTTGCCGTTTAGCGCATCGTTACGGGAATCCGTACTTGAAACCTGGGAAAAAACCATTGCTGATCACAAAATCAACATACGTTATAACGCCAAGGTTACAGGAATTAAACGTGGTGAAAAATATCTTGAAATCAAATTGGACGATGGTGAAAAACTCACGGCAGATCATGTAGTTCTGGCAATTGGTGTTCAGGGTAATCTACGTAAGTTGGAAATTCCGGGGGGCGATCTACCCCAGGTGCAGTACCAATTGGATGACCCTCAGGCTTATCAAAATGAAACAATCGTCGTCATTGGTGGTGGTGATACTGGCGTTGAAAACGCGCTTGCGCTGACTGGCAGCAATCAAGTGATTATTCTTAATCGTGCTGAAGATTTTAGCAACCTTAAAGATAGCAACCTTAATCATTTAACAGAAGCACGACAAAAAGGGGCCGTGGATTGGTTGTTACAAACAAAACCCCAATCCATTGAAGAAAACACTGAAGGAGAGTTTCCAATCACCCTTTTCGCCAACACTCCGAATGGTGTTGAACGCATTCCTTGTCACCGGGTAATCGCCCGTCTTGGTGCCTTACCCTCTCGACCTGTGCTGGAAAACTTTGGTGTTTCTTTTCCAACGCCCGACTTAGGCGCGCTACCTCTACTTTCAGCAAGTTATGAATCAAACGTTCCGGGACTCTACATTGTAGGCGCGCTCGCAGGCTACCCATTAATTAAGCAAGGGATTAACCAGGGCTACGAAGTTATTGAGCACATACTCGGCAAACCGGTAGAATCTGCTGACACAGCGTTATTACGCGAGAAATTTGCCAGCTTCTGCGCAGACCGTGGCGTAGATGACGTATTAGTAAAAATACAAAAAAATGTGCCCTTGCTGGCAATGCTCAGCACCCTGCAATTACGTGAACTGGTGCTGGAAAGCAATATCCTGTTGCCCGAGCCTGGCGATATCATCTTCAAGCGTAACGATTACAGCACAACCTTCTTTTTTATTATTGAGGGTGAACTGGATGTTTTAATCGACGAAGACAACATCCCGGATGCAGAACTCAAAACGGGAGATTTTTTTGGAGAACTGGCGCTTGTATCCGGTCGCCGCCGACCAGGAACAGTGCGCGCGCGCAGCAAATGTGTGCTGATTGAAACCCCGCGCCGGGTGATGCAGAAACTCATCAATTCAGTACAGTCTATGCGCCGCACGCTGAATGAAGTTGCCATCAAGAGTGTTGTTCAAGTCTGCATCGGGCTTTCATTGAGCGAAGAAGAGCTCAATGACGTAGCGAGCCATGCTACGCTGAAGAGCTTCAACGCTGGCGAGGAGCTTTTCCATGAAGGCGATGAGGCCGACGGGTTGTACCTGATTCAAAGTGGCTCAGTCACCGTTTCACGCATCATTGCCGGCAGAGAGGTTGTACTGTTTTATGTGGCTGCCGGTAATTATATCGGGGAAATGTCTCTCGTTTCCGGTGAGCCGCGTTATGCTACGGTACGCGCAGCCGTAGCTACGGATGCGGTGCTGATCAAAGCGGATCGTATGCGCGATATTATTGCGCGTAATCCGGAAATTCGCAGCTCGCTTGATGCCCGATATCTCCAACATCTGCAAGAACAGGAAAAAAGGCAACAGCTGGAGAATGCATCGGACGGCAGCGGCACCTTCACTAGCCAATCCACACAATCCAATTTAATTTCATTCCTGATTCAGCAAGGCGTTGGGGAAGCAACTGATGTGCTGTTGATCGATGAATCCTTATGTATACGTTGCAATCATTGTGAAGAAGCTTGTGCTGATACCCATGGCGGGGCAACGCGCCTGGACCGTGAAACAGGCCCCATATTTGCGAATATCCGAGTACCGACTTCCTGTCGCCATTGCGAGCATCCTCATTGCATGAAAGACTGCCCGCCTGACGCGATTCATCGCGCCTCTCACGGCGAAGTATATATCGATGATAGTTGTATCGGTTGCGGTAACTGCCAACAAAACTGCCCTTACGACGTGATTCAGATGGCAGTCATTCATGATCAGCCTGAACGCAGCCTATGGCAGATGCTGCTTGGAATTAGCCCTAAAATACCACCTACAGCTGAAGGCACCAAAGTTGCTGTCAAATGCGACATGTGTAAAGACATTGCAGAAGGTCCTGTATGCGTACGTGCCTGTCCTGTGGGTGCCGCACTGCGCGTAAACCCTGAGGGACTTTTGGGATACGCCAGCGGGACCTCCGGCGAAGTCAATTTGTTGGGCGCAGATGAAACTTAGCCCACATGAAACCTAGAAAGAATAGCTGATGCAACGCAGTAATATTTTTGATTACAAAAAATATCTTTATTTTAAAATTGCTGTCATTGTGATTTTAATCGCATTTGCCGCCTATCTGTTATTTGAGCCTGCAGTCGGCCACTATGGCGGTAGCATCTTAGGCTATGGACTAGGTACAATTTCAGCGCTGATGGTGTTATGGATGGCTTGGTATGGTGTACGTAAACGTCGCTATCGCAGCACCGGCTCAACACAGGGATGGCTTTCAGCGCATATTTACCTGGGCACAGCACTCACTGCACTGGTTACCCTGCATAGCGGGTTTCACTATGGGCTAAACATTCACACCCTGGCTTATGGCTTGTTGCTAGTAGTGGTCATCAGCGGTTTTTTTGGCAATTACACCTACATGATTTACCCGCGCCAAATGAGCGAAAATATGGGCGAAGACAGCATGGATGGTCTATTACTTCGCATGGCTGAAGCCGATAAACTGGCACGTCAAATCGCGCTACTGATGCCTGACAATATCAACAACACGGTTGCACGTGCTTGTCGTGAAACTTCAATTGGTATTAGCTTGCTGGAACAGCTCAGAGGTTATCAACCTAACTGCCCTTCTGCAATGGCGGTAGAAGAACTTACCGCGATGGGTAATAACCTATCCGCTGATCAGCGCAAACTGTACCGCGAGCTCTACTCCATCATGGTGCGTCGTCTATCACTGGTAAAACGCGCCCGGCAAGATTTAATGTATCGCTCAAGGTTGGGTATTTGGCTGTACTTGCATGTCCCTTTTACAATCGCGCTTTTGGTAGCGATGACGGCACATATTATCGCCGTATTTGCTTATTGGTAAATCATGATTAATTGTCTTTTAATCAAAATCACATATAACTCGCGTGGCCTACCTGTAAAAAGCTACCGAACTATCACCGCAAACGAGTTAACACTCGGACGTGGCGCTGAATGCAATGTACATCTACCAGACCCGCGCATTGCGATGCATCATGCCGTCATTAAACACAATGACGACGGCCAGATTATTCTGCAATCGATAAACGGCGAGCTGGAAGTTGATGATGCTTTAATACCAAGTGTTGGCCTTACACATGGTACAAAAGTGATGGTTGGACCTTATGAATTAAAAGTGGAACCTGCACCGCCTGATGTCAATCTGGCAATATCATTAGTGTTGGCACACCGCTTACCGGATGATTACCAAAATATAAAATCACGCACACACCAGCCGCTTGCAGGCGCTTCAATTTTTAAACGGCGCCTGTCAATATTTTTGGCGGCGCTAATTGCGCTGATTTTTATAGTATTGCCGTTGGCGCAAAACCTGATACCTCAATTACATAGATCCATGGCAGAGTTTCCGTTTGGCTTTGATCGCGTATGGAGTCCCGGACGTATATCTACCTCACATATGCATTTTGGCTCGCAATGTTTTAATTGCCACCAAGAGCCGCTTCGTAGGGTTTCAAATAAAGCTTGCTTGAACTGTCACCATGACACTGCACCGCATATTATCAGCCCTGCTTTACAGCAACGTGCTTTTAGAACGGCACATCCATTTACCGGCACAATGCGCTGTGCGGAATGTCATCAAGAGCATAAAGCACCCCACCCTTTGGCACAACAAGATAATGGCATGTGTGTAAAGTGCCATGGCAATATCAAGGCAGCCGACCCTAAAACAAAGCTACCTGATATTCATGATTTTGATCTTGACCATCCGGACTTTAAACTCACTATCAAAACGGGTTCAAATCCAAAAGATATAGAACGTATTTCTCAATCAGATAAAACACGCGTGGTTGAAAAGTCAGGGCTTAAATTCCCACACACGCAACATATTGGCAAGGTGCAGGGGCCTAACGGCATATGGGATGTACGTGAGTTGTCATGCACCAGTTGCCACGTGCCTGAAGGCAAGGAAATGCGTTTTAAACCGCTATCATTCAAAAGCAACTGCATTACTTGCCATGCCAAACAACTGGAAGTCGGCCCTAAAGAGCTCAGGTTAACCTTGCCTCATGGTGATGAGCAAAGTGTATTCAATACGTTAAAACTTAATGCACCCAAACAGTTTTCAAGTTACTCAGATAGCTTAAAGAATAATGGATGCGCCTATTGCCATGAAATTACTGAAGGTAAACAAGGTGACGCATTGCCCTGGCATATCGAGCCGTTAAACATTAACCAGGATTGGTTTAGCAAAGCGCAATTTAATCATGGTGCGCATCGTTCACAACAATGCAAAAGTTGCCACCAGGTAGAAGACTCGGAAACCAGCGCAGATGTAGCAATACCGGATCGGCAATCTTGTTTGCAATGCCATTCCGGCAATAAAACCAAACACAAACGAATTGCCAGCAATTGTATGTCCTGTCACATTTTTCATAATGCACATAAGCCTGAAGCACTCAGTTCAACAGGTAAAGCTATTGAGAAAAATATTGATGCATTACCCACTGTACCAACAAAATCAAATCAATAAACTGGTCAACAATCCACGATATGAATGAAAAAAAAGTAGATGTGCTGTTAGTTGGCAGTGGCGTGATGAGCGCCACTTTAGCCACATTGCTTTCGGAGTTAGATAGTAATTTAAGCATTATGATGGTTGAGCGCCTGCCAAATGTCGCTGCGGAAAGCACCGAAGCCTGGAACAATGCCGGCACAGGCCATGCTGGATACTGCGAACTGAACTACACGCCGATGGATGCAACTGGCCAGATGGAGATTAGCCGCGCTTTAGCTATTAATGCCTCATTTGAAGTTTCTTTGCAATTCTGGTCTTATCTGGTCGAGAACGGCATATTACCAAGCCCTCAAAATTTTATTAATGCTATCCCGCATTTAAGTTTTGTCTGGGGTGACGCTGATGTGGCATTTTTGCACAAACGTTACAGCATGCTCAAAGCACATCATTTATTTCAGGATATGGAATTCAGCGACGATGCGGCAACCCTTAAAAAATGGATGCCACTGATTATGCAGCAGCGAGATGCCGGGCAAAAAGTTGCTGCTACAAGGGTAGGCTATGGCAGCGATGTCGATTTTGGCGCCCTGACACGTAACTTGATCAAAACATTGGAAACTAAAAGCAATTTCAACCTCAGGCTTAGCGCTGAGGTAACAAGCCTGAAACAGTCAAACAACAGACGTTGGCAGGTTGGTTTAAAAAGTAAAAGCGGCAAGGAAACCTCAACGATTGATGCTGGATTTGTATTCTTGGGCGCCGGTGGCGGCGCACTAAAGTTATTGCAAAAATCGCACATCCCCGAGGGGCGCGGTTACGGCGGGTTCCCCGTCAGCGGCAAATGGCTGGTATGCAATAATCCTGAAATCGTTCAGCAGCATCATAGCAAGGTATATGGCAAAGCCGCTTTAGGTGCCCCACCAATGTCCGTACCACACTTGGATACACGTATCATCAATGGGAAACCCGCCCTGCTGTTTGGACCTTATGCCGGTTTCACCACCAAATTTCTAAAACAAGGTTCATATTCGGATCTGTTCAGCTCGATTACAGCCAACAACCTGAATTCCATGCTAGGCGCTGCCCGCCATAACATTGATTTAACCCGTTACCTGATTGGCGAAGCATTGCAGTCGCATAAGTCACGGGTGACTACCCTGCGTCAATTCTATCCGCAGGCGACAGAGGCTGACTGGCATATAGAAAATGCGGGGAAACGTGTTCAAATCATTAAAAAATGTGACACCAAGGGCGGCAAGCTTGAATTTGGCACCGAAATTGTAAACTCACAAGACGGCACCATTGCCGCCCTGCTCGGCGCGTCGCCGGGTGCATCGGTTTCAGTACAAACCATGATTAACGTGATTGAGCGCTGTTTTAAATCGCAACTTAAAAGTGAAGCATGGCAGCAGAAGTTAAAAACTTTAGTACCTAGTTATGGAGAGTCGCTAATTGACAATGCAAGCCTGCTAAAACAGGTGCGTGGAAGAACACTGAAGACATTGCAGTTATTGCAGAAACCAAACGATATTTAGCTGAAAATGTTTTACGCTCATTCAGGAGAGCTTTCATATTGAAAGCTCTCCTGTAAAAAAGAAATTCCCTACAATAGTGCGCGCTGACGGCGCACCTCATATAAACAGATACCGCTGGCAACACTCACGTTCAAACTTTCAACTGAACCATACATCGGGATAGTGATAAGTGCATCACAAGTCTCTGCTGTTAAACGGCGCATGCCGTCACCCTCTGCACCCAATACAATCGCAATTGGCCCATCCAGTTTGGAATTAAGTAAAGTACTAGGCGAGTCCATGGTGGTACCAACCACGTAAACCCCTGCTTCTTTTAGCTCGCGTATCGTTCTTGCCAGGTTAGTCACTGCAATAAATGGTACGGTTTCAGCGGCACCGCACGCCACTTTGCGTACAGTAGCATTTAGCCCTACCGCCCTGTCTTTAGGTGCGATCACCGCATGCACTCCCATCGCATCTGCCACACGCAGACAGGCACCTAAATTATGCGGGTCTTCCACGCCATCCAGAATCAGGAAAAACGGCGGTTCTTTGAGGTCGGATTCCAAAATATCATGGATATCCTTGTAGGGAATCGGTGTATCTACCACCCGTGCAATAACCCCTTGATGGCGGCCATTCATACCCGCCATACCATCCAGCCGTGAGCGTTCAACCTGCATGGTGCGCACGCCTGCTGCTTCAGCCATGTTAAGCAAATCTTTCATACGTGCATCAACACGGTCACGGTCGATTAAAATCTCTTGCACACTTGCGCTGTGCTGGCGCAAACGACTTAATACTGCATGGAAGCCAAATAAAATACGGGCATCACTCATTTTTTTACCTTACGCTTAGTGGTTTTTTTTGCCACTTTTTTAGTTTTAATTGTTTTATTCCCTGGCTTGGATTTTGGCAAAGTAGCAGCCCTAGCCTCAGAACGGCCAGAGCGCTTTTCTTTAGGTTTAACACCAAAAGCAGCCTCAGATTTTCGGCCTTCAAATTGAGGGGTGGATTTTACAGCAGATTGACCTCTGGCGCTTGTTTTAACTTGCGCAACATTATTTTTAGAATCTACCTTAGATTCACCTTCCAGTTCTTTGTTTTTATTAACTAAAGTAAAGTCAATTTTTGTGGTTTCCAGATCAACGCGCACCAATTTAACTGTTAATCTATCTCCTAAGCGATAACGCACACCGGTACGCTCGCCGGACATCTCATGGCGCGCTTTATCGTAGTGGAAATAATCATTACCCAACTCTGTCACGTGTAATAAACCTTCCACATACACACCATCCAGAGCCACAAACAAACCAAAGCTTGTAACCCCGGCAACCGTGCCTTCAAACACTTCACCAATTTTATCCTGCATGAAAAAGCATTTGAGCCAGTTTGTCACATCGCGCGTGGCATCGTCAGCGCGGCGCTCTGTCATCGAACAATGAATGCCCAATTCATTCCAGTCTCCGGCTTTGTATTTATCACCATTTAATACCGCTTTAATGGCACGATGAATCAGCAAATCCGGGTAACGGCGTATGGGTGAGGTAAAGTGGGCATAAGCCTCATAAGCCAACCCGAAATGGCCGACATTGTCCGGGCTGTACACTGCTTGCTGCATTGAACGCAGCAATACCGTTTGCAGCAATTGTGCATCAGGCCGGTTTTTGATGCGGTCAAGCAGCTTGCAGTAATCTTTAGCCTGTGGGGAATCACCGCCCCCCACACCAAAGCCAAACTCTCCCATAAATGTTCTTAGCAGTTCCAGCTTTTCAGGGGTTGGCCCCTCATGAATACGGTACAAAGCCGGATGCTCATGTTTTTTCAAAAATTCGGCTGCACATACATTGGCAGCCAACATGCACTCTTCAATCAGCCTATGCGCTTCATTACGTAAAGTCGGTTCAATGCGCTCAATTTTGCCTTCCTCATTGAACAGCATGATGGTTTCTGCAGATTCAAACTCTATGGCACCACGCTTTTCGCGTTGCTGGAGCAAGATTTGATACACGCTATACAAATGCTGCAAATGCGGTTTTAGCCAGCTATATTCCTGCGCTAATTCACTACCGGGATTTTGTAAAATATCGTAGACATTAGTGTAAGTCATGCGTGCTTTTGAGCGCATCACTGACGGATAGAACTTGTACTGCTTAACAACTCCGGCACTATCAACCTGCATATCGCATATCATGCAAAGCCGCTCAACATCCGGGTTTAATGAACACAATCCATTCGACAAAGCCTCCGGCAGCATTGGAATAACGCGACGCGGAAAATAAACCGAGTTGCCACGATCATAGGCATCTTTATCCAGAGCATCCTTAGGCTTCACATAGAAACTTACGTCAGCAATCGCCACCACTAAACGCCAGCCCTTACCCTGAGGTTCAGCATACACGGCATCGTCATAATCCCGCGCTGTTTCACCGTCAATAGTGATCAAGGGCAATTCACGGCAATCAATGCGGCCTTTAAAATCAGCTGGCTGCACTAATTTAGGAAATGACTCGGCAAGTCTTTCAGCTTCGGTACTAAACTGATATGGCAAATTGTGTTTACGTAAGGCAATTTCAATCTCCATGCCGCTGTCTGCATAATTGCCTAAAATCTCTACAATTTTCCCCATCGGCTGTGCATAAGCTGACGGCTGCTCGGTTATCTCCACCATAACCACCTGGCTGGGCTTAGCCCCCATATCCAGATGGTATGGAATCAATATATCCAAATTGATACGTTTATCTTCAGCCGCAACGATAGTGACCCCGCTGGCACGCATCACTCGGCCAACGAGTTTTTGTGTACGGCGCTCCAGCACCTCCACGATCTTACCTTCCGGGCGCCCTCTCCTGTCCAGGCCACTTAGCCGCACCATTGCGCGGTCACCATGCATTACTTGCGACATCTCTTTCGGACTTAAAAATATATCCTCGCCATTACACTTGGTTTTATCATCAGTAATCAGAAAACCAAAACCATCAGGATGGCCTTGCACTGTGCCGGAAATCAAATCAAGCTTATCGGCAATACACAAAGCGCCTTTTCTGTTTTGCATGATTTGGCCTTCACGCTCCATGGCGTTAAGACGCTTATTAAAGACTTCACGCTCCTTGTCGCTGATATCAAGCAATACATACAGTTGTTCCACACTCAATGGAACGCCCTGTTCAGCCATAGTCGACAAAATCAGTTCACGGCTTGGCAATGGCGTCTCGTAGCGGCTTGCTTCACGTGCCGCATGCGGATCATTACTTCTTTTGCTTTTATTTTTGTGTTTTGTCATTGACAAAGATTACCTTTAATATAAAATTCAACGCCTTCGTTACGCAAAATATGAAAATATCATATAGCGAAAGAAAATGCCCAGATGGCGGAATTGGTAGACGCGCTAGTTTCAGGTACTAGTATCGAAAGATGTGGAGGTTCGAGTCCTCTTCCGGGCACCAAAAATTAAAATTTGTCTATAATTTCAAGCAGTTATTAAATACTATTTCGCTGCAAGTTAATGGTATTCCGCACGACGGGCCCATTGTACTATAGAAATGCTTATGAAAACGAGAGGGCTACAGCTGGCAAGCACATTGAGACCAGCTTTTGCCATGCTTTAATTAGATTTACATATAGCCAAGTATTATTGATTCGCCAGCAATGCAACGGCTTGAGCACGCTTACCAACGTTCAGCTTCTGGAATATCCGCTTAAGATGGCTTTTTACCGTGTTTTGGCTGATATTTAAAATCATACCTATTTCCTGATTGGTTTTACCGGCCTTGATCCATTCAATGACTTCCAACTCGCGCTCGCTTAGACATAACATATTAGGCTCACAGCCCGATTTATCCAAGGGTTCCGATTGTTTCAAATGTTGAATTCTTCTCAACACATGATCAATATGCGGCATAAGTATACCCATTACTGAATTCTTGACTTCCAACACTTGTTGTTTGCTAAAAAACACATATAAGCATTCATTGCCACCGCGTAAATCACTGACGCCATACACTAACAAAGAATTAAGTTCATGAGGTAAATCCGGGAAGATCATCTTGAATTTACAATCAAATTCGGTTGTATCAAAGTGATTAAGCGTGTACCAGTGGCGATTATTGGTTAACCATAGCTCGTATAAATACATCATACATTGATTTACTTCTGCAGATGCGCCCATCATGGCGCGAGTACTAATGCCATCTACATTGGAAGCAACATCATAATAAAGCCTACGATCAGTACTATCGTCATTAAAGTTACCCCAGACAGCAAGGAGCATATCATGGGGAATAAACTCTGAGACGGAGTTTTGCAGCCAAATAAAAAAATCGATATGTTTATCTATTTTGTAAGAACGCTGAATAGCTGAAAACACGTTTTCCCAGTAATAATTTTTAACTTCTGTATCCATAATTATTGCGCACCGATCTATGAGCAACATTGCCCATAACTCAGCTAACGCAAAATGAATGCCAAGAAATAAATATTATTATTATCAATAACTTACAAATAATACTAGGGGGAGCTATTTGATTTAAATGTTATTAAGTCGACTGTTGTGTCAATTTTACAACTATGTGTGTGGCAGAAAGAAAAATGGGGAAAATTGGCTATTTCATCGCATAAATTGCTGGTAAATTACGCCACCAGCCATAAGCATCCATCCCATAACCAAACACATAACGGTTTGGCACCATCAGTCCAACAAAGTTAGCTGAAACTGGCTTAACGTGATCAAGCGCTTTTTCAACCAAAACCGCAGAAAATACATGTGCTGCACCCAATTCATAACATTTTTCCTGTATCGCTTTTAAGGTGATACCTTCATCCAAAATATCATCAACCAGCAGCACAGTACGATTGGTTAGATCCAGTTTAGGCAAAGATTGCCAATGTAGCGTTTTACCCACCGTTCCGGTTTGGTAGCGGCTGGCATGCACATAATCTAATTCCAGAGGAAACTTAAGTTGTGTTAATAGCTGGCCTGCAAACACAATACCGCCACCCATCACACAAATAACCACTGGAGATGTATTTTCAAGTGCTTGAGAGATTTCATGACTTAATCTAGCAATTGCAGCCTCCACCACCCCAGAAGAATGAATAAGGTCTGCCTGCTTGAGTAATTGCAGTGGTTGTGGTGTGTTCAATTTAGTTTCAAATATAAAATGCTTTAAAATTATTACCGGAAGCACCTCGCTGTAAAATACAGTCGAATTTAGTGAACGATAACTTGCTCACCTGATATTGAAGTGCGAATTTCTAGTGTGGTTTGAATTTGCGGACTGTACTCCTCTACCCAACCTGCCAACTCTGTTTTGATACGATTTTCATTAACACTATGAGAACTTTCAATCCACTTTAAAAGCCTTTTTACCCATGCGGTATCTGCCTTTCTAGCTTGGGCGATACGTAGTTTTTCATGTGGCGTAGGCATCGTGTGTTCATCATCTGCCAATAATTCTTCATACATTTTTTCACCGGGCCGCAAACCTACATATTCAATTTTAATTTCATCTGTTTGCAAACCAGACAATCTAATCATATCTGCTGCTAAGGTAGCGATTTTAACCGGCTCGCCCATATCAAGCACAAAAATCTCTCCCCCTTTGCCCATCAAGCCCGCTTGCATCACCAACTGTGCCGCCTCCGGGATCGACATAAAATAGCGAGTAATTTCAGGATGCGTAATGGTCACTGGGCCACCTTTAGCGATCTGCTCACGAAATTTCGGAATCACACTGCCGCTGCTGCCTAACACATTACCAAAACGCACTATCACGAACTTTGTACCGCCCTTCTCCTGCAAACCTTGGCACACCATTTCTGCCAGGCGTTTACTTGCTCCCATTACATTGGTGGGGTTAACGGCTTTATCGGTTGAAATTAAAACGAACTTAGCTACCCCAGCCTCTTTACAAGCCTGCGCCATTGTGTACGTACCAATCACATTGTTTGATAATGCTTCCCATACGTTACCGTTTTCCATCATTGGCACATGTTTATAGGCCGCCGCATGGAATACTACTGATGGTGAGTATTGTGCTAACAAATTGTCGATCCGCACCTTGTTTTTAACATCGCAAGTCATATAAACAAGTTTAGTGGATAGCTTGAGTAAGCTTAACTCCTGTTCCAACTGATAAAGGGAAAACTCTGAAATATCCAAACAAACCAACACACTTGGGTTAAATTTGACAATTTGACGGCATAGCTCAGAACCGATAGAACCGCCAGCCCCGCTCACCATTACAGTATGCCCCTCTATCAACTTGTGCAGCCCTGAGTTATCCAATTTAACTGCGTCACGGCCAAGTAAATCTTCTACATCCACTTTACGGATCTGTGAAACACTTACTTTGCCACTCATTAAATCGTCGATTGCCGGCACTGTTAACACTTCCAGACCTAGCCCAGTTGCAAGTTCAATAGCCTGGCGGCGTTTTTGATGATGTGCTGAAGGCATTGCCACAATCACATGTCCAACACCTAAACGTTTGCTTACATCGCCTAAATGCCGGATAGCCCCTATTACTTTCACTCCAAAGATTTCGCGTCCATGCATGGTTTCGTCATCATCCAGCAAGCCAACGACGCACCACTGCATGCTTCTGGCAAGGTCTTTAACCAAAGAAATTGCAGCATCGCCCGCACCCAACACAATCACAGGATTACCTTGTTTATGCGTCATGCCATAAAGTTGATATTCTTTCCATGCCCGGTATGCGAAACGGGTGCCTCCCATCATTAAAATCAGTAATAGCGGATCTAAAATCAATACTGAACGCGGGATTATGATGTCTATTTTCACCATAAACAACACTGCGGCAATTATTATTGCGGCCAACCCTACCGCCAGAAAAATACGCTTAAGATCAGAAACGCTCGCAAAACGCCACACGCCACGATAGAGACCAAGTGTAATGAAAATTGCTGCCTGTAAAGTCACTATCCAAACTACAGATTCCAACATGCTCTGAATATGCTCAGTCGGAATAGTAAAATTGAAACGAAGTGAATAAGCCGCCAGCCATGCAATAAATGCCACTGCCACATCGTGCAATAGAGCAAAAAAGGTACGCGGATTCATCAGTGTTTTTTTCATTTATATTCTTTTATCACCTGGACTGTCTCAATAAGCCATATTAATGCTTAATACCTTCTTTTCTCAGAACTTTTACAAAGGTCAAGAAAATAATTTTCATATCTAACCAAAAAGACTGATGCTGCATATACTCTACATCAAACTTAACCTTATCAGAAATTGGCAACTCATCACGCCCATTAATCTGCGCCCAACCGGTTAAACCGGGCACTAGCTTATCAACTCCATATTGAGTACGCAACGCAATTAAATCTTCTTGATTAAACAAAGCAGGTCGAGGCCCCACAAAACTCATATCACCACAAATAATACTCCATAGTTGCGGCAATTCATCCAGGCTGGATTTGCGCAAAAAAGAACCGACCGGAGTTAAAAACTGTGCGGGATTAGCCAAGAGGTGGGTCGCCACAGCGGGAGTCTCTATTTGCATTGTACGAAACTTAGGCATTTTGAATATTTGGTTATATTGCCCCATCCGATCTGACCAATATAAAATTGGGCCTTTAGATGTTAACCGCACTGCTAGTGCCACCAGCAAAAATGGCAATGCTAAAAATATAAACGCGAACAATGCTAAACATAAATCAAAAAAACGCTTCATATCTACCCATTAAAACCTAATACAGTCGCCTTCAAACCATCCATAACTGATACGGGAGGAGTCCAACCAAGCAATGTCCGCGCTTTGGTAATATCTACCTGCAAATTTCCGCATAATCGATGTGCCACATCACGCTTACCTAACAAAGCTCCACAAGCCTCAATCAAACCTTGTGGAGCTGCCAAGAGCCTCGCCTTGACTTTAAGTGCCTCAGCACAGCTACATAACAACTCAGTTGTTGAAAGATCATATCCATCAGAAACCAGAAATACTTGATTGGCTGCCGAGGGATGATCAATGCATCGCATAATCAAGCTTACCAGATTACCCACATACACAAAACTACGTTTATTGTGAATAGCCCCTAACGGCAAAGGGATGCCATGCTTAATAGCTCGCATCATACTTGCAAAATTAGCCTTCACACCTGCCCCGTACACTAGCGGCGGGCGAATGATCACAACCTCCATACCGGTTTGTTCTGCAATAAGCAAAAGACCCCGTTCAGCTTCAAACTTTGATATGCCGTAAGCATCTTCTGGATTCTCAACATCATCTTCGGTAAATGGTTTTCCTAGAATTGTACTTTCTCCATTAACCTTGATTGAACTAATGAAAATAAAACGCTTCACACCAGCTTTTGCTGACTGCAGAGCAAGGTTAAGCGTGCCATCAACATTGACCTTTCGAAATTCCAACAATGGGTCAACAGCCTTATCATTCATTACGTGCACACGAGCGGCTAGATGGACTACCACATCCACGTCACGTAACACTACTGACCAATCCTTAACCTCATCTATTGAGCCAGTCGCTATTCGTTCAACATTATCAACATGGGTATTCGTAGAACGTACTGCCGCCACTACCGTATGCTCTTCACGACGCAGTTCTTCGCATAACGATTTGCCAACAAACCCACTTGCCCCTGTAATCAAAAGTTGCATAATCAATAAATATTTTTACGATAAAAACTTACCAATTCTTGAGTTATTACTTTACTATCAAACGCTCTAACTGCTCGCGCCCTTGCCTTTTCGCCAAGACTTAACCTTAACGTCCGATTTGTTATTAGGCTTTCCATACAATTTTTAATTGCAATTACATCATGCGGCTCATGCAACAAACCTGACTCACCGTCATTAACAGCATCAGAAATTCCATAAATTCGTGATCCAATAGTAGGGATTCCAACTGCAGCGGCCTCAATAACAACTGACCCGAAACCCTCACGATAGCTAGGCAATAAAAGTACATCTGCTGCGGACATAAAAAACTCTGGGGTATCAGTATGCCCTACAAAATGTACATATTTACTACAACTTTCAGTAATATGTTCGATCTCGATTTGCATATCCCCCTCATCAGGACCAACAAAAAGTAAATGTGCGATTCCTAATGGCATGCTGCTAAAAGCATGTGCTAGATCCAATACGCCTTTGTCTTTGGTTAAGCGTCCTACAAATAAAAATAGCAATTCATCACTATCAATATTCAATTGCTGCCTTAATTTTTCTCTTTTAGACTGATTAGGTTTGAATCTGGCAATATCTACTCCGGAAATTGAACCGTTGGCAAATACTATTGATTTTGACCGGCGTAACACCTTCTCTTCTACTAAAAACTTTCGTTGTGATGGGCTATCTACAATATTAAATGTTGTCAATTTAGCAATTAAGCAATCAAACTGCTTTAATAAAAACCTCTTAATCCCAATTTTTGTTACCCATACTTGCCCAGTAAAAGTGTGAATTCTTAAAGGCACACGTACAATCCAGGCAGCTAAAATTGCTAATAAACCAGCTTTGGGTGTAATGGAATGTACTGAAAAAAACCGTTCTTGGCGAAAAATATTAATCAACGTTATTAGCGAAAAAATATCAGAAAACCAACTTATATCTCGCGCAATAGCAAGAGATATTACTCTTGCACGAACCCCATGCTCTTCCAAGAAAAGCGGATTATTGGTATTTACAATTACAGTAACATCATAAGTCTCTGACAATGCACGTAGATGATTTATCAAAAAAGCTTTTACAACAAAATCAGATGTAAGCACAAAGCAAATTTTCTTCATTTTAATTTCACAATGGCGTCAGGATAAGTTTGTGTCTATATTATTTACAACAAAGACACCCTTCACTTCTTTCGAAAGTTATCGTCCAACGATACGTAACAAAGGCCTCAATATACTCCGTAAATTCAGTGGTACATTACCCCATATCTTAAATAAGATGCCACGCACCCCTGTACCTAACAGTAATCGCTGTAAACTGGATGCCAGTAATCTACGAACAATAAATCGAATGCTAAATGCGATGGCTAGATTATACTCCGCCCTAGAATATGGGTTTATGACTGATGTCTTATTCGCATTAGTGAATGCATCCAGGATGGTTTTATCAAAAAACGATACAAATGCATGATAAGAATAATTGGGGTTGTTTGCCACCTCATTGTAAGTTCTATCAGCCATTTCTTGCAAATAGCGGTCATCCTTAATTTTGGAAATCACTTGGTCTAGATTACTGAAGTCTTTTTTCAAAGGAATGAAGTGTCGCCATGGTTGCAGTATCCCAGAATAATCCCCCTCATAAAGCACTAGGACGGTTCTTAGTGCGGCTGCTTCAAAGCATCGCGGAGATATCTGATTAAGCCTAATTAAGCCTTCATACGGATGTAGAAATTTTTCTTGAACATCCTGAAATGTTGCCTTGGGATGTTCTGACACATAAGCATCAACTTGACGCTGAAGATGTCCTTCAAAATCAAACACACTTGCACCGCTTTCTACGCCAAGCATAGTTTTGCAGGATGCGACAAATTCAATCCATCTCTCACCATATATTCTTCTTGATTCATCATATGACAGATCCAGATTCAGCTTGGCATCTTTTGCACGTAATTGAAATTGATCAGAGATTTGCCACTTCTCATACCCTAGCTCTCCAAGCCAATAAGGCGGTTTTCTGGTTCGATAACCCACGTCAATTTTTCGGTCTACAGTTTTTGAAACTTGATAATCCAGCAACTTGCTTGGCACATAGCCAGTAAGCGTGTTTACTTTAATGACACCTGGTAAAACTTGTTTTGGATAAACCTTTTCAATCTCTTCATCTGGAACACAAGTGAATAAAACATCTGCTTTCAGAAATTCCAACGTTTCTAGCACTATATTCACGGCCCTGTATTCATCCTGTATAAATACCACTTTAAGCCCGTCAAAATCCCTAATACGCTGTTTTGCTTCCTGATTAATGTAATGCTCACTCATGTAGCCAATTGCTACAGTATAGTGAATAACTACAACATCAAAACGAGTCAAGTCTAAACACTTAGGAAGTTGCCTAATAAAAGATAACTGCGTTACTTTATGAGTCGAAAAATTGATTATTGAATCGAGATGGTCGGTTACCGTTGATGCATCCGCATTTTTTACTGGACGATTACAAAGCAATAGGATATTTAGTTTTTTCATATTAATTTTACGTATCGATTTATTCTGAATATTAAGACAACTTAATGAGCAGCATTATTTAACAAGATGATTAAGGGACAATTCCAAATTCTTTTACTTCAACAAATAGGGGTAGATTAAAAACAAATATACATTAAACTAATAGAACAATTCGTTATTACAATTGTTAATTCGCGTAGTTACTTACAGAATTTCTAATTAAATGTTCCTATTTTCCCTTATTTAAAATGATCTATAAATGAAGTTCTCTAACAAACTCAATTATGCCAACCAAAGACTCCAAATATTATTAGTTAATTCTCAAAGAAAGTTTCTTTCCCATAACGGTTAATGGTGCTTCGAAAACCAAATTTAAGATAACAGCTACGATCAATACCAAACAAGGGGCCAACCACCAAGGCAGCCCTAATATTAATGCCATTACCAATATCGGCGCATGATATGCATATATACTGTAGGATGACTTCCCAAGCTTCGCGCTCCAGTCAATCACATACCCTCTAGCATCATCAATATATGCAATACCATATGCAAAAAGTACGGCCAATATTATTTTTCTGAACTCCCCTAGTAAAAACTGAGCTGTTCCATGCATTACCCCTGAAATCATTCCTAATGTAAGCAGTAAATAGATTAAAACCATAACTTTCCAATTAGGTAGTAGTCTAAAATTACTCTTATTTACGGCTACAGCACCTAGCCACCAGTAAGGTAAAAAAGCAATAAAGCTACCATTGTTCCACCAGGAATAATACTTGGTATAAACACCGACTATAACAAGCCCAATAGCCCATATCACAAAAATAACTTTCCAAAGAGTTTCTTCATGTACCCCAGAAATCAACCATCGCATCGTAATGGCATAAAAAACATAAAGCCAAATCTCCACCATTACGGTAGTCAATGGTGCATTGCCTTGAAATCCAAAATAATGCAGATTGGGGATGAAGGCTGATATGCCGAGTAATTTTACAAGAAGTCCGTCCCAACGAATTCGTGACGTCCCAGTAATCGACTGGCTCGTATGTAAATCAATATTCGTGAAATACACAAATACAGCCACTCCAACTGCCGATGCTAACAAATAAGTCGGTACGATACGAAAAGCACGGCGCATTCCATATTTCCATATGTTGAATCCATCTCGCCTTGCTCCATTTCGATGAATACAATAACCACTCAAAACAATGAATCCTACTACAGCAGGATGAGTTTCACCTATTGGCTGAAATATAAGATTCAATCCTTTCATGAACCATAAAAGCCAATCCCATATTTGCTGATTTGCCACTCCGCCCCAAATAGAAAGATGAGCAACCATCACCCAAATTGCCAATATTCCACGCAAAGAATCCATGCCAGATGAATATGATTTAACACTTGGATAATCCAATAAGAAAGTAGCATTAGGTTTCGTAATATTCGACTTAACTTTAGTCAGAACTTCCATCTTAGCCTCTACTTATTACTTGAAGCATAAGTTGTTTAAGCTGTTTGATCGTCACCCCGGCCATACGAAGCATAACCCAGCCAGATATAACAGAACACATAATTCCATATCCAACATTCTGATACCAATTCTCACTATTTAACAATATCGGCAATTGCGACAGCACCACAATACATGCCAGTATTTTGTATATCTTTCTTTGTTCATAGTCAATTTTAGAACAATCATGGTCTATTTTTATCCACATCAACAATAATAATGCCATTAGTGCATTACCTAACATTACCGATAGCGCAGCTCCTGTTACACCGAACTTAGGAATAAAAATCAGATACATTCCCACGGAAATTATTGCACTGACACCTTGTATCACTACCGTTGCATATAACTTCTTAGCAAAATAGATTGATGGCAATAACACTGTAAAAAAACCTAGAAAAAATTGTGACGCAGCGATAATGCCAACTATCTGATATGAATTTTCATAGGAATGAGGTAAAAAAGCCATTACGACAGGTTTCGCAAAAAAGAAAAACAATAGGGTGATATACCCAGTAACCACCAAATAATACTGTGTCATCCTCGCTAGTAGCTGGCGAGCCTGCTCTTGCTTGTTCATATACGACAAAGAAAATGGAACCCATGTCCTCATAAAAGCTTCAACCACCAGCCCCATAGCCATGCCAATGCTTGAACCCATCGTAAAAATACCCACAGCATCCAATCCGTGATAGGACTGAAGTGGGTATCGTACAACGTTCTGGATTACAAAAATAAAGACAAAAGAAGGAACCAACGGTAACCCTTCAACCAAAAGCGGCCGAATATTATCTTTGGATGGCAAATAACTCATCCCATTTTTACCAAGTAAAAAAAACATTGCAAATGTAATCACCTGGCCAATCAAAAGCGCATATAGATAACCTATTACCGATTTATCCAATATCGCCACAAATAAAAGGATTATTGAAAAAGAAATCAATGAGGATCCGAATGCCGCAAATATGTATCTTTTCGCCCTCTGTTCGAATTGCAACTTAAGCCGCCAAGGCTGCACCAGCAAACTTACAGCCACTGTTATAATCGAAATTTCAATCAAATACGTATAATCAGGTACTTGAAACAGCAACCTGCCAATTGACTCAGCATTCCATAATCCAATAATAATCAGAATAATTGAACTAGCCAGCAATATCACAAAAGAATCAATGATTACTGCATTCTTTTCCCTTTGCTGCTCTTTGGAAAAATAACTAGACCCAATCGAAGTACCAAGGCCTAAACTAAATATGGCAGTAAGCACCATTCCCATCATTAACAGCATTGAAATGACACCATATTCTGCTGGTGAAATATAGCGGGCAATAAGCGGCAATGCTATGAAGGATAATAGACCATTCATGACGCCGCCTAATCCGTAGATAAAGCTGCCGCTTAAAAGCTGATTGACATTTTGAAATCTCACATTGGTACCAAGAGTTGGCTTCACATGTTGACATGAAGTAATAATGTTCGTTAACCCGGATAATACATGCTAATAAACTCAAGCATCAACAAACTGCTGATGCCAAAGTTCAAGGCTCAACAACGCCCAAAGATTACGTCCATACACACTTTGTGAATCAAGTACTGCATCAACAGAAAACCCATCTCCAAGATAAGATCGGGTACGTGCACGCTCTGATCCTAGAATATCACCGATCAAGTCGCGTGCTGAACCACCTCGCTTTAACCATAGATTAAGCGGAACGGGAAATCCCATTTTATCTTTACGTTCAGAGATTGCTGCCGGCAAGCGATTAGCAAAAACCGTTTTGAGCATTCGTTTCAATTCCCCGTTTCTAAATTTCACATCAGCTGGAATCGTCGCAGCAAACTCCACCAAAGGATGATCAAGGAAAGGTACTCTAGCCTCAACACCATGCGCCATACTCATTCTGTCTTCAACTTGCAACAAGGCTGGTAATAATGTTTTAAAATCAAAATGCGTCATAGAATCAAAGTATGATTCACTGCCAACATTACTTCCCCAGAAAATACTCTTAAACTCTTCAAATGTAGCTTCTTGGTTGATAGCGTCCGGACTAAGAATTCCTCTGAAAGTATTGGCACGGTTAACCAAGCGCCAATAACGCTGATCACGCTCCCCAAACAAGCCTTCTGCCCAGAATTCTCGCAACATAGGCTTGTATTGCCGTAGTGTTTCAAGATTTGGAATAATAGACTCATAAGTCACGACATAATTTCCATTATGCAATGACCCTTCGATTGCGCCTTTAATACATTGCTCAAAATACGCCACTAAATAGCGTGCATATCCACCAAATATTTCATCTCCTCCCTGTCCACCTAACACAACCTTGATATGCTCACCAACTCTCTTGGAAACCATATATTGCGGAAACGAACCAGGACCAGCCACCGGCTGGTCAAGGTGCCAGATAACCTTGCCAATATTTTCAACAAAATCATTCTCACCAATATCCGCCACATGTAGCAGCATATTCTGCTCATCAGTCAACGCTTTGGCATAACGTGATTCATCAAAGTCAAGTCCATCCAGAAAACGGCCATTGAAAGCCTGAAATTTACTATCCGGACGAACATCTCTGGCTAAAGCAGCTATCAGACTGGAATCCAGACCACCACTGACATAGCTGCCCACCTCTACATCTGCTCGCATATGAACCCTTACAGAATCCTGCATCAAATCCAGTAAACGCTCTGTAAACCATTTCTCAGTATGGTCATAGTCAACCTCATAATGCACCTCCCAGTAACGCTTTGGCTGTGGTGTCTCATTGTGTGACATGATTGCATAATGCGCAGCAGGAAACTGCTTAACACCATCCATCAATGTCTTTTCGCCAAGACAGAACTGAAAGGTAAAATAGTCGGAAAGCGCAACATTGTTGACCTTGAGCGCATCAAGAAACGGTAATAGCGCTTTTACTTCTGATGCAAAATACAAACCAGCCGATGTTTGTGCCCAGTAAAGCGGCTTAATACCAAATCTATCGCGAGCAAGAAACAGCTTTTGCTCAGCAGCATCCCATATCGCAATAGCAAACATACCCCGCAAACGAGTTACGCAATCTGCTCCCCAGCGCTGGTAAGCTCGCAAAACAACTTCAGTATCCGAATGTGTGCGAAAGGTGTCCGCGCCTAGTTCATCACGCAATTCGATATAGTTATACACCTCACCATTGTAAATGATTGTATACCGTCCATCTGCGCTATGCATTGGTTGCGCACCCGTATCAACATCAATGATGCTAAGACGCACATGACCAAAACCAACACGCGCATCAGAAGAAACCCATTGACCTGTCCCATCTGGACCGCGATGACGGATTCGTTCCAATCCTGTCGTCAATTCGTTATACGCCAAACCACTAGTACGGGGACCATTCGTTACAAATCCAAAAATACCACACATAAACTTAATTTCTCCCAAGAAGCCGCTTTAATCGCGGTCTCAAAAATTCTCTAACTCCATTTGGTAACTTACTCCATGAATAAACAGCAATTGGTTTTACAAAGCTATTTCGGAATAAAAAATATCTAGCAGTTAAACCCCCGATAGAAATCGGAGGAAAGGCACGAATAGGTGATACAGTAATTAGCGTTGGTGCGTGTTGGAGGCCTGTATTCAATGGAATATTTCTGGCTAGATTAATTTTTTGCTGTAGCAACCTAAGAGAATTTGATATTTGTTCATCTACCATCTGAACAAAGGTTTGGTAACTGTACTTCCCGGAGGCAATTACATCACGATAAGCATTCTCAGTCATCTTATCTATATAATCTCCATTATCTAGCAACTTAAATACCTCATCCAGATTGCTGCCATCCTTCTTGAGCGAAATATAGTGCAGTCCAGGCGTCACCACGCCGGAATAATTCCCCTCAAAAAGTACCAATGCTGTACGTGAGGCAATCGCCTCAAAAATCCGCGGCGACACCTGATTCATCAATCCAGATCTCTCGAATGGCTCCACAATCTGTTGGTAGATATCCTCCTCTAATGCATTTGGATTTGACTTTCGAAATTCCTCGATACGTAAGTCCAACGAATCATCCCATGCAAAAACATTACTACCGCTCTCAGAGCTCAACATCGCACGGCAGGACACCATGAACTCGCACCACTTCGGACCATAAATCCGCATATCTTCAGTCCAAGCAATATCATTTTCAATGCCTTTTGAATCACAATATTGCTTAACCATTTTACCAATAGCAACTTTTTCTTGTCCCAATTTTCCATATCGGATTGGTAAAGGTCTGCCTCGGTAACCAATAATAAGCTTACGCTCAGATGGATGAGTTACTGAATTTATACATGGTAATTCTTCAGGCACGTAGCCTGTAAAATTACTAACAAAACGCACATCTGGAAACTCTTCTGGTGGATATACAAAAGTGATGTTATCAGATGGAACTACGGTAAAGACCAACTTAAAGCCAAGCTGCTTAATCCAATTCCAAGCTTTATGTGTATTGTCATATTCATCTTGAATAAATAGAACCTTTAAACCTGAATAATGCTTTAGAGATTCTGCTGTCGAATCAGAAATCTGATCAAAGGGAAGTCTGATTGTAAAATGAATAACAACAACGTCAAACAGTGAAAGATCAATGTCAAAAATCTGAAACTGATCTTGATGGCAAAAAAATGAACGGTGCTTTGAATACTTGGAAAATGCTGCCAAATGCTCAAATACTGCGTTAGTATAAGTTTGCGTCGAATTGTAGAGATATAAAATGTTCATCGCAGCAAATCTACTTACTTAACTGCTGTAGCATACAAATCCAAGCCCATCAGGCGTGGCCAACGAGTATTCAACAATTTCATTCTTGGGGTATTTTTAAACGGCGGTTCTTGATCAATATTTTCCAACCTACTCTCAAATTGAGTAAACTGATCACATAGCACCCTTAAAGAGCGCGGCGAAATCCAATCAGTATGGGGTGCACCAACCCCATCAGATGACAGATCATAAGCTGCACGATCTTTGTCATTTCCATCACCAACAACACCACTATATCCAAACAATTCCCTTAGGAAGTATTTAAAAGTAAGGTAGCGTGACATACGCCAACGTCGATATGAATAGGCTGAATAAACCATGAATATCAATTTACCACCCGGTTTTAACAGCTTGTGACACTGCTCTATGGCAAGACGTAAATTCCCTGTGTGATGCAAACATCCAATAGCAACTATGTAATCAAAAGTCTGCGATTCAAAAGCAGGTGATAATATACTCCCCTGAACTGCAACCCCTTGCAGTTCACCTTGATTAAGACGATGATTCACCATATTAACAGGACCAGCAGCGATATCCAGTCCCGTATAATCGGCACCAGATTCGGCTAGACGCTGTGAAACAGTGCCATAACCAAGTCCAACCTCAAGCACTTTTTTTCCTTTTACTTCTGAGAATGGAATATGGTCAAACAAATAAGGGTAAAAATCAAAATACCAGTCGTCGAATTTTTTTAGAGATTTTCTTTTTGAATCAGTTATGCCTAAACTTTTGGCCAATTGAGTGCCGCATAATTCATTCCAAAAATCCGCATTCTGATCTGATATTTTTTTATTATCACTCACGACATACCAACCTTTTTATAATTTTAATTTTATTATTACAAAGCTGAATCAAAAAAACCTTTTACTTTTCTGAAAACTCTAAGCCCAAAATAAAAAACAACTGATGAAAGTAAGAATACATAGACCAAACCATTAAATGATGGCTGTATATGTAAAATCAAAACATTTCTATAAGCATCTGAAATCTGATAAAACGGATTTATAAATGTAATGTTTCTTATAACCGCAGGCATACTATCCATCGAATAGAATATTGGGGTTAAAAATAAAATGATTGTTAATAAATTCGGGAGAGCTTGTGCAAGGTCACGGATAAATACCATGACCGCAGATAGCCAAATACCTATTGATATTACAAACAAAAAATGAATCCCAATAACCAATGGCAACCATATCAAATGCCATGTAGGTAAATTATCAGCACATATCATTAATATCAAAAGAAAAACAAAACTTACTGACAAACTAATTAACCCGATGAAAGCCGCGGATATAGGAAGCAGCTCAACTTTAAAAGCCATATTTTTAACAATGCCTGACGAACCAACTACTGAATTTGCAGATGCAACAATTGCTTCCGTAGTCGCAATCCAAGGGCCATAACCACTTATCAACCAAACAACATATGCTAATGTCGTATCAGCACCAGGCAAACGTACTTTAAACACAAAACCAAACACAAAAGTGTATAAACTAAGCATAAAAAGAGGATTAGCTATCGCCCAGAGCCCACCAAGAGCAGACCCCAAATAGCGGTCTCTTACATTCATCTTTAGTAAATTGAATGCCAATATTGCGTCTTGCTTATTAAAACCCATCATGATTAATACTTTTTAATTAGTTGTTAACGAAATCATTACAGGGGTAATTAACATCGGCTTACCACCGGAAGGTGGATTTAAAACATACACCTCAAAAATACTTAAAGATTGAGCAACGCATTTACTTTCTTGATTGATACTTACATCAAGTCGATATATTCCAGATCCTAATATAATTGGGCTGAATTCTATTTCAATGCCAAAAAACTGTTGATTAAAGACAAAATCCTCAATAGAGAAAGTTTCTTCAAAAAACAAAGTGTCATCAATCCTTATTAACTTGACGTTAATTATAACATTGCTAACAGAAGCAACATTGCCCTTTAATCTTAAAAAATAGTTTTCTCCAGATTCGAGGAGAAGCTTCGATTGCCCACTAACACTATCTATAAAACTTACATCTGTAAAATCAAACCCATGAACATAAATATGCTTACCCACATAGCGACGAAATTTATCCAATAAAGCAATCTCATCTTCAGACCTGACAGCTTCAATATATGCTTTAGTAACTTCGTCTGGTGATCCATCCATAACCACGCTGCCACTATCCATCCATAAGCAACGATTGCAAATAGCCTTTATTGATTCCATACCATGTGAAACAATAATAACTATTTTACCCTTGGCACAAATCTCTTTAATACGAGTTGTTGCTTTTGTTGCAAATGAAGCATCACCTACAGCTAATGCTTCATCAATAATTAAAATTTCAGGTTCAATGAATGCAATCATTGCAAACGCTAATCGAGCTTTCATCCCCGTTGAATAAGTCCGTACTGGATAGTCTATAAACTCTCCCAAATCTGCAAAAGAAATAACTTCTTCTATCATAGGGTCAATATGATCTCTATTTTTACCCTGCATTTCTCCATCTATATAAATATTTTCTCGGCCACTTAAATCATCGCGCAAACCCAATCCAAGTGTCATGATTGAAGTAACCTTACCCTCAACAACAATCTCACCAGAAGTAGGTGAAGACAATCCTGCAATCATGTGAAGTAGTGTTGATTTACCTGCACCATTCCTGCCTACAATACCAAGTCTGTCACCTTCTTTAATTGTTAAATTTACATCTTTAACAGCAACTTTATCACTTTCTTTTTGCACATATGAACCGCCCATTATCGCTCCATCAAGAAGCAAACCAGATGTGGGGTACACTTTTTTTAAGTTTTTAATTGTAATTTGTGGATTCACGGTAATTACCAACTGATTTTACGCACATTATATTTCATATCAACAACGGTACTTTTGGTTGTTCCATCTACTTGAAGTGTTAGCCCATTTCCAGTTGTCCAACTTCGTATATCAAGGGATTTTTTTGCGTCAAGTTTATTTTTATTATGCTGTGTCAAGAATAAATTAAACGAGTATTGACCAGGTGAAAGAGGTAGGTCTGGAATATTTATTTCTACTTTATGATGCCCAATTGTATCGCAGATATAGAAACCACTTGTTATTAACACAATCTCCCACCCTAAACCGACTCTTAAAGTTTCAATTGAAATCGAAACTTCAACAGGTACGCTCTGTAAAATTTCAATTCCTAATTCTATTTTTGCTTTTTCACCTGTTTCTGCACGATATATTGTTTTATTATCTATTAGGAATCTGGCCACATTACTTTCTGGCACAGGAATATTTAAATAGGAAACTACTGTTTTATTGCTAGGGCCAGAAAAAGAAAAAACTCCATTTTTAATAATATGGGCATTTTCACAAAGCTTTATAATTGCTGACCAATCATGTGTTACCAAAACACCTGAGGCACCATTGAGCAACCTCTGCCGCATTCTATTCCAACATTTGGTTTGAAAATGCTCATCCCCAACAGCCAACAATTCATCAATTAAATAAACCTCATATTCCAATGCTGTTGCGGTAGCAAAGTACAATCTTGCTGCCATCCCAGATGAATATGTCCGGATTTTATGATTAAAAGCTTCACCTAGTTCAGAAAAATCATGAATATCTTGGATCAAAATAGGCAGTTCATGAGCTTTAACCCCGAGCATTCGTAAATAGTTTTCGGAATAAGCTCTACCAGTTAAGTGCACGTTACCAAAGCCACCGAGCTCAAAAAGACCTGCTACTTTACCTATAACCTTAACCGAACCGGAAGTAGGAAGATATACCCCTGCCAATATTCTTAATAATGTGCTTTTGCCTGCACCATTTTTCCCAAGGATACCAACAATTTTCCCCTTAGGAACATCAAAAGAAATATCCTTTAATGCCGATATGGTTTCTTTAAAATTAACATCACTTGCAAAAAATAAATGAAGTAGATTAATAGATCTGTATACGGGAAATGTTTTTTTGAGATTGACACATCTCAATGCAAATGAATTCGGTGTCAAACTCAATTTAATTGTCCCTTTTCAGCAAAAAGTAAACTACTGTAAATTTGATCAAACTTTTCAGCAGCAACCTCTGATGAATGCCATTTAACAGCAAAATCACGGCTACGTTTTCCAATTTCAAGTCGTTTGCCAGGGTTGTTAATTAAATCTAACAATACATTTTCAATAGTATAAGGAGTGGCACTGATTACTGGTAACTCATCCACGTATTCTGGCAACTCTTTACGCATACTATCTAACCATTCTGGACGTAAATAACAAATGACAGGCTTACCAAGCATCATTGCCTCTCGTGCATTGGCGCCAAACCAGCCATAACTTAACATATCCAAGAAAATATCTGATTGTACTTGCAGAAAACGAATTTCCTTATTGGGTATATCGGTTGGTGTCAAAAGATCTAAATTGTATCCCTGATTTATAAGATGCTTAATTAAAGGCAGATAAATGTGAGAAGACTTAATATTCACGCCATCATTATCTGTCCGTGTCTTAGAATTTCCGATAGCATGATATAACCTGACACCATTATTATTTAAAACTGGCAAGCGAAATTTTTCAGGTATTTCAATATTCGGATGCCAAAACTCTTTGTCTAAACAATAAAACTCTGGCGCCTCATGAACTCTGGAATCATCGTTATAGTCAACGCGATTTCCTCCAAGCAAGCATTGATAATCAGCCACTGAGTTTCTAAACTTGCCCCAAGCGAGATTTTTTTCATCACTGCATACTGCCGGTTGATTTCTCCAGACACATATTGAACAAACTGAGTCTGGGCCCCATTTAGAAAAAGATGTTTGAGAAACGCCATCTAAGCACCCATTATTAGTATAAACAATTTTTTTACCTAATTGCTTTAAGAGATATATTTCCGAGTGATCGCCAAAACGTTCATAAAAGAATTGATAAATTTCACCGCCAAAACTAATAGCATGAGCATTACTAAAATGAAAAACATCATATGAATAAAGCGCATCCAGATAAAAATCCAACATTTCTTCCCGCAAATTAGGATCATCTGGATTAAAAGAGAAATCTTGGCCGTGATAATACATTTGAGAGGAAGGATTCATATCCCAGTTTAATAGATCTGCTTTCCATCCAATTGATCGAAGTGATCGTGATAAATACCAAGCGTTGTAATAACACTGCCCAGCATAAAGCACTCTTTTACTAGACAATTTAGTGAATATTGGCTGCAATAACTTATAATTTTTTATTAAAAAATAAATCTCCGCATTTAAAATCTCCATTTTAGATTTACCGGTAGTTACCAAGGCGAAACCTGAAGCAGCCCTAACTATTTTTCTTAACTCATCCCAATAGCTGGAAACAGAACTCAAATCATGACTTAAATCGACAACTTTTCTTTTAAAAAGATAAATTCTCCAATAAAAATAGAAAGTACTAGGCAACAACCTTAAGTACATCAATATTGAGAGAAATCTCCGATTGAGCCTTACTTTGAAATGATTTGGTAAAAACTTCTTCATTATTTATATTTTTTAGATGGATGATACTTAAAGTTACAACAAACTAACTGTTACTTGTAAGAATTGACTTTACTCCCAGCCAACCTAAGTTCATTGCAGCATCAATAATTGATAAACCCGGGGTAAAGCTTGATGTTCTGGCTTGAGGATACACAGGATGTTGAAATTGCTGATGTTTAAGCACTATACCATGGCATGAGAAAATTGACTCATCCTGATATCCATCAGCCCCACCCCCACACATATAAGTACCACCACCCGCAGACAAAGTTAAAGTGGCCAGCAATTCATTTGACACTCCGTTTTTTTGCATTTGAGAAGACAACCGAAATTTATCAGTATCAATGCCTATTTTTTTTGCCAGCGTAGTTATAGCATGGCAATTGTAAATGGCAATATTTGTTTCTTCAGAGGTTATCAAGGGTACGATAATTTCCATCGTTTCATCATAAAAGGGATGTTTACGGTAATTTGCCTCAATAGATTTCAGCATACTTGTACGCCATGGCGCATTGCTAGAAAAATGCATCTCATTGATATTGCGAATTCCATGGAAATTCCGGTCAATTGCCGCCGTAACCCACCTTCCCTCACCTGAGACCAATAATTTCACTCTATTCATCCAAATTCCACCTGTCTTCGGGAATTGAACATCATCCAGAAAAATAAACACATCACTTCGAGCTATTTTGTCAAAGTACCCTAGCCATGGGAAAAAGTTTGGCTGATGAATTGCAATAGTTTTCATTAAGCAAACTCATTAATATAAAAACGAAACCCATGAATCTCAGTATAAAGGTTATTGTATCCTGGCATGGAGCTGGCTTTTAACCTTCGACAAAACTCTTCTTGAGTCATCGAACTATCTACTCTGCATAAATTTAAAAAATCTTTGCGTGTAAATTTTCGAGCTGCCCAACTAATATTTGGATTTTTTGGTAAAAACCTTTCAATTCCAGAGTTACTAAAATCCCAAAACAGTCTCCTAATCAATTCAAAACCAGCGAGATTAGCCTTTTCAAGTAAATCTACAGGCTGCACTTCTTCAGGCACTGGGAACAGTTCCACATCGATTATCGTGCCTTGATCTACTTTATCTATCATGTGATGCAAAGTTGCACCATATTCTTTAGCTCCATAATAGACAGCAAAATGATGAGGATCTCGTCCAGGGAATTCAGGCGATGCTGCATGGACATTAAGAGCAATTAATCCAGGAGTTTCCAGAATATGCCGAGGTACAATGACCCCTACCCCAAAAGACAACAACAAATCATAAGTTTCGTCAAACGCTGCCAGCAAAGAGTCCAAATCACTAACTATAGTAGGATTGATTTCCAACCCTACTGAATGAGCTAAGGAAAGTGCCCGCTCACCCACTTCGTCTTCCATCAAAAAAATAGTACGAGGTTTCTTCAATTGGATAACCTAACTTTGGATTTATTATTTAAAAACTCCTTTAACATCTCATCATCAATCCCAATTTCAACTGAATTATCTATCAGCCACTTTAAAAAGAGATGCTCACCAGATTCAATTTCGGTCAATCCTATTTCATGATTATTTTGCAGTCTGGGCAGAGATGTAGGACTAGACTCAATAAATTCGGATAAATGCCTCATTACACTCACAATATAAATAATTCCCTCTTCAAGTTTCTCTTTAGGACAATAGTGCAGACCATGTACGAGATCATCACGAAGTTTCTGCCAAGTCAAAAAATCTTCCTCACTTGACTTCGTAATATAACTCCACGTACTTTGATATATAGTTAAAAAAACTCTATGCATTGGTAAGGTTAGCAAAGAAGACTGGAATATTGAATTTACCTCTTCTAAAGAACTTCCTAATATTTTACGAAACCAGATGCGACAGGACTTAACAAGTTGACTCTCAAAAATCCGCCAGATATCAATATACACACCAATAAATTCCCCTCGCATCCACTGGTAGTCTATCAAATCAGCCTTTTTCCCAATTTTTTGCTTGAGAAAGCTAAACTCAACTGTCAATTCACCTAAATTGCTACGTCCATGAGTCATTAAAGCATCGTCATAACTTCTCATGACAAAACTTGCTCGAGAATCGACACAACGAAAAATTCGCTCTCTAGGTGTCATAGGTTTTTCTTGCCACCACCCTGGATGAGTAAGCACCTGAAGAAATGAATCAGACGCTGCTTCCAAAACATCTTTAATTCGTCTGAATCTCCAATATCCGTTAGAGTCCGAGCAATAAGATATAGATGATTTAAAAAAATTGGAATAACAATTAATCAATCCACCATATGTTTCCTTTTCACAACTCAAAAGAAATGGGGTCGGATTGTGAAAGGAAAAAACCTTTATTTGTGTACCTATCCACTCTTGTAAATATTTAGATTCTAGTTCAATTAAACTATCAAGCTCAGTTTCACTTTTCACCCCATAGTACTCAGCATCAAAATGTAATCCTACAGAATGGCCTAGCTCAATAATCCTACGAAGAATCTTGTTTTGTCCTTTTTCTAGCAGGTTATAAAACTCGCAATGTGGATTTACAAAGAAAGTAGATCTTATTCCTTCTTCATACTCTAACTCAGCTAATCTTAAAGAACGATTCATTGAGTAATCAACATCATGCCGCCACAAAATAAATCTCTGTTCAAAAGAAATTTTATCGTAGCTTATAAACTGATACGATCGCTTTGCGATAGAAAGCAATTCTCTATATTGCTCAACAGTGAAATCTTGATTCATCAGCTTAATTTGAATGTGATTTGATTCAGTCATTTATCATTCCAGACGTTGTCGCAAAGAATGGAAAAATATTTTAGGCAACCCTGTTTTTCCTAAATATTCAATATACTGTAGGCGCAACTTTCCCAATCCACATGCAACCTCGACATAGTTTTCTTTAATCGCCGTCACTTGCCCAGGAACTGCTAAAAAATTTTCATATGGTGCCAAAATAGCGTCCCATATAATCAATTTTTCACCTTCAAATTCGCAAAAAGCCCCAGAATAAGGTTTATTAGAGGCATTAATCAATCGCAATATCTCAACGTTGCTTCTATACCAATCAATACGTCCATCTTGTGGCTTCCTCGGGTAACAACGCAATGAGTCCTTTGGATCTGCTGATTGACACTCCAAAACATAACTATTATCACTAGCAAGTTTAGCAATAGCTTCAGAAAACAATTGTGGAATACGTTGATTAATCCATTGTAAAATAATTGTAACTTTTGTATTTAGGTTTATCGAAAAGTAGTCACGCGTAACGATGTCACCACTATCCAACTCTCCGCCAATCATACGATGAACACACAATCCGACTTGAGTTTCACCATTAAGAATCGCCCAAGCCTGACATGCATTTCCCCTGTACCTGGGTAGATCTCCTCCATGCGCGTTAAGAATACCCAAAGAGAATAAATCAATAACAGATTGGGGAATTATGCCAGGATAATTAAAGCTCACACCTATATCCAATTGAAGTGATGATATTAAATTGATAGCTTCTTCTACATGAGGAGTGTGAATATAAGAAACTCCCCAACTTTCTGCTAACAACCTAAAGTCAGTTGAGGTTTTTGTATATTCTGGGGCCTCTTTTGCTGTGACAATTAAAAAAATTTCGTGTCCTTCTTTACGAAGATGCTCCGCTGTAGCAAATAAAACTTCACTTCGACCAATTATCGCTATACGCATTCGTTTGATTCCAAAAGTGACTTTAAATATGATCTTGCACCTTTACCTTTATATCGCCGCTTCATTAACTCTTCAGGATTGCGATGAATATTTCTTGTTGACTCATAGCGACCCATACAATCAGTGTTAAGAAATATATGAATAGGGTGAAAATCAAAAACTCTGGTCCCTGACGCAGTTGCTGGTGGTGGCTGAATAGTTTTATTCAGTAGACATGAAACATTATCTTGCCAACAATGAGGAATAGCTGTAATTCCGTTCCATAACTTCCAAGGACTAACAACCAAACCGCTAGCTGGAATGAAAAAATTACTTACATGTGATAGACCTTTAGCAGCAAAAAGATCTATTAATCTTTCACTTTGTAGCAAGGAGTGACTACGAATTGATTTTGCCTCCGGCACTAGATCGAGCAATCGATCTAACACCTCTTCAGCATTATGGCCATTTTTAGAATTTCCATCCAAAAGATAATTGAAATTAGGGTGCACTCCCAACTCAAAATTCGGATTACCTCTCAATCGAGACAACAAAGGAGTTTCATTGGTAACAAACCATGTAGCTGGAAGATTTGCTTCCTCAACCAAACTTATAGCGTCACTAAGTATTTCATCACAAGCCCAGTCAATATCAAACGTTAGAAAAATTTTATTGAAGGTATGGATGTTACTTGTGGAAATTTCTGAAATCTTGCCAAAATTTTCAATTACTTTAGACACTCATTTCCTCACTGCTATATAAAGTCCATACCGATGGCTGTCATCTTTATACGAATACATTATTCGACTAACTTCTCGAAAACCAAACGCCTCTAATACGCCATTAACCTCATATTCCTTAAAGTGATGAAAATGTACACTATCATTGAGTAAGGTCGCACTTTCAAGCCAAATTAAAGTTGATATCACAAGCATACCATTGGATTTTAATACACGATATGACTCTTTTATCGCCAAATGATAATCTAGAATATGATCTAAACTAGTATTAAAAATAACGTTATCAATTGTATTATCAAGTATAGGTAAAAATTCACCGACTCCGACCATTCTAAAACCCGTTTTATTTTTGGAAAAGGGATCTAAACCAATATAACTACAATCCTCATTAAATAAAGCGGAGGAAATACTAACATCATCGCAACCCACATCAAGAACAGTCCCACGACAGTCTTTCAGAAGATCTTTCATTCTATAAAGATGTCGTTGATAGTGCACATTGTTAGATGCAGCATTAATTTCACCATGCTGCTTTATCTGGCTTAGTAAAAAATACTGCAACGTAGAATCATTGTAATAATTTAAATCCAACCCACCTTGAAGAAATGCCTCACTAATACTGACTGGATAAAGAATAGGGATACCATCTACAATCGGATAGTTATTATCAGAATCAGTAAGGCCACTCCCATCATCTAGAAATTGAAGTCGCTTACCTGTATCTGGCGAAGCTAAATATGGCAAAACTTTTTGCAAAGGTAATATTTCAGCATGGAGCATCTTCTGGAGCTGCTCAACTGTAGTATATCGTTCGTCTTTAATTAATTTTCCCATTGCCCGCACTCGTATTGAGATAGATATGTTTCAACATTCAATAATGACCAGATAAGTAAACGTCGGTTTTGCACCCCAGTCAAATGCTCATCGACAAGCGTATGTATAGACTTACGATCTAACCAATTAAAAATTGTAGCATCATTACTCATAAGCCTTCGTTTTATGAGCTCGATACTCTCTCCCTTGAACCAACTAGCATCAGGTCCGGAAAAACCTTGCTTTTCTGCATTTACAATTTCATTGGGAATGTATTTTTTCATTACATCTCGAAGTATTTGCTTACCATCATTAGTTTTCTGAAAATACTGACTGGTTTTAATGCCCGGTTCGTTTTCATTAAGCCGTATAACTTCTGCCATATTATTGAGCTTTAAACTGACTGGGCATTGCATAGCAAAATCAACGAGGTCGTTATCCATAAAAGGTACACGACTTTCCAATCCATGTGCCATGCTCAGCTTATCTTCTATTACAAACAAGCCATGGAGGAATGTTTTAGCTTCAAAATACAAGGAATGATTTATGTAATCCTCTGGACGATCAAGCTGATTATCGTGACTCAAAAAAACATCGCGAAAGATGTCTCTAGTCCAGACGTCTTTAACATCACCCCATATTGGAGAAAAGACCTGAGCAATCTCTGAATTTGGAATTAAACGCTGCCAGAAAGCATAGTACTGATCAATGTAATGCTCAAAGTCTGTACAAACGGTTGCGCGATAATATCGCCAGGGATACCCCCCAAAAAGCTCATCTCCCCCGGCACCGGACAGCACCACTTTAACAAATCTGCTCGCAAGTTGGGCAGCATAATAATTCGGATAACTTTGGCCTACGCGAGGCTCCTCAATATGCCAAGCCAACTTAGGTAAGCAACGCTCCATATCACCTGCCTTAAGCACTATTTCATAATGCTCTGTCTTGAATATTGCAGACATGGCCTCAGCTTTGGCTCGCTCATCAAAAGCTAACTCAATACCAGATGCAGAACTAAGATCAAAACCACATGTAAATGTCTTAAGATTTGGTAACTCGCGAGCCGCGAGCGCAGTAAGGGTGCCTGAATCCATACCTCCAGAAAGATAAGAGCCCAATTCCACGTCACTAACTAATTGGCGACTAACTGCCTGACGCATCAATCGATCAAGTTCTTCTCTATACTCTTGCGGATTAACGGAATGCTCAGGTTCGCGAAAACGATAATCCCAATACCTATTTATCTGTAAATCACTATTTTTACCAAGTTGCACACGAGCAATACTAGCAGGTGGCAATAGTTTTACATTTTCCATTAAAGTGCGGTCAGTAAATATATTCTGAAATGTAAAATATTCCAGCAGAGCTTTCTTATCTAGTTCACGACGAGATTGAGGATGAGCGAAAATCGCCTTTTGCTCTGATCCGAATAAAAAAGTATTTCCCCAACAGGCATAATAAAGCGGCTTAATACCATAGCGATCTCTTACCAGATAAAGTGATTGATCCCGTTTATCCCATACAGCAAAAGCAAACATACCGTTAAAGCGAATAACACTATCACTACCCCACTCCAACCATGCATTAAGGACAACTTCAGAATCTGTTCGAGAATGGAAATGGTGGCCTAGAGACTCTAATTCTGCTCTGATTTCCTTAAAATTATAAATCTCACCATTGTAAGATAGGATAACTTGCGAGCTGTTTGCAACCATAGGCTGCTTACCTTCAGAGGATAAATCTATAATCGCTAATCTACGATGACCTAGCCCTATAAACCTGTCTATGTAAAAACCTTCGCCATCTGGGCCTCGATGAGCAATTGCATCTGTCATTTTACGCAAATCACTTACCGAAACAAGCGTGCTATCAAGGTTAAAAATACCTGCAATTCCGCACATTTATCTATCTCACTGTTCTAAAGAACGTATAGCCTCAAAAGTTTTCTGCAACCCATCTTTGAAGGTAACAAAACTTTTATGGTGTAAGGTATTTTTAAGCTTATCTATAGCACATACAAGATACTTTGGCTCTTCTGAAGTTTCTCGGACACTAGCAACTTTTCCAGATATTAACTCTAAATAATTGGTCATCAGCTTGAGATTTATAGTTTCGGGTCCGCCCACGTTAATTATTTCATAACTTGAGTTACTTTCTTGTTCAACCAATTTCCGTATTATCGAAACACAATCAGTAATGTAAATTGGATTAAATCTAACCCCAATATTTCCAGCAAGTGTAATCTCATCACCTCTAATGAAGCGCTGTATTACTGATGGGAGCATTGCGTTACGTTGTCCTGGTCCATAGACTCCGAAAAGTCTAAGTATGGTTATATCCAAATACTGTGCAAAAGGTTTTAACAGAATTTCCGTACTTAACTTGGATGCACCATACATTGAATCAGGGTTACAAGTATCACTCTCATGAAATATGCTGTCATTCGAACCGTAAACATTTCCAGTAGATGCAAATACAAAATGTTTTACACCACTATTTAGTGCCCATTTAGCCAAATCAACAGTCGCCTTAACATTGACTGAAAAAATATCATCAAATTTTTCAGGAAATTCACGATAATTTTTTGATTGAGCCAAATGTATAACTGTATCAATACCAGCTTTAGGCAGCTTAGTAGTCCAATCATGCTCATTTAAGTCAGCAATCAACCACTCAATATTAGCTGGGGTTTGATTTGGCAAACGCCTTGAAACTGCTAAGACAGAATTTTTAGTTCCATTTTTTTCAAATTCAGCCAAAAGATTTTGTCCAATAAAACCCGCAGCTCCCGTTATCAACACTTTCAATTAGCGACTCCGGAAATATTGAGTTAGGAATCTACTCACAATGGCAATCCTACTGCACGTCGACGAGCCTCTACTTCAGCCTTATGATTTGCACGCCATTCAATCAACTGTTTCAAACCATCCATCAAATCAAGATTTGCAGTAAATCCGATTTCCTCTGAGGCACGTTTAGGGCTGCCAATCCGGTTACGAACAAGCGTAGCCTGGCTGCGCGGTGCATATTTAATTGGGTATTTACATCCTGTAAGTTCAATCAGCATTTCAGCCAACTCTTTTAATGAAGTACGTTTACCCGTACCCACATTATAAAAACGGTCTGTGGTTGCCGCTCTCATCGCAGCGACATTCGCACGTCCACAATCTTCAACTGCTACAAAATCAAATGCCTCACTACCATCACCAAGGATAGTTGGCCCCTCACCACGATCAATTGCATCCAGCATTTTCATGATGACAGCAATATACGCTCCGTGATAATCCTGGCGTGGTCCATATACATTCATGTAACGTAGTCCTACATAATCCAGCTTATAACGATGGTGAAAAGATCTCAACATTGCTTCGCCGCATATTTTGGTTGCACCATAAAAATTCTGGTTATTAAACGGATGATCTTCGGTCATCGGTTCCTCTACCGCATCTCCATAAACCGAGGCTGACGATGAATATACAAGCCGTTTTACACCGTTTTTCACACACGACTCCATGACATTGAATGTGCCGCGTACATTTGTATCAAATGCACTGCGAGGAAATTCATGGCATTGCAAAAGCCAAAGAGCTGCAAGATGAAATACGCCATCAGCATCTTTCAAAGCTGCATCAAGAATATCAGTCTGCAGGATATCACCGCCGATTTCAAAAATTTTTACCCGTGGGTCTTTAAGTGCATTATGAAGATTTTCAACTCGACCTCGCACAAAGTTGTCATAGACCACGATCTCTCTTACATCTTCCAGCAACAACTGATCAATTGTATGTGATCCAATAAGACCAGCACCACCAATGACAACTAAACGTTTTCCTTTTATATCCATGACTATCTTTCTATGTAGTTATCTATTACATGTCTTGCAAATGGAAATGCACTCGTCCACGCAGGGCTTATAGCATTTAGTATATGCGTGGATGAGGGGCCATGTTCGACTATAAAATCTGTAACCAGCCTACCCTCCTCACGATCAAACATTTGCGCCCGTATACCAACCTTATTACATGGCAAAAGGTGTCTGCGCTGTAATCTAGGCAATATTGCATTAGCAGCATCAGCAAACCATGGTTTAAAGTAGCGCCGTCCTTCCTGCCATGCCAAACGCCTGAAGCCATCCCGTCCTGTAATCATTTGGCGCATCAGCAATTGCACTATGCGTGTAAATTCAGGTAGCGTCACATTCTGCATGCCATGATAATTTTCACGGCCCAAAGCTGGCACTGCAGTAGGTCCAAGGTAAATTGAACCGTCTATCGCTGTGGTAGTATGCACGCCAAGGAATGGAACACGCAGGTCTGGAACTGGATAAATCAAATGACGGATATCCAAACCAGATTTGGGGTCAAGTTTCCAGTAAATACCTTTGAAAGGTAATAATGTATATCTGCGGCCAACCCCAAAACTATGCGCTACTTTATCAGCATGCAAACCGGCACTGTTGATAACATGTCCAAAAGAGATTTTATCGCCACTCGTGAGAGTTACACTTCGGCCATCTGTATCTACTTGATCAAGTTCGACCTCACAACAAAGATTTATTCCCAGATTCAAAGCTTCTTGTCTTACGGCACTCATCACTGCACCTGAATCACCAACTGCTGTTGAAGGCACGAATAATGCCTCACCTGTTGCTGAACGCGTTTCCGGCTCCACTTCTTTCAGAGACTTTTCATCTAGCCGCTCGACAACAATTCCATTGGCAGTTGCCCTTTCGTGCAGCAAATCCAGTTGTGGGCCATCACAATCACTTACGGGCAAGAGTACTTTACCAATTCGCTTAAGAGGCAGAGACCATTGCTGACAATACTCAGCCATTTCAAGTGCCCCTTGATTACATACCTTTGCTTTCAGAGAATTGGATGGATAATAAATGCCGCTGTGCAATACACCGCTGTTACGACCACTGGAGTGCATACCCGGCTGGGTCTCTTTTTCAAGTACTGTAATATTCTGATCCGGATAACGTCTCTTAAGCTCTCTGGCTATTGTAAGCCCCACAATCCCCGCACCGATTATCAGAAAATCACTAGTTCTGTTCATTTATATTATTACGCAGCTAACTAACTGATCCTTTGCTGTGACATAAGCTTGTCGTGTTTCGAAATAGACCTTTTAATAAGCTCTGCATTCTTTTTAGTCCATTCAACTGTGCGACGGACCCCTTCACGAATATCAATTTGTGCAGTAAAGCCAAGCTCTCGTTCAGCTTTATCAGTTGAGGCAAAGCGTTTTCCAGAACGGTCCCAGTCACGCGCGGGGCGCAAATCCAGTGGAGTTTTGTTACCTGTGTACTCGTTAATGAGCGTTGCCAGTTCAAGAATACTCGTTTCACGCCCAGTAGCTAAGTTATAAACACCGCCAGCAGCACCTTTCAGCGCACAAGCCATTAAACCTCGTGCCATATCCTCTACAAAAATGAAGTCGCGGCTGGCATTACCTCCATTATCCAGAGGAAGAGCTTCCCCATTCAATGAGCGCCAGATAAATGTCGGGGTAACGTTGCGCCACACGGTATGCACCGTACCGCGCCATTGACCTGCACCCAATATTTCTCTTGGTCCATAGACATTAGAGAAACGGGCTTTTACAAATGGCAGTTTGTGTTGTTGGAAATAGTAATTACCATACAATTCGCCAATGATTTTAGATATGGAGTATGGGCTGTCATGATATAACGTGACGGGCTGCTCTTCCGTAGTAGCGGTGGGGGTATCATAAGTTTTCTCTGCTACTGCACATGCAGCAGCCGCATAAACTACCTTTTTGAGGCTCTTAATGTCCTTAAGTCGATCGAAAAGCTTTAATGATGTCAAAGTATTGTTGTCATGATCTGCAAATGGATCAGCAATCGAAGATTGATTGCCATGATAACAAGCTAGATGGAATGCATAATCCAAATCATCTGGTAGAGCTGAAAGAATACGATCATCCGTTATTGATCCAAATACGAATCGAACCCTTGCATCGCTAGGAAGATTAGACACATCTGAAGACATTAGATTATCAACTACAATAATCTCACGTGGTGCCTGTTCTAAAATCTGATGCACCAGATTGCTTCCAACGAAGCCTGCGCCTCCCACTACTAGAACACGTGCCCCTGAAAATGACAATTCACTCATTTAACATCCTTATTCTTGATTTGGTGCCTTAAGATGTGAAAATACATCTGTGAGGCCATATTTGTCGTACCAGGCAAGCTGGCGATTAACTGTTTCTGCAAAACTTATTTTTGCTTTCCATCCAAAAGCGGCAAATGTTTTAGTCGCATCAAGTGAAACCACTGGCACATCATCCGCTGCAGGTGGAACTATTGGCACTTCAATTGCCCCTATTCCAAGATATGCAGTGACAAGATCAAAAATTTCCTTAATGGAATGTGCTTCGCCACTTGCCACATTAAATGTTCCTACAGGTGCATCAGTCTTAATGGCAATGTCCATAAAAGCAAGAAAATCACTCATATCAAGAAAATCACGCGAAGTATCGGAACAGAAACAGTTTTGGCCTGCCTTTAAGCGTTTATAAAAAGTTGGTATTGGGCCAATAGCCAAACGCGGTCCAGTTACATTGGCAATACGCAAAGTTAACGTAGGTAGCCCAGACAACAGCATAAATTGCTCGCCGGCAGTTTTAGTGATGCCATAACTAGTAAAAGGAGCTACAGGATGGTCCGCAGGAATTGGCAACTGATTCGGCCTGCCATAACACAATGCTGTTTGAAAATTAATCAGCCGCTTGACTTCATGAGTTTTCGCAGCACGTGCTACGTTTACGCTACCAATAACGTTGGTATTTGTATCCTCTACCCAGGCATCAGGGTCTTTATAGGATGCCGCTGAATGGATTACTACATCCGGCTTAAATAGTGCGAAGCAGTCATTCACTAATTTCTCATCGGCAATGCTACCTTCATGGACGGTTAATCCCGGAACTTCCGGAACTACTTCACGTTTTCCAGTAGCAAAATTATCGATAACAAAGATTTCATGACCTTTCGGCAACCAGTATTCAATCAGGTTTGAGCCAAGACATCCTGCACCACCAGTAATAAGAATTTTCATTTAAACTCCGTTTATTTCTTATCGTGGCGCAGATGTGTATATTCGCCCAGCGTGCCGTGTTTCTTGTAATATTCAATGGCGGTAGAAACCGTTTCTTGCAATTCAGTGAACTCAATATCGCCAAAATCTTCGAAAGTACGCGTCGGATCCAAAAGGATTGAGGCTACATCGTCAGGACCTAAGTCTTTTACTTCCGCTTGCGGTTTGGTTGGCAAATCCATGGCGTTCACTACTGCATCATAAAGTTCCTGAATTGCGATATCCGTACCTGATGAGAAATGATATGCACCGTGACCTACACCATCAATAGCCCTCAATACCACACGTGCCAGATCTTTCACAAACACGAAATCACGACGGGCCTTGGTAACGAAACACTGCTTTCCATCTTTAAGGCGTTGATAAAAAATTGGCAGCGGACCGGCTACGTTTCTTGGACCTACTACATTGGCAAGACGGAATGTAACGTAATCCACCCCTGAAAGTTCAAGATAGAATTCATTCGCAGTTTTTGATATCGCATAGCTGCTACTTCCCGGGAAGCGTGGATGATCAAGCTTAATAGGTTGCTGTATTGGTTTCAGACCATAGCAAAGTGCGGTCTGAAAATAGACAAATCGACTAACTCCGAATTTTTTAGCAGCATCTACAATATTTGAGCCACCTACACAGTTTGTTAATGTATCGTTATACCAATCATCAGGGTCTTTGTAGGATGCTGCAGTATGCACGATTGCATCCGGGCGAAAATCACCCACTAACTTTTCAACCAACTCTTTATCAGCGATTGTATCAATAACAATTTTAAGATTAGGGTGATCTTCAAGATGCTCACGGCGTCCGGTTGCAAGGTTATCAATAACGACAACCTGATCACCCCTCTCAAGAAGCATTTCAACTACGTGAGAGCCGATTTGACCCAAACCACCAGTGACTATAACTTTTTTCATTTTATTTCCTTAAACTGACTTCATGATTTAATAATATTTTGATAATTTTCTGAGAAGAATCACCATATCCATATGGAGAATCACTTACTTCATCTGGAGATTTTCTTAAAAGTCCAATGACCTCTTTAATAATATTTTTTGCCGATGCGCCAACAAGTTTATTCCAACCCATCCGCACTGTTTCCACCCATTCTGTTTCATCCCGCATGGTGATACATGGCACCCTATAAAAAAATGCTTCCTTCTGAACGCCGCCTGAGTCTGTCAATATTACTGTAGCCGATTGTTCCAAAGCTACCATATCTAAAAATGGCAATGGCGGAGTCACTGTTAGATCTTTCGTCAAGTATTCTAACCCGTACTCGTTAATTAATTTTCTTGTACGAGGGTGCAATGGGAACACTACTGCTGTTTCTTGCGCAATTTGTGATAACGCCAGTAATATTTCTTTCAAACGGTTTTTATCATCTGTGTTTTCCGCACGGTGACAGGTAGCAAGCACGTAATCTTTTGGTTTAACTCCTAAAGATTGTATTGCGGAACTATGTACTGCTGCCTGATCGCGGTAGTAAAGAGCTACGTCATACATAACATCGCCAACGTTATAAACACCATCACTGACACCTTCTCTTGCCAGGTTATCAACGGCTGTTCCCGTTGGGCAGAATAAAAGGGACGAAACACGATCAGTAAGAATACGGTTAATCTCTTCAGGCATACGCATATTGAATGAGCGCAAACCCGCTTCAACATGCGCTACGGGAATATGTAATTTTGCCGCCGCCAAAGCTCCTGCGAGTGTTGAGTTAGTATCACCGTAAACAAGAACATAGTCAGGTCTTTCATCCAGCAATACGCTTTCTATTGCCTCCAGCATCCGACCTGTCATTAATCCATGATGCCCACCCGAAATTTCCAGATTGTATTTAGGCTTTGGAATATCAAGCTCTTCAAAGAAGACCTTAGACATATTGTCATCAAAATGTTGACCCGTGTGCACTAATATCTCATCAACCTGAGAGGCGTAATCTTGTTTAATAACCCGCGACACTGCGGCTGCTTTAATAAACTGGGGTCTTGCTCCCACTACTGTTAAAATTTTCAAGCAACGATCCCTAATAATTTATCAACAATTAACGATTGGGTTGCATCATCCATATTAGGATACATAGGCAAACTCATCACCTGTTCAGCAGCTTTAACAGCTTCAGGGCAATATTCAGGACAACTCAAATCTTGATAGGCTGGTTGTAAATGCATTGGTACCGGATAATGAACTGCTGTTGGAATATCATACTCATTTAAAGCCATCTGCACTTTTTCACGATCATCAACAAATACCGTGTATTGTGCAAAAACACTAGTACGATCAGCCCGCTGTGTCACAGTTTTTACTTTCCCTGCGTACAAGCTGTTGTACTTTGCACCAATTTTCAATCGCTGCTCAATTTCCCACTCAAAACGATCTAGCTTAGCTAAAACAATTGCACACTGCAATGTATCCATTCTGCCACCAACGCCAACACGTGTATGGACGTATCGTTTTGACTGCCCGTGCACTCGGATTTCACGCATGGTTTGCGCCAGTGTGTCATCACTAGTAAATATAGCTCCACCATCACCGTAACAACCTAATGGTTTACTTGGGAAGAAACTAGTGCAACCGATCTTGGATAAATTACAGCTTTTTTTGCCTTTATATGTTGCCCCAAAACTTTGTGCGGCATCCTCAATCACAGTCAAATTATATTTAGCTGCAATCGCATTAATTTCATCCATATCGGCAGGCTGGCCATAAAGTGAAACCGGCATAATTGCTTTAGTTTTTTCAGTAATTTTGGATTCAATTAGTGCAGCATTAATATTGCATGTATCTGGTTCGATATCCACAAATACAGGTTTTGCACCTAAAAGCACGATAACTTCTGCTGTAGCTATAAATGAAAATGGTGTGGTGATTACTTCATCTCCAGGCTTAACTCCAATCGCCATCAAAGAGATTAACAAAGCCTCTGTTCCAGAAGCTACGGTAATACAGTGCTTTGCACCTGTGTATTCAGCTAATTTAGCTTCCAACTCTTTAACTTCAGGCCCCATAATGTACTGACCGTGGTCTAATACAGTCTGAATCCGAGAATTGATAGATTCGCGCAATTCGTTATATTGGGTTTTAAGGTCTATAAAATCCATACAGTTTTTTTCTTTATTGATTTATGGGATTAAACGGCAATTGAGCAAATACCGTTTTTGAGAAGATAACGCTCATTGGTATGAGGACAAACTGTTTCAGCGTCACCATTTACAGGCAGGTTCAACCGCTCTCCAAAGCGACTCATCCAGCCAATTTGTTTTGCTGGCACACCAGCGACCAAAGCAAAGTTTGGTACATCACGATTAATTACTGCACCTGCAGCAACAAATGCATACTCACCTACAACAGTGCCACAAACAATTGTTGAATTAGCGCCTAGTGTTGCACCACGCTTTATTAGCGTTTTACGGTACTCGTTTTTACGAGTTACGGCAGAACGCGGATTATAAACGTTTGTAAAAACCATACTAGGGCCGCAAAAAACGTCATCCTCTATGGTAACTGCATCGTAAACTGAAACATTATTTTGAATTTTAACATTGTTACCAATTACCACATCGTTACCAACAAAGACATTTTGGCCTAAAGAGCAAGATTTACCAATCCGTGCTCCACCGCATATATGCGTAAAATGCCATATTCTTGAACCTTCACCGATTTGGGCACCATCATCTACAATTGCACTTGAATGTATCATTTTTAAACAATCTGAATATAATTTATTATCTACACAACCGCATAAGCAACTTTTCTTGCTAACGCACATGTTGTGGTCCATTTACCACCGAACACATTAATTAAATTTCCATTCTTAGAAATTTCATACTCCCTGGTAGCCAAAGTGGGATCTTCTGACGACTTAAGCAATGGCCTGACTCCAGAAAAAACTTGTTCTATATCATTGAGTCTAATAGGTTCGTTAAAATAGTGATTATATGAGTCCAAAAGATATTGAATCTCACTATCCGAGCATTTAATTGGCTCATCTAGACTCTGACGAACCTCAGTAGTGCCAATTAGTGTTCTATTCTGCCATGGTAGAACAAAGAATATCCGACGCTCTCCCGGAACCTCAAGCAAAAATGCCTGTTCGCAATCTCTTCTAACTACTATGTGACTCCCCCTCACCAAATCTAATCTAATGGGTGAATCTATAACACTTTGATTTAAGAGATGTTCAGCCCAAGGACCTGTAACATTTACAATACGATCAAAATGATAGTTTTTTTTATCATATGTAGTAAGGGATCCATCAATACGAATGGAATCTACACCTAAATTTTCATGAATTGTTACGCCTAATTTTTTACACTCATTCGCAACCCAAATCCCCAATTCATAATCATCCATTTGACCATCATAAAACTCGTAACCTCCAATCAAATCATCAGATTTCAAATAATTTTTTTTTGCTAAAAGCTCATTTTTAGTCAGCCAACTTGGTGACGGCAGTTTAGATTTAAATGATAATATTTTATATATCCAAACTCCCAAAGCGATCTTCCATTTTTTTCTAAGTGAGTCTTTATAGATCGGGATTATTATGGAAATTGGTTTAGTTAAGTTTGGGACTCTATCTAACCATGCATCTCTCTCAGCCAACGCTTCAAATACTAACTTAAACTCCCCATTTTCCAGATATCGCAAACCACCATGTAATAGTTTAGACGACGCTTGGCTTGTTTGACTCATCAGGCTGTTTTTTTCAAACAAAGTTACATTATGTCCATCCAATGCAAGCTTCCAGGCGCAGGAAAGCCCATTAATTCCACCACCAATTACTGCAATTTCCATCAAATCGACACTTAATAATCTAATGGTAAAGAAACTCGCTTACCTTCTCGTGCAGAAAGATAGGTTGCAATAATAACTTCCAGCGATTTCAAACCCTCACGTCCATCAGTCTCAGGCTCTGCTTCACCACGCATAACTTTAATCACATTGTCGTAATAAAGCGGATGTCCGAACCCATAAACTGAGGTTGTTTCATAGCTTGCTTCTTTCACTTTTTCATCGTCGGGGTCAGTATCTGCAAATTCCCAGTGCTGAACTTCATTTACTGCCATGCCCCCAATACGGACTGTACCCTTTTCTCCCAAAATAGTAATGCTGCCTTCGAGGTTTTTAGGGTAAGTTAGCATGGTCACATTCATCGAACCAAGTGCACCATTACGCCAACGTAGGCTTATAACACCTGTATCTTCAGCCTCTATATCACGTTCGAGCGTCGCAGTATAAGCGTGCAAACTTTCCAATGGTCCTATCATCCAATCAACCAAGTCAACATAGTGACTAGCCTGGTTCATGAACGCACCGCCGTCATACTCCCATTTACCACGCCATTTTCCTTGGTCATAATAAGACTGTGGGCGAGTCCAAAATACATTCAGGTTCACCATGTAGATTTTACCAAATCGTTTTTTTTCAATCGCATTTTTAAGCAATTGAAGTGTTGCATTCCTACGATTCTGCTTTACAACAAATAAACGTACTCCAGCTTGGTCGCAAGCGGCTACCATACGCTTACCATCTTCCCAGCGCGTTGCCATAGGTTTTTCAGTGACTACACTGCGCCCGGCTTTTGCAATTTCGATCGCTTGATTAGGATGCAGCCCCGAAGGAGTGGTTAAAACAAAAACATCTGCGTCACAGTTACTTAGCATTTCTGTTAAATTAGCATAGGGTTTTGCACCTGTAGTTTTAACAGCTTCAGCTAATGCTTTGGGATCCACATCGCAAACGCCTACTAATTCAGCTCTGTCCCCATGCTGCTTAATGGCAGCAAAGTGATTCTGGGCAATTCGCCCACAGCCGACAAGAGCAAAACGAATTTTCCGATCGGTAATTGGTGCTGGAAAATGATACATATTAAACCTTTTGAATATTTATATTACAGCTCAAACTTTAAAATCTAAATACGGTTAAACCCAGTGCAGCAGCTTCATGTCTATCATAAAGCGCTTTAAGGTCAGCTAAAACAGGCCTATCCGATTTCAACATTTTTTTGAGAGTTGATAGTCCCATTTTTCTATATTCTTTATGTCCTACTGCGACAACTATGGCATCAACTGCTGCCAAATCATCCATAGTAGATAGCTTCACACCATATTCATGCATCACTTCATCAGCATCCGCATATGGGTCAGCCACTACGACACTAACACCCCAAGTTTGAAACTCTTTAATTAAATCAACAACCTTACTATTTCTAATATCTGGGCAATCCTCCTTAAAAGTGATACCCATTATCCCTACTTTACTTTTTGCAACATCAATTCCATTTCGCAACATCAATTTAATCACGTTTCTGGCAGCATATCTTGCCATGTTGTCATTCATACGGCGACCAGCCGCAATAATTTGAGGGTGGTAACCAACCTCTTCAGCTTTGTGTGTCAGGTAGTAAGGATCAACACCGATACAGTGCCCACCAACCATACCAGGCCTAAACGGCAAGAAATTCCACTTAGTCCCGGCAGCTTCTAGCACTTCGATCGTATCAATATTTAATCGATCAAATAAAACTGACAATTCATTTATTAGTGCAATATTTAAATCACGCTGAGTGTTTTCAATAACCTTAGCCGCTTCAGCTACCTTGATGTTTGCGGCTTGATGTGTGCCTGCAGTGATAATGGAGGCATACAAATCGTTTACCGCAGCAGCCACATCGGGTGTTGAACCACTAGTGATTTTTTTAATTTTAGTTAAGGTATTTATCTTATCGCCAGGGTTAATACGTTCTGGACTATATCCGCAATAGAAATCCACATTAAATTTTAAACCAGAAGCCTTTTCTAAAGTAGGTACGCATACCTCTTCAGTACATCCCGGATAGACGGTTGACTCATAGATAACAACATCATCTTTTTTAAGAGCTCCACCAACGGTTTCACTCGCTTTTACTAAAGGAGTTAGGTCAGGACGATTAGCCTGATCAATCGGTGTTGGCACGGTTACAATAAAAACACTTGCGCTCTTAAGAGTATTTATATCTGATGAATAACTTAAATATTTTGAGAGTTTCAGCTCTTCAGAAGAAACTTCAAGGGTTCGATCTTGCCCATTAATCAGTTCTTGGATACGTTTTTTGTTGATATCAAAACCAACTACGGCTCTAGTTTTACCGAACTCAACTGCCAGAGGTAATCCCACATAACCTAGACCAATAATAGCTATTGTTTTATTTTTAAAATCCATGAGTTGCAACTCTTTCTAATTTGAATTATTTCCCAACTAAATTATTACTAATTGAACATCAAATACTACATAAAACTAGAATACATTTCTTAATAAATTGACTTTAATTGTTTACTCGTCAAAAAGCTGCGTTTGTGATTTTTGCATTACTTCATTACTTAAAAGTTGTATCTCTGACTCAAGAACTTCATATTCCAACATTTTATTTTTCAAAAATCTTAATGTAATTTTTGCTTTCTCTTCTACACCCTTAGGTGTAAGCAAATACATGTAAGCAAGCTTGTTATTACTGTTGCGAAAATTATTTACTTTTAGCAAACCAACTTCAATTAGTGCCTTAAGGCAAAAATTTGCCTTCCCTAAACTAATACCTAAATCTCTTGCCAACTCACGTTGACTAATTTCTGGCTTAGCTTCTACTAACTTAAGTATTTTATAGCGATATTCGTCTGTAAGCATCAATTAGCCTGTTCAACCATTGAACAAAACAAGCATGCAGTTTATAACAAGCAATATGCAATTGCATAGTTTTTTTTAAAAACTAAATTTAGTAAGCTCCACCTGTAAATTTTTTAATATCTCTCAACTGCCGTTTTGTAGGTCGGCCCGCCCCGCGGTCGCGCTGGGCGAATTCATTTTCACCCGTCAGTTTTGCATTTTCACGCTTGGCAATACTTGCTTGTGTTTCTGTATATAGTAATGCGGCTTCTGGCGCACCTTTGCGAATATTTGAAAGCGACTGTACACTTACTTCAATTTCAAAGTCACGGTTACGGATATGAATAACTTGCCCGATTTTTACTTCTTTTGAAGGTTTTGCACGATCACTGTCCACATGCACCTTGCCTGTCTCAATTGCAGCCGTAGCAAGGCTACGTGTTTTAAAAAAGCGTGCAACCCACAGCCATTTATCCAATCGGCAATGTTCCATGTTATTTTTGCTATCGGTTATTTTTGCCATAGCGAATAGACTAGCAAGACTTTTTAGGCGTATTAGTTTCCAGCGTAAGTTTAAAGCTGCTGAGTACAGTTTCAGCTAAACTGTTTAACTCTTGCAGACTCCGGCCTGTCAAATGCGCAATGCCGTCAGCAATATTATTCATAGTGACTATATGAAACTGGCCGTTTGTCACGGCTTGAATCACTTCGTCACTCAATATCAGGTGACGCATGTTACGTTCAGGTATCAGCACGCCCTGCTTGCCATCCAGGCCGATTTCTTTACATACCCTGAAGTAGCCTTCAATTTTTTCATTTAAGCCGCCAACCGGCAACACTTCACCATGCTGATTAAGCGCACCTGTAACCGCAATGCCCTGTTTAATCGGCAATTGCGCTAACGATGACAGCAGTGCAAAAAGTTCGGCACACGAGGCGGAATCGCCATCTACACCGTTATATTCTTGCTCAAACACTAGTGAAGCCGTGAGATTAAGCGGGTTCAGTTGGGCAAAATTGGTATGTAGCCAGCTTTGCAGAATCATCACGCCTTTATCATGCGTAGGACCGCTCATCCTGACTTCACGGTCTATGGTAAGCACACCGCGGCTGCCTGCGTAGCAATTGGCCGAAATACGCACAGGTGAGCCAAAGCTCGCCTCAGATAAATCAATATGCGTCAGGCCATTAATCTGCCCGATACATTCACCATATACGCTAATAATGAGTTCTTTGTCGACAATTGAATCCCGCATATGCGATTCAATATAACTGTGGCGTGCATATTTGCGCTGTATGGCAGATTTCACATCTTCAATTGCCACTAAAGCAGCCCCACGCAAGGTGGCAGCTGCAGCACTTTCGAGCAGCAATTTCTCCAGCACGGCAAATTGGGTGCTAAGCCTGGTTTGGTCTTCAATCAGCCTGTGCATGGCTTGCAGCAAACCGGCCACGGCATCAGCCGTAAAATGTGGGCAGTGATGCTGCTGGCATTTATGGGCAATAAAAGCAGCATAAGCCGCGTAGTTCTCTGCGTTGGCTTTAACCTGGTCAACAAATTCTATTTTGATCGGAAAGTAATCGAAAAAGTCCGGCGTGATACCGAGCAATTCATAATAGTCTTCACGTGTTGCCACCAGCACTATTTTAACGGACACAGGTATTGCCGCATGTGCACTAATCAGGCTGCTGCCTTGATTGCTGCTGCTGCTTAAATCCTCAATTTGCAAGGTACCGTTACGCAAAAAACGATGTAATTTCTCTAGGATGTGCGACCCATGTTGCTCATCCGCGAGAATGTCGCGCAGATGCAGCAGCAAGGTACCGCCATCGGCTCGTAGCAAATTACCTGCGCGCAGGCGCATAAAATCCGGAATGTTGCTGGCTTCACTCGCCCCTTCAATCCCGCCGAACAAAGACTGCAAGCTTGGATCGTTATCATAAAGCACTGGCGCGTGCTGGCCAGCGTGATGTTCTACCAGCACATTGGCGCGGTAGCGTCCAAAGAAACTCTCCGTTAACAATGTGTCCAGGTTACTTTCACCTTCTGCATTCACGTTAGGCTGCCACGCCTCCAGCGTATCCAGAATATCCTGCTGCAATGCGCTGAAGTAATGCGCAGGCATTTTATCCGGATCAATCAGCGAAAGACTTGCTTTAACGGCACTCAATTGTCCGTCTAAGAAGATGTGCAAAGGCGCCATGGAGTTTTGCTGGGTTTTCGCTTCCAAAAGAGCAGACAGGTCTTTAGCAAAACTACGTACAAACGTATCCAATGCCTGCTTTAACTGCGTTCCGGCGCCTGCAGGCAACTTCAAAAATAACGGTTTCCCATTTGCATCAAACTGATACAAAGCGACCAGATCACTCCCGGCTGGCCGCTTGGCAGCGGCATCGTGCATCATGCTTAGCATAAGCGTGGTCCGCCCAGAGCCGGGTTCGCCCAATGTCAGCAAGTTAAAGCCTGTATGCTGAATACCCAGCCCGAATTCAGCGGCTTTTTTGGCCTCAGCCTGCGCTACCCATGCCTGGTACTGTGCATTACTGTTACCCCCTGCAATCAACGCTGACGTGTCTGCAAAGGTAAATTTGCCGGCATCAATATTTATCGTTAACTGCTGAGGTATTAATGTTTTTTGCATATTTTTGTCATTGTTCTCATCATCAAAAAAGATGAATTATTTGTTCATATCCCAGCGCTCTCGCGCCACATCATCGCTTGATTTGGCTTCTACCCAGTGCTCGCCTTGCTGCGTTGCTTCTTTTTTCCAGAATGGCGCTTCTGTTTTCAAGTAATCCATTATAAATTCACACGCGGCAAACACTTCGCCACGATGGGCGCCACCTGTAACCACCAATACAATCTGGTCACCAGGCTGCAATGTGCCCACACGATGGACGATCAACGCATCCATAATATTCCAGCGAGTTTTAGCTTGATTAATAATCGAAGCTAAAGATTTTTCTGTCATGCCGGGATAATGCTCTAACGTGAGTTGTGAAACTGTATCACCATCGTTTAAATCCCGAACCAACCCAACAAAACAGACTACCGCGCCGATATCCTTACGCGCTTTGCGTAGCTGGCTGATTTCAAATCCGGCATCGAAGTTTTCTGTTTGAACGCGAACTGTCATATGTTACCCCTCGCCCCTTGCGGGAGAGAGCTGGGGAGAGGGGATTTTTTTTGTAACTGCTGCAAAACTACCGCCATTACGCCATCAAAATTTTGTGTTATTTCATTATTCCAAAATCTTAACACTTGATAACCTATCGCTTTTAGTTTTGCATCACGAACTAAATCTTTTTTGCTATCCCAATGTTGCCCGCCATCAATTTCAATTATTAGCTTTTGTTCAAAACATACAAAATCGACAATAAAATCATCAATCGGTACTTGTCGCCTAAACTTACAATTCATCAGCCTAGATGCTCGCAAAGCCTGCCAAACCTTTAGTTCAGCATCCGTCTGATTGGTGCGTAACATCTTGGCAAAATGAATATTTTTATGTGGCAACTCCCTCTCCCCAACCCTCTCCCGTCAAGGGAGAGGGAATTTTTAATATGGCGTTCCTATCGCCAAATACTTAGCCGCCCGTTACCGGCGGAAAAAACGCAACTTCATCGCCATCAGCGATGATCGCATTATCATCAACCAATTCGTGGTTGATGGCTGCACGCACCTTCAGCTTACCCATTAACATTTGTCCCCACACATCGCCACGCTTAGCCAAATAGGCCTTTAATTTGAGCACAGTAACAGATTCATCAGGCAAGTCTAAATCCTCAGTCGAATACTTAAGCGTTTCTTTGAGTCTTGCAAAATAAAATAATTTAATTTTCATAGCGTTATAAACTACAGTTAATCTTCTTTATCATCTATTATGTCGAGTAAATCTGCCGGATTTTTAGTCAATTCCACACGTTCGATTTGCGCAAAACGCTGCGAAATTTTTTGGCTGGAAATATGCACATCCTGAGCGTTTTCATGCGCCTGGCGGATATTATCAGCGAGCTTTTTCATGCGCACATCAAAACGGCCAAAGTCTTTGCTTAACTTACCAAGTTCTTCTTTTATCACATGCACTTGCTTACGTGTCTCTACGTCTTTAAGCACGGCACGTGCAGTATTGAGCACTGCCATCAGCGTCGTAGGCGAAACCACCCATACCCGTTTGTTCATCGCATACTCAATCACATCTGCATGATAGGCATGCAACTCTGCAAATACTGCTTCAGCCGGAATAAACATCACGGCGCCGTCAGAGGTGACGTTGGAAATAATATATTTGTTGGCAATGTCATCCACGTGCTTTTTAACGTCCAGCTTAAACTGCTTTTCTGCCAACAGTTTCTCCGCATCGCTCAGTTTGTTATCCAGCATGCGGTGATAATTTTCCAGCGGAAACTTGCTATCCACCGCTACCGTGCCGGTCGGCTCCGGTAAAAACAGGGCGCAATCGGCACGCGCGCCATTCTCAAAGGTGTACTGCATGGCAAACGAGTTAACCGGTAATACATTGCGCACCAGCGCCTCTAGTTGCACCTCACCAAACGCACCGCGGGAACGTTTATCACCTAACAATTCCTGCAAACTCACCACATTGGTGGTTAGACCATCGATTTTCTTTTGCGCTTCATCAATGGTTGCCAAGCGCGCCATCACATCAATAAAGGTTTGGTTGGTTTTTTTAAAACCTTCGTCCAGGCGTTCCGACACCTTGCCGCCAATTTGCTCAAGACGGCCATCTACCGATTTGGTTAAAGTCTCGATACTTGCCGTTAGCTGCAGGGTTGCATTGCGCATGGTAGACTGGATCAGCTCCTGCTCCGCCTTGCCTTGTTCTGCCAGCGTTGTATGCAGTTTTTCAAGTACGGTTTCACGTGTAAGTGACAAGCTATTATTCTGCGCCAGTTGTAACGCCTGCATGGCATCGCGCGTCGCCTGTAATTCGGTTGCCACACTCACGCGCAAACGCTCGCTCATTTCCCCTGATGAAGCGCTCAAACGGTCACCCAGCTTGTTCAATCCATCGTTAAAATCGAGCAGCATTGCGCGGTGTTTTTCTTCCAGTTGCTGCAGGATGACAATATTCCTGTCAACCTGACTCTCTCGCCACATTTGCCAAACAAGCAGCAAAAGAATAACAACTGCGACAATTAAAATAAGTGTTTGTATCATAGTGTTGAATTATACCTTATGCGCTACGTTTAGCACTTGCAAGCATACTAGTGGTAAAAGGTATTTATTTAGGGTATCTAAATCTACAGAACGCTTAACCATAATTTGCAAAAGACCATTTCTAAAACTCCCAAGTTTATGCCAAACTTAAACCTGTTAAATTATCGTTTAGGCACACCGTGATTAAACCCCAATTACTCATCAATCAATGGCTTGCTAACATTACCCGCAAGCTGCAAAACAACTTTTACATATACCTTAGCACCCTGCTAACGGTACTCGTGTTGCTTGATGCCAGCCTGTTCCATGTCGGGGAGAACATGCGCGACAAGGCGTTTGACCTGATGGTGAAAAATCGCATCATCACACCCAAGCCAGATCCGGATATTGTGATTGTAGATATTAACGAAGCTTCTCTAAGTGCCATGGCGGGTGAATATGGCCGCTGGCCATGGCCCAGACAAGTGTTGGGCGAGTTTTTAGAAAACATCGAAGCGCAGCAGCCTAAAGCCGTGGTGTTTGACATACTGTTCAGTGACCCTGATGTATACAACCCGGACAGCGATGCCTATTTTAATGACGTAATTGCAGGTACTGACAATACGTTCTTTCCCATACTGCGGTTGGCACCAGAGAGCGACCATTTAAGCAAAATCACTCCGGACATGATTCCCGGCATTCACTGTTCACCACGTGATGGAAACGCTGCGGAAACTGCAAAAAAACCGATTGCGATAGTTCTGCCGCATTTTGAAGCGGCGCTTAACTCAAAACGTCTGGGAACGCACAACATTTACCCGGACAAAGACGGCATTGTGCGTGAATACAAACTTTGGCACGACGAAAACGGATGCTTTTTGCCGGCCCTGCCCCTGACCGTTGGTGATTTTGCACAAATGAACTCATTGCCGCAACCACAGAATATACTGATCAACTGGCGCGGCGCACCATTTACTTATCATTATGTGACCTTTAGCGATGTTTACACAGACATGGCCAGCAAGGTAAAAAAACGCCCTTCTGATGAGTTTACCAACAAAATTGTGATTATAGGATCAACCGCACCGTCACTTTTTGACCTGAAAGCTACAGCCATGGCCAAAGCCCACCCCGGGGTGGAAATTCTGGCAACGGCGATTGATAACGTGAAACACAACGATTATCTCAAAGTGTGGCGCGGTAAAACACCTTATATCCTGATGAGCTTAATACTCATCTGGCTTACGGCCCTGGCTTTTTTCCGCAATGTAGATCGGGATAAATTAACAACCGTTTTCAGCAGCAGCCAGATCACGCTACTTGCACTGTCATATACCGCCATTAACTTGACTAACATTTACTTGGATTTTACTGGGCCAATTACCTGGGCTGTCATGTATTTTAGCGTGGCCAAAATATACGCACTGGCTAATGATCGCGCCATGCAGCGAATTTTAGCAAGCGATGTTGAATCCGGGAAAAGAGGCGCAACCATACTGCTGATGCCAATAGCGATTGAAAGCAAAATATCACTGACTGATAATATGCTCAAAAAATTACGGCAAAAAATTGAACGTCAGCTACAACAACCTGCAACCGTTGAATTTTTAAAGGGCACACAAAGCGGTATTTGGGGTTTATTTACTGACATGATAGTAGTAAGCTGGGCTTATGCTAATAACAATGAGGCTGAGGCTGCAAACGCACAGCAGGATGCTTCACAATTAAGCCTGCAATTAAACACCTTACTGCAAAGCTCAGGTATGCCGGATGGCACGGTCATACGTTATACGCAGCATGTAGGTACACTGAATACAGAAAAACCGATGGCGAGCCAGTGGCGCGGCTTATTTGCTCAAGCAATTATCAAGCTGGACATATTGGAAAGTGAATAATGATGATACCAAAGTTAAAAATAATGCTGATTGCAGCATGCTTTATGCCGATGCTGCACGGGCAGTTGAGCATTGCCGCCGAAGCCGGCACCGCTCTTAAAAATGATTCCTTACGCAAAGAACCTTATGCCGATGCAAAAGCAGCGGGCAGTTTCCAGCGCGGAGAAAGTGTGGAGATATTGAAAAAACAAGGCGCATGGTTACAAGTTAAAACCAAAAAAGGTAGCGGCTGGGTTCGCTCATTATCTGTTAAGCGCGGCGCTGCAACGTCAGGCAACCAGGCCGCTGGCGTACTGGCCGCTGCAAGCGGTCGCGCAGGTACCGGTCAAGTGGTTTCTACCACGGGCATACGCGGTTTAAGCGAAGAAGAACTCAAGGCCGCAAAATTTAATGAAACTGAAGTTAAAACCATGGAAAGCTACACACAAAGTGCTGATCAAGGCCGTCAGTTCGCCAACGCCGGCAATCTGAAACCAATCGCGTTCGCAACTTTAAAAGCTGGCAAAGGTGATACAAAATGAGAACATTGATACAACATGCGGCTACAAGTGCCGACGTCAAAGTTATGACGAAAAAAATTTCAGCTCACAAGAACCTGCTCATTTCCACCCTGCTTGCAGGCTTGCTAGGCACTTTAAGCATGCAAAGCGTCGCTTTTGATTTAAAAGGCGTACTTAAAGATGCAGTAGAAAAGGAAATTGGTCAAAAACCAGAAACAGCGCCAGCTGATACATCTGCTAGCCAATCACCTACAGCAACACCCCCTGCAGGCTCTGTTACCGATACTGCCAAAGCTACAGAACCGGAATTTAACTGGAAAAATCCCAGCAAAGAAGAAGAAATCTCCCTGGGTCGTGAAATTGCAGGTAACTTATTGGGTGCCGCACCACTGGTAAAAGATGCGGCATTACAGAAATATGTCAATTCAGTTGGTCGCTGGGTAGCTTCGCAGTCAGAACGTCCGGACCTGCCTTGGCATTTCGGTGTAATTGAAAGTGACGATATAAATGCCTTTGCTGCACCCGGCGGTTACATCATGCTCACCAAAGGCTTGTACCGCAAACTGAGCAACGAGGCACAACTGGCCGGTGTGTTAGGTCATGAAATTGGCCATGTTGTAAAAAAACACCAGCTTAAAGTGTTGCAAAAGCAGCAGTTGTTAAACATCGGTGCCGGCTTCCTGAGTGACAAATACGCAAAAGATAACAAGCTTGTCAGCAAGGCCATTGGCAGCGGTGCTGAAATCAGTGCGCGCAGTCTGGATAAATCTGCAGAGTATGAAGCGGATAGGCTCGGTTTAAGTTATGCCACCCGCGCCGGATATGAGCCATATGGCTTGACAGATGTTTTACAGACATTGGGCCAAACCAATAAAAATGACGGCAGCGTTGCCCTGCTGTTCAAAACCCACCCACACCCGGATGACAGGCTCGTAGCTTTAGGTGATGCAATCGGCAACAAACTAGATAGTGTTAAAAACGGTAAAACATTAGAGAACCGGTTTTATCAGTTAAAGAATTAGCACACATAGTGGCCCCAAAGTAATAGATATTCCACTTTTCAAAGCCAGGAGTGGCCCAGCAGGTCATTCCTGAAAGTTTCTTATGACGGCAACGGAATAAAAACACCTACATGGAAAACTATTTGTCTTTCCACAATTTCTGCATCTCAATAAACATAAAAGAAGCAGTCCATGTAATTAAAACCAATCCGGTTAGTGCTTCCAGCCCAGCCAGAAAGCGTATATCGCCTTTGGCTACAATATCGCCAAAACCAAGCGTAGTGTAGCTTACAAACGAAAAATAACTGCAATCCATCAGGCTTTTATCAAAACTCCCTTCCAGCGTGCCAAATCCGTCTTGATGAATCATGAAGTAATAGCCGAAAGCAAATATCCAAACTTCAATTACATGCGCACATAAGGCGCCAAAAACGCCGATTAACACGCGCAACCTGTGGCGAATAGAAATTCTCGGAATCCAAACAGAAAGCTGGTTTAGTGCTTCAAAGTGAATTAACACCGCAGCTGCAACAAGGATGCTATTGAGTATGAATGCTGAAATCATTGCCTGACCTTCGAATCATTAGCCAAAATAAATAATTAAACCAAATCGCGTGCACGCAATTCAGCCTTGATGTAGGCATAATAAATAGGTGCAGCAACCACTCCTATCAATCCAAATGCGGCTTCCATGCACAACATAGCGATCAATAGCTCCCATGCATTGGCGCGTATTTGGGTACCGACAATGCGTGCATTCAAAAAGTATTCAAATTTATGAATGATTACTAAATAAAACAATGACCCTATCGCCACGGCAAGTGACTGACTCAAACTCACAACCACAATGATCGTATTGGAAATTAAGTTACCTACCACCGGAATTAGCCCAATCACGAACGTGATCGCTATCATGGTTTTAATGAGCGGTAAATGAACACCTGCCAACGGTAAAATGACAGCTAAATAAATAGCTGTGAAACAGGTATTAATAGCCGAAATACGTATTTGTGCAAAAACAACGCGTCTAAATGCATCGCTAAGCAGACTGGTGCGCTCTACCAGCGCGCGTGCAAAGGGCTTAAAGTGATCGATGACCACCGCCTCACGTAATGCCAATATTCCGCCTATTATCATGCCAATAAGGATATGAACTGTAACGCGCCCGGCCTCTTTGCCCACTACTTGTAGTTGGTCAGCATGTGTACGCAACCATGCTGCAGCTTGTTCTTTAAATGCAATGGCATCCGCTGGTAAATGTTCAAGTAGCCAGCCCGGTAAAATCTTGCGTGAATCTTCAAGAATCTGTGCCATTTTTGCCAATAACACCGTCACACTGCCCGCATCAGAGCGTAAAAACGCCACCAATCCGGCTCCCGCCAAGGCAAGCAGGCTCACAATAATGAAAACCAGAATACCCACGGCCCATAATTTTGAGTAATTACTTGGACGCTTACTGGGGAAGCGACGTGCAATATAGGGTGTAATAATATGCACCAGCTGAAAAACCAACAAACCTGCAAGTAACGAAGGCAAAAGGCTAAAGTTCACCACAAAAAATAAAGTGAATGCAGCTAGAACCCATGCTGATTTTTCATAAATAGTTGCTGGTGCGAGTGCGCTTTTAGTCATATTATCTTAATGTTATTAGTTAAATAAGTTTAATAACCTATTGTTTTAATTAATTTAATAAAAATCTATTCAAAAACCCTATTACTTCATTTTTTGGCAAAGAGACCTCTAAGTCAACCTGCTCGTTAAACGCCTTATTTAAAATACTGCCGTTGCATTTGGTCAACGCCCTGGTCAAGGCATCCATTTGATTATAATGAATTGTCACAGCAACTATTTGCATCTCGATAAAGCCACCTATCCGGGCGGCATCCAGTGCCAGTTTTGCAGTACCACCATAAGCACGCGCCAATCCGCCCGTGCCTAAATTAATGCCTCCATAATAACGGATTACCGCAATACAAACGTTAATCAGATCTCGGCCTTCTATAAGTTTCAATACTGGCATACCAGCAGTGCCGGAAGGTTCACCGGCATCCGAGAAACGCGGCACTATGCCTTGCTCAGTTTTAATACGAAAAGCATAAGCCAAATGATGCGCATTTTGGTGCTGAGCGGCAAATGCGCGTAATGCGGCACCGATCTCTCGCTCCGTTGCACATTGTATTGCCATCGCAATAAAATGTGACTTGGTGATGGTTTGTTCTGCAAACCCTGTTTGTAAAATCGTTTGCAACTACTCGTGCCTGCTCAGTAAGCCAGCCAAATTCGGAACCAATTTGTACATAAAAACTAAAAATCCCCCCTACGGGCTTTATCCATAATTTCCAGTAAAGTCGTTTCCAATTCCTGTGCGGATTTTTTTGCACGCTCGGTTGGATTTTTAATACTTTTCAAATCAAACGTTGGGCGATCCAACGCAATAAAAAGTTTTAGCTTATTGTTCACATCCGGCTTTTCATATATCGCTATTCGGCAAGGCGCGAATACCAAAAATTCCGGGTGATCCAGAATAATCTCTGTCCCCATGCTTAAATTGCAAAAGGAATGCACATCCTTGATACCTTGTGGATCCACGCCCCGCGATTTCAGGTGTTCGCCAATAGGGAAGTTGGCAGGATTCACAAAGTTCAAGCCTTGCGACACACTTTTCAAGCTGTCCACTACCTCTTGGTAGCTTACACCATCATTCACCGGCAACTCGTAAATTGCCGTACCAGGATCAATGGCAGGCATACCAGCCCTCACTTTACCGGTAAGCTCCATTTGGCTTGATGTTATGGGCTTAACGGTGCTGCAACCGGTTATCAATAACACCAGTGCTAAAGCAACCACATGTAAAGGCAATTTAGTTTGATGCATCATTACCATCCTATCTTAGGATAACTTTTTTATTACTCACTTATTTTGAGCGCTGCATTCACTGCGGCACGGTTAAAGTGTGGTGCAATAAGCTCAATAAATCCATACATATACCCACGTAAAAATGCATCTTTGCGCACCCCTAAATAAGTTGTGCTGTCTGCAAACAGATGACTGACATCTATTCTTGCCAGATTCACGTCGCGTTCAGGGTCGTATGCCATATTGGCAAGCAAACCAACGCCCAAGCCTAATGAGACGTAAGTTTTAATCACGTCCGCATCAATTGCGGTTAAAACAACATTTGGCGTCAGACCGGCATCACTAAATGTCTTGGATACCAAAGTACCACCGGTAAATGCAAAGTCATAAGTAATGAGCGGATAAGATGCCAGTTTTTCCAGGGTTAAAGGACCGCCAGTCAGTAAAGGGTGTCCATGTGGCACTACAACGCAGCGATTCCAGTGGTAACAAGGTAAACATAATAAACTGTCGTAACTACTGATCGATTCCGTGGCAATACCAATATCGGCTTCGCCATTTGCCACCTGCTCTGCTACCTGACTAGGATTACCCTGGTGTATGTTCAGCTTTACACCGGGGTATTTGCTCATAAACTCTTTGACTGCGGCGGGCAATTTATAACGTGCCTGCGTGTGCGTAGTAGCAATCGTCAATGTGCCAGTTTCCACATCGCTAAACTCTTCACCTACACGTTTAATGTTCTCAATATCTCGAATCACTTTGGCAGCCAAATTCAGAATTTGCTCGCCTGGCTCAGTCAATCCGGTTAACCGCTTGCCATTGCGCTTGAATATCTGCAACCCCAGCTCTTCTTCAATCAACTGAATCTGTTTACTAACACCAGGCTGTGAAGTAAACAGCGCTTCAGCAGCACTGGTAATATTCAATCCCTGCCTGACAACTTCGTGTAAATATCGCAACTGATGTAGCTTCATATTGTTGACCCCAACGCTACATGCATAGCGTTGCTTATATAATAAAATGGCATATATATAGAATAACATATTCTTAAATAAAACAATTATTCACTGTTATAGTGCACGCCTCAGATTAATACCCGATAACGGATACTCCATATGGAATTTGGTTATATTGTTTCAGGCTTCACTGTCGGCATGCTCGTGGGCATTACAGGCGTTGGCGGCGGTTCGCTGATGACTCCATTATTGGTGTTTTTATTCGGGTTTAAACCAGCTATTGCCGTTGGTACAGATTTACTTTATGCAGCCATCACAAAAACCGGCGGGGTATTTGTCCATCACAGCACGCACAAATCAGTAGATTGGCGCGTAGTATCCTGGCTGTCATTGGGCAGCCTGCCTTCTGCCGTTGCGACTATTTTTTTGATTAAACATTTAATCAAAATTGAAAAAGACGTTACAGGGCTAATCACATTCACTTTGGGTGTTGCATTGATACTTACAGCAGTAGCATTACTTATTCGCAGTTATTTAACACGTAAAAAGATACGCGAAATTGAAGATAGTGTTATTAGCAGCGGTCGTTTCAAAAAAATTCAAGTCCCAGCCACTATATTTACTGGCATAATATTAGGTTCGCTAGTTACGATCTCCTCAGTGGGAGCCGGGGCATTGGGTACATTAGCAATTTTGTTTCTCTACCCTAAAATGAGCACATTAAAAGTAGTGGGTACAGACTTGGCGCATGCGATTCCCTTGACGGCAGTAGCTGGTTTTGGGCATTGGACATTAGGACATGTTGACTTTACTTTGTTAGGCACACTGCTCATTGGCTCTCTACCTGGGATATGGGTTGGCAGTCATATAAGCGTCAAAATCCCGGAAAAAGTGTTGCGTCCGCTGTTGGCAACCTTGTTGCTTATTATTGGTTTGAAATTCGTTTTAGTTTAAGAAGTCTTAATATACATGTATAAATACGATGAAATAGATCAACAAATCGTTGATGAACGCGTGGCGCAATACCGCGACCAAGTCCGCCGCTATTTGGCCGGCGAGTTAACGGAAGACGAATTCCGCCCGCTGCGCCTGCAGAATGGTTTGTATATTCAACGCCATGCACCAATGTTACGGATTGCCGTACCCTACGGCATGCTATCCAGCAGGCAATTACGCAAACTAGGCGACATTGCCAAGAAATACGACAAGGGTTACGGTCACTTCAGTACACGCCAGAACTTGCAACTCAACTGGCCTAAACTGGAAGACACGCCTGACATTCTGGCTGAACTTGCTACCGTTGAAATGCATGCGATCCAGACTTCAGGCAATTGCATCCGCAATATCACCACAGACCAATTCGTTGGTATTGCTCCGGATGAAGTAATCGATCCACGCGCAATGGCTGAAATCATACGCCAATGGAGCACTTTCCATCCTGAATTCGCCTTATTACCGCGTAAATTTAAAATCGCGGTTTCCGGCACCAAGCAGGATCGCGCCATCGTTCAGATGCATGACATCGGTTTAGAGTTCTACCGTGATGCAAATAATAAAGTAGCGATCAAAGTATGGGTTGGCGGCGGATTAGGCCGTACTCCGATGCTAGGGTCTGTGATACGTGAACACCTGGACTGGCAACACGCCCTCACCTATTGCGAAGCAATCATCCGCGTTTATAACCTGCATGGCCGCCGTGACAACATGTATAAAGCGCGTATCAAGATTCTTACTAAAGCATTAGGTATCAATGAATTCCGCAATCAGGTAGAGGCGGAATGGACACATCTAAAAGATAATGCCAATACTATCAGCGAAGCTGAGTTAGCACGTGTCGCCAAACATTTTGAGGCTATGCCTTACGAAACGCTGCCTGCGCATGATGCGGGTTTTGATGCGGCCATCGCCGGCAATCCTGCATTTACAGCATGGGTAAAACGCTGCGTACATCCGCACAAACAGGCAGGCTACCGTGCTGTGACACTATCACTCAAACCGCATGGCAGTGCTCCCGGTGATATCACTTCTGAACAGATGTGGGCTGTAGCCGATTTGGCTGATGAGTATAGTTTTGGTGAGCTGCGCTCCTCGCATGAGCAGAATCTTATCCTGGCCGACGTAAAATTAAGCAACTTATTTGCATTGTGGGAAAAAGCGCGTGCCAATGGTTTAGCAACACCGAATATCGGTTTGTTGACTGATATCATTTGCTGCCCAGGCGGTGACTTCTGCTCACTTGCCAATGCAAAAAGCATCCCGATTGCTAAAGCTATTCAACAACAATTCGACGATCTGGATTACCTGCATGATATCGGCGATATCGAACTCAACATCTCAGGCTGCATGAATGCTTGCGGTCACCACCACGTGGGCCATATAGGCATATTGGGCGTTGATAAAGATGGCTCTGAATGGTACCAGGTCACCATTGGCGGCAAACAGGGTAATGATGCCAGCATCGGTACGGTGATTGGCCCTGCATTCTCGGCAGATGAAATGCCAGGCGTAGTACAGAAACTGATTGAGGTTTATATCAAAGAACGTACGCCGGAAGAGCGTTTTATTGATACCGTGCGCCGCATAGGAGTACCTCCCTTCAAGGCACATGTCTATGCAAAAACAGAAAGTGCAAAAAAAGAGATAGCAGCATGAGTAACTTAATAAAAATCGATAACGGCATTGCCGCTGTGGCAAATGATGAATGGACACTTGTTCAGCTACCTGCAGTACAGGTAGAAGAGCGCAAGCAGGCAGGTAAAGTCGTATTATTCAAGCTTACGGGAGAAAATGCCGTAACCGAGGAACAAATTGCCAATACCGTTATTCCCGCAACAGGAAAGATCATCGTGCCTTTAAGTGTCTTTGTCGAACGGAATAATGAATTGACAAGCCGAATAACGCAGGGCGAGGTCGGCGTTTGGCTGGCTACCCACGAGCTGATTGAATACTTAATCCAGCAGCAGCATGATTTAAATGCACTGCCGATTATCGCGGTATTTGTCGAGCGTTTTGCTGATGGCCGCATTTTCTCGCTTGGCACATTGTTGCGCACACGTTATGGCTACAAAAATGAATTGCGTGCCTTTGGTGACGTATTGCGTGACCAGCTGTTCTTCTTAAAACGCAGCGGATTTACCAGCTATATAATACGTAAGGATCGTTCTGCACAGGATGCCATTGCCAGCCTGAATGACTTTAGCAAACCGTACCAAGGCGCAGTGGACGAACCTCGCCCGGTGTTTAAACGCTACAACCGAGGTGCTTAATGTCTGATAGCATCGATTTGGGTCAGGTCATCATGCTTAAGCCCAGTGCCAATAACCCGGCAACCAGGCCAACGCTCACTGATGCATTAATAGCCAGCGTAAAGCACAAAGCAGCAGAGGTACATGCCATTCTTAGCGATGCAGCTAACGAGTTTGGTGCCGGGAACATCACCTTTGCCAATAGCTTTGGTGCTGAAGACATGGTGTTGACCGACATCATTCTTAACCATCAAGCTAACGGCAGAAAACTAGGAATAGAAATTTTCTCGCTTGATACTGGCCGCCTGCCTGCCGAAACCTATGATCTGATGGCTACTGTTGAGAAACACTACAACACCAAGCTGAAAGTGTTTTTTCCAAAAGCCGAGACTGTAGAAACTTACGTGAACACGCATGGTATTAACGCGTTCTATGAATCAATAGATCTGCGTAAAGCCTGCTGCCATATGCGCAAGGTGGAACCATTGCAGCGTGCGCTTAAAGGCAAAAAAGCCTGGGTTACCGGTATGCGCGCCGAACAGTCAGCTACCCGCGTTAATCTGCCGGTGCGCGAGTTTGACAATGGCAACCAGTTAGAGAAATTCAATCCTCTCAGCGATTGGACCGAACAGGAAGTTTGGGCATATATCCGTTTAAACGAAGTGCCTTACAACAAACTTCACGACCAGTTCTACCCCAGTATCGGCTGCGCACCATGTACGCGCGCGATTGCAATAGGTGAAGATGTGCGTGCAGGCCGCTGGTGGTGGGAAGACCCGACCAATAAAGAGTGCGGGCTGCATGTTAAGAAATAGTTTATTTAATTTTATCCGCTTTTTCTGCGGTTAAAGAAATCTTGAAATACACAATATGACAACAACTAAACAACCTTTATCACATTTGGACTGGCTGGAATCAGAAGCCATCTATATCCTGCGTGAAGTTGCAGGACAGTGTTCAAACCCGGTCTTATTATTTTCCGGCGGCAAGGATTCGCTTTGCATTTTGCGCCTGGCAGAAAAAGCCTTTCGCCCGGGTAAATTTCCATTCCCTTTGATGCATATCGATACCGGCCACAACTACAAGGAAGTGATTGATTTCCGTGACCAGCGTGCGGCAGAGCTTGGTGAGCGCCTGATTGTGCGTTCCGTAGAAGACTCCATGAAACGCGGCACAGTGGTGCTTAAATCACCCGATGAGCCACGCAACAAACACCAGTCAGTGACCTTGCTTGAGGCTATTGAAGAGTTTGGCTTTGACTGCTGCATTGGCGGCGCACGCCGCGATGAAGAAAAAGCGCGTGCCAAAGAGCGCATCATGAGTTTCCGCGATGAGTTTGGCCAGTGGGACCCTAAAAATCAACGTCCAGAGCTGTGGGATCTATACAACGCGCGTTCACATAAAGGCGAGAACATCCGCGCCTTCCCGATCTCCAACTGGACAGAAATGGATGTTTGGCAGTATATAGAACGTGAAAAACTTGAGTTGCCTAGCATCTACTTCGCCCATCAGCGTGATGTCGTTATGCGTGGTGGTGCAATAGTACCGATTAATGTACCGCTTGCTAATGGCGAAGTAATCAATGCACCTAAAGCTGGTGAAGAAGTAATTAACATGCAAGTACGCTTCAGAACCGTTGGCGATATTACTTGTACTGCGCCAGTGATCAGTGACGCTGATACCGTGTCTAAAATCGTACTGGAAACTGCTACAACAACCATCACAGAACGCGGTGCTACCCGTCTGGATGACCAAACCTCTGATGCTTCTATGGAGCAGCGTAAGAAAGAGGGTTATTTCTAAAAAATGCAGACAAATTTATTTGTTGAATTAATTGCTTCGTTGCGTGGTGCTCAAAATCCTCATGTACTTGATGTACATTCCGGTTTTTGCGCTCCACACGCCTTGCACTTATTTTCAGCAAATTAATTTTTCAAGCATTTTTATGATTGAGAATAAATATGACTAACACACAACACAACGACTCCCTACTCCGCTTTATGACATGCGGCTCTGTTGACGACGGCAAAAGCACACTCATCGGCCGCCTGCTATTCGATACCAAAACCATTCTGGCGGATACGCTTACACAAATTTCAAACACCTCGAAAAAACGCGGCATGGAAGCGGTCGATTTGTCATTGCTCACCGACGGCCTGCAGGCGGAACGCGAGCAAGGCATTACCATTGATGTCGCTTATCGCTATTTCAGCACTGGTACACGCAAATACATCATTGCAGATGCACCCGGGCATGAACAATATACCCGCAATATGGTGACTGCTGCTTCAACCGCAAACCTGGCTATTATTCTGATTGATGCACGCAAAGGCGTACTGACGCAAACACGTCGCCATACTTACCTGGCGCATTTGGTTGGTATTCCGCACATTGTGGTTGCTGTGAACAAAATGGATTTAGTGAATTATGACCAAGCCACCTACGACAGAATCTGTGCAGATTACCTCGCTTTCGCAAACGAAATCGGTTTGGCACAAAGCAAAACTGCCGCAGGCCACGACATCAAGTTTATTCCAATGTCTGCGCTCAACGGTGACATGCTGGTAGACCGCCTGGATAATATGCCATGGTATAAAGGCACCACGCTGCTGGAGATACTGGAAGCTGCACCTACAGCACACTCTGAACATGCAGAGCCTTTCCGCTTCCCGGTGCAGTTCGTATGCCGTCCACACGCTTCTGACAACCCTGAGCTCCACGACTTCCGCGGCTTTATGGGCCGTATCGAATCCGGTGAAATTACAGTAGGTGATGCAGTTACTGTGTTGCCGAATGGCTATACCTCTAAAGTAAAATCCATACAGATAGGCGAAGAAAAATTAAAATCTGCGACAACCGAGCAAAGTATCACTTTGCTTCTGGAAGATGAGATTGATACTTCACGTGGCGATATGATTGTAAAATCAACCGATGTGAAAGAGCCTGTTAAACAAATAGAAGCTTTTGTATGCTGGTTATCCGAAACACCGATGTCGACTGCACGTACTTACATCGTGCGTCATACCACACGGGAATCCAAAGCCAAAGTCGGCACCATCAGCTATAAAGTAGATGTCAATACGCTGGAACAGCAAGCTACTGCCGATCTGAAAATGAACGACATCGCGCGCATGAGCTTTAAACTTGCACAGCCATTAATGGTAGATAGTTATCTTGATAACCGTTCTACCGGTGCTTTCATTATTATCGATGAATCAACCAACAACACCGTTGGTGCAGGCATGATTATTTGATTTAACGCAAAAGTTTAAACAATTCAGCATTGAGAATTCGCCCATACTGATAAGTTTTCTTATAAAATAACGTTTTAGCTAATTAAGCTGTAAAGGATTAAAAATGACTTATGTCGTCACCGAAAATTGCGTTCAATGTAAATATACCGATTGCGTTGATGTCTGCCCAGTTGATTGCTTTGTAGAAGGCCCGAATTTCCTGGCGATCAACCCTGATGAATGTATCGACTGTACATTGTGCGTTGCAGAATGCCCTGCTGAAGCTATTTTTGCAGAAGATGATGTACCGGCAGACCAGCAGGAATTTATTGCGCTCAACGCACGCCTGGCAAAGCTCTGGCCGGTAATTACCTCACGTAAAGAAGCGCTTGCGGATGCCGATGCAATGAATGGCGTTCCAGGTAAGCGTGACCTGCTGATCGAATAGTTCCGGTAACGGTCCTATTGAATTAAAAGGAGGCTTTTGCCTCCTTTTCTATTATATTGCGCCACAAACGCCTAAATGACAGCACCGCTCAAATATCTGCAGCACTACCCTGCCGCGCTGCAAGATAAAATCAGGCAATTGCAAAACCAGAACCTGCTAGGTGACTACATCGCGCAGCGTTACCCGCAATTTCACAATGTACAAACTGACAAGGCTCTGTATCAGTACAGCAACGAGATAAAACAGGCATACCTACGTAATACTCCTTTGCTGGATAAGGTGCATTACGACAACAGGTTGAGTATTGAACATCACGCCTTGGGACTTAACACCGCCGTATCCCGGGTGCAAGGCGGCAAACTAAAAGCAAAGAAGGAAATCCGTATTTCTTCATTTTTTAAAGAGTCACCGGCCGAATTTTTACGGATGATTGTAGTGCATGAGCTGGCACATTTAAAGGAGCGCAATCACGACAAGGCCTTCTACCAGCTCTGCCAGCACATGGAACCGAACTACCATCAGCTTGAGTTTGATTGCCGGGTTTATCTGCTATGGAAAAGCGATAGAACTTGCATCAGCGAATAGACCACAATTTACTTCTACGTATCATTAACCAGCTCAATGTCAGATAGCAAGCCATAGCAACTGCTAGACCTGATGGCGCATACCAGACCAAAGGCACAACCAGACCTGCCGATACCGTTGATAACAGCATTTGGATGAAAGCTTGACCAGAAGCTGCAGTACCGCGGATTTTTGGATGCCGGTCCAAAGCCGCTAATGACAATATAGGCATTGCCAACGCCATGCCTATATTAAATAATGCGACTGGCACGATGTTAAATATCACATTAGTCGGCAACATGAAACAAATCAATAAATTCAACCCTGCCATTGCCGCCATCCAGGCGTACGCAAGCTTAATGACCTTGTGCTTGGCATAATTACCCGCCGCACGTTTAGCCAAATATGACCCTACAACCATACCGCAAACGGTAGGAATAAACATCCAACCAAATTGGTGTCCGGTTAAGCCCAGATGTTTTACTAAAAATACCGGGCTAGCCAGCACGTATAGAAAAAATCCGGCAAAATTTGCACCTAGTGCAAACACTACATAATTAAATTCTCTATCGACAAAAATGATGCGGTAGTCTTTAACAACCTGCTTTGCCGAGAGCGGCATACGTTTTTCAACCGGCATTGTTTCAGGCAAATAATGTATCGCCGCCCATAAGCTCGCCGCTGCATACAATGCCAGGAAGATGAAAATTGCCTGCCAGTGAACCCCTAATAATAATCCACCGAGAATAGGCGCTACCGCCGGTGCAATACCAAACAACATTTGCACTGTAGCCATAACGCGTTGTGCTTGAGGACCCGCAAACAGGTCGCGCACCATCGCACGCGCGACAACATTGCCGGCTCCGCCTGAAATTCCCTGTAGTGCACGGAAGAACCACAGCGTTTCAATGTTAGGTGCAAAAGCACATCCAATAGAAGCCAGTACAAAAACACCCAATCCCCACTTAATTGCGGAAATACGCCCTATCGAATCAGAAATTGCTCCGTGCCACAGTGTCATTAATGCATAGGGTAATAAATAGAAAGTTAAGCTCTGCTGTAGCTGCAACGACGTCGCACCCAAGTCATCTTCTAAAGCAGGAAATGCAGGCAAGTAGGTATCAATTGCAAACGGAGCAAGGGCAGCCAGACTAGCAAGCACAACGGAGAGTAACAGTGGCGAGGAATTGGATTTCAAAATTTTTCCCAAATAAAAAACGCGCTGCTGATTGGTATCAGCAGCGCGTCTAATTTAACCATAAGTTATCGCGTTATGGCTAGACCAAAAACCATTTGTGAACAACTAATTATGGCAACGCATGAAACTCATCCGTTAGTTCCTTCAGTTCCCCGGCAATAATCTTCCTGGAGTTCTTATCATTACGGAACAGGATTGGTTTTGCCGCCAATGTAGGATTCTTGGCATCTTCAATCGCTTTTTCTATCAGGTGATGATGAGGTGATTTACTGCACACCGGATCAGCCGCTTCTGCATCCCCTGTCAGCAAGAATGATTGGCAACGGCAGCCACCAAAATCTTTTTCTTTCTCATCACAACTACGGCATGGCTCTTTCATCCAACTATCGCCACGGTATTTATTAAATGCCGGAGAATCTTTCCAGCTCCAACCTAAATCTGCATCTTTCACGTTTGGGAACTGCATATTCGGCAATACGCGTGCTGAGTGACAAGGCAACACATCCCCATTCGCCGTAACGATCATAAATACCTCGCCCCAGCCATTCATGCATTTTTTAGGACGGTCATTAAAGTAATCCGGCACCACATAAAAGATTTTCATCTTGGTACCGGTTGCACGAAACTCATTTGTCACAGCTTCTGCATGCTCCAGCTGCTCCCTCGTTGGCATCAATTGATCACGATTAATTAACGACCATCCGTAATATTGGTTGTTCGCCAATTCGATATAATCAGCCCCCAATGCCTCCGCCATTTCAAGAATGGCTTTCATGTGTTCAATGTTGTAACGGTGTATCACAACATTAAGCACCATAGGATAACCATGACTTTTAATCATGGCGGCAACTTTTTTCTTCAACTCAAACGTCTTAGTATTGGTAATAAAGTTATTAATCTCTTCAGTAATATCATGCATGGATAACTGAATATGGTCTAAACCGCCATCTTTTAACGCCTGAATACGTTTTTCTGTTAACCCCACACCGGATGTAATCAAATTACTGTAATAACCCAGCTTTTTAGCTTCTATCACAATATCTTCGATATCATCGCGCAATAGCGGCTCACCGCCGGAAATACCCAACTGAATGGCACCAAGCTTACGTGCATCACGTAGTACTTGTAGCCACTGCTCAGTGGTCAACTCATTTTGTGTGTGTTGATCATAATCGGTCGGGTTATAACAAAATGCACAATGTAGCGGACAACGATATGTTACCTCGGCCAATAACCATAATGGTTGGGTTTGGGTAGCACTCGCAACTACACCATTATTTACCTGAGTGCCTGATGTTTGTGTCATTTCGTACTCCTTAAGGGCATTACCTTAAATACAATCATTGCAGGCATCAGCTTAGCTGATTGCCTGCTTAAACCATTTGGGCGCATTTATATAAATCCCCTAAACCTTACGTAACCAAGTTTTGCTTACGGCAAGTTCAAACAGACCAATAATGTCTTTTTCAATGTCCTCGGCATCGGGGAAAGTAGCTTTTAAATCTGCCACAATATCCCCCACCGTTGCCTTGCCATCAACACGCTTAACTACCTCGCCAGCGCCACCATGCAGTTTGATCATGCCTTCAGGAAAAAGTATCACGTAACTTTGTTGTGCTTCTTCCCACTGAAAGCGATGATGATGAGCCAGTGCGTAAATATCAGTATGTTGTATATGATTGTCCATAATTACTTTTTCTTAGCTCACATTTGTTACTGGCTGGCGTAAATAATCACGACCTTCCACTTTTATATCAGTACATTGCAACATAATGGCATCGGCCATTACCCATAACACATCCAGCTTGAATTGCAGGATTTCCAGTGCACGCTCTTGCAATGCGCGAGTTTGTCCAAAATAATCTAGAGTCACTTGCAAGCCTTGCTCTACATCACGACGTGCTTGTGTTAAGCGATTTTTGAAATATTGCATGCCTTCAGCATTAATCCAAGGATACATATCTGGCCATGAATCAATACGCTGTTGATGGATATGCGGTGCAAATAGTTCAGTTAAGCTTGAACAAACGGCCTCTTGCCATGGGCGTTGTTTTGCAAAATTGATATAAGCATCCACAGCAAACCTGGTACCCGGCGCTACCAATTTCATAGACATAATCTCTTCACGTGTTAAACCGACGGCATAACCTAAATGAATCCATGCTTCGATACCACCCTCGCCGCCTTCATTGATGTGACCACTGCCATCATGGTCAAAAATACGTTGAATCCAGCCACGGCGGATTTCTCGATCTATACAGTTTGAAAGAATCGCAGCATCTTTCATAGGAATGGCGATCTGGTAGTAGTAACGGTTTGCTACCCATGCCTGCATTTGCTGTTGTGACAACTTGCCTTCATACATCAGCACATGAATCGGATGATAGATATGGTAGCCCTTGCCTTTTTCACGCAATTTCGCTTCAAACTCTGCTCTACTCCATGGTGCCAATTTCTCATTTGCCATTTTCATAATCCTTATAAAATAATATCCATGCCATCATAAGCAACTTCAATTTTGTGTTCATTCAAAACTGCTCGCTCGGCGGAATCTTCACGTAAAATAGGGTTGGTATTATTGATGTGTATCAAAACTTTGCGTACATCACCGAATTTATCTAAATCCTCGATCATGCCATTTTTACCGGATTGCGGATTATGCCCAATACTGCGCGCAGTTTTCGTCATCAAACCTAAATCAATCATCTCGGTATCAGTCCAGAACGTACCGTCCACCATGATGCAATCGGCTTGATTCATTAATACCGGCAAGTGTGGCTCAACTGACTCCAAGCCTGGTGAATACCAGCACTTTTTACCTGTACTGATTTCTTCAATCAACACACCAATGGTGTCACCAGGTTGTGGATTATTACGGTGTGGTGAATATGGCGGCGCCGCACTTTTAAGTGCTACCGTGGTGAATTTAAGATTAGGTACATTCGGCATGGTAAAACTGGTTTTACCGTCAATCGGCACGTTGTGATGATTGATGCCGCAATAATGACCTAAAATATTCAGTACTTGATTACCTGAAGTAAGATCACCATAAACCATATCAGTACAGTAAATTTCACGCTTGACGGTACCTTCACGCAGCATATATAAACCTGTGGTGTGATCAATTTGCGCGTCAATTAACACTATCGCCTGAATCGCTGTATCACGTATTGCTCGCCCCTGCTGTAGCGGAGCAAAATCCTGTATTTGTTGCAGCACATCCGGTGAGGCATTAAATAACACCCAATTGATACCATCACTGCTGACGCAAATAGATGACTGTGTGCGCTTGGTCGCTTTAATCGTGCCTTTGCGAATTCCATCACAGTTAAAACAATTACAGTTCCACTGCGGAAATCCGCCTCCTGCGCCTGCGCCTAATACGTGTATGTGCATATAAATCTACATTTCCATAAAAACAGTTGATACAACTTACAATTTTTGTATAAAAAAGGCTTTATTCATAATTTGGAAGACAGCCTTTTATAAAAAAAGGCTGTCTTGCGGCAGCCCCTTTTTGTAATTAACGTAACCGCTAATTATTTATTCATTACGTACATTGTTACTTCAAAGCCAAAACGCATTTCTGTAGCAGCTGGTTTAGTCCACATGATAAAATTCCTTTAAGTAATTGTTGATTTAATTATCGTTGCAATCAAATCTCTGCAACGTGAGAAGCATTGTGCGCCCTAATTAACAACCCTAACACCGCGAACTTATGGAATAACTACTAAGTAAATTCATGATGCAAGCATCACCAAAACATAGTCGGTAAATACTTAAAACTTAAGTGTGCCTGCGCCAAGATTTTATGATTTGCTCTAGGCTTTTACGATTTGTTCTAAAACCGTCAGGAATTTAGCGTTCTCTGAAAACAGGCCGATGCTTACCCTTAAATACTCGGGCATTTCATAATTGGCAATTGGCCGCACAATAACACCACTTCTAAGCAGTTTTTGATAATAATCAGCGGCATCACCTACTTTAATACTGATAAAGTTGGCAAATGACGGAATGTATTCTATTCCCAAGCTATCCAGCCCCTGCTTCAACTGTGCCATGCCCGCCTGGTTTAGCGCGTAGCTGCGCTCAACAAAATCATCATCGGCCAAAGATGCAATTGCTGCAGCCTGAGCGATACTATTTACATTGAAGGGTTGGCGCACACGGTTCATCATATCGGCCACATGCGGATGGCATAAACCAAAGCCGATACGTAGCCCCGCCAAGCCATAGGCCTTGGAGAGCGTGCGGGAAATAATTAAATTGCCAAACTCCGGTAGCCAGCTGATGGCTTCTGATTTAAGCGCAGCCGGCAAATATTCATCATAAGCTTCATCAAGTACAACCAGTACATGCTTGGGCACCTGTTTCAAAAAAGCATATAACTCATCTTTATCTAACAAAGTACCTGTTGGGTTGTTAGGGTTTGCAATAAAAATCATGCGGGTTTTATCAGTTACCGCTTTCAGCATTGCGGCTAGATCATGGCCATAGTTTTTAGCTGGCACAACAACACCGGTGGCTCCCATCGCCTGGGTCACCAGCGGATAAACAGCAAAGGCGTGTTGTGAATAAACGACTTCACTGCCTACTGTTAAAAAAGCGCGCGCCGCCAACTCTAAAATATCATTTGAGCCGTTACCAAAGACGATTTGATTGGGTGCGACATTAAACTTTTTACTCACTGTGTCACGCAACGCAAAGCTATTGCCATCGGGGTAACGCGCAATATCCAGCAATGCTTCCTGTATCGCAAATTCCGCCTTGGGGCTAATACCAAGTGGGTTCTCATTAGAAGCCAGCTTAACAATATCTTCTACCTGCAAACCCATTTCACGGGCAAGCTCGGTGATAGGTTTACCGCCCTGATAGGGTGCAATTTCTCGAATATAAATTGGTGCTTGAATAGTCATCGTTTGAATAAGAATTTAATTGTTTAGCTGAGATTTAAACCTTTAAACCATCGCCACTGGATAGGAACCTAGGTGTTTCAGATAAGATGCACGGCTTTCAATGTCTTTAATTGCTGCAGCAACATGTTTTTCCTGTTCGTGCCCTTCAATATCAACATAGAACACGTACTCCCACATACCAACCTTAGCGGGTCTGGACTCAAGCTTAGTCATACTGACACCGTGCTGTGCTAATGGTGTCAATAATTCCAAAATTGCACCGGGCTGATTTTTTGTCGCCATTACCAGCGAAGTTTTATCTTTTCCGGATGGTGCAACATCATGCGGTGCTATAACCAAAAAACGTGTGGTATTTTTCGGATCATCTTCAATATTTTCAGCAAGCACATTCAAACCAAACAACTCTGCCGCACGCTTGCTTGCTATGGCTGCTACCGAAGTATTCTCTGCGGTAACAAGCTCATGCGCCATTTGTGCTGCGCGCGCATTGCTTATTACAGCCTCACGCGATACATTAGGCATCACCCTGTTGAGCCATTCATGGCATTGTGAAAGTGATTGCGCATGGGAAAATATATGACTGATTTTATTAATATCAGTTTGCGCAGATAACAAACAGTGATGAATTGGAATCGTGACTTCGCTGCAGATTTTTAACGGGCTGGTCAACAGTAGATCCAATGTTAAACCTACAGCACCTTCATTCGAATTCTCTACAGGCACAATCCCGTAATCTGCCTGCCCGGCTTCTACGGTACGGAATACTTCATCAATCGACCCGCATACCACCGCGCCACGGCCCAATCCGAATTGCTTGAGTGCGGCTTCTTCACTATAGGTACCCAATGGGCCCAGGAACGCAACGGTAAGTTCTTTTTCCAAGGCACGGCAATTAGACATGATGCTGCGAAATATATTGGTAACAGCTTCTACGGATAGAGGACCTGCGTTTAATTCAGCCAGACGTCTCAGCACTTGCACTTCGCGCTCAGGTCGATAAATAACGCCATCATCCTTAAGCTCGCCAATATGCCGCGCATGGCTAGCCCGCTCATTTACAAGCTGAAGTATCTGCTCATCAATGGCATCTATCTGATCGCGATGTTGCTTAAGTTGATTTGACATATCTAGTGCGCTTTTTCAAATGCTTTCATATAGCTGACCAGTGCTTGCACGCCCTCTATAGGCATAGCATTATAAATAGAAGCACGCATACCACCCACCATGCGATGGCCTTTCAGCTGCAATAAACCATTGGCCTCTGCACCCTTCAAAAACGCATCATTCAATGACTCATCTTTCAGGAAAAAAGGTATATTCATACGCGAACGATTATTGATTGCAATGTTATTCACGTAAAAATCAGTACTATCAATGTAGTTATAGAGCAATTTCGCCTTGGCAATATTCACTTTCTCAATTGCAGCCACACCGCCCTGCGCCAATAACCACTCAAACACCAAACCCGCCACATAGATACTGTAAGTAGGCGGCGTATTGATCATGGACTGATTTTCAGCCTGAGTTTTCCAATTAAATACGGCAGGCGTCAACGGTGAAGCCCTGCCAAGCAAATCTTCACGCACAATGACTATACACAACCCTGCCGGGCCGATATTCTTTTGTGCCCCGCCATATATTACGCCATATTTTTTCACATCTATCGGTCTGGATAGGATGTGTGATGACATATCAGCGACGATTGGCACGTCACCTGCATCCGGCACACCGTCAAATTCAACACCATTGATAGTCTCATTGGTGCAAATGTGAAGATACGCTGCATTTTTATTCAATTTCCAGCTTGAAAATGCGGGAACATGCGTAAATTTTTCAGTCTCACTGCTCGCGACCACGTTGATTTTACCGTAAGCTTTTGCGTCCTCTACACTGCGCTTGGACCATGCTCCGGTAACAACGTAATCAGCTTCGCCACCATTGAGCAAGTTCATGGGAATAACAGCATTCTCAGCAATCGCACCGCCTTGCAAAAACAGTACTTTGTAGTTTTGCGGAATATCCATCAGCGTGCGCAGGTCAGCTTCAGTTTTAGCCAGTATGCTGGTAAATTCCTTGCCCCGATGTGACATCTCCATCACGCTCATGCCAGAACCATGCCAGTCCAGCATCTCTGCTTGAGCACGTTGAAGAACCGGTTTTGGCAATACTGCAGGACCAGCAGAAAAATTATAAATTTGTGTCATTTATTACTTATAACCTTAATTTTTTTAATTACAGATCAGCATTGATTAAGCTGATTAAACTATTAATTTTTAATAACCGATTTAAACAGCAAACCCGTTACTTATACAGCACTTTCCTCTTCTTCGGTTTCTACGATTTTTTCAATGCCAGAAAGTTTCTCGCCATCACCAAGATTAATCAGGGTTACACCTTGTGTTGCGCGACCCAATTCACGAATCTCTTTTACACGAGTACGGATTAAAACACCGCCAGTTGTGATCAACATGATTTCATCTTCATCATTTACCAGTTTAGCTGCTACAACCAAACCGTTACGCTCACTCACAGCAATCGCTTTTACACCCTGTGTGCCACGGCCTGAATGGCGGAAATCAGCTAACACCGTGCGTTTACCATAGCCGTTTTCTGTAGCAACCAACACTGTTTGCTTATCATCTTCGGCAATAAGTAACGATAGAACCTGTTGTTTTGCCGCGAGTTTCATACCGCGCACGCCACGTGTTGCGCGACCCATTTGACGCACTTCTTCTTCGTCAAACCACACGGCTTTACCGCCATTAGAAACCAACACGATATCATTATTACCGTTGGTAATTTCTGCGCCTATCAGGAAGTCGCCCTCATCCAGGTTAATCGCAATAATGCCAGACTTACGTGGGTTGGCAAATTCCGTTAATGCAGTTTTCTTCACGGTACCCAGCGAGGTTGCCATAAAGATAAAGTGATTTTCATCAAATTCTTTCACTGAAAGAATTGCATTGATTTTCTCGCCTTCTTCCAGCGGGAACAAGTTCACAATAGGCTTACCACGGCTTACACGGCTGCCTTGCGGTACTTCATAAACCTTCAGCCAATACACGCGACCGCGGCTAGAGAAGCACAGAATATAGTCATGGGTATTCGCCACAAACATTTTATCGATGAAGTCATCTTCCTTGGTGGCTGCTGCTTGCTTGCCACGCCCGCCACGTCTTTGTGCACGATACTCGTCTAGCGGTTGTGATTTAATGTAACCAGTATGTGAAAGCGTCACCACTACATCCTGTGGTGTGATTAAGTCTTCTAGCGACAAATCCTGCGCATTCGCAACAATTTCACTGCGGCGTTTATCACCGAATTGTTTCCTGATTTCAGCGAGTTCGTCAGTAATAATCGTTGTCACGCGCGATGCTGTTGCCAGAATATCCAGCAAGTCTGCAATCACATCCATGACTTCTTTGTATTCATTGACTATTTTATCCTGCTCAAGGCCAGTCAAGCGTTGCAAGCGCATTTGCAGGATTTCCTGTGCCTGCACTTCACTCAGCTTGTAACCATTTGGCGTCAGGCCAAAATCAACATCCAAGCCATCCGGGCGAGCCGCTTCCATCGCCGCACGTTTCAGCATTTCTTCAACGACAGAAGAATGCCAAGCCTTAGCCATCAAATCCTTTTTAGCTTCAGGCGGCGTTGGTGCGGCTTTGATGATGGCAATCATTTCGTCAACGTTTGCCAATGCAACTGCCAGACCTTCCAATACATGTCCACGTTCACGCGCCTTGCGCAATTCAAACACAGTACGACGTGTCACTACCTCACGGCGATGACGCAGGAACGCTTCCAGCATCTGCTTGAGGTTAAGCAAGCGTGGCTGCCCATCCAGCAAGGCCACCATGTTCATACCAAACGTATCTTGCAGCTGCGTTTGTTTGTACAAGTTGTTCAGCACGACCTCTGGCACTTCACCGCGCTTCAACTCAATCACTACGCGCATACCTGACTTATCAGACTCGTCACGCAGATCGGAAATGCCCTCGATTTTTTTCTCGTTAACAAGCTCAGCGATTTTTTCAATCAATGTTTTCTTGTTAACTTGATAAGGTAATTCATCAATAATGATTGATTGGCGGCCACCTTTATCCATGTCTTCAAAATGGGTGCGGCCACGCATTACCACACGGCCACGACCAGTGCGGTAGCCTTCTTTCACGCCGGTGGTACCATAGATAATACCTGCTGTCGGGAAATCCGGCGCAGGCACCAGCTCAATCAACTCTTCAACCGTAGTCTCTGGATTTTTAAGCAATGTAAAACAGGCATCCAGCACTTCATTCAGGTTATGAGGCGGAATGTTTGTCGCCATACCCACCGCGATACCGGAACTGCCGTTAATGAGCAGATTTGGGATACGCGCAGGCATGATGAGCGGCTCATGCTCCGAACCGTCATAGTTAGGGCCAAAATCTACGGTTTCTTTATCTATATCGGCTAACAGCTCATGGGCGATTTTCGCCATGCGGATTTCGGTATAACGCATTGCCGCCGCGTTATCACCATCTACCGAACCAAAGTTACCCTGGCCATCCACCAACATGTAGCGCAGTGAAAAGTCCTGCGCCATACGCACAATCGTGTCATAAACAGCAGTGTCACCGTGCGGGTGGTACTTACCGATCACATCGCCTACGATACGTGCGGATTTTTTGTAAGGCTTGTTATAGTCGTTAGATAACTCATGCATCGCAAATAAAACACGACGATGCACAGGTTTCAAACCATCTCGCACGTCCGGTAATGCACGTCCTACAATTACGCTCATGGCGTAATCAAGGTAAGACCGACGCATCTCATCTTCTAAACTAATCGGGAGGGTTTCTTTAGCGAATTGATCCATGTTTTGACTAACTTTTAATGGTTATTATATTGCACAAATTCTAGCATGATTAGCGCGTAAATTAACGGTTTTACCCGTACTTTTAGCATTGTTTTTAACGTAAAAAAATCAGGGTGTTTTCACCCTGATTTCCAAACCACACGCCAACGCTATTCGCTGCCAAATTGACAATCTAAATTCTCAACTTAACAAACAAACGCAACCCTTGTGCCAATCATTAAGAAAGCAATGCCAAATCTGCTTTCAGATCTTCAATATGCTCCAAGCCTACCGCAATCCTTACTAAACCATCACTGATGCCAGCGGCCGCACGCGCTTCCGGTGTTACGCGGCTATGTGTCGTAGTCGCTGGATGTGTAATCGTGCTTTTTGCATCGCCCAGATTAGCAGTAATTGAGATCAACTGGGTTGCATCAATCAGTGCCCAGGCAGCCTCTTGCGCCGTTTGACCTGATTTGGGCTTCACTTCAAAAGTCACAATGCCACCGCCGCTGGTTTGCTGCTTCATTGCCAAAGCATGCTGCGGATGTGATGCCAGACCAGGGTAATGTACACGTGCAACTTGCGGTTGCGCTTCCAGCCATGTTGCCAATGCCAAGGCATTTTTAGCATGCGCTTCCATGCGCACATGTAATGTTTCCAGCCCCTTCAGGAACACCCAGGCATTAAATGCGCTCATTGTTACGCCCGCGGTACGTAGAAATCCATACACCGGCTCCATCAACACCTTGGAACCCAATACCGCACCACCCAGGCATCGCCCTTGCCCATCGATGTATTTTGTCGCCGAATGAATGACAATATCTGCACCTAGTGACAAAGGCCGCTGAATCGCAGGCGTACAAAAACAATTATCTACAACCAAGTGCGCGCCTGCCTTATGTGCGATGTCGGCCAACACCTGTATATCGCAAATCTCGGTTAACGGATTGGAAGGCGTTTCAACAAAAAACAGTTTGGTTTTTGGCGTAACAGCTGCCTGCCAGGCATCAGGGTCTGTCAATGACACAAATGTTACATCCAGTCCCCAGCGTTTTAAAATATTGCCGAACAACTGCACGCTGGTGCCAAAAATGCTGCGTGAGGCCACCACATGATCGCCCGCAGAGCACAAGCCCATTACGCATGCCAGAATAGCAGACATGCCGCTTGACGTAGCCACGCATTGTTCTGCACCTTCTAATGCTGCCAATTTATTTTGGAACATTGTTACAGTCGGATTGGTAAAACGCGAATAGATATTGCCTGGCTCTGACCCGCCGAAGCGCGCTGCAGCCTGCGCGGCGCTTTTAAATCTAAAACTGGAATTTAAAAAAAGTGCTTCGGAGTTCTCTCCGAATTCCGTAGCCTCGCTACCGGCCCGCACACTTAATGTTTCTGGGTGAAATTGTATATTTTTCATTGTTATCTCAACATTTCTAGGTAATAAAAAAACCCGTTAAAGCGGTTAGCTAAAACGGGTTTTTTGTTACTCGCTTTAGCTGTGTTTATAATGCGCCCGCAAGCTGAGTGTGGCCTTGATTAATGTCGGCAAACTCAAATCAGCGCAATTTCATGTTAGCCCTATGTTAAAACAGAGTCAAGTATGAATAGACTAAATATATCTACATGCCCTCTTCCATCTCCAACTCACTCGCGTTAATTAAGTTCAAATCCAACTGCGTACTCGAGTTTGTCGGTTTCTGGCTTTTCTTACCATCGGCACGTGCAGATTCAATTTTGGCCAAATAAGCCTCACTGATATCGCCGGTCACATATTTACCATCGAAACATGAACAGTCAAACGCTTTTATTTTTGGATTCCTCAATTTAACGTCATTAACCAACGCTTCCAGATCTTGGTAAATAAGTGCATCCGCGCCTATTTCCTTACAGATTTCATCATCAGTACGTCCTGTCGCCAACAACTCATCACGGCTGGGCATATCGATACCATATACATTTGGGAAACGTACAGGAGGTGCTGCAGACGCAAAATAAACCTTATTGGCACCGGCATCACGCGCCATCTGTACAATTTGCTGGGACGTAGTACCACGCACAATCGAATCATCCACCAATAAAACATTCTTGCCTTTAAATTCAATGCCAATCGGATTTAACTTTTGGCGCACTGATTTTTTTCTTAACGCCTGGCCGGGCATAATAAATGTACGGCCGATATAACGATTTTTGATGAAGCCTTCTCTATAGTCCAGACCTAAAGCTAAACCAACCTGCAACGCACTGGGACGGCTGGTATCGGGGATTGGTATTACCACGTCAATTTTTTTGTCTGACCATTCACGCTTAATTTTATCCGCTAAACTTTTACCCATATCTAAGCGGGTTTGGTAGACAGATACACCATCAATCACTGAATCTGGACGCGCTAAATAAACATATTCAAAAATACATGGGTTTAGTTTTGCATCTTCAGCACACTGACGTGAGTAAAAATTGCCGTCCATATCAATAAATATTGCTTCACCCGGCTCAACGTCACGCACCACCTTGAAGCCCAGCACATCCAGCGCCACGCTTTCTGAGGCCACAACATATTCGGTGCCTTTGTCAGTCTCTCCTTTGCCAATCACCAGCGGGCGTATACCGTTAGGATCGCGGAATGCCAGTAAACCAAAATTAGCAATCATTGCCACCACGGCATACGCACCCTTGCAACGCTTATGCACCCCGGCAACCGCATCAAAAGCCATATCGGTGTTGAGCACAGCATTGCGTGATGTTTTTTCAATTTCATGCGCCAGAACATTCAACAATACTTCTGAGTCTGAATTGGTATTAATGTGGCGCAAATCCTGGCGGAACATTTCTGATTTTAGTTGTTCTGAATTAGTCAGGTTACCGTTATGCCCTAACACAATACCAAATGGTGAATTGACATAAAAAGGCTGTGCTTCCGCTGCATTTGAAGAACCAGCAGTAGGATAACGAACGTGCGCGATACCTGCATTACCAATCAAACTGCGCATATGGCGGGTTTGAAACACATCTTTCACCAAACCGTTATTTTTATGCATAAAAAATGTATTGCCGTCACAAGTCACGATGCCGGCAGCATCTTGCCCTCTATGCTGCAACACCAGCAACCCGTCATACAACAACTGGTTAACTGGATTTTTACCTACAATGCCTATAATTCCACACATGTATCAAGCCTTAACTGATTAATTAATTCTAAAGATAACTTTTAGTCGTATTTAACATGCTTAGCGATGCTTTCGGGTATCCATGGCAACATACTGACAACTAAAGCTTCAATAGGTGCGCTAAACATTGCATTTTTCCATCTGGAATCCTTTGGCAAATCTGTTAAACCAGCCAAAAATACCACGACACAAACAATTAACAAGCCGCGAAAAACCCCAAACATAGCGCCTAACAAACGGTTAAGCCAACCCAGGCCAATTTTCTTAAAGATTGCAGATATTGCGATTGCAAGTAAACTTGTCAGTAAAAGTGTTGCTAAAAAAAGTACCAAAAAAGCTGCGAGCACACGTAATGATTCAGATGGAATATCCGCCGGCATCATGGGCAAGAGCTGACCGGTGTAAGTTCTGCCGACATAGAACGCAGCTACCCAGCCTAGTATGGCTAGCACTTCCCTAACCATACCGCGCATCACGCTAAATATGATAGACAACCCTATGATTGTAAGTACTGCGTAATCAAAAATCGTCATCGTTATTATCTCAGTCGAACATAGCGTATAAGTAACTGATTATCTTAACGCCTCCGTCCATTAATACTTTACTCGTTACTAATGACAATGCCCGGCAATCCTATTTCTTTTAATTTACCTAATGCAGCAACTGCGTCTTGACGGGAAGTAAAGTTACCGGCTTTCAAGCGAACGCTTTCACCTTTTGGTGTTTTAATTTTTTCTGTATGCGTACTGAATCCAGCCTGTTTTAATTGATCTTGCAGGCGTTTTACGTTGGCTACATCTGAGTAGACACCCACTTGTACTGTAAAAGTTTCATGTTGGTTGGGAGCGCTTTTAAGTTCCGGTGTTTTTACCGGTGTCTTTTTTTCCACCTGAACAACTGGAGGAGTAATTTCAGTTTTTTTGTTTTCAATCTCTTTGCTTGCAATCGGCTTTTCAATAGGCTGTTTGGGACTCTCAACCTGATGAGTATCATCAACAATGGTGCCGCTAGGTTTAGACGGTTGCTGATCAACTTGAGGCTGAATGGGGTTTTTATCAATGACAGGTTCGGAATTGTTACCGGCAGCATCAGGCATTGTAATCTTGATAGCTTCTTGCTGGGTCAAAACCGCACGGTCTTGTAATACTTGCGGCAGAACAATCACCATCAACAACACAAGTGCTATTGCGCCTACTAGACGGCGGCGTGCTCTCTTTTTAAGCATTAGCTCTTGTTCATTTGGTAAATCAGGTGGCATTACTGCTTCCTTCAAAGATGAATAGTTGCATGATCATTTAAGTATTGCATTACATTTGAAACGGTAAAAAAAGAACCAAACGCGACTATTTTATCATTTTCATTTATATCAATACAGGCTTGTTTACAGGCGTCAGCTGCTGTATCAAAAATTTTAACGGTTGCGTCAGGGACAACTTCAGAAATAACTTTTACCAAATCGTTTGCTGATGCGCCTCGCACATGATCAATATTAGCCACGTACCAAACATCTATTTCATCTTTTACAGCACTTACGACACCTTTGATATCTTTATCTGCCAGCATGGCAAACACACCTATAGTTTTGGCAATTCTTTCATTCTGATGTTGCACTTTAAGCGCTTTGAGATTTTTAGCAAGTGCAAGCGCTGCTTGCGGATTATGTGCAACATCCAAAATCAACCAAGGATATCTTGAGACAGCTTGAAACCGGCCAGCAAGTGTTACCTGTAACATGGCTTCGGCAATTGCCCCCGTGGAGACAGGCAGATAAGCTTGCAAAGACTCAACGGCAGCGACCGCACATGATGCATTCATGAGTTGATAACTGCCTTGCAATGCCGGCAATGGCAGTGCATGAACAATCGTTCCGTTTGCTAAATAATGCCACCCTGATTCGGATAATTCAAAACCAAATTCATGATTAATGCATTTAAAATCGGCGCCAATTCTCTGTGCATATGTAATCAAACTTTGCGGCGGGTCACCATCGCCACAAATTGCAGGTACAGAAGGCCGGTATATACCGGCTTTTTCAGCACCGATACTTTCGCGCGTATCACCCAGAAACTCCTGGTGATCTATATCTATACTCGTCACTATTGAACAATCTGGCTCAAATGCGTTAACTGCATCTAACCGGCCGCCAAGCCCTATTTCCAAAATAGCAATATCAATGCCGATTTGCGCAAAATGCCACATTGCGGCCAGTGTTCCGACCTCGAAATAGGTTAATGCAACCGCCTCTTCACCTGCATTTACACCTTGCCTGGCTTGCTCCACCGCAGCGAAGGCCAAACAGAGCTCATCGTCACTCACTTCGCTGCCATTTACACGCACACGTTCGTTATATCGTAACAAATGAGGTGAGGTATAGCATCCGACTTGATAACCGCCCTGCTTATAAATTTGCGCCAGCATTGCGCAAGTTGATCCTTTGCCGTTTGTACCGGCAACAGTAATAATCTTAAATTTTGGCTGTAATAATAACCTCTGAATAATTAACTGAACACGCTCCAAACCCATCGCTATCGGCTTAGGGTGAAGATGCTCAATATGAGCCAACCATGATGCCAGGTCCCTGTGTTCCATGTTGGACACTGAGTTTTTAGACATACAAAAAACTTTCAGACCTCACAGAGACTCTCAGAATAAAATACCGGATAAAATAGTTCAAAAAACAATATTAATTGCCAACATTTATTAGCTTGATTATGCAGCCACCGGCAAACGCATTAAATTAGCTAAAAGTGAAGCTAGTCTATTACGCATCTCACGGCGATCGATAATCAAATCAATCGCGCCATGTTCCAGTAAGAATTCAGCGCGCTGAAAGCCATCCGGCAAGGTTTCGCGAACAGTTTGCTCAATCACGCGCGGCCCTGCAAAACCAATCAATGCCTGGGGCTCGGCGACAATAACATCACCCAGCATGGCAAAGCTTGCTGATACACCGCCCATGGTTGGGTCAGTTAATACTGAGATAAAAGGTAAGCCCGCATTACTTAATTGCGTCAGTGCAGCACTGGTTTTTGCCATTTGCATCAGTGACAATAAGCCTTCTTGCATACGCGCACCGCCGCTGGCAGAAATACAAATAAACGCCATTTTATTGTCAATAGCCGTCTGTACACCACGCACAAAACGCTCACCAACCACCGAGCCCATTGAACCGCCCATGTATTTGAACTCAAATGCCGCAGCAACTGCAGGAACACCTTTAATACTACCCTGCATCACAATCAAGGCATCTTTCTCATTAACAGCCTTTTGTGACTCTTTAATACGCTCTGCGTAGCTTTTGCTATCCTTGAATTTCAACGGGTCTATTGGCTGTACATTAGCACCAATTTCAAACTGGCCCTCAACGTCTAAAAGTTGAACCAGACGTGCGCGTGCGCCAATACGGTTATGATAGCTGCATTTTGGACAAACTTCTGAATTGTCTTCCAGGTCTTTGCGATACAGCACTGACTGACATGCCGGACATTTAATCCATAGCCCTTCAGGAACGGTTTTCTTGTCGGCGCCTACAACACGTTTAATTTTTTGCGGTAATTTATTTAACCAACCCATTGTGCATCCTTTTTTAACTATTTTGCAGCATCGACTGCTGTTTTTAATTCTGTCATGAGTGCGGCAACGTTGCTTAACAGATTTTCGTCATTTGACGCTTCTATTGCCTGCACGATACGGCTGCCAACCACCACCGCATCTGCAATCGCTGCCGTAGCCTTAGCTGTGGCAGCATCACGAATACCGAAACCCACACCTACAGGCAAGTCAGTCTGCTTGCGGATTGAGGCAACACGTTGTGAAACTTCGGCAATATCCAGATTGGCTGCACCAGTAACACCTTTAAGTGAAACATAATAAACAAATCCGCTGGCCTGGTTCACAATCAATTCAACGCGTTTAGCGTCAGTGGTGGGTGATAATAAAAATACAGGATCAATATCACGCGCACGCAGTTCCTTTACAAAGTCTCCACACTCTTCAGGCGGATAATCAACGGTAATCACGCCATCAACATCTGCCGCTTTGGCACGATCTGCAAATACAGTTGCACCTATCGCCTCAATTGGATTCGCATAACCCATCAGGATAATCGGCGTTGTTTTGTCAGTTTGGCGAAAGGTTTTTACCATTTCCAGCACAGCAGACAAACCTACTTTATGCACCAATGCACGCTCGCTCGCACGCTGAATCACCGGGCCATCTGCCATTGGGTCGGAAAATGGTATCCCCAACTCGATCATATCAGCGCCATGCTTAACCAATGTATGCATCAAGTTCACGGTATGCTTAGGATGTGGATCGCCAGCAGTAATATAAGGGATTAAGGCTGTTTTGCCTTGCTGTTTTAAAGTTGCAAAAGTTGATTGAATACGTGACATAGTTGATTTTTATTTGGTTATATTTACAAAGTGATATTGGCGAGTTTAGCAACGGTATTAATATCTTTATCGCCGCGACCGGATAGATTAACCAGAATAATTTGATCCTTATCCATAGTTTTAGCCATCTTCTCTGCATGCGCCAAAGCATGGCTGGATTCCAGTGCCGGGATGATACCTTCAGTACGACATAAATTATGGAAAGCTGCCATTGCTTCATCGTCTGTGATTGCAACGTATTCGGCACGTTTAATGTCTTTCAACCAGGCATGTTCAGGGCCAACACCCGGATAGTCCAGACCGGCAGAAACCGAATGCGTTTCAATGATCTGGCCATCGGCATCCTGCATCAGGTAAGTGCGGTTTCCGTGCAACACGCCTACCGGACTATTGGCGGTCAACGGCGCGGCATGCATGCCGGTTTCAATGCCGTGACCTGCAGCTTCAACACCGATCAGGCGTACTTTTGGCAAATCAATATAAGGATAAAAAATACCCATTGCATTTGAACCGCCGCCAACGCAAGCTACAATTGCGTCAGGTTGGCGACCGGTCATTTCTATCATCTGCTGTTTGGCTTCAACACCAATCACTGACTGAAAATCGCGCACCATCATTGGGTACGGATGCGGCCCGGCCACGGTACCGATAATATAGAACGTATTATGCACATTGGTCACCCAATCGCGCATCGCCTCATTCAGGGCATCTTTGAGTGTTTTAGAGCCGCTTTCTACCGGAACTACAGTAGCGCCCAGCAGTTTCATTCTGAATACATTAGGTGCTTGACGTTTCACGTCTTCGCTACCCATATAGACCACACATTCAAGACCCAGGCGGGCTGCAATCGTTGCCGTCGCCACACCGTGCTGACCGGCACCGGTTTCGGCAATAACCCTGGGTTTCCCCATACGCTTGGCTAATAATGCCTGGCCAATCGTGTTGTTGATTTTATGGGCGCCAGTGTGGTTCAAATCTTCCCGCTTCAAGTAGATTTGCGCACCGCCGATTTTGTCTGATAATCGCTTGGCATGGTAAATCGGGCTTGGACGACCGACAAAATGCTTCAAGTCATAATGAAATTCCTCCAGGAATTCTGGATCATGACGATACTTTTCGTACATAACACGCAATTCTTCCAGCGCCTCGACCAGTGTCTCTGCTACAAACGTACCACCATATTGCCCAAAATGCCCACGTGCATCCGGCATGTCATATAACTGCATTATTCACTCTCCAAAAACTTATTTCATCCAGACTTGTAAAGCCCTGTTACAGATAGACTTGTTGCATGAATGCAGCAATTTTTGCTGCATCCTTAATTCCTTTTGAGATTTCCACGCCGCCGCTTACATCAACCGCATAAGGGCGAACTTGTTTTATCGCCTGCGCAACATTCTGTACGTTTAAACCACCAGCCAGTATGACTGGTTTTGTTAACCCGGCAGGAATCAGGTTCCAGTCGAATGCTTGTCCGGTGCCTCCGGCAACACCCTCAGCATGCGTATCAAGCAATAATGCTTTTGATGCAGAAAAATCTTTCGCACATTGTACCAAATTTGTGTCTGACTTAACGCGAATTGCCTTGATAAAAGGCAAGCCGTAACTTGCGCACTCTTCCGGACTTTCATCACCATGAAATTGCAGCAAATCCAGCTTGACCTGGGAAATGACGGTGTTAACAAAGCTAGCCTCTGCATTCACAAACAGCCCGACCACACTCACAAAAGCGGGGATTATGTTTGCGATTTCCATGGCTTGGCCGATACTTACGTAACGAGGGCTCGGTTCGTAAAACACCAATCCAATCGCATCAGCGCCATTTTCAACCGCATTTAATGCATCTTCAACACGCGTAATACCGCAAATTTTAACTCGAACTCTCACCCGGTATCCTTATAGTATGGCTAACAGCCCATAAGCAAAAAACATTGACATTGTAACGCTAAATAAGCACATGCAGACCATCTCCTGAAGTTGCAGGCAGCCCCCATTTCTCGTCATACCCGACCCCCGTCAAATATAACCCGGAGGGTGAAAAAGTTGGCGGAGATAAGGTTCGATCACGCTTCTGCAATAACTCTTTAATATAGCCGGGAGGATGAGCCCCCTTGCCCACATAAATTAGCGCACCTATCATGTTACGCACCTGATGTTGCAAGAATGCATTTGCTGAAAAAGAAAACACAAAATAGCGCCCTGCTTTGCTAACTTCAGCGCTTGTCAAACTCCTAATGGGTGATTTTGCCTGACATTCTGATGCGCGAAACGCACTAAAATCATGCTCGCCAACCAGATAACTCGCAGCTTCACGCATTGCGGCAAAATCCAATGGCAGATGAAACCAGCCTGCTTTGGTTGCCATCAGCGCAGATGCCACAGGTGCGTTATATAACAAATATTGATAACTACGGCTAAATGCAGAAAATCGCGCATGGAAATCTGCATCCACCATGCGCGCCCATTCAACCCTCACCGTTTCTGGCAAATTGGCATTCACGCCACGTACCCACGCAGACAAAGGACGCTCAACCTGCGTTTCAAAATGCACGACTTGACTAAGCGCGTGCACGCCTGTGTCTGTTCGGCCGGCAGCGTGCACTCTGATTTCATGCTGTGCAATACATGAAATTGCCAGCTCCAGTGCATCCTGCACACCGCATTTTGTTGGCTGACTTTGCCAGCCGCAAAATTGCGAACCATCATACGACAGGCCTAGGGCAACCCTCATAAATAGCTCCAGAAAATCACGATGCTAAAGAGCGCTATTGCAAAGAATATCATCACTTTATCTATTAATTTAAAAGGCAATTTCTGAAAATAAACTATACCTTCCCTGGGCAAACTCTCGACACTTGCATGAATCTCATCAAGCTGTTTAAAACTAAATTTGCTGTTATTTTGCGAGGCTAACTCCTCAACATAATTCAGCGTCAATAACAGTCTGGCCGCAAATTTCTCTATATTCAGTCCCAAATATTTGAACGGCCTAAGCAACATATACAATCCAAGCATCAACTGCTCCTTGGAACTGCTTGTCAACAATATGCTCAATGCCGCCAACGCAATCAATAGTTTTTCAATCTGTAGCAAGCCTAACTGCACACCTTCAAAAGTTGGCGCAAAATTAACCGGGAATTGTGGAATTAACTCACCAGGAGTGCCGAATGCATAAATAATCAATATAGACAGAAAGAGCCAGCGCATTCGCCTGATAGTACGTAAAAAGCTTCGAAACTGAAAACTAAAAACAATAAAACACAAGAAAGTAAAAAGCAAAAAAAGTATTTGATTGCCCGCAACGCTAATGAGCAACAATATCAAAATGAAATACAATATTTTTATAAGCGGATGCATAAGCAAATGGTCATTACTTTTAAATTACGGATGGACATGTTGTATGTTGTCACTATGCACTAAACAGTGCCGCCATTTGAATAAAAAAGCCGAGCAGGCAGCTCGGCTTTTTTATTTTCAAAAGTGCACTAGGCCAGATTTGCCAACAATTGCTCTGCACGAAGTCGCTGCTGAGGACCGCCTTCCTTAGTCACTTCATCCAATAACTCACGCGCACCCTCTTTATCATCCATATCAATATAAGCAGTCACCAAATCAAGCTTAATATCCACATCTGGATTTTCAGATGCTATTGATACTGGGAAATCCGCCGCCGCAATAGCAGGTTGCTGTTCTACCGAAGCTTGAGGTTCATCCTCACTTAAATCTAAACTAATCGAAGAAAAATCAAATTTATTAGCATCCTGTTGATCGGATGTTGACGCTTCTTCAGTGGAAACCGATGATACTTGATCATCACTCAATGGAAAATCGAATGAGATTTCTTCTGCCTTTTTATCATCAGGCTGGGTTAGTGCGTTATCGAATCCTTCAAAGTTAAAATCCGTTGTATCCAATGCAGCACCCTGTGTTTGGATCGACGCATCTTCTGTAGTTGTATCAGGGAAATTGAAATCCAGTCCAAACTCAATTTCATCACTCTTTGAACTCTCCGGTGTGCCTGCCACACCAAATTCAATCTGATTATTATCGCTCAACGAACTTGTAAATTCATAAGGTGAGGCACTGTCCTGCGAACTAGCAACCTCAGGCGTACTTAACAAGTTATCTGACAAACCTGGATCCTGACTACCTGCACTTACTGAATCTAAACTAGCTGAATCTAAACTAGCTGAATCTAAACTAGCTGAATCTAAATTGGAATCCAGATTAGTCAAATCAAAATCCATGGAATTATCTACGGCCGAGCTTTCTTTTGCCATACCGGCGATGCTCTCACCGGTCGGAACATCAGCAGCAGAAGTTTTCATAGATAAGCTATCATCCAGACTGCCCAAATCGAAAGCCTGGTTCTGCTCGGCATCTTTTGTTGATGCAAAACTTTGCATCACTACAGAGCTAGGGTCTTCAGACGTAGATTTTGCTTCACTAACAGGCTCATCATCAAATGAAAAATCCAACCCGTCACTGGCTGAACCCTTAACATCATCTAAATTAGCGGCATCTTGTTTCGATGTAGCTACTTCAGTTGAAGTTACTATTTTACTTACATCATAAAGTGGGTTATCCGGCTCGACAGTTGCACCCAGTTCAGCCACTTTAGCCCATGTTGGATCATCAGCACCCAAAGTGGTGTAAAGTTCGCCTGCGATCGCCTCGAATGCGGAAATATCTTTACGTCCTGCGTACATTTCCAATAATTTCAAATGCAATTCGTAACGTTTAGGCTCTTTTGAAATAGCATCTTTCAGTATCTCTTCCGCTTGTGCATCCCGTCCATAGGCCATATATACTTCGGCTTCAGCAATTGGGTCCACATCATTAGTATCAATCATGCTGCCGTCAGCACTCTGAGCAAAGTCAGTCAGGAACGAAGTATCAGAGGTACTGGCATTGCCAATGGTATTACCGAATACTGTATTCGCGCGTAATCCGCCAGAAGTTAAAATGCCACGCTCAAAACTATCCAGGTCTTTTCTGCGCTTATTACGCAAGAACATCCAACCCGCACCCAGTAAAGCTACACCTGCAGCTCCACCTAATATCGTTAAATCAACCACACCTCCACCAAGCAAACTCTCAATAAATGTCGGTTCCGGCGCTGGTTCCGGCTGTGCTGGGGCTTTAACTACAGGTGGTGTTTTTTTAACTTCCTTGGCTACCGTTTGTTCTGGAACTGGGGCTGAAACTGCAGCTGATGGCGGTTGTGCTGGAGCCGCAACTGCTTGATTACTTTCAGTAGGCTTGGCAACTGTTTCAGCGTTCTTCTGCAAATCCGTCAATGTTTGGTTTTTTAATGCCAGCAATTTTTGCATATCTGCAATTTGCGTTTCTAAAGCGGCTGTGCGTTCTTGTGACTCTTTTAGTGCTTTTTCGCGTGCTGTAGCTTCTTCTTGCAACGCTAATATTTTCGAGTCGAAATTAGCACCTGCTTTACCATCTTTTGTTGGTGTTTTATCGCCGGCTGACAATTTTACAACATCTTGCGAGCCAGACTTGATCGGAGCAGCTTTGTCTTCAGCTGAGGCTATTTTTCCTGATGCCGATTGTTTTTGCCCGGCTTCTTCGTCCACCGGCGCCGCCAAGACATTGCCAGCCAAGTTGTTACGATATGTATTCCAGTTTGCAGAATGCACTTTCACTGATTGCCTGGCTTGCTGGGGACTTATTGCCGTTAAAGTATCTTTGGGCGGTGCCTTGACAATCTGACCAACTTTCAATCGATTCATATTACCATCGACAAAAGCACTCTTGTTGTTTTCATATAAACCAACAAGCATTTGATCTAGACTTACCCCCTCCATTTGCATTTCTTTTGCGATTGAATTTAACGTATCGCCGCGTACTGTCATTAGTTGAGGCGTGTCTGTCGGTGTACTGGATTCAGCTTGTTGCTCAGCAGCTTGATTGCTTACTTTTTTCGATTTTTTAGATTTTTTTGTAGCCTGTTGGGTCTCAGCAATAGCATTTGAATCCACTTCAGCCGCAACTCGTTCCTTACTCGCTGCAGTTGCCCTACTGGTTATTGATGGCTTATTAATTATGGATGCTGAAACAGGCGCTTCGTTGATAGCTTGCTTATATTCAGGGGGATCAAGCAAGACAGTATATTCACGCAGCAAACGGCCAGATGCCCAGTCTACCTGGATAAGCATATCCAGGTACGGGTCACTTATAGGCTGACTGGATCGCACCTTCAAGACGGGCGATCCATCTGCATTTTTTGCCAACTCTACTTTGATATTATTGTGAATACCAAGACGGGTGATGCCTTGTACCGAATAAGCTTCTTCAGAGGCAATCGTCGCAGACAATGTTGAAAGCTCTTCTGGAGTTACGGATAAAAGTTCGATTTCCGCTTTAAGTGGCTCACCCAGACCGGAATTAACATTTAGCTTCCCCAAGCCTGCAGCAAAACCAGAAAGTGGCATAAATGCCAAGCAGACCGCTAATGAAATTTGCTTTATTTTTGACTTATGCACATTGCTACCTTTTATCAAACTAAAATTTGCAATATGAAAATAACATCAAATAGTTAGGTATGCAAGCTCATAATGCACATTATATTCAGGTGCTATGTAGTTGTAGACCTTCATTGTTGTGGTATTTACAACAATGAAGGTCTGAACCTTATTATTTTTCTATTAAAATCCGCAACATACGACGTAATGGCTCCGCAGCCCCCCACAGCAACTGGTCACCTACAGTAAAAGCAGACAAATAATCATTACCCATATTCAATTTTCTCAAACGTCCTACAGGTGTTGTTAAAGTACCTGTAACGGCAGTTGGAGTAAGCTCCCGCATACTGGCTTCCCGCTCATTAGGCACTACTTTCGCCCATTGATTAGCTTCGGCCAGCATTTGGTTGATTTCATCCAACGGCACATCTTTTTTGAGTTTAATTGTCAACGCCTGACTATGGCAACGCATCGCGCCGATCCGCACACAAAGCCCATCGATCAGGATTGGATTAGCTTCGCGACCGAGAATCTTATTAGTCTCAACGCCACCTTTCCATTCTTCCTTGCTTTGACCATTACCTAAATCTTTGTCAATCCAGGGTATTAGGCTACCTGCCAATGGCACCCCGAAGTGCGCAGTTGGAAAATTGTTATCGCGGAGCGTACCAGCCACTTCACGGTCAATCTCTAAAATTGCCGATGCCGGGTCTTTCAAAAAGTCACTGGCTACGCGGTGCGCTTCGCCCATTTGCTTGAGTAACTCGCGCATATTTTGAGCGCCGGCACCTGAAGCAGCCTGATAAGTCATTGATGTCGCCCACTCAACCAAATCAGCCTTAAACAAGCCATTTAAAGCCATGAGCATCAGTGAAACGGTACAATTGCCGCCTACCCAGTTTTTTCCGCCTTGATGGATTGCATCCTGTATTACGTGCATGTTCACAGGGTCGAGGATAATGACTGCGTCTTTTTCCATCCGCAGGGTGGAAGCTGCGTCAATCCAATGCCCTTGCCAGCCGGCATTTCGTAATTGAGGAAAGATTTCAGTGGTGTAGTCTCCGCCTTGGCAAGACACAATAGCATCCATAGCTTTGAGCGCATTGATGTCTTTCGCATCCAGTAAGGCTGGCGTTTCCTTGCCTACATTAGGTCCCTTACCGCCAACTTGTGATGTGGTAAAAAACTGAGGCTCGATGTGTGCAAAATCGCCTTCTTCCAACATGCGCTGCATGAGCACTGAACCCACCATACCGCGCCAACCAATAAAACCGACCTTTAACATTTTAGTTATCCACTTTTAAATTACTGACATGCCGAATTCAATTCAGCATATTATAAACCGTAGGTTCTGCATCATATTCAGATAATACAGCTCACGCACTGCAAGATTATAATGCTGCAACCACTGCATCACCCATGGCGGCACATCCAACCTTGCTGCTACCTTCTGTCCAGATATCAGCCGTTCTAAAACCTTGTGCCAATGCTTTTTTCACTGCATTTTCAACACGCTGCGCATTGGCCTCATCGTTAAATGTATAACGCAGCATCATGGCAACAGATAAAATCGTTGCTAACGGGTTTGCGACATCCTTACCTGCAATATCCGGCGCAGAACCGTGACTTGGCTCGTACATCCCTTTATTGTTGGCATCCAGTGATGCTGACGGCAGCATACCGATAGACCCTGTGAGCATGGAAGCCTCATCAGATAAAATATCACCAAAAATATTGCCTGTAACCATCACATCAAACTGTTTAGGAGCCCGGATCAATTGCATTGCAGCGTTATCCACATACATATGGCTCAACTCGACCTCCGGGTATTCCTGTGACAGCTCAATCATGACCTGACGCCATAACTCGGTGCTTTCAAGCACATTGGCTTTATCCACTGAACACACTTTTTTATTGCGTTTCATTGCAATATCAAACGCCACCCGGCCTATACGGCGAATTTCAGATTCAGAATAGCGCATTGTGTTGACGCCTTCACGTTCGCCATTTTCCAAGGTGCTGATACCGCGTGGCTGACCGAAGTAAATATCGCCAGTGAGTTCGCGCACAATCATGATATCCAGACCAGAAACCACTTCCGGCTTTAATGTTGACGCTGCCGCCAACTCAGGGTAAAGCAATGCCGGACGCAAATTGGCAAACAAATTAAGTTCTTTACGAATACGTAACAACCCACGTTCTGGGCGTAAATGGCGTTCCAGCTTATCGTATTTCCAATCACCTACAGCGCCAAGCAATACAGCATCTGCATCTTTTGCAAGTTTTAGTGTTGCCGCTGGCAGTGGGTCACCTGCAGCCTCATAACCCGCGCCGCCAATAGGGGCCTCGGTCATTTCAATCTTTAAATTAAGCGCCTTTAAAACTTTAACGGCTTGAGCAACGATTTCCGGCCCGATGCCATCACCTGGCAACACTGCAATTTTCATGAACTAACTTTCTTAAACTTAAATGAAATCAAACACTAATACTTAAACAAAAAGCCAAGGCTGGGATTGACGATGCTTCTCTTCAAACGCTTTGATTTTATCCTGCTGCTGCATTGTCAAACCAATATCATCCAGACCATTCAGCAAGCAATGCTTACGGAAAGCATCAACTTCAAATGGATAGACTTCTCCACTTGGAGTGGTCACAGTCTGCGCCGCCAAATCAATATCCAGCCTATAGCCTTCATTTGCCATCACCTGGCCAAACAAGGCATCAACGATTTCTGCGCTTAATACTATCGGCAACATACCGTTCTTAAAGCAATTATTAAAGAAAATATCAGCAAAGCTAGGCGCAATAATCACTTTAAAACCATAGTCTTCCAATGCCCATGGCGCATGCTCACGGCTTGAACCGCAGCCGAAATTTTCACGTGTAAGCAGAACGCTCGCACCCTGATAGCGGGGCTGATTAAGCACAAAGTCTTTATTCAGCGGGCGCTTGGAATTATCCATCCCTGGCTCACCACGGTCTAAATAACGCCATTCATCAAAGGCATTAGGGCCAAAACCACTACGCTTAATGGATTTCAAAAACTGTTTTGGAATAATAGCGTCAGTATCCACATTTGCGCGGTCTAACGGTGCTACCAAACCATTTAATTGCGTGAAAGCTTGCATGTTATGTTCTTAAAAATTAATTCGATTTAGATAAATTCTAATTTACTTGGCTGATTTCTGAATTGCCTCGCCACCCTTTTCAAGATCCTTACCAATACCGTCCACTGTATTGCAAGCAGAAAGCGACGCTACGATCATCATAAAAAAGAATAGTTTTTTCATATACTTTGAATCCTCTAAAAATAATGGTTAATTAAAAATTTCTTACATCAACAAAATGCCCGGCCACTGCAGCTGCTGCAGCCATTTCCGGACTTACCAAATGCGTACGACCACCCGGGCCTTGACGGCCTTCAAAATTACGATTTGAAGTGGAAGCGCATCGCTCGCCCGGCTCAAGCCTGTCGGCATTCATTGCCAAACACATCGAGCAGCCTGGCTCGCGCCATTCAAAGCCGGCATCCTTGAAAATCTTGTCCAGACCTTCTTGCTCCGCCTGCGCTTTTACCAAACCGGAGCCTGGTACCACCATCGCCAATTTTACGTTGGGGGCTACATGCTTACCTTTAGCCACCGCTGCTGCTGCGCGCAGATCTTCAATCCGCGAGTTAGTACAGGAGCCGATAAATACTTTATCAATAGCAATATCAGTGATCGGCGTGTTTGCAGTCAGGCCCATGTATGCATAGGCGCGTTCCCAATCACCTCGCTGCACATCATTCTTAGCCATGTCCAGACTCGGCACTTTGCCATCTACGCCGACAACCATTTCGGGGGACGTACCCCAAGTCACTTGCGGCTGAATTTCGGCTGCATTCAAAGTCACTACAGCATCAAATTTTGCACCCTCGTCGCTGTGCAAAGTGTTCCAGTACGCAACGGCCGCATCCCAGTGTTCAGCTTTTGGCGCGAAAGGACGGCCTTTAACATAGTTAATCGTGGTTTCATCTACTCCCACCATACCTGCACGTGCGCCCGCTTCAATTGCCATGTTGCATAAAGTCATGCGCCCTTCCATGCTCAAGCTGCGAATTGCTGAACCAGCAAATTCAATCGCATAGCCAGTGCCGCCGGCTGTGCCGATCCTGCCGATAATAGCAAGGGCTACATCTTTAGCTGTTACGCCATGCTGCAATTTACCGTCAACGTTCACCAGCATCGCTTTTGATTTTTTTTGCACCAAACATTGGGTTGCCATCACGTGCTCAACCTCAGAAGTGCCGATGCCATGCGCCAATGCACCAAACGCGCCATGCGTGCTGGTATGTGAATCGCCGCAAACCACAGTCATACCTGGCAAGGTAGCACCTTGCTCCGGCCCGATCACATGCACAATGCCTTGACGAGCATCCATGAATGGGAAATAGGCTTTCGCGCCAAATTCACGAATATTGTCGCTTAAGGTCTCTATCTGCAACCGCGCCACCGGATCCGCTATCCCTGCCAAGCCTTTATCCCAACCTGTCGTTGGCGTGTTATGGTCGGCCGTAGCCACAATAGAAGATATACGCCAAGGTTTACGCCCGGCAAGGCGCAAACCTTCAAACGCTTGCGGGCTGGTCACTTCATGTACCAAGTGACGGTCGATATAAATCAACGCGGTGCCGTTCTCTTCAGTCACAACGTGGCTATCAAATAATTTATCGTATAACGTTTTTGCCATATCTCTACTGCCGTATCTTTTTTATTTAAATACACACCGATTGATTAGTGCGTAGGATTAATCCCTAAAATTACCAAACTGCATTGGAAAATCCGTGACGTTCTTTTTCACAAATGCAATAGCATCTTGCAGTACATCGCGCTTTGCGCCATTTACACGCACGGTATCACCCTGAATACTTGCCTGTACTTTCATACCGGAGTCTTTAATCAGCTTAGTGATGCGTTTTGCCAGATCACTATCAATTCCAGCGCGGATTTTCAGCTCTTGCTTTACTTTATTACCGGAGATTTTCTGCACGTCTTTATGATCGAGACGCTTGGAGGAATCCGGTTCTTTCTTTTCCATTGCAGGCAATAAAATGTCTTTTACCTGATCAAGCTGAAAATCATTATCACCAAATATTGTGATAATACTGTCTTTTTCATTCAGCTCTACTTTCGCTGAACTTCCTTTGAAGTCATAGCGATTGGTAATTTGCTTTCCTGCGGTATCAATTGCATTTTTCAATGCAACCATATCAACTTCTGAAGAAATATCAAAACTAGGCATAATTTCCCTATCCTAAAAACTCTAAAGCGCTGGTGTTACTAGGCGTGAACACGAAGACAGTACGAATAGTACGGCAAGTGTGAGCAACAACGTAACACCAAGCATTCACTATTCAAAGTGACAAACGTAGTCTAGTGTTTCTACAGTTTCTATATCAAATGACGAGTTTCCTGGCACGGTAAATTTTTCGCCAGCAGAGTAGGTTTTCCAATCATCTTCACCTTGAAGACGCACTTTGCAAACGCCCGCATTAATTTCCATCAACTCAGGTGCTACTGTATTAAATGTAAGCGTACTTGGAAAAATAACACCGATAGTGCTACGCGTACCATTTGGGAACATTACAGTGTGACTTACACATTTACCGTCAAAATAAACATTAGCTTTCTTTTTTACACTGACATGATCAAATTGCGCCATTTGCTTTAACTTCCATAAAAAATCAAAATGCTATTATCGCAGAAAAGCGTTACCTCACCAATAAATGGCTGCAAACTTAAGCTTAGTCATTTATTGAAGTAAAAATTCAAAGGCACCGGATTGCACAAACCTCGTCCAAATCCAGCTACCATTCACCACGCACAGGCGCTTAAAAAGCAAAAAACCTACCGATTCTCATCGGCAGGTTTTATGTTTTTGGTGGAGCAGGCGGGAATCGAACCCGCGTCCGCAAGCCCTCCACAGACAGTTCTACATACTTAGCTGTGTTGTTTAATTTAACCACACACTCACCAACGAGCAAGCAAGTGTGAAGCGAGTCACCTTGGATTTAGTGATGTATTAAGTAACCCAATACAACACGAGTCCCTCTATATGACGCTGCTGCAAGTTACCTTGCCCGACCGAGAGACCCTTCGGTGCAGCGTTCAGCCGGGATTAAGCGGCTAAAGCGTAAGTTTCGTCGTTTGCGACTATACTTTTTTCTAGTTTATTTACGAGGTGACTAGGCCTCGGTATGCCCTGCACTGCTTTGCAACCCACGTCGAAACCTGGTCAGCCCCATGAGCTTATGTTCAACAGTGTTACTACGACCGATGAATATAATAAAAAGTTCACCGACTCGCCAATTATACGCTTTTAAAGCAGCCGATTAAACTATTTGTTATGGGCGCGCATAATCCTGCCCTTTTCACGCTCCCAATCACGGGCCTTTTCAGTATCTCGTTTATCGTGTTGTTTTTTACCTTTTGCCAAGCCTATTTGAACTTTGACGCGTCCTTTGGAAAAGTGCATATCCAATGGCACCAGCGTGTAACCGGCACGCTCCACCTTACCAATCAATTTGGCAATCTCTTCGTTATGTAACAACAATTTACGGGTTCTGATAGCGTCTGGACGGATATGCGTGGAAGCGGCACCCAGCGGCGTTACATGGCAGCCAATCAGATAAATTTCACCGCGCTGGATAATCACGTAAGCCTCTTTAATATTAACGCGATTTTCACGTATAGCCTTAACCTCCCAGCCTTCCAGGACAATACCGGCCTCATACTTTTCTTCTATAAAGTAATCAAAGAATGCTTTTTTGTTTTGTGCGATGCTCATAAAACTAAATATTTCTTGGCGAATAGCTTAAAATTAGCATTTTACTCTACTTCCTAGTTTGTTCGTTTCAATGTATGCAGTTATTAAGCTTGGAATGGCAACGAGGATGTATTTACAAATTCAATTTATTTGCATGTTCCAAGGGAAAGTATGGCGCAAGTAAGAAAAACAGTCATCATCAACCATTCAGCAGGCGATATGTACCTGCTGGTGGATGACGTGCTTAAATATCCGGAATTCCTGCCATGGTGCGGGGGCGTTGATCTGATTCAACAGGATGCACAATCTACCATTGCGACACTGCATATTGCCTATCATGGCTTGCATCAAAAGTTTACAACCGAAAACACCAAGACTTTCCCAAGCTCCATGAAAATTCAGTTAAAAGATGGGCCATTCAAACATCTGGATGGTATTTGGCAGTTCTTAGCACTCAATGAAGAAGCGTGTAAAATCGAGTTTTCGCTTAACTATGAATTTGCGAATCACTTTTTAGAAAAAATTATCGCGCCGGTTTTCAACCACATCGCAAGTACTTTCGTTGATGAGTTTGTGGCGCGTGCAGATGAAATTTACAAAAAATAAGGATACCCAAGAATGCCCACGAATAGCCCGTCTGAAATAACCGTTGAAGTGGCTTATGCATTACCTGAGGAACAATTGATTATTCCGGTTAAGGTGCAAGAAGGCATTACTGCAGAAGAGGCAATCCGCGCATCTGGAATTTTAAGCAAATTTCCCGACATCGATTTGGCAATTAATAAAATCGGTATTTTTGGCAAGCTCACCAAATTAGACACCGCCTTACGGCATTTGGATCGAGTGGAAATTTACCGCCCGTTGATTGCAGACCCCAAAGAGGTACGCAAACAAAGAGCTGCTGACGGAAAAATCATGAGAAAAGGCGGCGGCGATTTACCGGATTAACCGGCTGTTTTTTGATGTCAAAGCAAAGTTAGCTATCCGGCCTTGACATTAACGTACCAGGATTAGTCGCAATACTTTTCAATATCGCGCTGCGCATCAGCCTTGCCTTTAGCAATTTCTTCATCACCCAGATATTGGCGCTCACCTTTTTCATCCGTTATCATGATTCTGCCGCCATTATTAAAAGTTGCCAGGTTAGACTTGGCGGCTTTGCAGTTTTCCTGCTTAATTTTCAAATCAACCTGCTTGACTTCATCTGCCTTTTTTTGTGCCTCGGCATCTTTGGCACGTTTATTAGCGGCTTCTTCTTTACTAAGCGGCGTTGATTCTTTTGCTGTCGCGGCTTTATCCTTATTCATGGCAGCTGTCGCATTACCTTCAACTGGAGCCAATGGAGGTTGACCTGTCGGTTTCGGTATTTTTTTACCCAGCATAGGCTCACGTTGAATATTGGATGGCGGCGGGACATCACTATAGCGCACACTACCATCCTTATCTTTCCATTTATAAATTTCAGCTTGCGCAAATATGGGCAACATAACCATACATAGCAACAATAAGCGAACCACCATAACACTACCCCTTCTCTTCAATTCTGTTGTAAGCCCCTGCACATATTATTGCTTATCCAAGCTACAAGCAAGCATAGCAACATATGCCTAATTTAACGCAAGAAATCCACTTTAAGTATACAAATAAATACTGCACACTCTCGCTAAGTCGCTCATAACTCTGTATAATTTCGTTTTGGGTAAAAGGATTTACGCATGCGTTTACTGCAACAAGCTCTTACTTTTGATGATGTTTTATTGGTGCCAGCACACTCAAATGTGCTGCCTCGTGAAGTGTCTCTCGCAACTCAGCTCTCCCGCAACATCCGTCTTAATATACCACTTCTTTCAGCAGCAATGGATACGGTGACTGAAGCACCGCTTGCCATCGCCCTTGCGCAGGAAGGCGGTTTAGGCTTTATTCACAAGAACATGACGGCCATGAAACAGGCTGCTCATGTGGCGCGTGTAAAACGTTTTGAATCAGGGATAGTGAATGACCCTATCACCATTCAAAGCCATATGACAGTGCGTGATGTACTTGCACTCACACGCACACACAAAATCTCAGGGATTCCTGTTGTAGATAACGGCAAAATTGTCGGTATCGTGACTAACAGGGATTTACGCTTTGAGACAAATCTGGACCAGCCGATCAAGAACATCATGACACCACGCGACAAGCTGGTGACTGTTCGTGAAGGTGCGGCTAAAGAAGATGTAATTCGCTTATTGCACCAATATCGCCTTGAACGCGTATTGGTGATTGATGGTGAAGACACACTTAAGGGCTTGATTACAGTTAAAGATATACAAAAATCCACTGACCATCCTTTCGCCTGTAAAGATGCGCAAGGTAGGTTACGTGTTGGTGCAGCCGTTGGTGTGGGTGAAGGTACTGAAGAACGTGTTGCAGCTTTAGCCGAAGCTGGTGTGGACGTTATCGTAGTGGATACTGCACATGGCCACTCACAAGGCGTGCTGGATCGCGTTAAATGGGTTAAGAAAAACTATCCTCAAATTGACGTTATCGGCGGCAATATCGCTACTGCTAGCGCAGCACTGGCACTGGTCGATGCAGGCGCTGACGGCGTAAAAATCGGTATCGGTCCAGGCTCTATCTGCACTACACGTATCGTAGCCGGTGTTGGTGTACCGCAAATCAGCGCTATTTCCAATGTTGAAGAAGCATTAAGAAGCACAGGCGTACCGTTCATTGCTGACGGCGGCATCCGCTTCTCAGGTGACATCTCTAAAGCCATTGCAGCCGGCGCTTACAGCGTGATGTTGGGCGGCATGTTTGCAGGTACTGAAGAAGCGCCAGGCGAAATTGAATTATTCCAGGGCCGCTCATATAAATCTTACCGCGGCATGGGCTCAATCGGCGCGATGGAAAAAGGTTCAAGCGACCGTTATTTCCAGGACAACAACGGCAATGCTGACAAATTGGTACCGGAAGGTATCGAAGGCCGCGTTCCTTATAAAGGCAGCGTGCTGGCGGTTATTCATCAACTGATGGGTGGCTTGCGGGCCTCCATGGGCTACGTAGGTTGTGCCACCATCGAGGAAATGCGTAACAAGGCAGAGTTTGTACAAATCACCTCTGCCGGTATGCGTGAATCGCACGTGCATGACGTGCAGATCACCAAAGAAGCTCCGAACTACCGCGTTGACTAGTTCTTTTCATATCAACTTTAGCCACAGAGATCACAGAGCACGCAGAGAAACCCTATCTCTCACTCTGTGATCTCTGTGGACTCTGTGGCTAAAAAAATGTCTCATTCAAAAATCCTTATTCTCGATTTCGGTTCTCAAGTAACCCAACTCATTGCACGCCGTGTGCGCGAGGCGCATGTGTACTGTGAAATTCATTCATGCGAAGTAACTGACGATTTTGTAAGAAACTTTGGCGCAGATGGCATTATTCTTTCAGGCAGTCACGCCAGCGTATATGAAGAAGAAACCGATAAAGCTCCGCAAGCGGTATTTGAGCTTGGGGTACCTGTTTTAGGTATTTGTTACGGCATGCAGACTATGGCGCAGCAGTTAGGCGGCAAGGTGGAAGCTGGTCAAAAACGTGAGTTCGGCTATGCCTCTGTACGCGCACACGGCCATTCTGCTCTATTCCGCGACATTCAGGATAGCACCAATGCTGAAGGCCACGGCCTGCTTGACGTATGGATGAGTCACGGCGACAAAGTGACTGAATTGCCTCCGGGATTCAAGGTGATTGCCAGCAACGAGGCTACACCAATCGCAGCCATGGCAGATGAAACCCGCAAATTCTATGCGGTGCAGTTTCACCCAGAAGTAACACACACCAAACAGGGCCAGGCCATACTTAACCGTTTTGTGCTCGAAATCTGCGGCGCAAAACCAGATTGGATCATGAAAGACCATATCGCGGAAGCCGTAGAAAAAATCCGTGCCCAGGTCGGTAATGAAGAAGTCATCCTGGGCTTGTCCGGCGGCGTGGATTCCAGCGTTGCTGCTGCACTCATCCACCGCGCGATTGGTGATCAGCTTACCTGTGTATTCGTCGATCACGGCCTGTTGCGTCTGGATGAAGGCAAAATGGTGATGGAAATGTTTGCCGGCCGTTTGCACGCAAAAGTCATCCATGTAGATGCTACCGAACAATTCATGGGCAAGCTTGCAGGCGTGAGCGACCCTGAAGCTAAACGCAAAATCATCGGTAAAGAGTTTGTAGAAGTTTTTAAAGCAGAAGCTGCCAAACTCAAAGCAGGCGATGGCGGACATAAAGGCGCGACCTTTTTAGCCCAAGGCACAATTTATCCGGATGTCATCGAGTCCGGCGGCGCAAAGTCTAAAAAAGCCGTCACGATTAAAAGCCACCATAACGTAGGCGGCTTGCCGGAACAGTTAGGCTTGAAATTATTAGAACCGTTACGTGACTTGTTCAAGGATGAAGTACGCGAGCTTGGCGTGGCATTAGGGCTCCCTCCTGAAATGGTCGATCGCCACCCCTTCCCTGGCCCTGGCCTGGGTGTTCGTATCCTGGGTGAAGTCAGGAAAGATTTTGCAGATTTACTGCGCCGTGCTGATGCTATCTTTATAGAAGAATTACGCAACACTAAAGATGAAAAAACCGGCAAAACCTGGTATCAACTGACAAGCCAGGCATTTACAGTATTCTTGCCAGTAAAATCAGTGGGCGTGATGGGTGATGGCCGTACCTATGATTATGTAGTGGCCTTGCGCGCAGTAGTCACCAGTGACTTTATGACTGCACACTGGGCGGAACTGCCTTACTCATTATTAGGGCGTGTTTCCAACCGTATTATTAATGAAGTGCGCGGTATCAACCGCGTTGTTTACGACGTTTCCGGCAAACCGCCGGCAACGATTGAATGGGAATAATGGAGGTACATCTATGAGTCGTGCATTTGTGAACGAAGAAAGATTTGAACAAGCCGGTGATGACATCGTCGAGCGCCCAATCAGTGAGCATCCTAATTACGTGACACCGACAGGTGCGCTTGAACTGCAAACCCTTGAAGAGTCTCTCCTGGCGCAGCTGGATACCTTAAAGAACTCAACAGAAGACACTTTTGCAAAAGATAAGATTGCTGAAATCGAGCGTGACTTACGCTACGTACGCGCAAGGTTAGACTCTGCAATATTGGTTGACCCTAAAACGCAAAGCCATGAAACAGTCTTATTCGGCGCGACAATCGAAGTAAAAGATGATGAAGGCAACCAGCACACTTTCCATATTGTTGGTGAAGATGAAGCTGACGCCACTATTAACAAAGTCAGCTGGGTTTCACCGCTGGCAAAATCCCTGATTGGCCAAAAAGTTGGCGACACGGTTATCTGGCAGCGCCCTGCCGGTAATTTGAACCTGGAAATTCTGGATATCCATTACGAATCATGAACGTTAGCCAAGCCATATTAGAACGCCGCTCAGTCAAGGCTTATGATCCACAATACAAAATGACTGAAGAAGAAGTCGCCAAGCTGATGTCATTGGCGATGCTTTCTCCTACTGCATTCAACATCCAGAACTGGCGTTTTGTAGTTGTTACAGACCCAGCATTACGCAAAGAGATCCGTGCAGTTAGCTGGAACCAGGCACAGGTTGAAGAAGCCTCGCTCTTAATCGTACTAACTGCGGATTTAAAATCATGGGCAAAGCAGCCTGAACGTTATTGGGCAAACGCGGCAAAACCGGTACAGGATTACCTGATTCCTGCCATTGGTCAATATTACTCCGGTAAAGAGCAGGTACAGCGCGACGAAGCGATGCGCTCCTGCGGCATGGCCGCAATGACCATCATGCTCGCTGCCAAAGAAATGGGCTATGACACCTGCCCGATGGACGGCTTTGATTTTGATGCTGTAGCAAAGCTGCTTAACTTGCCGGATGACCACACACCCGTGATGTTTGTTGTTGTGGGCAAAGCATTAAAAGAGGCCCAGCCTCGCGGCGGCCAATTAAAAATGGATGAAGTTGTTATCTACAACCAGTTCTAATACTAAGTCATCGTTATTTTTGTAATCTGTTTTATTTGTAATTTTATTTTAAGGTCTTAAATTTTGTTAATTTCTAACAATATCACCATGCAGTTTGGCGCCAAGCCGCTGTTTGAAAATATTTCCGTCAAATTCGGCGACGGTAATCGCTATGGTTTAATCGGTGCCAACGGTTGTGGCAAATCTACCTACATGAAAATTCTGGCAGGCGTATTGGAGCCTAGCGCAGGTAATATTTCGCTCGACAACCACGAGCGCATGGCATTCCTGCGCCAGGATCAGTTTGCATATGAAGATCAACGCGTATTAGACGTGGTCATGATGGGCCACGAACAAATGTGGAAAGCGAATGTAGAAAAAAATGCGATCTACGCCAATCTGGAAGCCACTGAAGATGACTACATGCGTGCAGCCGAGCTGGAAGCTGTGTTTGCCGAATATGACGGTTACACCGCTGAGGCACGTGCTGGTGAGTTACTGTTAGGTGTTGGTATCCCCATTGAACAACATAATGGCCCGATGAGCGCGGTTGCACCGGGCTGGAAGCTTCGCGTATTGCTGGTGCAAGCCCTTTTTGCAAATCCAGACATCCTGTTACTCGATGAGCCCACCAACAACCTCGACATCAATACCATTCGCTGGCTGGAAGACGTACTCAACAATCGCAGCTGTACCATGATCATCATTTCGCATGACAGGCACTTTTTAAATCAGGTCTGTACGCATACCTGCGACATGGATTACGGCAAGCTCACGGTTTACCCGGGCAACTATGACGACTACATGGAAGCCAGTACCGCAGCACGCGCACAACAAGCCAAGGATAATGCCAAGGCCAAGCAGCAAATCGCTGACTTGCAGGACTTTGTGCGCCGCTTCTCGGCTAATGCCTCTAAGGCGAAACAGGCTACCAGCCGCGCCAAGCAGATCGACAAAATCAAGATTGAGGAATTCAAACCATCTTCACGTCAGTACCCATTTATTCGCTTTGAGTTTGATGACCGTGAAAAGCTGCATCGTAATGCAGTTGAATTGAAACAACTCAGTCATGGCTTTGACCACCTGCTGTTCAACAATGTAAATATGATATTTGAAGCCGGTGAGAAAGTTGCCATTATCGGTGAGAACGGTATCGGTAAAACCACCTTCTTACGCTGCTTGGCAGGTGATCTGACACCTAAGCATGGCGAAGTAAAATGGGCTGAAAAGGCCAAACTAGGCTACTTTGCACAAGACCATGAGTATGAATTCGATCAAGGTGAAGACCTGTTTGAATGGATGTCTAAATTCACGCAGCAGGGTGATGATGACCAGACAGTACGCAGCATGCTGGGCCGATTGCTGTTTTCCGGCGAAGATACCAAGAAATCGGTCAAAGTACTGTCAGGCGGTGAAAAAGGCCGCATGCTTTATGGCAAACTGATGCTGGCACGCACCAATGTATTGCTGATGGATGAGCCGACCAACCACATGGACATGGAGTCTATCGAGGCGTTAAATACTGCGCTGGACAAATACAAAGGTACGCTATTCTTTGTCAGCCATGACCGTGAATTCGTAAGTTCAATCGCGACCCGTATTCTGGAAATCAAGGCCGATGGCATTGTAGACTTTACCGGTAACTACGAAGACTACCTGCTCAGCCAGGGTGTTGAATAATCTTAATTAAGTTGGCACTACGTGATTCGTAATGCCGCTTAACCACCTAATCCCTGCACTTAAAAAGCGGAACATTACGCACGTATGTCATATTCATCCGCACAGCAATGCCTGCAGACTGTTTTTGGTTACACCTCATTTCGAGGTGAACAACAGGCTATTGTTGAGCATGTCGTAGCGGGTGGCGATGCGCTGGTGTTAATGCCAACCGGCGGCGGAAAATCGCTGTGTTACCAGCTGCCAGCATTACTCCGTAATGGGGTAGCCATCATCGTCTCACCGCTTATAGCGTTGATGCAAGACCAGGTTGATACACTGCAGCAATTAGGCGTATCAGCGGCGTTCCTGAATTCCAGCCTTGATGCGCAACAGGCAAACGCAATTACTGCAAGGCTAATGCAAGATGATTTAAAAATACTCTATGTGGCGCCTGAGCGCTTATTGACCGGTAACTTTTTATCATTGCTGGAACAACTCAACAACAGCATTGGTATTACGCTATTTGCCATTGACGAAGCCCATTGCGTATCCCAGTGGGGGCACGACTTCCGTCCTGAGTATCGCAAACTCACAGTGCTGCACGAACGCTTCCCGCATGTGCCGCGTATCGCATTAACCGCTACCGCTGATGCTCCCACCCGTGCCGAAATCGTGGAAAGACTCAGTCTGGAAAATGCACGCCAGTTTGTTTCCAGCTTCGACCGTCCTAATATCCGTTATCGCATCTCGCAAAAAAACAACGCTCGCCAGCAACTGGAAGCATTTCTTGAAGCTGAGCATGCTAATGATGCTGGCATCATATACTGCCTGTCACGGCGCAAAGTCGAAGAAACTGCTGAATGGCTGAAATCACGCGGCTGGAATGCCCTGCCTTATCATGCGGGGCTGGATGCAAGCATACGTAATGCAAACCAGCGTCGATTCCTGCGTGAAGAAGGCATTATCATCGTAGCGACAATAGCTTTTGGCATGGGTATCGATAAACCCAATGTACGCTTTGTGGCGCACCTTGATTTGCCTAAAAGCATGGAAAGTTACTATCAGGAAACCGGCCGTGCCGGGCGGGATGGCCTGCCAGCCAACGCATGGATGACCTATGGTCTGGGTGATGTAGTCAGTATGCGCCAGATGCTGGATTCAGGCGATGCGCCGGAAGAGCGCAAGCAGGTTGAAAGAAAAAAACTGGATGCCTTGCTTGGCTTCTGCGAATCTACCGGCTGCCGCCACCAGACCATATTGCGCTATTTTGGCGAGCAGCATGATGGCAACTGCAACCAGTGCGACAACTGTCTGGAACCAGTGGATACGTGGAATGCAACACAGGCTGCGCAGATGGCATTATCCTGTGTTTATCGCACCGGGCAAAGGTTTGGTGTTGTACACCTTATTGATGTTTTGCTTGGTAAAAACAATTCCAGGGTTGAACAATTCCAGCATCACCAGCTCAGTACATTTGGCATAGGCAAGGCACTGTCGCAGCAACAATGGAGCAGTGTTTTTCGTCAATTAGTGAGTGGCGGTTATCTGGAAACCGACATCGAGGCTTACGGCGGCATCAAGCTCACTGAAGCGAGTCGCCCGGTACTGCGCAATGAAACTGAAGTCTGGCTGCGCCGTGATGAAGATACTGCCAAACGCAAAGTCAGCAAGGCGGAACGTGGTGCCAGAGCCAAGGAAGGCTATGCTGAAGCCAATGATGACCCGCTATGGCACGCGCTTAAAGCCAAACGCACCGAACTTGCCAGAGAACAAGGCGTCCCGCCCTACGTCATATTCCATGACAGCACCCTACTGGAAATTCTTAACCAGAAACCTGGCAGCCTCACAGAAATGAGCCATATCAGTGGTGTAGGCCAAGCCAAACTCACACGCTATGGAGATGCTTTCTTGCAGGTGCTGGAAGATGCAGCGAATGGTATAAGTTAAACAGGTTGGCAACATATCAGAAATATAGCGTTTTAGATTAGCGTGAACTTGCCAAAGTGTTGTAAAATTACGTTTGGCGGGCCTCCCCGCATTGTGAAGTAGCCAATCTGGTCAGGTGCGGAAGCAAGCAGCCACAACTATTGAGCAAGTGCCGGGGTAAAGGCTCGCCTCTTCTTTTGTAAATGGCATTTAATTAGCCAAAATCATAAAAAAATCCCCAAAACTTACAGACGAAAAGGCAATTTTCAGCTAAAGTTTAGACTATGTCATATCAAGTTCTAGCGCGTAAATGGCGCCCAAAATCCTTTGAAACACTGGTCGGCCAAGACCACGTTGTGCGCGCCCTTACTAACGCTCTCGAACAGAACCGTTTGCACCACGCCTACCTGTTTACCGGCACTCGCGGTGTTGGCAAAACCACCCTCGCCCGTATTCTGGCTAAATCGCTTAACTGCGAAACTGGTATCACCGCCAAGCCTTGTGGCGTTTGCAATGCATGCACCGAAATTGACAAAGGGCGTTTTGTTGATTTAATCGAGGTGGATGCGGCAAGCAACACCCAAGTAGACGCCATGCGCGATTTGCTGGATAACGCCCAATATGCGCCGACATCTGGACGATTCAAGGTATACATCATCGATGAAGTGCATATGCTCTCCAAAAGCGCCTTTAACGCGATGCTTAAAACGCTGGAGGAGCCGCCAGCACACGTTAAATTCATCCTCGCCACTACTGACCCGCAAAAAGTGCCAGTCACGGTGCTATCGCGCTGCCTGCAGTTTAACCTGCGCCAAATGGCCGGTACTTCCATCACCAGTCATTTACAAAACATTCTCAGCCAGGAACATATTCAGTTTGAGCCAACCGCACTGCATTTGATTGCACGTGCAGCAGCAGGCAGCATGCGCGATGCACTCTCATTGACCGACCAAGCGATTGCCTACGGCGGCCAAACTGTGAACGAAGCTGAAGTGCGAGCAATGCTAGGCGCGATTGACCAAAGCTACCTGTACCAGTTGTTGGACGCACTGCTTGCCAATGACGGCGGCAGCCTCATCAATCAAGCCAAACTGATGGAGGAGCGCAGCATCTCATTTGAAGCCGCGCTCAATGATTTTGCACAACTGCTGCACCAGATTGCCATTGCGCAAACGGTACCTGAAAGTGTTGCTGATGACTTGCCTGAACGTGAAGTACTGTTGTCACTAGCGCAGAGAATTCAGCCGGAAACGCTACAGCTTTACTACCAGATCGCATTGTTAGGTCGCCGCGATATCGGTCTGGCACCGGATGAATTTGCCGGGTTCACGATGAGTCTGTTGCGTATGCTGGCCTTTACGCCCAATGAAGGTAATGCCACGACTACTGTCAGTAAATCAGGACAAACAACTTCCGCCCCCAGTCGCCCTGCGCCGGTTAATACTGCAATAAAACCAGCTGTAGCCACCCAGCCTGTTGAAACACAGACGATAGCTACTGAAAGTGTTACCCAGCAGAATTTGGCAAGCCCTCCAGCAGAAACAGAAGCTCCGGCACCTAGCCAATCAAGCAACAGCGGTTTTAACGGTAACTGGCGCGGCCTGGTAGATGAGCTGAAGCTTGGCCTAGCCAGAGAATTAGCCAAGCACTGTGAACTCATCGCCTATGACGAACACAGCATCTCACTCAGCGTACCTGAAGCACAAAAACACCTGCTATCACCTAATTACCAGGAAAAATTAGGCAGTGCTATAGCGCAATATTTTGATAAAAAAATCAAACTGCAATTCAGTGTGGGTGGCACAGGCAATACGCCAGCCAAACAAATTTCTCAAGAAAAAGCGCAGGCTCAAGCCAATGCAGAGGTTGCAATTGAGGAAGATAGTTTTGTACAGGCATTGATTAATGACTTTGGGGCGACGATTATCCCCAATTCAATCAAACCAATCTAAGAATTTAAATATTATTAAAGGAGATAAAAATGATGAAAGGTGGCATGGGCAATTTAATGAAGCAAGCCCAGCAAATGCAGGCAAATATGCAAAAGGCTCAGGAAGAGCTTGCCAATATCGAAGTCGAAGGTGTTGCTGCCAACGGCTTGGTAAAAGTTCAGATGACTTGCAAAAATGAAGTGAAGCGCGTCACACTAGATGACAGTGTCATGGATGATAAGGAAACGCTGGAAGATCTGTTAGTGATTGCATTGAAAGACGCGACAGCAAAAGCCGAAGCTACTTCTTCTGCACGCCTGTCCAGCTTTATGCCTGCCGGCATGAAACTGCCATTTTAATTTCACACTGATCAAGAGTGATGAAAAACCCAGCAGCGCTTGAGCAGCTAATCAACAGCTTACGCTGCTTACCGGGCGTCGGCCCAAAATCAGCGCAACGCATGGCTTATTACTTGCTGCAACGTGATAGAGACGGCGCAAACAACCTCGCCTTGGCATTGGATAATGCCTTACAGGTAGTCGGCCATTGCAGATTATGCAACACCTTCAGCGAGCAGCCTGTCTGCCCGTTATGTGAATCTGCACAACGCGACAACACTGTGCTTTGTGTAGTGGAAATGCCTACCGACCTCATGATGCTTGAAAGTACGCGCGCTTATTCCGGCATGTATTTTGTACTGATGGGCAGGCTATCCCCGCTGGATGGGATCGGGCCCAAAGAAATTCATTTGGATAAACTGATTAAACGCGCGCAGGATGGAATTGTGCAAGAGGTAGTACTGGCAACCAATTACACTGTTGAAGGCGATGCAACGGCACATTACATCAGCGAGCTACTACGCGCACGCGGCATCAAGGTCAGCCGCATCGCACGTGGCATGCCCATGGGCGGCGAAATTGAATATGTAGACAGCGGCACCCTGGCACAAGCGATGCTGGAACGCAGAAGCGTCTAATTTGTATTGAGCTGCTAAACAAGCAGCAGATAATATCGCGTCAGGCCAAACACGGCGCACAAGCCTACCAGCTTAATAATACTCAAATTCCGCTTTACCAGCAGCCATAGTGCCAGCATAGCCAATAAAACGGCAGTTAAATCCGGCTTATCATATATAGCATTAGGAAAGAAAACATGTTGTGCAAAAAACAATGCCAGACTCAGAATCACTCCCACCACGGCGGCAGTTATTCCGGTCAGTGGTGCGGATAATTTCAAATTATTCTGCGTGGACTCAATAAGTGGCGCACCCACAAAAATAAATAAAAACGATGGTAAAAACGTGAAAAAAGTCACGACACTGGCAGCCGCCACACCTGATAACAATAGGTAATCGCTACCGAACACTGATTGCGTCCACCCCCCAACAAACCCTACGAAAGCAACAACCATGATCAGCGGGCCTGGAGTGGTTTCACCCAGTGCCAAACCATCTATCATCTGATGTGGCGTAAGCCAATGATAATGTTCAACTGCGCCTTGATACACATATGGCAACACTGCGTATGCACCGCCAAACGTCAGCAGAGCGGCTTTGGTAAAGAACCAGGCCATTTGCGTCAGGACTGATTGCCAACCATATACTAATGTCAGCGTCACTATAGCAATCAGCCAGATTGCCACCCCAAGTCCTAAATACCTGAACATCTTCTTAAAGCTGAATTTTGCATGTATTGGCGAAGGTGTATCGTCATCAATCAGCGCTTTTACATGATGTTTATTGCTACTCTGATGCGCTTTAATCACATTGAATTTCTGGGGAAAATAATGGTGTCCTACCAAGCCTAGCAAAGCTGCTACAAGAACAATCAAAGGAAACGGCAAATCAAACCGGGCAATCGCTATGAATGCAAACAAAGCTATGCCCCAAAGCATTTTATTCTTAAGTACCCGCGTACCAATCCGATACGCTGCAAACAGCACAATCGCAACAACAGCGGGTTTAATGCCATAGAGCATCGCGGCCACTTGCGGCAAACTTCCAAAGCGCATATAAACCCAGCTCAGCACAATCAAAATGAGCAATGAAGGCAGTACAAACAACCCGCCGGCAATGATCCCGCCCCAAGTGCGGTGCATCAGCCATCCAATGTAAGTGGCTAATTGTTGTGCTTCAGGCCCGGGTAGGACCATGCAGTAATTCAATGCGTGTAGAAATCGTTTGTCCGAAATCCAACGTTTCTTTTCCACCAAATCCTGATGCATCATCGCGATTTGCCCGGCAGGGCCGCCAAAGCTTAGCAAACCAAGTTTAAACCAATAACTTACCGCTTCTCTTAGTGTAGGCGGGATTAACGCAATATCTGGCGATTCATTGCGATCAACATCAGCCATTAAATAACCCCAGCAATTCCAAAGGCGCATTAACCAATGCATCTGCACCCCACTCTGCCGGCTGGTCGTCCACGCCTAAGTATCCATATAAAGCAACCACAGTCTGCATCCCAGCAGCTTTTCCAGCCTGAATGTCGCGCTCGGCATCACCTACATACCAGCACGCCTGCGGATTAACGCCAGCCTGTTCGCAGGCAAGCAATAAAGTATCAGGGAAAGGTTTAGGGCGTAACGCATCGTCACCGCTCACAACACAGGCGGCTCGTTGCAGCAGACCAATATTCTGCATTAAGGGCTGGGTAAAACGTCTCGGTTTATTGGTCACCACCCCCCAACCTACAGACTTTTGATCCAACGTTTCCAACAACTCGGCAATCCCGTCAAACAAAATGGGTTTACGTGTCAGCACCTGATCATAAAGCCCAAGGTATTCTTCACGCATTACTGAAAAGTTATCGTCTTCAGGCGACAAATCAAAACCTATGGATAGCAAACCTTTAGAACCATGTGAGGCATATGGACGGATTACTTCCAAGGGTAGTGTTGCCAAGCCATGCCGCTCACGCTGCAAATTTAGTGCATAGGCCAAATCGTGTGCGGTATCGACAAGTGTGCCGTCTAAATCAAATAAAATCATCTTTTAAGCCGTTATTATTCGCTAAGCTGGGTGTGAATGAGGTAATTTACAGAAACATCATCACTCAGGGAATAGTGTTGTGTAATAGGGTTATAACTCATGCCACGCATCCCTAACACGTTCAAATCGGCATGCCTTGCCCAACTTGATAACTCGGATGGTTTAATAAACTTGGTGTAATCATGAGTGCCTTTAGGCAATAGATTAAGAAGGTATTCCGCCCCTATTACTGCAAATAAATAGGCTTTTGGATTACGGTTAATCGTAGAGAAAAACACCGAACCACCCGGCTTCACTAGTCTGGCACAAGCCGCAACGATTGCAGCCGGGTCAGGCACATGTTCCAGCATCTCCATGCAAGTGACTACATCAAAACTGGCTGGCTGTTCTGCTGCCAGTTGTTCAACAGAAACTAACCTGTAATCAACTTTTGAGCCACTTTCCAATTGATGTAACTTTGCGACATTGAGCGCTTTCACCCCCAGGTCGATACCCATTACACTTGCACCCTTAAAGTACATGGCCTCTGACAGAATTCCCCCGCCGCAGCCTACATCAAGCACTCGTTTATTTTTCAGGCTTACCAGGTTATCAATGTAATCAAGCCGTAATGGGTTGATTTCGTGCAATGGCTTAAATTCGCTGTTCTTATCCCACCACTTATGCGCCAGTTCACCAAATTTCTGCAGTTCCAGTTCGTCTGCGTTCAACGTTTGTACTGTCTTAGTTTCGGTTGCCATTTTTGAATAATTTCCTTTAATTCCATCGGCTCTATATTGGCGTAGACGCCGTTACTATAACGTAATTCACCAGCCACCCAGGTATGGGTCACGTGCTCACGGCCACAGGTATAGACTAAATGCGAGATTGGGTCATAACACGGCAATACGGTTAAATCGCCAATCCTTACTGCTACTAAATCAGCCTGTTTTCCTGTTTCAATTGTCCCTATTTTATCATCCAGCCCCAAAGCCCGCGCCCCGTTAATGGTCACCATTTCAAGCGCCTGATGTGCCGGTAATGTTGCAGGATCTTCACTTGCACCTTTAGCAAGGAGCGCGGCCAGCCGCATTTCTGCAAACATATCCAGTCTATCATTGCTGGCAGCACCATCCGTACCAATTCCCACATTAACGGTACTTTTCAGCAAAGCAGATACTGGAGCAATACCGCTCCCCAATTTTAAATTGGAGCTTGGGCAATGCGCCACATGACAGGCATACTCATCGAGCATCTCAATTTCATGCGGCAATAAATGCACACCATGTGCTGCTAAAAAGTTAGGCCCCAACAACCCAAGCTCAGCTAGTCTTTGTACTGGTCTAACCCCGTACTTCTCTTCACTATGACTGATTTCATCACGTGTTTCATGTAAGTGCGTATGAATACCCAAGCCCAATTGCTCAGCATAAATTCCAACCTTCTCAAAGGTCTGGTTTGATACCGTATATGGTGCATGTGATGCGATAAAAGACGTAATCATTGCATTGCCGCGCCAGCTATCATGCGCTTCAAAGCCTTTTTGCAGATAATCATCAGCATCACGCGCGTATCTGGTCGGAAATTCTGACACAAACAAACCCAGGCTTGCCCGCAAACCCGCCTGATTAACGGCCATTGCCGTGGCCTGCGGATAAAAATACATATCATTAAAACAAGTAGTACCGCCGCTTAACATTTCAGCACAGGCATGTAATGAGGCATCTTTGACATACTCATCGGTAACCACAGCATTTTCTGCTGGCCATATATGGTCATTGAGCCATGCCATTAATGGTAAATCATCAGCTATGCCACGCATTAAATTCATTGCCGCGTGTGTGTGCAAATTAATTAAGCCGGGAATCAGGATATGCTCATCCAGGCTTACCAAGTTTGCAGCAATATATTGCTCCCTGGCTAAAGTTGTAGGAAGCAAATCTACAATAACAGCTCCTTGAATAATCACTGAATAATGTTCAAGTAGCGGAGTATTTGTAACAATCGTCGCTAACCAGCGAGCCTCTATAATGAGGTCTACATTGGTTGCGACTTGTGCAGAATGATTTTTTGTCGTCATGCCGTTCATTCTACCAATAAAAAAGCCCCGCATTAGCGAGGCTTTTTCTTAATTGCTTAAATTTACTAAAAATTAAGCATTGAGATTGTCTTTATTTACAATTCTCTTCTGGATGTTGTCTCTCTCCAGTAATAACAACGCGACGGTTAGGTGCTAGGCATTCAATCAATTTCTTGCCTTTAACACCTTTACACTCAGCTATTGGCTCTGATTCACCTTTACCAACAGCTTGTAAACGACCAGCGTCAATGCCGTGTGAAATCAAGTGTTGCTTAATCACTTCAGCACGTTTTTCTGAAAGTTTTTGGTTATATTGCTCTGAACCGATACGGTCTGTATGTCCAGTTACAATAACCACTTCAAACTCTGGATGCTCTTTTAATTTTGCAACAACATCATCAAGCTCAACTACAGCATCACCTTTTAACTTAAATTTGTCAAAACCAAACAATTTCTCAGCTTGAAGTGTAATAGTTTCAAATTTTGGCTGGCATGGCGCTGGAGCAGCAACAGGAGCTGGTGCCGGTGCCGGTGCTGGCTCCGGAGCAGCAACTGGAGCTGGTGCTGGTGCAGGCTCTACTACTGCAACAGGTGCTGGTGCGCCAAAGCGGAAAATAGCACCAAGGCTTAGTAGTGTGTTGCCAATCGTGCCGTTTGCATCAAAATTAGTGCCTGGCGCTCTGGCATCAGAACGAGTCCATTGATGGCGCAAATCAGCTTGCAGACCAAAAGTATCATTAAACAGGTATTGCGCACCAAGACCGACGTTTGCCAGCCATGATGTTTTGCTTCTGTCTTTAAGTGCCGCAAAGTTACTGTAATCTACATCATTGCGTGCAACGCCTAGACCAGCCAGCAAGAATGGACGAAATTTATCACGGCTGAACATATACAATGCATCCACGCCTAATGTTGTTTGTTTGTAATCGCCACCAACGCCGGCAATATTGGTATCTTCGTTTGCACGGTTGTAGCCTAAGCCGCCCTGAATATCCCAGCTTGGAGATAGTTCCTTACCTAATTTGATGAATGCGCCGCCACCATTCTTGGCATCCAAGTCGCTATCTGTGTGCATATAACTTACGCCTGGGACCGCATACCACGCGCCACGGTACATATCTTCTGCAGTTGCAGCAAATGCTGCCAGACCTAATGTGGTTGCTACTGCAATACTAATAATATTTTTCTTCATTTGCTTTACTCCTAGTTAAGATAACCCCACATCATCATAATACGCACACAAAACACCTGGTGCAACGCTAAAGCCCATATAAATATAGACTTAAAACACCTTTTGTTGCAATTTTACAACACAATTTACATTACTTTACGTATAACTCTAATCTTCTCGGCATCCAGTCCGGATTTACGCTGATTGTCTGCACAAACACCGCCTCTAAACCCTATATAGTCTGGGTTAACTTTCTTCACTATCGCTACATGTTGTATGTTAAGCGACCCGGCCAAGCCAAATAACAAGCCTTGAGCTTGCACATTTTCAGCTAGCTTTTTTATTTTTTCTGGCGAAAAATAATCTAAAAAAGTAGCCCCGTTTTTATCAACGGTATCCAGCATCACCCCGTAAAAACCTGCATTCTTGATAGCCAATATTAGGCTTGCCGGATATTCATATTCAGCAAACAGTACGGCAATCAACTTTACCCCTGTTTGCGTAATAGCTTTCAGGCTGTCTAAACAGGACTGGTAATCAGAAAACTTACCATCAAATTCCTTGAAAAAACCAATTTTAATAATATCAACCTTAGTCTTTGCTAAAGCTACAACTTGCTCGAGTATGAGCTGTGGCTCCATGGGTAAATCACCAATTGTTGCACTGGTAAGTTTTCTCTCATTCTCACCATTTGCACTTACAAAAGTAACTATTTCACCAATTCTAGACAATGGCAGCGCACCTAGCGCCCCCTTGCTTGGGTCTTTTAAATCAATAAAATCCGCACCATTTTCCAATGCAATTTGCGCTTCTTTTATTGTTGTAACGCTAATCAGGAGTTGTGTCATATTTGCTTACTTAAGCTAGATTTTCATTATTTAGGGCTGCTCTATGATTAGAGACTGCCTCTACAAGCCATCCCCATGCTTCCAGTTCACGCGGGCCAGCCGTTTTTTCAATTGCAATAGCCAAGTATTCCATCTCTTGGCTGATTTTTTCCATAGGCAATCTTTTTAACCTGCTCACCAACACCGCTAATTCAATCACTGCGGCTTGCGCACGATTAAACCCCTGAAAAGATTGGTGCTGTTCTTCGTTCACCACTTCCAGAAACAGCTGTGGCCTGACTACATCATCTTCAACTTTAACCAGCTTAAGCTCTCTGTGCACTAATGTATCTGCCAGCCTAAACCCTGCTATTTTTTCTGTCGGCAACAAGTGCCACATTGCCCGTCCGGTTAATGCCCCAGCGAACACACGCACATCATCAGTCAAATTTAGTACGGCGCACCCAGTTGCCAATATATTATCCAAAGTTGTAGAAGGCTTATATGGGGAGATGATCACCAAATCATCTTGCATGCGGATACCAAAGGGCGTCACATGCACAATGCCTTGCGTATCAACACTGGTTACAATCGTTTCATAAATCATATATTCATTTATCAGTCAGTTTTTTATTACGCTTTTCTTTTAGTGACGCTTCGCGATGTGCCATTTTTCCTATTTTGCTGGCCCGGAGCCTATTAATACCCCAATCCAACTCCTGATCCTGCACATAGCGTTTTTTAAGTTGCCATGCAATTTGCGCGCGCGCCAGTTCAACACCTAAATAAAATGCATGCGAAGCATCATCATCAACTTTCAGGTTTGGATAAAGCGCAAAAGGGTCCACATGTTCGAATAAACCGTCACGGTTATAAATATGTAACCCGTCTTCGCTGGTTTGGATGCGGAAGCTGGGGTCTTTAATCTGTGCGGCAATCTCTTTAATCTCATCTGTACTATAGGTGAATGGTCGCCTATCGTGCAGCCCCAGCAAACCATTACTGTATCCGCGCGGCAGCCTATCATCACGTCCTGCCGCAAACATCATACGCCTGGCAATATCGGCTTCAGCAATAGCGTTGACAGCATGCGGGCTCACTGACGTCGCCAGCACCGCATTAATGTCCAGTTCACTGATCATGCCAAATAGCAAAGCGTTGATCCCTGTAGTATCGGCATCGGTAAGTTCGGTTAAATTGCCTATCCCCATCATGATTTGAATATCAGGGTATTTTTTACGCAGCTTTTGATAACGTACTATTGAATTAGTTAAGCCAAAGTGTATGGGATCTAAAATTGCATCAGCAATAAAAGGTTTGCCTGCTTTCATACAAGCTTCAATCGCGCGATACAACGATGGCAGGCTATGGGGTTTGGCGGGAATTAAAATCGGTGTAGCAGCAACCTCATGCGCAATCCATAACGTCTTTTCCGTTAAACTGAGCAAATAATCTGCGCCCGCATGTCCCGCAGTCAGCAAATCATCAGTATTCAGTGAATCTACACTGACTTTAAAATCCAGTTGTTTTAATGCTGTTATTGCATCCGCCAGATGCGGAAACGGCACTGCAGGCAGACAACCCAAATCAATCACATTGGCACCCTGCATCTGGTATTGCACAGCTTTTTTTACAATATCCTCAACACCGAGGCTAGGCGCATCAACAATTTCAGCAAAAATCTGCACGCTATACTGATTTAAATCAGGGGTAACCCCCGCATGGCCGAAATATTGGGGTAAGTCTTTTAAATCCTCGGGTCCACGTTCAACAGGAACACCATACTGGGCCTCCAGTTGGGTTAAATCACCTCGGCACAGCCCTGGAATAATCACCTTATCTGCATCACCTGTCTGTTTAAGCCTGCGCGCAATTAAATCAGGCGTCATTAAAGCGGCTACTGATACCCCCATCTGCTCAATGCGGTATTTAAACGGCGGAGTTTTAGGGTTACTCTGCACCTCACTCAAGACTTTATTAAGGCTTTTCTCTGCAAGCTTACCGGTTAAAAAAAGGAGATTTTTAGTCATGGATTTGGATTAGGCAATTACTCGTAACCTAGCTTGAATACTCTCACTCAGGCGTTGCATATCATCCACAACCGTGGTCGCTTCAAATGCTTTAAGTTTATTAACATTATCCAGATCAATAACTCGCGGATAAACTTTAACCAGATTCTCGCGTGGAGCTTCCGACTCTAATTCTGGCGCAGTATCACAAGCAAATACGATGCTTGGTACACGTGTTTTTCCAGCCTGTGCATATAAGTTAGTGACAAGGCTATCAGAAAAGCCATAGGCCATCTTGGCGATGGTATTCGAAGTAGCCGGTGCTATTACCAGAGTATGATATTTACCATGATAAAACAGTTCGACAGGCACGCTGCTTGCGGTTTTATCCTGATATACACGGTGGCCGGTATTAATTAACTGTTCCTGAAATCCGTACTGTTGAATAATTTCGGCTGCTGCCTTGCTTAAAAACACGTCAACATTTTTTAGTGTTTCAAGAATAGCAAGTGACTCGCGCAAATAATGGCCGGAACCGGTAATGGCCCAAGCAAGACGTTGATTCATTTGATTACCAACTTTCGTACCAATACCACCACTGCTGATGGATATGTTTATAGAAATCTTCACCGCGTCTCGGTGGCGGAGTTTGCGGTGAATTTGCGAAACCGGCTCTATCCAATAAGCCATGCGATGAAGTCAGCACCCTCACCGTGCCGTCCGGCAGCAAGTCTGTAAATGTTACGCTATATAGCCCAACTTGCCGCGGTGGATGATTAAACTCAAATGCGAGATTCACATTACCGGAACGAACCTGCTCAGCATAATTGGAAAGTGCCTGTTCGCTTAAGGCAAAACGAGCAATAGAAAAAACTCCAAGCTGGGCTAATATTAATGGCAGGATAATAACAACAGGCTCAAATAACCAGTAGCATAAACTGTGTTGAATCTTCGCCCCGTCATGTCCTCTATTTCGTAATGAAACTACCAGGCGAACCAGCCATGTAGTACCCCAGATGAGTGCTACTGGTATTGCCACTAACGCAATTAAGACATTTGTGCCGGCATTACTAAATGCAGCTATGCAAAAAATAAGCCAGATGAAAGCTGCAAGCAACGTTAAGTGCGGTAATTTACTGCCCCTCTTACATTGCACCTTCATACACAAGTACTACATGCTAAACGGATGCTCAATCACTATAGTCTCGTCACGCTCGGGACCAGTAGAAACGATTGCAATCGGCACACCGCAAACGGCTTCCAAGCGCTTGAGATAGTTTTGTGCATTCTTCGGCAGGCCATCCCAGGTTTTCACGCCAAAAGTGCTTTCAGACCAGCCTGGTACAGTTTCATAAATAGGTTTGCAGCCTGCAACATCATCTGCGCCAACAGGCAATAGGTCGATTTTTTTACCGTCAAGCTCATAACCTACGCAGATATTGAGTGAGTCGATTCCATCCAGCACATCAAGTTTAGTAATACATAAACCTGTCAGGCCGTTAATCATCGCAGAACGGCGCAGTGCCGCAGCATCGAACCAGCCGCAGCGGCGTTTACGCTTAGTCACGGTACCGATTTCCTGGCCTTTGTTCGACATCTGGTAACCTGGTGTTCCTTGCGTTTCAATATCCAGTTCACTAGGGAAAGGGCCGCCGCCTACGCGTGTGGTATACGCCTTGGTAATGCCAAGTACATAGTGCAGCATATTAGCGCCAACGCCAGTACCGGCAGAGGCTTGGCCAGCAATACAGTTACTTGAGGTTACATAAGGATAAGTACCATGGTCGATATCCAGCAGGGTGCCTTGCGCGCCTTCAAACAGGAGGTTTTCGCCTCTGGCATTCGCAGCATAAATCTCGGCAGACACATCAGCGATCATGGGTTTTAGTGCCACAGCATGCTGCATACTTGCATCATACTGCTGATTGAAATCAACCGCTTTTGCACCAAGATAATTGGTCAAAACAAAGTTATGGTAATCCATCACTTCGCGCAGTTTTTCAGCAAAGCGCTCTGGATAAAATAAATCGTAAACACGTAAAGCACGGCGCGCCACTTTATCTTCGTAGGTTGGACCGATGCCTTTACCGGTTGTACCAATTTTTTTATCCGCACTGCGTTTCGCTTCACGCGCAATATCCACTGCCACATGATGGCTCAATATTAGCGGACAGCCCGGGCTTACTTTCAAGCGGCTCTTGACTTCCAAACCATCATTTTCGAGTGCAGCAATTTCACCCAGTAAATGGCCTGCATCAAGCACCACGCCATTGCCAATATAGCAATTAACGCCTGCCCGCACGACACCGGAAGGCACCAGGTTCAGTTTATAAACGCGTTGCGCATCAGCCTGCCCAACAACCAACGTATGCCCGGCATTATGGCCGCCCTGAAAACGCACCACGCCCTGTGCATGGTCGGTCAGCCAATCCACGATTTTACCTTTACCTTCATCGCCCCACTGCGTACCAATGACGACTACATTCTTTGCTGCTTTATTTGCCATAACGTTGACTTTTTTAATTGAGTGTTAATGTTTAAATTGTTTGATACGCTTATATTCTTGGCATATCTTATTGATTTTTATGATTTTACAATGTCTACTACATGCCAGCCGGAATTGTAATGCTCCAGTTTTTTATTGCAGTTCAGTTCTACCATATCTGATTTTGCACCGGCCAGTTCCTGCACCACAGCATGCCCCTCAGACCTTAAAGCATCAATTTTTGCAGTTAAGGCTTTATCATCTAAAGCCGGTGCAAAAATTGCCATTTCTGGTTGCGCAGGCGGCAAAGCCGTCACCACACCACGTAAATCCAGGCTAAATCCGGTTGCCGGACGGGCGCGTCCAAACGCCTGCCCTACTTCGTCATAACGGCCGCCTAATGCCAGCGGACCTTTGTAGCCTTGAGCATAGGCAGCAAACACAATACCGCTGTGGTAATGATACCCACGCAATTCGCTTAGATCGAAACTCACGGTTACACCTAAATCTTCCAAGCCGTCACTTGCCTGCGCTAAACTCACTAAAGCATTTTTTATAGCCGGAGTAGCAGGCAATAATTTTGCTGCCTTGGCAAGTATGGATTTATCGCCATTCAGTTCAGTTAAATGCAACAAAGCTTCGCGCGTTGTTTTATCCAATCCATTCGCCAGCACTGCCACAGCGGATTGATCTTTGCTTTGCAGCGCCGCATATAAATCTTGCTCAAGTTGCGGGTTGATTTGGCTTGATTCAATCAGGCTGCCAAATACATTCACATGACTAAAATCAAGATGTACCTGCTCAATACCAATTGCTTGCAATGCCTTGATGAGCAAACGCTGGATTTCAATGTCACTGGCCATGCCGGCATGCCCATACAACTCTGCGCCCAACTGCAATGGCTCACGAGTCCGTGCCAAGCCATCAGGCTTGGTACGCAGCACACTACCGGCATAACATAAGCGGGTAATGCCCTGATGATTTAACAAGTGTGCATCTATCCGCGCTGCCTGCGGTGTCATGTCCGCACGCACACCCATCAATCGCCCCGTCAACTGATCAACGACTTTAAAAGTAGCGATATCCAGATCATGCCCGACACCGGTAATCAGTGACTCCATGTACTCCAGCATCGGGGGAATAACATACTGATAGCCATGCACTTTAAACAAGTCCAATAAAGTGCGGCGCAGCGTTTCGATACGCGCGGCCTCTGCAGGCAAAACATCTTCTATATATTCCGGAAGCAACCAATTACGCATTTTTATCATCACTTTTTCATAAGTAATATTTTAGTTTTTATTACTTACTTAATAAAATTAATATCAAACCACCTACAATTGACACCAAACCAACAAAGCGCAGCTGTCCATCCTTAAGTTCCAACATACGCCTGAATGTGTCACGCCAAGCCTGCGGCACTAATAACGGCAAAATACCCTCAAGTATCAGCATTAAACCTAACGCCATTAATAATGTATGACTCACTAAAGTACCTGTTATTATTTTTTAGGGCTGCGCATATACTTGAAGAAATCCGAATTGGGATCCAGCACCATCACGTCACTCTTACTCTTAAAGCTGTTTTTGTAAGCCTCTTGACTACGGTAGAACGCATAGAACTCAGGATTGCGGCTATAGGACTGATTATAAATCTCTGCCGCCTTAGCATCGCCTTCACCTTTGGTTTTTTGCGCTTCACGATAGGCCTCGGCAATGATCACTTCGCGCTGCTTGTCGGCATCCGCGCGGATTTTTTCAGACGCTGCAGAGCCCTCTGAGCGAAGTTGATTAGCCAGACGTTTACGTTCAGCAATCATGCGGTCAAACACTGACTTGCTAATATCTTCTGAATAATCTACACGTTTCAAACGCACATCAACTACTTCAATACCCATTTGACGAGCTTCCAGATCGGCTTTTTTACGCAGGCTATCCATAACAGCGCCACGCTCACCTGCAATCACATCGTGCACGGTACGCTTACCAAACTCCGCACGCAAACCCGCATTAACAACTTTTGACAATCGATCTTCCGCAGCAGCCTCACCACCCTCTTTGATAGAAACATAGTACTTCTGTGGATCAACAATACGCCATTTCACAAATGAATCCACCATCATGTATTTGTTTTCACTGGTGATAAATTTGGCAGGTTGCTCCCAATCAAGCGTCAGGATGCGGTTATCAAAATACTTCAGGTTATCTACAAACGGTACTTTAAAATAAAGTCCCGGTGCTTTTTTAACCGCAACAATTTCGCCCAGGCGCTGTACTAATACATATTGTGTTTGATTCACTGTAAATGCTGAAACTGATAACAATCCCAGTACAACAAAAGCAACAATAAGAAGACTTTTTACATTTTTCATTATGATTCCTTATCTGCTTTCTCTATCACGGCTACGGAAAGCATCACGCGTACGGTCAGTGGCTGCCGGTTGATTTGCCGTGGCCGCCGCAGCTGAATCAGGTTGCGGATTGAGTGACTGCATTGACTGGGACTGCTGCACAGTTGCATTACCAGTCGCGTTAATGAGCTTATCCAAAGGCAGGTAAAGCAAACTGTTACCTGATTTTTGGTCCACAATCACTTTGCTTACACTGGACATGATTTGTTCTTGCGCATCCAGATACAAACGTTGGCGCGTGACTTCAGGTGCTTTGTTATACTGCGCCAAAATTTGATCGAAACGGCTGGAATTACCCCTTGCCTCGCTCTCGACTTTCAGCTTGTAACCTGCCGCCTCTGCCAGCAAACGCGAAGCCGTACCACGTGCTTTTGGAATCACATCATTGGCATAAGCCTGGCCTTCGTTAATTTGGCGCTGGTTATCCTGATTCGCGCGGTTTACATCCTCAAATGCCTCCTGCACCTGCTCAGGTGGCTGCGCACTTTGCAATGACACACTGATAATTTTCACACCGGTTTTATAGCTGTCCAGAATGGCTTGCATACGCTCGGAAGTATCAGCCAGGCCTTTCTGCAGCAGATCATCCAGTTTATTTTTACCCACAACTTCGCGAATCGCGGTTTCAGCGGCGGACATTACCGCCTCATCGGTTGAACGATTATTGAACAAATAATCTTTGGCATTCTTAAGGTTGTATTGCACGGCAAACTGCAGGTCAATGATGTTTTCATCTTCAGTCAGCATCAGCGCTTCCTTAGGCAACCTGGTTTTACCGCCGCTACCTTCTGCACTGCTTCTATAACCCACTTCAAGCCTGCGTACTTGTTCCATATTGACTACTTGAACGGTTTCAATCGGATAAGGTAAATGCCAACGTGGTCCTGGTTCCGTCGTTTCATCAGCCACCTTGCCAAAGCGCTGCACTACACCGAGCGAACCTTGATCCACAATATAAAAACCTGTGCCGAGCCATATAAGCCCGACAAGTGCAACGATCGGGAATATAGGAAAGTTAACATTGCTAGCCTGCGGACGACTGGATTGAGGGTTAGACTGATTGCCACCGCCTTTGCCGAACAAGGTGTTGATTTTACGGCTTAAATCGCGCATAACCTCATCCAGATCTGGCGGACCTTCATTATTCTGTGCTCTCCAACCAGGAAATTTAATCATTCGTCACTCCAAAAAACATTTGTTAAATATCATCAAACAGTTAAGTACTATCAAACTGACGGCTTAAAAATCCAACATAAGCTCAAACAACCTGCATCAGGAGTAAGCACTTTCTTCTGTACTTTGCTTTTGTAAATACTGGTAATGTTCTGCCATGGCTAATCTTAGCAAATCCATGCCCTCTCCAGTTTTGGCGGACACATGCAATGTCGTAATTCTACCATATTCGTCACGCGCAACGGCAGGCTCTAGGCCCACCCGGTCTATCTGGTTATGCACCAGAATCTGCGGCACTTTGGCAGCGCCAATTTCCAGCAGCACCTTGTTTACCTGTGCGATCTGCTCATCACGATTACTGCTCGCAGTATCAACAATATGCAATAGTAAATCTGCCTGGGCAGCTTCTTCCAGCGTGGCACCAAATGCCTCAACCAGCGCATGCGGTAAATGTTTAATAAAACCGACCGTGTCAGAAATCACCACCGCGCCGCAATCCGGAATGTAAATCTTGTGCGTTGTGGTATCCAGGGTTGCAAACAACTGGTCTGCCGCGTAGATATTGGCTTTGGTAAGCCGGTTAAAGATAGTGGATTTACCGGCATTGGTATATCCGACCAAGGATACCGTCATTACATTAGAGCGCTTACGGGCACGACGCTGCATACCACGCTGAGCCTTTAGCTTTTGAAGCTTCTCACGCAACTGTTTGACACGTACCCGCAGCATACGGCGGTCCAGTTCCAACTGCGTTTCTCCCGGCCCTCCACGTACGCCGATACCGCCTTTTTGACGTTCCAGATGGGTCCAGCCCCTGACCAGCCTCGTAGAGAGATGCTCCAACTGCGCCAACTCGACCTGTAATTTACCTTCATGGCTCTGTGCGCGCTGGCTGAATATATCAAGAATAAGGCCAGTTCTATCCACCACGCGAGCTTGCAATAGCCGCTCTAAATTGCGCTGCTGCGAGGGCGTGAGATCATGATTGAACACTGCGATATTGGACTCGCTTGCCTGCATCATCTGCAACAGTTCATCAGCCTTACCGCTGCCAATAAAAAGTTTAGCATCAGGAGCTGAGCGCTTCCCCTCGACCGTGCCAAGTACAGCCAAACCGGCGCTCAAGCTAAGCTGACGAAGTTCGTCCAGGCTCTCCTGATAATCACTTTCACCAAAATCCACACTTACCAGAATGGCAGCTTCACCGCCACTTGGTCTTTCAAACAAATCTTTCAATGCTTAATCATCACCTTCCGGCAAACCGATGCTTACCGCACGTGCCGGTACAATCGTAGAAATAGCATGCTTATAAACCATTTGAGTCACGGTATTCTTGAGCAGAATGACGTACTGATCAAATGAATCAACCTGGCCTTGTAGTTTGATGCCATTAACGAGATAGATGGAAACTGCGACGTGTTCTTTGCGTAATGCATTAAGAAATGGGTCTTGTAACATTTGCCCTTTTTGATTCATGATGTCTCCTATTGTTTGGAGTTAAATAAAATTTACTACAGCCAACATGGCAATACTACTCTCGTTGAGATTAAGAACAACGTAATTCGTTCTATTTTTACTTAAATTAATATTTAGCCTCGTTAATTCTTGCCAAGGTCTCATCCTTACCTAACAAAGCCATTACCTGATCAATACTAGGCGATTGTGCGATACCTGTTAACAGAACACGCAGCGGCATTGCCACCTTGGGAAATTTCAACTGGTACTGCGTGACAACCTCGTTAATGGCATGATGAATCGCTTCCGCTTGCCAATCAACCGCACTCAAAAGTTCAGTAAGTTTGGCCATCGCAGGTTTAATATCGGCTGTGAGATGTTTTTCAGCTGCCGCTTGGTCTATTACCGGCTTTTGATAAAAATAGGCAATGCCGGCAGCAAGTTCATTGAGTGTATTTACGCGCTCTTTGTACAAATCGATCACCGCTGACAAGCTTGGCTGTGTACTAACCGCCACATTCAGCTTAGCCAGACGCTCAGTAATATCTTTCACGAGATAATCATTGCTAGCCAGTTTTATATAATGCGCATTCAGCCATTTAAGTTTTTCAGTATTGAATTGTGCAGCTGAAGGCGTGATGTGGTCCAGATCAAACCATTCGCAGAATTGCTGCATACTGAATATCTCATCATCACCATGGCTCCAGCCAAGCCGTGCCAGATAATTCAGCACTGCTTCAGGCAGATAACCATCCTCATGGTACTGCATCACACTCACTGCACCGTGACGTTTAGACAATTTCTGCCCATCATCACCCAAGATCATGGACAAATGGGCATACTGTGGAATAGTTGCGCCCAATGCTTTTAGCATGTTGATCTGACGCGGGGTATTATTCACATGGTCGTCTCCGCGAATCACTTGCGTAATACCCATCTCCCAATCATCTACTACCACACAGAAATTATAGGTTGGCGTGCCATCCGCGCGAGCAATAATCAAATCATCCAACTCCTGATTGGCAATACTGATTTCGCCTTTAACCAGATCGTTCCAAACAACATGACCGTCTTTAGGATTTTTAAAGCGGATTACCGGAGGAACATCCTTTGGCGGCACAGGCAGAACCTTACCCTCTTCAGGGCGCCAGCGCCCATCATAACGAGGCTTCAAACCTTGCTGCATCTGACTTTCGCGCAAGGCGTCCAACTCCTCTTTTGTGCAATAGCAATAGTAAGCGGTACCGTCTTTTAGCATCTTTTGAATCACTTCTTTATAGCGATCCATACGCTGCATCTGGTAGAAAGGGCCCTCGTCATGATGCAGTCCCAACCATTCCATGCCGTCCAATATCGCCTGCACTGCCTCCGGTGTACTGCGTGCGACATCGGTATCTTCAATGCGCAAAATGAATTTACCGCCATGCTTTTTAGCAAAAGCCCATGAAAACAATGCGGTACGCGCACCGCCAATGTGAAGAAATCCAGTAGGACTAGGTGCAAAACGTGTACGAACAATCATATTCAACAAAACTTAACCATAATATTAACAACGCGTATTTTATCATGGCGCGGTACCCCTCATAAAAATAAAGCAGTTTTAACGCACTTAATTTTTTTACAAAAAAATTCAAATCAACACTTGGCATGCTAATTGCCTGATTAATAGCATAAACAAATTAAGTTAAGCAATTAATGAAATTTTTGCACAAATTATTTAATCACGCTTTAACAGCAAAAGATAAAGTATCTTTGGCTTGGATAAGTGATTTAGATGGGATGGATGACATTTCAGCTATTGAGTTTTCTACGCAAAAAATAAATAATGATTTTAAAAAAAACGTTTTCCAGGACGAATCTAATTTCGAAGCATTGTTTTGTATCGACGAAAAAACACACAGCATTGTCGAAAGAATCACAGCGCATTTCATCAACATTGAAAATATGAGCGTAGAGCTTGAAGTACGTATTTCTAATGTAGTGTTTTTATATCATCGACAATTGTTTTTAATCTACTTTGCGTTAATGGAAAATTTTGCGCAAATACATAAACAATCACTGCATATTTTCCTGGCACGCGCCATCAGAAACGCCACACAAATGATTAAATGGCGTTACTACAACTATCAGAGTGCACCGGCTAACGTTTGGCTGCAAATATCCCAACTTTACAAAATTGCAGAACAACAATCCCTGCTAAACGCAAAAATACAATCTTATTCAGATCAAGAGCCCGTCTCATTATCAACTGCATACATTCACGCCTGCATGCTGGGTACGCTCGAAAGCACCAGCTTAAAATGCCAGCAAATCGAACTCGCCAGCCAAATATTACTGGCATGGACGACAAAAATGACCATCGATGCAGTTTACGATACCGGGCAGCACCTGTTTTATGTAGACACTTCCAGCAATAGTCCTGCCAAACGCATTAGAAACTTCATGCCTGCCGACTCATATCGCTACTGGGGGTTTGAAAGTGTAAATTCAAAAATTGAACTATGTATGTCACTGATTGAATATAACATTTCACCGAAACAACCGCAGATGAAAGAGTTTATTAGTAATAAACTTGCTTTAACAACTATCGAAGTACTCAAAGCTGAATGGTCCCATGTTGATTACAAACGCCAACGCAGATTCGAGGAGCGCTCAAAAAATCTGGTTTCAGCCAATGTAACTTACGGCTTTAAAGACATTTGTAACCAATTTAAACAGTACGAAAACATGAAAGCGCGACGCGGTGAACATACTAACCAAGACGGGAAGCCCTTTGAGGAACGACTGGCGGCACATAGCGTAGCTAAAAATACGCCTAATGTCGTCTATATGAATGCAAGCACAACCAACTCTAAAATTATTGATCAATCAAACCGGAGCCTTGGCCTGCGTGTCATTAGGCAAGTGCATGAAGTGAATCTGGGCATGATAGTCGGCATTTCCACGAAAGACCAAAAATACAGTATTAAATTTGGCCTTATTCGCAGTGTTAGATCACTTGGCAGTAATCAGTTACATATTGGTGTTGAATTGTTAAGCAATCTCGGCTTTTGCGTAACTCTTGAAAATACCGGCTTGGCATCAGGATTGGCTAACAATAATAGCCAGTTCAGTATTAATAACAATTCTTTTGCCAACACATCTTTCGACAACTCCGGCAACTTTATAAATAGTAGTTTTGATGACGTCCCAGAAAATTTCAGCGGTTTATACTTACCAAAAGAACAATCCCTTTCTACGCAAGAAACGCTGATCATCCCTAAGCTTCAATACAATAAAAACGATATTTTTAAAGCCAATCTTCTAGGTGAGGATGTCTTGATAAGATTTACAAAATCTTTCGAGAGTGATGCAAATTGGGTGCGCGTTACATTTACGACCGAAATCAATAAATAATCATCGCACCGCAATCAACATACCTTTACTATTTGTTAATACCAACCTGTTGACCGGCACTTGCTTGCCATCCACCGCCTAGCGCTTTAAATAAATCAACGCTCGCAATGAGCCGGGCCTGGCGACTCTGTACAAAAGCCAATCCAGAATCGTTATAGGCACGCTGTGCCTCCAGCACATCTATATAAGCTGAATAGCCTGACTGATAACGATTTTCAGCAATTTCCAATGCTTTCTTCGCAGCTTCCTGGCTCTTGAACAACGCGGCTTCGCGCTCTGTATATTGCCGCAGGCTCACCAAGGCATCATTCACCTCCCTGAACGCGCCCTGGATAGCCCCTTCATAACTGGCTAACGTTTGTTTCTGTTTAGCACTGGCCTGATCCACTCTCGCATTGAGTTTGCCAGCATCAAAAATCGGCAAGTTCAAACTGACACCGCCGGTCCAGATACGGGCTGCTGATTTCAATACGTCGCCCAGATCCATGCTCTCACCGCCAAGATTTGCAGTAAGAGATATGGTCGGGTACAAGGCTGCTTTAGCCACGCCAATATTGGCATTCGCAGCCACCATCAGTTCTTCTGCCTGCCTTATGTCTGGCCTGGCCTCCAATAAGCTTGAAGGCAAACCGGCCGGCGGCGTTGGCGGGATTGGCAACGCATTAATATCCGCTGCTGCCGCTTTCAAACCGGTAACCGCTAAATTCAAATCGCCGGTTAATACAGCCAGCTGATGCAGGCTTAGCGATTTTAAACGGTTTAAATCGGAGATTTGCGCGCTCAGATTGGCACTTGCCACCTCGGCTTGATGCACATCCAGTGCAGATGCGACACCACCTTCCAATCGACGCTTGGTCAAGGCCAGACTTGCATCGCGGCTTTTTAAGTTATCCTGTGCGATTACAATTTGTGACTCCAGACTACGCAATGTCAAATAGTTGCTCGCCACCAAACCGGTTAAAGACAAGGCAACAGTGTCTTTAGCATAACGGCTGGACAAAGCCTGCGCTCTTGCCGATTCTTTTGCCCGGCGTAATTTACCCCAGAAATCCAACTCAAAAACCGTTCCAAGCTGGATATTGTAATTATCACGAGGATTGTTCCCGAACGGCGTATTAGCGCCTGCCTCAGTAATACGGGAACGTTTGGCCCCGGCGTTCAAATCAATTTGCGGGAATAAAGCAGCACCAGATTCTCGCAATACTGCATCCGCCTCTTCAATGCGTGCAACTGCCAGCTTGACGTCTTTATTATTTTGCAGCGCCTTGGCTACTAAATCATTCAAGACTTCATCCTGGTACAAAGTCCACCAGTTATTTGCAATTTGACTATCTGCAATATTTTGCTGGCCAGTTTCAACGTATTGAGCAGGCACCTCAACTTTAGGCCGGGAGTAATCCGGCCAAACCCACGTTGACTGACATCCTGTCAGGAATAATGCGGCCACCACAACGTAAACTGGTTTGATGACATTTAAATTTCCATACTGCATCATACCGTTCCTTTTTCATTTATCTCTGTAGAAGTAACTGCTGACCCTATATCGTCCGCAGGTAATTCATGATGCTTCCTATGTACATTCTTATTACTCAACCAGGTAAAGAACATAGGAATAAAAATTGTTGCAACAAAAGTAGCCAGCAACATGCCACCCAGCACGCCCGTACCCATAGACCGTCTTGCCGCAGCACCTGCACCCGATGCGATAGCCAGCGGAACAATCCCCAGCACAAATGCCATCGAAGTCATGACAATCGGTCTAAAACGTAAACGTGCCGCCTCGAGTGCCGCTTCTAAAATAGGCATACCTTCTTCCATTTTCTGACTGGCGAACTCCACAATCAAAATCGCATTTTTTGCTGCCAGGCCAACCAAGGTAATTAAGCCGATCTGGAAGTAAATATCATTAGGCATGCCACGCACCAATACAGATAACAAGGCACCTGCCAGCGCAAATGGAACCGCCATAATCACAGCCAGTGGCAATGCCCAGGTTTCAAACTGCGCAGCCAAAATCAGGAACACCATAATGATGGCAAAGGCAAAGGCGAATACTGCTGCCGAACCAGTGCGTTTTTCCTGATAAGCCTGGCCAGTCCATGCAATTTGGTAGTTATCAGGCAAGTTTTCTGCAGCAATTTTCTCAACCATTTTAATAGCATCACCCGAACTGACACCAGGGGCACCTTTACCCAGAATTTTTGCCGACAACAAGCCGTTATAACGCTCCAACTGCTCGGCGCCTACAATAGAGCTAACTTTGCTTAGCGCAGACAAAGGCACCATTTGACCACTGTTGGAGCGCACGTAAACTTTACCCAAGTCTTCAGCCTTCATACGATAAGCAGCCTCAGCCTGCAACTGCACCCTGTAAGTACGGCCTGATTTATTAAAATCATTCACGTAAAGCGAACCCATCGTGCTTTGCAATGTATCGTAAATGCTTGCCACAGGTACACCCTGCGAAATTGCTTTTGCTTCATCCACTTCAACAAATAACTGCGGCACTGTCGGGCGGAAAAACGTATTGAGCTCGGCCAGGCGCGGCTCATTCTTTAAAGCACCAATGAAGTTGTTTACCACTGCAGCAAGGTTCGCAGGATTGGTATCACTGCGGCTTTGCACATACAGCTCAAAGCCACCTGCGCTACCTAAACCACGAATAGCCGGAGGATTAAAAGCAATCGCTATACCATCGGGCTGTTGCATACCAATACCAAACAATTTTTTAACAATATCGTCTGCAGTAGTCTTGCGCTCGTCCCAGTCTTTTAAACGCACAAACATGGTTGCCGCACTGGTTTTGTTGCCGCCACCAATCAAGTCAAATCCATTCACGGCAAATTCATGCGCCACTGCAGAATCTTTCGCAATCGCGGTACGCACATTTTCAGTCGTTTTACTGGTGCGACTCAAAGTAGCACCATCGGGCATAATGACAGCGGAAATTACATAACCCTGATCTTCCGCGGGCACGAAACTGCCAGGGACTATCTTCAGCAGAACAACTACCAGAGCTATGATTACAGCAAACACCACCGTGCCAATAATTCTATGGTGCAGGGTGAGATTAACCACCTTGGTATAAAAATGCGTAAATTGCCCAAAGCGATTGTTAAACCTGACGAAGACAGGAGATTTAACGTGTCCTGACTTCAATAGCACCGCACATAATGCAGGCGTTAAAGTTAGTGCGACAATGCCGGAAATCACCACGGCCACAGCCACAGTAACCGCAAATTGACGGTACATTTCACCAGCAATACCACCCAGGAATGCTACCGGTATAAACACGGCACACAACACCAGCACAATCGCCACGACCGCAGCAGAAACCTGCTCCATGGACTTAACCGCAGCCATTATGGGAGACAGTTTTTCTTCATCCATCAACCGCTCAATGTTTTCCAGCACTACAATCGCATCGTCCACCACAATACCGATAGACAGCACCATGGCAAATAAAGTGAGCGTATTGATCGAGAAGCCGAATATCCACAAACCGGCAAATGTACCGACTAGTGAAATTGGCACTGCAATCAAAGGAATCAAGGTTGCGCGCCAGCTTTGCAGGAATAGAAACACCACCAGCACAACCAGCACCATGGCCTCACCCAGGGTTTTCAATACCTCACCAATCGAGGCCTTAACGAAATCGCTGGTGTCATATGGAACTTCCCAATCCACGCCTGCTGGAAATCGTTGCTTCAACTCCGCCATTTTTTCTTTAACGGCATTTGCAGTATCCAGCGCATTGGCGCCGGTTTGCAGAAAGATAGGTATAGCAACACCAGGTTTACCATCAAGATAACTGCGAACGTTATAACTTTGTGAGCCCAGTTCTATACGTGCAACATCTTTTAAATAAAGTACACCGCGTGGACCATCTGCGCGAATAATAATATTACCGAACTCGGCAGGGTCGATTAAGCGACCTTTTGCGGTAACTGTATAAACCAGCTGCTGATCGGACGGCGATGGTTCCTGACCGATTTTACCGGCAGCATACTGGGCATTCTGTATGCGGATTGCATTGGCTATATCGGTAGTTGTCACGCCTAATTGCGCCATACGATCCGGACGCAGCCAAATCCGCATTGAGTAATCCTGCGCACCGAAGATTACCGCGTCACCTACACCTTTAACGCGCTTTAATTCATCCAGTACATTTAGCGTACCGTAATTACTTACAAATAACGGATCATATTTCTTTTGCTTATCCGTCAGCATCACCACGAGCAGAATATCGTTTGAGCGTTTCTGCACCACGATACCTGTACGACGCACCTCATCCGGCAAACGCGGTAAAGCAATATTCACGCGATTACTTACGTTAAATGTCGCTTGATTAACGTCTGTACCAATTTCAAAAGTAGCGGTAATAGTCAAAGTACCGCTTGAATCGGCACTGGAGTTAAAGTAAAGCAAACCTTCTACACCGCTCAACTGCTCCTCAATAGGTGCCGCAACAGTTTTTGAAAGCGTATCCGCACTGGCGCCCGGATAAGTGGCCGTAATCAGCACCGTAGGCGGAGCGATCTGCGGATATTGTGCAATTGGCAACTTCATAGCCGCGGCCAAACCTGCCAATACAATAATGATTGACAATACACTGGCAAAAATAGGCCGTGTAATAAAAAATTTACTCATTTGAATTCTCGCTCAAGTCTTGATCTTTAATATTATTAGCAGACTTACTTTGCAAATTACGCTACAGGTTTAGATGCTGCCTTTGGCGTCGCGTCTGGCATTGGCGCCTCCCCTGCCGGGTGAGGTAATATGGCGGCACCTGGGCGTATCTTGATAATATTGTCTACAATCACCTTATCACCCACCTCTAAGCCGCTTAACACTACCCAATCCTTGCCCACCCAGTTTCCTGCCACAATAGGCCTGATGGCAGCCTCATTTTTATCATTAGCAACATATACAAACTTGCCCTGATCATTGGCAATAACAGCAGTTTGCGGCACCACAAAAACGCCATCTTTTTTCCCTGTGATTACACGGATACGCACGAACTGGCCTGGCAGCAGCCGCTTATCCGCATTTTCAAAAACAGCGCGTAATTGTTGTGTGCCCAGCTCCGGATCAATACTACTTGCTGCAAAGTTCATCTGTCCTTTTTTGGCGTACTCTTCGCCGCTTGGAAGAATCAACCTCACCTCTTTAACATTCGCTTGTGTTAAAGGCCCGCCCAATTGTGCCAACTCATTATCAGACAAACTAAAGCGCACCCATATCGGGGTGATTTGGTTGACTTTTGTCAATAAACTGGTATTTGCGCTCACCAACGCGCCTTCGGATAATTCAAACCGTCCCGCAATACCTGTTAGCGGTGATGTCACGGTGGTATAAGACAGATTCAACTCGGCTTCACGGACTGCAGCTTCATATTGTGCCAACCCTGCGCGAGCTAACGCATTATCAGAAGATGCATTGTCAGCTTCGCGCTGGCTAATGGACTGTGTTGCAACTAACCCTTGCAAACGCAGGGCTTCGCGCTGTGCTTGTTCCAGCCTGGCTTTTTGTTGAGCCAATTGCGCCTTGGCATTAGACAGTGCAATCTGGAACGGCACGGGATCAATCAAGAACATGGCCTGCCCCGCCTTGACGGCTGCGCCTTCCTCAAATAGTTTTTTAAGCAAGATGCCACCTACACGCGGACGTATTTCAACCTCTTTAGCACCTTCAGTCTGCGCAACCGCTTCAGCACTGATGGGCACACTGGTAGGTTGCAATGTAATCACACTTACCGGCATTGCAGGCATGCCACCACCTGCTTTAGCTGGATCTTCTTTTTTACCGCAACCTATCAGTGTGGCGCTTGCTACTAAAGTAATGCTCAACAGTATTGTATTTAATGCAAACACTGAACTTTTAACATGTGCAACCCTCGTACTATTTTGCCTTTGATTCTGCCGACCCGTTTTGAACGCCATTGATAACTCCAAGCTTATCTACACATAACTTATTAATTATGTTGTGTTTTTATTAAAATTTTGACCAATTAAGACTTGCTTACATACATTTTTGTATGTATATTATATACAAGCAAGGATGTATGTAAATATTTATTTACTAAAATATCACTTTAAATTATTTCAAACAATTTAGCAGGAAAATCGAATGGTCAGAAAAACCAAAGAAGATGCGGAACTTACCCGACAGCGTATTGTAGACGCTGCACGTGCTGTATTTCTCAAACGAGGTGTTAGTAAATCCACACTGGAACATATTGCTGCAGAAGCAAAAGTAACCCGCGGCGCAGTATATTGGCATTTTGAAAATAAAGCCGAAATTTTTCATGCCATCCGGGAGCAGGTTTTCCTACCGCTCATTGACCGAATAGACGACGACCTGGCACTCGCGGTAAAAAGCACGGAAAATCCACTGGATAAAATTGAGGCTAGCTTATGTAATACCATCAACGACCTCTCTGAAAACGTTGAGATGCGCGAAATTTACGAAATCATGATGATCAAGTGTGAATATGTAGACGAATTTGCAACGGTCCTTTATCAAATACTCAACAATTGCTCATGCCTCGTCGAAAAACTGGAAATCTCATACCAACGTGCGCAAACACAAAACCTTTTAGCAACTTCACTCAGCCCACACGCATTGGCTCTGGATACACATCTGTTTTTTGGTGGTTTATTACATATGTGGATAAAAGATGCTGATGGCAGCAAATTCCGTTTTCAAGCAATAGATCTAATCAAGTCACATATCCAATTACGTAGAAAACAATAACCCGATCAGCAAAAGACTTGTTATTCGGTGGTGGTAGCGCTAACATACGCAGGAATTAGGGTTAGGAGGCGTTGTGATACATACTGGCGAGATTTACGGTAAGCAAACCGCAAACAAATTCGTGATGTACAACGTGCTAAAAGTAAGCAAACAGGTTGTCACCCTGCAGAACATTGACAACCCACTCAGCCTGTTTGAAACTACAGAACAGAAACTAGCCAGCTCCGGCTACGTACGCATCAGCCAGACACCGTTTATCGACTTAACCTCAACCTCAGCTAAGCGTCGCAAAGCTGCGCGAAAACCGACACGCTGCCCGCTGACCTTCGACTTCCTGGAAGAGCGTGCTGACAGCGAACGTCCGGCACCGATAATGCCTGATTTATTCAACGCCTGATCTGCTTCAAGTAGGTAAGAACCTATCTTGAAGCTTTACCTCTAACACTGTAACCAATACTTAAATTAATTTCTTGGCGGCCCGCCGCGCAAATCGTGACCATCCGCGCTATAAATTTCCACTTCAACAAAGTCGCCGGGGTTCAACCCTTCGGCATCTTCTAAATATACGACCCCATCAATCTCAGGCGCATCAGCCTTGGTACGGCCAATTGCTTCAATATTACCCTCTACATCCGCCACAATTTCATCAACCAGAACGGTCTGGATACTGCCAATTTTGGCGTGCAGTTTGGCCGCACTGATACGTTCCTGCACTTCCATGAAGCGGCTTAAGCGCTCCTGCTTGACTTCTTCCGGCACCTGGTCTGGTAAGGCATTCGCTGCCGCGCCATCGACTGCAGAATACGCAAAGCAGCCCACACGGTCTAACTGCGCTTCTTCCAAAAAGTCGAGCAGCATCCGGAAGTCATCTTCGGTTTCACCCGGGAAACCGGCAATAAAAGTACTGCGCACCGTGATATCAGGACAAATCTCACGCCAGGCTTTAATGCGTGCAAGATTATTCTCGCTGCTTGCCGGGCGTTTCATGGCTTTAAGAATGCGCGGGCTTGCATGCTGGAACGGCACATCCAGGTACGGTAAAATCAAGCCATCCGCCATCAGCGGTATTACTTCATCCACATGCGGGTATGGGTATACATAATGCAGCCTCGTCCAAACGCCAAGTTCACTCAAAGCTTTAGTGAGTTCAGTCATACGCGTTTTAACCGGGCGGCCATTCCAGAAACCCGAGCGATATTTCACATCCACGCCATAAGCAGAAGTATCTTGCGAAATCACTAAAATCTCGCTTACACCTGCATTCACCAGATTCTCCGCCTCATTCAGCACCTCACCTATCGGACGACTCACCAGGTCGCCACGCAGACTAGGGATGATGCAGAAACTGCAGCGGTGATTACAGCCTTCCGATATTTTAAGATAGGCATAATGCTTGGGCGTTAACCGTACGCCCTGCGGCGGTACCAAATCAACAAAAGGCTCATGCGGCTTAGGCAAGTTGGCATGAACTGCTGTCATGACTTCTTCTAGCGCATGCGGTCCGGTAACCGCCAATACGCTAGGGTGTGCAGCTTCTACCACACCGGCTTTAGCACCCAGACACCCTGTGACAATCACTTTGCCATTTTTACTGATAGCCTCGCCAATCGCATCCAGCGATTCTTCTACCGCGCTATCAATAAAGCCGCAGGTGTTTACCACCACTAAATCCGCTTCATCATAACTGCCTGAAATTTCATAGCCTTCGGCGCGCAACTGCGTAAGAATACGCTCTGCATCAGAACCCGCTTTGGGACAGCCTAGTGAAACAAAGCCGACTTTGGGGGTAGTATTTCTAGTTGTCATTTTAATCGTCATAAAAACCTAATAAAGCTTAAAAAAATGTATATTATTGCGTCATGTATATAGTTGCTATAGCTTGGATGTATGTTGTTATCTTAATGGCCGCCACTGAAAAGTCCGTTACCGCCGGCTTGCTGACTTTTATATTCTATGGCCTGTTACCCTGCGCCTTGTTTTTATGGATTCTTGGTGTAAAGCATCGACGTCATTACAAAAACAGACAATTACTCGAGCAGGATGTGCGCAAGCCAGATAGTGGAAATACCCAGACTGATGAGTAACACCTGACCCACTGTAGCCTTTAATTCGGTACGCTTATGCAAGCTAGGAATCAGATCAGCCACAGCCACATACAGCATGCTTGCCGCAGCCAAACCTAAAATATAGGGTATCCAGCTCATCACAAACTGCAATGCAAAATATGCAATTAAGCCGCCTATCAAAGTTGCTAGACTTGAAACCAGGTTAAAAATAAACGCCTGTTTTTTGCTATACCCTGAGTGCAACAGAATCAAGAAATCACCGACCTCTTGCGGAATTTCATGCGAAATAATCGCTAATGCCGTCACCACGCCAAGTTTCACATCGACTAAAAATGCGGCGGCAATTAAAACACCATCAACAAAGTTATGGAAGGTGTCACCTATCATGATCATCATACCGCTACGGCCGCTATCGTGGTCGTGAACATGTGGGTGACTTTGCATGATAGAAGGAGCATGTGATGTCACCGCTCTAAATTTAGCCCCACCCGTTTGGGACGCCTGCTGCTGCATTTGTGGACAATTTTCTTCATTGTGAATCGCATGCACTTCGCAATGGTCACCATGACAATGGCGCCAAATAACCAGTTTTTCCAATACGAAGAACAGTAACAAGCCAAGCAACAGGGTCGCAGAAATGCTTTCCACACTGACTGCCTCTTGAAACGCGTGCGGCAAAATCTCTAAAAATACCGCACCGAGCATTGCGCCAATCGCATAACTGACCAGCATGGGAATCCAGGCCGTGCGTAAGTTAAGTGCAAATACGGCAGCCAAGGAAACGCTCAATATGCCTCCAGCAAAGCTGGAAACAATAATCCAAACTAAAATGGAAAAATCGGGGATTGTCATGCGACACTTAGAATAAAAAATAATTACCGCTATTATAACTTAGCTAAGTTGTTAATTAGCTAAGTTGTTAATAGCCGACTAGGCCATCATTTAGAAACAGGTTCTAGCCAAATCATTGTCGCCATGCGTCCGGTGACGTTGTCGCGCCTGAATGAAAAAAATCGGACTTCATCCGTGTAAGTACAGAAGTCTTCATTCACCCCAGCACCGTAAATTCCTGTCACACCCTGCGCATTTAAACGTTGTTTTGCGATCAAATACATATTGCATAGCCATTTATTCCCTTGCGGTTTAAACGCCAATGCAGCCTGACTATCTTTTGCGATAAACTGTTCGCGTACATCATCACCCACCTCAAACGCATCAGGGCCGATTGCAGGTCCAAGCCAGGCTAAAATCTCGCTCGCCGGCACCTGCATTTTAGTAATCGCCGCTTCAATCACGCCATCGCACAAACCCCGCCAGCCTGCGTGGGCAGCCGCAACTACAGTGCCTTTTTTATCACAAAGCAATACCGGCAAGCAGTCTGCGGTCATGGTCACACAAACAACATTTGGTTTATTGGTAAAGGCTGCGTCAGCATTTTCCAGACAACCGCTTGTGGCGGCATCAATCACATCAATACCGTGCACTTGATTGACCCATACTGGCTCACTGGGTAAATATGGGCTCAGTAATTGACGGTTTTTCGCCACTGCAATCGGGTCATCATTAACGTGCGTACCCAAGTTGAGACTTACATAAGGCACCACACTTACCCCACCGGTACGCGTAGTCTGCAAGGCTTTTACATTTGCAGGAGCTGGCCAGTTTGGTGTAATAAAATCAAGTTTACCTGTCATCATCCAAGCCCTTCTTAACATTCAAATTCAAACGTCATCTTCCGGCTCTATATCCCCATCATCTGCTTCAATATCGTCAAACTCTTCACCATCCTCATCATACTCATAATCTTCATCGGCGAGATACGGTTCCATGCTCAACTCAAACTCTTCTTCGTCTTCCCGCACATCTTCATGGCGCATGGCCTCCAGCAACACTTTCATATCGTCAGCCAATTCAATTTGCCACTCAACAAACTCATTGGTAGCCGGATGAATCAAGCCTAATTTGATTGCGTGTAATGCCTGACGTTTGAAATTACTCACCGCATCACGCAGCGTTTGTGTCATCGCGCGAATCGGCACTATGCCGCGATAACCATACACAGGGTCGCCAACCAATGGCGCTTTCAGGAACTGCATATGAACGCGAATTTGATGTGTGCGGCCAGTTTCCAGATTGCAGCGCAAATAGGTTTGCACTGAGAAACGCTCCAGTATTTCATAACGCGTGACCGCTGGTTTACCCATGCGGTTAATCGCCATCTTGGTGCGAGACCTGGGGTCACGTCCTATCGGCTGGTCAACCACGCCATTGCGCCACAACTGCCCCCACACGATGGCGCGATATTCACGTTTTACCGTACGCGCCTGCAACTGTCGCACCAGATGCGTTTGCGCATTCAGGGTTTTAGCCACAACCAGCAAGCCGCTGGTATCTTTATCCAGACGGTGCACAATCCCCGCGCGCGGCACATCATGTAACTGCGGCGCATGAAATAGCAAGGCATTGAGCAAGGTCCCCTCCCAATTGCCTGCGGCCGGATGCACCACCATGCCCGCCGGTTTATTGATTACCAGGATATGATCATCTTCATACACAATATCGAGTGGAATGTCCTGCGCTTTAAACGCATGAAGCTCCGGCTTAGCCTGCACCTCGACCACCACGCGTTCCCCACCCCAAACTTTAGTCTTGGCAGTGCTGGGTTTTTCGTCTACAGTGACCAGCCCATCTTTAATCCAAGCCTGCAAGCGTGAACGTGAGTGTTCCGGCAATAGACGTTGCAAAGCAACATCCAGACGCAAACCGCCCAAATCGTGAGGAATAGTAAGCGCAAGTAGTGAATTGCTAAGAGATTGTGGAGTAGTGTCTGTCATCGGTTATAATTATTGCAAATTCTTAAAGGTGGTTTTGGCATGAAGTATATCTTAATTTTAACGTTTACCTTGTTACTCAATGCATGCGCTATTTTTGGCGACCCAACTGAGGTTGACGACACCAAAGGTCTGTCTGCTGAGCGCATCTATCAAATGGGTGCCGAAAAAATGACAGATAAAGATTACGACAAAGCCATCGTCTATTTCCAGAAACTCGAATCACGCTATCCGCATGGCCGCTTTGCCACACAGGCACAGCTTGAAACAGCCTATGCACACTATAAAAAACAGGATCCTGTATTAGCGGTGGCAGCTGCAGACCGTTTTATTAAATTGCACCCCAATCATCCCAATGTTGATTATGCCTATTACCTGAAAGGGTTATCTATTTTCAACGAACGCGGCATTATTGAAAAGCTTTCAAAACAGCAGATCAGTGATCGCGACCCTCGTGCTTTGCGTGATTCCTTTATGACATTCAAGGATCTCGTTACCCGTTATCCAAATAGTCGCTACGCCAAGGATGCTACACAGCGCATGGTATATCTGGCCAACAGCTTGGCCGAACATGAACTGCATGTAGCACGCTATTACATGAAACGCCAGGCTTACCTTGCTGCTGTCAACCGCACCAAATACGTGTTGGAAAATTATCCTCAATCACCAAGCGTTGAAGAGGCCCTGGTCATTATGATCAGCGCTTACGATTTGATGGGGTTGGATGACTTGAAGAATGACACGATGCGCATTTTACAAACCAATTACCCCAATAGCGCCATGTTAGCCAAAAGTGCTCCAACCGATGAGCGTGTATGGTGGAAGTTCTGGGAAAGTTTATACTGAACCAATTATTGAAAATCTGATCCATTCAATCAATGAGATACTTTAATAAACTTCCAGGATTTATTAAAACGCCATCAGGTTTTGAGTGGATTTTATTCAAAAAAATACCACTATTATTTGCTGCTGGCACGGCAATACCATGCGCCGCAATATTGTTCATTTATTTCAACAATGAAACGTTAAGCCCGGAACAGCAAAAAATCATTTACCAATGTCTTGGCATCCTTTTTAGTTACTGGTTCTTTGTAGGGGCGACAGCGATTGGGTGTGTTGTCGTGATGATTATGAAAGGGCCTGCGTATGTTGCAGACCCTTATGAACTGCCCAAGGAAAACAAAACGCTGGAAAAATATCCCAATCTTTAAATTACCCAGACGCTTTCAGGATTTAACGTTTTTTAATTAACGTTTCTTGGCACTTCTGTCTTTATCCTCAGCATCTTTTTTAGCTTTTAGCTCGGCACGCTGCGCAGTCTTACGGCGGCGCATGCTTACAATACCCTCGCCCGGCTTACGCTTGTCTTCATCTTCAGCAAATGGGTTGGTACCTTGTTTATACTGCACTCTTAGCGGCGTACCGGAAAGCTGGAATGTTCTACGGAATGTTTTTTCCAGAAAGCGCGTATAGGCATCTTTCACACCGTCCACATGACTGCCATGAATCACAACAATCGGCGGATTGCTGCCACCCTGGTGTGCGTAACGCAATTTAGGACGTATGCCTTTACTGATTGGCGGCTGGTGTTGCTGCATGGCATCAATCAGCACACGCGTGAGTTGCGGTGTAGCAAGTTTGGCAAATGCAGCTTTATAGGCAACATCTACTGATTTGAATAATTCAGGCAAACCTTTTTTACGTAACGCTGAAATATAGTGGAACTCGGCAAAATCCAGGAACTGCAATTTACGGTCAATTTCGCGTTTGATCCAATCGCGCTCGTCGTCCTTGAGTCCATCCCACTTATTAATCGCCACTACCAGCGCACGACCTGCCTCCAGAATATAAGCTGCCACATGTGCATCCTGCTCGGTAATCCCTTCCTGTGCATCCACTACCAATATCACCACATTGGCTTCTTCAATGGCCTGAATCGTTTTAATCACCGAGAACTTTTCAATCGCCTCGAACACGCGGCCACGTTTGCGCACGCCGGCAGTGTCGATCAGTGTGTAGTGCTTGCCGTTTTTTTCCAGATCAATATGAATAGAATCGCGCGTTGTCCCCGGCTCGTCAAACGCAATGACGCGTTCCTCGCCTAGTAAGGCATTTACCAGTGTAGATTTACCCACATTTGGCCGCCCGACAATCGCTACTTTAGGTATTTTATCACCCGTGTAGTCTGTGGTAGGTTCATCCTCAACCACCTTGAAGTTTTCCAAGGCAAGTTCAATGATGTCGCGTACACCTTCACCGTGTGCTGAAGAAATTGAAAGCGGGTAACCTAAACCTAACTCATGAAAGTCCGCGCTGACTACAGCCTTTTGCATGCCTTCAGTTTTATTCACAGCCAGCAATACAGGACATTTGCATTTGCGTAAACGGTTGGCGATTTCCATGTCTTGTGGAGAAACCCCCTGGCGCCCATCAACGAGAAAGATTATGGCATCCGCTTCATCAATCGCCTGTAGCGTTTGCTTTGCCATCGCCTTAAGAATGCCGCTATCGGTATTGGGTTCGAAACCACCAGTATCAACAACCAAATACGGCTGACTTGCGCCTATACCGCGGCCGTAATGGCGATCGCGGGTTAAACCCGGCAAATCTGCAACAAGTGCATCGCGGCTTTTGGTAAGCCGGTTAAATAAGGTTGACTTGCCAACGTTGGGTCGGCCAACCAGTACAATGGTAGGTATCATATGAGCCTTCTATATAGGGCTTAAGCTAAATGATCTTTAAAATCTTATCAAGCTAAGTTATTTTTGAATTGTAGTTGCAGGGCATGTAAAAGTTTTAGGCAATCATGCCGACGCAACTACTTAATTATTTGATTTGTATTGCATAAACACCGCCATCGCGCGACTGCGCCAACAGCGTATTGCTATTTATTAGTGCCATTTGCGGCAAGATTTCGCTAGTGCCGGTTTTGACTCTGGCGCTAAATGCACCGTCTTCGCGACTTAAAAAATGCACATTACCTTCAATGTCACCAACTGCAACCCAGGCACCCATAGGCACCGGTGCTGTCAAATGACGATTTTTAAGCGTACCTTGGCGCCAGAAAGTCTTACCCGTCGTGTAATCAAGTGCATACACAGATCCCATCGCATGCGATACGAAAATTCGCGCATCTTCTGCACTTAAACCAGATAAACTTGATATATCGCGATTCCATATTACACGCCCGGTTGCCCTATCCACTGCGGCGATGCGTCCCTGGTAGGCAACTGCATAAACCAATGGTCCATCAACCACGGGCAGGCTGGTAATGTCTGCAATACGCTCTATCTCCGTCACCCCCTTAGGTTGTGCAACAGAAGCTTCCCACAACATTTTGCCATTGTCCGCACGAATCGCTATCAATTTACCGCCGGCAAAACCCGCATATACAGCGCCGCCATCAATAACAACGCCCGCACTACTACGCAAAGTCAATGCGGGGCTGGTACGGTCATAAACCCATTTACGGCTGCCGTCATTGGCATTGATACCGTAAATGCGGCTATCCCCGGTTCGCACGACAACCAACCCGTCGTAATATCTAGGCGCGCTTAATACTTCACTGCTTAATCTTGATTTCCACTGCAGCTTGCCCGCAATATCGTAAGCGTAGAGAATACCTTTTTGCGTGCCAACCACCACCAAGCTGCCACCTACACCGACGCCACCAGTCAGTTTTTCACCTACATTGACATGCCATGCCTGGTTACCGTTAACCACATCCAATTTACTTAATTCACCATCAGCACTTGCCACATAAGCATAGCCAGCTTCGGTGACGGGTGTGAACTCAAAATTCCCTGCGTCACCTACTTTAGCTTGCCATAATATTTTTGCACTGGCAGTTTCCTTAATCTCTGCTAGCGGCTCGGGGGGGTCGGTCTCTTCACGACCAAAAACCCGTTCAGATATGTCAGTTTTAAGGTCTGTAATAGTAGTGCAGGATACCAGCAGCAATAAGCTGGCTAATAACAGTACAAACTTTGATTTTTCAGTAAATTGCGTCAATTTTTAACCTAATGCCTCTAATTTTTGTTGCGTCAGAGTGTGATATTTACCTTGTGCATCCAATTTAGTGAGCGCATGTTCATATGCGGCTTTTGCTTCGGCGTTTTTACCGAGGCCCACCAATACGTCACCCTTTAAATCTGAAAACAAGCCATCAAATCCTGCATCATGCGGTGCTTCCAACAATTTCAATGCGGCTTGGTAATCTTTTTCTTCGGCAAGGATATTAGCTAATTGCAAACTGGCAATTGCGCTGACAGACGTTTCTTTCGCATTTTTAATCGCCCATTCCAATTGTGCTTTTGCACTTTTTGTATCATTGGCCTGGTAATTGGCTTTAGCTGCAAACAAGGCGGCACGCCCGGCGTAAGGCGTTGCGCTATATTTATCGATAATCACAGCTGATTTAGTCTGTATCGCTTTCAAGTCCTTCTCATCAGTTACTTGTAATGCCTGATATTCACTTGATGCCTCGACCGCCTGTTTCGTTTGATAATATTTCCAGCCTTGATAAGCCGCATAACCGACTAGCAATGCCAGCACGGCATTACTTATCATTTTTCCGTAGGTCTTCCACCATGCTTTTAATTCATCTAACTGCTCTTGCTCTTCTAAATCGTATGCCATTTCATATCCCAATCTTATGTAAATCTATTAATTACCTATTTGTCGCCAGTTTACCCGTTCATAACTTTTTTGCCTGGAATTGCCGCCAACAGGTTTTGTGTATAACTATGTTGTGGCTGCCTGTAAATATCTGCTACCTTACCCCGCTCCACCACCTGGCCTTGGTACATCACTACAATATCATCTGCAATGTGCCGTACCACGCGCAAATCATGGCTGATAAAAATGTAACTCAGCGCCATTTCCTGCTGCAACTCTTTGAGTAACAACAAAATTTGCGCCTGAATCGACACATCTAACGCAGATACCGGCTCATCACAAACGACCACCATGGGGTGCAACACCAAAGCCCGCGCAATGCCTATACGCTGTCTTTGTCCGCCTGAAAATTCATGCGGGTATTTCTGCATATCCGCTTCACTCAAGCCAACGCGCTTTAACATAGCCACTACTTTTTTCTGTTGTTCAGCAGCATTTCCAAGGCCATGTATGAGCAAACCTTCACCGACTATTTCGCCCACACGCATACGCGGATTAAGTGATGCAAACGGATCCTGAAACACCATTTGCAGATTTTTCCGCACTTCCCTGAGTTCGGAAGCATGCATTTTGGCTAAATCCTGCCCTAAAAACAGCACTTCGCCGCTATCCAAGGGTTGTAATTGTAACAGACAACGTGCTAGCGTGGATTTACCGCTTCCAGATTCACCTACAACGGCCAGAGTAGTCCCTGCACGCAGATTGATACTAACGTCATTCAATGCCTGCACTGATGTTGTACCAAAGCCAAACCTGCCGCTACGTTGCGTGTAAGTTTTAACCAAGTGCCTGGCTACTAAAATATCTTCGTTCATTGCATTGCCTCATCCGCCAACGCCTGCATTTCCTCATCCGCCAGCCATGCATAATCAATCGGCTTCAGCGCTTTTTTACCTTCAGCATCCGGCACACATGCCAGCAAAGCTTGCGTATAGGGATGCTGCGGATTACCCAGCACCTGTTCCCTCGTGCCTGATTCAACAATTTCACCTCTAAACATAACCACTACATTATCGGCAATGTCGGCAACCACGCCAAAATCGTGAGTAATAAACAACATACCCATATTCATGCGTGTTTTAAGGTCATCCAGCAACGTCAGGATTTGTGCCTGAACCGTCACATCCAGCGCGGTTGTAGGCTCATCGGCAATCAATAGGCGCGGTTCGCAGGCAATGCTCATGGCAATCATCACGCGCTGGCGTTGCCCGCCGGACAGTTCATCCGGATAACTATTCGCCCGGCCCGGGGCAATACCAACCATTTCCAGTAAACTTGCGATTTTATTTTTTAAGCGCGCACCTTTAAGGCCAAGGTGGGTAGTGAGGCTTTCGCCAATTTGATAACCTACGGTGAGAACAGGATTCAGCGATGTCATCGGCTCCTGGAAAATCATGGCGATTTTTTCGCCACGCAGTTTTCGCAAACTCTCATCATTCAGGGAAGTTAAATCCAGAACACCTAATTTCGTGTCATTAAACAAAATCCTGCCTGAGTTCAACTGCAACTGTTTAGACAGCAAACCCATCACAGATAGTGCTGTCAGGCTTTTTCCACTACCGGACTCGCCGACAACGCAGGTGGTTTTACCAGCTTCGATGCTAAAACTGACATCGTTCACCAGCAAACGCCCGGGCATTTTTTTAGGCGACACGCTCACATGCTCCAGCTGCAACAACGGCTGCGCTTTAACGGGCTGCTCAATTTGTAAGTCGACGGTCATGTTAGCTCAATATGATGTGTAAAACTTACGCGCTTAATAGTTTTAGCAAATAGTGTTTAACTTTTATTTGCCGTTAATATCTTAATTGCATCTTCAACACTACACTGTAATTGCTCAGCTTTCAGCCCTGGTTCATTAGTTACTTCTAACTGCATTGGCTTTAATGTCACCTGCTGATTACTGACTTCATCATCACCCAGTATCAAAGCATACCTGGCTAAGCTTCTATCAGCTTTTTTCATTTGCGATTTAAAACTACCACCGCCGGCATGCAATACCACTTGTATGCCGGCGTTACGCAGTTGCTCGGCAGTGGCAAAGGCAGCCGCTTCAGCCAGTTCGCCGACATTCACCAGGTAAACATCCGGCGCATCTGATGCAGCAACACCGTACTCTTGCAACAATAAAAACACACGCTCCAGACCGATGCCAAAGCCGCAGGCAGGCGTTGCATTGCCACCTAGCCGCTCAACCAGAGTATCGTAACGGCCACCGCCGGCAATCGTCCCCTGCGCGCCTAATTTGGTGGTAATCCACTCATACACCGTACGATTGTAATAATCCAGACCGCGGACAAGGCGCGGATTGATTTTATACGGCACGCCTGCCTCAGTCAGCCTTTTACACAGGCCATCAAAATGTGCGCGGGTTTCATCACCCAGACAGTCAATCAGCTTTGGCGCGGCTTCACACATCGCCTGCATGCGCGGATTCTTGGTATCCAGGATACGTAAGGGATTAGTATGCAGGCGGCGCTTGGAATCTTCATCCAGCAAATCAGCATGCTGCTCAAAATAGGCAATCAGAACATTGCGGTATTCGGCGCGTTCATGTGCATCACCGATACTGTTGATTTGCAGTTCCACATCCTGAATGCCCAGCTCACGCCAGAGTCTGGCCAATAGTACGATCTGCTCGGCATCTACTTCCGGCGTATCGTAGCCGAAGGCTTCAACACCAATCTGGTGAAACTGGCGCTGACGGCCTTTCTGCACATTCTCATGCCGGAACATCGCACCGCTGTACCACAGGCGCAGCGGGCCATTGTAAGTAAGGTTATGCTCAACTACCGCACGCACACAGCCCGCAGTCCCTTCTGGGCGCAAGGTCAATTTATCGCCATTAAGCGCATCTTCCCAGGCATACATTTCTTTTTCTACGATATCGGTATGTTCACCCACACTGCGCACAAAAAGCTCGGTCGGCTCTACCAGGGGCATACGGATATTTTTGTAGCCATACTGTGACAGCACTCGACGTGCCGTGTCTTCCAGCTTAAACCATAATGGTGTTGCTTCCGGCAGAATGTCATAGAAGCCTTTGATACTTTGAAATTTTTGGGTACTTTGAAATTTGTTACTCATGGAGTTTTAATTATGATCTATTATTAATTTACAGCTTGTATCGGAATGGTTTTTTGAACGGTATTGACGCGCAACTTTCCGCCTTCAGCATAATTCTTTTGCACATAGTCTTCGACAATGGCCTGAAACTCCTGCGCGATATTGCCACCTTTTAACGTTACCGTTTTTTCACCATCCACAAACACCGGCGCAACCGGCACCTCACCCGTACCAGGCAGACTGATGCCGATATTGGCGAGCTTTGATTCACCGGGGCCATTCACAACGCAACCCATCACAGCCACGCTCATATTTTCAACACCGGCGTATTTTCCGCGCCACACCGGCATTTGATTGCGCAGATAACTTTGAATCTGCATGGCAAGTTCCTGGAAATAAGTCGATGTAGTGCGGCCACAGCCTGGGCAGGCGGTTACCAGCGGGGTAAAGGAACGTATACCCATCGTTTGCAGGATTTCCTGCGCGACTACAACTTCTTTGGTGCGTGACTCATTCGGTTCCGGCGTCAGGGAGACACGAATAGTATTACCGATACCTTGCTGCAAACATAGGGCGAGTGCCGCGGTTGAAGCCACGATACCTTTTGACCCCATGCCTGCTTCAGTCAGACCTAAATGCAAAGGATAGTCACAACGCTTAGCTAATTCCGAATAGACTTTTACCAGATCCTGCACATCACTCACTTTACAGGAAATAATGATCTGGTTAGGTGACAAACCAATCGCCACCGCCTGCGCAGCACTTTCAAGTGCGGATTGAATCAATGCCTCACGCATGAGCGCATCCGATGTTAACGGTGTCTCAAGCTTGGCATTATCATCCATCATCTGTGCCATCTTGGCTTGATCCAGGCTACCCCAGTTCACGCCGATACGCACTGCTTTTTTATAGTGGATGGCGGCTTCTATCATGGCTGCAAACTGCTCATCACGCTTGGAGCCTTTGCCTACATTGCCAGGGTTAATCCGGTATTTTGCCAGCGCTTCGGCACAGTCCGGATATTGCGCCAGCAGCTTGTGCCCGTTGTAGTGAAAATCGCCCACTAACGGCACATTGCAACCTAAGGCATCCAACCCGCGCCGGATATTAGCCACTTGCGCTGCAGCTTCAGGAGAATTCACGGTAATACGTACCACTTCAGAACCCGCTTGCCATAACTCAAACACTTGCTTAATCGTTGCAACAGCATCAGCGGTGTCCGTATTGGTCATGCTTTGCACTACCACTGGAGCCGGTACTGTATTTTCCAAACCACCGCCCACCGGCACATGGCCTATCATTACCTGCAATGTATGACGTGGTTTAATTTGTATAGACAAACTCAATGACTACTCCAGGGTAATACGCGCAACATTATTTTTTGTATGTGCTGTCAAATCGATATTCTGACCAGAAAAACTGAGTTTTGTCGCACTGGCATTGCCAATGACCATATTGAATGGTGGCTTGCCATTGATGGTTTCCGTATCGCCATTGCGTGACAGTTTTTCATAAATCACTTTACCTGACTTATCCGTCACACTTACCCAGGTTCGATCAGAAAATGTCATGTTCACTGTTCTATCCGCTGAGTTTGCAGCAGCTACCTGAGACTGCTGCGCCGCTAAAGCTTGCTGTGCTGCTGCTTTAACTTCAGTTGATTTAACTTCGCCTGGTTTAACTTCGCCTGGTTTCACTTCTTTTGGCTTAATTTCTTTCGGCTCAGCTTCTTTTATAACATCTATTTTTTTACTTTCAGCCGGCAATTTCAAATCGGTCTGTACAGCAGAATCACCCAAGGATTTGGCATAGCCAGCAAGAGTGTCAGTAGCTTGAGTATCACTCATTTGAGGATTAGCACCATCGACACCACCGGTAGCAATCTCGCTACCATCTGTTTGACGCTCTGCGGCAGGTAAAGCGACTTCCGGTAAAGGCATTGCAACGGATGTTTTATTTTCCACTACAACTTCCGGTGCTTTTTCTATCGTGGCATTTGTCAGCTTGGGCTTGTAATCCATATAAAAAAACCAGGCCAGCAAAAACAACAAGACCAAAATACTACCTAATACATACTTTAGCCAAGGTTGGCTATCTTTAGTTAACTGTACAGGGTGCATAGATGACCGCACGGTGATACCCTTATGCGAATCATCCGCGACGCTTGCACGATAACTCGCCAGCAATGGTTCCGCATCTATCTCTAAAAGTCGCGCATAGTTACGGATAAAACCCCGGGTAATCACTGCATCCGGCAACAAATCAAACGCATTATTTTCCAAGGCATCGATTTGTTTAATGCTAAAACGCAAATTATTGGAAACATCTTGTTGTGAAAGCTTCTTGGCAGTTCTCGCTGCCAGAAACACTGCACCTAATGATTCCTGACGACTTTGCAAATCATCACCAGGTTTCTCAATCTCTATTTCTTGTGACTCTGTCATGACTATTTTCCGCTCTGTAACAACTTAGCTTGCTCTGAATCAGGATATCGACGTCTTAATTCCAATGCATAACTCGCCTCATCATCCTTGGTACCCAGTGCGCGAGCAATTTGTATAGCCAACCATAACATATCAGGTGTCGGTTGACTCAACATTACATTTTGCAATGTATTTTTAGCGGAAACCGTGTCACTACGCTTAAATTGAATTGAAGCCAACTGATATGCTGCAGTGTTGGACAATGGATCGATTTGCAATGCCTTTTGAAAATAAGCTTCAGCATTGATCACATCCTGCTTACGCAACGAGCAGATGCCCGCATTGGTGTAGGCTACTACCGGCGTTGCGTACAATGGATTTCTTACAGCGGCCATAAACTCTTTAATTGACTCATCAATACGGTTTCTGGCACATAAAAAACCACCAAAATTATTGTGAGACTCGGAATTATTGGGCTCAATTTGCAACGCCCTTCTGAAATTCACTTCAGCAAGATCATCCTGGCCAAGTGCCGAATGCACTAATCCCAATCCGTTGTAGGCCAGACCGAAATTAGGGTCTATTTTTGCAGCGGTTGTAAACTCACCTAAAGCAATTTCCAATTGCCTTTGTTGATAATAGTACGCACCCAAATCCGTATGTGACCGTGCACGTGCCTTTAAATTCTTATCCTCTATTTCCTGCTGTTGCTGACTAGCGCAACCAACACCTATTAAAGAAATCAACGCAATTAAAACTAATTTACTAAAACTCATCTTGTTCATGTAATTGCCTCAATTGAAATTCGCTTGGAAGTACGTTTTGTTTTATCCAGCACTTTACCAGCTAGCTGACCGCAAGCCGCATCAATATCCTCACCACGGGTTTTTCGTACAGTCGCCACATAACCTGCCTGCATCAGGATATCGCGGAATACGCGCACATGGCTAGGCTTTGAAGTCTCGTACCCACTATTAGGAAAAGGATTAAATGGAATTAAATTAAACTTACAAGGCACATTTTTGACGAGTTCCAGTAATTGATGGGCATGCTCTACCGTGTCATTCACACCATCCAGCATCACATATTCAAATGTCACAAAATCGCGCGGGGCTTTTTCCAGGTAACGATTACACGCTGCCATCAATTCTTTAAGCGGGTATTTCTTGTTAATCGGCACAATCACATCACGCAATGCATCATTCGGTGCATGCAGTGAAACCGCAAGCGCTACCGGACAATCTTCCTTCAATCTATCCATTGCCGGCACCAATCCGCTAGTGGAAAGCGTTACGCGGCGGCGGCTTAAGCCATAAGCACTGTCATCCAGCATGATCTGCATTGCAGTGACTACATTGTCATAGTTTGACAAAGGCTCACCCATGCCCATCATCACCACATTGCTGATAATGCGCTCACCTGCCGGCAGCATGTCGTAGCCGCTCTCCTGGCGTAATGAACGGTCAGCAATGGCCAACTGGCCTATAATTTCAGAAACACTTAAATTCCGGTTAAAACCCTGGCGGCCGGTGGAGCAGAACGTGCACTCCAGTGCACAGCCTACCTGACTGGAAACACACAAAGTGCCGCGGTCATCCTCAGGAATAAACACGGTTTCAATACTATTGGCAGCATCAGCGCCAATCAGCCACTTACGTGTTCCGTCATTTGATATTTGTTCGTGCTGCACGGTTGGCAAAACTATTTCCGCCTCGGCGGCCAGTTTCTCGCGCAGGCTTTTGGCAATATCAGTCATCTGCTCAAAATCATACACACCGAAATGATGCATCCAGCGCATCAACTGCTTGGCGCGAAAAGGCTTTTCGCCTCTTTCAGCGAACCATTGAGCTAGTTGTTGTTGATTAAAATTGAGCAGATTGACCAAAATTGTTTTGCCTTAAGTTACTTCAGTTAACGATTAACCAAAGAAGTATTTGATTTCAATCGCTGCGTTTTCAGCAGAATCAGAACCGTGAACTGCGTTGGCATCGATGCTTTCAGCGAAGTCAGCACGGATAGTGCCTGCTGCCGCTTCTTTAGGGTTAGTAGCGCCCATCAGGTCACGGTTCACTTGCACAGCGTTTTCGCCTTCTAAAGCTTGAATCATCACTGGGCCTGAGATCATGAATTTAACCAGATCTTTAAAGAAAGGACGCTCTTTGTGCACAGCATAGAAACCTTCTGCTTCAGCTTGTGTTAATTGTGCCATTTTTGCCGCAACAATTTTCAAACCCGCGTTTTCAAAACGTGTGTAAATTTTACCGATAACATTTTTTGCAACTGCATCAGGTTTGATGATAGAAAGCGTACGTTGAATTGCCATAACTACTCCATTAAGTTAACTTATCCAATCCGCATTAAAACCGATACTTTGTCGATTTCGCCTAGCCGTACAAAAGTACTGTCTTCGGCTTGTCTTCGCGTCTCATTTCTAATGCAAAATGGAATTATTGAAAAGACCGTTAAAATACCATTTTTAGCACTTAAAATAAACCAACTTTTAACATATGTTTTTAATAAAACCGGTTTAGAATATCTCGCCAATGTGGCAGAATTGACACCCATATGAAAAACTCCAATTACACCGCCACCCAGCTTAGCGTTACCTGCCCTGCCTGTGGTTTGCTTTGCGACGATGTAACGTTGAATACAGCCCCCATATCCACACTGCAAAATGGCTGCGTTAAAGGCGTTACTTTTTTTGAGCAATCTCTTAAAACCACTCCTGCTGCCGTACCTTGCATAACTGGTCAATCGACTGACCTGGATAGCGCCATCAGCGCAGCAGCTGATATTTTACGCGGCAGCAAGCAGCCGTTGTTTGCGGGACTGGGTACGGAAGTTCAAGGTATGCGCGCCATGCTACGCCTGGCAGAAAAAACCAATGCGACATTAGATCATCTGCATAGCGAAGCCACCGTACGCAACACCTTAACCATGCAAAACAGCGGCTGGCTTACCACAACACTTTCTGAAGTTAAAAACCGTGCTGACGTTATATTGGCGATTGGTACTGATATTACAAGTAGCCACCCACGTTTTTTTGAAAAACTGGTGTGGAACTCAGACAACCTTTTCAACAAATCTTCACCGGAAGTAATATACCTGGGTGTACCGGCTGAAAATACCAAAGCAGGCATTGCACCGAATGGCTCACAGCCAACGGTAATTCCCGCAGAAATAGCGCAACTGCCTGAAATCATCAATGCGTTAAACGCGCTACTCAATAACAAAAAAATAAATACTGAACATATAGCCGGCTTGTCAGTTTCCACATTGCTAACAATTTTAGAAAAATTAAAAGCCGCACAATATGCAGTCGTGGTTTGGTCAGCAAGCTGCTTAAAATTCCCGCATGCAGAACTTACTGTGCAAAGTATTACACAGTTGATTAACAAATTAAACGAGACCTCACGCGCAGCTGGCTTGCCGCTAAACTCAGGTGACGGCGACACCTCTGTAAATAACACCAGCACCTGGCTCAGTGGCTACCCAACCAGAAACCGCCATTTCAACGGCAAACCTGAATACGATACCTATCACTATTCAACGCAAAAGCAATTATCCAATTGCGATGTTTTACTATGGGTCAGCACATTTAACCCGCACCCGGCTCCCGATACTGAAACCCCTACTATCGTAATTGGGCACCCTGGCATGCAATTTGACCGCATTCCTGATGTGTTTATTCCTGTAGGCATTCCTGGCATTGACCATGGCGGTCAGATGTTCCGTGTAGATAGCTCGATCACACTACCGTTAAAAAAGGTACGCGACAGCGATTTACCAAGTTTAAACGATGTCATCACAAAAATTGAGGCAGAACTTTTGAATGTTCATTTAGCATGATTACCTTACTTAAAAATGGAAAAATTTACGACCCTGCGCACAGCAAAGATGGCGTAATTGAAGATATATACATCTATCAGGGGCGTATTGTGCCTAAACCCCTGGGTGACGCAAAAATCAGCCAGACTTATGATTTAACCGGCAAAGTGGTGATGGCTGGCGCAATTGACATGCACAGCCATATTGGTGGCGGAAAAATCAATATTGCCCGCATGATGCTGCCCGAATACCAGCAAAAGCAGGCCCAGGAAACAAAAAACCTGAGTGAGCCCGAAGCGCATATCTGCTCACCACATTGCAGCCATCACGCGACACCCAGCACGACAGACACCGGCTTTAGATACATTGAAATGGGCTACACTGCCGCCTTTGAGCCGGCGATCTCTCCGGTCAATGCGCGCCAGGCGCATCTGGAAATGGGCGACACGCCGATGATAGATAAAGGCGGCTATGCCATGCTCGGCAATGACGATTATTTCCTGCGCCTGCTGGCAGCCCAGAAAAACAAAGGTCTAGACCAAAAGGCAATTAACGACTATGTAGCCTGGATACTGCACGCAACCCAGGCAATCGGCATCAAGGTAGTCAACCCCGGCGGCATTAATGCTTTCAAATTCAATCAACGCCGATTGAATCTGGACGAAAATAATGTGCACTATCAGGTGAGTCCGCGTGAGATCCTGCAAAGCTTAAGCCGTGCCGTTCATGAGCTTGGAATCGCCAAACCGCTGCACGTGCACTGTAACAATCTGGGGGCCGCAGGTAACTTTGAAACCACACTGAACACTATGAGCGCCAGCAATGGCTTGCCCATGCACCTCACACACATTCAGTTTCACAGTTACGGCACTGAAGGCGACAAGAAATTTTCATCTGCCGCCGCACAGATTGCCGAAGCGCTGAACAAGAATAAACATATTACCGCCGATGTCGGGCAGATTTTGTTCGGCCAAACCGTGACTGCATCAGGTGATTCCATGATGCAGCATTTGAACGCCAAGCATGCAAACCCAAAAAAATCAGTGATCATGGATGTTGAATGTGACTCCGGCTGTGGAGTATTGCCATTTAAGTACCGTGACCAGAACTATGTCAATGCTTTGCAATGGGCAATTGGCTTAGAGATTTTCCTCTCGGTCGAAGACCCTTGGCGCATCTTCTTGACAACCGACCACCCTAACGGCGCCCCGTTTACCAGCTATCCGCATTTGATTCGATTGCTGATGGATAAAACCTTTAGAAATGAAGCTTTTGCCAAGCTCAACCTGGATGCACAGGCAATGAGCAACCTGACCAGCTTGAACCGCGAATATAGCTTGTATGAAATTGCGATCATGACGCGTGCAGGTGCAAGCAAGCTCATCGGTTTAAATGACTGCGGCCATTTAGGAACCGGGGCGAAAGCAGACATTACCGTTTATACAGATCTGGCAGACCGCGAAGCGATGTTTGCCAAGCCGGATTACGTGTTTAAAAATGGCGAACTGGTCGTCAAAAACGGCAGCGTAGTGAAAGTGGTGTGGGGCGCTACACACACGGCAAAACCGGCATTTGATCTTGGCGTGGAAAAAGACTTAAAAGACTATTTTGATAAGTACCAGACCATGCAGATGGACAACTTTAAAATCAGCGATGATGAGATTAGCGATGACGGCAGAGGCAGTATCGTTGTAAATAAAAACTAAGATATTGCAGAATACGAACAAGGATCCCGAATGAGCAGACTATACGGCGAACAACATCGCAAGCTTCAAGATGAATTCGAGACTCGCAAGATGGCTGACCGAGTTGAAGAGCTTGTGTGCCGTACCGAGTTTGACGACGACGTAAAAGCATTTATCGAAAATGCCGAGATGTTTTTCCTATCAACAATCGACCATCAAGGTCGCCCTACCGTTTCATTCAAAGGCGGCGATGCCGGTTTTGTCAAAGTGCTTGATAACACTACACTGATATTCCCAAGTTACGATGGTAACGGCATGTTCTTCTCAATGGGCAATATTACGCAAAACCCGAATATAGGAATGCTGTTTATTTCCTTTACAACCCCGGATCGCAGGCGCGTACAAGGCACAGCCAGCATTTCAAAAGATCCTTCACTCATGACGCATTACAAAGAGGCGGATTTTGTTGTCACCGTGAAGCTTTCCGAATACTGGGTCAATTGCCCACGCTACATTCCTAAAATGGAAAAAGTAAGAGACTCACGCTATGTACCACGCGCCGACTGCGAGACACCGCTTGCCGAATGGAAACGGCTTGATTTGGTTCAGGATGTAATCCCTGCAACCGATTTACAAAAAGTAGAACAACTAGGCACCATTCAGATTGAGGAATGGATTGAAAAAATAAAATCTGGCGATGCTACAGCTTGATCATCGCAACTTAAACTATGATAGCTTAAATATTTATGTTACTAAACGGTATCCAAATCGACGACACTTTCGCTGAAGCATTCAACATGCGCGGCACACGGGTGATTATTACCGCCCAAAACCTCAAATGGGCTTACCACGCCGCCAACGCCATGACCGGCTTTGCCACATCGGTGATTGGCTGCGGCGTTGAGGCCGGTATTGAGCGCGAATTATCGGTAGATGAAACCCCTGACGGCAGGCCTGGTGTCAGCATTTTAATGTTCGCCATGGGCAGTAAAGTGCTGATGCAACAACTGGAGAACCGCATGGGGCAATGCATACTCACCTGCCCTACCGCTGCCGCGTTTGCAGGTATCGAGAGCGAAGACAAAATAAACCTGGGCAAACACCTGCGCTATTTTGGTGATGGCTTTCAAACTTCCAAACTGATAGACGGTAAACGCTACTGGCGCATCCCGGTGATGGACGGCGAGTTTCTCACGCAAGAAACTACCGGTATGGTACGCGCCATCGGCGGCGGTAATTTTCTGATTTTGGCCACATCGCAACCGGCCGCCCTTGCTGCGGCTGAAACGGCGATTGAAGCCATGAAACTGGTCCCCAATGTGATCATGCCTTTCCCCGGCGGTGTAGTACGTTCCGGCTCTAAGGTAGGCAGTAAATATAAAACCATGTTTGCCTCTACCAACGACGCATTCTGCCCAACACTAAAAGGTGCAACCAATAGCGAACTTTCGCCAGAGATTGAAAGCGTGATGGAAATAGTGATTGATGGCCTGACGTTTGATGATATTGCCAGTTCCATGCGCGTTGGCATACAGGCAATTTGCAACCTCGGTGCAAACAGCGGCGTTAAACGCATCTCGGCGGGCAATTACGGCGGCAAACTTGGTCCACATCTTTTTAAATTGCACGATATTATGAGCGGTAATAACGCATGAACGCACTCACCTTTAACTTAAAGCAAACACTGCAACACTCGGTTAATTGCAGCGATCTGATGCCAAGTCATCTAGCCAATAAATCTACTGCCGAAATCGCCTGCATACAGATTAATTATGGCAATAGCCTGGTACGCGTTGATGAAATATTTGCAATCACCGGTAGTGATGCACAACACATTCATTTCAAAAATACCTCCGGTAAACTTGATTACCTCGGCGCGAATATGACATCCGGCAGCATCACTGTTGAAGGTGATGCAGGCGCGTATCTTGGTTTTGGCTTAAAAAATGGTGAGATTCACTGCCAAGGCAACGCAGAAGCATTTGCTGCGTGCAGTATGCGCGGCGGTTTATTGAAAATTGATGGAAATACAGGCGATTTTTTAGGCGCCGGCTCAGATGGTTCACGCAAGGGTATGCTGGGCGGCACTGTAATTGTAAAAGGCAACGCAGGCGATCGCGTTGGCGACCAAATGCGTCGCGGCTTGATTTTGATCGAAGGCAATGCCGGCGATTATTGCGGCAGCCGCATGATTGCCGGCACCATAGGGGTACTGGGTGATTTAGGGGCTTATACTGCGTTTAATATGCACCGCGGTACATTGCTGCTGCAAAAGCAGCCGAAACTACACGCCACGATTCAGGACTGCGGCTCACACACACTGCCATTTCTGAACTTATTGTTCAAATCATTCACCAATTACAATACACCATTCAGCAAATTGAGCACGCAACGTGTCCGGCGCTTTGTGGGCGACGCAGCCTGCAGCGGCAATGGTGAAGTGCTGATCTTAAGCGTTTAATTAAAAAATCATTTAGAAGCAAAAGCCTTTAACAATCATTCGCAATGAAATCAGCATCTGCAAAAGGTGCCTCTGTTAGAATGGTGCTTTTAGTTTGATTAGTTTCATTATGCCCAAGTACTTAACTGCCGCGCTCTATAAGTTTGTCAGCCTGCCAAATTATCGGGACTTGCAACTACCGATTCTGCAAGCGTGCAGAAACAACCATATCAAGGGTACGCTTTTACTCGCTGAAGAAGGCATTAACGGTACCATCGCGGGCCTACCTGATGACGTACATAATGTTTTAAATTTTTTGCGAACCGATCCACTGTTCGAAAATAAATTTGCGGACCTGGAGCATAAAGAATCCTATGCGGATGAACACCCGTTTTACCGCATGAAAGTAAAACTCAAGAAGGAAATTGTCACCTTAGGCGTTCCTGGCGTAAGCCCAACCAAAAAGGTGGGAACTTATATTAAACCAGAAGATTGGAATGCATTAATATCTGACCCGGAAGTTATTTTAATTGACACCCGTAATGACTACGAAGTGGATATCGGTACATTTAAAGGCGCAATTGACCCCAAGACTTCGACTTTCAGGGAATTTCCTGAATATGTAGCGCAGCATTTTGATAAAACAAAACACAAAAAAGTGGCCATGTTTTGCACGGGCGGCATTCGCTGTGAAAAGGCATCATCCTATATGATGGATCAAGGCTTTGAAGAAGTGTATCACCTGCAAGGCGGCATTCTGAAATACCTGGAAACCGTGCCCGAGGCTGAGAGCATGTGGCAAGGCGAGTGCTTTGTGTTTGATCAGCGTGTAGCAGTCAAACATAATCTTGAAGTTGGCGAGTTTGACCAGTGCTATGCCTGTCGTCACCCGCTGTCACCAGAGGAAATGAAAAGTGACCAGTATGAAGCGGGTGTCTCTTGTCCCTACTGTTATAACAAATTATCAGCAGAAAAACGTGCCAGCCTGATTGAGCGCCAAAAACAGGTAGCATTAGCCAAACAGCGCGGAAAGAGCCACATTGGTGAAGCGCGCACTGACGAAAAACGTAAAAAATGAACGCCGATCGTGAAAAAAAAGCTATTCACGCCTATCTAAAGTTGCTGGAAAACAAAGGCGCAAAGAGTGGAGTCTTATATAAGCGATCATTATTTCTAGATCAGTTTAGCCATCTGCTAGCAGCTAAAGCACTCAATCGTATGTCTTATGGCATTGCGTTAGATGATTTAATGAAAACGATTCCTGCTGACAAATGGAACGACAGTCTCGTTACCGCACGTGAGTTTTACCCATTCTGGATGGGCGACATTAAAGTAATTGCGTCATTGAATGCAAAAAGTAAATTCGATTTTCAGCCCATCGATTGGAAGCCCCTGCAAACCTCGATCGGAACGTTAACTAAAAATTTATATGAAGAAAAGTTCAACACTGATGAAACAAGTACTTTAATTGCTTATACAAAAGCTTTGCAAAATAAGGATGCTAATGACGTTATCATTGAGACTCGTGTAAATTTAGCTAAAATATTACTATTGCAGCTAAGAGATGCACCAAATCCAGATAGCAGAATCTATCGCAAAGCCGTGGATTTAACATTGCCATTATTCAAAATTGGTGAGACCCAAAAACTATTTTTACTTGTCATACGTGAATTTTATTATTTTTGGATTGAAAGCAAACAACCGTCAGAAAATGCTATACAAGTTACCTGGGAAGAGTAAGTATCATCATTGCATCCGCTGTTAATGTAAATTTAATTAAGAGAGTTAATTTTGAAAAACACTCTGCACATTGCCACATTTAACATCCATAAAGGGGTTACCCACTTTAATGCGCGCTTTTCCCTGCATCATCAACGCGAACTATTACGCAAACTGCATGCTGATGTTGTGTTTTTACAGGAAGTGCGCGATGTACACGCTGAACATAGCAAAAGGTTTGCGGCATGGCCAAGTTCAGGACAGTTGGAATTTCTAGCTGATACGGTATGGGCCGATTATGCTTATGGCAAAAACTCCGTTTACCCTGCAGGGCATCATGGCAATGCACTGCTCTCTAAATTTCCGATTATCAAGACAACAAATATTGATATTTCAGCCCATGCGACTGAAGAGCGCGGCATGCTGCATAGCATCATCGATGTTCCGCATTGGAATGCCCCACTGCATGCAATTTGTGTACACCTGGGCTTATTCGCTCATTGGCGGCGCCAGCAGCTGCTCACAGTTACCGACTATATTAAACAGCATGTACCGCCTGATGCCCCATTGATAGTTGCCGGAGATTTTAATGACTGGGGGCTACGTTCCGGCAGGATATTCGCAGATAACGCACAATTACACGAAGTTTTTGAGCATCATGTCGGCAGACCAGCGCGAAGCTTTCCCTCATGGCTACCCATCTTAAGATTGGACCGAATTTATACCCGTGGTTTTCAAGTAAAGCATGTTGAAGTACATTCCGGAGCGCACTTCGTTAAAGTGTCCGACCACGCAATTCTTTCTGCCACTTTAACTAAAAACGGCTAAGCACTATGCATTTTATCGGCGGAAATCACATCCAATTGTTACGCAGCGGTATTGAATACTTTCCTGCTTTAGAACATGCCATTCAGAATGCCAAAAGTGAAATCTACCTGCAAACCTACATCTATGAAGAAGATGTAACCGGGATACGTATCGGCAATGCATTGATACAGGCAGTACAACGTGGCGTAAAAGTAAATGTCCTCCTTGATGGTTTTGGTTCGCAATACTTATCCAAAACTTATGTGCAAACACTCAGGCACGCCGGCGTAAAAGTAATGTTTTACCGCCCCAAAATTTCACCTTGGACCTTTAAAAAAAATCGTTTACGACGCCTGCACGGCAAGGTTACAGTAATTGATAGCAAGATTGGCTTTGTTGGCGGCATTAACATTATTGATGACAATAATTCACCCCATCAAATCTCCCCGAGGATAGATTACGCCGTACAAATTGAAGGCAATTTACTTCCGGTCATTACGGCCAGCGTACACAAGCTATGGAGGCGCCTGGAATGGATGCATTTACACAGTTTATATGTTCCGCCGATCAAACCAACCAGACATAAGTTAGATACCAGCAACAATATAAAGGCAGCTTTTATCATTCGCGACAATATCCTGCATCGGCGCGATATTGAAGAAGCTTATTTACGCGCGATCCAGGCTGCAAAATCTGAAATCCTGATTGCAAATGCTTACTTTATTCCAGGAAGAAAATTCCGCAAAGCGTTGATTGAAGCAGCGCAACGTGGCGTTAAAGTTAAATTGTTATTACAGGGCCGTAAAGAGTATTTTTTAATGTTTGCCACGCATGCCTTTTACAATGAGTTTTTAAATAATGGCATTGAAATTCATGAATATCGCAAAAGCTTTATGCATAGCAAAGTCGCCGTCATTGACAATTATTGGGCCACCATAGGCTCATCCAACATAGACCCCTTCAGCTTACTATTGGCGCGTGAGGCCAACATCATCATACAAGACAAGGCATTTGCCAATGAACTGCATACCGATATTGAATTTTCAATTCAGGATGGCGCATTCATAGTAACTGCGCAGGAATGGGGTAAAACAAACCTCGTCAAACACCTTGCTTCATGGATAGCCTATGGTGTAGTACGGATACTTTTAGGCATTATCGGCTATGGTCATGGACATTGATTCTCGCCCTGTTCACCCTGAGTGATAAGTTTTAAATTCATCTCAAATCAGGGAAACGCAAAATAAAAGTTTGATAATAAAATCCTTCACTTAAATAAATGTTTAGCTTTATTTGTAACACATCAACATTTGTAACACATCCATGATTTATCATGCAGCATGCAAAATAAGATAAAAACCAGGGCGACATTGGAATGGCATGACGGCATGCCCTACTCTGTGATGTTTAATGATGTTTATTTTTCCAGTGACAATGGCCTGCTTGAAACTGAATATGTTTTTTTACAGGGTAATGATCTGGCGGCCAGATGGCAGGCGCTTGATACCGACACTTTCACAATCATGGAAACCGGATTCGGCACCGGTTTAAACTTCTTGTGCGCTGCCGGCACCTGGCTGAGAAACTCACCACCGGATGCGGTCCTGAATTTCACCAGTGCAGAAAAATACCCATTAAGCTTGCCAGATATTACTCAAGCGCTACAGCATTGGCCAGAACTGCAACCATTAACCGAACAGATGCTGACGCAGTATGGAACGCTGTTGGATACCGGATCAATCTCACTTTTCAACAACCGCATCAACTTGAAAGTGTTATTTGGCGATGCAACCACCTGCTTACGCCAGCTCGATATAAAAGCTGACGCTTGGTTTCTGGATGGCTTTGCGCCGGCAAAGAATGCTGAAATGTGGCAGCCGGCACTATTTGAACAAATGGCAAGGCTTTCGCATGCAAAAACAACATTCGCAACATTCACCAGTGCCGGCATAGTGAGAAGAAGCTTAATCGCTGCGGGTTTTGAAGTCACGAAATGTCCCGGCTTTGGAAAAAAACGCGAGATGCTTCGCGGATATTATTCAGGAGCGGAAAGTCATGACTAGAGCTGCTGTAGTCACTAAAACCGCGGTGGTTATAGGTGGAGGCATCGCTGGCTGCAGTAGCGCGTACGCGCTGGCAAAACGCGGCATACAAGTTACCCTGATTGAGCGTAATGCCGATATTGCCGGTGAAGCCTCGGGCAATCCATTAGGGATGCTGTATCCACGTCTAAGTGGTGACGATGCCGGCAGCCAGTTTGCACTTGCAGGCTATTTACACAGCTTGGCATTGTACAAAACACTCCAGCTGGACAAAACACAATTTAATAATTGCGGTATGCTGCAACTAGGCTTCAATGTCAGGGAAATGGCACGTATTAAAAAAATGTCCTCTCAAAATCATCCGCCGGGAATCCTGAAATATGTGACGAAACATGAGGCGAGATCGATTGCCGGCGTCGAAATCGAACATGATGGGCTGTATTTTCCCAACGCCGCATGGGCGGATCCACGACAACTTTGCAGACGTTTAACGCAGCATGAAAATATCACCGTCATTCACGCCAATAAAATTACTGATATAGTAAAAACCGGCGCACTGTTTGAAGTGCATGGTAACGATAACTCGGCAATAAAAGCAGATATTGTGATTATCGCCAATGCCAACGATGCACAACAATTATGCCCAAGCCTTCCACTCAACACCCAGGCGGTTCGTGGACAAGTTAGCTTACTTGATGCGACGGAAGCCAGTAGCAAGCTAAAAACCATTGTATGCAGTGATGGTTATCTAAGCCCCGCCGCCTACCAACAAAACGCCGGTTTTTTGCACTGCCTGGGCGCAACCTTTTCAGCAGAGCCAATATTTGCGGCAAAACAATGTGATTTGCCGATTGAAGATCAGGACCACCAGGAAAATTTAGGGAAATTAAATCGTATTTCGTCGCAGCTCTATCAAGAACTATGTGGCAACATCGTTGGCGGACGTGTCTCCTTAAGGTGCACCACGCCAGATTACTTTCCGCTAGCGGGCCAATTGCTGGATGCCACTAAGCTAAAAGCCGCGCCGCCTCGTCCAAGTGCCAGCCCGCAATCATTGCCGTGGCTGGCAGGTTTGTATATGAACGTTGCGCATGGCAGCAAAGGCTTTACTACCGCACCATTATGTGCAGAGATACTGGCGTGTTCGATATGCAATGCACCCCTGCCAATTTCAGCCGAACTCGCCAGCCTGCTTAATCCTAATCGATTTTTACTACGTGAAATGGGATTAAAAAGGTTAGCCAAAATGACAGCAACGTCGCCTTGATATTTTCAGGCTGCTTTTCCAGAATAGGCGATGTCACAAAGTTGGGCTGTGCCATAAAGCTAAGACGTATTTTCGGGTTAGAATTAAACCATGTCGCAATCACAATATTTAACCGCGCTTGATTATCATCGCGCAGGCCAGTTAGCACGGGCAGAAACACTTTATCAGCAAGCACTCACCCTGCAACCCAGGCATGCCGATGCACTGCACATGCTGGGGGTAGTTTACTACCAGACCAATCGTGCTGAACTCGCGGTGCAGTCAATTTCACAAGCGTTGGCAATCAATCCAAAGAATATTGATTATTTAAATCACTACGGGTTGGCACTGCGCGCTGCCAATCAGCCAGAAGCTGCAATCAAGAGCTTTCAACAGGCGATTTTATTACAGCCCAAAGATTTGGATATTCAGCTAAACCTAGGTAACACGTTACTTGCGCTTGAACGTTTTGAAGAAGCGGCAGGCTATTACCGCCGCGTGTTGCGCGTGATGCCGAAAGAAGAAAATGCCAATAAATCTGACATAAGTGAAGCGCTTTGCCATTGTTTATCATCCCTGGGCAATCAGGCACATGCAGTCGGCCATTTCACGCAGGCTGAGGCATGTTTTCAGGAAGCATTACAATTTAACCCACGGGATGCGGCTTTACTGTATAACCTGGGCAATGCTCAGCGCGAACTGGGCAAAGCCGCCGAGGCTGCAAAACAGTACCAGAAGACAATCCAACTCGCACCCAATGATGCCGATGCCTATAACAACCTAGGTAATGTGCAGCGCGAACTAGGGCAACTGGACCTAGCGATTGAAAGCTACAAAAAGGCCTTGGCGCTCAATCCGCAGCTCTATCACGCCAAAGTACATCTCGTGCATCAAAAGCAGCATATGTGCGACTGGCAAGGTCTGGATGATGATATTGCCGAGATTCGCCGCTGGGTGAAAACGCAGCCTGATGCACAAATCTCCCCTTTTGCATTTTTAGCCATGCCGTCCACAACAGCAGAAGAGCAAAAGACCTGTGCCGACAACTGGGTCAGCAACCGCTATGCAATGCTTATTCAACATAGCAAACAACTTAACTTTACACACCCGGTAAAAAAACCGGCACAGAAAAAAATAACAATCGGCTATCTATCTGCGGATTTCAGACTACACCCGCTCGCATTCCTGGTCAGCGAATTGATTGAGTTGCATGACAGATCCCGATTTGAAATCATCGCCTTTTCATACGGTGTTAATGACAAATCAAGTGCCAGAATGCGCTTAGAACAGGCTTTTGACCAGTTTCACGACATCCGCCAGCTTTCGGAAACTGAGGCGGCTCAAAAGATCCATGCTTGCAACATTGATATTCTGGTAGATCTGACCGGTTTCACACAAACCAGCCGCAGCGGTATTGCCGCGCTGCGCCCTGCCCCTGTCAATGTCAATTGGCTGGGATTCCCCGGCACCATGGGCAGTTTCCATAATGCACCTCTGTTTGATTATCTATTAACAGATAACTTTATCTGCCCGCCTGCTACCGCCCAGCATTACGCAGAAAAATTCGCAGTTTTACCTTTTAGCTACCAGCCCAACGACCGCAAACGCCCTGTTGGCAAAACACCGTCACGGCTAGATTGCGCACTGCCGGAAAAAGCATTTGTATTCTGCTGTTTCAACCAAACATTCAAAATCACCGCAGATATTTTTACCGTTTGGATGCAACTGCTAAAGGCCACACCGAACAGCGTACTCTGGCTGCTGGATTGCAATCCATGGGCAAAACAAAACCTGATACAGCAAGCGGCTTTACATGGCATCTCAGGTGAACGGCTCGTTTTTGCACCGCGTATCGCTATTGCAGACCACCTTGCGCGCCATGTGCATGCCGACTTGTTTCTGGATACTCGCCCCTATAATGCACACACAACTTGCAGTGACGCCTTGTGGATGGGCTTGCCGGTGCTTACCTGCACTGGTGATACTTTTGCCGCACGTGTGGCGGGAAGTTTACTTAACGCTGCAGGCCTGGGTGAATTAGTCACCTGCACGCTGGAAGACTACAAAAACAAAGCACTTTATCTGGCTAATAATCCAGCGGTACTTGATGCAATGAAGCAAAAATTAATTGCAGAAAAAATGACTTCTCCATTATTCGACACCGCAAGCTTTGCCAGGTCGCTGGAGGCCGTTTATCAAACCATTTGGCAGCAACATCCCGATAACCACAAAAATATCGATATCAGCAAAAACTAGGTATCAGCTTAACGAGCCTTATAAAATTTATGCTAAAGTCATACTAAGTTTAGCGCGCAGCCTTGTGCTGTAATAAAAAGTGCTGTGATAAAAATAATAACGTGTAAAACATACACCTAGAGAAGAACTTTCAGGACAAACAATATGGCAGCAATCGACATCACCCCGGTACTGAAATTTATGCTGGATAAAGGCGGCTCGGATTTATTCTTCAGCACCGGCACCAGCATTCATATTGAAATAGAAGGCGACACTACACCGATTAATACTCAAATCATGGCGCCAGGCATGATTAAAGAAATTGCCTATTCACTGATGAATGCAGATCAAATTAAAGAATTTGAATCTACACTGGAATGCAACTTTGCCATTAGCAAAAAAGATGTCGGGCGCTTCCGCGTCAACGTGTTCAGGCAGCGCGGCGAAGTCGGCATAGTAATTCGCCATATTAAAACGGACATTCCTTCAATTGACAGTTTAGGCCTGCCTCCGGTTTTAAGAGACTTGATTACGCGCAAACGCGGCCTGATACTGATCGTGGGTGCAACTGGTTCCGGAAAAACCACCACGCTTGCTTCCATGATTGACCATCGTAATGAAACCATGAATGGTCACATCCTCACCCTTGAAGACCCGATTGAATTTATTCATCCGCATAAAAAATCAGTCGTTGACCAGCGCGAAGTAGGCATTGATACATTATCGTTTGAAAATGGGCTTAAAAATGCCATGCGCCAAGCTCCAGATGTCATCCTGATTGGCGAAGTGCGGGACATGGACGGTATGAAAAACGCGCTGGCCTATGCCGAGACAGGGCATTTATGTTTAGCCACCTTACATGCCAATAATGCAAGCCAGGCACTTGAGCGCGTCATTTCATTCTTTCCGGAAGACGGCAGAACGGGTTTGCTGCTCGGCATGTCCATGAACCTGGTTGCCATTGTGTCTCAACGCCTAATCCCGGGCAAACTCAGCAAGCGCGTTGCCGCAACTGAAGTAATGATTAATACACCGTACATGGCAGAATTGATTCAAAAACAAAAAATGGGCGACATCAAGGAAATCATGGGCGATAACAACGATATCGGCATGCATACGTTTGACCAGTCATTATTCAAGCTGTTTGCCAACGGCAAAATCGATGAGGATAACGCCTTGGCCTACGCTGACTCACGTAATGACTTGTCACTGAAAATCCGCTTTGCTGCCGAAGGTGCACGCAATAGCAGTTTCAGTGCTTAACCTGTCACCCGTCATATGCACGTTTCAAGGCCGCGATGTCGATTTTAGTCATCTGCATCATGGCCTGCATCACCCTCCCTGCTTTGGCTGGATCAGGGTCGTTCAGCAGCTCAATAAGAACATTGGGAACAATCTGCCATGACACGCCAAACTTATCATCCAGCCAGGCACATTGATTTACTTTTCCGCCTGCAGAAAGTTTAGTCCAATACTCATCAACTTCTGCCTGCGTCTTGCAGTGAACAACAAATGAGATGGCTGGCGAGAACTTATACATCGGGCCGCCATTAAGCGCAGTAAACGCCTGGCCATCCAGTAAGAAATTGGCGGTCATCACGGTGCCTTTTGGCAAAGGTGCGCCCTCTCCATAACGATTAACGCTCAAGACTTTTGAGTTTTTAAAAATAGATACATAAAAATTCATCGCCTCTTCTGCCTGGTTATCGAACCACAAAAATGGGGTGATTTTTTGCATGAGATTTTCTCCTGATCAAAAAAACAATAACCGTATAAGCTTAGGAATAAAATATCATTCCAGACCTTTTGAGCGTAGCTCTTGCCACTACAAGTTACCTGCAATACTAGACCTCTGAACCTATCCCTTTGAAGTAATGAATAGGGCGAATTTCAATGCCCCAGCCAAACTCCTCGCCCGCATTCACCTGCGCGCCCGGATGTAAAGAGGTCAACCGAATTGCATCATCCATATCTCGCGCTTCTATGATAAACGCACTACCAATCACCGCTTTAGTTTCCACAAAAGATCCGTCGGTAACCATTAAACTGCCATTTACACGCTGCAAGCTTTTGGCATCCGACTCAAGACCGACATCAACGATCACTTGGCCGCTTTTGTAAAGTTCTTCTATGTGGGGCTGACATTCCAGCATGAGAGCATCCATCTCGCTCTTAGGGCGAGTATCCATTTTTTCGGGATCAAAATATCCAAAACATATGAATTTCATTACAACTCCTTGAAATTATTGATAACTGGCTGTAAACAAGGCTTCTTGATATGAAAAGATGGGCTGACAGCCATAGTATTAACCTAATTCTTTTTTAAGATTACATGCGTTGCGTTTTGTGTGGCGACATGTTCCACACATTTATAGCCAAGCGATAACATATCAATATCAGTAAATAAACTTTCCCCTGAACCCAATAGGATTGGTGCAATAGCAAGATGCAGTTCATCTATAAGCCCTGCACGCAAGTATTGCCGAATAGTATCTACGCCACCGCCAAGGCGAACATCCTGGCCATTTGCCGCTTCGATGGCGCGTTCCAGTGCACTATGAATACCATCCGTGATAAAGTGGAACGTGGTACCGCCTGCCATCGTAATAGATTCGCGAGCATGATTGGTTAATATGAATACAGGCGTATGATACGGCGGTGTGTCACCCCACCAGCCTTTCCAATTATCATCTGGCCACGGCCCTCGAATTGGGCCGAACATGTTGCGTCCAAGAATCCATGCGCCTATATTGCTAAAACCGCGTACAGCGAAATCATTGTCGATTCCAGTTGTACCTCCATCATTTCCGAACATCTGCTGGAACGTTTTGGTGGGAAATGCCCATTCATGGAGGGCAATACCCCCAATACCTAGCGGATTCTCAAGACTTTGGTTCGGTCCGGCACCGAATCCATCAATAGATATAGAAAAACTCTGTACTCGCAGTTTTGACACAGTACGCTCCTTTTCAACCTGCAATTAATATTCTGTTTCCTGATGTTTCACTTGAACGGCGAAATGATTAGCTTGAGTGCCGATGGTTTGAGCTTACTGCTTGATCTTCATGTACTTTGCGCTCAGAAATTCGACTGCAACTGAATCGAGGTATGCCCAACATGGCGCTATTCATCTATTTCCGATCGTGATTGCGCCTGCACGCTCGTAATTCACGACAATGACACCATTCGGGGTGACTTTGCTTTCCGTCACCTTGAACGCTGCCGGGATCGTGCCATAGGCAAACAATCGTTTTCCAATGCCCAACGTTATCGGATATATCATCAGCCAGAACGTATCTACCAAATCATGCTTGATAAGCGTCTGAATGAGATTACCACTTCCCCAAACGTGCAAATCCGGACCTTGCTGTTGCTTAATTTTGGCGACTTTTTCTGCAATATCTCCGCTTAAAATCACGGACGGCTGCCATTCGCCAGACGTCATGGTATTGGAGGCGACGTACTTGGTCGCCGCGTTGACGCCTGGCCATGCGTCCGCATGTTGCGGCCAGTACGGTGCCCAAATTTCAAAGGTTTTGCGCCCTAACAACAGGTCGAATGGCATGTTCATCTGCCTTCTCAGGGCCGTTCCAAGAATCGCGTCAGAATATGGCGCTATCCACCCGCCATACGCGAAGCCGCCGCTGGTATCTTCGTCTGGCCCGCCTGGGGCTTGTATAACACCATCAAGGGAGATATGTTCAAGCACAATAACTTTTCTCATGACTGAGTTCCTTCAACACCTGGATTACTATCTGATTGCCTCGATCAAAGTAGCGGAATTTTAGGCCTAACAGTGTGTCTTCGGCTGCATTTTTGTTCTTCAGAATTTGCTTGCTTCAGCTTTTAATTCTTCAAAGCTGACATCCTTGACATGTGTGGCTATCGCCCACTGATGGCCGAATGGATCTACAACAATTCCGTATCTGTCACCCCAGAACATATTATCCAAAGGCATCTTGACTGTGGCACCTGCACTGACCGCTTGCTTGAATACTTTATCCGCATCTTCTACATACAAATGGATAGTGACGGGCGATCCTTTGAGTGCTTTAGGACCCAGACTTCCCCATTCAGGGTATTCATCTGCCAGCATAAGATTAGAATTGCCGATCCTGATACAGGCATGTATTAACTTGCCTGCCGGTGCATCCAATCGAAACAATTCCTGTGCGTTGAAAGCCTTCTTATAAAACCCAATAGCATCTTTAGCGCCAGCACAGATTAAATGTGGAGTAACACTGTTCATACCCTCTGGTATAGGTTTTACCTGTGTCATGATTCATAACTCCTTTTTAAAATCACAGCTAATGTGTACAATGTACACAATTAAACATCTAATTGTGGACGGTGTCAACAAGTATGAATATTGCAGGTAAAAAAACTACACCGGCCAAACGCAGCAGTTATCGTCACGGTGATTTGTATCGAACCTTGCTGGAGGCTGCAGTGCAGTTGGCAAGAAAAGGCGGGACAGATGCTATCGTGTTACGTGAAGTCACAAGGCAAGCCGGAGTGGCTCCCAACGCGGCCTATAGGCACTTTGCAGACCGTGATGCGCTGGTGCAGGCAGTTGGCATGGCGGCACAATCTGCATCAGCGGTAGAGATAGAAAAAGAAATCAGCAAGATTTCTGAAACTGCTGATATGGTCTGCAATGCCCGTGCCAGATTGAGAGCCGTAGGCACCGGTTATCTCAGATTTGCTTTTGCAGAGCCAGGATTATTTAAGGTGGCATTCTCGATTCATAACGACCTCAGCAACGCTGCTAACCCTGAGAGTGCAGGAGAAAGCGGCCTTACGCCTTATCAGCATTTAGGGGTTGCTTTAGATCTGCTGGTTGAAGCCGACGCTCTCACTCAGGAACGCAGGATGTTTGCAGAGATTTTTGCCTGGTCTGCAGTACATGGATTTGCGATGCTGGTGCTTGAGGGACCTTTTAGATTTCTTGATGAAAAACAGATAGACGTCATAGGGCAACGTTTAATTGATGTGGTGGAACGTGGCTTATAACCCGGCATAAAGAAACTCTGATTTTTTATTCTTTGTGGTTGATAGCTGCAAATATAGAAGCAGCCACAATCAGACCGCCGCCTATCCACTCATTAATATGCATGGTTTCATGCGCCAGGTAATAAGAGGCAATTGCAGCGACTACCAGTTCAAACATAAATAAAACTGAGGCTCTAGTCGCTTTAACCTGTGTCACACCGTACTGAACAAATAAAGTTGCTGCAATCAGCAAGATTGCAATTAAGCCCATGATTAACCAATTGGTTAAACTGAAAGCCATAGGCGACGGAAAAGATAGCTGCATGATTGGCACCGCCAGCAGTGAAACTATGATGACGCCTATCCACAATGCAAAAGACTTGGCGCGCAGGCTTAAATGGATGGATTTTCTTGTAATCACATTCGTTAACGAAAATCCGAAACCGGATGAAAGCGCTAGCCACTCAGCTGTATTCCTGGGCGTAGGAAAACCGCTTATTGTCGGGTCGTACAGCATAATAATGGCTCCCAGCAACGATGCTGCTATCGCAACAACACCGGCCAGATGCGTTTTTTCTTTCAGCCAGAAATGCGCAAGGATCAATGTCCAGATCGGTGACAGATAAAACAGCAGCATGACGCGCATTACTTCGCCATCAATAATGGCCAATACATAACTTAGGTTGGTCCATCCGGCAACAATGCTCAACCAGACAATACTTAGCGGCAGCTTGAACAAGCCTCGCCAATGTTTAGCAAAATAAATCGCTGCCAATACGGTCGCTATCGCATAGGTATAGAAGCTGGAAACAATACCGGAAATGCCGGCTTCGGACATGATGCGGTATGGGAACCAGATAATACCCCAGCACAGCGCACCGAAAAGCAGTCCAAAGACCGCAAAAGAGTTTTTATTATTGCTATTGCTCACTATAATGTTACCTTATGAATCCTAATCTAAATTTACTACAGCCCTACCCGTTTCAACGCCTGCGTGATTTGTTCAAAGGCATTGTCCCCAATCCGGCTTTTAAGCCAATTAACTTATCGATTGGTGAGCCCAAGCACGCCACACCGCAGCTAATTAAAGACGCGCTGGTCAACAATTTGACCGGATTAGCCAATTATCCCACGACTATAGGTTCAATTGAGCTGCGTGAAGCAATTTCCAGCTGGATTGCCAGACGTTACAGCATACCGGCGCTCAGTGCCGAAAAGGCTATTCTGCCTGTTAATGGCAGCCGCGAGGCACTATTTGCCTTTGCACAAGTCGTTATCGACAGCACCAGGCCCGACCCCATTGTGATTTCGCCCAATCCGTTCTACCAGATTTATGAAGGCGCAACATTCCTGGCCGGTGCCACACCCTATTTTTTAAACACGTTACCGCATGCAAACCCGGAACAAAATCATGTGATGGATTTCTCAAGTGTGCCTGCTGACATATTAAACCGCACGCAACTGGCCTATATCTGCAGCCCAGGCAACCCGTCCGGCAAGGTCATGAATTTAGACCAGTGGAAAACCGTTTTTGAGTTATCCGACAAGTATGGTTTTGTGATCGCTGCCGACGAGTGCTATTCAGAGATTTATTTTGATGAAGCAACCCCACCTTTGGGCGCACTGCAAGCAGCACATCAACTAGGTCGCGATTACAAAAACCTGATTGTATTCAGCTCTCTTTCCAAACGCTCCAATGTGCCAGGCATGCGTTCAGGCTTTGTGGCTGGCGATGAAGCCATTATTGAAAAATTCTCCCTGTATCGCACCTATCATGGCTGTGCAATGAACCCTGCGGTACAGGCTGCCTCAATTGCTGCGTGGAACGATGAAGCGCATGTGATTGAAAACCGCAAGCTATATGCGGAAAAATTCAAAGATGTCACCCCATTACTGAGTGACTTGTTAGAAGTAACGCTTCCAGATGCCGCATTCTATTTATGGGCAAGAATTAAAGACCAAGGTATTTCTGACACGGAACTTGCCGTTAAACTTTACCGCGATTTGAATATCACCGTACTGCCAGGCAGCTTTTTGGCGCGTGAGGCACATAGAGTAAACCCGGGTAAAAACTTCATCCGCATCGCGCTGGTTGCCTCGTATGATGAATGTATTGAAGCTGCCCACCGTATTCGCGAACACTTTTAGTTACCCTGTTTGCAGCAGATCCTTTTAAAGCACCGTTAAATTCACATCGTGAGTTTAACGGTTCAACATTCAGCTGACAGCTTTAATATACTTATTGTTCAACCTCACCGCGAGTGAGCTCACCGCGATTAAGGCAATGCCGATCATCACCAGCGCAATCGGCCAGCCTACGGTATTGGCAAAATGTTTTGCCGTGTAATAGCCGATATACAGCAACATGGAAATTGTACCCACCAGCAATAACGTTCTGCTGCGCACATACGTACTCAAAAATATCACCAACGCAGACATGCCAAGGTATACAGGCTCGAGCGGAGAATTTTCTACCGATTCAAATATTGACCATAACAGCATTACGGATCCGACAAAATACCAGAACGACGCAATGGCAAGGTGCTTTGACTGGTTAAGCGCATAGGCAATGCATAACAGCGAAATACCTATCACGGTGCCAATTAGCTTTTCATTCATATCCCAGATATCAAATAAATTCGCAAAAAAGATACATCCGAACAGAATCGCACTAAAAGCCAGAACCGTGCGCCCTCTGGACCAGAAAACAGCGCCTTGCTGGATCAGCATATAGGCTGACATAAAAAGCAAACCATGGCGCGCGTCACCGCCGGAAGCATACTCATGCAGCATGACCAGAATACCCGTAGGCTGCAATAATGACGACATCAAGAATAACGGCGTTGCAGCACGCTCGTATTTTTTATCCGCCAGACACACCAACCCCATGACAAATGCGACCAAACCGGTACCCAGCGTCACGATGACGCGCGCCGCAGAGCCGAAGTCATCCCAATACATTGAGATAAAAACGCCAATCCCGGCAAATACAAAAATGCCCCCGATATAGCCGAACAGCTTGGACAGCACGCTGGAAGACTGTTTACCAGCCTGAACTTGAGGTGTATTTAATGCCTGCGCAATTTCTTCCAACGTAATCTGATTATGTTTAGCAAGTGAAACAATATCCTGCAGGGCATCTTCTTTAAGCGACATGGCAATCTCCTATTTCTTCACGACCCAGCCGATAAACTGCACTTGATTGTAGTAATAGTTCTGCTGCTCATTAGGAATTTTGTAGCCGACACTGCCCTTTTTAAGCCTGAAGCCGCTATTGCGGTAACCGCCGCCAAACATCCCGCCCATCAGGCCACCACTGCCATAATGAGGCCCATCCAGCCTATATCCATCTGGCGAAACGCTTGATGTGTCTATGGTCATATTTTTTGTTTCTTCCAAAACAACCTCAGTACCATTTGAAGTCCCCGCCGTTTTAGCAATGTCTATGGCAATTTCACGTACCGTTTCAGTTTTGCCATCATAAGCCATCAACTTTTTTACGTTGTAATTTCTATCTTTGTTTTCATTTTTCTGCGCTTTAACGGTGAGCTGCTGATTTTTGACTGCAAAATCCAACAGGTAATCAGGAGAATTCTGATATTCATAGCGTACGGTCGTAAACAGCATTTCATATTGCGGCGGCGTGCCCATTGCTTTGGGAATCACAGTAGCCACAAAGAAAAGCACTATCAGCAATAGCGGCAGGGTCAGTCCAATGACTAATACAAGGTTTTCTTTAATAAAGTTTTTCATGCCGCTATCCTTTAATTATGCCCGTTAATAAACTGCGTAATTTTTTCCAGCACCAATTCATGCATTGCAGGGTTCAGACAATCCACTTCTTCCAGGTCATCCATGCCGCGTAACCATGTCAGCTGGCGCTTTGCCAATTGCCGGGTGGCAAAAATACCCCGATCACGCAATTCAGCTTCACCATATTCGCCTGCCAGATACTCCAAAGCCTGGCGATAGCCCACGCAGCGCATCGAAGTGCTTTCTGCTGTAAGTGTTGGGTACTTTGCCACCAATGCCTTCACTTCATCTAAAAAACCATTTGCCAGCATCTGGTCGAACCTGAGCGCAATACGCTCATGCAGCACTTTGCGGTCACTTGGCACCAGCGCAATTTTAAGCAAACAATAAGGCAAAGCTTCACCAGCAGACGCTTGATGCAAGGATGTCATCGATTGACCCGTCAACCGGTACACTTCCAGTGCACGTTCAATCCGCTGCACATCGGTAGGTTGCAGGCGTGCTGCAGTTTCAGGGTCAACTTGCGCCAGCTTTGCATGCATGGCTGGCCAGCCGATTTGTGCAGCCTCTTGTTCTATTTTTTCACGAACTTCAGGATTTGCTTCAGGTAAATTACTCAAACCGCCCTGCAGCGCCTTAAAGTACAACATTGTTCCGCCAACCAACAAGGGAACTTTGCCACGCGCTGTAATATCTGCCATCAGGCGCAAGGCATCAGTCCTGAAATTCGCCGCAGAATAAGCTTCGGTCGGTGGAATAATATCAATCAAATGATGTGGTGCTTTAGCCAAGGTTTCAGCATCCGGCTTGGCTGTGCCGATGTTCATGTCACGATATACCAGAGCAGAATCCACACTGATAAGCTCTATAGGTAATTTTGAATAAAGCTCTACGGCAAGGCCGGTCTTACCGCTGGCGGTGGGGCCCATTAGAAAAATAGCAGGCGCAAAAGAATTATTCATCGCTTAACTCTTCTAGGTAATGCAGATTTCTTGATTTGTCCATACTTTACTTCCCCCGCATGAACATCTTATCCAGATCTGCCATTGAAACTTGAAACCAAGTCGGACGACCATGATTACACTGCCCTGAACGCTCGGTAGCTTCCATATCACGCAGCAGTGCATTCATTTCAGGTATTGTAAGACTGCGATTGGCACGAACCGCCGCATGGCAAGCCATCGTCCCCAGCAATTCGTTACGCCGCTCGGTAAGCGCCCTGCTTGCGCCATATTCACGTAAATCCCGGAGCACATCGCGTGCCAATGTCACTACATCGGCATGCTGCAGCATAGTAGGCACTGCGCGCACGGCAAGTGTCGTAGGTGAAAGGATGGCAATATCAAAGCCTAGCTGTTGCAGGCTGGCATCATTCCCAGCGAGCGCTTCCTGCACCGTCGCAACTTCCAGCTTGTCTGCATTAAAACTGACGGGCAGTAGCAACGGCTGCATCGGCACACTTCTGCTATCCAGTGCGTTCTTGAGTTTTTCATACATGATGCGCTCATGTGCGGCGTGCATATCCACCACAACCAGACCTTGCACATTCTGGGCCAATACGTACACACCATGAATCTGCGCTACTGCAAAGCCGAGCGGATATTCGTTCACATGGTTCTGCTGTTGATTTCCAGTCTCGCTACCCTCAAACTCAGGCGCATAACATACCGGACTGGCATATTCACGCTCATGCCCTGTATTAGGACTGGCGCCGAACATGGTCTGGTAAAAACTGGATGGCTCATTTGCGCCCAGATTGATTTGTGACTGATAAGTTGGGTAAGGTGTATTTGCCGGCTGCTCAAACGGATTATGCCCTGCCTGGCTTGCTGTAACAGCGCTGGAAACTCCTGTTGGCGCTGCCAACGCTTTATTGAGCGAATGGAAAATAAAGCGGTGCATTGACTGGCCATCCCTGAACCTGACTTCTGTTTTAGCAGGATGCACGTTCACATCGACCAAGCTGGGATCCAGCTCTAAAAACAAGACGAAAGCCGGATGGCGGTCATGATGCAGCACATCCTGATAGGCCTGGCGAATTGCATGTGCAATCAGTTTATCGCGCACAAAACGTCCATTGACATACACATACTGCGTATCGCGGCTATTACGGTTAAATGTGGGTTTTGCCGCCATGCCCCATAAGCGCAGGCCAGCAGCTGATTCATCAATGCTGATAGATTCCGCTGCAAACTCGCTGCCGAGAACTTCTGCAAATCTGCGCTCCGGCTGGCTGCTGGAAAAACGGCTCAAAGCGCGGCCATTGTGCTGCAGCATCAGCGCGACGTCCGGGCGTGACAGCGCGATTCGATTAAACATTTCCTCGCAGTGGCCGAATTCGGTCGCTTCAGTTTTTAAAAACTTGCGGCGCGCCGGGGTATTAAAATACAGGTCAGACACTTCAATCACGGTACCCACATCCAGTGCCGCGGGTTCTATCAGGGAAATGTCGCTGCCTTCCGAAGCGATACGCCATGCATGCTTGGCATCAGCCTGACGGCTCACCAGCTGCGTACGCGAAATAGAAGCGATACTCGCCAAAGCCTCGCCGCGAAACCCTAAACTGGCAACTGACTCTAAATCTTCCAGACTGGCGATTTTACTGGTGGCGTGACGCGTCAGCGCTAATGTCAAATCGTCTTTTGCGACACCGGCACCGTTATCAGCCACACGCATTTGTTTAATACCGCCTTGCTGCAAAGATACTTGAATATCAGTGCTGCCTGCATCCAGACTGTTTTCCAGCAATTCTTTCAATGCAGAAGCCGGACGCTCTACGACCTCACCTGCTGCAATTTGGCTGATAAGCTGGTCTGGTAATAACTGAATGCGCATAGGTCTGAGTAATAAGATTAATGATGGTCATTTTACCTGTTTTAAGCTAAATTCATGAAAGTATGCATTCAAACATTAAAGATTTATCACCCACCAGGTTTACAGATAGCTTCAAGACGGCTCGCACTATAAAACGGCATCATCATTTTTATCTGGGGCCCACCAACTCCGGCAAAACTTACCAGGCACTGCTTGCCTTGGAGCGCGCAGCATCCGGCATTTACCTGGCGCCATTACGCTTGCTTGCCATGGAAATTCGTGACAGGCTAGTAGCTGCCGGCGTGCCCTGCAACCTTATCACGGGTGAAGAGCGCGTATTGATGGAAGGTGCGCAGCATACCGCATCCACCATTGAAATGATGAACCCGGGCAGACAGGTGGAAGTCGCGATTATTGATGAAATCCAAATGCTGCAAGACCCGGACCGCGGCTCGGCATGGACCGCAGCACTGGTTGGCGTGCCTGCAAAACAGGTATTCATATGCGGCTCAACGGCGGTAACGAAACCATGTATCGACGCCATTGAAGCGCTGGATGAAACTTACGAAGTAACTTACTTGGCACGCAAAACACCACTGGTGCTGGAAGAAGAAAGCCTGTGCGGCAACCATTACAGCCGCCAGAAACTCAAGCCAAAACTGCAAAAAGGTGATGCCGTGATTGCCTTCAGCCGTAAAGATGTGCTCACCTTCAGCGCAAGGTTCAGGCAATGGGGTTTTACGGTTGCGAGCATCTACGGTGCACTGGCTCCTGAAGTACGCCGCACTGAATCTGAACGCTTCAATTCCGGCGCTGCAGATATTTTAGTGGCGACTGATGCAATTGGCATGGGTTTAAATTTACCGATACGCCGCATTATATTCTCGCACATCCATAAATTTGACGGCGTAGCCTCGCGCCTGCTTAACATGACAGAAGTGCGGCAGATTGCCGGACGCGCAGGCCGATTTGGCATATACGACACAGGCTACGTTAATGTACTTGAAAATGACGAACTCATTCATATTGAGCACATGCTCACAGCAGACGACACTGCCGATTTAACCAAGCTGCCAATTGATATCAGCCTGATGCAGATTGATGCCATCGCCGCGCAACTGCATACGCGAAAAATCGCCGAGATTCTGATGTACTATCAGGAAAGAATTCGCTTTCAGCATACGATTTTTGAGCTTGCCTCACTGAACAGTCAAATCGCACAGGCACTGTTAATAGATGAAAACGCACCGGATATGTCACTGAAAGATAAATATATCTTTGTGTGTGCGCCTATTTCGCTCAATGTTGCCTTTGAAAAGGACTATTACCTGCTTTGCTTGCAGAGTGTGGCACAATCTATGGCACGTCACCTGCCGGCTGCCCCGGCCTGGCTGGATTCGGATAGCCCCAAACATTTGGAAACCGCCGAATTGCTTAGCCATAATTTAAGCTTATACGCGTGGTTAAGCTTTAAGTTTCCGCAATTCTTTGTGGATGGGAATAATGTGAGAGCCCTACGCCAGCAGGTAAGCCGATATATAGAACGCGCCCTGCTCACGCAGGCGGGCTACGGTGAAACCAGTAGGGAAATTAATTATTTAATGACCAAACGCAGGTGACTTTTCAATATTGGAGCGATAGAACTATCGCTCCTGCCAGTGCAGGCTAATCCAAAGTCACCGTTTCAAGATACTCTGGCACCTGCACATTCCAATTAAGCTGCTCTTCAACATGTTTACGCATCGCGTCAGCCGCTACCGGTTCACCATGCACAATAAAGGTTTTTCTGGGTGCAGATTCAAAACCTTTAAGCCAGTCAATGATTTCAGAATAGTCAGCATGCGCTGAAAGGTTGGAAATAAACTCAACCTTCGCCTTTACCGGCACATATTGGCCATGAATTTTTATACTTTCCGCACCGTCTATCATTGCAGCGCCACGTGTGCCTGCCGCCTGGAAACCAACAAACAGAATGGTGTTATTGGATTTGGGTGCAAACGCCTTCAAATGATGCACAACACGCCCGCCTGAAGCCATGCCACTGGCAGAAAGAATAATCATCGGGCCTTTCCTTTCATTCAGCGCCCGCGATTCATCAACACTGTTCACCATGTGCGCGGTACGATTTAATGCCCGGCATTGATCCGGCGTCAAGCGGTGCTCACTGCTATGGCTGGTGAATATTTCCGTCGCATCTACCGCCATTGGGCTGTTTAGATACACTGGAATATCATCCGGAATTGCCCCCGAAGCTTTGAGCAGATGGATGTAATAAAGCACCTCCTGTGCCCTGCCCACTGCAAATACGGGAATAAGGACAACGCCTTTACGCCTCACCGTTTTGTTGATAATTGCAGCCAATTTAACCATAGGATCGTCACGCTCATGCAGGCGGTCACCATAGGTAGATTCGAGCAGCAAGTAATCAGCCTGCTTAATACGCACGGGTGCCCTCATCAGAATATCGTTGGGACGCCCGATATCACCTGAAAACAATACCGATGTTTTTTTATTGTGAATGCGTACAAATGAAGAACCGAGAATATGCCCATTGGGAGAAAACCTCAGCACAAGATCATCACCTAGATCCACATCCTGTTCAAAATTTACCGGCACTATCTGCCCAAGGGCTTTTTTTGCATCCTCTTTTGTGTAGAGCGGCAATGCCGGGTGATGTTTAGAAAAGCCGCGGCGATTCGCATATTCAGCTTCCTCTTCCTGCAAGTGCGCTGAATCGGGCAGCAGAATCTCGCACAAATCCCGCGTAGTCTCGCTGCAGTAAACTTTACCGGTGAAGCCCTGCTTAACAAGCAAAGGTAAATAGCCGCTGTGGTCAATATGCGCATGGGTGAGTACCACTGCGTCAATTTCCTTTGGGTTGATTGGCAAGTTCGCCCAGTTTTTAAGGCGTAACTGCTTTAACCCTTGAAACAGACCGCAATCAACTAAAATACGTTTTTCACCACTTTTTAGCAGGTATTTTGAACCGGTAACGGTTCCTGTTGCACCAAGAAATGTGAGTTGCATCAAGTCTTCTCTTTTCAGGCTAATGACAAATATTAATCTAACGCTACCTTGGTTTTTGCAAGTGCCGGGTTCGTAGCAAAATATTTTTTAATCCCCGACACAATAGACTGCACCAGTTTATCTTGATAAGCCTCATCATTGAGCTTACGCTCCTCTTCAGGATTGCTGATAAATGCTGTTTCTACCAGAATGGAAGGGATATCCGGTGACTTAAGCACTGCGAAACCAGCCTGTTCAACATGGTTTTTGTGCAGCTTATTGATTCCACCGATATTCCCCAGCACCGCTTTACCTAACTTCAAACTGTCGTTAATCGTAGCGGTTTGCGACAAATCCAGTAACGTCCTCGCTAATACAGGGTCTTTTACATTCAAACTAACGCCGCCGATCAAGTCTGATTCATTTTCCTTTTTAGCCAGATAGCGCGCACTGGCACTGGTAGCTCCTTTTTCCGAAAGCGCGAATACCGATGATCCGTTGGCAGCAGGATTGGTAAAAGCATCCGCGTGGATAGATACAAACAAATCCGCTTGTAATTTACGTGCCTTGACCACACGACCATGCAGTGGGATAAAGTAATCGTCATCCCGCGTCAGCACGGCGCGCATGCCTGACTCTTCATCAATTTTCGCTTTAAGCTTTTTCGCAATTGCCAGGGTAATGTCTTTTTCATGGCTGCCATTCGCGCCGCGCGCACCGGGGTCTTCACCGCCATGCCCTGCATCGATTGCAATCGTAATCTGCCGCACACCCTTATCTATAAGGCCTTTGTTCTTAGCATTATCTTTTGCAACCTCTGTTTGCGCACCACTCTGGATGGTCTCCTGATTACCATCAGTCGATTTAACATTGTCTGTCGTATTCTGGGTATTGGTTTCAGCATTTTCCTCAGGTGTTATCACTGTAGCCTCAACCGTCGGATTTGATGGCTGTGCTAATGTGTTCTCTCCGCTCGATTGAGATGACGGTAATTTATTTTCTGTTGCGCCATCGCGCTCCGCCAGCATCGCCATTAACGGGTCTTTTACCGGATAAATATCCAATACCAGGCGATGTTTATAATCACCCGCTGGCGGCAAGGTAAACATCGTTGGTTTAACCTCTGTTTTCAAATCAACAACCAAGCGCACGACTGTAGGTTTGAATTTGGCCACGCGCACTTGTGAAATGTACGGATCACTGGTTAGAATCTTCTCGCTCAATGACTTTAAAACTTGATTCAGTTCAATGTTCTCAATATCCACCACCACGCGATCCGGATTTTTAAGCAGCGTCATTTTATAAACAATAGGGCTGCCTGCTTCCAGGGTAATGCGCGTGTAGTCTTGCGCGGGCCATACGCGTGCTGCCGTCACCGTACCGGGTTCAGCATATGCCAGTCCCGCAGAATTGAGTATTAAGCCCAGACTTAAGGCTGACCACAAAAAAATAGAATGCAATCGTTTCATCATCTTGGTAATTGTTCGAATAATCCTGTTTTTATTTTTTGCACACAGCGCTGCCCATGTGAAGAATTTGCAGACAGGCGAATGGTGCGGCCCTGCTTTCCAGATGCCAGATCTTTAATATTAAAACTGATATTAATATCTGCTACCGGCAGTATATGCGAGGCTTTTTCAGGCCACTCGATCAAGCAAACACTCGCAGGGTTAAAATAATCCCTGAAACCTGCGGCTTCCCATTCTTCTTCATCGTTAAATCGGTATAAATCAAAATGGTACAAATTTAACTGCGCTGCATGGCTATCAAGCATTTCATAAGGCTCCACCAAAGTATAGGTCGGGCTTTTAACCTTACCTACAAAACCCAGCCCACGTAACAGGCCGCGTACCAAAGTAGTTTTACCAGCACCTAAATCACCATGTAGGTAAATGGTTAAATTGGGCTCTATGGCCTTGGCTAAAGCAGCACCAAAACTTAGCGTTGCCGCTTCGTCCGCTAAATCAAGTGTAAAATCATTATCCATGAGCAATTATACTAAGTTCAATTCTACTAAAAACATCACTCAACTGAGTAGTGATATTAAACGCTGGGGACTGGAGCTTGGCTTTAATCACATTGGCATTACTGATACCGATTTGCAGGCGGCTGAAACTGAACATCAGGCGTGGATTAAAAAAGGTTTTCATGGTGAGATGGATTATATGGCAAAACACGGCGTGAAGCGCACCCGACCTGCCGAATTAGTGCCAAATACCATACGCGTAATTTCAGCGCGCCTGGATTATCTGCCGCCCAGTGCGACGGATAGCGAAACTATTCTGCAAAATGGCGCCAAAGCTTTTATCTCACGTTATGCGCTTGGGCGCGATTATCACAAAGTAATGCGCAATAAACTGCAAAAACTGTGCGAGAAGATTCAGGCCGAACTTGCAAGCTACCAAACCAGCAATTTTGAATACAGGGCATTCACTGATAGCGCACCCGTACTGGAAGTGGCATTGGCCGAAAAAGCGGGTTTAGGCTGGCGCGGCAAACACACCCTGCTGATCAATAAAAATCGCGGTTCCTGGTTCTTTTTAGGTGAAATTTACACCAACCTGCCATTAGAGATCGATGAACCGGCGACCAATCACTGCGGCACTTGCTCAAGCTGTATCGATATATGCCCTACCCAGGCCATTACAGCGCCATATGAAGTAGACGCCAGACGCTGTATCTCCTACCTGACAATCGAGTTAAAAGGCAGCATACCAGTGGAGTTACGCCACTCAATCGGTAACCGCGTGTATGGCTGTGATGATTGCCAGCTTTGCTGCCCGTGGAATAAATTTGCTGAAGTCACCAAAGAGCCCGATTTTGCAGTTAAACATGGGCTGGATGATATTAGCCTGATTGACTGTTTTAACTGGACTGAAGATGAGTTCAAAACAAAGATGGCAGGCAGTGCCATTTATCGCATCGGTTATGATCAATGGTTACGCAACCTTGCAATTGGGCTGGGCAATGCTAAAACCACACCAGAAATCATTGCCGCGCTACAGCCCCGCCTGCATTATGGTTCCGATATATTACACGAGCACGTGGCTTGGGCGCTTGCTCAGCACAAAAACTCCGTTAAAGATGATGGAATGAATAGGCTTTAAGGTTGAAAAAACATTTGCGCAAAGGACTTATCCCAATTAGTTTAAATATGGAAAACAGCCAAAAGCAATATTAGTTTTGATTGCCACATGCAGGATTGTTGGCTGAATGCAACCATTATGGTGGCTATATTCAGCCAGAACTAAATGATTATATTCAAGAAGTATCCAGCAAAAGCGCCAGAAGTAGATATTTATTGCGCTTGGTGTCTCGTTTGGCAATGCAGAAGCCTCATGGTAAGGATTTTGCTTTAATACCATAATTCCAACGAAGAAAATTAAAACAATTAAATATGACAATTTGGTGAAAATGTAAATTTGAGCGCTTGGCACAAGTGATTGTAATTTTTAATGATCAATACAGTAAAAATTACAATAATTTCAAAGACTCATGTATTATTTTACCAAAATAAAAAATAGCTTTTTAAGTAAGCTCACCTAATGAAAATAACAATAACAAAAAGCGTCAACTCGTACGTATTGTTCTGCCTGCTAGTTTTACCTCTTGGCGCTATGGCTGCTGACATTAACCAGTCAGAGACCGATGCACAAGAACAAATCCGCCAACAGGAACGGCAGCGTTTATTACGCCAGCAGCAGGAAATTAAGCCCGATGTACGCGATGCCATAGATCAACTCAAAAGTGCAGCGCCTATCGCCACGGACATCATCCCGGACAAGGAAACTCCTTGTTTTATTATTTCTAAAATTGAGTTGATTGGAGACTCAGCCAATCAATTTCAGTTTGCATTGGATGAAGTGCTGGCGCTTGGCCGCCAATCACAAGCTCGCCAGCCGCAACAGCAATCAGCCGCAAACTCCATCCTGGGCAGTTGCCTGGGCGTGGTTGGCATCAATGCCGTAATGGCGCGCATACAAAACGTCATTATCGCCAAAGGCTATATCACCACACGGGTATTAGCCGCACCGCAAGACTTAAAATCCGGCACATTGCAACTTACAGTGGTGCCAGGGCGCGTGAATGCCATACGCTTTACTCCTGATTCCAGCAAACGTGTCAGTGCCTGGAATGCGCTCCCTATTAACACCGGTGACATTCTCAACCTGCGTGACATCGAACAGGCTTTGGAAAACTTCAAACGTGTACCAACGGCTGAGGCAGATATTCAGATTGAGCCAACCCGCCAGGAATTAGAGGGTAAAGGTCATGGACAGAAAAATCTTACCTCAATGTCTGTTGCCCAACCCGGGCTAAGCGACTTGGTGATTCGCTACCAACAACGCTTTCCCGTGCGTGTTTCTGTAGGCTTGGACGATAGTGGCTCCAATGCTACCGGTAAATATCAAGGCAGCACCACCCTGTCAGGGGACAATTTACTTTCGCTCAATGATTTGTTCTATGTGAACTACAATCATGACCTTGGCGGTGGCAACCCCGGCAACAGAGGCTCAAAAAGCCATAGCGCGCACTATTCCATCCCTTGGGATTATTGGCTATTGAGCACCACCACTTCCGGCAATGAGTACCATCAAACGGTTGCAGGGGCATTGCAATCCTACATTTACAGCGGCACTTCACAAAATGCTGAAATCAAACTGAGTCGCCTGATTTATCGCAACAGTATCAATAAAACCAATCTGTCACTGCGCGGCTTTCTGCGTCAATCAAAAAACTACATTGATGACACGGAAATTGAAGTGCAACGGCGCCGCACGGCTGGCTGGGAGTTTGGGGCCAACCAAAGCTGGTACATTGGCAAAGCGATTTTGGATTACAACCTCGCTTACCGGCGCGGTACCGGTGCACAAAACGCACTTAAAGCGCCTGAAGAAAGTTTTGGTGAAGGCACCTCGCGCATGAAAATGCTCATCGGCGACTTAAGTCTTACCATACCATTTACAGCCAACGCTCCGTGGGGTAATCAACCCCTCCAATACAGCGCCAATCTACGCGGCCAGGCCAACTATACGCCATTGACACCACAGGACCGCTTCAGTATCGGCAGCCGATTCACCGTACGTGGCTTTGATGGAGAACAAACACTGATGGCTGACCATGGCTGGTTGATGCGCAATGAACTCACCGCACCAATTGCCAGCAGCGGGCAAGCCCTTTACTGGGGCTTGGATTATGGTGAAGTCGGCGGGCAATCCTCTAAAAATCTTGCGGGCAAATATTTAGCAGGTACGGTAGTTGGTTTGCGTGGCGGTGGTGGCAGTCGTTTCGGCAGCCTGAGCTATGATGTGTTTCTGGGTAAACCCATTAACAAGCCACAGGGGTTTGTGACCCATCAATCAGTGGCCGGATTCAGCTTTAACTATTCATATTAATCGTTCATTAATGCTATCCATGAAAAAGACTATTCAAATTTATATCTAAAGCCGCCCCGCTACCTTAGGTATAAATATTGCTTACAACCAAACCTTGTATGAATCAATATAGATCAAGTTCACATGAAAAATATAAATTACATTACCAGTCAATGACTTAAATTAATTAGCCAACACTAACAGATGAGGAATTTAATATTCCGTAGTTCATCGATTGTGCAGTCTTGGTCACACTTGTGACAATTCTTTAATTATTGATTCAAAAAAAATAAGATTGGCAATAAAAATGAATAAAAACCGGTTCCGTATTATTTTCAACGCTGTACGCGGCGTAATGATGGTCGTCGCTGAGAACGTTAAATCGCATATGGCTAGTGCGGAATCAACAGTTTCTCCATCTGCTGATAGCTGCTACCTGTCAACTTCACACAATACCAGCGTCACCCTTCATCCACTGGCATTTTGCATCATGCTTGCACTGGGACTCGTGAGCATTGTGCCTAACCCAGTTAATATCAACCAAGCCCATGCCGACATCATTGCAGACAAATCTGCACCCAAGAACCAGCAAGCCACGGTACTCAGTGCGCCTAATGGCGTACCGCTGGTCAACATTCAAACGCCGAGTGCTGCTGGGGTGTCCCGTAATACCTACAGCCAGTTTAACGTGAACACTAACGGCGCCATTCTTAATAATAGCCGTACCAATGTGCAAACCCAACTCGGCGGTTGGGTACAGGGTAACCCCTCGCTTGTCACCGGCAGCGCACGCGTTATTCTGAATGAAGTTAACAGTAACAACCCCAGCCTGCTCCATGGCTATGTTGAAGTAGCAGGCAGCCGTGCCCAAGTGGTTATTGCCAATCCGGCAGGCATCAGTTGCAATGGTTGCGGTTTCATTAATGCCAGTCGTGCCACGCTCACCACAGGCACGCCGATGTTGAGTGGCGGTGACTTGATCGGCTACCGGGTGACAGGTGGCACCATTAACTTTCTGGGGGCTGGCTTAGATGCCAGCCAGACCAACTATACCGACATCATTGCCCGGGCCGTTACTATCCAAAATAATGGCAGCACGGGTGCCGGCATCTTCGCCAACCACCTGAACATTGTCACTGGCGCAAACCAGGTTAATGTGTCTAGCACTCAAAACGATACCGACAATTACATTGGTACGATTACGCCCATCACCCCAACCAATACAGCAGCCAACCCAACCCCAACCTATGCGCTGGATGTGGCCGCGTTGGGCGGCATGTATGCCGGCAAGATTCACATGATAGGCACCGAAGCAGGCTTGGGCGTGCGTAATGCGGGCAGCATCGGGGCAAGTGTTGGTGAAGTACACATTGATGCCAACGGCATGTTGACCAATACCTCTACAGGGCGCATGACCAGTGCCGGCAACACACAGGTGACGACCACAAATGGCATCAGCAATCAGGGTACGATTTACGCCCAAGGCAACACCATGCTGACCACCAGTGGTGACCTGACCAATACCGGCATGATCGCGGCGCTTGGCGATACCACGCTGGCTGCCAATGGCGCCAATAGTCACATTGATAACTCTGCATCCTCTGTGGTCGCTGCCGGACTTAACGCCGACGGTAGCTTAAATACTGGCATCACTGGCAACCTCAGCCTTACTGCTACGCAATCCATCACCGCCTTTGGACAGAACCTGTCCGCAGGTGATCAAACCATCACGGCGCAATCACTGGATCTATCCGGCAGCAGCACCGTGGGCCGCAATCTCACTTTCACGGCAAGCAACGGCAGCCTGAATGCTACCGACGCCATTATCAGCGCTGGCAACACGCTGACAGCCAGCACCACACATACGTTGATCACGGATGTGGCCAAAGTTTCTGCCAATCAGTTCAATCTGGCGGCACATGATCTATCCAACGTTGCAGGTGAACTGGTGCAGACCGGCACGGGCGACACTAACATTAGCCTTGCAGGCGCCCTGAACAATGACCAGGGACGGATTGCCACCAACAGCAACAACCTGACGCTGGCTGCACAAACGCTCACCAACACCAGTAGCAACGGTAACCAAGCCAGCATTGAGCACGCCGGCACAGGTAAGCTGGACATCATGGCCACTACCTACAACGGCACAGGTGGACTTATTCAAAGTAACGGCATACTCGATTTCAAGGCCACGACCGCCACACTGGACAACGGCAGCACTGTCGCCAAACAGATCAGCATGGACGCTGCCACGCTCAGCAACAAAAACGGTGAAATCATTCAAACCGGGACGGGTACCACCGCTATCAAAGCCACAACTAAACTGGATAATACCGGCGGTGTGATTGCCAGCAACGGCAACACGGCCTTGACGGTAGGTGATCTGGTTAATCAAGGAGGTGCAATACAAACGGCCAACACTGCTAACCTCACCGTGAATGCCACAGGTGCTATCGACAACAAAACGCTCAATAGCGTTGCGGGCAGCCTGCAAGCTGGCGGCGCAGCTATCGTCAATGCAGGCAGTGTAGATAATCGTCAGGGTCAAATAACAGCTGGTACTACCTTGAACATGGCGACCACGGATGCAACCAATGGCATTGATAATAACCAAGGCCTCATTGCGGCTAATCAAACGCTCTCGGTCGGCACCGCCAATCTTGGCAATAGCAGTGGTACCATCACCACCACCGCCAACCTTGATCTGCAAACAGGCGCACTCAACAACGATGCCGGTTTAATTCAATCCGGCGGCAACATGGTGATTAATACCCATGGTCAAGCGCTCACCAACAGCAACAGCGGTAGCAACAAAGGGATTTTGTCACAGGGTAGCGCCACACTGACCACAGATGCACTCAACAACCAGACCGGCTATATCGGTGCCAAGGGCGCGATCACCGCCAACAGTACTGCCATCAGCAACAACACAGGGGCAATCACCAGCGAAGCGACTATCGCACTCAATGGGATAAGCCTGGATAACCAGACTGGTCACGTCAAAGCACTCGGCAATATCGACATCAACACCACTGGCAATATCGACAACCGTACCGGCCTGCTCAGATCTGGACAAACACTGACGCTTGCAGCAGCAAGCGTCGATAACCGTAATACGCAGGGCACTGACGCTACGGGTACACCGATACAAGGCATTGAAGCGCAAAGTGTCAACATCACTGCTGACCAGATTGACAATAGTACGGGGGCAATGCGTGCTGACAACACGCTTGCAATCATCGGCAGCGGCACCCTTAATAACAACCAGGGCAAGCTCTCTTCGGCTGACGCACTCAGCATTACCGACAGCCTGGCAAATGTTAATAGCAACGTGGCTGGAAAAACCCTTGCCATCACCAATACAGGCGGCACCATTATCGCTGATACTGACCTTAACATCGACAGCAAAAGCCTCACAGGCGATGGCAAGGTGTTGAGCAAAGGCAATCTCACTACCAAGCTCATCAGTGACTACACCCACAGCGGAGAATGGCAGGCTGATGGCAATGCCACTTTTACCACCACGGGCATCCTCACCAACCAAGCCAAGTTGCTCGCAGGCAATACTCTTAACCTGACTGCCGGCACACTGAATAACCAAGCCGGTGGCGAGATCATCGGTACGACACTGCACCTCGCGGCCACTGATATACACACACTGACCAACCGTGGCCTGATTGACGGCAGCGATACCTTTATTGACACCGTGACGCTCAATAATATTGGCACCGGGCGTATTTATGGTGATCATGTGGCAATTGCGGCGACGACACTTGCCAATGATGCGGAAACGGTGAATGGCGTGACCAAGGCTGCCGTGATTGCGGCACGGAACCGTTTGGACATCGGTGCCACCACCATTACCAACCAGAACGGTGCACTTATCTTCAGTGCGGGCGATATGGCGATGGGCGGTGGTTTGGATGAGAATCATCAGGCTACCGTTGCAGCGGGTCAGCCGCAAGCAGGTACGATTAACAACGTAAGTGCATCAATTGAGGCTTTGGGGAATTTGACCATTGCAGCAACAGCACTCACTAATAAGAGGAGCGCTTTTAGTATAGCGCGCGTGCTGACCGGTACCCGCACTACTGAAGAGTGGCGCTGCGACAACCCCGGCAGTTGCTCGTATATGTCCGACCTGGTTTATCAATGGACTGATTACCAGGATGTCGTGACCAGCAATGCCCCGAGTGCCAGCATTCGAGTTGGCGGCAATGGTACCTTTACCGTAGGGGCTACAACGAACGAGTACAGTTCCATACTGGTAGGGGGCGACCTGAGTTTGGTCGGCAGCACGCTCGTCAATCGTGGTGCAGAACTCTACCAACAGTCTGATTACATCCTTACCGAGACGCAGTGGCACTGGGGTAATCGATGGCAGCATACGTATACGTCTGGAGGCAGTACCAGCTCATTACTTGGTACCGAACCAGCCATTATCAGTGCCGGTGGTAATTTAACTGGCTCATTCACCGGTAACATTAATAATGTGTCCATTCGTCAACACACCGCATTATCCGGTTCTGGTAGCGGCACCCAAGCCAGCGCCCACACAGCTGGCAGCGTTACCCAAACCGCAGAAGGCGCTAACAGCGCTAACGTAGCGATCAATCAAACAAGTAACGCGCAAATAGAAACTGTGGCGTTGGCAGCGCAAACAGACCTTGCCAGCGTAGCACGTACGGTAAGCCCCAATACTACGCTGCCCAATAACAGCCTGTTCCATACCAACCCAAACCCAACGGCTGGTTACTATGTAGAAACCGATCCCCAGTTCGCCAGCTATCGCACTTGGCTAAGTTCTGACTACATGCTCAGCGCCCTCGCTACTGACCCCGCCCTCACGCAAAAACGTCTCGGTGACGGTTTCTACGAACAAAAGCTCATCCGCGAACAAGTGGCGCAGCTCACCGGACGACGTTTTCTGGATGGCTACAGCTCGGACGAAGCCCAATACCAGGCCATGATGAACAACGGCGTGACCTTTGCACAGGCGCATCAGCTTGTTCCCGGAGTGTCGCTCTCTGCCGCCCAGGTGGCCCAACTCACCTCTGACATCGTGTGGCTGGTCGAGAAAACCATCACCCTTGCTGACGGCAGCACCGCGCAAGCGCTGGTGCCACAAGTGTACGTGCGATTGCAACCAGGCGATCTGGACAGTAACGGTGCCCTACTCGCAGGCAACAACATTGACCTTAACGCTACAGGCGACCTTAACAATAACAGCAGTATTGCCGGACGCAATATTGTTAAACTCACTGCCGACAACATTAACAATCTGGGCGGACGTATTCAAGCGGGCAATCAACTCGCGCTTGATGCTAAAAATGACCTGAATGTGATTGGCACCACCAGCCATGTTGACATCCGTCAGCGCAATAGCAACAACACGGTTCAACAAACCAAAGTGAATCGTGTAGCAGGGTTGTATGTGACCAACCCTAACGGGGTGCTGGTTGCCAGTGCCGGACGCGACATTAACCTTAAAGCGGCTGAAATCATCAATTCTTCGACAAGCTCAGAACAAGCCGGAACTCACGGCACCACGATCATTGACGCAGGCAACAACCTCAATTTAGGCACTATTACTGAAACAGGCAGCGCCTATGGTCAAGGCAGTGGCGGCGGCAAAAGAGGCTACCAACGTGAAAACACCACGCAGGAAGTCGGCACCGTCATTCAGACCGACGGTGACTTATCCCTTAGTGCCGGACAAGATGTGACTGCCCGTGCCGCCAACGTCACCAGCAATAATGGAGCATTGAATGTCGCGGCAGGCAATGACATTACCATTGAGGCGGGTATTGCCACCTACGATATGGAAGCCTATCGCAAGGGTAAAAAGAGCGGTACCTTCAGCAGCAAAACATCTACCACCAGAGATACGGTCAATGACAGCAAAGTCATTAGCAGCACCTTCAGTGGGAATAATGTGAATATTGCTGCAGGGAACAACCTCGCTGTGAAAGCCAGCAACATCGTCGGCACCAATGATGTCAACCTTGACGCAGGTAACAACGTCACGCTGACCACTGAACAGGCCACGCATGATGAAACCCACTTCAAAAAGGAAAAAAAGACTGGATTCAATACCTCTGGCGCCAGCATTGGTTACGGCACTAGCAAACTCACCAATACCAATGACAGCCAGCAGGTGACCAATGTGGGTAGCACCATTGGCAGTGTTGAGGGTAATGTGAATATCAACTCAGGTAAAATCTACACCCAGACCGGTAGTGATGTGCTCACCCCGCAAGGTGACATCAACATTGCTGCACAACAGGTGAATATTACTAATGCTACTGATACTTATGCTAATCAGCAGACAATGAAGTATAAGCAGAGCGGCATTACTCTCGCTGTTACCAACCCTGTCATTTCTGCCATCCAGACCGCGCAGCAAATGAGCAAGGCTGCCGGTAAAACCGATGACACCAGAATGAAAGCATTGGCGGCAGGCACTGCGGCACTGGCAGCCAGCAATGCCTATGATTCAGTGAAAGCAGGACAAGGTACCACCATTGATGGCAAAGAGGGGCAAATTGCCACTACCGATGCAAACGGCAAACCGAGTAGCCGTGATGCCAACGCCGCTGACCAAGTCGGCGGCGTTAATGTCAGTCTCAGTATCGGTACCTCAAAAAGTAGCAATAAAACCGAACAAACCAACAGTACTGCAAAGAGTAGCACCTTAAATGCAGGTGGCGACATCAACATCGCTGCCGTTCGTCCTGAGCTTGTCGAAGGACAAACCAGTGAAGCAAGCAATATCAACGTCATCGGCTCCACCATCAAAGCCGCTAACGATGTCACGCTTAAGGCCGACGACCAGATCAACCTGCAAGCGGCACAGAATGTGGATACCCTCAATGGCAAGAGCAAAGGCAGTTCTGCCAGCCTTGGCGTGAGTTATGGTAGCGATGGCCTACTGTTCACCGCTGGTGCCAGTGGCAGCAAGGGTAAAACCAAAGGTAACGGCACCACCTGGACTGAAACGCAAATCCAGAGTGGCAATAAAGCTGGAGACACCGTCACGCTGGAAAGCGGCACTGATACCAACATCAAAGGCGCACAGGTCACGGGCAATCAGGTTATTGCCAATGTCGGCACCAGCGGTACAGGCAATCTCAATATAGAAAGCCTGCAAGACACCAACCAGTACAAGGACAAACAGCAAAGCATTGGCGGTAGTGTCTCGGTGGGTTATGGCAAAATGGGTGGCAGCTTTAACTATAGTGACAGTAAAACCAAATCCAACTATGCCAGTGTGAATGAACAAAGCGGCATCATGGCGGGCGATGGTGGGTTTCAGGTTAACGTCAAAGGCAATACCGATCTCAAGGGTGCGGTGATTGCTTCAACCGACAATGCCATTAAACAAAACAAGAATATGCTTACCACACTGGCGCTCAAGGCAGTCAACCTTCAAAACGCTGCGGAATACAGAGCAAAAGGGATGAGCTTTGGTGGTGGAGTGGGACTGAACAAACAACCCAATGGTAGCTACAAGAATGCGCCTACTGCCAGTGCCGGTAGTTCCAACCTGGGTGATAACAGCAGCAGCGTTACTGTGAGTGGCATTAGTGGTGGCACTATCACTATCACCTCCCCTCGCCCGCAAGCGGGAGAGGGTCAGGGTGAGGGTAATACACAAGATAACATCACTAGCATCGCCCTACTCAACCGTGATGTACACACCCAACTAAGTACCGATGCACAAGGTAACACCACTGCGATTGCGGTAGATAGTAACGGCAACAATCTGGCAGGCACCCTCGCCCCACTCTTTGACAAAGAGCAGGTACAACGTGAACTGAATGCACAAGTCCAGATTACGCAGGCGTTTAGTCAGGTGGCACCGAAGGCGGTGGCAGACTTTGCGGGAAGCCAATATGACAAACTCAAAACCACCAACCCGGAAGAAGCCAAAAAATGGGGTGAAGGTGGTATTTACCGTATTGCACTACACACGGCACTGGGTGGATTGCTCACAGGCGATATTAGTGGTGCAGCAGGTGCTGGGGCAGTAGCAGGCGCGGCACCTCTTCTTAATGAGTTGCAAAGTAAAGTAGCAGAGACGCTGCAAGGTGCAGGCTTGGGTAAGGATAGTGCCAATACCATATCACAAGCCTTGGCAGAGCTAACCTCACTTAGCATCGGTTCTGCAATAGGTGGTACGGCAGGGGCTGGGACTGCGCTGGTGGTGGATACTAATAATCGGCAGTTACATGATACCGAAAGAGCTCTTGCTAAAAAATGGGCTAAGGCATTACAACAAAAATTAGAAAATAAAGAAACTCCTGAGATTATTAGTGAACAAGAAGCGGCAGCGCGCATAGAGCGGCAAATATTACGCTGGGTTGACGCCGATACAAATAGATATGATGGTGGTAAAACCGATTATGACGTGGTTTCTTTAATTGGTATAAAGGGCAAAGATGGTAATCTTAGCTGGGATTATAATAATTATGCGCTTACTCATCCTAATGAATACAACACCAGCAGTAAGAATGGCTATTTGTATGTGCCTAAACTATTTAGTGATAGCAGTGGGTTAACGGCTGAGGAATTTAGAAATCAGAATTTAGTTTATGAGAGAGTAGGGAAAGCTAGTACCGCAGTTGCGTCTTGCTTATTTTTAGGGCCGCTATGTGTTCCAGCTGTTGAGGGACTTGCAAGTAGTTTAGGTTTTGATTATCTTGTAGATGATAGAATTTCAACAGCAGATATTATAGTGTCGCCCATAGGTGGAGTATTTGGTTTTAAATATGCAAATAAACTTAATAGTTTGGCTGGTGGTAATGTTTCTAGATTAGCAGCGCAAACATTGGCAATTAAAGGTGTTGAATTTGGTACAACTTGGGGATTAGAGCAATTACCTACCTATGCCCTTGAAAGAACAACAATAGGTGGTCAGTCTTTCGACCCCCTATTGGATTCTGCAACTAACCCATATTGGGGTGTAAGTAATTTGAGGCTTTTATTTCAACCAACTATTACGCCAGAAGCTAAAAAGTGATGAAGTTTTTATTAGCATTTTTGATATTGTTAACTTACTTAATTACTGCTTATTTATTTGGTAAACATGTCAACTCAAATCGAGAGTACCTAATTTACTGGCTAAAATCCAGTTTATTTGCAAGTGCAATAATCTTAATTTATATGTTGTTAAAAAACGGTCAGACACTATTTTCAAGTTTTGATTTAAAGCTTTTCTTGGGGATGTATCTGATTAGTATTATTTTGGCGGCCATATTTATGGGGGCAATGATTTTTAGTTGGGACTATAGAAGTAAATATCAGGAATATATGGATAAAAGAAAAATGAAAAAAAAATCAATGGAGTCAGATTCGATTGATTCTTAGATCGTGCTACTAATCCTTACTGGGGGCTGAGTAATCTGAGACTTATGTTTAATCCAACAGTGACGCCGGAGGTAAAAAAATAATGAAATTCTTAATAGCTTTTTTGATATTAATTTGTTTTGTTATTTCGGGTTATTTATTTGGTAGAATCAATGGGGTCAGTCTCGATTGATTTTAACTAATTGATTATTTGAGCAGAAAATCGCAGACCAGCTTAACCGCAGAAGTGATAAGTTAGCTAAAGGTGGGGATAGAAAATCAGATGAATTTAAACGAAATAATGGCTAACAATGAAAATCAATGGAGTCTGACCCCATTGATTCATGCAGGAGCGCAGCCATGATACGAGCACCGATTGGAGACAATGTTTATTGGGATGGGCGCATAGCTCGATTTGAAAGAGCCATAAAAGAAGGTTTGGCCACGCTTAGTAAACCCTCAAAAAATCTAGTATATGCCCCTCAATTTTGGCTTAGTCACAGTAAACATGCAACTAGACTCATTTTTCTTCGCTACTCTCGCGGTGACGCCATCCCCACTCTCAGCCAACCCTTCACAGGACTACTCGACGCATGGGAACTTTCCAACAAACTTGCTGCTGAATTGAATGCCAACCTAAAACCTGGAGAAGGCTGGGATCATCGGCACCTACTCACTGCGCCTATGACCACGAATGACCCGCGGGGTCACAATGACCCCCGCTCTTGGATATTTGAACTGTCCAACCTCAACCACTACAACTGGTGCTTCTGGTTAGTTGGTTTGGCTTTGACTCTAGAAATCCCCGATGATCAATGGCAACGTTTGTTGGTGCTTATCGGTGGCGAAGGTGAAGACGTATTGCTAGATAGAGTGATTGCTTCACGTCAACCCAACCGTAAAATTGGCACTACACTTTTACATAAAAAACCTTATGCAAGGCTACTCAAAGCCATAGAAGCCAAAGACAAAGGCCTGCCACAAGTACAACAGGCCGAACTGCTACGTGACTTTGTGCAACACTGGTACTCTGAACTAGCTCGTAAAGGTAAAGACGAATTATGGTGGTATATCTACGGTGATGCAGTTAAACATCCGCTGGAAATGGGCAGTTATTTTGGTCGTTGGTGCATAGAAGCAGTCGCCGCTGTCAAAGCATTTGGCTTGGATGACACATTATGCCTAGGCCATGAACACTATCCGGGGGACTTGCTGCGGCCTAATGGGCCTACAACACATCCGATACGGGAAGAACCCAAAACTGGATGGATTAAGAAGTTGTTTGGTAAGTAGCGGCATGCTCAGTGCTCTGTCCTATGACCCCGCCACCAGCACTGCCCGCCTCGGTGACGGCTTCTACGAACAAAAGCTCATCCGTGAACAAGTAGCACAACTCACCGGCCGCCGCTTCCTGGATGGTTATGTGAATGATGAGTCCCAATACCAGGCGCTGATGAATGCCGGCGTTACCACTGCCAAAACCCTGCAACTCACTCCCGGCATTGCACTCTCGCCCGCGCAAACGGCCCAACTCACCTCAGACATCGTGTGGCTGGTACAAAAAACCGTGACCCTTGCCGATGGTAGCCAGCAGAACGTTCTGGTGCCGCAACTCTATGTGCGCCTGCAAGACGGCGATTTGTTGCCCTCCGGCGCACTCATCTCCGGTGACAGCATTGATCTCAATCTTACGGGCACCCTGACCAATAGCGGCACTATCGCCGGGCGCAATGAAAATCAATGGGGTCAGACTCCATTGATTATTTGAGCAGAAAATCGCAGACCAGCTTAATCGCAGAAGTGATAAGTTAGCTAAAGGTGGATATAGAAAATCAGATGAATTTAAACAGAATAATGGCTAATAATGATAATCAATGGAGTCTGACCTCATTGATTTTGATTCTAAAAATCATGATCTGTCCCCTATTGACTAATTTAAATAGTAGCAATCATTTGGAGAATTTATGTTGTTTAAATTATGTATTATTACAGGGCTAATTGGATGTAATCTTACCGCCTGTAGCTCAGGCCCATCTCCATCAAACTGTTACGGAAATGGTCAACCTGGATGTGAGGCTTACTGGAAAGAAGGCAAACCAAGACTTGTCACAATCCAACCGCAGCTAGATGAAAATACTAAAAAATTATTTGAACAATATCCAGACTTACCGAAATATATAGCTAGATTCAAAGTGCGTAATTGGGCAAAAACTGGTGAATCTATTCTCGATACCGAAAAGGCGCTATTAGAGTGTGGAACAAGCCAATATAGAGATAAGTCTATAACTTCATTAGAGCACAATGACGAAATTATTAAAATTGAAAAATGCATGTTAAGAGATGGCTTTATATATATTGGAGAGTTCAAAGAATTTGATCTTTGCTCATCAAGATCAGACAGTTCTATTTGTAAATCTAACGCATCTATTCCTCCGCGCACTAAATCAATTAGGATTGATAGTTCATATTGCATAGAACATGCATATTTAAAAGAATGCGAACCTCAAAGTCTTGAGCGTAGGCAAACCACCTCTTATTGTAAGAATCACCCTGAACAGGATGTTTGCTATCAGCTTAATTTTCCGTTGACATGTGATCAGTACCCTAAAGCTAAGTTTTGCCAGCCTTATGAGGAAGTTCACTTGCCGCAAGAGAATTATGAGAAGACGAATAAAAATATACCGACCATATCGCAAACAAATGTAACGAGTACTGTTGATTCCAATCATAGCAGATTATTAGAAATATTATTCCCAGCGTTTTTTAATGATGGGGCTATTGATCCTGAAAGCAAAAAACACCTAACAAAGGAACTAGAACAACAACAGTTTCAGAAAGACTTACAAAGAGGTAGTAATCGTGATATGAAAAACTTACTCCGCAACACAGCCCCTAAAGCAGGTCGATAAAATATCATGCTCAAATGCCACCGCCTCCAAAAAAAACAATAAGGGATGTAAAAATGATGCTTCAATATAAAACAGAATCCGTAAAACCATGGTGCCCACCAGCTCAGCCCGTCTCGGTGACGACTTCTACGAACAAAAGCTCATTCGCGAACAAGTGGCGCAACTCACCGGTCGTCGTTTCCTTACCGGTTATGCCAATGACGAAGCTCAATACCAAGCTACTAACGGCATCAGCTTTACTCAGGCGCATCAGCTTGTTCTCGGAGTGATAATAGGGGCAGACTGAGCTAACCCGGGTTTGACGGAAGATTAATTAAGCAAACTATTGATAACGCAACGCCTCAATCGGATTAAGCCTAGCAGCCTTACGCGCGGGATAAAAACCGAAGAAAATGCCGACACTGGCGGCAACAGCAAATGCCAAAGTGATTGATTGCGTAGAAACTATGGCATCTGTCCCTGTGAAGTTTTTCACAAGCGCCGCACCACCCACGCCAATCAGTATGCCTATCATGCAGCCAACGATAGAAATCACAAAAGCTTCCAACAAGAACTGTAGCAAGATGTCGCGTTCTCTGGCGCCGATAGCCATTCTGATACCTATTTCCCTGGTACGCTCGGTGACTGATACCAGCATGATATTCATGATGCCGATGCCGCCGACCAAAAGGGAAATCGATGCGATTGCGCCCAGCAATAACGCCATGGTCCGCGTGGTTTCGGCAGCCGTATTGGCGATAGCGGTTAAATTACGTACGGAAAAATCACTGTCCGAACCTTCCCGGATATTATGGCGCTGCCGCAAAAGATTATTAATGTCTTCTTCAGCCTGTGGCATGGCTTTATCAGACTCCGCCTGCACCAGCAGCTGCCTGACACTGCCTGGCACCTGGTTGCCGAACAGTTTACGCTGTGCCGTAGTGAGCGGGACGATGATGGTATCGTCCTGATCCCTGCCGTCTAGGCTTTGGCCTTTACCGTTAAGCACGCCGACAATCATAAACGGGCTTTGCTTGATTCTGATTGTTTTACCAACCGGGTCGATATCATCACCAAACAGGTTTTCAACGACCGTTTTGCCAATTAAAGCCACACGCGTAGCCGAGCGGATATCGGAATTGGAAAACACGTAGCCGTTATCTATCGTCCAGTCGCGTATATCAATATAGCCAGGGGTTGTACCGATCACTGAAGTGTTCCAGTTGCTGCCGGCATATATCACTTGCGCACTGCCCATAGTGACCGGTGCAACGCCTGAGATGCCGTCCAGTTCGGCAATTGCAGCTGCGTCATTTACATTCAGCGATTGGGCATTGCCTGTAGCTGATCTTGCGCCGGCTGTATTCGGTGGACCGGAGAGCACTATGAACAGATTGCTGCCCATGGAGCTGATGGATTTTTTGATGGATTGCTGCGCTCCTTCACCGATAGCCATCATCAGCACCACCGCCCCTACCCCGATCATCATGCCCAGCATGGTGAGAAAGGTTCGCATACGGTTAGCACCCATAGCGTGCCATGCTTCACCCAGCATTGCCGAAAACATCAGGCAGTCTCCTCAGCTTCGGCTTGTTTATAACTGTCATGGACTATTTTTCCATCCAGGAACCGCACCTGCCTGCTTGCATGTTCAGCGATATCGGTTTCATGCGTCACCAGCACTATAGTGATGCCTTCCTTGTTCAAGTTATCAAACAGTTCCATGATTTCTTCGCTGGTTTTGCTGTCAAGGTTACCGGTAGGTTCATCCGCCAGAATTAGGCTAGGGTTGTTAACTAACGCACGTGCAATCGCCACCCGCTGCTGTTGCCCGCCTGATATTTGGCTGGGTCTGGAATTCAGATAGTTGCCCAGACCAACTTTTATGAGCACTTGTTTTGCTTTTTCATGCCGCGTGCTTTTGTCCTGACCAGAATACACCAATGGCAATGCGACGTTATCCAGCAAGCTGGAACGTGCAAGCAGATTAAACCCCTGAAATACAAAACCGATAGTTTTGTTTCTAAGCTGGGCTAAAGCATTGCTATCCAGCCTGGCAACCGGATGCCCCTCAAGAAAATAATCACCCGCACTGGGAATATCCAAACATCCCAAAATATTCATGAAAGTCGATTTTCCAGAACCGGAAGGCCCCATAATCGCAACATAATCCCCGCGCTCAATGATGAGATTCACGTCTTTCAGCACAGGAAAAGGACCAGCCGCAGTCTGGTAATCCTTATATAAATTGCGAACTTCGATAACGTGGTTCATTTAAGAAATCTTAATCATTAAACCTTAAAACATCCTTGGCGTACGCGTGCTACCGGACGCTGCCTTAGCGTCTGTCTGCATTTCACCGACAATCACCTTGTCACCGGGCTTAAGCTCGCTGCTCACAATTTCCGTGAACTTGCCATCCGTAATGCCAACTTTCACTTGCCGCATTTGCGGTTTGCCATCCTGCAACACAAAAAGCTTGCCCCGTCCCAATCCATCCGCACCGGGTTTTTCTGCCGACGTTTTCTTTTTACCGTTACCCAAGCTTCGGTTTGATGTATTGCCATTTTTATTTGATTTAACATCAGCTGGCTCATTTTCAGCTTTTGGCTTAAAGCGTAGCGCAGCGTTGGGCACCAGCATCACATTGTCATGTTTGGCAAAGACGATATTGACGTAAGCTGTCATGCCGGGAAGCAAAATCTGCTCAGGATTATCTACAGAAATGACAACGTCGTATGACACTACATTTGAAGTGGTGGTCGGGTTTAAACGGATCTGTTTAACCACTCCTTCAAAATTAAGATTCGGGAACGCATCAACGCTGAACTTTGCTGTCTGCCCTACTTTGATATTGCCAATATCAGCCTCTGCAAAACTCGTATCAATCTGCATTTTGGATAAATCCTGTGCGATCTTGATCAATGTTGGCGTCTGAAAGCTTGCTGCCACGGTTTGGCCGACATCGATTTGTCGATCGACCACAATACCGGAGACTGGCGAACGGATAATGGAGTAAGCCAGATTGGTTTTATCACGCTGCAACTGCGCACGCGCGCTTTCCAGCACTGCTTTTGCTGACTTCAGGGCTTGCACCGATTGATCCAACTCCTGCCTCGATACAAACTCCTGCTCGTACAAGGAACGGATTCTGGCTTCATTAGCTTTTGCCAGTTCAACAGAAGCTTCAGCATTACGCACAGTACCCTGCGTTTGCGCAATTTGCGCAGTAAATAGCGCATCATCCAGTTCCAGCAATATCTGGCCTTTTTCTACCTTGTCGTTGAAATCCACATATAACTTACTAACCCGGCCGGAAACCTGCGTACCTACGCTCACCAATGTCACGGGATTAATCGTGCCATTTGCGGAAACTGCCTGTTCAATATCGCCCTGCGTAATCGCTTGCTGTTTATATAAATCTTCCGGGCGCGGTTGGGTACTGTTTTTATAAAAATAATATCCGCCTACCATCAGGACTAAAAAAACTAGCGGAAGAACGAGTTGTTTAATGATTTTCTTCATGGTTTGGCTTCTGTTGTTTCTTTCACCCCATCAGGTAAAGATTGAATCATCACACTATCCAGTGTGCCGATAGATTGCGCCAAGGTAGCGCGGGCAATATTCCGGCTTAAATCAGCCTTGATTTTTTGCTGGTTGGCACTCGAAAGCGCGCTTTGGGCATTAAGTGTATCAATGATATTGCCAACACCAGCCTTGTAACGGCCCAAAGCGACGCGTGCTGACTCTTTTGCACTGTTCACTAGCACGTCAGCCGATTTAATCGTTTCATGGGCTGTGCGCAGGTTCTGGAAGGCTGTCCACACATCCAGCGATATTTGCAGTTTCAACTGGTCCCTTTGCGCTTCTTTTGCCTCAGCAGCGGCCTCGGCAGAACGTATCCTGTATGTTGGCGCATACCCTGCGAATAATGGCACAGATACTGTCAGGCCCAATGTAGAGTTGTTACTGGAATTCAAATTGCTACCATCCAGCAAACTGTTGGATAGATTAATTGACACTGTAGGCTTGGCAGCAGCCCGGCTTGCCTCAATGCTGGCTTTCGCAGCGTTGACCTGCGCTTCACTCGCTACTAAATCAGGGCGGCGGATATGTGCATATTCAATGAGCTGGTTAATATCATGTTCGATTTCACCTGTATTTGCCGGTGTATTCTTTGTATTAATCAATTTGAGCGGCGCATTGGCATTGAGCCCCATTACATTTGCCAAAACCCCATAGTCCGTTTTAAGTGTGCCTTCTGCCGTGATTCTTGTTAATACCGCCTGTGCATAAGCAGTCTCAGCCTGCAATTTATCTGCCGGGGTAGAAACACCCGCTTTATATTTGGCTTCTGCAGATTTAAAACTTTCCAGATTAAAACTTTCAGATTCCTTTGTCGCATCAAGCAATGCAATATCAGTCTGCACCTGGTAATACGCTTTAATTGCAGCAAGCAATAAATTCTGTACGACAACGCTCTGCGTAGCACTAACTGCCTGCAACAATTGACGCGCATTTTCGAGTGTGGCATCACGATTACCAAAATCATAAAGCAGATAGGACGCAGCCAGACTATTGCTTAAATTATAATAATCCCGCCCTCTGCTTGCAGATTTAGGGTCTACATAACTCTCGCTTACCGTGAGGTTATCATTCAATGCCGGCAGGAACGCGGATTTGGCAATACCCAGTTGTGCCGCCTGCACCTTTGCATTTGCATAAGATTCACGCGTCTGTGGGTTGTTACATAAGGCAGCCTCTGTCACAGCCGTCAAAGACAGTGGTTGGCTGTAATCAATATTCCCGCATGAGGTATCAGGTACCGCCGACTTTGAATCTGTAACATTTAAATCAGTTCTGAAAAGTACCGGCGGCAAATCCAGTCCTGTGGACAACGGATCGCCATCGTTATACCAAATTGAGCCTGCAGCATTCACCTGTGACACAGGTACCAAACTGCAAACTAAAGTTAAAAAAATAATTTTTATCTGCAACATTTAGAACTTAGTATGAAAATATCCCATGTTTAACTTCTTACATTGAACTTCTTATTGAAACGGTTATACCTTCGTTTCGATTACAGTACGAATCAAAAATTTGATCTACTACCCAATCAATTACAGTTATTAACAAAAATACAGTGCTTTATACCATACATCATCTTGCAAGAGATAAGCCAAGGCGAAGCTGTACATCACTATAACGATTGTAATCGATTAAGGTTTCACCATACCCCTCCATCAATTGCAAATGTAGAAATGTTCCTGTGCGTCCGAATATCTTATCACTCACCGGGTAAGAGAAATCAAGCTGACTGGAAGAGTAGCCGCTCGTGCCATATCGATATAGCGCGGTTAAAATTGCGCCATCTTCGCGCCCAAAGCGGGCTTGCCAATCCACATAACCTCGATATTTATATATATCCGGATTATCAGACTTTTCGAGATATTGGTAAAATCTTGGTGACAATGTCAGCCTTCTGCCATGTGCGAAATCAATATTCCAGGCTGGCTTCACAAAGGCAATATTAAGCGAATGGGAATCGACACCGCCTTGTCCATTAGATTCATGTTCCACCCCTGCTTTCCATTCATCCGGAAAAAAGTCCCGGCCTGAACCAGCCCACTTGTAATATAAGCTTGGCCTATAACTTGTATCTTTGAATGGACTGGAATGTCCGCCAATATCCCATAAACTGGTTTGTGTGTAAGCAAAATAAAGGTTACTCAAGGGAGGAAAATATTGAGCCACTCTGGCATCGGGATCAAATGGGCGATATTTAAAGCTGATTTGGAATCTTGCATCAAAATTCCGTTTTGCATTAGAGCCCACAACAAAATAAAGTGGCTCGTTAACAGACAAAGGGGATTCATCTCCAGGCTGGGCAAGCACTACTTTTGCTGCGCCGGACCCTTCATGGTTTTGCTGGTTATTCCCAGGTGTTGTTGCAGCAATTTGCAATGGTGCTATATCGTCCTTGCTCGTTGCTAGCATCAACAACCGATTGGATTCCTGATCCAGAAGTTCCGCGCGCACCACGCCCAAAAATTTTACTTTCGGAATTCCAGTATAGGTCTGCCTGATATTACTGACAGAGTCTGACTGAACCCGACCCAACTCAACTACTTCAGATGTACTGCTACCGGACAATTTCAATTGCAACTTGTCAGGCCATGCACTCAAGCCTTCCGGCTTTATTGCATCGACGGATATTTTTTGTCCTGTATTCAACGCTTCACTTTGGGTAGCAATCATCCACTTATCAGCTGCCTGACACACTGAGGGCAATACTACAGTAGCCAAAAACATTATTAAAGCGCTAATCCTGCTATCCATATGCTAGCTTTCTAAAAATGTAATGGGGGATTTTTCCGTTCAAGACATGATTACAACATATAAATAGCCTGCCCAGCGACTTAATCTAATAGTGACTTAATCTAACAGCTACATAATCTAGCAGTTATTGTCTGCCAGTTGCAGATGTCGGCAAAACTATTCTGGCAGGTTATACTTGCCGGTGCGCCAGTATGGCCGCACCGACAATACCTGCCTGGTCGCCCATATTGGAAATATGCACATTCACTTTAGCACGGAGCACCGGGATTAAATCCTGATTCAATTGTTGTTGAAAAACTTGCTCCATAAGCGACCATCCGGCGCTCATGCCGCCGCCTATCACGATGTCTGTCACATCAATCACTTTCAGGATATGCGCCAGTGCCTGCGCAAGTGAAGTAGCTGCCAATGCATAGGCAGCTATCGCATCCTTATCTCCGGCTTTGGCGCGTGCCGCAATTTCTGCTGCGCTGCAATGCTGGCCTGTAGCCTCCAGATAAGAAATGGCAACGCCGCTGGCAGAGGCATATTGTTCCATACAGCCATGATTACCGCAGCCGCATAAACGGCCATTCGGCATGGTAATAATATGTCCGACTTCCATCGCTACCCCATGCTGACCCTGCACAGGGTTGCCATTCAAGATCAAGCCGCCGCCAACACCCGTACCTAGTCCTAAATAAACCAGATTTTTTATATGTTCAGCAGCCATAATGAATTCGCCATAAGCCGCTACCCGTGCATCATTTTCGGTAATAACAGGCAAGTCGATTAAAGCACTTAAGTCTGCACTCAAATCAACATCACTTAAACCCGGCAGGTTTGGGGATTGAGAGATTCTTTGCGTACGAGAATCAATAAACCCGGGGAACCCAATCCCCACGGCCGACACTGCAGGATACTTTGTACGTACGCTGTCTATCGCACTGGCAATTGTGCTTAGAATCACGGGCCAAGCCTGATTGGGCGTGTGCTGATGCAAATGACATAAACCGGAAAAATCTGCCTGAAAGCGTATTTCTTCCAGCAGCCGCACCTGTTTTTCCTGCGCCTGCTTGCCCCGTGTTTGCAGATCGTTACACTCCACCACACCCAAGCGTAAATTAGTACCGCCAACATCAATGCCAATCAGCAAAGCCATTGCCTAGTGCCGCCCTGTACGCATAATCGCATTTGCAAAAAAATCTTTTTGTTCTTGCGACAATTGCTGCCAGTTAAAGCGCCAATGCCAGTTTCCTGTAACCGTGCCAGGCGTATTCATGCGATGGCTAGTATCCAGCGCCAGGATGTCCTGCATCGGAATCACCGCTAAATTGGCATTTGATTCTAGCGCCATCTCAATTAATTGATTGGAAACATCCGAATCCTGAGGTCCCTCAACACCAAGATGCCTATGCACGTGCGTACGCTGCTGATCATCCATTGTGCTATGCCAGCCAACCGTAGTATCGTTGTCATGCGTACCGGTATATACAACGCTATTTGGTTCGATATTATGTGGGAGATAGGGATTATCTTCCTCGCCACTGAATGCAAATTGCAAAATCTTCATGCCCGGCAAATTGTATTTTTCCCTCAGTGCTTCCACCTCCGGTGTAATGATCCCCAAGTCCTCGGCAACCAAGTTGATATGGGGTAAAGCTTGCGTGATCGCAGCAAGCAATGCATCACCCGGCGCTAACACCCATTGCCCATTAATCGCGGTTTCTTCGTCAGCCGGAATTTCCCATGCTGCCTCCAGGCCTCTAAAATGGTCAATGCGCACAATATCAAACAATTCAGCCTGTGTTGTCATGCGCGACACCCACCAGGCAAACCCGTTCGCAGCCATTGCATCCCAGTTATAGTGCGGATTGCCCCAGCGCTGACCTGTTTCTGAAAAATAATCCGGAGGCACCCCTGCTACTACGGTCATGTTCTGACCTGCATCCAGCTTGAACAAATGTGGCTGCGCCCATACATCAGCACTGTCGTAAGCAACAAAAATTGGAATATCGCCAAACATGGCAATGTTTTTATCATTTGCATACTTCTTGAGTGCATGCCATTGCGTAAAAAATACAAATTGTGTGAATTTAATCACAGCTATTTCCTGCGCCAACTCTTCCCTTGCGCGTCTCAATGTCGGGATGTGACGATTTTTATAGGCTTCCGGCCAACTATTCCAGCCCGTATGTTTGAACCTGGTGCGCAGTGCCAGAAACAAAGCAAAATCATGCAGCCAATCGGCATGTTTGTCACAAAAGTGCAGGAAGTCCTTGCAATCTTTTGTATCAGGCTGCTCGGTAAAAGTTAAATACGCTTTTGTTAATAACTGCGTTTTGTTTGTGATAAGTCCGTTTAAATCATCTTTTGTGAGCAGGTCTTGGGCTTGCAGGGCTTCCAGGCTAATAAAATCGGGATTGCCCGCATGCGCAGACAAGCACTGGTAAGGTGAATTATCGGCATGCGGCATATTAATGGGCAGGGTCTGCCAGACACTTACACCAATTTCGTGCAGAAAGTCCACGAATCGATACGCTTCTGCACCTAAGTCTCCCGTGTAGTACGCACTTGGCAATGAGCTTATATGTAACAGCACTCCCGTGCGGCGCTGATCTACAGAGGATGAATTAGGTGACAAAGTCATAAATATCTACATAATCAAGAAAGGTGACACATTATTAATAAAAAATTAATTACTCAGCCCATATTGGCAACATTTAAAATTGTTTTAAGCCTGACCGCGCCTCATGGTGCCCGCATTATCAGCATGCCCCCCGCCGCTACTGATCTTTTGATGCAAGGCATCAGGCACTGGCTGACCAAGCAAATGGTACAAATTAATCAAGTTACGTCGATAAAGCTGATCAAAACTTGCAACGCTATCGGATGAATTGTAATCACCAAACCACCAAAACCAATCAGAACCTTCGCATATAGCCAACTGCCGCTCGCATGCCTTAAGCTGGCCAGCATCCAGACTGTTTCTGGACAATACACTGTCATAAGTTTTCTTAGCAGCGCACAACAAATCCCAAGCCAGGTTTTTGTCTCGGCTCCCTATCCAGGTGCTGAAAGTTCCATAGACCCAACTGCCGGCAGCCACCTGCGGCAGCGCGGGAGCGGATAATTCACGATCAGGCTTATCATCCTGGTACATATCGACAATATCACTGAATGTGGTCATTTCTATGTCAGGATGATTGACCAACGCTTGATATAACTCACTCAGGAAATAATAACCGTTATACGGGAAATACTCCCAGGCATTTTCCCCGTCCAGAATCACGCTCACTATCTTCGAGTGATCGCCGGAATTATTTTGATGAATAAGCTCAAGTGTCTTAATAAAATCGTTCACAGCATCACGCGAATGCATTTTCGCATACTCAAAACCAATCTTGTCTGAAAGTTGGTCATCTCTAAAAAAACATAGAATGTCATGCTCACCGTTGGTAACACGATAAGGCTGATACAAATAATCATCCTTCTCGGCAATGCTTAAATGCGATTTAACCAGACTATTGGCCAGTACGGCTTGACCTGTAGCCGCCCACTCCACGCCATTCTCTGCCAGTAATGACAGCGCTGCATGCGAGACACCGCCTTCTGCAGGCCACATACCGCGGGGTTCAACACCAAAATAGTGTTGATGAGATTTTTTTGCTGAGAGTACTTGTGCGACTGCGCGTGTTTGACCACCCAGGTAGCTGGCATTTTCAGGCAATGGTGCATCCGGCAATGCATCCAGTGCTGATTTGAAATCCAGCAACAGTGGCAATATCGGGTGGTAGTAAGGTGTTGTGGAAATCTCGATTTGCTTGCGTTGCATCAAGGCTTTATAGCGCGGAATCAAATTGGAAATAGTCTCTGCAATCACGGCAAATAATTGGCATCGTTCTTCATAAGTAAATAACGCGCCTTTGGTCATTAAAGCTTGCACAACGGGATTCGTGCGGCGCAGGCTTTCACCGCACCATGCCAAGTGGTACCACACGAGCAAATCTGCTTTGTATTGTGCAGATAAATAGTGAAACTCGTCCTGCTGCGTCACCGCATGTTGTGTCATCAACGGTTCAACAAGCTGATAGATTTGTAACAACCGCTGATAATGCGGAAACGGACTCAGCATTTTCTCGTGATGACTTTTAAAACAACTTTCAACAATCAAGTGACATTCATCATGGGTAATATCTGCCAAATCTTCTTTATTCAGCAAAGCCAGTAAAGGATCACGTATGGAATTTTTCTTGAATTGCTGGGTGTAATCGTCAAGCTGCTCCAGTAAAATTGGCACAAAATTAAAGCTCACGCGCGCAGCCGGGTTGATTTCAAGGTGATACGCCATATCGCTGTAGTCTTTTATGGCGTGCAGATACGTCCATGGCAGCACATATTCATTAGTCGCCAGATCACGGTAATCCGGTTGATGCATATGCCAGTAAAGATTGAGATATAACTTGGGACGATCAGTTTTCACTTCAGAATAGACCTTAAACTATTTAATTAAGAACTTTAGAAACCAATGCAGGGAGAAAACCCAACGATAAGTCACAAGTACTTATTGTTGAGTCAATTTCAAATTCAGAATACTCCACATCGATTAAACCACGCGATATAAATCCTGCCCCAACATGTCGGGGGTCACCAGAACAATGCCTTTTTCAGACACATAAAAGCGTTTTGCATCTACATTTAAATCCACGCCAATCTGCATACCCTCTGGAATGACACAGCCACGGTCTACCACGACATTTTTCAAAACGACATGCCGGTTCACAGTGACTTTTGGCAAAATGACCGAGCCTTCTACATTGCAATAACTGTGAACACGCACATCTGAAAATAGAACCGAGTTCGTAATACATGAACCGCTGATCAAGCATCCGCCGGACACTAATGAGTCTGTGGCTTTACCGGTTCTGCCCTCATCCCTGAACACGAATTTAGCGGGCGGCAATTGCTCCTGGTACGTCCAGATCGGCCACTCCCGGTCATACAAATTGAGCTCGGGAATCACCTTGGTAAGCTCCATATTGGCTTCCCAATAGGCATCAATAGTACCTACATCACGCCAGTAGAAGTTATCGTTCTTTGCGCCAACGCAGCTATCAGTAAAGCGGTGCGCCTGCACTTTATACTTTTTAATAATGTAAGGAATAATATCGCCGCCAAAATCATGCGTCGAACGCGAATCGTCGGCATCACGAATCAATTGCTCATACAGGAATTTTGCGTTGAATACATAAATCCCCATGCTGGCAAATGCTTTAGTTGGATCGCCGGGCATATGTTTAGGATTGGCTGGCTTCTCGGCAAACTCAACAACGCGATCCGTTTCATCTACAGCCAGTACACCAAAACCTTTTGCATCTTCCAGCGGTACATTGATGCAGGCCACTGTCATGTCAGCTTTATTTCTCACATGTGTTGCCAGCATCTTGCCATAATCCATCTTATAGATATGATCACCCGCCAATATCAAAATGTATTCTGCACCACCGCCTTCGCGTAACAAATCTATATTCTGGTATACCGCATCTGCAGTACCCTTGTACCACTCTTCGGAGATGCGCTGCTGTGCGGGAATAATATTTACATATTCATTGAATTCGCCACGCAAAAAACCCCAGCCACGCTGTATGTGCTGAATCAAGCTTTGCGCTTTATATTGCGTTGCAACATTGATACGGCGGATGCCGGAGTTCATGCAGTTAGAAAGCGGGAAATCAATAATCCGGAACTTTCCGCCAAATTGCACTGCAGGTTTAGCCCGCCAATCCGTCAGGCTCTTTAAGCGGCTTCCACGTCCACCCGCCAGGATAATCGCGACAGTATTTTTGGTTAAGGTACTAATAAAACGATCTGAATGCTGGTCTGCTTGCCGGTTTTTCGACATGATGCCCTCCTGAAGTTTGTATAGTTACTTAAGTTACGCTAGCTGGGCCAACTAGCTTTAGGCACTTCTATAAACTCATTTTTTGGCTGCATTACTTCGTTGCGCGGCACTCGCAACCCGCTGTATTCGCATACTACCTCGGCTGCTGCATTCCGTGCGCCTCATACTGCATCCCAAACCCTGTATTTAAAGAATTACCTTTATTTACTTTCGACTGCGACTGATTACATTATAATCAGCTTAAAGCACTATAATCTAGCTTAAATAGTTAAAATTTAACAAATGAAAGCTAAAAATATTAGGGATACATACCTTGGTAAAATCCAACACGGCTCAAGTAGAATCTAAAGCAAGCGCCCATGCGCGCAAGCTCATTTTAGAAGCGCGACACCATGATCCATTCAGCTTTTTGGGTCAGCATGCCAAGCACGACGATAGCGACAATAATTTTGTTTATCGTACATTTTTACCTTATGCATCCGATGTGCAGGTTAAAACCGGGGAAACCTGGACCAAGCTGGAAAAAACACATCGTGATGGTTTATTTGAAATCAGCAGCAAAACTGCCCTGAACACGCCCTGTTTACTCAAAATAGAATCAGGTAAACACAGTTACGAAACTTATGACCCATACACTTTTAATACCAGCATTACGCAGGACGAACTTTACCTGTTCGGCGAGGGGCGTTTAAAGCAAGCCTATAAAACACTGGGGGCACAATGTATTACCCAGGACAACGTTGCCGGTGTGCGCTTTACAGTATGGGCACCCAATGCGGAACGTGTCAGTGTAATTGGCAGCTTTAACAATTGGGATGGTCGCATACATTCAATGCGCGCCCACGGCTCAAGCGGTGTTTGGGACATTTTTATTCCCAGCCTGACTACGAGTGACACCTATAAATTTGAAATTCGCAATCGTCAAACCGGTGGAATCCTGGTCAAAACCGACCCCTATGGTTTTGAGTTTGAACAACGCCCAGGTACAGCCGCAAAAATCAGTACAAGCCATCACCAATGGAAAGATAACCAATGGCTGGAAGCACGTAAAAAGCGTGACTGGCTGCATGCGCCGTTTAACTGCTATGAAGTGCATTTAGGTTCATGGCAACGTAACGCAAAAGGGCATTTTCTAACTTACCGTGAACTTGCAAAAACACTGGTACCGCATGTCGCAGCAATGGGTTATACCCACGTTGAACTATTACCTATCTCGGAACACCCGCTGAATGAATCCTGGGGCTATCAGACCACAGGCTATTTTGGCGTGACCAACCGCTTTGGCTCACCCGATGATTTACGTTTTCTAATTGACGCATTCCATCAGGCCAATATCGGTGTAATTTTAGACTGGGTGCCTGGTCATTTTCCTAAAGATGATTGGGCTTTGGCACGCTTTGACGGCACGGCATTATATGAACACGAGGACCCTCGTCTCGGTGAGCATCAGGACTGGGGTACTTATATTTTCAACTACGGCCGCAATGAAGTCCGTAACTTCCTGATTGCAAATGCCTACTTCTGGCTGCAGGAGTTTCATATTGACGGCTTGCGCGTAGATGCCGTGGCATCCATGCTCTACCTGGATTACTCGCGTAAAGCAGGCGAATGGTTGCCGAATAAATTTGGCGGACGCGAAAATCTCGATGTGATCGACTTCCTGAAACAATTAAATGTCATGGTGGGTGAAGATTTTGCCGGCGTGCTTACTATCGCTGAAGAATCCACTGCATGGCCGATGGTGTCGCGCCCGGTCTATTTAGGCGGGTTAGGCTTCAGCATGAAATGGAACATGGGCTGGATGAACGACACCCTGAGTTACATCGAAAACGACCCTATACACAGACGCTATTATCACGACATGCTGACCTTTGGCCAGCTTTATGCCTACTCAGAGAATTTTGTACTACCGTTCTCTCATGATGAAGTTGTACACGGCAAAAAATCATTACTGGATAAAATGCCCGGTGACCCATGGCAGAAATTCGCCAACTTGCGCTTACTCGCCACCTACCAGATGACCAGCCCCGGCAAAAAGCTTAATTTCATGGGGAATGAGTTTGGACAAGGACGGGAATGGAATGTAAACAGCAGCCTTGACTGGCACTTGCTTAGCGATAGCTACGAAGGACACCGGTGGCATCAGGGGATACAAAAGCTGCATAGCGACCTGAACAAACTATACAAAGAGCTAAAACCACTGCACACACTGGATTTTGAAGCGCAGGGGTTTGAATGGATAGATTGCCACGATACGGAACAATCAATTATCAGTTACGTAAGACGCGGATTAGACAATAGTTTTGTTATAATAGTGCTTAATTTTACACCCGTTTTACGAAATGCATACCGCATTGGCGTTCCGCAAGCTGGAGATTACCAGGAAATTTTCAACAGTGATGCAAGCTGTTATGGCGGAAGCAACCAAGGCAACGGCGCTGGATTACATACCGAAAATGTAGCATGGATGCATCATAGCCAATCGCTTGTAATTACGTTGCCGCCATTGGCAGGAATTGTTCTACAAATTAAATAACTTTTTGAATAAAAAACACTAAATACATAAATGGCTACACTTCACAAACATCCCGTATGGCAAAAACTCAGCCAACATCAAGAGAAAATTGCATCAACACATATGCGAGATCTTTTCGCACAAGATGCTAACCGTTTCGACAAATTCAGCCTGAAATTCGCTGATATTCTGTTTGATTACTCCAAGCACCGCATTACTGACGAAACGCTGCCATTACTGGTTCAACTGGCACGTGAAGCCAACATCGAAACGTGGCGCGACAAAATGTTTGCGGGCGAGAAAATCAACATCACGGAAAACCGTGCCGTATTGCACACGGCGCTTCGCAATCGCGCCAACACACCGGTATTGGTAGATGGCCATGATGTTATGCCGGACGTTAATGCTGTACTGGCACAAATGCGCGAGTTCTCGGAAAAAGTACGTAACGGCAGCTGGCTAGGTTTCTCAGGTAAACGTATCACTGACATCGTCAATATTGGCATTGGCGGCTCTGACCTGGGCCCGGTGATGGTATGCGACGCACTTAAACCATATGCCAGCGATGCATTGAAAGTACATTTCGTATCCAATATCGATGGCGCACATTTGATGCGTGCACTTAACGTCTGCAACCCTGAAACCACACTGTTCATTGTTGCATCCAAAACATTCACCACACAAGAAACCATGACCAATGCGCACTCTGCCCGCACATGGTTTTTAAACGCTGCAAAAGACAATGCACATGTTGCCAAACACTTTGTTGCGCTATCTACCAATGCAAAGGCAGTACAAGAGTTCGGCATTGATACCGCAAATATGTTTGCCTTTTGGGATTGGGTCGGCGGCCGCTACTCACTGTGGTCGGCTATTGGCTTATCTATTGCTTTGTACGTTGGCATGGACAACTTTGAAGCCCTGCTCACTGGCGGCTTTGAAATGGATGAACACTTCAAAACTGCGCCATTAGAGCAAAATATGCCAGTCATCATGGCGCTGATCGGCATCTGGTATAACAATTTTTTCCATACTGACACACATGCAATCTTACCTTACGATCAAGGTCTATCCCGGTTCCCGGCCTATTTACAACAGGCAGATATGGAAAGTAACGGTAAATTTATTTGCCGTGACGGCAGCCGTGTCCCTTATAAAACAGGCCCGGTTGTCTGGGGCGAAGCTGGCACCAATGGTCAGCATGCCTTTTACCAGCTGATTCATCAGGGGACGCAAATTGTACCTGCTGACTTTTTAATGCCGGTACATAGCCACTACAAGGTAGGCACCAACGGCAACACGCATCATAAAATCCTGCTGGCTAACTTCCTGGCACAAACACAATCATTGATGCTTGGTAAAACCAAAGAACAGGCACGTGCTGAGCTGGAACAGCAAGGCATGAGCGGAGAAGCACTCGAACGGCTTCTCCCCCATAAAGTGTTTGAAGGCAATCGCCCTACAACATCAATTGTGTTCGACAAGCTGACACCCAACACCTTAGGTAAGCTGATTGCACTTTACGAACACAAGATATTTGTACAGGGCATTATCTGGGATATCAACAGCTATGACCAATGGGGCGTTGAATACGGCAAGCAAATTGCGCAGCAGATTTTGCCGCAATTAATCAGTGATGAAATCGTTAAAAATTATGACAGTTCCACCAATGGGTTAATCAACTATACCAAGTCACTCAAAATCGATACTTAGTTATATCTAACTCCTGATTGAGTTAATTAAGAGCCCAAGGATAATGTCTTTGGGCTTTTTTTATTTATAAAGTAATCTAATACATATTGATACTTAAAATTTCGGATATATCCAGATGGCAAATCTTGATCAGTATCGCGTTAACCCTAAAAAATTTTCACTCAAGGATTACAACCCCGGAGATAAAACTGAACGCGAAGGCAGCAAAGAGCAAAATACGCTTGATCTATCCACCCTTGCCAGTGAAATCAATACCCTACAGGATATTCTGCATGCTGAAGGTAAACGTAAAGTATTGCTCATATTACAAGGCATGGACGCCTGCGGTAAAGACGGCACTGTACGCCATGTGTTCAGCGAGTGCGACCCTCTAGGTATTCGTCTGGCAAGTTTCAAGGTTCCCAGTAGCGATGAGCTTGCACATGACTACCTGTGGCGTGTACACCAGCAAGTACCGAAGGCCGGCGAATTGGTCATTTTCAACCGCAGTCACTACGAAGATGTGTTGATTGTAAAAGTGAACGACTGGATTAATGATGAGGAATGCAAACGCCGCTATGCACAAATTAACGACTTTGAGCGGTTGCTCACAGAAACGGGCACCACAATCATTAAATGTTTTCTGTACATTTCAAAGGAAGAACAGAAAGAGCGATTACAAGAGCGGCTGGATGACCCGGCAAAAACCTGGAAATTCAATCCTACTGATTTGAAACAACGCGCCATGTGGCCCAAGTATATGCAAGCCTACGAACAAGCCATCAAAGCCACCTCAACTGACCATGCACCATGGTATATCGTACCGGCAGACTCTAAAACCAATCGTAACCTGCTAATTTCCAGGCTATTACTCAACACACTTAGAAATATGAAGTTGAAATTCCCACCTGCTCCTGCAGACTACAAATCCATCATCATCGAAAACTGATTAGCGTAATTTAATTTCGCCAACACTTACCAATTGTTTAGCAATAACATCGCCAATCGTAGCACTCACGCTGGCACCAATACGCTTGGCAATTTTGCTGGTAAAATCTTCTTGATAAGTGAAGTCAACAATATCTTCCTGTTTAATGATTTCACGTGCAACATAATCCGCACTGCCCAAGGCATCAGCCAAGCCAAGCTTGATACTTTGCTCACCACTCCAGAATAAACCGCTGAAAACTTCCGGCGTTTCTTTTAGACGAGCACCCCTGCCTTGTCGCACAACGGTTTTGAATTGCTCATGCACTTCATTTAACATTGATTGCGCTAAAGCTTGATGTCTTGGATTTACCGGAGAGAATGGATCCAGCATGGCCTTGTTTTCACCTGCAGTCATCAAGCGGCGTTCAACACCAACTTTTTTCATCACCTCTGTAAATCCGTAACCATCCATCAGCACGCCAATTGAGCCAACAATACTCGCTTTATCAACATAAATCCTGTCAGCTGCCGCAGCAATATAATAACCGCCGGATGCGCAGATATCTTCAACCACTGCATACACCGGTATTTGCGGGTGCAGTTTCTTTTGGCGTCTTATTTCGTCATTAATAATGCCGGCTTGCACAGGACTGCCACCAGGGCTGTTAATACGCAGAATGATGCCTTTCGTGCCCTTGCTTTCATAGGCTTCATGCAAGCTATTCATCACTGCATCAGCATTAACATCTCCACCAGCCTCAATAACGCCTGCAATCTCAATCAATGCAGTATGCGCTTCAAAGGTTTTTTTGCCGTCATGGAACATGCCTAAAGCCATTAACAGCGCAATAAGCAGGTAAGCGAAAGTAAGCCCTTTAAAAAAAGTACCCCAGCGGCGAGCCGTTTTTTGCTCGGCTAATGCAGACGAAGCCAATTTTTCAATAACATCACGCTGCCATTTCGTATCTTCAACTGGCCGGGTTTTGGATCCGGTTTCATTTGTAGCCGCTGATTGCTCATTTTGTTCTGACATAATTCAAACTTTCTACAATATTATTTTAATGATTTTACTTTAAAACAATTGCTATCTAATTGGCAGATGCTATGTTGATAATGATTTTATGATTTTGTTCAATTACTTTTATAGGTTTCAGGCTTTTACCCTTACAAGGCCCCATGACACAAAATCCATTATCCGGACGGTAATGAGCACCATGCGTTGCGCAAATCAAAAAATCCTGTTGCGACGTAAAAAATTCACCTTCATTCCAATCCAGCTCCACAGAAACATGCGCACATTGGTTGACGTAGGCGTAAGGCTTGCCTTGAAACCGTACGACAAACCCTGTTGCAGACTGACCTAAAGCCGGTAACGGAAAACGTATGCCATTACCGCCATCTTTCAAATCAACACTGTCTAAAACAATAACATTGTCATCTAAATTCATATAAAAGTATATTTTACGCGTGTTCCAGTAACCATTGACTCAACCCGGCAAAATCATCAAATTGCTGAATTGGATTCAACTGCTGCCATTCATCTGACGACTGCGCGCCATAGGTAACGCCAATGGCATGCACGCCAGCATTGTGTGCCATTTGCAAATCATAGCTCGTATCACCAATCATCAGTGTACGTTCAGGCAATACCACCAGGTCATCCATCAGTTCATCAAGCATTTGCGGATGCGGTTTTGAAAAACACTCATCCACGGTTCTGGTAGCATGGAAATAATTACGCAACTGCGTGTGATCCAATGCCAGATTCAGGCCGCGTCGGCTTTTTCCGGTAGCCACCGCCAGCTTGAAACCGCGCCGGTTCAGCGTTTTAATGGTATCTGCCGCACCAGTGAACAATGGAATCTCGCTCTCGCCTGCAAAGTAATTCACATTGTATTGTGTAGCCAGCACTCTCGCCTGCTCATCGGAAATCCCCGGATACAGTGCCTCTATAGATTCACGCAGCCCCAAACCAATAATACTGCTGGCCGCTTCCGCTGTCAGCGGCGGTAATCCTGCCTGCTCTGCCGCCTTAACGACTGCCCTTGTGATCATGCCAGTTGAGTCTGCCAAAGTTCCATCCCAATCCCACACGATTAAATCATACTGCTTTGCCATGCTTAAATTACTCTTTCTCTAATTTTTTCAAAAACCTACCTAATTCTGCCGGCATCGGCGCCACAAGCTCAAGCTTTTCCTGAGTCAGCGGATGCCGGATTTTTGTCACCGATGAATGCAGAAACATGCGCTTCAAACCATGTTTCCCCAGTGCTTTATTCAGCGCAAAGTCGCCATACTTATCGTCACCAACAATAGGGAAACCCAAATGTGCCAGCTGCACGCGCAATTGATGTGTACGCCCGGTAACCAATTGCGCTTCAAGCAGGCTGAACTTACCTATAGTGGGGCTGTTATAGTTCTTTATCAAGCGGAACATGGTTTCTGATGTTTGGCGCTCGCCAAATTTATCTTTGCTGGCATCGGTCACTACGTTCACTCTGCGTTCACCGTTCGGCAACACATATTTCTGCAAATCCAGCACTACGCGTTTCTTTGGCTCAAGCCACTCACCCTGCACCAGCATGACATAGCGCTTATCCGTCTGGTTATTACGAATCGCCTCATGTAACGCCACCAACGCGCTTCTTTTTTTAGCCAGCATCAGCACACCGGATGTTTCACGGTCCAAACGATGCACCAGCTCTAAAAACTTGGCGCGAGGACGTTCCAGGCGCAATTGTTCAATGACACCACGACTGATGCCGCTGCCGCCATGTACGGCAAAACCAGCCGCTTTATCGATTACCAACATGGCATCATCTTCAAAAATAATTGCCTGTTCAAATTTTGAAGTTGCTGGCACTGCACCTTCTGGCTTCTCTGTAATGGTCGCGCGCGTAGGCGGGACCCTTACCACATCCCCTAAACTCAAACGAAAATCCGCATCAATGCGTTTTTTATTTACACGCACTTCGCCACTACGCAAAATACGATAGACGTGGCTCTTGGGAACGCCTTTTAACGTTTTTGTCAGAAAATTGTCAACACGCTGCCCCTCACTGGCTTCATCCACTGTCAGGAAGGCAGCTGCTGATTCGCTGACTTTTGAGGCTTTATTACTTTGGTTTTCTATAATTAAATTGTTCATGCTTTGCTTAAATGGTTGATGTAGCTTATACTTCGATGATTCTTAGGATTTAACAATTGAATTTCAGGTTAAATTCTTGATAAGAATACACTTAATACCAATAAATACATCGTATCAAGACATTTAATTGTCGTTTGATGTGTTTATAAAATAGTGACAACAAATACTGCCTGAATGTTTTATGAATTTGCATAATTATCGCGCAGGATTTTGTTTTGTAGGGGAGTTTTACGAAAGAGTGGCGTAGTTATTCATACGCCCGATTGAGTAAAAGCTCTCATACGAAACAAAAGACCAGTGAGAATAGGCATTAATTTATAAAACATTCAGGCTAGGTTAACGCCGCTCGCCATATAATAAAGTAGCGGTAAGTAAAATAGCGCTCAAGCCGCCGCAGACAAATAAAGATAAAGCGCGACTTAAAGTGATAGTCAGATTTGGCATATTTAGTTAATCAGCACATTAGCGATTAATCAATTTGGCAAATTAGAATTTACTAAAGATAGAATTTTAACGAATTTAAGCTACAGCCGGCAGATTATTAGGCCGCATTTAAGCATAAATTTAACAATTAGTTTGCTTTAACGAACAAATAAACTTGTTTCAGCATGAGTTACTCTGTTGAAACAATTAAATTTTAGATGACTTAATCCGACTCAGCCCATCTGGCTGACTCGATAAATCTAGAAATAACGTGCGGTTATCCGCGAAGCCTCGTTAAATTGCGTAATTGTTAGTTTTCACAATCGTTGATTTTCAACAAGCACATGCCCACTTAAAAGCATGCTGCATCTATAGTAGTTCAGCCGAAGTTCGGCACTTTCACCTTAAAATGCTCTCACTCAAAGCTTAATTTTTAAGCAACCAGTCTGCTCGCGTCACAAGCGCAGGAGCAAACAATGAAACGCATGTTATTTAATGCAACGCAGTCGGAAGAATTACGCGTTGCGATTGTAGATGGTCAAAAACTCATCGATCTGGATATTGAACACGCCGGTAAGGAACAGCGTAAAAGCAATATCTACAAAGGTGTCATCACCCGTATCGAACCTTCCCTGGAAGCTGCTTTTGTCGATTACGGACAAGACCGCCACGGCTTTTTACCATTCAAGGAAGTTGCACGCAGCTACTATAAAGAAGGTGCAGATAGCCGTGCACGCATCCAGGACGCCTTGAAAGAAGGCCAGGAATTAATCGTACAGGTAGACAAAGATGAACGCGGCAATAAAGGTGCCGCACTTACTACCTTTATCTCGCTAGCTGGCCGCTATTTGGTGCTTATGCCCAATAACCCACGCGGAGGTGGCGTATCACGCCGCATTGAAGGCGAAGATCGTGACGAGTTGCGTGACGTACTGGCACAGCTTGAAGTACCGAAAGGCATGAGCATTATCGCGCGCACTGCCGGTATTGGCCGCAACGCTGAAGAATTGCAGTGGGATTTAAACTACCTGACACAATTGTGGGCAGCGATTGATGGCGCTTCTGCGATGCAGCCCGGTGCTTACTTGATTTATCAGGAAGGCAGCCTGGTGATTCGCGCAATTCGCGATTACTTCAGCTCTGACATTGGTGAAATCCTAATCGACACACCAGACATTTATGAGCAGGCAGTTCAATTTATGAACCACGTCATGCCCGGTAATGTTGGCCGCGTTAAACTGTACCAGGATGAAATCCCGCTCTTTACACGTTTCCAAATCGAGCACCAGATCGAATCCGCATTTGCACGTGAAGTACGCCTGCCCTCCGGCGGTGCGATTGTCATTGACCATACCGAAGCGCTGGTTTCAGTTGACGTCAACTCAGGCCGCGCGACCCGCGGTAGCGATATTGAACATACTGCCTTTAATACCAATCTGGAAGCAGCCGAGGAAGTTGCCCGCCAACTACGCTTGCGCGACTTGGGCGGTTTGGTTGTTATTGACTTCATCGATATGGAAAGCCAACGCAATCAGCGCGAAGTTGAAAACGCTTTGCGTGATGCTTTGCATGTTGACCGCGCACGTGTGCAGACAGGCAAGATCTCACGTTTTGGCCTGTTGGAATTATCCCGTCAGCGCCTGCGCCCAAGCCTGGGTGAAACCAACCACATTCCATGCCCTCGCTGTAGCGGCACAGGCCACATTCGTGGCATTGAATCAACTGCATTGCATATTCTGCGTATCACGCAGGAAGACGCGATGAAAGAAAACAGTGCAATCATCCAGGTGCAGCTGCCTGTTGAAGTTGCCACGTTCCTGCTCAATGAAAAACGTGCAGACATTCATAAAATCGAACAGCGCATGGGCGTAGAAGTGGTGTTGATTCCAAATATTCACCTTGAAACGCCTAATTACAATATCGTTCGTATAAAACACGACGATGTAACCGAAGACACAACCCGTGCCAGCTACAAAATGGTAGAGCTTCCAACGGAAACCACCTACCTGCCGAATGCTGCACAAGAAGCTAAAGCGGTGAAACCGGTCGCTGCAGTAAAAGGCATCACGCCTGCGGCCCCGGCACCGATTGTTGCTGAAAAGGCCGCGCCTAAATTATCACTTTTCGCGCGTATTAAAAACTTCTTCACATCTCCAGCCAAGAGCGAGTCTGAAAAAGCCGGTGAAAAAACCGCTGAATCCCGCCGCGATGGCAATCGCAGCCGCAATCGCAACCGTAATCGCAACGAGCGTAACCGTAATGAACGTGGCGATAGAAACGTAGCGCAAGACCGTCCTAACCGTAATCAAGAAGCAAAAGGCCAAGAGGCGCGTCCAGTGGAAAGCAAGGCTCAGGAACCACGCCAGCAAAAACCGCAGCCGCCACGTCACGATGCACAGCGTCAGGAACCTCAACGTAATCAGCCAGTGACCGCAACTACTGACACGTCAAACGAGGCAACAGAGCAACGTGCAGAGCGCAGTGGCCGCCGTAACCGCAACAACCGTCGTGGACGTCGTGATCGCGATGAAAACGTAGCGCGTGAGAGCAACCTCCCATTTGTACCGAATGATGAAATCAGTGCAACCCAATCCAACGTTAGTGCTGAAGCACCCGCTCCGGCACCTGCCAAGGTTGCGCGCGAATCATCAAATTTAGCTGAGCAGACCGCAACTACAACCCCTGCTGCTGGGAAAACGGATGTAACGAAGCCTGAAGTATCAGTGCAAGAGACTGCAACCAGTACGCCAGTTGCAGCAGAGGCTGAAGTTAAAAAAGCGAGACCGCAAAAAGGCTCAGCTAAAAAGGCAGCGGCCAGTAGCACTGTAACTGCAGAAAAAACCGGGCCTGTAAGCGAAATCGCCGCTGAGGCCAGTGAACCTACTACAAGTGAAACCACTACTGCTAAAGCAGATAAAAAACGCCCTGCCCGCCCACGCAAAACCAAAGCTGAAGCGAAACCGGTAGATTTAGCTGCATCCGGTTTGCAATTAGTAGAGACGAAAGCTGATGCTCCAAAAACATCAGCACCCGTTGAAGCTGAAAAACCACGCTCTCCTCGCAAGCCAGCTTCCTGGCAGAAGCAAACTAAAGCGGAAACCGCTGCTGAACCTTTAGTCATGGTTGAAACGCAAAACAAGTAATCCAGGCGGTAAATAGTAAAAAGCCCGATTCGTCGGGCTTTTTTTACGCCCCTTGATTGTAAATGGCAGCGTTTATCCAGGACTTAATAACGTATGTTTTGCTTTTGTATATTTAAAGTAGATTTACCATGCTAAGATGACTTTCTTGTTAATACTTTGGAGGATATATGTCTGCGCACACCTATAAAGTTATAGAACTGGTTGGCTCATCAGCAATTGGGACGGATGATGCCATTCAGTCTGCCATCGCGAAAGCCTCATTAACATTAAAACACCTGAACTGGTTTGAAGTCGTTGAGACACGCGGCCATATTGTCGATGGCAAAGTAGCACATTACCAAGTCACGCTCAAAGTTGGCTTCAGAATAGAAGATTAACCAAGGTAATACGGCAAAAAACCCGGCTGAACAGCCGGGTTTTTTATAGCATCCGCACCTTGACTTAATTTTTAATAATTTTTTCAATCAAATTGGTGCATATATTTAACCCACATTCTCTGTGGATAACATTGTTAATGACCTTAGGGTAAGCACGCTAAGTCACTGTTCGGTTGCATGTAATCAGGAATGGTGATTATTTCATCATGATAAGAAACATTCCAATCGATTCAGGTATGCATCCACACCCTCTTCACCGGAAACAGGGTACTCACATGAATTGCAGATCTGGCTTGGCGTTACTTGAAACGGCGGAATGATCCGGTAACGACACCCCATATTTCAAACTGCATGTCCTCCGTAATCTCAATCGGAGAATAAGCCCCTGTCGAATTGGCCGGTAGCAGCCTGGGGGCCCCTGATTTATGGCGGCTTAAGGTTTTAATCGTGAACTCACCGTTCAATACGGCCAATACGATATCCCCCACTGACGCAAGCTTGGAGCGATCCACCACTGCTTTATCGCCCGGCAGCAATCCGGCATCCATCATGGAATAACCCTGGATGGTGACAAAAAAAGTGGCATCTTTTTTGTCTATCAAAAACTCACTCGGATCCAGTCGTTTCTCAATGTGCTCTTCAACCGGGTCAGGAAGTCCTGCAGACACTTTAGAGGAATATAACGGCAGAGAGATGGGTAATGCATCCAAGCTGGGTAATTCAAACTCGCCTACCGCATCTAAATCTGCCTGCAGGCGTTTACGCTGGTAGGCCGCCAGGAAGTCTTTAACGACAGGTGCCTGGCTTGCGGGAATACGCACTACCGATGTGGGCTCGCGAAATTTGCCAGTACCAACCTTGCGGCCTGCGCCTACACGTGAACCGCCACGGACATTATCTGAAACATTGGATCGATCATTGCTCATTTGATTATTGTAACAATAATTATGGATTTCAGCATCTATACTTTAAATTTTCAACATCTGTTATTGCATTTACGCTATCGGCGATAGAAAGCCATGCCAAACCAGCTGCCACTCACCAAAGAATTTAAAACAGCGGGATGGACCCTGTAATCAGTTCTCGCCAGATACTCCCCAAAGTCGCCAGATGATGCCTGACAACTTCACCGGAACGCATCCGTACTTTCTCCAGACCAACTCCTGGCGCCAGGCGCAGCTTCAGGTCGACAACCGCAGGCTCGTCAATCTGCCGGCCGATTTGCCCCAGTAAATAGCAATACGCTTCTTCAACCCCTACTACACTACCGACTATATCCTGTGCAATGCGATGGGCCAGCAGGTTATATAATTTACCGACATGGCTCACCGGATTTTTGCCGGCAGCAGCCTCCATGCTCATCGGGCGGTAGAAAGCGATCAGGCCGTTGATCCGGTTGCCGCGCCCCACTTCGCCGTCATCCCCATTCTCGGCCGAAGTGCCGGTAACGGTCAGATAGATACTGTCCGCTGTCACGCCATCGGCAGCATTGACGACGACGTCAATTGCCTCCACTCCCACCTGCCGCGCTGCTGCGCGCGCAAACTCCGCCACCTGCGCCTTGGCTGAGTGGTAGTCCGCCAGATTGGTGATAAAGCGCCCTACCATGGCACAGGCTACGGTCAGGCTGATATTGCCGCCGCGCCGCACGCCCATCACCTTGATATCCTCGCCAATGGCCGGGCACGCAGTCTTGACCGCAGATGAATTAAGATAACGTTCGACCTGCAATACAACGTTTTCCAGCGTGTTAAGTGGGGCGTAGCCAACGCCGCAGGAGGTATCATTGGCCAGCGGCATTCTGGCCTTCTGCTGGCGCAGGAAAAGTTCGGTAAGCTCGGCTGAGCCGGGGCGGATATGGCAGTGCAGGCGTACGTGTCGCTCCACATCCACAAAGCGCAGGTTTTCGCGCAGCCAGCGCCGGCTGCTTTCAATCGCGAGCTCTTGCAGCGGCACTCTGGCATCACCGACGATTTCCGTCGCCCGCCCGGCCAGGAAAATATCAATGGGTTGCAGCACATCTCCGCCGCCGAAACAGGCGCGTGCCTGACCGCCGCAGAGCAGTCCCTTATCCACATTGTGATGCAGGATCAGACCAAAATGGTCGAGATAATAACGCGACAAAGTCCGGCTCAACTCCTCGGCCAGTGCGTCACAGATGCTGTCCGGGTGACCTGCGCCCTTGCGTTCGACGATTTCCAGCGGCAGCGAGCCGACGGCAGGAGCATCAAGATGAGAGATTTCCAGTCGCATGGTAGTTAAGTAAAATTCCCTGTCATTTTCTTGTAAAACCCATCAGTCCAGTCACGGCAACCCACCCACTTAAATGGATAGTAAACCTGTTTCTTTCGGCTTGCCAGCTACGCAGTGAAATACTGACGCGGCCAACAGGTACAAAAATACAGCAAGCGTTGCGACGCCAGTGAATCCCAGGTGCAGCGCAAGCAGCGCAGCCACTGCTGCCCCCACTACCGTTGCGCAGGCATTGATGCCCCAAGCCCAAGGCACCAGGATTGGTGCTGCCGCATCAAGCTTGGCCATTCCGGCCGGAAACGGCATGCCCATCAGAAAAGCAAGCGGTGCAATGAGCGCCGTCACAACCATGGCGCGCGCAATAGCAGGCAGCCCAACACCGAATTGCATCAACAGCGTCGAAGCCAGCAAATTCAGCAACACCAGAAACGCAATTCCTATAACCAAGAAGTATGCAGGGGAGTAGCCTTTCCCGTTCAGCCACCCCAGCACATGCGGCGCGTTTCGGCTGCCCATGCTGGCGAACAGCAATATGATGCACAACACTCCGGCCATTGCATAGAGCGGGTGACCGAGATAAAGGGTGAATTTCTGGATGAAGACGATCTCGATGAAAATAAAGGCAAAGCCGATCAGCGTGAAATAGGAAAGCGTCGCCAACTTGCCGGGTGCAGTGCGCATACCGCTTTTACCGCGCAATCCCAGCCAGAGTGGCAGCAGAATCAGCAACGCCGAGGCCAGCACCGCTTGCAGCAAGGTAGCAAGCAGGATTGGATAGCCCAACTCCAGCAACGAGAGGCCGCCGCGAGCGCGAAGGCTAAGTATTTCCGGTAATGCCTGCCAGCGGAAGAAGTGAAAAAAGTAGGGCCTGTCGTCAGTAGGCGGCCTGATGTCAAACTTGTAGCGCTCAATGAAATCCTGCTGTTGTTTATCCGTCAGCGCCTTAATGCCGTCGTAAAAGTAAGGCTGATCGAGGATGTTGTAATGATTGCTTTCCTCGCGCGCCAGACCTTGCAGCCACTCCACATCGAACGAACGCGCTTCGGAAAAGGCGCGTATTTCGGCGATGTCGCCGGGAGTGAATTCACCGTTCTTAACCAGCAGCGTACCGGTCTGCCAGCCGCGAATCAGCGCCAGCCGTTTTCCCGGCAAGGTGACTCCCTCTAGCTTCAATGCAGTGATTGCAGTGGCGGTAAGCTTGAGCAGGTCGCGGGGCGGCAACGTGATCCAGCGCGTCAATGCCAGCATACCGCCCGGTTTAAGATGCCGCAGATAGGATTGCAAGCCTTCCACCGTGTAAAGGTAGCTCTCACTCAAGCCATAGAGTCCGCTCGACGTAGCACCAAAAGCATCCATCAGTTCCACCTGAATGAGGTCGTAGCGCGCGTCGCTAGCCTCGACGAAACTGCGCGCTTCGGCAACATGGATTGTCACCTCCGGACGTTGGTACAGATTGCCGCTGAAATTGGCAAAGCGGTTGCGCACCAGATCAACCATGCGCGCATCGATATCTACGGCTTCAATCTGTGATGCATGGTGGACCAGGGCCTGCAGTACGCCGGACCCGGCCCCAGCGCCCAGCACCAGCACGTGCGGCTGTCGCAGCAGATGGTAGGGCAACGCCGATGTGGCTTGGTCGAGATAGCCTAGCGGTTCCAGACGCCCGTCAAAGTGCGTCAGTGCGGAAAGCGCATCGCCATCGGTAAATACGCCAAGCTGCGGGGGCGGCTCCTGTGTCGAATTGAGGCTTAGTCCCGGCGCATGGCGGAACGGAACAAGCGGGCTCTCGACTACTGTTAGCAGACCCAAAGGGCTAGAGCGTTCCGCCACCACACGTATCCCCGGCACCTGCAATGTCTGGCTCAGACTCTTATAAGGGGAAATGCGCAGTTGCGTCCAAGTGGATGGCAGGGTCGTTGTTATGGCTAGTGCCATAATGGCGAGTAGCGGCAGCACCAGACGCGGACGCAGATTGAAGTGCCACACAGCAAGCGCCGCCCCAGCCAACCCCAGTAAGCTGACCGCGCGTAGCGCCTCCATTGGCGGCAGCAGGAACAGTAACAGCACGGCCAGCAGGCAGCCGCCGCTGGCTCCGAGCAGGTCGAAGCTGTAGATACGATGCGAAACCGTCCCATGCCGCGCGAAGGTAAGGCCAATGCAGCTGGCGGAAAACAGGAAAGGTACCGAGAGTAGCAAATAGAGCAATAGCAGGTAAAACGGTTGCCGCGCGTCCCAGAATATTTCCAGCGGGTTGAATGGCAGCTGCTGCGCGAGCAGGAAAGCACCCATTGCACTGATGCCGAATGCAGCTGCACATAACGCAAACACCATACCGTATCTTGGCAAGAGGCGCTCGCGCAGCAGCGTCAGCAATGTTCCGCTGATGCCGTAACCCAGCATCGCCAGACTGATCATCATATAAGCGAAGTGATGCCACTGGATGATGGAAAAGAGGCGCGTCAGCAATATTTCGTAGGCGAGAGCCCCCGCCGAAACCAGCATAAGTGCTACAAGTGGCGGACCGTTTCGATCTTGCATGATCAGTGCCCGCCGGTTAGCGGCACAAATTGCACCGGCAATAGTTCGCGCGTGCGCACGCGGCCCTGCAAATCCTTTTCCACCAGCACCAGGTGCTGCGGCATAAAACTGCTGCCAAGCGGAATCAGCATACGTCCGCCATACTTCAGCTGTTGTATCAAGGGAGATGGTACATGGCTTGCAACAGCGGTTACAATGATGGCGTCGTACGGCGCATGCTGTTCCCATCCATAGTAGCCGTCTCCAGCCTTTACCTCTATATTGGTATAACCATTAATCTTGAGCGTTTCGGTAGCGCGGGCAGCGAGCGGTTCGATAATTTCAATGGTATAGACCTCTTTCACCAGCTCACCCAGAATCGCCGCCTGATAACCGGAACCGGTGCCGACTTCGAGCACTTTTGTGTTCTTGCCCACCTGCAGCAGTTCAGTCATATAGGCAACCAGAAAAGGCTGCGAGATGGTCTGGCCGTAGCCGATCGGCAGTGGCCGGTTGCGGTAGGCGTAGCGCACCACCTCGGGCGGTACGAAGCGATGGCGCGGCACCTTGCCTATCGCCGCCATGACTTTATTCGAAAACGCTCCCTGGCCGGTTTCCGATTGTGTCTCTTTTGCCAGCGCGTTGATTTCTGCCACCAATGTCTGGCGTTCGACGGCAAACCCATCCGGCTCTGCAGCCCAGGCAGATGGCTGGAGTATCATGGTACAGATAATAGCAAGTATCCTTAACATGTGTTCTCCTTTAGCTAGCTTGGTAAACCTCCCACTCCCTAGCCATTCAAAGGTCGCCAAGCCTGGCTTGGTTCTTATAGCGGGTTTGTGCAAGCCGTGCCTGAGTTATTCGTGCGAGCTTTAGGTTAATTTTCAGTTCAAAGCCAGGATAGCGGCGAATACAGAACAATTTCAATCATGCAAATAGCAGAAAATAATTATTCCACCCTCTCCCATCCACGAGGCACACTATTCATAGCGCAGGAATCCTTCTGCCATCTCACTGGCGCCATAGCGTTCGATCAGCGCGTCAATCTCTGCCAACAGGGAATCATCCTCGTCGTCGTCCAATACCCCGTCGCCGACCAGACGGGCCAGGAGACCAGTGGTCATGGCTTGCCGCACAGCGATCAGCGTCGGCGGGTTTTCCCTATTATCGTCATTTACCACAGCCTCGATCACCCGTGAAAGCGCTTCGCTGGCACTGGTCAGGGCAAAATCAAGTGCCAATGCATCTTCTCCATATTCTTCGATAAGAACGTCCAGCTCATCCATAACAGATTCGGTGACATCAAAATGGTGCATGCGCTCAGCTTCGTTAAACGGGCCTGGCAGCAAATTGACCATGAAAGCGCGCACTTGGGCCAGAGTGATGGGTTGCTCGGCATCCGGGTCGTTCACACGACTTTCGATGAGAGCGGACAATTGAGAACTGACGCGGGTGGCAACATTGATAGGGTTACGAATCATGGCAATCCCCTTGATATTCAACAATACAAGCAATAACGCCGTCGCAAAACGACATCGCATGAAACAGAATGCTTCATCTGTTTTTATTCTATACCTATTGCCGGGATGTTCAAGTCAATCGATACCGGTTTTCCGGTTGTGGAATGCCAAAATAAGTTTATGCAAAAACCGTCAATCCCACAGGTGGGGAAATAAAGCAATTAAATGCTTGGTGAAAATGATGTCAGAAAACGATATTAACCACCCGGCCGCCCTAAAAAGCGGACATAAATTTAACAGGGGAATTAATTGGTTTATTGATTTACAAAGAAATTTACTGGCGGAAGAGGCGGGATTCGAACCCGCGTTAGGCTATTAGCCTAAACACGCTTTCCAGGCGTGCGACTTAAACCACTCATCCACCCTTCCGTGAGGGGCGAATTATAGTGCATATTATTGCAAAAACCTACCTAACTATAGCAATTTAATGCCGAAAATTAAGATAGAAACTTTCAACACCTTGGTCACTGCAACTAAAGGGTTGATGCAACTAAAGTTATTGGAAATCTGCAATTATTAAAAATCTACCCCAAATACTTTTTGGTTTGCAAAATAATTTCTTCTGCAGTAGCAGTATCGTATAAAAACATTGATTTCTTTGCGGCAACTTTCATACGGGTAGTGTTGGCACTTATTGGCTCAAGTTGTATTTCAATATTTCGCTCGCTGGTTTTTGCGCTAAATAATATAACGTTACTTTTATCTTGCATGCCCTCAGAAACCACCGTAATTTTCATGCGGTTTAGCGCATTGACAGTTGCAACCCTGACCTTTGCAGCCGGGGCTGTAAACGTCCGATAAGTTGTACCGGTTAAGGTATGGTTGAGTGCGGCGGATCCACCGACCCCTGCTGCCGTAGTGATCGCAGGGATGCACCCGGCTGTAAATATCGTATTAGCTAGCAGTAAGCACGCTGCTGAAAAAAATCGCATTACTATCCCCTTAATTATTACTGTAATTAAACTAAATCATGGCTATTAAGAATTATTCTTATGGTAGTACCTGATTGATTTCAATATCAACTGTTTTACCATTTGGCTTTACCGCTGCAGTCATGCCTTGTAAATCGCCGGCTTGCTGTTTGGCATCGCCAGTTTTAGATACGCGTGCAACCAATACTACCTCACTCGCCTGAGATAATTTATGGGTAGGAATAAGCGCAGTGCTATCGTCCAGGTGATAGGTATAGGGCAAGCTGCTCACTGTAGTACGCACAATCGCCAGCGGCATAGGCGGCCCCTGTGTGGAGCGCGCAAAAATGAATACTGTAGACGAAGGATCTAGTTTACCTGCCAATTTAGGCGATATACGCACGGTTCCGCTTATGCCCGTAACTGCAGGCATTTGCTCAATACTTTTCGCCTCCGGCTGCGGCTGCACTTTTTCACCAGACAACACCCGCGCCTCGTTCAACGACGCTTTGACCTCAGGCAATATTTCTAAATCGGCAGGCAGATCTTGCTGCAAACGCTCCCAATAGCTAATGGCCTGCTTGTAGTCTTTACGGTCGAAAGCAGCCGTTGCCGCCAACATGAGCGCCTTAACGTGATGCGGGTCGAGTTTGAGCGCCTGATTGACCAGTTCTTCAGGCTTGCCGGTAAGTTGATGTCCATTGACAACTGCTAACGCATCAGCATAATCAGCTAGCAGCTGCGGATCGTCCGGTATCACCTTAACCGCTTTTTCGTAAGCTGGTATCGCATTGGCATGTTGTCTAAGTTCCACATAGGACCTTGCCAATAAAGCCCAACCTGCACCATCACCTGGATTTTTTTCCAGTTTATTCTTCAAGGACTCTAACAACGGTTCCAATTCGCTCACCATCGAACCATGCTCGGTTTTGGGCTGAGAGGCGGAAATGTCAGGTGAGACTGCCGGAATTGAGAGGGAAACGGGGCTGCCCAGCTTGTAATACAACAATCCTGCCGCCAAAGGTAATGCTACCAATAAAACAGCAGCCAAACGCCAATCCGGCGAACTCACGACTACGGCATTTTCTGTATCACCAACTTCTTCAAGAAAACGACGCTCCAGCTCGCTTTTAGCCGCATCATATTGAGCGGTGCCAAGCACGCCGTTGGTTTTATCCTGCTCAAGCTCGGCAAACTGCTGCCGGAAAATAGCGCGCTTCTCCACGTTAGCATCGGTATTTGCAGCAGCATTAGGACGCATCAGTACAGGCAGAATCAACGCCAGTACAACTAGCAGCAATACAATAGCAATTAACCAAAACACCAGCATCATGATTCCTTATTTAATAATTCACTGACCTTGTTCGCTTCATCCACACTTAGCGGGGCATCTGCGGCCTGATTTGCACGCCTGCGCAACATCACAACCAGGCCAACGACACCTGCCAACAACAAAGCAAAAGGACCAAACCACAGCATCAATGTGCTTGGCTTAAGCGGTGGACGATAACGTACAAAATCACCATAACGCACCACCAGATAATCAATAATGGCCTGGTCACTCATGCCTTTAGCTGCCATTTCCCGTATTTCCTGGCGCAAATCCTCAGCTAATTCCGCGTGCGAATCTGCCAGTGTCTGGTTTTGGCATACGAGACAACGCAGTTCTTCAGATAGCCGCTGCACCTGTGCCTCAACGACAGCATTCTCTTGCAATGGCTGCGCTTCTCCTGCACTAGCTTCCTGAGCCCAGGCATTGATTGCCAGTAAAAAACAAAAAACCGCTGTTAAACGAAATATGCGCTTCATTGTGTTTGCAGCCTTTTTACCAAGGGAAGAATTTTATCGCGTAAAACCTCTTCAGTTACCGGCCCAATCTGCTTGTAGGCAATTACCCCGGCTTTGTCGATCACATAAGTCTCCGGCACCCCGTAAACGCCATAATCAATGCCCACACGTCCATCCGTATCCATTGCGGAGGCAATGTAGGGATTACCGCCCTGCTCAAGCCACTGCTGAGCATCCTGTCTGGTATCTTTATAATCCATGCCATATAAGGGAACAGTCCCGCTTTTTGAAAGCGCCACAAGTATGGGGTGCTCTTCCCTGCATGCCCCGCACCATGAAGCCCACACATTAAATAACCACACCTGTCCTAACAGGTCTTTAGGTGAAATCGTTTTTTCCGGATTATCAAGACGTGGCAAATTAAACATCGGGGCAGGTTTACCAACTAATGGCGATGGCACCTCACGCGGATCAAGATTGAGGCCGACAGCTAAAAAGCCAACCACCGTAAGAAATATCACCAGCGGTAATAAAAATCGCTTCATACAGACACCTCAGCCACATTTTCCGACCCGGTAGCTTTAATACGATTTTTCATTCGATAGCGTCTATCAGACAGCGCTAATAACCCGCCGAAAGCCATCATTAAACAACCCACCCATATCCATTCCACCATAGGCTTATGATAGATACGCACGCTCCAGGCACCGCCATCCAGAGGTTCGCCCAGGGAAGCATATAAATCATGAATAAGACTTGGGCTGATACCCGCCTCAGTCATCGGCATATTCTGCACGGTATAGACTCTTTTTTCCGGCATTAGCACCGTGCGCTCAACACCATTCTTTGTAATGCGTATCTGACCTCTGCTTGATGAGTAATTGGGCCCTTCTATTTCCTGTACGCCCTCAAAGGTAAAATCAAATCCGGCCAGATGAGCAACGTCACCAGTCTGCATGCGCACGGCGATTTCTGATTCAAAACCTTTCACAACAGTCACGCCCAAGGTAAACACCGCAATACCCAAATGCGCAATGACCATGCCCCACCATGAACGCGAGGGTGACATGATCCGCGTCATCAATGGAAGCTCTGAACCGCGAAGTCGTTGATAAACCAAGTTCGCACTGGTGCCGAAGATCCAGAATGCCAGAAATATCCCCAAACCTATCATTGGCGTCCAGTGACCTAATAGCAAAGGTAAAATGATGGCCGTAGCGACACTTACTCCGAACGCCCAGCGTAACCGCTTGGCCAACTCGGGTAACGCGGCTTGCTTCCAGCGTGCAATAGGCCCTACACCCATCAAAAACAAGGCTGGTGCCATGAGCGGCGCAAAAACCGTATCAAAATATGGAGGGCCTACTGAGATTTTTCCCAGGCCGAGCGCATCCAGGAACAGCGGATAAAGCGTGCCGAACAATACAGAAATAGCAGCTACGGCTAATAATACGTTGTTAGCCAGCAGGAAACTTTCTCTCGAAACCACATCAAACTTACCGCCGCGACCTATTGCCGGGGCGCGCCAGGCAAAGAGCACCAATGACCCACCGATAACGACAACAAGAAACGCCAGAATAAACAAGCCACGCCTAGGGTCCGTTGCAAAAGCATGCACTGAAGTCAGCACGCCGGAACGTACAAGGAAGGTGCCAAGCAAACTTAAAGAGAATGCACAGATTGCCAGCAATACAGTCCACGCCTTGAAGCTGCCGCGTTTTTCAGTTACCGCCAGTGAATGGATTAGCGCAGTACCGACCAGCCATGGCATGAACGAAGCGTTTTCGACGGCGTCCCAGAACCACCAGCCGCCCCAGCCCAACTCATAATAGGCCCAATTACTACCGGCCATAATGCCAGTAGTAAGAAATACCCAAGCCATTGTGGTCCAGGGACGTGACCAGCGCGCCCACGCTGCATCCAGCTCACCGCCCAGCAATGCAGCAATGGCAAATGCAAAAGCGACAGAAAACCCGACATAACCCATATAAAGCATGGGCGGATGGAACACCATGCCGGGGTCTTGCAGCAGCGGATTCAAATCACGACCATCCATCGCTGCCGGAATCAAGCGTTCAAAAGGGTTGGAAACGGTTAGCATAAATAATAAAAAGCCAATGCTGATCAATCCCATCACGCCTATTATCCGCGCACGCATGGCGTCAGGCAGATGTTTGGAAAAGAAGCTTACAGCTACAGTCCAGATGCTTAAAATCATGGCCCACAGCAGCAAGGAGCCTTCATGCCCGCCCCATACGGCTGCTATACGGTATTGCAAGGGCAATTTGGAATTGGAGTTGGATGCTACATAGGTTACCGAATAATCCATGGTGGCAAATGCATAGGCAAGACAAAAGAAGGCAACGGCAATTAAAAGGAACTGCGCACGCGCGGTTGGTCTAGCCAGCCCCATCCACACCGCATTGCCACGCGCAGCACCGATAATAGGAAAGCTTCCCTGAATCAGCGCGACTAACAAGGCAAGAATCAAAGCAAAATGGCCAATTTCAGGAATCACATCAACATCCTTTTGTATTCATTCAGTAAGTAAAATATTTTGGGGTATATCTTTATAAAAACTATTTCGGCATAACCAGCGAACTCGTCCCCTGCTCTTTCGCCCGCTTCAATGCTTCAGCCGCTTCAGGCGGCATGTAATTCTCGTCATGCTTTGCAAGCACTTCGCTAGCCTCAAACAAGCCATTAGCGCCAACTTTACCTTGCGCCACGACACCTTTACCTTCTTTAAAAAGATCAGGCAGAATACCTTTATAGATTACTGGAATAGTTTTAGCGGTATCAGTAATCTCAAAGCGTACGGTTAAACCATCATCTTCACGTTTTAAGCTGCCAGCTACCACCAGGCCACCAACGCGAAAGCCTGTGCCTTTGGGAACCTCACCTTTTTCCACTTGTGTCGGCGTATAAAAAAACACCATATTGCTTTTGAATGCATTCAGAATAAGCATTGCCGCCAGGCCAAGCAATGCCAAACCGATGGCAATCAAAATGAAACGTTTATGTCTTGCCTTAATTGCCATAATTCAATCCTGTGCCAACAAACGAGATAAGCGCAATGCTGCTGCACTACGCTTGCGCAAAGCCAGCACTTCCCATGCCATGCACAACGCTGTAAGTCCGAAAGAGAACCATACATAGAATGCATAGCCACCCATGTTAAAAAATGCTGTCCAACTCGCCCATTGCATTATGAATTTGCTCCTGATAACTGTTTAACCCACTCGGATGAACGTTCACGCTCCAGCATGATGCAGCGTACGCGCATCAGTGCCACAGCGATGGTATACATCCAGAACGCCAGCGCCATCAGCAGCATGCCGATCAGCATAGTAGTGACCATTTTCGGCGCAGCACCCATACTGATGGTCGACCCCTGGTGCAGGGTATTCCACCATTTAACGGAAAAATAAATAATAGGCACATTGACCACACCAACCAACGCTAATAGCGCGCCTGCCCGGTCAGCCCTACGCGTGTCATCAATAGAAGATTGCAAGGCTATAAAACCTAGATAAAGAAACAGCAGGATAAGTTCCGATGTTAAGCGTGCATCCCACACCCACCATGTACCCCACATTGGTTTACCCCATAGCGATCCAGTGACCAGTGCTATGAAGGTGAAAATTGCGCCGGTGGGCGCCAAAGCCTGTGCCATCATGGCTGATAAGCGTGCGTTAAGCGCCAGGCCAAAAGCCGCCCAACCCGCCATCACGATATAAATCACCATCGACATCCAAGCCGCAGGCACATGCACGAAAATAATACGGTACGCCTCACCCTGCTGAAAATCCGTCGGTGCAATCGCAAAACTGATATATAGCCCAACAATGGCAAAAACTGCTGCCAGCCATGCAAACCATGGGATCATCCGTCCAGCCAGCGGGTAAAATGTTTGTGGTGAAGAATATTTAAACCAATTAATGTTCATAGCACTTTTTACTCAGATATATTCTACTCAACAGAGATACGCAAAGCTGCTGCCGTTGCCATTGGCGCCAACACTAACGATAGCAAGGAACAAGCCGCAAGTAACGAAAGGTGCGCTTGTGCACTCATGCCATGCTGGCTGGCAGCCACAGCGCCCGCACCAAAAATCAGCACCGGAATATACAGCGGCAACACCAGCAAAGCGATAAGTAGCCCGCTTCCACGAACACCTAATGTTAATGCCGCACCAATCGCGCCGATAAGACTTAATGCCGGCGTACCTAACAGCAACGCCAGGACCAATACTAATAATGCATCATTAGGCAATGCGTATTGCAAACCAATAACAGGTGCCAGCAATACTACAGGCAAACCGCAAACAATCCAATGCGCAAGGATCTTGGCTGTTACCAGCAATGCCAAAGGTTGTGGCGCAAGCAACATTTGCTCCAAACTGCCATCTGCAAAATCTGTCGCAAATAAACGTGTGAGTGAAAGCATACCTGCCAACAGGGCCGCCACCCATAGCACACCAGGTGCAATACTGCTCAGCACGGCTGGCTCCGGGCCAATACCCAAGGGAAACAGGCTGGATACAATCAGGAAGAAAAACAAGGTGGTAGCAACGTCCGAACGCCTGCGTAGCGCCAGCAGAAGATCACGCCTTAACACTGTCATCCACGCATCGTTCAAGAATCTAGCCTCAAAGTTTGTGTAGATCGGGCGCTAATCGTAACATCCTGATGTGTTGTGAGAATCGCCATGCCGCCATTGATTAAATGCTGGCTCAGGTGAGATGCTAATATCTCAACTGACAAAGTATCAAGTGCGGCAAACGGCTCATCCAGAATCCATAGAGGACTGTTAGTCAGCCACAGTCTTGCCAGTGCCACACGTCTTTTTTGGCCCTGAGAAAGTACACGCACCGGCAAATTTGCGCAGCGCTCAATACCAATCGCCTTAAGTGCGGCCAATGCAGCCTGTGTGTCTGCATTGCATCCCGCTAAACGTGCACTTATTTGCAGATTTTCAATCGCGGTTAAATCATCTTTCAGGCCGTTTAAATGCCCGATATATAACAAATTTGACTGATAGCTTTCCGAGGCTTGGCCGACCTTCTCACCACACCATGATACTGAGCCTGCTTCCGGCATTAAAAGCCCGCATAGCAGCCGCAGCAAACTGCTTTTACCGCTGCCATTCTCACCTAACACATACAGCAGTCCACCTGCATTTAATGCGAAACCGACGTTTTGAAACAACACGCGATCACCGCGTATGCATGCCAGATCTTGTGCTGCCAACATATTAGATGTCAATGCGATAACCTATAAAGGCTGCATCGCGGAATGTACGTGTGTGCCCATCAATGTTAAAGGTATTATCAACATCTAAGCGAATTTCAGCTTCCAGAGTTGCTTTCTCACGCAAACGGTAACTTGCCCTTATCGTAGGCGATATCAAATAAGTTAACGTATCGGGATCTGCGTCTTGACGTAATAATTGTAGTGAACTATCAATACGCCATTTTTCAGCAGGCACAACACCATTACTCAATAGAATTGATTGCGAGCGGCTAACATTGCTTGTGCTGTAACTTGCGCTAATCATCGATGTATCATCTTTAAATATAGTATCAGTACCGACCACCTGCACATGATAGGTCCAAATATCGCCTGTACCGCCAGCGGATCTCACAAAATTATTGATTTCAAAAGGTGTTGGGTCGATTCCGTTATTATTGAAAAATTGTTTTTTAAAGAAATCAATTGATGCCTGACTTCTACCTTGCGTTCCGGTCGTCCGGTTAAACTGGACATCACCGCCAAGTTGCCAACGCGGTGTGATTTGACGGGTTGCACCAAATAAAGCCGTATCCGTTTTTAAGGTATTTTCTATGGCAAATGTCCGCAATTCAGATTCAGTAATCCCGGCGCGTCTTGCTTGATTTAATGTGCCATACAAACCATTTAACGTATTACCGGTAAGGCTATTGATTGTAGTCAAAATTGGTGAATTACGATGATCTAAAAGCATATTGTAGTTAGTACCACCCTCTGTTAACCAGTTACCTTGCACCATCGCTATGTTCGTACGGTTATATAGTGTATCGTAATCAAACAATGAATAAATAGAGCGCCCATTATCAAAATAGCGCAACTCACCACCAACTGCACGACGATCTGTTATATTTTGAACCTCTTGATTGATAAAAAATACATTACTGCTCCATTTTTCCGCAATCGGCCCAATATCCAGGTTAATACCATAAAAGTGGCGTGTGTAATCCACCCGATATTCGTTTAAGGTACCACCTACAACATTAACACGGTACTTGGGTGTAAAGCCATAACGTAGCCATGCACCATCGAAGCGGCCAAGAATACCACCTGAATTACCATTTTGCCGGCCTAGACGTACTAAATAGTCAACCTCTTTATTCTCCACTTCAACATAAGCAGCATCGGTTCTATCCCTGTTGCTATGGTTATTACCTGATAAGAAATCCATGGTCTGTCTATTACGGAACACAATCTTGCTATCGTACTGATTCTGGCGAGAGCGTGCTGTTAGGTTGATGCTGCTCACTAACGCATGCTGGTCATGCCTGTTTGTGTCTTTAATCGGAGCAGGATTATAGGTGTGGCTATGTGCATCATAAAAGTATTGATCCCAGCTACCGTACACGGTTGTCTCGTGAATCTCCCTAATTTCCCTTTTTTTATCTTTTTTCTCGCCAGCCCCACTGGTTTTAATGCTCGCTTCAACTGCGGCAAGATGCTGGTTTACCCGTTTAACACCTTCACCATCCGGATAAAGCTTAAGGTACAACTCATCCTCAGCCTTCGCTTTGGCAAATTCACCATTTTTTTCACGCGCCACACCAATCAACTCCTGCGCATCCTGCGAAGACGTCGTCAAAGGTAGTCCAAGTACGGTATTCAGCAACTCAATAGCTTTAGGATACTCACCAAGCCCTATCGCCACACGGCTTTCTGCTATCAATTTACTTGCATAATCATTCATCGTCATTCCTGCAGGAATGCCAGGAATTTCAACAGGCATAGCATCTGCAACCGGCGGTGTTGGCGCTGGTGCTTTCACTTCGGAAGGAAGCGGCTCCACACCTTTCGGCAATGGTAAATGTAAAATGATGCCGCGGCCGCTACTGTCCGGCGTAATTCTAAATTTAACAGGCTGTTTAAACCTGACTGAAATGCTGTTAACTTTCTGATCCGGGAAATTCACCGTAAAAGCTGGCACTAAGTTGGTTGGCGGAGAATTCAAAAATTCACGGCCTATTGGCAGCGCAAGTCCCAAAGACTGGTATTCCGGGAACTCTAAAAATATCTGGACGCGGCTGGTAGCTTTAGTAGGAGAATGCCTGATATAACGAATTTGCGTTTGAAAATCAATATGAATATCAGCTTCTGTTGCGGTCTGTATAACCTCCACTTTGTCTAAAATCGGCTCTGCAAATACATAAGTTGGTAGCACAGCACAAATCAAAACCAAGCAAGGGTAAAGCCTTTTAAATTTATTCATATTTTCCTGAAATTTTCTAAATATCAAATTCAATCAAGCAAATAGCGTAAAGCTAAATATTAAACCAGCTAACTACTTAGCAAACAATATCAATTAAGCAACTATTTTCAAGTTAACCTTTATTTATCAAAGGTACTGGTGTTATGACAACCTGAGTCATTACAATCAACTGCAGTACTCTTCTCGTGAGTCACAGACTTAGACTCAACGCCCGTATAGTTAGCGCCATGACATGACTTACAAGTGCCAGTCAGTAAGGAGTGATTAGGTTTCTTGGTCGACGCAAAGTCAGACGTACCAACGTGGCACACATCACATGAAGCCGTAGTTGGTACGTGATTGCTGGATTTACCTTTAGCAGTGCTGCCGTTATGGCAGTTGGCACATGTACCGGCAACCACTCCTGTATGATTCATTGTCGCACCAGCAAAAGTTGTAGTGCTCTTATGGCAGGTCTCGCAGGCAGCCGTGGTCTGGATATGAGTGCTTGGCTTGCCTTTGGCAGTGCTGCCGTTATGGCAGTTGGCACAACCTGAAACAATACCGGTATGGTTCATCGTCGCACCGGCAAACGTGCTGGTGCTCTTATGACAGGTCTCGCAGGCCGCTGTGGTCTGAATATGATTAGCCGGCTTGCCTAAAGCAGTACTGCCGTTATGGCAGTTGGCGCAGCCTGAAATAATACCGGTATGGTTCATAGTGCCAGTACTAAAGGTTGTAGTGCTCTTATGGCAGGTCTCGCAGGCCGCCGTGGTCTGGATATGGTTAGCTGGCTTGCCTAAAGCTGTACTGCCGTTATGGCAATTGGCGCAACCAGAGGTAATGCCGGTATGGTTCATGATCGTCCCGGCAAACGTGCTGGTGCTCTTATGGCAAGTCTCACACGCGGCAGTGGTCTGGATATGAGTAGCTGGCTTGCCTTTGGCGGTACTGCCGTTATGACAATTGGCACAACCCGAAACAATACCGGTATGGTTCATCGTCGCACCGGCAAAGCTACTGGTGCTCTTATGGCAGGTCTCGCAAGCGGCCGTGGTCTGGATATGGGTAGCTGGCTTGCCTAAAGCTGTACTGCCGTTATGGCAATTGGCGCAACCAGAGGTAATGCCGGTATGGTTCATGGTACCGGTGGTGAAAGTACTGGTGCTCTTATGACAAGTCTCGCAAGCCGCTGTAGTCTGAATGTGAGTGCTTGGCTTACCTTTAGCAGTGCTGCCATTGTGGCAGTTGGCGCAACCGGAGGTGATGCCGGTATGATTCATCGTCGCACCGGCAAAGCTGCTGGTGCTCTTATGGCAGGTCTCGCAGGCTGCCGTAGTCTGGATATGGGTGCTTGGCTTACCTTTGGCAGTGCTGCCATTGTGGCAGTTGGCGCAACCGGAGGTAATACCGGTGTGGTTCATCGTCGCGCCGGCAAAGCTGCTGGTGCTCTTATGGCAGGTCTCGCAGGCGGCAGTGGTCTGGATATGGGTGCTTGGCTTACCCTTAGCGGTTGAACCGTTATGGCAGCTGGCGCAACCGGAGGTGATGCCGGTATGGTTCATAGCGCCAGTGGCAAAGCTGGTAGTGCTCTTATGACAAGTCTCACAAGCTGCGGTGGTCTGGATATGGGTGCTTGGCTTGCCTTTGGCAGTTGAACCGTTATGGCAATTGGCACAACCGCTGGTGATACCGGTGTGGTTCATCGTCGCGCCGGCAAAGCTGCTGGTGCTCTTATGGCAGGTCTCGCAGGCCGCCGTGGTCTGGATATGGGTGCTTGGCTTGCCTTTAGCGGTTGAACCGTTATGGCAGTTGGCACAACCGGAGGTGATGCCGGTGTGGTTCATGGTACCGGTGGTGAAAGTACTGGTACTCTTATGACAGGTCTCGCAAGCCGCTGTAGTCTGAATGTGAGTGCTTGGCTTACCTTTAGCAGTGCTGCCATTGTGGCAATTGGCACAACCGCTGGTGATACCGGTGTGATCCATCGTCGCACCGGCAAAGCTGGTCGTACTCTTATGGCAGGTCTCGCAGGCCGCGGTGGTCTGGATATGGGTGCTTGGCTTGCCTTTAGCGGTTGAACCGTTATGGCAGTTGGCACAACCGGAGGTGATACCGGTGTGGTTCATAGTTCCGTTGGCAAAGCTGGTCGTGCTCTTATGACAAGTCTCGCAAGCCGCTGTAGTCTGGATATGAGTACTTGGCTTACCTTTGGCAGTGCTGCCGTTATGGCAATTGGCACAACCGGAGGTGATACCGGTGTGATCCATCGTCGCATCCAGGAAGCTGCTGGTACTCTTATGGCAAGTCTCGCAGGCCGCGGTGGTCTGGATGTGGTTGCTGGATTTACCCTTGGCAGTGCTGCCGTTATGGCAGCTTGCACAACCAGAGGTGATACCAGCGTGGTTCATTGTCGCGCCGGCAAAGCTGCTGGTGCTCTTATGGCAGGTCTCGCACGCAGCGGTGGTCTGGATATGGTTGCTGGATTTACCCTTGGCAGTGCTACCGTTATGGCAATTGGCGCAGCCGGAGGTGATACCGGTATGGTTCATGGCGCCATTGGCAAAACTGGTGGTGCTCTTATGGCAGGTCTCACAAGGAGCTGTCGTCTGGATATGGCTGCTGGATTTACCCTTGGCCGAAGTTCCATTATGGCAGCTCGCACAATCAGTCGCGATACCGGTATGGTTCATCGTCGCACCGGCAAAACTGGTAGTGCTCTTATGGCAGGTTTCACAAGCCGTTGAAGTCGGAATATGGGTGTTTGACTTGCCTTTGGCTGTTGTGCCGTTATGGCAGCTTGCACAGCCACTGGTAATGCCGGAGTGGTTCATTGCGGCACCGTTTTTGAAGCTTGTCGTCGATTTATGACATGTCTCGCAGGCAGCACTGGTAACAATATGCGTGCCTGGTTTAGATGTTACATTAGCAAAACCGCCTCCATGACAAGTCGCACAACCGCTACTGATGCCGCTGTGATTCATAGTCGTAGGAGTGAATGAGGTCGTATTCTTATGACAAGTCTCACAGGCAGCTGAAGTCGGAATATGGGTGCTTGATTTACCCTTAGCTTTAGTACCGTTATGACAACTTGCACAACCGGTAGTGATACCGGTGTGATTCATCACACCAGTTTTAAAACTGGTTGTTGAAGTATGACAAGTCTCACAAGCCGCTGTGGTCTGAACGTGGTTGCTTGGCTTACCTTTGGCAGTACTGCCGTTATGGCAGTTTGCGCAGCCTGCAGTAATGCCGGTGTGATTCATTGTTCCACCTTTAAAGCTGGTGGTCGATTTATGACAAGTTTCACAAGATGCTGTGGTCGGAATATGGTTGCTGGTCTTACCTTTGGCGGCGATACCGTTATGGCAGCTATCGCAACCATTAATAACACCGGAGTGGTTCATTTTGCCACCCTTGAAGCTGGTGGTTGAGCTATGGCAGGTTTCGCAGGCCGCTGTAGTAACTATATGGTCGGCTGTTTTACCTTTAGCTGTCGTACCGTTATGACAGCTTGCACAACCAGTGGTGATACCCTTATGGCTCATCACCGCGCCTTTAAAGCTGGTAGTTGAAGTGTGGCAGGTTTCGCAGGCCGCAGTCGTAACTATATGGTTGGCTGTTTTACCTTTAGCTGTCGACCCGTTATGGCAGCTTGCACAACCACTGGTGATACCACTGTGGTTCATTGCTGCGCCTTTAAAGCTTGTAGTCGAAGTATGGCAAGTTTCACATTTTGCGCTAGTAGGAATGTGCCCAGCAGATTTCCCGATGGCTGTTTTGCCGTTATGGCAGTTAGCACAACCACTGGTAGTGCCGCTATGGTTATATTTTGCGCCTAAGAATGTACTTGTCTGTTTATGGCATGTTTCGCAGGCCGCAGATGTTGGAATATGGGAAGAAGATTTTCCTCTGGCATTTTTTCCATTATGACAACTTGCACAATTACCCGTTATGCCTTTATGGTCAAAACTAATAGCACCCCTGAACGATCTAGTGGAGCTATGGCAGCTTTCACATGGAGCATTTGTCTGGATATGGTTTGATGACTTGCCTTTTGCCTTAATGCCATCATGACAAGTGGCGCAACCGCTGGTAATACCCTGATGATTAAACCCTGTAGCTGGCAACCATGCGCTTGTTTTATGACATGCATCGCAAGAAGTGGTTGTCTGAAGGTGTTCCGCTGGCTTGCCACGTGCATTCGTATTGTTGTGGCAGCTTGCACAGCTTCCTGCCGCTACATTTTCATGATTAAAGTTTGCTGTAAGGAAACTGGTTGTTTTATGACAGGTATCACATGAATCATTGGTCGGGATATGTTTACTTGGCTTTGCACTTGTTGAAGCGCGCCCACTTTGTATATGGCAAGCACTACACTGTCTAGGTGTGCCTTTAAATACGCCCCTGATGTGACAAGTTTCACAATTCGTTTTGGCGTGGGTACCGCTAAGAAGAAAACCCGTCCTATTATGGTCAAAATTTACATGCTTCTTAATTTTTGGACTATTGGCCGCTGAGGCATCTATTACACCAAGAGAAAGGCTCAGTAACAATACTGCAAACAACAGGCTTGCCCATCGCAACATAGCGAAAATACGGCCATTGAATGCAGGATCTGTTAATTTTGCTATTGGTTTCATAAAAACGTTCCCCCAAAGGTGTGATAGGCAACCTTCATTTTCGTGCCTATGATATGTGTGATATTTTCACACGTCAACATAAATGTGTAAAAATTTCCCACGCTATGTATAATCACCCCTATATTGAGTATAATTAACTATGCCCTACGATTACGAAATCACTTCAAGCAATTCCGTGCAGCAAAAAATGCTCACGGCATTACAGCGTGTGCTTAAGCCGCTTATCAGACTGGCGCTGGCACAGGGGGTAAATTACCCGATGCTGCTGGAAACATTAAAAACGGTTTTTGTTCAGGTAGCTGAAGAAGATTTCAAATTAGAGAAACGTGATCAAACTGATAGCCGTATCAGCCTGCTAACAGGTTTACACCGCAAGGATGTCCATCGATTACGTGACCAGCCTCAAAACGCCCAAAACCAATCAATACTCGCCACTTTAGGGTCACAGCTGGTTGGCCTATGGATTAGCGATCCCAATTTTGTTGACCCTGACGGAAATCCAAAACCACTGCCAAGGTTAGCGAGCGTTGGCGGAGACTGCTCCTTTGAGCGTCTTGTAGCGCGTGTAAGTAAAGATATTAGAGCTAGGCCCGTGCTGGATGAATGGTTAAGAGTTGGCGTTGTACATATTGACGATAACGACTGCGTCTGCCTGAATTCGGAGGCATTTGTGCCAAGAGCAGGATTTGAAGAAAAACTCTATTTCTTTCAGCAAAACATTCATGACCACGTTGCCGCGACAGCGCACAACCTTATGAACATTACCCCGCCCATGCTGGAACGCTGTGTCTATTATGACGCACTAACGCCGGCTGCAATCAATGAACTAAAAGTGCTGGCCGAAACACAAGGCATGATTGCCTTAAAGACAGTGAATAAACGCGCCATCGAACTTCAATCAGAGTTAGCTGATACCTCTGAAACGGATCAGCGTTTTACTTTTGCAGTGTATTTTTATCATGCAAAAGAAGACCCGATTAATAAGTTGACTTATGAAAATCACAAGAAAATGAGCGAAAAAAATGGATGAATCCCGCTCATTATTCTCTATGAAACTGGTTATTCCACAGGACTGATATGAAATCCCGCATACCTCATTGCCTTGCAATATTGATGATGAGCATATCGCTATCTGCGCTCGCCAATCCATGTGATGACGGCGGCATTGGCGGCACGGGTATTGATTTAAACAATGGTGTTGGCGGAACGGGAATAGAAGTTAGCCAAGGTATCGGCGGCACAGGCATTGCACCCGAAACTGGTGGAATCGGCGGCACCGGCGCACAAGCGCGGGCTGGAATCGGTGGTACCGGGGCGCCAGCACGGGCGGGAATTGGCGGCACAGGAATGCAAGCCGGCATTGGCGGTACAGGTATGCAAGCACAATCCGGTATTGGCGGCACGGGTATTGTTGGCGTCATTACTGGTTTTGGCAGTATTTGTGTCAACAGCCTCGAAGTAAATTTTGATCATAAAACACCAGTCGAATTGGATGGTAAACAAATCAACAGTAGCTCATTAGCAATAGGTCAAGTCGTTGCCGTCAGGGCATCAGGCAAAGGACAGTCACTAATGGCACAGGAAATTCATGCCTACCACCAAATCACCGGGCCAATTACAGATATAGATGTTACTCACCGTGAACTAAAAGTGATGGGACAAAAAGTTTCTGTAGATAGCGCTCAATTCAAAGAATTGAAAGTTGGACAATGGTTAAATGTCAGCGGACTTCGCAAAGCTGACGGCAGCGTACAAGCAAGCAGGATCGATTTAACTAAAGCGCAGGATACGGTGCAAACAGTTGGCAATTTAACCCGTCAGGGCAATAAACTATATCTAAATGGCACTAGGATAGAAGGCTTGTCTAAACCAGCTGGAAATGGTGACGTTCGCCTGAGCGGCACTTGGGATGGCAAGGCTCTTAATGTCAGAGACATGGCAACGGGTCCAGTCAGCGACCTCTTACAAAAAGTAGAAGTTTTCCACTTACAAGGCATAGCAACGGCTGGGCCAGGTAATGGGCGAGTGATAGTGGGTGGTCAATCAGTCGTTGTGACGGATAAAACGAAAGTTGTCGGTAATAATTCCGGTAAAAACCTGGCTGGAAAAGTTGTAATTATCCGCGGCAAAATAGCAACCGGCATAACAACCATACAATCTATTGAACTAAAACCGATTAAAACCGAAAATAAAAAACAACATGATTCACATGCGATTCCGCTAAGCAGAACCGACACTGAAGACGCAGATGAAAATACATCGATAAACGACGAACACAATCTAAAATTATCAGAAACTGAGAAGTCTGAGAAGTCTGAGAAGTCTGAGAAGTCTGAGAAGTCTGAGAAGTCTGAGAAGTCTGAGAAAGCTGAGAAGTCTGAGAAAGCTGAGAAAGCTGAGAAAGCTGAGAAGTCTGAGAAAGCTGAGAAGTCTGAGAAAGCTGAAAGAGTTGATACAACCGAAAAATTCATGAAACTTGAGAAGATCGATAAACCGGAGAAAATCGAGAAACCGGAAAAGCCAGAGAAGATTGAAAAGCCGGAGAAAATTGAAAAGCCGGAGAAAATCGAGAGGCCGGAGAAGATTGAAAAGCCGGAGAAAATCGAGAGGCCGGAGAAAATCGAATTCGAGAAACCTGAGGTGCACGAACATCACGATTAACAAGCAATAAAAACCTTACAATAAAAATGGCTTTTTTGGCGGTAAGCACATAAAATACCGCGCTATGAAAATAAAAATCAACATAGCCGGGACTTCTGCTCTGTTAGTAATGATGTCCACCCAATCAACGCTTGCGCTTGCAGAGGGATCATTCAGTTTAACCAGCGGTGTGGATTATAGTACGGGTAAGTATGGTCAATCCCAATCGACTGATATTACCTACGTTCCCTTGGTAGCGAAATATGAAACCGACACCTCCACAATTAAGCTGACTGTCCCATGGCTCCAAATTACCGGGCCTGGCGATGTAGTTGGCGCTGATGCGATTCTAGTGCGCGGAAACTCCAGTCGTAAAAAAAACACAGAATCCGGCTTGGGTGATGTAGTGCTTTCCGCAACACATACCATTGCAAACTTCGGCGAAGTTCGCCCATTGACCCTGGATTTAACTGGCAAAGTAAAATTTGCTACAGCTTCAAAAACCAGGGGGTTGGGGACCGGAGAAAATGACTACGTAGTAGAACTCGATGCCTACAAGCCAATTAGCAAGCCTATCACTTTATTTGGTGGATTAGGCTATAAGCTGATGGGAGATCCTACCGGCGTAAATTTAAATAATGTGTGGTTTGGCTCAGCGGGTTTATCCTACAGGCTCACCCCTTCAACGAGTACCGGCATCATGGCTGATTATCGCCAAAAAACGCTAGATAGATCAGATCCATTACGCGAAGTCACGGCCTTCCTTACACATAAATTCAGCGCGCAATACAAATTGCAAAGCTACATTACGCACGGCTATTCTGATGTAAGTACAGATTGGGGCGGCGGTGTAATGCTTGGCTATACTTTCTAATTTAGCTAATCCACCTGTCTAGCTAATCAGCAGACCAGACTCACCAAGCAATCATTTAATTTAATAAGGTAACCCCCCGGCTTTGCCGGGGGACTTGGTTAGGTTTGACCGTTACGGCGGTCATCAAAGCAAAGTTAGAAAACAGCAACACCATTCCCTCCCCTTCGCAGGGGGAGGGCTAGGGTGGGGGTGGAAGTTTAAGTATGCGCAATTCAACATTCTCACCCCCATCCCAACCTTCCCCCTGGGTGGGGAAGGAGTAGAGCCCCGCCGCCTTGGGCGGCTCAAGGTTTTAACGCCCCTTTCACTCAGAATAATGTGCTTTCTCGCAGAATAATCTGCTTTTAGTAGATATATTCTGCGGGGATGCCAAGCACTGGTACAGCGCATATATTCTGTGGAGAAGACCCTTGCGGTCTTGAGGGGCTCACCCAATAAGCGGATAACCCGCAACACTCAATCTAGCGCGAGAACCCTGCCCCTGGTTTCAATTGCGACCAAGAGCTGGATACATGGCAGCGCTCACACTGCCGCCCGAAGTTACCATCGTGTGCATCATCAGATGCATGACAATCCCCACATGCCACCGGCGTGCTAAGTTTTTTGCCTTTTGACGGACTCCTATGGCAGTCGTAACAAGCAATGCCTTTATGCCCGCCGTCCAGCTTAAATTTTGTTTTCTTGTCGTGGTCGAAGTCCCATATTTTCCAATCACGCGCATTGTGACAAGTTTCACATTGTGGCCCAAGGCGAAGTTTATGGACGTCTTCTTTTTTATGGCAACTTACACATTCGACTTCCGCATCTTTAAATGCTGGCGTCAGATGGCACTTTTTACACTCCACCTTGTAATGCCTGCCAGTCAACGGAAACTTGGATTTATTGTGATCAAATTTCGCCTGCATCCAGGATTTTTCAACATGGCAATCCTCACACTTATCGCCCAACTGACCCTTGTGTTTATCGTCCTGCTTATGACAGGCAATACAGGTGTTTTTCAGCTTATCGCGATATAAATTTCCCTTGTGGCAGGAATCACACTTGACCGCCCTGTGCTTATCCAGCAAACGATACTTGGTATCGCGGTCATGGTCGAATATCAGGGTCTTCCATGATTTCTCAACGTGACAGGTTTCGCATTTCTGGTCATAGCGTCCTTTATGCGCTTTAGTGTCATCATCTTTCTTGTGGCAGGAATAACAATCGGTCTTCAGATTTTGCCCATAAAGTTTACCTGTATGGCAACCATCGCATTTTGCTGCTTTGTGCTTATCACGCAACACATACTTGGTATCACGGTCATGGTTAAACTTGCTGGGAGTTTTCCAGTCTTTTTCGGTATGACAGCTTTCACACTTCTCACCAAAATTACCTTTATGCTTATCATCGCTCTTATGGCAATCATTACATAGCAGAGGCAGCTTCTCCTTCATCCCGTTTTTGTGACAAGTCTGGCACTTGGCAGCCTTATGCTTATCACGCAGCGGGAACTTGGTGTCGTCATGATCAAAGCCTGGCGTACTGGACCAGCTTTTCTCCGTGTGGCATTTCTCACAGCGCTCACCCAGCGTGCCTTCGTGCTTATCATCACCCTTATGACATGAGATACAACTAGTTGAAAGTTTTAGCGTAGACGCTGTTGGCTTATGGCAGCTTTCGCACTTAGCAGACAAATGCTTGCCGCGCAAAACATATTTAGTATCCTTACCATGGTCAAACGTCGCTTCTTTCCAGTCTTTAGCGGTATGGCAATCAGCGCATTTTTGTCCAAAAATACCTTTGTGTTTGTCATCTTTCTTATGGCAGGAATAGCAATCTTTAGGGGCTTCACGATATTTTTTGGTTTTGTGGCATTCATCACACTTAACATCGGCATGTTTGCCTTCAAGAGCAAATTTGCTCTTGTTGTGATCGAACGTACTCTTGGTATCTTTCCAATCTTTTTCAGCGTGGCAGTTTTCGCAAGAAGTGCCTAACGAGCCTTCATGTTTATCGTCTTTTTTATGGCAGCCATTGCAGGTATTCGGTGCATCACGATATTTGATTTTAGGTTTATGGCAGTCTTTGCAATCTGTCTTTTTGGTGTCGGTGTGTGCGCCTTTCAGCTCAAAATCAGTCTGGTCATGCTTAAACGTCTTTTCATTAATAGGTGCTATCTGCGCTGCACGGCCTTTATGCTCGGTGTGACATTCTGAACAGTTACGACCGTCTTTTAAACGGCCGTGCAAACCTTTTTTTTGCCCTACATCTTTATTAATATCTTTATGACAATCCTTACATAACTGGTTCTGACCTTCCTTATCGAAGCGTTTATGGCACTTTTGGCAATCGTCTTCCCACTTCAAATGCCCTTGAATAACCTTGCCGGGCATCATGACGCTTTCAAGCGTATCGGCTCCTGCACCAGATGACAGCAGAAATATTAGTGTAAAGAAGGTGAATAAACGTAGCATCAGTGATTAACCAATCAATACATATGTACCCAAATAACATGGAATATAGCGGTTGCCACCATCATATACATCAGCGGAATATGCAAAACATGCCATGCGGAAAATATCTGCTCGAACTTTTTGAACTGAGCAACGGTTTGTATCTGCAACAAATACTGGCCGACCAATTGCACCGCCTCTTTGGCGACATCATCCATGCGGCCACCCAGCTTACGGCGTATATTGCGCCTACAGCGCCAGACCAGCAGCATGCGGCGCACATCGAAACTAAGAAAATACCAAACACCTTCAAAGAAATTGCGCTTTTTTTCCAGCGCTTCGCGCTCGAATTTATCAATCCATCTTTCGACTGTTGGAAAAAAATGCAAACGCGAATGCACATTCCCTGTACTGCCAGCCAATTCTTCCCGCGCTTCTTTTAAAGTTGAACGGCTGCCATATAACCCTTTGTGAATGCGCGTGTATACAAACTTACCAATCAATCCGCTACCGGCTACCAGCAGCATGCAGTAAAGCGCTACAGCCGCATTGACAGATCCAACGCGAAAAGTAGTATGGAACAAAACCAATGTCGGGCCAAGCACACCAAGTATCATGTGTATACGAAACCAGTACTTTAGCTTGCCCAAACCCTGCATAAACTTGATATGTTTACGAAAAGAATACATAAGCAGCGTAAGCATCATTAACCCACCTGCCAGCCCTAAGTTATACCCAAGCCCAACACCAGACTTATAATAATGACCGTGAGCTATTTTCCAGCCAGCAAATACCAATACTGCTATCAGCGTTGTCAGAACCAGCTGATTTAAAAAACTTCCTGTTTTACCTGGCACCGCGTCTCCTTTATATTAACTGGTATAAACGTAAATACTTTTGGACTACTGCAATTATAATACTTTTTACAAGACTTGACGTGGGAAATTTTCACACATATTATGCCCACTTCTTTTACAAATTTCCAATAGTTATATTTTAGATATCAAAGATTATGTTTTTTAAGCACCCGGAAGTTAATTGCTATCTATAGATATGCCAACTATGTCAACCACAACTTTACTTATATATGTCGCTCCCTTATTTTTGATTTTGGTGTTTTACATTACTCGCCAGGAAAAGAAAAGTCGGCGCGGTCGTGAGCGTTTACACGAAGCAAAAGAAGCTGGACTAACAGAACCGGCATCAATACATCCAGTGATTGACCTAGCTCGCTGCTGCGGATCTGGCGCCTGCGTGAAGGCATGTCCGGAAAAAGCCCTCAGCATCATCAAAGGCAAGGCAGTTCTCACTGACCCCACACATTGTATCGGCCATGGGGCATGTCTGGTAGCATGTCCAGTGGAGGCAATTACACTGGTGTTCGGAACTGAAAAACGCGGCATGGACATCCCCTATGTCTCCCCCACTTTTGAAACGAATGTACCCAATATTTTTATCGCGGGCGAACTTGGCGGCATGGGGCTGATACGTAAAGCTGCCGAGCAAGGCAAACAGGCCATGGAGTCTATCCAAAAGAAAAAAATTGAGGGTAACGAACTTGATGTCGTCATCATTGGAGCCGGACCGGCCGGACTTTCAGCATCACTGGCAGCGAAAGAACAACAGCTTAAATATATCACTATAGAACAGGAAGACTCCCTAGGCGGTGCCATCTATAAATATCCCCGCAACAAGGTCGCCATGACCCAGCCGGTGCAACTGCCTATTGTAGGTAAAGTAGAAATGTACGACATTAGCAAAGAAGAACTGCTGGAATTTTGGTTGCGTGTATTACATGAAAACGAACTCAACGTTAATTTTAACGAGCGCATGGAAACCATCACTAAAAATGCGCATGGCTATGAAGTAAAAACATCAAGAGCTACTTATCAGGCAGGCAATGTATTGCTTGCAATTGGCAGGCAAGGCACCCCGCGTAAACTTGATGTTCCAGGTGAAGATCAGGCCAAAGTGGTATATCGCTTAATCGACCCTGAGCAATTTCGCAATCACCATGTACTGGTGGTGGGTGGCGGCGATAGCGCACTGGAAGCTGCAATAACCATTTCTGAACAACCCGATACGACCGTAACGCTGTCTTATCGCAGCGAGGCTTTTGGCCGTGTAAAAGCTAAAAATCGCGAACGACTGCAACAGGCAGAAGCAAACAAACGACTCCGTGTTGAGCTTAAATCAAATGTGAAAGAAATACTTGTTGATACGGTAAAGATCGAATTGGCCAACAAGGAAACTGTAGAAATACCCAATGATGCAGTCATCATTTGTGCTGGCGGAATTTTACCCACGCCATTTCTAAAAGAAATAGGCGTCATGGTAGAAACACTCTACGGCACTGCGCCAGCGGCGATAAGATAAATACAAGTTAGCCATGCGCACAATCTTCAAATAGGTCATTCACACATATGAAAACAATATTTTCGATTTTGATTTTTTTAATATTTTCACCTTCAATATTAGCAAACACAGAGGGCGAAGTTCAGGTTGGGAGCTATCTACGTGAAGCCACGCTGCAAGGCTTGTCAGGGAAATCTCGAAAAATCTCCGAATTTCGAGGTAAGCCACTCATCATCAATGTTTGGGCAAGCTGGTGCAGCCCCTGTCGCAATGAAATGGCTTCAATACAGCATTTATCCCAGCGCTTCGGGGGCGAAAAATTCAACGTGATCGGCATTTCCACTGATGATGATGCAAACGCGGCAGCAAGTTTCATCAAAACATCAAAACTTACCTTTGAGAACTATATTGATAGCAACGTGTTGCTGGAAAACATGCTGGGAGCCGACACGATTCCATTGACCATTTTAGTGGATGCCCATGGACGTGTGATTAGAAAAGTCAGCGGCTCCCAAAACTGGGATAACCCTGAGTTATTGCAGCTGATTGGGAAGGCATTCAAAATCAAAATTCAATAATGCTGAATACTGCATTGGAAATAAATCACACTCAATGATGGCCGAGCAACATAAACGCATCAACCATGCCCTTGCCCTTTACATCAACGCTAGAGCGCACCGAAAATTTATAAGTATCCTGCAGCAGACGCCGGGTTTCTTGCGTCACCTGAATCCCGCCTGCCATACTGGTTTCTTCCATGCGGCTAGCCATGTTGACAGTATCACCCCATAAGTCATAGCTGAATTTTCTACTGCCAATCACGCCTGCCACTACCGGGCCACTATTGATACCTATACGCATATTCAAATTCAAGCCTGTCTTTGCCGCAACTTCTTTTAGTGCTTCCTGCATCTCCAGTGCCATACTTGCAATTCTATGCGCGTGATCTGCGCAAACTACTGGTGCACCGGAAATGACCATATAGGCATCACCAATAGTCTTGATTTTTTCCACTTGATATTTCTCTGCCAGCTTGTCGAATCCAAGAAACACTTGCGACAGTAAATCAATGAGCTGCGCTGGCGGCATTTTCTCTGACATTTGCGTAAAATTAACCAAATCCGCAAACATGACAGTTACAGAATCATAGTAATCAGCAATGCGCATATCATTGGCTTTAAGACGTTCGGCAATCGGTGCAGGTAAAATATTCAGCAACAATTTTTCCGACCTGGCCTGTTCTATCTCTAAAGACAGCATCACCCGTTCTTTTTGCCCCTGGAAATAACGCAATACACCATACAATATAGACGCTGTCCCTGTAATATTCATCAGGAAAAAAGTATCTTTTACATGTGCAGGTATAGGCATTGCATTGACTGCAAAATAATTGTTCATTTTCCATGATAAAAATGCCAATCCAAGGAACAGGAAGAACCATGGAGTTGATTGACGTGTCCCAAGGATCATCAATGCGCCTACGGGTGATAATATGGCCCAAATAGCTACGCCACTGGAGGCTTCAAACCCGCCAATTGCCCATTGCATAAAAAAAGGCATGACAAGCAACATGATAAGCTGCGTAAATGTGAAATACTCAAAACGCTTGGACCGATAAAAAATGAACAAGCTGACATAAGAAACTACCAGGTAGACATAAGGTACTGCAGCAATCACTGCATAACCTTCACCCAGCCCGGTTAAGGTAAATATCCAGAAAGCAGAGACCAGGGTCTCTGCGATAACCAATATAGATAAAATTGTTTTACCTAATGTTGCCGATGATGGGTTGTACAGATCGCTCCAAAACTCACGTGTAAGTATTGATGCAGAGGCTATTTTTTCTGGCATGTTGGAAATTGTTAATTTAAGGTTATATAGTGAATTTACTTGAATACTATAGCTCAAGATACAGGGCTCAAGATATAGGATTTTCTATATTATTCATAATCTAATTTATAACAATGTCTTTTTATTTCTGCAATACCTGAATCGTTTAACCAAACATTAAAAACCATTTACTGGAAATCATCGCTAAGTAAAATACTTAAATTACAAATTATCGAAACCAAGTGCTTGATTTGGAGGGCAGTTATGTTTATTGTTTATCAAAAGACTGCTTATAAAGCCCTATAAATAATCGGGTTATACAGCATTCAACTTTTTCTCTGAGTAAATTAAAGTATCGGCATTTCAATGTCATTCAACAAATGTAGTCCAACCAAAAGTAACACCCTAATTAATGATAGAAACCACCTAGAGGAGTTAGCATGAGTTTAGATTTACTAAAAGGTCTTGGCGTAAAAATACCTTACAAAGCTAAATACGATAATTTTATTGGCGGCAAATGGGTAGCGCCCGTTAAAGGCGAGTACTTTGACGTCATTACGCCAATCACCGGCAAACCGTACACACAAGCAGCACGCTCTGGCGCTGAAGACGTTGAACTAGCTTTGGACGCAGCGCATGCCGCTGCTGACAAATGGGGTCGTACCGCACCAGGTGACCGCGCAAACCTGCTGCTGAAAATTGCAGATCGTTTAGAAGCTAATCTAGAGTTGCTGGCAACTGCTGAAACTATTGATAACGGCAAGCCGATTCGTGAAACGATCAACGCCGACATTCCATTGGCCATTGACCACTTCCGCTATTTTGCCGGCTGCTTACGCGCCCAGGAAGGCAGCATCAGTGAGCTTGATGAAACCACCGTAGCCTATCATTTCCATGAACCGCTAGGTGTCGTTGGCCAAATCATTCCATGGAACTTCCCAATTTTGATGGCCGCATGGAAACTGGCACCGGCAGTCGCTGCCGGCAATTGTGTGGTGATGAAGCCTGCAGAATTTACCCCTATCAGCATTCTGATCCTGATGGAACTGATTGCTGACATCCTGCCGCCGGGGGTAATCAATATCGTTAATGGCTATGGCCGTGAAGTTGGCGCACCGCTGGCAAACAGCCGCCGTATCGCTAAAATCGCTTTTACCGGCTCAACGGCTACCGGCCGCGTGATTGCACAAGCTGCCGCTTCCAATTTGATTCCGGCAACACTTGAGCTTGGCGGAAAATCACCCAATATTTTCTTTGAAGATATCGCAGATGCAGATGACGATTTCTTTGACAAAGCCGTTGAAGGTTTGGTGTTATTCGCTTTCAACCAGGGTGAAGTCTGTACCAGTCCATCACGCGCTTTAATTCAGGAGTCCATCTATGATAAATTCATGGAGCGTGTATTACCGCGTGTTGCTGCAATCAAACAGGGCAACCCGCTGGACCCTAACACCATGCTGGGTGCACAGGCGTCTCAAGACCAACTCAACAAGATCATGTCTTACATTGATATTGGCAAACAGGAAGGCGCCAAGGTGCTCATTGGCGGCGAACGTAATGTGCTGAGCGGTACATTTGCTGATGGCTATTATGTGCAGCCAACGCTGCTTAAAGGCCAGAACAAAATGCGCGTTTTCCAGGAAGAGATTTTCGGGCCGGTGCTTGCAGTGACAACCTTTAAAGATGAAGCAGAAGCACTGACCATTGCCAATGATACCGTGTTTGGCTTGGGTTCGGGGGTATGGTCTCGCGATGGCAACCGTGCCTACCGCATGGGTCGCGGCATCAAGGCAGGCCGCGTTTGGACAAACTGCTACCACGCCTACCCTGCCCACGCGGCATTCGGTGGTTACAAGGAATCCGGCATTGGACGCGAAACCCATAAAATGATGCTGGATCATTACCAGCAAACCAAGAACTTGCTGGTAAGTTACAGCCCGAAAAAACTTGGTTTCTTCTAAGAAAGCGCCACAGTCGTCATGAATGCTGATTATAATTAACCGGCATTCATCAGGAAGAAGATTAAAGGGCGGCCAAACCGCCCTTTTTTATGGAGACCAACTCATGACAGACCGCATTTCCGCAACTCCTGCAGCGATAGCGTTAATTAAGCAGCTCACAGCTCAATTTGGCCCCATTATTTTCTTTCAGTCCGGCGGTTGTTGCGAGGGCAGCGGCCCGCTTTGTATGCCGGCTAATGAGTTCAAACCCAGCCCGTCAGATATCCGGCTTGGAGAGATCGCCGGCGCAGTTTTCTATATGGGGGATAGCCATTTCTCTTTCAGTGAAAACACGCACACGATTCTTGATGCAGTTGCAGGTTCCAGCGGCTCATTTTCGCTGGATTGCGGCACCGGGCTAGCCTTCATCACACGAGGGCGCGTCTACAGTGATGACGAATTAAAGCACCTCCAGCCTGTCGTCCGCTGTGGGTACAATTAAGGCACCACACTCACTGCGCCGCCGAACATATGCCGGCGTATTGTGTGAGTGATAAATAACGGATTTATTCGGAACGCAATGCGTCAATCGGATCCAGCCGGGATGCACGCCTGGCAGGCATGACACCTGCCGCCAACCCTATAGCGGCCGACATCAGCAACGCTGCCAGTGCAAAACTCAACGGCGTATGTACCGGGAAGGTAGGCAGCGCCAACCGAACCAATTGTGAAATACCTATACCAAGCAGCAGGCCAAAAACTCCACCCAATGCCGCCAAAATAATGGATTCGCCCAAGAACAGATTGAGCACCGTGCTGCGACGTGCGCCCAGCGCCATCAAAAGCCCGATTTCGTTCGTGCGCTCACTGACTGCAATGGTCATGATCGTCACAATGCCTACCCCGCCTACTAACAACGATATGCCGCCCAGAGCGCCAACCGCCATCGTCAATATATCGAGAATGTTGGAGAGTGTTTTCAACATATCTTCCTGGGTAGTCACGGTAAAATCTTCGTGCCCATGGCGTAATTTCAAACGCTCTTTTACTGCAGCAGCTACCGTTGCCGATGACACACCTTCGTTATAAATAACATCGATCTCCATCAAACCTTCACGGTTATAAAGCTCCAGGGCGCGCTGCGTAGGAATAAAAGCCGTATCATCCAGGTCAATACCAAGAAACTGGCCCTTAGGTGCCATTACACCAATCACACGAAAATGCAGCCCGCCGATTCTAACCCTCGCACCGAGAGGATTCTGGCTGCCAAAAAGCTCATTGCGCAACTTACTGCCTAACACTACAAAACCGCGGGCACTGCCTGCACTATCTCGCGGCAAAAAACTGCCAATCCTGACGTTTGAACTGAATACCCGCGTAAAATCGGCATCTACGCCATATATCGTGGTACGGCGCAGGCGGCCGTTACCTTCCACCTCAGAATTCCCCCAGACTATCGGGCTGGAACCGGAAACATGAGGTAGCGGTTTTAATGCTGCCGCATCTTCCATCGTCAGCAGGCGCGCCGTAGTTGGAATACCGGATGGCGGCTGCCCGCCAGTCTTGACTTTACCCGGTGAAATACCAATGATATTCGTGCCAAATTGCGTAAATTCCGCCAACACGAATCGATGCACGCCTTCACCTATTGAGGTAAGCAAAATGACAGCGGCAATGCCCACTGCAATCCCCAGCAAGGTAAGAAAACTGCGCAAACGGTGCGAAGTAATGGCTTGGATTGCGAAGCTTGCGGAGTCTTTGATTAGCATATGGCCACCTCAGCTACCGTTTTGACAATGCCTGGATAGCATCCAGCCTGGCAGCGCGTTGCGCCGGCATCACGCCAAATACCAAACCGGAAAGCATCGCAGTGCCCAAACCTGCAAATACAGCCCAAAGTGGCGGGTAAGCTGGGAACAGGGGATAAAGGTGGCGCAGCACGGCTGCCCCTGCATAACCTAGACCAAGTCCGGCTAACGCACCAGCCGATGACAACAATAGCGCCTCCACCATAAATAGCTGCTGGACAGAGGCCGAAGTGGCACCCAAGGCCTTGAGCAACCCGATTTCCGCGGTGCGCTGCGCCACAGAGACCAACATCACATTCATCACCAGTATTCCTGCAACAGCGAGACTGATGGCAGCGATACCGGCTACACCCAGCGTGAGTACATTCAGGATTTTATCAAAGGTTTGCAGTACCGCATCTTGCGTAATCACGGTAATATCTTCCTCCCCTTCGTGGCGCATGGTAATGGTCTTCAAAACGCGTGCCTTGACCCCTTCAATCTGCTCGCGGCTGCGCACTTCAATCAAAATACGGAACAGCGTATTGGTGTTAAGCATAGCTTGCGCAGTGGCTATCGGCACAATTAACAATTCGTCCGTCGTCATACCCATGCCGCGTCCACCTTCCGTAAGCACCCCCACCACACGCAGCCTTCTATCCCCGATGCGAACGGTTTTTCCCAATGGATTTTCGCCGCCAAAGATTTCCTTGCGTATCAATGCGCCCAGCACCACTTCCGGAGAACCACTCCCCGTTTCACCTTTTGAGAGAAATCTGCCGGCTGCGAGCTTTAATTTACGCATCTCGATATAATCGGCATTGGTGCCAACCATCATCGACTCACGCAGTTTTCCTGCTGCATTAATTTCCGTGGTCGCGATCAGGATCGGTGATACATGCTGCACCCCGTGCAGCCTGGTCAAAGCGGCTGCATCGTCTACAGTCAAATCACGCGGCGTACTGGTGACCAGATTCGCAGGATTGAAACCGCGCGTCTCGGAACGGCCCGGTAAAACAATGACCAAATTGGTACCAATAGCAGAAAACTCATCCACCACATAACGGCGCGCACCGTCACCAAGCGCTGTTAAGATAACCACCGCAGCTACGCCAATCGACATCGCCAGCATCAGCAATACTGTGCGTAATGGCGTGCCTGTCGCAGCATGTGTAGAAAAGCGTAACGTATCACTGATTCTCATGATGTTGCCCGGCAAACGAGTCGTTATGAAGTATCACTTGCAACACTGCCATCTTCCATCCTGATTTGCCTGCGTGCACGCGCCCCCAGCGTCTGGTCGTGTGTCACCACGATCAGGGTCATCCCCTGTTCGTTCAGCATTTCCAGCAGCCTGACCACCTCCTCACCCGTCGCACGGTCGAGGTTGCCGGTAGGTTCATCGGCAAGAAGCAAAGCCGGGTGCATCACCGTAGCACGGGCGATGGCAACGCGCTGGCGCTGCCCGCCGGAAAGCTCGTTAGGGCGATGGTGAGCGCGGCTGACTAAGCCATAGTCATTCAGTGCCTGCTTGACACGCTTGGCGCGTTCGGATGGGGTAATACCTGCCAGAATAAGCGGGAGTTCGATATTTGCTGCGGCGGTTAACCTTGGCACCAGATGAAAGCTCTGGAAGATAAAGCCAACACGTTCACTGCGCACTTTGGCCTGTTCGTTCGCATTTAATGTAGTAACATCGCGTCCTTCCAGGATGTAGGTACCGGTATCAGGTTTGTCCAACAAGCCAATTAAATTAAGTAAAGTAGATTTACCGGAACCGGAAGGCCCCATCACGGCGATATATTCACCGCGTGCAATGTTTAAATTGATATTGCGTAAAGCATGGACTTCACTATCTCCAAGGTGAAAAACCCGATCGATATTCTTGAGTTCGATAAGGTTTTCTGACGCTGCCATACGCTTATTTTGCGGCCGATTCCGGTGTCACCAATGCGCCGGCTTTAACACCGTCACGTTCTAGCGAAGCCACAATACGCTCACCCTGCTTAACGCCACCCAGTATCTCGGAATACTCCCAATTAGCGATGCCGAGCTTAACCGTACGTTCTTCGAGTTTTTTTGTAGCAGGCTGGTATACCAGCACTTTATTGCCTTCGAGCAGTGCCGATGTTGGTACCCGCACGACATTATCATGGCTGTCCAGTAGCACCTCGACATCAGCGCTATAACCCACCAACAGCTGCGGCGCATCATCTTTGCTATCCAATGAAACTTCGATATCTACTGTGCGCGCCTGCTTTTCTACCGCCACTACATATGGCGCAACACGTTTAACGTGACCAGGCAGACTCCTGTTTGGCAGCGCATCCAGAGTAATGCGCGCAGACTGTCCTACCCTGATTTTAGGGGCGTCAACTTCATCCATAGGCGCCTCGATATAAAGACAGGAGTCATCAATCAGGTCGATGGCCGGCGGCGTGGCAACGCCTGGCGGTGAAGGCGTGGTGTACTCGCCCAACTCACCGACAATATCCGCAATAATGCCGTCAAATGGCGCAATCAATACCGTTCTGCCTTGCTCTACCTTGGTAACTTTAAGACGTGCCTGCGCTTGGGTAATATCGGCACGTACGGTCTCACATGCAGAACGGCGTGATTTTGCCTCAAAACGTGATTTTTCCTCGGCACCTTCTGACATAAAACCTCGCTCACGCAATTTTGCCATGCGCCCTGCTTCACGCTCCGCATTTTCAGCCAGCGCACACGCTTCACCTACCCGCTTGTGTGCGCTTTCCAGCTGGGTCTGTGCCAAACTGCTTTGCGCTTGCTGGTCATCGTTCCATAGCTGGATCAGCACTTGGCCTTTTTTAACATGATCACCTTTTTTAACACCAAGGTAAGCGATTCGGCCACCAATAATTGGAGATAAACGTGTGCGCTGGCATGCCTCAACCGAACCTGCACGGGTGTTAGCTACGCTGGATTCCACTTTACCGACTCCAACCTCAATCAGCGCAACAGGTATGGGTTTGGGACGTGTGAAATACCAGGATGCAGCTCCAACGGAGGCGATGATGGCAACGATAATAAGTAGGCGACGCATGGGTTAAGTTTAATTTAGCCTGGCGATTAAAAATGAAAACAAAACCGCTAACCATTGATTCTCAAACATGAAGATTGGGCACGCCCATTCTAAGCCCCCAGGCATGACTAGGCAACACTCAACTGCACAGGGTATTTAGCGGACATACAATGCAAAACCCCGGAATAAGTTTAATATCAACTCTAAACCTGACTGCTCAGCACGGACAATTAACTATCTAAACAATAAAAAACAACTGCTTAACAGATTGGGAATTTCAGTTTGAAACGAGGAAATAATTTCTGGATTAATTCTTTGGTGCCCGGGGCCGGAATCGAACCGGCACGCCCTTACGAGCGAGAGATTTTAAGTCTCTTGTGTCTACCAATTTCACCACCCGGGCGGATGGAAGGTGTACATCAAATTGCGGTGCGTATTCTAACACCTACTATGATTTTTTCATCATCATTTCATAGAAATTTTTATATTTTTTCGCATATCTGAAAAATTTACTTAACTTTAACGTGCTTAAAATAAACAAAGCTCTCTAAAAATCAAAAAAACTATTCACGCTAACAAGAAAAGCACGCCTTTTCATGGGTGTGCTTTTTAAAGTCGCTTTTACGCTACTGCACAAAAGACTATTTTTTTGTTAACTCACGCACAATTTGCCATTGACTATTGATGCGCTCAAGTTGTAACTCTTTATCCGTTTTAGCGGCATAAGCAGTGATTGGGATACGCTTCATATTACAAACTTCGCAGCTGGTATTTCCAACCTTTTTAACTTTAAAAGTTGTAAGGGCTAAATCTTGCTGAAATTTGGCATTGGCCTTATCTCCATTGCAAGTAACCTGCAAGCCATCCAGTATTAGTCCAACCTTGCCATTCGTGCTTAAGTGCTCTAAACGCTGTTTTGTCCATGCAGCCCTATCTAACGGTGGCTCAGGTGTAAATTTATCCGCGTAAAATTTCAAATAACTATCCACATCCTTTTTACGCCAAGCCGCTGCCCAGTCATTTACTCGCGATGTAACATCAGCAACGCTGCAAACTGGTGCTGCTGGTTCAACTTTAATTTCCTTGGCTAGCGCAGTGTTAGCCAAAGAAGCATAAGTGTTACTTAGCGGCTTTGCGTCAGCTAGTAAAGCCGCTTTATCTACCTGCATTTGCACTGGCGCAACCGCCTGGCACACGTTCTCGATATCCATGTACTCTTCACGTGAATACTCCGGTAAGTTGCCGCGTGCCGCACCAATTTTTTTCAACAACTCGCCCTGCCCTGCGTAGGTTCTGGCATAAGCAACTTGCAAATCATATTGTGCGTTGGCCAAATTTCTTTTAGCCTGAAAATACTCGTTTTCAGTATCCAGCAAATCCAGCAAAGTGCGCTGACCGATATCAAATTGTTTACGGTAGGCTTCGCGTGCATTCTCAATCGAGTTGGTGTGCCGCTCGCGGTAAGTACGTTGTTCCTGTAACTGTGTAATGTCGTTGTACGCAATAGAAACCGTCTGACGCGTATCGATACAAGCCTTATCACGCAGGTCACGCGCACCATTAAGCTTTTCTGCAGTTTGTTTAACTAGATTCCGGTCTGAAAAGCCGTTAAACAAATTAAAGTTCATCGTCAGTTCCAGTAAATCTGCAGCACTGGTACTGTTTTTACCATCAGAACTCGTGCCCAGGTTTTTCCGCGCCTGCAGATCTAATCGAGGATAGTAGCGTGCTTCATTGGTTTTAATTTCATTTTGTTTCGATTGAATATCCTCAATGGTTGAAAGCAGATCCGGATTTTGACGATATGCAACTTTTAACGCTTCTGCAGCACTAGGCTCTACCCCGGCATTAAAGAAGGTTGGAGCTTCTAAAGTTTCAGGAGGTAGCTCGCCATACAGGCGTTGAAAGCGCACAGTAACATCATGCAAATTAGTCATTTCCGTCAGCAGATTAGCTTCAGCCAGCGCTAAACGGCCGCTAGCTTGTTCCAGATCAACTTTTCTTGCCACACCGGCACTCACACGCTCTTGAATACGGTCAAACAGCTGTTTATGCACTACGTAATTATCTTTAGCGTATTGGCTTAAGTCTCGATAACGCAGCGAATCAATATAAGCACGCATAAACTCCAGCGTTGTATTTTGCATCGCACTTTGCAATTCGTAATAGCGCACACGGCTGTTATGGCCTAAACGCTTCACATCATTGCTCGTGGCAAAGCCATCAAAAATCATTTGCCTTAACACAAGCTCGTTATTCATACGAGGAACGCCCGTATTGCCACTAAGCTTAACAAGCTCTTCCTGGTTTCTATAGGTAGAAACGAGATCTGCATTCGGTAAGAAGTTACCGCGGGCCACATCCTGCTCATAACCTGATTCTAAAAACTTATGATAGCGGGTTTGTACTTCGGGGTTAGAGGTAATGGTTTTTTCAACCATATCTTTTAATGTAATCAACGGCTCAACTGCGTAACTGGAAGTGCTCAACGTAGCACTCATGCCAAAAAATATTAAAAGTGCGCTTAATTTATATTTAAACTTGCTATTCAAAGTGTTACTTTCCCAAGACCCTGCAAATAAATCAGAAATGACTAAGTTGTTATATTTTTTCAAATAATTCGATTGCATGCAAAATCTATGCCTTCTTCAACAGTAATGAATAATAAGCCAGTTGCGATATAAAATAACATCGGCAACTAAAAATTGATGTTTTAATCACCGAGTTTCACTACTATATGATTTTTTAAAAAGTTATAAATAAAACTTAACAAGTTTAAACTTATCAATCAGTTATATGTTAATTTGCATCAATTATTAGCAAAATTAACGAAAATTTACATTTTATAAGCGATTCAGAATCAGCTAAGCCAGTCTGGCTTAATAGCTATGATGCACCTAAACGCTTACAAAGGCACCAATAAATCCGAATCAAAATCGTCAATTTTTCAACATTTCCATTAAATCTAAAACAGAATCCATCGAAGCCAGATTAAAAAATGATGGCATTTTGACAAGCCGCTATAAATATTGCAGCCTAAATAACAAAGCCCTTAATCAATTGCAATTAAGGGCTTTGCGTACTTAATACATCACTTCAAACTCTGGTATTAACAGTTATTTGAAGAACATCCTATTTACAAAAAAATACTAATCAACAATTAGAGAACCATTTTTCAATAATGTCTGTATCAATGCATCTTCAGTGCCGGTACCTGTAGCAGTAAATAGATTTACACCTGACAATACAATGCGCTGATCTTCTACACCTGGGCTATAAGTTCCACCAGTAAAACCTCCGGTAGAGCTTACATTAATAACCGTATCAGATCCTGAAACCTGAATATTCAGGTAATTAAGCAAATTGCCAATATTAGGCGTACTGCCTACATTCAGCTCAGTTGAAGTCTCCCCTGACAACAAGTCACGCAGATCAAGTGAGTCGACTTTAGTAGCGTTATAGACAAAATCAGTGATTGTATCTATAGCCGGCACACCTGGCGCGCCCTTGTCGGCCAGGTTCCACTCGAAAATATCATTACCATTACCACCAGTCAGTGTATCGCTACCTTTGCCGCCAATCAGCCTATCATTGCCAGCACCACCATCAAGAACATTATTACCATCATTACCTGTAATCCGGTTATCTAACGTATTACCCGTCACGTTGGTATTGGCATTGCCATTGAGCAACACATTTTCAAAGTTAGCTGCAATAGTATAAGTACCTGGATTATATGTTGACTCAATTTCAATAGTGTCAGTACCTTCTCCCGCAGCCTCTACTACCACGTCACCAGCATTATCAATCCGGTAAATATCATCGCCTAATCCACCTGTCATTGTGTCGCTACCTGTACCGCCAACAAGGATATCATTACCGTCACCCCCGTTTAGCGTGTCATTACCATCACCGCCATCCAGATAATCTGCACCACCAAAGCCATTAAGAATATCACCACCACCGAAACCTTGAATGTAATCACGTCCTTCGGCACCGGTAAGTGTGTTTGTATTACCATCACCATCCAGCACTGAACCTGTCCGTAATTCATACTGCTGATTTACACTGGTTTCTACAATATCCTGAATACGCGTATCTGTTAGTGTTGGCACACTATTGGTTGAGAAGAACGCAATACTATCCAGTGAGAATGGCACCCAAGTAGCACTACTTGATGGCTTAAACTCAAATTGCAAGTTCGCATTACCGCCCTGCTCCCAGTACAGCAACTCGATAGAAGTCAGGCCGGAAATCAAATCACTTACTTCCACGTTGTTAAAGGTACGTACTGTTGGCGCCTGATTACCATCGAACTCCAGTAAGGTTTCACCGCCCACTTTGAGCCTAAAGCCGTCATCCGCAGTCACCCTGAAGTCATAGTTACCGCGCTCCAAATAAACATATCCTGTCATACGCATAATCGCATCGGTGGTTTTACCCAAGCCAGTTTGCGTACCTACAGTCGCGCCTGTCGGCGTACCGGTCTGTACAATCGCAGTTGACGAATCTTGATCCAGGAAGTTAGCAAGCGCATGTGTAGTACTGCCCGTCACATTATCTTGTGGTGCTAATGCACTTCCTGCAGCCTGGGCTGTATTACCACCCAAGTCACCGGATACAACGGGGGTTGTACCGTAATTTAAAGTGCGCACTGCAAACCTGACATCAGCCGCATCAGTCGCGCCTGCATTTGCAGTACCCACGATATTATTAGAGCCGCCCATTGCAACATTACGGCCATTGATAATCTTCTCAATATCTTCTACTGATTCCAGATTAGACGACGTACCCAATGTGGTAGCAGTACCATCATCGGCATGCACACGATTGCCAGATACTACGGTATCGTTGTATCCATAATATTCACCCATTAAACCATCTGCCACAATTCCCACTGGCTGAGGTGTAATCGCAGTAATATCCAACGTACCGGTGATTGCCACTGTAATCGTTGCCGTATCAAATCCGCCATTACCATCCGTGATTTTGTAAGTAAAAATATCATTTGCAACCTGACCATTAATCAGGTTTTGCGTTTGGATGCGTGAGTTATCCAGCGTGTAGGTATAACTGCCATTAGCCGAGATTTGCAAGTTACCATAAATACCACTGACAACCAGAGGTGCAGCAAGAGTTACTGCCCCCACAACTGCACCAGTGCCTGCAACAGCGCCAGTAATCGATAATGTATCGTTAGTAGGGTCACTATCAGGCATACTACCTGAGCCGCCTAATATTGCATTGCCAGCCAATATAGTTGTAGCATCAGTACCTCCGTCCTCTTGCAAGCTACTTACTGGCGTATCATTAGTAGCATCTGGCGCATTATTCACATCGGTAATTGTAGCGTTACCAACAGCACTAGCATTGCTTGTCACACCGCTCGTACGTGTTGCTGTCAATGTAAATGTTTCACTTACCTCATTAATAACATCAAACGTAATTGGGGTGCGCACCAAAACATAAGTATCATTTGCTGCAATGGTTGCAGTTGTAGCATTTACCCAAGTTGCACCGTTATCTGTAGACACCTGCAAATTGGTAGCGCCAGCTGCACCATAATCCGTGCCGCCGCCTGTTGCTGTGCCATTTGCCAAGGCAAGACTAAATACCGTTGCAACACTAGTCGCATTGCTCAATGAAACCACAAACGTAGCAAAGCCTGCAGCATCGTCTGAAACTGTCACACTAGAAACACTAAAGCTTGGTGTGTCGTTATCTGTTCCTCCAGTTCCAGTGCCGTTATCCATGATAGTACCGATACCCTGACTATCTGAAATCGTTGCATTGCTTGGGTTACTCAAATTAACTTTGAATGTTTCCGCGCCCTCATATACCGTGTCATCATTAATTGGCACTGTAATAGTTTGTGTTGTTACACCCGGAGCAAAAGTCACCGTACCTGAAGTAGCTATAAAATCACTACCAACTACAGCTGTAGATGAGGCAGTGTTGTAATCAACTGCAACAGTTTGGCCGCTAGCCGCAGATAAGGTAACTGTAAATGTGGCGGTACCTGCAGCCTCATTAACGGTAACGTCGTTGATGCTAATGGTAGGTGCTGGGTCATTATCTGTAATGGTACCGGTACCGGTTTTGTTTCCAATAGTCAGCAATACAGTCTCATTAGTCTCATCAAGCGTGTCATTCACTGTAAGCAAAATAACGTTAAAACTAGTTATACCGGAAGGAATTGTAATCAACCCTGTAGTGGCATTATAGGTAACATTAGTATTACTAAATGTAATAGCACCATAGTCTGGTGGTGATGCTGTGCCACTGAGCGTTAATGGTATGCTTAAAGTAGGATGAGAACTTATCGTTACAGCAAAAACCAGGTTCGACCCCTCAGTAACCGATGCGTTACCTACTGTTATAGTCTCATCAATAATAGTGGTAGTACCGGTAGCACTATTATTAAAAGTCGTACCAGCCGTCTTGGTTGCAGTTAAAGTAAAGGTTTCACTAGTAGCTTCAGTATTAGTATTATTATATATAGGTGTACGTACCAACACGCTGGTTTCCCCAGCGATAAAAGTAGCTGAAGGAGTTGTTCCTGCTGCTACCCAACTTACGCCTCCATCAGTAGAAATCTGCATTTTTGTGTTATTGCCATAATCATCTTTGCTATTACCACCAGTACCACCGCGAGCTGTTCCATTAGCAAAATTAAGGTCAACAGCAATATCAGCGCTACTTGGGTTAGATAGCGAAACTGTAAATACAGCATATCCACCCTCAAATACGGTTTGATTGCTCACTGAAAGCGTGGGGGCTGCATCATTATCCGTAATCGTGCCTACAGCAGCCACTCCGTCTATGGTTAAATTGTAGGTCTCCCCTGCCCCAACTTCATCAATCGTATCGTCAATAGAAGGCACTGATACAGTGAAGCTAGTCACGCCTGCAGGCACAGTCAATACACCACCGCTCAATGTCACGCCATTACTGAAAATTGGCGTTGTGTTGTAATCAACACCAGGGGTTGCAGTACCGCCGCCAAGGCTATAAGCAAAGGTAGTTGCCACTGTAGAGCTGTTACTCAAGGTAACGGTATGCACTATTGAACTACCTTCATCTCCTGTCGCTGCAGTAATAGTGCTGATTGTAGGAATTGGATCATTGTCAGCAATCAAACCTACGCCTACTGCATCAGAAACAGTTGCATTGGTAGGGCTAACCAGATTCACAAAGAATGTTTCGCTGGTCTCACGCATTGTGTCATTAGTAATCGGCACTGTGATCGTTTGCGTTGTTTGGCCAGGTGTGAAAGTAAGCGTACCGGTGGCTGCAGTGTAATCAGCCCCTGCGGTTGCAGTACCGTCACTGGTGTTGTAACCAACAGTCACCGTCTGACCAGAAGCCGCAGACAATGTCACCGTAAACGTAGCGGTACCTGCCGCCTCATTTATAGTCACATCGTCAATTGCAAGACTTGGCGTTGGGTCGTTATCAGTAATGGTAGTTGTAACACTATTATTCGTACCGCTAACCACCAAGTTTTCAAAACCGCCGCCAGTAGCTGAACTGATATTTACAGAAAAGCCTTCCAAAGCCTCATCTAATGCGTCATCAAGCGTGGCAATGTTGAAGTTGGCACTGCTGCTGCCTGCTGCTATCACTACGCTGGCAATACCGGTGTAATCACTACCATCTGCGGCAGTACCGCTATAGGTCAGGTTCACCGTGACATCCGTTTGCGCTGCGCTGGTTAAAGCGATGGTGTAGCCGGCTGCCGCACCTTCTGCAACTGAGGCACTGCCGGTAATAGATACAGTCGTCGTGTCAGTATCATCAACCACTGTGTGGCTGACGCTGCCCGCAGTGCTCAGCGCTTCGTAGTTGCCGCCGGTCGGCGTGCCTTGAATCGTCACGGTCAGGTTTTGGTCGGCATCAACGGTGACGTTGTCGGCACGTACCGCAAACGGTGCGCTGTTGGCGCTGCTGGCGCCTACCGGGATGGTGATGCTCTGGCCGTTGCTTAAAGCGACCACCAGGGCGCTGCCGGTGACAGGGCTGCCCACAGTGGCGGTGTAAACGATGCTGCCGCCTTCCGTAATATTGCCGGAAGTGGCTGAACTCAGGGCGACGGTAGTGACATCGGCGTTATCGATAATAGTAGCTGTGCCCGTTGCAATTGCATTGCTGGTATTTCCTGATGTCACATTTGCGGTCAAAGTGAATGTTTCATCTAATTCGCTCATCGCGTCATTAATAACTGGCACACGAACCAGAACGCTGGTAGTGCCGGCCGCGATACTGCCATTTGAAGTCGTAGTCCAGTTTGTTCCGCCATCCGTAGATATCTGCAAGCTACTGGTGTAATCCTGCCCAAGCGTGGCGGTACCATTGCTCAGCCCCAGCCAGAAATTGGTGTTGGTAGCGCTCAAACCGGATAGCGAGACAGTGAATTCTGCATAACCCGCATCTTCTGCGACTATTACGCCTGCAACGCCAATGGTAGGTGCCACTTCATTGTCAATAATAGTGCCAGTGCCTGTAGGCGCAGAAATATAGCCATTAACCGCATTCGACAGATCAACAAAGAAGCTCTCGTTACCCTCATAAATCATATCTTCGTTAATGCTGATGGTGATGGTCTTGGTAGTCTCACCAGGAGCAAAGTTAACCGTGCCGCTACCATTAACATAATCCTGACTGTCCGTGGCACTACCATTACGGGTCGAATAATCGACGTTAATCGGCTTGCCACTTGGCGCAGACAGCGAAACAGTAAATGTAACGGTTCCGGCAGATTCATTTGCGCTGATATTGTTAATGGCAATACCTGGTGCAGCGAAATCGTTATCATAAATCGTCGTTGAAGCACTCGCGCTAACATTGCTTGTCACGCCGGAGGTCGTGGTTGCAGTTAATGAGAAAGTTTCATTAAACTCATTCAGAGCATCATCAACCACTGGTGTTCGAACCAGAATACTGGTCGTCCCTGCGGCAATCGTTGCAACTGAGGCGTTTACCCAAGTAGCACCGCCATTCGTTGAAACCTGCAGATTATTCGCCGCTGCCGAGCCATAATCGACACCTAGACCATTTGCCGTTCCATCAGCAAGGGAGAGAGAGACTGCAGTATCAACGGAACTTGCTGTCGATAAAGAAACCGTGAAATGTGCAAAGCCTGTTGCTTCATTCAACCACCAGCCATTCAGAGCATCATTGACTGCAACAATCAGAGCAGGAGCAGACTCGTTGTCCACAATGCCGGTAGTGATGCTGCCGTTGACCGGACTAACCACGAGGTTCTCGAAGTTGCCGCCGGTGGCTGAGGCGATGGTCACGGTAAAGTTTTCTGATCCTTCGGCAAGTGCGTCATCCAGTGTGGCAATGTTGAAGTT